>Ga0209508_1000001_pt1 | contig 620634 bp, 569 predicted proteins | sample AD_UKC129_MetaG_FD_184427 | JGI IMG/M metagenome (GOLD analysis project Ga0209508, IMG submission 184427) | Active sludge microbial communities of municipal wastewater-treating anaerobic digesters from Canada - AD_UKC129_MetaG (SPAdes) (version 2) | ecosystem: Engineered > Bioreactor >...
TGGCGCGCGCCGCGGCCGAACGGGAACCCGGCCGGCCGATGCTGGTGTTGTTCCTTGGCAGTACGATCGGGAATTTCGACCGCCCGGCGGCCGTTCGTTTTCTCAAGTCCATTCGCGGGCTGCTGGCGCCGGGCGATGCGCTGCTGCTCGGAACCGACCTCCAGAAACCGGCTGAGCGCCTGCTGGCGGCCTACGACGATCCGGCGGGCGTCACAGCTGCTTTCAACCTGAATCTGTTGGCGCGAATCAACCGGGAACTCGGGGGCGATTTCGACCTCCGCCAGTTCGCGCACGAGGCGCGATTCTGCGAAGCCGAGCAAAGAATCGAAATGCACCTGCGCTCGCGCCGTCTCCAGACAGTTACGGTCCGCGAGGCGCGCATCACGGTAACGCTGCGGGAAGGCGAAACGATCTGGACTGAGGCGTGCCACAAGTTCTCCTTGCGCGAACTGCCGGAGCTTGCGGCAAAGACCAACTTCCATCCGGAGGAGATCTGGGTGGACGAGGACTGGCCTTTTGCTTTGAATTTGTGGCTGGCGAAGTAGCCCATGGACGGGCCAACGCGCGAGCACGGCGCCCCGGATTCGAACCGGGTGCCCCGCGAGCCGGCGCTGGTTGCCGTGCTGGCGGTTGCAACCGGCCTGGCGCTCTACCTCTGCAACCTGCTCGTAGCGCCGTTTCTGCCGGCTTTGGCCTGGGCGGTGGCGCTGGCGATCCCCACTCACCCGGTCTATGACTGGCTGAGGGAGAGAATCGGGCACAAGAACCTGGCCGCCGGATTGACCGTCTTCGCGGTGGCGGTCGTGGTTGTTGTTCCTTTCGTGTTCCTGTTCCAGGAGTTTGTCCGGCAGGCAGCGAACGCGCTTTCTGCGGCCCAAGCGGCAATCACATCCGGCGAGTGGCTCAAGGCGCTGGAGCCGCATCGCAGGCTGATGTCGTTCCTCCGCTGGGCCGAATCGCGGTGGGATGTCGGGGGAGCGATTGAGCAGGCCATCACCAACCTGACACCGCAGGTCGCCACTGTCGTGGCGGGTTCGTTCTGGGCCGCGGCTCAGTTCCTCATCACGTTCTTTCTGCTTTTCTACTTCTACCGGGACCGGCGCCCGCTGGTGAACCGCGTGCGCGGCCTGATTCCGCTCTCCCGGGACGAAGCCGATGAAGTGTTCTCTCGCGTTAACGACACAATTTTTGCCACCATCTACGGGACGCTTGCGGTCGCCGCGGTGCAGGGGGCGCTGGGCGGGTTGATGTTCTGGTGGCTGAAGCTGCCCGGGCCGCTTTTCTGGGGAACCGTGATGGGGTTGCTGGGGATCGTACCCGTTCTGGGCGCGTTCGTGGTGTGGATTCCGGCAGCCATCTATCTGGCGCTTTCGGGGTTCTGGATCAAGGCTCTCGTGCTCACGGCCTGGGGCACCCTGGTGGTGGGGACAATCGATAACATCCTGTTTCCGGTCTTTGTGGGAGGGCGCATCCGCGTCCACACTGCGGCGGTGTTCATTGCGGTGGTCGGCGGCATCATTGTTTTCGGCGCATCCGGTGTGATTCTCGGCCCCGTGGTGATGGCCGTGACCTTTGCGCTGATCGACATCTGGCGGCGCCGCATGGACTGAGCGCGGCGAGTCAAACGAGTCACGTCGAATTTGTTTTTCTTTTTCGTTCCCTATGAGCGAATTACTGAAATGCAGCCTCGTTCCGCGGCGATTGTGGTCTCTAGGATAGGGGCGTGGAAAAATCGACTACTTTCCTCTCCGGCCCTGAGATGGCGCCGCCTGATGATGAGCTGCTGAGGCTCAGCGAGCACCCCACGAGCGCAGAACGGCTCGCCGCCAGGGTGTGGAACAAGGCGGGCGGTCTGCTGAGCTCGCTTGCCGCGCAGTTGCAGCTTGAAACCGGCGTCGCGGTGGCCGTCTTCTGCGTGGAATCCGGCGGCGACGGCTTCGGCCCCGGAGGGCGCATGCTCATCCGTTTCGAAAACCATCACTTCTTCCGCCACTGGGGCAAGGCGAACAGCGAAGTCTTCCACACCCATTTCCAGTTCGATGCCAAAAGGCCCTGGACGGGCCACCGCTGGCGCGCATCAGCCGCCGGAGAATTCGAGCTGGTCCATTGCGGGCAGGCCGGCGAATGGCGGGCGTTCGAATTCGCGCGCTCATTGGACGAGACGGCGGCGAAGCTGTCCATCAGCATGGGAAGCCCGCAGATCCTGGGATCCAATCACGCCGCCGCCGGATTCGGGTCCGTTCACGAAATGTTCGACGCGTTCTCAAGCAGCGAACGGCGGCAGATCGAGGCCTTCTTTGACTTCCTTCAAAAAAGCGAGGCTCAGCCCCGCATGGTGCCCGCGCTGCGGCAAAAGGATTTCCGGCGGTTCGCCGAACTGTACAACGGGCCGGGCAATGCCGCCGCCTACGGCGAAAAAATCAAGCAAATGTATGACACCTTCGAGCGCCTGCGCGCCGCACGAAAGCCGGGCGGTGAAACCATCCTCGACGTGATGGAGCAGTTACAAGACGTTTAGCGCTTCGACGAAGAACTCCCACCCCCACCGTTACCACCCCAGCCAGTAATCCCGCCCCGCGAGCTGAGTCGATAGTCTGCTATTGCAGTATGGGAGGTTAACAAGCAGTTCACCGACCCCAGCACTTCCTCAAGTTGCCATGTAGGCTGTCCTGGTGAGATTTCCATTGACACATTAGCGGGGGTTTCTGTATAGTTCTACTGACATGGCAGTTCTGCAATTTGGAATCTTCGTTCTTGCCGCCGGGATCGCGTGCGCCCAGAGCTCCGAGGGGCCACAACCGCCGGTGGTCGACCCGGGCGGTCCGGGCAAAGCGCCCTCCGATGCCATCGTCCTGTTTGACGGCCGCGACAATTCCGCCTGGACCACGATGGATGGGCAGCCCTCGAAGTGCACGGTCGCCAACGGCGTGATGAGCTGCCGCACCGGCGCGGGCGATACCCGAACCAAGGAGACGTTCCGGGACGCGCAGATTCACCTGGAGTTCAATCTTCCCTACGAGCCCCATATGAGGGGCCAGGGGAGGGCGAATAGCGGCGTGCTGCTCCACGGCCGGTACGAGATCCAGATTCTCGACTCCTACAAGAACGAGACATACGCCACAGGCGCCTGCGGCGCACTCTACGGGCAATCCGCGCCGCTGGTGAACGCTTCCCGCCCGCCGGGCGAATGGCAGACCTTCGACATCATCTTCCACGCCCCGCGCTGCGCTCCCGACGGCACGGTGGAGACTCCCGGCAGCCTCACGCTGCTGCACAACGGCGTGCTCATCCAGGATCACGTGCCGGTGCGCCCGCGCAAGTGCACAACGAGTGAGGGCCCGCTGGTGCTTCAGGACCACGGCAGGTACGTCGGCCGGAAGATCGCGACGGCGAAAGGGGTCACCGAGGGCGCGCCGGATACGACGGTGCAGTTCCGCAACATCTGGATGCGCCGGCTCAACCAGTAGCTTGTTCCCAGGCAGCCTGGAAAAACGCTGAAGGAGGAATGCATAAATGGAAAACCGGCGATCGTTCCTGAAGAAGGCAACCATGGGACTGGCCGCGGCGGGGGCCCCTGCGGCTCCGGCGCCTTCGGACCAGTTCGTGGTCGGGGTCATCGGCACGGGAACCCGCGCCTACGCGGCTCTGATACCGCAGTTCAAGTTCAACCCCGCCTTCCGCATTGCCGCCCTGTGCGATGTATACAAGCCCAACCTGGAAAAGGCCGCTGCTCTCGTGGGCGGCAACGTCGCCACGTACGGCGACTACCGGCGGGTGCTTGACCGCAAGGATATAGACGTTGTCGTGATCGCCACACCTGACCACTGGCACTGCCCCATGGTCATCGACGCCTGCCAAGCCGGCAAGGACATCTACCTGGAGAAGCCGGTCTCCAACGACATTGACATGTGCCTGAAGGCGATCGCGGCCGTCCGGGAGCACAAGCGCGTGGTGCAGGTCGGCCTGATGCAACGCAGCAGCGCACCGTTCATGGAGGCTTACAAGGAGGTCAAGAGCGGGGTTCTTGGCAAAGTGCGCCATGTCGTGCTGATCAACCCCGGCGGAAGCGCGCCCAGAGGAAGACAGGGCACGGCGGGAGGCGCCGCTCGCCAGGACGAGGAGTCGACTGCCCCTCCCCCAGACCTTGACTGGGAAATGTTCCAGGGGCCGGCGCCGCGCCGCCCATACAGCCCCCAGCGCCAGCGCGGCTGGCGCAACTATTGGGAGTACGGCGGCGGCCCGCTGGCGGACTGGGGCGTGCATCTCCTCGATGTCGCTCACTGGTACCTGGGCGTCAACGAACCCGCGCGCACCGCGGCCGCGGTCTACGGGTGGTACAACCGGCCGCAGGACGACCGGTTCCCGGACACAACCGACGTTTCCTGGCAGTATCGGGACTTCGTCGTGAATTACAGCTCGCGCTCGGACGTTCTCGGCACTTATTTCTGGGGAGACGACGCCGTGCTGTTCGTCAACCGCTACGGTTACACCTTGCGGCCCGTCACCCGGAACTGGCGCGGCGGCGGGAAATCGGCTCCCGAAAAGAGGGTGGACTTGCACGACGAGCCACCAAACGGGCATGCGTCCTTCGACTCCGACTGCGGCAGGCACATCCTGAATTTCCTGGCCTGCCTGAGAAGCCGCGAGCGGCCGGTGTGCGATATCGAGACCGGCGCATGGTCCACCATTCCCACCCTGATGGCCGGCCTATCGATCCGGCACGGCGGCAAGACCATCGCCTGGAACGGCAATGGCGCCGCGCCGCTGTAGGGAACGGCACTCTCTTACTCAGGCGTCCAAAACGGCTCCACAGTAGGCACGAACTCCACGGGCGCCTCGTGGATGAACGTCTTCAGCCACGCGGCGCATTCTTCCATTCCGGCTTGTTCGGAGGGAATGTGGCCGAGCAGGATCAGGGCCTTGCGTTTGCCCTGAGCCACTGCGTCGGTCACGTATTCGATGGTTTCCCACTCGGGCACCTCGCCGATCACCACTACCTCCACGTCTTCCCGCTGGAGCAGGCGGCGGTGCGAGGTGAATCCCGCGGCTCCCGGGTTCAGAGCCACTCTGGTCACCACCATGCGGGGGTCGCCGACCACCCGGACCACCCGGCTTCCCAGCTTCTGCTTCAGCTCCGCGGCCAGTTTTTCGAGAGTGGTTCGCGGTATGGTGAACCGCCCGGGGGCGCCCGCGCTCTGATACTTCTGCCACCCGAGCGCGCGCACCACCCCCGTCATGACGCCGTCCGGGCGCCGGGCGTGCCAATGGTCGTGGAACCTGAAAATCACTAGGTTGTGCTCTTTGATAAACGCCTGCTTGGCGGCCCAGACCGCATCGTTCTCCTTTTCCAGGTAGCCGGTCTCATCCAGGTGTCCGTAGAACGTGGGCTCGTGCGCGATGATCAGGTTCTTGCCCGATGCGGCCGCGCGCCGCAGCACATCGTATGTGGGCATCATGGTGACCGCGATCCCGGTGACGGGCGTTGCGGGACTCCCGGCCTTGATGGTGTCCACGGTGGAAGCTCGCCAGGCCACCCCCACCTGTTGTTTGATTCTGTCGATTACTTCGCCGGCCGTCAGGGTACGGCGTTCCTGCCCGGCTGCCGCCAGACTCAGGACCAGCACGAGATAGAGCATTCGCAAAGCCACGTTCAGCACCTCCCGTTCGCGGTTGTTTCGAATTTACAGTATCAGAGTTGCTTACTGGGCGGTTTCCACGGGTTGGGCTTTTTCGGCCAGCCTCTTGCTTTCCATCAGTTGCAGAATCCCGCGGAGTGGAATGCGCACCCAGTCGGGGCGGTTGCAGAGTTCAAAGTAGACTTCGTAGATCGCCTTTTCCATGAGGTAAATGAAAAGCAGCCCCGCGGCGGCTTCTTTCGTTTTTGGCAGGAACGGGGCGTCACGGGCCGTGGCAAGGTACTCGTTGAGAAACGCCAGGCTGACCCAGCGGCACCAGTAACGGGCCCAGAGTTCGAGTGAGCTGCGGTCTTCGGCGCGCGGGATGACGCCGGGGACTTCGCCGAACAGCGCCGCATAGGAGGCGTAGTGAAACGAGCGCAGCATGCTGGCCACGTCGCGCAGCGGGGAACGCTTGATTCGCCGCTCGCTGAGCGCCCGCGCCCGCTCGCCCTCAAAATCGATAAAGACGAAATCCTTGCCCGTATAGAGCACCTCGGGAAGGTGCAGGTTGCCATGCACCCGCGTGCGCGCGGCAGTCGAAATCTTTTTGTCGCGGATGGCCCGGAAGCGCTGGTGAATTTCCGTCTCCATTTGCAGCACCTGGCGGGCTTCGGACAACGCCGGCTCCGGCAACTGTTTCAGCCTCTGGCGCAGCATGGCAAGCGACTGCGAGGTCAGCCTGAGCATGCCGTGATAGAGCGACTGGCGGTAGAAGTCGGTAAACGGCTCGGGCGCGAAGCTGGGGTTTTCCGTATGCTCGCACAGGGCCAGGTGCAGCTCGGCGACGCGGCGGCCAAGCAGCCGGACCGATCCGATATACGCCCCGATCAGATCCTGAGCCAGCGGCGGCACGTCAAGGTCGAGCATGCCGATCGTGGGCGGCTCATAGGGCGGCTCATCTTCCGCATGCAGGCGCCGGGCCAGCGCGCGCTCGAAATAGAGGCCGAGGGAATCCAGTGTGTAGTCCCAGGCGTTGCCCTGATTCGGAACGTAACCGTGCAGGATTCCGACCGTCATGGTGCGGCCGTCCCGGCGATACTCCAGGGCGCCGGCGACCGGCGGGGCGTACGGGAACTTCGCCCTTTCCGAGAGGAAATAACCCATCTCCAGTTCGGGATTGATGCCGGGCTCGAGCTTCCGGTACACCTTCAAAATGAGTTTTTCGTTGTAGCTGACCAGGGTATTGCTCTGGTCGGTTCGCCGGACGCTGGGCTCGAGGCCATCGCCGCCGGCCGTCAGTTTCCGCAACATGCCGCTCGGGACCGCGAACAGCTCACCGCTTTCGCCGCGGAATTTCCGCCGGCGGGAGATCGCATCGAGCATTTCCTGCGCGAACTCTCCGTCGGAAAGGGCGCCGTAAAGAACGCCCTCGGTCTGCTCCGGCCCTCGCAGCCGGACAACCACCATGTCCGGCATTTCATCCAGAATTTGCCGTGCGTGTTCCCCCTGGGCCAGCTTCACGGGAAGCAGGTAGGTTTCGGGATCTCCTTCGGAGTAGTCCACGTTAACGAACAGAAAAGCGGAATCGAGTTTGGAAACGGGGACGACGTCCACAACCTGGGCCACTCTCACGCGGCGTCCTTTGCCGGTGAACCAGCGCCGGGTTTTCAGGAACGAAGGCAGCAGCTTGTTGAGCGCGAGCCACGTCTTGCCGGCGAACACTTCCGCCCAGTCCTCCACATCCACGGTCGGGATGCGCACCTCGATGGGCTTGTCGCTCACGTACTCAAGAGACACGCGCTGCGGTTCGAGCGCAAACCAGTAGAACTGGTGCGGCCCGAGCGTGATGAAGTAGGGCAGGTCGCCGATGGGCGGGAATTCCGAGCGGCCGAATAACTCCACCGGGGTCATGCCCTTGAAATCCGAGAGGTCGAGTTCGGAAGCCTGGGCGAAGCGCGAGAGATTCGCCACCACGAGAAGCGTGCTGTCCTGGTATCGCCGCAAAAACGCCAGCACCTTGCGGTTCTCCGGATGCAGAAACTCGATCGAGCCTCGCCCGAACGCTTTGTGCTCGCGGCGCAGCGCGATGATCCGCTTCATCCACCAGAGCTGCGAATGAGGATTGTGGATTTGCGTTTCGACGTTCACCGCCTCGTAGTGATACTCAGGGTCGATGATTACGGGCAGGTACAGCTTCTGCGGGTTCGCTCTGGAGAATCCCGCGTTGCGGTCGCTGCTCCACTGCATCGGCGTGCGGACTCCGTTGCGGTCACCGAGATAGAAGTTGTCTCCCATCCCGATCTCGTCGCCGTAATAGATGACCGGCGTGCCGGGCAGTGAAAACAGCAGGCCGTTCATCAGCTCGACGCGGCGGCGGTCGTTTTGCAGCAGCGGGGTCAGCCGGCGGCGGATTCCCAGGTTGAGCCTCATCTGCGGATCATCGGCGTACACCCGGTACATGTAGTCCCGCTCTTCGTCGGTGACCATCTCCAGGGTGAGCTCGTCGTGATTGCGCAGAAACAAAGCCCACTGACAGATTTCCGGAATCTGGGGCGTTTGCTGGAGAATGTCGACGACCGGGAAGCGGTCCTCCATGCGCATGGCCATAAAGAGCCGCGGCATGAGCGGGAAGTGAAAGTTCATGTGCGACTCGTCGCCGTCGCCGAAGTAGGCGATGGCGTCTTCCGGCCACTGGTTGGCTTCCGCCAGCAGCATGCGGTTCTTGAAGCGCGAATCGATGTGGTGCCGCAGCTCCTTCAGGAATGCGTGGGTTTCCGGAAGGTTTTCACACGTAGTACCCTCGCGCTCGAAAAGATACGGCACGGCGTCCAGCCGGAGGCCGTCAACCCCCATCCCGAGCCAGAAATCCACCACGTCGAGCATGGCGCGGCGCACGCGCGGGTTGTCGAAGTTGAGATCGGGCTGGTGCGAAAAGAAGCGGTGCCAGTAGTAGGCCTTGGCCACCGGGTCCCAGGTCCAGTTGGACGCTTCGGTGTCCTTGAAAATGACCCTGGCGTCCTTGTACTTGTCCGGGGTGTCGCTCCAGACGTAGAAATCGCGGGCACGGCTGCGCGGCGGCGCATGGCGGGCCCGCTGAAACCACGCGTGCTGGTCCGAGGTGTGGTTCATCACCAGCTCGGTGATGACGCGCAGTCCCCGGCGGTGCGCCTGCTTCAGGAACGACTGGAAATCGCGCAGCGTTCCATAAGCCGGGTGGACGTCCATGTAGTCCGAAATGTCGTAGCCGTCGTCCTTCCACGGCGAAGGGTAGAAAGGCAGCAGCCAGATCGCGGTCACTCCGAGGTCCTGGAAGTAATCGAGTTTCTCTTCCAGCCCTGCGAAATCGCCTACGCCGTCGCCGTTGGCATCGTAAAAGGCGCGGACATGGACTTCGTAGATGATCGCGTCCTTGTACCAGAGGGGATCGTCTTCCAGCCGGACGGGCCTGCGGCTCTGCACCACTCCGAGCGTACTCCTTTCCCCAGTTTATCGAATTGGGTCCGAATTATCCCCGATTATTGGCGGGCACAAAGAATTATTGGCGCAAATAAAACAGGCTCAATCGAGGCAAGCCGGCCGACTCCAGCAGGCGGCGATCCAGATACTGCTTTTCGAGCATGGCGATCTGCTCGGCCGTCATTTTGGCGCGATAGGGGCGGAGCCGGAGATCGAACTCCCGGCGGGCGGCCAGGACGTCTTCATCGGACTGCGCCGCCCGCGCAATGGCGATCATCTTTTCCTCAAGCGCGGTGAGGCGGCGCTCCAGCTCCTCCAGGTCGCGGTAGTGCGATTCGGCTTCGGCGGCCAGGCGGTCGAGAGCGGCGGCGATCTCCTCGTATCCCGGTTTCCGGAGCTGCGCGGCGTTGGACTCCAGGTAAGCGCGAAGCTCGTCGAGCCCGAAAGGCGGCGCCGGCTCCCTGGCCGTAGCGGGCGGAGCTTTCCCGGCCATCAACTGAGCCTGCTCGAGCACTGCCTGGGCACAGTAGGCTAGCGAGTTGATCTTCTGCACTCTGGACTTTCTTGCGCGCCATTTCTCGAAAGCGGCGTCGATGCCCCGCAGCACCGCCTCGAGCGGCACGCCGGCGTTCTTCCAGCTCTCAATCAGCGCCCAATCGAGCGGCGAGAGCAGAAACAAACCGGTGCCGCGCGCCTTTTGGAAGTGCTCCTCGATTTCCGTGAAGTAAGTGAAGTAATTGCCGGACCAGGCTTCCTCTGTCATCGCCGCCGGTTTCGCTCCCAGATCATGGCGAGCCCCTCCAGGGTGAGATCCTCGTCCGCCTGCTTCAGGTAGCGGGAGCCGCGCACGATCAGGCTCGCCTGCCCGCCTGTGGCGACCATGCGGGTTTCCGGCCCCAGCACGCCGATCAGCCGCTCGAGGATTCCATCGATCATGGCGATCGAGCCGTAGTAGAGGCCCGATTGAATGCTGCCCACGGTGTTCGTCCCGATCAGTTTTGCCGGCTCGCGCACGTCCACCATGGGAAGCCGCGCCGTCTTGGCGAACAGGCCTTCCACCCCGATCGTGATGCCGGGGCAGATCAGCCCGCCGAGGTACTCGGCATCGGCCGAAACACAGTCGAAGGTGATCGCGGTGCCCAGGTCCACGATGACGCACGGCCCGCCATACTTCCGGAACGCGGCGACGCTGTTCACCACGCGGTCGGCGCCGACTTCGCGCGGGTTCTCATAGCAAATCCGCAGGCCAGTGTCGGTCTCGGGTTCGACGAACATCGCTTCGGTGTGGAAATAGCGCGTCGCCATCGCCGCGAGCGAGGAATCGAGCGGCGGGACCACGCTGGAGATGATGATGCCGTCGATGCTGGCGAAATCGAGCGACGACAGCGCGAACAGGTTCCTCAGCAGGACGCCCCATTCATCGGCCGTCTGTTCATGGTTCGTACGCAGCCGCCAGTGCGCGATGAGCTCGCCGTTCTTAAAGACCCCGATGGTTACGTTGGTGTTGCCTACGTCGAGTGCCAGAAGCATAGCGTGCCTTCATGCCGGCCGTACTCCGCCGGCTAAAATCAGAGTTCTTTCTCCATCCGGCCGGCGCACGTAAAGGAAGCCCCTGGGGTCAAGCCCGTCGGTGACGCCCTCGATCGGCGCCGCACCGTGTTCCACCAGCACGCGCTTGCCTTTGACGTAGCTCGATGCGCGCGAGAACGCCTGAAGCACCGGCTCCTTGCCGCCTTCTACCAGCATCTTCGTAAAGCTGTCGACGGATTCGAGCAGGCGGATCAGCAACTGCTCGCGCGAGTGCGTCCGCCCCGAGACCGCCCGCAGCGAGGTCGCCGTGCCGGCGAGGTCATCCGGGAATTCCGTCTGGTTCACGTTAATCCCGATACCGGCGATGTAAGTTCCTCCCGCTGCTTCCACCAGGATGCCGGCGCACTTTTTTTCTCCGATCAGCACGTCGTTGGGCCAGCGCAGATCGCAGGCCAAACCGGCGGTTTGAGAAATCGCGTGTCCCGCGGCCAGTCCCAGCGCCAGCGACAGCACGGGAACGTTCTCATCCGGCATGTTGAGCCGCAGCACGATGGAGACACAAAGATTCGCTCCGCGCTCGGCGATCCAGCTACGGCCATAGCGCCCCTTTCCAGCGGTCTGCTCCTCGGCGCCCACCACGGACCCCGTTGGGCAGCCTTCGCGCGCCAGCTTCTCCGCTTCCGCCATCGTCGTCGCGCAGGAATCGAACCAGACGATTTGGCGCCCGGGAAACCGCGCGCGAACACTGGCGAGGTCGATCATAGCTCCAGCCGGAAGTTGATGTCGACAGCCGCCGTGGAGTGAGTAATCGCGCCGCAGGAGATGAAATCGGCGCCGGATTCCGCGTAGGCGCGTATGGTTTCGAGCGTGATGCCGCCGGAAAGCTCCACCGTCGCGCGGCCCGCGACATAGCGCACCCACTCGGCGGCTTCCTCCGGCGTGAGATTGTCGAGCAGCAGGTGAGTGGCCCCGGCGGCCAGCGCTTCGTCCAGTTCCTCGCGCGTGCGCACCTCGATCTGCACCGGAACGCCGGCATTTCGCGTGCGCTCCAGCGCGGCCCGCACTCCGCCCGCGGCAGCGATATGGTTGTTCTTGATCAGGATGGCGTCGTAAAGACCCATCCGGTGATTCATGACGCCTCCAGCGGCCGCGGCCATCTTCTCCAGCAGGCGCAGGCCGGGAGTGGTCTTGCGCGTGTCGAGCACGCGGCACTTCGTGCCGGCCACCGCATCGGCATAGCGGCGCGCCGTGGTCGCGACGCCGCTCAGCAACTGGAGAAAGTTCAGCGCGACGCGCTCGCATTCGAGCAGTGTACGAGCCGGGCCGCGCACACACGCCAGCGCCTCGCCGGGAAGGACGCGGTCGCCGCTCCGCTTCAAAATTTCCAGGCTGTCCACGCCGCCGCGGAGCTCGTAGATGACCGGCAGCACCTCCATCCCGGCGGCCACCAGCGGCTCGCGCGCCACGAAGCGGCCGGTGGCTTTCATGTCCGCCGGAACGCAGGCTTGCGAAGTCAGGTCACCCGATCCGATGTCCTCGGCCAGCGCGCGCGCCACGGTTTCGCGGATCACGTCGTTCATAAGGCTTCATACGCGCCGCGGCTCTTTTCAAGCTGGCTCTTGTACTCGGAAAGTTTTTGGCGTATCGAATTCACTACGTGCTCCGGCGCGCGCGCCAGAAATTCCTGATTCCCCAACTGTCTCTCGGAATTGGCGATCAGCTTTTCGAGCTGTTCGATCTCTTTCCCCAACCGCTTGCGCTGTACCTCAACCTGCGCGCTCGACACGCGCAACAGCAGGTCGAACTCAGTAGTGGAGCGCTTCACCCCCTTCGCATCCGCCGGAGCGGCTCCATCGTGAATTTCGAGCTTCACGTTTGCCAGCTTCTGAATGGCCTCGACCTGCTGGCGCGCCACACCGGCGGCTGTGGTGTGCGAGTACAACACGGCGTCAACCTGCTCCTTGGGATTCAGCCCCAGGTCGGCGCGGAGGTTACGCGCGGCGGTGACGATATCTTGCACAATCTGCATGTCCCGTTCGGCCGCAAGGTCGGTGATCTCAACGTCGTACTGCGGATATTGCCCGAGCGCAATGGAAACCGGGCGGTGTTTGGATCCCTTTGCCAGCCGCTGCCAGAGCTCCTCGGTGAGAAACGGCATCACCGGATGCAGCAGCCGCAGCGAGACTTCGAAAACCGTAAGCAGATTGCGCCAGTGGGCGTCCAGCCCCGAATTTTCCTTGAAGCGCAGCTTCTTGATTTCCAGATACCAGTCGCAGAACTCGTGCCAGAAGAATTGCCAGAGCAACTGGGCGGCTTCGTGGTAGCGGTAGCGCTCCAGAGCGCGGTTCACCATCTCCGCCGTGCTGTTCAACCGGCTGAAGATCCAGCGGTCTTCCAGCGGCACGCCTTCCGCTCCGGCCCCGACGGCAACCGGACGGTAGGAGACGCACTCCTCCGGCACCCACGGGGAGACGCCCGAGCGCTCCATGTTCAGAAAGATGAACCGCGCGGCGTTCCAAATCTTGTTCGCGAACGCGCGGGCGCTCAGCATGCGCTCTTCGCTCAGCACGATGTCGGTGCCCGGCGCGGCGCCCAGCAGCATGGCCATACGCACCGCATCGGTGCCGTATTTCTCGGTGACCTCGAGCGGGTCGATCACGTTCCCGCGGGTCTTGGACATTTTCTGGCGCTCGGCGTCGCGCACGAGGCCGTGTATGTAGACCTCGCGGAACGGCACGTCGGCGGTGCACTCCAGGCCCAGCATGATCATCCGGGCGACCCAGAAGAACAGGATGTCAAAGCCCGTGATCAGCAGAGAGGTCGGATAGAAAGTCCTTAGGTCTTCGGTCTTATCCGGCCAGCCGAGCGTCGAGAACGGCCAGAGACCGGAGCTGAACCACGTGTCGAGAACGTCGGGATCCTGTTCCAGGTTCCTGGACCCGCACCGGCACTGCTCCGGCGTTTCGCGCGCCACCACGATTTCCCTGCAATCCTTGCAGTGCCAGGCGGGGATGCGGTGGCCCCACCAGAGCTGGCGCGAAATGCACCAGTCGCGGATGTTGTACATCCACTCGTAGTAAGTCTTCGTCCAGTTCTCCGGCGTGAACCGGATGCGTCCTTCCTCCACCGCGCGGATGGCCGGCTCGGCCAGCGGCTTCGTCTTCACGAACCACTGCGTAGAGATCAGCGGCTCCACCGGGGTCTTGCAGCGCTGGCACTTTCCCAGGCTGACCTCGTACGGCTCGATCTTCTCGATCAGCTTCTGTTCCTCGAGGTCCGCCACCACGCGCGTGCGCGCTTCGTAGCGGTCGAGCCCGGCGTAGGGCCCGGCGGCCGCGGTCATGCGCGCCGTGCCGTCGATCACCTGGATTTTCGGCAGATCGTGGCGGCGCCCCGCTTCAAAGTCGTTCAAATCGTGCGCGGGAGTAACTTTCACCACTCCGGTGCCGAACTGCGGATCCGCCACTTCGTCCGCAATGATCGGGATCTCGCGATTCATCAGCGGCAGGATGACTGATTTTCCGTGCAGGTCCTTATACCGCTCGTCCTTCGGGTTGACGGCGACGGCGGTGTCGCCCAGCATGGTTTCCGGACGCGTCGTCGCCACGACGAGAAAACGGTTCTCGCCCTTCACCGGGTAGCGTATGTGCCACAGGTTGCCGGGGACCGGATCGTGCGTGACTTCCAGGTCCGAGAGGGCGGTATGGCAACGCGGGCACCAGTTCACCATGTACTCGCCGCGGTAAATCAGCCCCTTCTCGTACAGGCGGACAAAAACTTCGCGGACGGCGCGGGAGAGCCCCGGATCGAGCGTGAACCGCTCGCGCGACCAGTCGCAACTGGTTCCGGTGCGGATCATCTGGCGCTTGATCGTGTCGCCGTACTTTTCCTTCCAGGCCCACACGCGGCGCTCGAACTCCTCGCGGCCGATCTGGCGGCGGTCGATCCCCTCGCTGGCCAACTGGCGCTCTACGAGCATCTGCGTGGCGATGCCGGCGTGATCGGTGCCGGGCAGCCACAGAGTGTTGTCGCCGCACATCCGGCGCCAGCGTATCGTGGCGTCGATCTCGGTATGCTCCAGCATGTGCCCGATGTGCAGCGAGCCCGTGACGTTCGGCGGCGGGATCACCAGCGAGAACGGGCGTCCCGGGGCGTTCGCGTCAACCCGGAAAATGCCCGTATCGATCCACCACTGCGCCCAATGCGGCTCAAACCGTTGGGGTTCATAGACTTTCTCAAGTTGCATGCGGGAATTTCCAATATAACATCGGCGGCGTGCCCAAGAGCGCGTTGAAGGCGTCTTCGGCTGCGCTTCGCCGCTTCGAAGCTCGCCACCGCTCTCGGAAGCGGAGTGATCCCCGCCGGTCTGTTATGATTAGATGTTATCCCACTAGACCCTGAGGAGAACCAATAACAACTATGGCGGTAAAAGTAGGCATTAATGGATTCGGCCGCATCGGGCGCAATGTAGTACGGGCGGGGTACAAGGATCCCGAGATTGAATTCGTTGCGGTCAACGATCTTACCGATACAAAGACGCTGGCTCATCTGCTTAAGTACGACTCGGTCCTCGGGCCGCTGGATGCAGAAGTTAAGGCCGAAGGCGACTGCATTTCGATCGACGGCAAGAAGCTGAAGGTGTTCGCCATCAAGGATCCGGCCGAGCTGGATTGGAACTCGGTCGGCGCCCAGGTCGTAATCGAGTCCACGGGCAAGTTTACGGATGCGACCCAGGCGTCCAAGCACCTGCGCGGCTCAGTGAAGAAGGTCATCATTTCGGCCCCGGCCAAAAACGAGGACATCACGGTTGTTCTCGGCGTCAACGAAGATAAGTACGATCCCCAGAAGCACAACGTCATCTCGAACGCCTCCTGCACCACCAACTGCCTGGCGCCGTTCGTCAAGGTGCTGCACGAGAACTTCAAGATCAACAAGGGATCGATGACCACGATCCACAGCTACACCAACGACCAGAACGTGCTCGACTTCCCGCACAGGGACCTGCGCAGGGCGCGCGCGGCGGCCATCAACATGATTCCGACCTCGACGGGTGCCGCCAAGGCGATCGGCCTCGTCATGCCGGACCTCAAGGGCAAGCTTGACGGCTATGCCGTCCGCGTTCCGACGCCGAACGTCTCCCTCGTCGATTTCGTGTGCGAGACCGAGAAGAAGGTCACGGCGGAGGAAGTGAACGCCGCTCTGAAGAAGGCTGCCGAGGGACCGCTGAAGGGCATTCTCGCCTACACGGAAGACCCGGTGGTCTCGAGCGACATGATGCGCAATTCGAACAGCTCGATCGTCGACGCCAGCCTGACCAAGGTGCTCGACGGGAACCTGGTCAAGGTGGTTTCCTGGTATGACAACGAGTGGGGTTATTCCTGCCGCGTCGTCGACCTGGTGAAATTCCTGGCCGCAAAAGGGCTGTAAGAAGAGACACACTTTCGGGGAACGTAGGCCGCCCGGCGGTCTACGTTCCTTTTTGTATCTGGCGGATCACGGCGTCCGTGAATTCGGCCGTTCCGGCCGTGCCTCCGACGTCCGGCGTCAGGTACTTCCCTTCCGCATACACCCACTCGATGGCCGATTGAAGCCGCCGCGCCGCCTCAGTTTCTCCCAGGTGAGCCAGCATCAGCACGGCCGATTGCATGAGCGCAGTCGGATTCGCAATCCCCTTCCCCGCAATATCCGGCGCACTCCCGTGGACGGCTTCAAACACCGCGTGCCGCTCGCCGATGTTTGCTCCGGGCACGATACCCAGCCCGCCCACCAGCCCGGCCACAAGGTCCGAGATGATGTCGCCATACAGGTTGGGCATGAGCAGCACGTCGAAAATTTCCGGCCGCATGACAAGCTGCATGGCCGTGTTATCGACAATCATCTCCTTGTATTCGATCTCGGGATAGTCCTGCGCCACTTCCCGGCAGCAGCGCAGGAACAACCCATCGCCGAGCTTCATGATGTTGGCCTTGTGAATCGCGTGCACCCTCCGGCGATTGTGCTTCCGGGCCCACTCGAAGGCAAAGCGCGCAATGCGCAGAGACGCCGCCCGGGTGATCACCTTCAGGCTGGTGATGACGTCCCGGATCACCTCGTTCTCCAGACCGGCATAGAGGTCTTCGGTGTTCTCCCGGAACATCACGATGTCGATGTGCACGTCGCTGTAGCGCGACCTGATGCCGGGAAAGCTGCGCACCGGGCGGACATTCGCGAACAGTTCCAGCCGCTTGCGCAGCATCACGTTCACGCTCTGGTGGCCGCCGGCGATCGGCGTCGTCACCGGTCCCTTCAAACCGACACGCGTGCGCTCGAGCGATTCAATCACGTACTCGGGAATCTCTTCGCCGTGGGCCTCAAGCGTCTTCGAGCTTAGTTCCAGGCAATCCCACTCGATTGGTACTCCGGTGGCCTCGACGGCGCGCACGGTAGCCTGCGCGACCTCGGGCCCGATCCCATCTCCAGGAAGCAGAGTTACTTGGTAGGACACTTTCCATCATAGCCGTGCAAGACCGCAAGCGGGCTACAATAAATGTTCCATGTCCAAAATCCAACGAGTTTTGATCAGTGTTACGGATAAATCGGGCATCGCCGACTTTGCCCGCCGGCTGGCCGCCTTGGGCTGCGAGATCATATCCACCGGCGGCACGGCGCGTGCGCTCAAGGAGGCCGGGCTCACCGTGCGGGATATCTCCGAGGTGACCGGATTTCCCGAGATGCTCGACGGGCGCGTGAAGACCATCCACCCCCGGATCGCCGCGGGCGTGCTCGCGATTCGCAGCAACCCGGAGCACCGCCGGTCGCTCGACGAGCACGGCATCTCCACCATCGACATGGTGGTCGTCAATCTGTACGCCTTTGAGAAAGTCGCGGCGCGGGAGGGCGCCACTGTTCCGGAACTGATCGAGAACATCGACATCGGCGGGCCTACCCTGATCCGTGCGGCCGCCAAGAATTACCAGGACGTCATCGTTGTGGTCGCGCCGGAGGATTACGACGCCGTCGCGCGGGAACTCGAGGAGTGCGGCGGCTCGGTGTCGCTCGCCACGCGCTGGCGGCTGGCGAAAAAGGCGTTCCGGCTCACCGCCGACTACGACCGCGCCATCAGCGCCCGCCTCAGCCGTATCACCGTCGAGGAGGACAAGTACGTCGAGACCACGCCGGCGCTCCCGCTCACGCTCGACATCCGTGCGGACCGCGCGCTCGATTTGCGCTACGGAGAAAACCCCCACCAGCAGGCCGCGCTGTACGCCTCCGGGCGCTCCGGCATTGCCGGCGCCGAGCAACTGCACGGCAAGGAGCTTTCCTATAACAACCTGGTCGATCTCGACGCCGCATGGCAGCTCATCCAGGAGTTCGAAGGCCCCGCCGCCGCCATCATCAAGCACACCAACCCGTGCGGCTGCGCCGAGCAGGCCACTCTGGCCGAGAGTTACCGCAAAGCCTTCGAGGCCGACCCGGTTTCCGCCTTTGGCGGCGTGCTGGCGTTTAACCGTCCGGTCGATGAGGAAACCGCGCGTGAGATCGCCAAGACGTTCATCGAGGCAATCGCTGCGCCCGACTACACCCAGGAGGCCCTCGCCATCCTCACCGCAAAGAAAAACCTGCGGCTGCTCAAGGTTGCCAGCGACGGCGCCCCCGGCCTCGTGGTGAAGTCGATCACCGGCGGATTCCTGGCCCAGACGCCCGACATCCACCAGCTCGACCCCGCCCGGCTTGAAGTAAAAACCAAGCGCGCCCCCACGGAGGAGGAATTGCGCGCGCTGCTGTTCGGCTGGAAAGTCTGCAAGCACGTCAAATCCAACGCCATCGTGTATGCCAGGGAAGGCCAGACGGTATCGGTCGGCGCCGGGCAGATGAGCCGCGTGGATTCTGTGAAGATCGGCGCGATGAAGGCCGTGCTGCCGCTCAAGGGCACCGTACTGGCGTCGGACGCCTTCTTCCCGTTCCCGGATGGCGTCGAGGAAGCCGCGAAACACGGCATCACGGCCGTGATCCAGCCGGGGGGCTCCATCCGCGACAACGAAGTGATCACCGCCGCCGACCGGCTCGGCCTGGCCATGGTCTTTACCGGCGTGCGCCACTTCCGGCACTAGGCCCGTCTGCCGGGGCCCTTCCGGCCCCAGCCCGGCAACGATATACTCGGAACGAAAAACCCGCCGCGCCCTCACAAAAGCCGGCGAACCCGAAGTACCGGAGAATAGGTTGCCATGTCTTCGAAACTGACGCGCAGGGAGCTCCTGGGCGGCGCGGCGGCCGTATGGGCGTTTGCCCCGAACCGCCCGCTCGTGGACACGCACATTCATCTGTTCGCCGCGGACCAGCAGCGGTTCCCCTACCACCCGAACGCGCCCTATAAGCCGTCGGCAGAACCCCTGGAACAATACGTGGAGTTTGCGGCCTCGCGAATCGATCACGTCGTGATCGTTCACCCGGAGCCGTACCAGGACGATCACCGCTATCTCGAATACTGCTTCGCCCATGAGCCCCGCCCCGGTTTCTTCAAGGGCACCTGCCTGTTCGATCCCATCGCGCCGGACACTCCGGCCCGCATGGAGGCGCTGGTGAAAAAGCATCCCGGGCGGATCGTCGCCCTGCGGATACACCAGATGCGCAAGCCGGGCGAGCCGCCCACAACCAGCGGCGCGATCAAGGACCGCGACATGCGCCACCCCGCCATGCAAACCACGTGGCGCAAGGCTCAGGAGCTGGGCCTGGCTATCCAGATGCACTTCATCCCGTATTACGCGCCGCAGATCGGCGAACTGGCTGCGCGTTTCCCGGCTGTCCGCGTCATACTCGACCACCTCGCGCGCGCCGGGCAGGGCACGCCCGCCGAGTTTCAGGAAGTGCTCAAGCTGGCCCGGCTGCCGAATGTGTATATGAAGTACTCGGGAGTGGAATACTCGTCGAAGCAGAAATACCCGTTTCAGGATGTCCGGCCGATCGTGCGGCAGGCCTATGATGCGTTCGGCCCCGACAGGATGATCTGGGGCGGGCTGGGAAGCAGTCCGGCCGCGTTTGAGAGGCAGCTCCGGCTGTTCGATCTGATGTTCGATTTCGCGCCCGAAGCTGCCCGTGCCAAGATCCGCGGCCTGACCGCAATGAAACTCTACGGCTGGGCGTAGCGCCGGCCGTGCGTGTCCCGAGGCAGACAGGCTCGCGTAGTGATTAGCCCCGCAGCTTGCGGTACAGCTCCAGGCAGCGCTGTGCCGTCTCCAGTTCGGGCAGGTCGTAGCCTTCCTGCTCGATCAGATAGAATTCGACGCCGCCCTTGCTTTCCGCCGCCGCGAAAATCTTCTTCCACGGCGACGCTCCCTCACCGAACAGCACCCGGTAGCCCTTCTCCGGCGACCATTCCTTCAGGTGGACGCACTGGATGCGGCCCGGATTGCGCTCGATCCATGCCACCGGATCGTTGCCCGTTTCCACGCAGGTGCCGACGTCGAGTTGGAGCATCACGTCCTTCTCCGTGTTCGCCGCCAGCAGTTCCATCGGCTTCTGCCCCTCGACGGGCCTCCATTCGGCGCCGTGGTTGTGATAGCCCACGCGCAGGCCGCTCTTCTTCGCGGCCTCCGAAGCCTGGTTCAGCACGCTGGCCACGCGCTTCCAGTCATCGAGTGTCCGCACCCTGCCCGGCGACGCCATAACGATGTACTTGCTGCCGATGATCTGGTTCAGTTCGATCGCTTTCTCTATCCCAGCCGGCTGCAGCGCCTGCGGGCTGTTGTGCGTCGAATAGCACCGTACGCCGAGATCGTCGAGTAGTTTCCGCATTTCCTTGGCCCGGTCTGTCGTCCAGTCGTAGTACGGGGAATAGAACTCGACGCACTCGTACCCCATCTTGGCCACGGCGCGCACGGTGGCGATCTCATCTTTTTTCATCTCGCCGCGCACCGAATACAGCTCGATCCCGATCGGAACTTTCTTGGCGCTCACCGCTGTGGCAGCCAGCGGGCCCGCCGCCATAAGCGAAAGGAAGGAACGTCGTGAAAAATTGCTTCGAGTGCTCATCGCACCGAAGAATACCACAACCGCCGGGACAAGGGAGGGCAACAGCGCCGCCGGACGCAGGCCGTGCCGTTAGCCGGAACACAAGAATTCCGCGCTTCTGCCGATATGCCTATTAGTGGTTTCCGCAATCCCATTGGCGCTCTGCTTCGCGATGCAATCGACGGCACTGGCCGCCGGCATCGAAACCGTCTCCATTACGGAGCTGAAACGCCGGCTTGTCGAGCATCCCGACGCGCAGCCTCGGGTGGCGGTGCGAGGCGTCGTCACATTTCCGCCCGGCATGATGACCTATTCTCCGGGAGTCTTCTATTTCGAGGACGAGGGCGGCGGCATCGCGGTCACGGGAACACAGCCCCTGCAGCTCTCTCTGGGCGATCGCGTGGAAGTTCGCGGCCGGCCGCGGTGGCTTCGGGACATTGAGCCTGAGCTGGTCGCCGACCAGGTCATCCGGCTCGGCAGAGGGCCCCGCGTCACCCCGCAGGTCACGACTCCCAAGGAGGCGCGCACGGCGAAGTACTCGGGCCGCCTGGTCCGTCTCACCGGCAAGGTAGCGAGGATCAGCGCCGGCGAGCACAGGGATTTTCTCTTGCTGGAAGCCGGCAAGAAAATGCTTCGGGTATACCTCCGGCGGCCGGACGGCAGCCCGTCGGTTCTGGCGCAGGTCGCTCCGCCCGGCGCCGAGGTGCAGGTCACCGGCATTTCTATCCCTCTTTCGGAGGACGAACACCAGATCCGCCTCCGAACCAGCGCCGATCTGGTCACGATCCGCCGCCCCCCAGTGTTCTCCACCACCCAGGTCATCGTCACCGCCTCCATAGTCGGCGGTCTCGCACTGGTCGCGGTGATCTGGATCGTGACGCTGAAACTGTCCATACGCCGGAAGACCGCCGAAACCCAGGAACTGCTCGCCCGCGCCCAGGAAGCGTCCCGGCTAAAGTCCGAGTTCCTCGCCAACATGAGTCACGAAATTCGCACCCCCATGAACGGCATCATCGGGATGCAGGGACTCGTGCTGGCGACCGAACTCACTCCGGAACAGCGCGAGTACCTCGAAACAGCTCAAAGTTCAGCGGAATCGCTCATGATGCTGCTGAACGACATCCTGGACTTCTCGAAAATCGAGGCCGGGCGGCTCGATCTCGAACCGGTGCCCTTGTGCCCGGTTGAAGTCGTGAGCGCAGCCGTCCGCACGCTGTCGATCTCCGCACGCCAGAAAGGACTGGCCCTCAACTTCGAGGCGGAAGACGGCATCCCCGACAGGCTGCTCGGTGATCCGCTGCGCCTCCGGCAGGTTCTGCTGAACCTGCTGGGCAACGCCGTCAAGTTCACCAACTCGGGCCGCATCGACGTGCGCGTCCAGGTGGCATCTCGCACCGAAAGCGAGGTTGCGTTGCGCTTCTCCGTTACCGACACGGGAATCGGCATCGCGCCTGAACAGCTCCCTACGATTTTCGACGCCTTCCGGCAGGCCGACGGATCGACGACGAGGAAGTACGGAGGCACGGGGCTCGGGCTCGCGATTTCAGCCCGGCTGGTGGAACTCATGGGAGGACGCCTGGAGGTCGAAAGCGAGCTCGGCGTCGGCAGCACTTTTCATTTCACCGTGCCGATGCCGGTCGTCCGGACGGATGCCGCGGCGGCCACCGAACCGCCTCCAAACCGCATCCCGCAGCCCATCACGGCAGCGCAGCCCCTCTTCATCCTGATGGCGGAGGATAACGTTCTGAACCAGAAGGTCGCCCTCCGTATTCTTCAGAGACAGGGCCACCGCGTGGTGCTGGCAACAACCGGCCGTGAGGCGGTCCAAAAGTCCGCCGAGCAAAATTTTGATCTGATCCTCATGGACGTCCAGATGCCCGACATGGACGGCCTGGCTGCCACCGCCGCCATCCGCGCGCGCGAGAAAACCACCGGCCGGCACGTGCCCATCCTCGCCATGACCGCGCACGCCATGAAAGGAGACCGGGAACGCTGCCTCGCCGCCGGGATGGACGGCTACGTTCCCAAGCCGGTCCGGCCGCTCGAACTGGCCAAAGCCATCGAGGAAGTGACGGCGCCGGCAAGGGCCCGGCGTCAGGCCGCCGATTAGCGCTCCTTTTCGAGCGTCAGGCGATACACTTCGCGCTTCGACAGGCCGCGTTCCTTTGCCACGGCCTTGATCGCGTCCATGCGGTCCATTCCCGCCCGCACCCTCTCCTCAACCGCCTCGGCCGCCGGCATCTCTTCTTCACGAGAACCGGAAGACGCCTTCCCGATCAGCACCGTGAACTCCCCTTTCTGCGGGAGCGGCGAGCGTAGCAGCTCCTCGGCCGTTCCGCGCAGAAATTGCTCGTGGATCTTGGTCAGCTCGCGCGCCAGCACAACGGGACGCGGGCCGAGCACTTCGGCGATGTCGGCCAGCGTCTCGCGAATGCGGTGCGGCGCTTCAAAGAAGATCAGCGTCGCGGACGCCTCCTTGAGCCCTGCAAGGAACTTCCGCCGCTGCGAGGAGCGCGCCGGAAGAAAGCCGAAGAACTGGAAAGTGTCCGTGGGCAGCCCGGACGCGGCCAGGGCCGCCATCACAGCCGACGCCCCCGGGATAGGCACCACCTGTACCCCGCGCTCAATCGCCTTCACCACCAGCCGGTACCCCGGGTCCGAGACCAGCGGCGTGCCCGCATCCGACACCAGGGCGACGTTCGCGCCGCTTTCAAGCTGCGCGACCAACTCAGGCGCCCGCAGCGCTTCGTTGTGTTCGTGGTAACTTATGGTCCGCTTGTCCAGCCCGTAGTGGTGCAGCAGCTTCTGTGTCTGCCGGGTGTCCTCGCAGGCAATCACGTCCACCTCTCTGAGGATGCGCAAAGCCCGCAGGGTGATGTCTTCCAGGTTTCCGATGGGTGTGGCGATGAGATAGAGCGTACCGGGCATGCCCAAATTCAGTGTAACTTTATTGAAATACTTGAGTTCGCCAGGTTAGAGCCACTACGATAGACGGGATTGCGCCAACGATGGGCAGGTTCTCAGACGCTGTCGAGAAGACCGCGGAATATTTACTACTGGCAGGTGCCGGGCAAGCCGGTAAGCGTTCATTTCTCCGTGCGCGCGGCGAGCCGCGTTTTGGCAGGCGCCGGACGCGGGCTGGGCGCCCGGCTTGAAACCGGCGGATTGCTTCTGGGCTGCGCCGGGGCAGGTCCAGGCGTCGCAGTCACGGTCGAAAATGTCCTGGAAGTCCCCATCGAGTACGCCTCCGGCCCCATTTACCGCCTCTCGGAGAGGGACAAGGAAAACCTGCGGATAACGCTGCGCCTCTGGGAGCGGTCTCCCGGCCGGTCCATCTATGCCGTCGGCTTCTACCGGACGCAGGCGCGGGCCGGATTGTCACTCGCGCCTTCGGACCTCGAGCTGTTTTCCGAATTTTTCCCCGAACCGTATTGCGTGGCCCTGTTGATCCGGCCGCAGCCGCGCCGGGCCGCTCTCGCCGGCCTGTTTTACCGGGAGAACGGTGAAGTTACGGCCGTGCCGGGCTGTCTGGAACTCCCCCTCCGGCACGAAAAAAGCGAGCCCGCGCCGGCGCCGGAACCAGAGCCGCCCGCGTGCGAACCCGAGTCCGCCGTTCTGGCTTTCCGCCCGCGGAGCGCTGTCTGGGCCTCCTGGTGGATTCAGGGGCCTCTGCTCGCCGCCCTGTTGCTTGTGGATGGATTCTTGGGATTCCTTGCCGCGTTCGGACCACTGCCAGCGCCGCCCGCGCGCCGCGCGCCGCCCCGTGATCCGTACGCTCTGTCACTGCTGGTTGTGGAGTCGGATCAAAATCTTCATTTGATGTGGGACCGCGACGCGCCCGCCCTGGCCCAAGCCTCGGGAGCCGTGCTGTCCATTACCGACGACGGCGAGACTCGGACGCTCGACGTCCCCCTCGCGCAACTGCGCGAGGGCAGCATCACCTACCGCCGCAACTCGGGCAGCGTCACGTTCCGTCTTGAAGTGTTCTTGAAAAACAGGCGCAGCCTCAGCGAGACCTGGAGTCTGGAACCTGCGCCCTGACCTCACCGCTAAACCGTCGCCGCGCTTGACCGGAACAGCCGCGCGCGGATCAAGTTCAGAATGTCGTTCGCAAGGAACGGCTTGCGCAGCACCGGAAAATCGTACTCCTGGCAGATCGCCTCCTCCTCCGCCGAGAGCTGCGCGCCCGTCATGATAATGACCTGCGCCTTCGGCGCCATCCGCTGGAGCATCACTCCAAGCTCGACGCCGTTGCCGTCGGGAAGCAGGAAATCGAGCAGCGCCGCGTTTGGCAATTGGTTGGCGAGTACCTCCTTGGCCTCCTGAGCCGACTCGGCGGTCAGCAGCCGCCAGCCGGCCTGCGCCATCAACCGCTCCAGAAAGCGCAGCAGGTCGCGGTTGTCGTCTACCAGAAGCACCGTCGGGTGCTGAGGCGCACGGACAGCGCCGTGATCCAGAGAGCGGATGGTCAGGCTCTCCTTGTCCTCGGACACCTCGACCCGGACGCGCGCGCCCGGCTCGATGCGCCCGCTGGCAACCAGCGTCGCCAGCGGCTGGGTCAGGTAGCGGTGAATCGTCCGCTTCAGCTCCCGCGCGCCGTATTCCGGGCTGGTTCCCTTCCGGAGCAGGAACTGCCGGCTCTCGAACGGCACTTCGATGTTGAAGTACCGGTCCCCCAGCCGTGTATTGACGTGCCGCTGCAGCTCCGCAATCTGCTGGTCCAGAATGATCGCCAGCGATTCGTGATCGAGCGGCTGGTACGTGATCACGGCGTCGATCCGGTTGACAAACTCCGGCGAGAACCGCTTCCGAACCGACCCAAGCGCGATGCTCTCCAATTTGCTGGTAAGCTCGGCCCGCTCCGTCTGCACGCCCGCGTGGAAACCGAACTCGGGATTAATCTCCCTCATCATCTCCCGGGCGCCCAGGTTGCTGGTCAGGAATATCAGGCTGTTTTCGAAATTTACGGCGCTATTATCGCCCAGGCGAAGAATAGCGCGGTCCAGAATTCCCAGCAGCAGGCGGGTCAACGACGGCGCAGCTTTTTCGATTTCGTCGAACAGAACAATCGAGAGATTGCACTTCTCGCTGGTCACCGCGTTCAGCTTCTGCTGGTTGAGCATGGGCTGCGTCTCACGGTGCCCCAGATATCCCGGTGGCGCGCCGATCAGCTTAGCGACCTCGTGCTCCATCTGGTATTCGCCGCAGTCGATCTTGAGGACGTTTTTCTCGCTCCCGTGCAAGACCTCCGCGAGAGCTTCCACAGTTTTGGTTTTTCCCGTACCCGTTGGTCCCAGCAGGAGGAACACTCCAACAGGCCGCCCCTCCGGCGCAAGCCCCGCCTGGAACATTTCGATGTAGGGAACGATATATTTCATCGCCGTCGGCTGGCCGATCACTTTCTGTGAAAGCAGCGCAACCAGGTCGTTGGAGCTCTCCGCCGGCGCTTTCTTATTTTTTGCTGACGTGGCCGGGGTCTTCATGCGATCCGCTTCCCCTTCTGGCCCCATTATATCTGCTGCCATTTCACCCTAACCCCTCGGAGGGCGTCTTCAAAGCTTTTTAACGACAAAATTTCCAAACTTTATTTCTTTAAGAATGAGACAATTGAGTCCGCAATTCGAATACTTGCGCGGCCGTCTCCGTATGGGTTGTGAATGACCGCCATCCGCTCGTACTCCTGAGGGTCATCCAGCAGCCGTTCCACCTCCCGCAGGAGATTTTCCTCATCCGTTCCCACCAGTCTCACCGTCCCGGCCCGGACGGCTTCCGGCCGCTCCGTCTTCTCACGCAAGACCAAAATCGGTTTGCCGAGCGACGGCCCTTCCTCTTGAATCCCGCCCGAATCGGTGATCAGCAGCCACGCGCGCCGCATCAGGTCAACAAACGGTACGTAATCCAACGGTTCCAGCAGACAGATATTCGGCAGCCCCGATAGATGCCGGCGCACCGGTTCCCGCACGTTCGGGTTCGGATGGACCGGGTAAACGATCTGAACATCCGGCCGCTCCGCCAATCGCCGAAGCGCCGAGCAGATGCGTTCAATCCCCTCGCCAAAGCTCTCCCGCCTGTGCGCGGTCACTACGATCAGCTTGCGCGTGGGGTCCGGTTGCCACTCCGTTCCCTTTAGCTTTCCCAGTTCGAGCTGCTCTTTCACGTAGAGCACCGCGTCAATGCCGGGATTTCCCGTAACCACCACTCGTGACGGGTCCACACCCTCACGTGTCAGATTCGCCGCAGCCCAATCCGTCGCCGCGAAGTGGAGGGACGCCAGGCGCGTGGCAAGAACTCGATTCATCTCTTCGGGGAAGGGCTGCAGGCTGTCCCAGGTGCGTAATCCAGCTTCAACGTGGCCTACCGGGATCTTCTGGTAAAAGGCCGCCAAAGCTCCGCAGAGTGTGGTGGTTGTATCTCCCTGTACCAGTATAATATCTGGACGCACCTTCAGGATAATCGGTTCCAATCCGGCCAGGATCCTCGCCGCCGTCTGGGTGAGCGTTTGGCCCGGAAGCATCGCGTCGAGATCGAAGTCCGGCACAACCTGGAAAGCCGCCAGAACCCGGTCCAGCAGCTCCCGGTGCTGGGCGGTGGCGCAGACGCTCACCTCGAACTCCGCACGGCAGCGCAGGTGATTGATCACGGGGCACAGCTTGATGGCCTCCGGGCGCGTCCCAAAAATGAAAAGGGTCCGGTATCTCAAGCCTTTGTTGTATCACGGGAGGCAGGACCGCCTTGGCGGGGGACTCCGCCGCAGCACTCGGGGCCGCCGGCGTTGATCCGGTTTTGTCTTAATCCGAGCGACGGTGGGAATCTACTTGTGGCGGTAGGTGATGCGACCTTTCGTCAAATCGTACGGGGAAAGTTCCAGGGTCACGCGATCGCCTGCCAGAACGCGAATCCGGTTCCGGCGCAATTTGCCGGCCAGATGCGCCAGCACAATCCGGTCCTGGTCTAGCTGAACGCTGAACAGACCACTGGGAAACTTTTCAACCACGGTTCCGGTTACTTCAATGCTATCTTCCTTGCTCATTGTCCTCCTGCTGTGAGATTTCGGTGGATGAAGGCGAGAGAGGAAGCGACCGCCCTTCGTCTGGACTCAAGTTCAGACGCGCGAATTCACACACTTCTTCCCTCGCGATTCAGCTATCTTGATTTCATTATACAGCACCCCACGCGCTTGCCAACCAGCTTTCGATATTTCGCGCGTTTTGTACTACCTTAATGGGGGACGGCATCATCGTGCGGACTTTTAAGGATAAATGCGTACTTGTGACCGGGGCGGGCCGTGGCATCGGCAAGCGCCTGGCGATCGGATTTGCCCGGGCTGGCGCCCGTGTGGGCCTTCTGGCGCGCAGCAGGGCGGAACTTGACCTCACCCACATGGAAATCGAGCACGCCGGGGGCGCCGCCCTCCGCATCCGGGCCGACGTCACTGATTACGACCAGGTCTGCGCGGCCGTGGACCGCATGCGAGTCCATTTCGGCGGCGTACACGTCCTGGTGGCCGCCGCGGCCATTCAGGGACCCATCGGGCCGCTGGCCGAATGCGCGCCCAAGGCCTGGGTCGAAGCCATCGAGACAAACCTGATCGGCGTTATGCACGCCTGCCGGGCCGTGCTGCCGCAAATGATCGAGCGCCGGTCGGGAAAAATTATTGTGCTGAGCGATGAAGGCTGCGCGGCGCCCCGCCGCAACTTCTCCGCCTACGCCTCGGCCAAAGCCGGCGTGGCGCGCCTGGTGGAGACGCTGGCCGAAGAGGTGCGCGATCACAACATCCAGGTGAACTGCATGGCCCCCGGCGCCACCTACACCCATATGACGGATCAGATCCTCAGCGCCGGCGACCGTGCCGGCTGGAAAGCCAAGGAGGAAGCGCTCGAACTGCGCTTCAGCGGCGGCACTCCGGCGGAAAAGCAGATTGAACTCGCGTTGTTCCTGGCTTCGGAGCGCTCCAACCACATCAGCGGCCGTCTCATTCACGTCAACGACGACTGGCAGCGCCTGGAACACTCCTCCATTCACCCGGAACTCTACACGCTGCGCCGGGTCCGGACCGGAACCTTCTGAGCCGCCGAACCCTCACGAAGCCAGCCGCTTCTTCTTCGCGGGACGCTTGCGCTCCGCTTTCGCGGGCTGGAGCTCCTCGGCGCGCTCCGGAGGCTTCCTGCCCGCCGCCGCAAGGCTCTTTTGGAGCGCCTCCATCAGATCGATTACCGGCGCCACCTTCGCGGGCGGCGCCGCGCGCACCTCTTTGCCTTCCCGCTTTGCCTCGATCAGCTCGAGAACCCGCTTGCGGTACTCGTCCTGAAACTTTTCCGGCTCGAATGGCGCCGCCAGGTTTTCCACCAGCCGCTCGGCCAGTTCCACCTCCTGCGGCCGGATCTCCACCGCGCCCGGTTTGCCGTACTCCGCGAGCTGGTTCAACTCCTCGGGGTAGTAGATGGTGTGCAGCGTCAGCCCGTTCGCCCGGGGACGAATCAGCACGATGTACTCGCGCTGGTGCATCGCCACCTTGGCAATCGCGGCGTACCCGGATTTCTGCATCGTTTGCACCAGGAGCTGGTACGCCTTCCGCCCCGGTTCTTCCGGCAGCGCATAGTACGAAACGTCAAAGTAGAGCGGGTCGATCTCCTGCACATGCACGAACTGGACAATGTCCATGCTCCGCTCCGAAGGCGGCGCGATGGCTTTCAGCTCCTCCGGAGTCACCACCACGAAGGTGTCCTTGGATTCCGGATAGCCCTTGACGATTTCCGAGCGCTCCACCGTTCGCTCGCAGTGAGGGCAGTAAAGCTGCTGGCGGATCCGCGTTCCGCACACGTTGTGCAGCATATGAAAACTCACGTGCTCGCGCCGCGCGGCCGCGAAAAGCCGGACCGGCACGGAGATCAAGCCAAACGTGAGATAGCCTTTCCAGACGGTTTGGGCCATTGGCGGGTTCCCCTCGGCTACCTTCAGAATAACGCCCGGCCCACGGCTTCCGGCGCGCTATGATGGTCGCGGTCAGGATGAGCGTTTTCCGGCGTTATATTCTCCTGCAGGTTCCAGGATGGGCGCTGACGGGAGTAGTGGCGATCGCGCTGGCGAGCTGGGCGGGGTTGGACTGGCGCATCGCGCTCGGGTTGTGGCTGGCCTACGTGGCCAAGGATTTCGTTCTGTATCCGTTCCTGCGCCGCGCGTACGAAACGGATGTTGCCGCCGGCGCGGCAGCGCTGGTGGGCAAGACGGGCATTGCCACCGAGGATCTGAATCCCACCGGCTATATCCGCATCCGCGGCGAGCTCTGGCGCGCCGAACTCGCCCCCGGCTACCGTCCGGTCCGCGCGGGCGCTCCGGTCCGCGTGATTTCGGCTCACGGCCTTACACTCACGGTGACTCCGGAACCAAGGTGCTAGACTCGATCTTCAGGAGGGGCTTATGGGAAGCGTTGCCGAAATCGCTCCGGACATCTACCGCGTCACGGTTTTCGTACCGGAGTTCAACCTCGAATTCCATCACTTTCTCGTCAAGGACGACGAGCCGCTGCTGTTTCACACCGGATTCCGCCGCACGTTCGCAGAGGTGCGTGAAGGCATCGCCTCGGTAATCGATCCCGCGCGCATACGCTGGATCGGCTTCAGCCATTTCGAATCGGACGAGTGCGGCGCGCTCAACGAGTGGCTCGCCGTCGCGCGGCACGCCGAGCCGGTTTGCGGGCTCCTGGGAGCGATGGTGACCGTGAACGACTTCTCCAGCCGCCCCGCGCGCATTCTGACCGAAAACGACGTGCTCCCCACCGGCAGGCGACGCTTCCGTTTTCAGCACACGCCGCACTTGCCGCACGGCTGGGACGCCGGCGTGCTCTACGAAGAGACGGAGCGCACGCTGTTCTGCTCCGACCTGCTCCTGCAAACCGGGAAGTGCGAGCCTGTGACCCGCGATGACGTCATCGGCCGCGCGCGGGAGACGCTCGCGGGGCTCGAAGCCGGTCCCTTCGCGGGCGTGACGCCATACACGGCACATACCGGGGTTATGCTGAACAAACTCGCGGATCTGAAACCGTCGCTGCTCATCACCCAGCACGGCTCCGCCTACGCGGGCGATGGCGAAAAAGCGCTCCGCGCCCTGGACGGTGTGTATCGCGAAATCCTCGGCAAGCCCGCGGCGGCAGGCTCGGCCCGGTAAGCCGCACCGGCAAGCGCAGAAGCTCAGCGGCGCGGCCCTTCCGCCGTGCCGCTGCTACTCCACCGTCACGGACTTAGCCAGGTTGCGCGGCTGGTCGACGTCGAGCCCGCGCAGTGCCGCGATGTGGTAGGCGAGCAACTGCAGCGGAATGACGGTGATCACCGGGCTGAGCATCCACGGCGTTTCCGGCACCCACAGCACGTACGTCGCGAGGCTGCCGATGAGTTTGTCGCCCTCCGTGGCGACGGCAACCACCGGCCCACCGCGCGCTTTGGCCTGCTCGATCTGGCTGATCATCTTCTCGTACCACGGGTCGCGCGGCGCGATGACCACCGTGGGCATAGTCCGGTCGATGAGCGCAATGGGGCCGTGCTTCATTTCCCCAGCCGGGTAGCCTTCGGCGTGTATGTAGGAGATTTCCTTCAGCTTGAGCGCGCCCTCGTAGGCGATCGGCATGTTGATTCCGCGGCCCAGGTACAGGCAGTGCGCCATGTCCTTGAGCGCGCGGGCGACGCTTTGCACCTGGCGATCGCGGTCGAGGCACCGGCCCACAAGGTCGGGAACGAGGCGGAGGTGGTTCACCAGACAGCGGCGGTCGTCGTCCGCAAGGCTGCCCCGCAGGTCCGCCAGGAGAATCGCGAGCATGTACAGGTCCACCAGCGGCGCCGTGAACGCCTTCGTGGACGCAACGCCGATCTCGGGACCCGTCTGCATGGAAATGAACCCGTCGGCAAGCCGCATGGCCTGCGAGCCGATCACATTCACGATGGACCACAGCACTGCGCCCTTGCGGCGCGCTTCTTCCATCGCCGCCAGCGTATCGACAGTCTCTCCGGACTGGCTGATGGCGAGCACAACCGTGTCCCGGTCGATGATCGGGTCGCTGTAGCGAAACTCCGAGGCGATTTCGACCTCCACGGGAATTCGCGAGATGCGTTGGATCAAAATCCGGCCCACCATGCCCGCGTGCGCCGCGGTGCCGCAGCCCGTGATGACGATCTTCTTGATGCGCCGCGCCAGTTCGGGCGTGAGATTCAACTCCGGCAGGCGGATGCGGCCCTGCTCGAAATCCACGCGGCCGGAGATCGTATCGGTGAGCGAGCGCACCTGCTCGTGAATCTCCTTGGCCATGAAATGCCGGTACTCGCCTTTTTCGGCGGAAACCGGGTCCCACGGGATGGTGTGCGTCTGGAAGCGGAGCGGCTCCCCTTCCAGCGTTTGCAGCTCCAACCCGCTGCGCGTCACGACGGCGAGCTGGCGCGATTCGAGGAATACGACACGGCGCGTGTGGTCCAGAATCGCCGGCAGGTCCGACGCGATGAACATCTCGCCATCGCCGCAGCCAATCACCACCCCGCCGGCGTTGCCGATGCGCGCAGCGATGATCTTGTCCGGCTCCAGAGCGGACATCACGACGATGCCGTGCGCGCCTTTCAAATGGCCGAAGGCCTCGCGCGCCGCCTCGGCCAGCCCCATGCCGCGCGAAAGGTAGCGCTCGATGAGGTGGACGATGGTTTCCGTATCGGTTTCGGATTGAAAGACCGCGCCCTCGGCGGCGAGTTCCTGGCGCAGTTCGAGATAGTTTTCCACGATGCCGTTGTGGACCACGACCACTTTCCCCGTGTTGCCGGTGTGGGGATGGGCGTTCCTGCTGTTGGGCACTCCGTGGGTCGCCCAGCGTGTGTGGCCGATGCCGCAGTGGCCATGCACGGGAGAACTGTCCACTAGCTCGGCCAGGCGGGATAGCTTGCCGGCGTCGCGGCGGATCTGTATACCCCCGTTTTCCAGCACCGCAAGCCCGGCCGAATCATAGCCGCGGTACTCGAGCCTCCGCAATCCGTTCAGAATGATAGGAGTAGCGTCTCTGGGGCCGATATACCCCACGATTCCGCACATGGATTTCCCTCCGTCTGATGTCGTTCATAGCTGTGCGGGCGGCGCACACGCCCTGCACGGGCGCAATGCCGCCACTCTCCACTCGCCGCGGCTTTGTCCGTCCGGTTGCCCGGGCGGCGTTGCCCCGCAGCGTTTGTCGGAGGGAAAGGATCGGGTGGTGGATCACCCGGAGGGCATCCGCTGAACTCTCGATTTTCCCAGGGCTGAAGCCTGCTTACCCCGGTTAGCCCGCCCTCGGTGGGCGGGAACCCTCTGCCTCGTCACCCCGCCTCCGGCCCGACACCTCGGCCGGCGGGGTCATGCGCTTGGCCTTTCCCAGCAATATAGCCTGAGTTTAGCACGACGGATGCCCGTTAGGCAGACCCGTCCGGTTACTATACTGTTCGTATGCGGAAGGCATGGGCGGCCGCACTAGTCGCAATATGCGCGTTTGCGGCCGGGATTCCGAACGAGGAATACCGGGCGCGGCGGCAGAGGGTGCGGAGCGAGCTGGGCAATGCCGTGCTTGTTCTGTTCGGCAACACCGAACGCGATGTTGCCGGCCTGCGCCACGCGTTCGTGCAGGAGCCGAACTTCTATTACCTCACCGGCTGGCTCGAACCGGGCGCCATCCTCCTGTTGACCCCCGATGCGGAAACGCTCTTCCTTCCCCCGCGCGACCCCGCCGCGGAGCGCTACACGGGCCGGAAAACCACTCCCGACGACAAGAACGCCACGGCGGCGACGGGCTTTGCAAAAGTGCTGCCGGCAGCGCAGTTCGAAGCGCAATTCCAGCGAGCGCTCCAATCCCGGGCGAGCGTGTACACGCTGCCGGGCACTCCCGGCGCGGAGAAGCTGAAAAGCCTGGCGCCCCTGCGCGAGTTTCGCGATGCGCTGGCAGTGCTTTCACGCTACCGCGCGGTGAAATCGCCACGCGAAATCGAAATGATCCGCCGAAGCGTCGACGCCACCGTGGAGGCGCACCGCGCGGCGTGGCGGCGGATCGCGCCCGGCCTCTACGAATACCAGGTGGCGGCGGCGATGACCTTCGCCATGCAGGATGGCGGATGCGAGCGGAACGCCTACGCGCCGATCGTCGCCTCCGGCCCCAACGCGCTCGTTCTGCATTACTCGCAGAACTCCCGGAAGATGGAGGCCGGGGAACTAGTCCTCATGGACGTCGGGGCGGAGTGCTCCGCCTACGCCGCGGACGTGACCCGCACCGTTCCCGTAAGCGGGAGGTTCACGCCGCGGCAGAGGGAACTCTACGAGGCCGTGCTCGGGGCGCAGAAGGCGGTCCTGGCCGCCGTCAAGCCCGGCGTCATCATGGGCGCCAGCCGGACGGCGCCGAACAGCCTGTACAAGGTCGCCTACGACTATCTCAACGAGCACGGAAAGAATGCCGGAGGTAAGCCGCTCGGCAAGTACCTGACGCACGGCGTCTCCCATCATGTCGGGCTGCAGGTGCACGACGCTCCTTCGGCTTCCTATTCCCAGCCGCTGGAAGCGGGCATGGTGATCACGGTGGAGCCCGGCATCTACATTCCCGAAGAGTCGATCGGCATCCGCATCGAAGACACGGTGCTCGTCACCCCGGACGGAGCGGAAGTGCTGAGCGCGGCCCTGCCCAAGGAGCCCGGCGAGATCGAAAAGGCCATGGCGGCGCGATGAGCCGGAAACGGGCAGCAGGTTACCTTGCGGTGCTCGCGGCGAGTTTCACGCTCGCCATGGTGGCCGGCTGGCTCGGAGAACCCATTGACAACGGCGCCTATGACTGGATGTTCCGCCTCGCCCGCCCCGGGCCCGCCAAGACGCAGTCAATCCTTCTATCGATCGACGAGGAGTCGCTCGCCCGCCTCGGCGGCATGCGCAGGCTGCGCGCGTTCATGGCCGAAGGCCTGGAGCGCGTGGCCGCTGCACGGCCCAAGGCCGTGGTGATCGATCTGATCCTTGCGGATGAGGACGACCCGGAGCAAGACGCCGCCCTCGACGCCGCGCTGGCGAAACTGCCGGGCCTGGTATTGAGCTGCGACATGGTGGACGAGGGGCGGCGCTGGGAGCATCCGCTGCCGCGGTTTAAGCGGCGCGCGGCGGCCGTCGGGCATGTGCACGCCGAACCAACGGGGGGCGTGTGCCGGCAACTGCCGCTCGTGAAAGTCGCGGGACGGGAGAGAAGATGGGCGCTGGCGCTTGAGGCGTTTCGCCTGAGCCGGGGCGCCGCGCACATCGTCGAGTCCCCCGAAGATCTCGAGGTGGGCGGCGTGAGAATTCCCGCGCCGTGGCGCGAATCGAGGATGATGCGGATCCGCTACGCCTCCGAACCCGTCGAGCAGATTTCGTTTTGGGAGCTGAAGAACAACCCCGCGCTTGCCGAGCGGTTTCGAGACCGCGTCGTCTTTGTCGGGATGGTGGCGCAATCGGCGGCGGCGGACCGCTTCATGACACCCGTTTCCGGCGCACAGACGATGGCCGGAGTCGAGATCCACGCGAACGCGTTTGAGACGCTGGCGGGAGGGCGCTTTCTGGTGAGCGCTTCGAACGTGGCTGCGGCCGCCCTGAGCCTGGCGCTGGCCGCGGCGGGGGTGGCGGCGTTCGCATTCCGCACCGGCTGGCTGGCGTACGCGGCGGCGGCCGTGGTATTAGGCTTGGCGCACCTGGTCCCTTATTGGATGTTCACGCGCGGCATCGTATATCCGTTCTTCGCGCCGGTTTCGGCGGCCTGGCTGTCGGTTGTGGGTGCGGGCGCGCTCCAATTTGTGACGGTGCGCCGGCAGTTGCGGAGAACCGAAGCCGAAAAAGTCCGCTATCAGCACGCGATGCATTTCGTCACCCATGAGATGCGCACGCCGCTCACGGCCATTCAAGGGTCGAGCGAGCTGATGTCGCGCTACAACTTGAGCGAAGAAAAGCGCAAGCAGATAGCCGAACTGATCAATTCGGAATCGAAGCGGCTGGCGCGGATGATCGAAACGTTCCTCAGCGTCGAGCGCCTCTCGGCCGGCCAGATGCAGTTGAAAAAAGAAGCCTTCCCCGTGCGGGACGTGCTCGATGCATGCCTGGCGCGGGCCCGGCCTCTGGCGGAGCGCAAACAAATTCGCCTCAATTTGGAAGAGGTAGCCGAGGCAATTCTTACCGGCGACCGCGAATTAATGGAATATGCGGTTTATAATTTGCTGACCAATGCCGTGAAATACTCGCCCGCGGAGACCGTGGTCACCGTATCGGCGCGCACGGAAGGAGACCACTTGCGGCTGTCGGTGAAGGACCAGGGCATCGGCATGGAGCAGCACGAGCTGCGAAAGATTTTCCAGAAGTTCTACCGCACCAGCCGGGCGGAGAAGTCAGGCATAGTGGGAACCGGGATCGGCTTGTCGATTGTGGAGCAAATCGTGACGCACCACGGCGGGCGGATCGAGGTGACCAGCGCGCCGGGCAAGGGCTCGTGTTTCACCCTGGTGCTTCCGGCACAGGCAGGCACACGGGTCGAGCCGGCGTGAAACGCGCGCCGCAGGCGCTCCCGCCGCCGCGCCGGGGCTATTACCGGCGAATTTTGGACTAAACTGTATGTGAATTGAGGTCTTTTTTTGGCACGGCTGCTGGTAGTTGAAGATGACTTGGGTGTGCGAACCACGATCGTAACCTTCCTGGAATGCGAAGGCTACGAGGTGGACGCGGTGTCTTCGACGCAGGAGGCCATCGAACGGCTGGCCACGCACTCCTATCCAATCGTCATTTCCGATATCTACCTGGACGAGCGGACCGGGCTCGACGTGCTGGAAGCCGCGCGCGCGAAAGATCCGCGCTGCGCCGTGATCCTGATGACCGCGCGCGGGAGCATGGAGACGGTGATGGCGGCAACGCGCGGCGGGGCGTTCGACTACATCGCCAAGCCGTTCGAGCTCGACCAGATGCTCGAGGCGGTGAAGCGCGCCGAGGCGTCCCTTTCGGCGGCGGACCGCGACGAGGCCGAGGCCGAGGAGCTGCCCGAATCGGAAATGATCGGCAGCTCGCCCGGCATGGTGGAGATCTACAAGATCATCTCCAAAGTGGCGCCCACCGACGCCACCGTGCTGCTGGAAGGCGAAACCGGCACCGGCAAGGAGTTGATCGCGCGCATGATCCACCGCAACAGCGCGCGCGCGAAGGAGCCCTTCGTGACGGTGGACTGCGGGTCCATTGCGCCCAGCCTGCTCGAAAGCGAGTTGTTCGGCGTCATGCGAGGCGCCTACACCGGGGCGGACCGCGACCGCATCGGAATGTTGGAAGCGGCCGGCCGTGGGACCGTTTTCCTGGACGAAATCGGCGACGTCGACCTCAGTTTCCAATTGAAGCTGCTGCGGTTTCTCCAGGACCGGGAAATTAAGCCTGTGGGCTCGCCTCGCTCTAAGGTGGTGGACGTGCGGGTGATCGCCGCCACCAACCGCGACCTGCGTAAGGCAGTCGACGAGGGCAAATTCCGGGAAGACCTGTGGTTCCGCCTGAACGTTGTCCGCATCGTTGTTCCCCCGCTGCGCGAGCGCCGCGGGGACGTCCCGCTACTGGTGCAGCATTTTCTGAAGAAGTACAACGAGCGCTACCAGACGCAGACCAAACTCACGAATTCCGGGCTGAAAGCGCTGATGAACCATACCTGGCCCGGCAACGTACGGCAGTTGCAGCATCTCATAGAGCGGCTGGCGATCCTCGCGCCCAACGGTCGCATCGACGAGGCAGCCGTGTGCGAGGGGCTGAAGATGATGCAAGGCCAGGAGCAGCCGGGCGAATCTCTGGCCGAAACCGAGGCCGAACAGATCCGCAAGGTGCTGGCCGCCACCGGGGGCAACAAGAGCCGGGCCGCCAAACTTCTGGGCATCGAGCGCAAAACCCTCTACCGCAAGCTCGAGCGGATGGGGCTGTAACCCGCTGATTACTCACGAAAGATAAGTATTTCCTTTTGTAGCTTTAAGGTCTAGAATAAGGGGGCATTCATAACAGCGGCATTCATAACAGCGGTCTCATAGTACGGAATATTCCGGCAGGAGGTGAGACTAATGTTTGAAAGCCTGGACGACCGGATCAAGCGCACCGAGATGGACACGTCGTCCCCCCTCGAGCGGCTCCTGAAAGTGGTGCTGGCTCTGGTAGTTACGGTGCTGGTGCTAGGCGGGCTGTACGTGGCAGTCCGTATGGTGGAGTAGTTGGCCGGCTCACACCGCTTCTGGCGCTAAGGGGTGTGGTTGAGTCAACCAGCCGCATGACGGATTTTACCCGGGCGGCATAGCCCTCCAGAGAGTTGTAAGTAGCCAGAAGCTCGTCTAAGTCTTTGCCTTTATAAAGCCTGGAGTGTGCAAGCCGCGACGCCACGAAGTAAATTCCATCCTTCAGGGTCGCAAACTCCCGCCGCCCGGAGTCCCAGCCGAACAGGTTATTCCCGAGCGCCGTCTTGCCGCCGCCGGTTTCGACCACGCAGATGCTGGGCAGCAGCCGCCAGTCGAGGTGGTTGCGATCGGCCGCCGCCAGGAAATCAGGGGCGAGAGGAAGAGAAGCCGGCCCGAACCTCTCAAAAAACTCGTTCAGGCGCGCGAGCCGCGGGTCGTCGCGATATACGGAAGCTGGGGGTTCGTGGGCAGGATTGGAAACAGTAGCAGCACTGAAAATTCCAGCCCACAAAACGAATCTCCGCAAAACGAACAGGAACCTCCGTCAGAATGGTTTTAATTGCTAAGGTGCTCTATTTGAGTGACTTATATACGCTTAACAAGATTTTAAGAACCAGATTCCGTTTATTCAGTATACCATGGACATCCGAAATCGAGTGTAAAAAACCGGGGGTGACGCCCGGAATTCAGGCCGCGGCCCCCGGTTCCCTCCCCCGCTTGCGGTAGGCTGAAAGTTAGCGTCATGAAGAAAATGCTGCTGTTAACGGGCATCGCGGCGCTCGCCGCTGCGCAGATCGATACCATTTCCGGCCGGCGGATTCGAGCGGACACGAAATTCCTCTCGAGCGACCTGCTGGAAGGCCGCGGCGTCGGCACGCGGGGCGGCCGGCTCGCCACCGAATACCTCGCCGCGCAATTCGAGCTCATGGGGGCGGAGCCCGCAGGCGACAACGGCACCTATTTCCAGAAAGTGCCGCTCGTGGGCCTCGAAACGCAGCCCACGTCGCAACTGGCGGCCATCGGAAACGGCAAGACCGTGACCCTGAAATGGCTGGACGATTTCGTCGGAGCCAACGAGCGCCAGCGGACCGAGGAGACAATCGACGCCGAAGCGATTTTCGTTGGCCACGGAATTACGGCCCCGGAATACGGGTGGGACGACTTCAAGGGCGTGGATGTGCGCGGCAAAATCCTCGTGCTGTTCACGAACGAGCCGGAATCCACCGAGCCGACATTCTTCGGCGGCCGCGCGCTGACCTACTACGGGCGCTGGACGTACAAGTTCGAGGAAGCGCTGCGCCGCGGCGCGCTGGGCGCGATCATCATCCACACCACCCCTACGGCCGGCTACGGCTGGGAAGTGGTGAGAAACTCGTGGGGACGGGAGGAAGCGTACGTGCGCCTGGAGCCGGGCGCTCCTGCCCTGGCGCTGGCCGGGTGGGTGACAACCGACGCGGGCAACCGCATTCTGGCGCTGGCCGGGCGCACCGTGAATGAACTGCTGAAGGCGTCCAACTCACGCAACTTCCGGCCCATCCCGCTCGGCATACGGTTTCGCGGCAAGCTGGTTTCGAAAATGCGGGAGCTGGAGACGCACAACGTCGTCGCGCGGATTCCGGGAAGCGACCCGGAGAAGAAGTCGGAAGCCGTGGTATTCAGCGCGCACTGGGACCACCTGGGAATCGGCACACCAGTGAACGGAGACGCCATCTACAACGGCGCGGTGGACAACGCCACCGGCTGCGCCATCCTGCTCGAAATCGCGCGTGCCTGGGCGGGGCTGGAGCAGAAGCCGCGGCGCTCGGCCATCTTCGTGGCGGTGACCGCCGAGGAGGCCGGGCTGCGGGGCTCCGATTATTACGCCCGGAACCCGGTGGTGCCGGCCGATAGGACGGCCGTCGCGCTAAACTTTGATGGCTTTTACCCCTACGGCCGGACCCGGGACGTGGTGGTGACAGGCGCCGAGCGGACCACGCTCTGGCCGGTGGTCCAGGAAGCAGCGCGCCGCTACGGGTTTGAAATCAAGCCCGAAGCGCATCCCGAGCAGGGGCTGTTCTACCGCTCGGATCATTTTTCTTTCGCGCGCGTAGGCATCCCCTCGTTTTCAATCAAAATGGGTTCGGAGTTTCTGGGCAAACCGGCGGACTTCGGCAACAAGCTGTTCCAGGAATTCAACGAAAAGCACTATCACGCGCCTTCGGACGAGTTTCAGGAGGACTGGGATTTTTCGGGGCTGGAAGCAATCGCACGCTTCGGCGCGCTGATCGGGCTGAACGCGGCTAACCTGGACACGCTCCCCGCCTGGAACGAGGGCGACGAGTTCAGTAAGAAGCGCGCCGCCCGGAATCACCAATAGACTTCCTGTTTGAAGGACTCCTTGGGGTAGCCGGCGCGCTGGAAGACTCCCTTCACGTTTTCAATCATGTTGGGGTTGCCGCAGGCGTACGCGGTGGTTCCGGACGGGGTGAACCCGAGCGCGTCCAGGTGCTTGCGGACGATGTCCTCGGCGCGGCCCAGCTCGCCCCTCCAGCCGGGGTCTAGCCAGGTCCGGCTGATCGTGGGGATGTAGCGGAACCATTCGAAGCGGCGGTCGTATTCGGAAAGCTCCTCGCAGTAGGCGAGCTCGCGCGACACGCTCGCGCCGTGAACCAGCGCGATGCGGTGTGGCCACGGTTCGCCTTCCTCCACGCGCGCCGCGAATTCGCGCATCATGCTCACAAACGGCGCCACGCCCGTGACGGTGGCCACCATGAAGTGGCACGTGCGGCCGCTTCTGTCGTCAAAAAGGAACCTGCCTTTTGCCGCCCGGCGGATGGTAAGCCCCGAGGCCCCCACCGGCACATTGTAGAGGTGCGGCGTGAGATGGCCGCCGGGAACCAGCTCGACGAAAAACTCCAGCTCCGGTTCGCGCGGCGACGACACAACCGAATAGGGCCGCTCGATCAGCCGGCCCTCGCCCGGCAGCCCGATAGTGACGTACTGGCCCGGCACAAACTGTATCGGCTCCTCGGGACGAACACGAACGATCCAGAGCTCTGGGGTAACGTCCCGCCGCGATGTGATCACGGCGGCTATGTGTTTAGAGTCAGTCATTGCGTTTCTCTATGAGGCGGCGGGCGCGCATGAAAACAGCCTTCAGCATCTCGTCCGTCAGCAGACCCGTGGAGGTGTTCTGCTGGCTGGGATGGTACGAGCTGATAAGAACCGGCTGGCCGCGAGCGATAACATGCTCCCGGTCATGCGCGAAAACGAAACCAGCCTTACTCTCTATGATGCCCCGGTTCCGCAGGATAGTTAAATACTGATCGAACGCGATGCGGCCCAGCGCCACCACGGCCCGCAAGTCCGGCAGCAGGTTCAACTCCCTCTCCAGGTACTCGCGGCAGTTGAGGATCTCCTCAGGAGTGGGGCGGTTGCCCGGCGGCGCGCAGCGATTGACGGCCGTGATGTAAGCATCGCGAAGCGTGAGGCCGTCGTCGCGGGAGCGGCTCACCGGCTGGGAGGCAAAACCGGCAGCGTAGAGGGCGCGGAACAGGTAGTCGCCCGAGCGGTCCCCCGTGAAAATGCGGCCCGTTCGATTTCCGCCGTGCGCCGCGGGGGCCAGGCCGATCACCAGCAGCCGCGCCCGGGGATCGCCAAACCCCGGGACGGGCTTGCCCCAGTAATCCCAGTCCCGATAGGCTTTCTTTTTCGTCTTTGCAACCTGAGTGCAGTAGGCGATCAACCGCGGGCAGCGCTTGCAGGCCACTACCTCACGCGCAACACACTCCAGGGTGTCCAGGGAAAGGGGCATTCTTTTTTATTGTCGCCGAAAGACGCGCTTGTTTGAGAGGAAGGGCGCCTATGTCAGAAGGGCGCGGCGCATGTTTTCCAGCGAGCGGGTCATCGCATCGGCCCCGGCGGCCTCCATCACCTTGCGCAGCACGGCGACCAGCCGCCGGTCGCGCCAGCCGCGCCGGGCTTCGGCCTCGAGCACCGCGAATGCTTCCTTCGGGGAGAATGCGCGCTTGTAGGGGCGCGTCGAGGTGAGCGCGTCGTAGACGTCCGCCACCTGCAGAATGCGTGCGAGAAGTGGAATCTGCTCGCCGCGCAACCCGTCGGGGTAGCCGCTGCCGTCCCATCGCTCATGATGGCTCCGGATGATCGGCAGCACGGCCTCGAGCGTGCGCGTGTGGCGGCATATTTCCTCGCCCTTGATCGTGTGCGTGCGCATTACGGCCCATTCGGCGTCGTCCAGCGGGCCGGGCTTGAACAGAATCGCATCCGGGATCGCGATTTTGCCGATATCGTGCAGGAATCCGCCGCGGTACAGGGCCAGCAGTTGCGGGCGCGGCAGTCCGAGCTCGGTTCCGACCATCAGGCTGATGGCGGCCAGGCGCTCACAGTGCCCGCCGATGGCCTTGTCGCGCTGCTCGACCGCCCGGGCGAGCGCAAACAGGATCGACTCGGCCTCTTCGAGCGAATCGATCGCGGCCTTGTGGCGCAGCAGGGCGTGGATCCGCGCGCGGACGACGGCCGGACTCAGCGGGCGGACAAGGAACTCGTCGGCGCCCGAGGAGATGCCGGCGATCTCGTTCTTGGCCCCCTCTGCGCTGGTGAGAATGAGAACGGGAATCAGCCGGGTGCAGCGGTCCGACTTGAGCTCCCGGCAGAAATCCAGGCAGTTGGAACCCGGCAGGGTCAGATCCAGAATCACCAGGTCCACCGTCTCGCGCCCCAGCACTTCCCGGGCTCTCGCGGCGGTGGTCGCGCTGACGATACGGCAGCGCTCGTTCCTCAGGGCGCCGCGAAGGAAGTTCCGATTGCTCCCGCTTTGTTCGAGAACCAGGATGACGGGCGCCCGTTCGGGAAATGCCTGCGACGGCGCTTCCGGGTTGCGGTGAATCGTCTCGAGCGTCTGGGTTCGCGGCACGTGGCTGCCCTTTTCCGTACCTTGATCTATCGGCGGGAGATGGTGGAGAATTTAGAGCTGACCCCAATGAGAATTCAATTGATATTGGCTCTCGCCGCGGCGCCGCTCTGGGCTCAAACGCTCTCGCAAGGGGAGCGCGACTTCGCCATGAGCAGCTTACATGCGAGCCGCAAAATGTTTTTGGACGCGATCTCGGGACTTTCCGAGGCGCAATGGAAGTTCAAGCCGGCGCCGGACCGGTGGTCGATTGCCGAGATCGCCGAGCATGTAGTGCTGGCCGGCGATCTCAAGCCCGTGCAGGACATGTTGAAGTCGCCCGCGGTCGAGCGCGGCAAAGTGGACTCGAAGCAGGACGCGAGATGGCTGGAAAAGATGGCCGATCGCACACATAAGGCGAAGGCGCCGGCCCCGATGCTGCCCCAGGGGCGCTGGAAGACGCCGGAAGCCACGGCGGCCGAGTTCCGGCAGCGGTATGACCGGATTATCCGCTACGTGGAGACGACCCGCGATCCGCTGCGCAGCCACGTGGCCGGCTCGGGCGAGAACGCCTACGATGCCTACCAGAGGATCCTGATGCTCGCCGGGCACGTCCAGCGGCACGTGGCGCAAATCGAAGAGGTGAAGGCCGACCCAAAGTATCCCAAGTGAGGCGGGTCAGGTTGACGAACCTCCTTCAACACCGCTAAAGTAAAGAAGTATCTGTAGTTCAACCGAGGTCCCCATCGTCTAGCCCGGCCTAGGACACCGCCCTTTCACGGCGGCAACGGGGGTTCGAATCCCCCTGGGGACGCCACTTTAATTCAAGCATTTACGGCCTTTCCCTCGATTAGCGGCTGAGTAACGCCAGGGTAACGCAATTCGCCAAGAACGCCATCCAGGCGGCCCACTGCTTCCCCAAGGAATGATGGCGAAAGGTGCGGGTGTCTTATTGCCATTCGAAGGTCGTTGTGCCCGAGCAACTGAGCTACCGTGTGGATGTCAGCCCCCGACATCCTCAACCAGCTTGCCGCCGTGTGGCGGAGGTCGTGGAATCGGAATTCTCAATTCCAACCCTGCGGCAGGCACGTGCGAATGCTGATTCGGTGATTTAACGTTCGCGAACAGCCTGTCAGTCGGCTTCGCGTCGGAGGCAACCGGCGCAGATCACAGGGCAGCCAGAGCCAATTCGTTCAGGTACACGATTCGGCTCTCGCCGTTTTTCGTTTGCGGGAGTAAGATCAGCGTGCTTTCGAAATGTGGGAAATGTGTGTGTGTTGGGTGAGGTCGGGATCGAGGACCTGCAGGCGGTTCACAATCGGTTGTCGTTATTGGCGAGAGATAGTGATACGGCCAGCGATTACAGGCATTTAGGTATACTGCATCCGATATGGGCCGCCGAATTTCCCTGAGCAGACGCGCTACGGCCAGTGGTGTTGCCGCAGAGCTGCTCGTTCTACTTCCGATTCCTTGATTCCCTGTTCCCGTTCGGCTAGAGTGGGGTCTTAGGTGCGCCCGTGAAGCGAATCATCCATGTGCGGATCTTCCCAGGGGAGAAGCAGTACGTGGCGGAGTGCCTCGACTTGCCTGTTGTAACGCAAGCTCCAACGCTTGACCAGTTGGCGGTGAATATCAAAGAGGCTATCGGCCTGCATCTCGAAGGGGAGGACCTCGCCGAACTCGGCCTTGCGGCCAATCCCACTATACTGGCTAGTCTCGAACTCGAAGCCGTCGCCTGATGCCGAAGCTCAGAGTCCTGTCCGGCGATGAGGTGGTGCGGATCTTGCACTCTTTCGGGTTCGCACCTGTGTCGCGACGCGGAAGCCATATAAAACTCCAACGAAAGTTGCCAAACGGCTCGCGTCAGAGCCTGACGGTTCCTCTTCACCGTGAAATGGACCGCGGCACGCTTCTGGCGATCTACCGTCAAGCGCTGCGTTTCATCCCCGAGGACGAACTGCGGTCCCGGTTCTACATCGATTGATCCCGGAGCGCAACCAGTCTCCTGAGGCCCTCTAGCAGAGGGCGCCAACTCTCAATCTTGAGGGGACGCCAGATTTGAAAGACTGAGCGGGCTTCGATATCCAGGCGCCGTCCTTGCCGTCCCACGTGAACCGGAACCACCGGGTGCGGCTTCCGGCGGCGATTCGCCAACTGCCAAATGCGAGGTAGTCCTACTCGTGCCGGAACATTGTCAGATGCCGCGCGAGCCGAGGTGATCGCTAAGTCGTCCGGCTGAGGTGGACATGGCGTTGACTCTTTGTTACGGCATTTTGTAGGAATCGTCGAAGGCCAGCTCGATTTGGGCCGTCTTGCCTGCCTCAAGATTCACCGGGGCGGGCTTGCCTGCCTCCTTGCTGTACATGGCCACGGAGGAACCCGAGGGGGGCGGGCCGGAGACGCCGTCATAGGTGCCGTTCGGATCGAATGCCACTACTACGTATACTGTGGGGACGGAGAGGCTGGAAAACGTTACCGTCTGGTCCTTTGCCGTGGCGGTCTCAGCGGCGAGAGGCGGTGCGTCGCCATGCACGAATTCCGGCGAATCGAACAGGAAGACAAACATCTTGTGCTTCTCGTCCACATTCCCCGATCCGGTGTAGTTCAGTTTGACTTTGAGCGAGCGGTCGGCTTTGCTCTGCTGCGCGGCCGCCAGGAAGACCAATGCTGCGAGGGCCGATGCGATGAAGAGACGCTTTCTCATGATTTGGAACTCCTTTGAGCGGTCATACGGAGACTGCCGCGGCAAGGTTCAGTATAGCCTGAGCAATAGCCTGAGACGCTATGCCCGATTTAGTGGGGAGCCGTAAATGCCGATACCAGCAACTTACTTAGCCGTCAGAGCCGCCACCCCGCAAGCTATACTGGCTGGTCGATTCTGATGCGGACTGGCTGCGATCTCGAACGGGAATACAAGACCCGCGGTTCACGTCATTGGCGCCATCGCTTGTACCGGATGCTCCAGCCTCCGGCGCCGTTTGTCATGAACCCCGCCGAGCCAAAGAACTGGCCGCTTGGGCGGTGGAACCTGTACGTTGGCGGCGCGGGCCGTTCCGTCCCCGGATACGTCAATATCGACTTGTTCGCCATGCCCGGCGTCGATGTCGCCGCGGACGTTGAGCGGCTACCCTTTCCTTCCGACCTCTTCCAGCGCATCGAGTGCGATGCGGTCCTTGAGCACGTGCGCAACCCGCGGCAGGCCATGTGTGAACTCCGGCGCGTTTTGGCGCCCGGCGGATACCTCCATCTCGTGACCCCGTTTTGCCATCCCTTTCATGCCTACCCGGCGGACTTCCGGCGGTTCACCATCGATGGCCTCAAGGAGCTGGCCGGCGGCCTCGAGGTTGTCGCCGAAGGCTGGCGGACCGGCCCGACCGCTACCATCCTGGTCTTCCTCCTCGAGTACGTGAAGCTGCTGCTCCCGTTCCGAATCTGGCGCGCAGCAGCACACTTTGTATGCGGCTGGCTGCTCTTTCCGCTTCGCTATTTGGATCTGCTCCTGTTGCGGTCGGCGACGGCGCATCGCATCGGCAACCATTGCTACCTCTGGCTGCGTAAGCCTCTGCCGGGCGAACAACCAGCCGAACCGTGAGGCGCCATCCCGCAACTTCCCGGCCGCTTGTCTGATCCAATTAGATTTGGCTCAAGGAGGAATGCATGCCGATCCCGCTCATCGAGTATCAAGACGCGTCCCCGGAGGTTCGCGCGGTGTACGACGACATCATGGCCACCCGCCAGACCGGCCGGGTCAACAATTTCTGGAAAGCTCTCGCCAACGACCCGCCCACGCTCGAGCGCACGTGGCGCGCCGTCAAGGAGATCATGGCTCCAGGCGAGCTCTCCCCGCTGATCAAGGAAATGATCTACCTCGCAGTCAGCGTGACGAACCAGTGCGCCTACTGCATCGCTTCCCACACGGCCGCGGCGCGCAAAGCCGGCATGAGCGATGCCATGTTCGCCGAACTGATGGCCGTTATCGGCCTGGCGAACCAGAACAACCGGCTCGCGGCGGGCTACAGAGTCGAAATCGACAAGGAATTCCAGTAGCTCCGCCGCCTGCGCGGGCAGTGCTTCGGAAAGCCGTAATTTAAGCATTTCGCGGCATCCCTGCTAAGATGGCACCGTGGCAGGGTGGAAAATCAGAATTCAGGACCTGGTGTGGCTGGCGCTGTTTGTAGTCATCGCCATTGCCGGGCCGGAGCGGCACCCGCGGTTTGTGTTCGCGCTGTTCCTGCTGGCGGGATTCCAGGTTGTGGAACCGAAGATCGCTTCGCTGGCGACGCAGCGCGGCAGCATCCTGGCGAACCTGCTCAAGCTGGCCGTGGGCTACCTGATCGTCCACGATTCCGGCGACATCACCAGCAGCTATTACTGGATTCTGCTGATCCCGGTGGTGTCGGCGGCCACTACGCTGGGCGTTGGCGGCACCGTCCTGTTTACCGTGCTGGCGTGCGCCGCCTATCTGCTCACCCTGCTCCACGTGGACTGGACGCGGTACACGCTCCCCGAAGACCAGGTGGCGGAACTCATCCTGCGCCTCTTCTTCTTCACCGTGATCGGCTATCTTACCCAGCGGCTGGCCGAGGCCAACCGCCTGGAGGCCAGGCGCGCGCAGGCCGCCGCCGAACAGCTTGCCGAAGCGAATCGCAACCTCCAGGAGGCTGAAGCCGCGGTGCGGCGCTCCGAGCGGCTGGCCGCGCTGGGCCAGTTGTCGGCGGGACTGGCGCATGAGCTGCGCAATCCGCTCGGCACGATGCGCGCCTCCGCCGAGATGCTGATCAAAAACCTTCCGGAAGGCAACGAGATCGCGGCCGAACTGGCCGGGTTCATCTCCAGCGAGGTGGACCGCATCAATTCCCTGGTCACGCGTTTCCTGGAATTCGCACGGCCGCTGGAGCTGAAGTTGCAGCAAGCCGAACTGAGCGAGGTGTGCGACCGGGCCATCGCCCAAGTGGAGCGCGATCGCGGGAACCACGAGGTAACCATCTACAAGAACTACTCACCCGACGTGCGCCCGTTCGAGTTCGATCCCGAACTGATGGAGCGCGTCATCTACAACCTGCTTCTGAATGCCGCGCAGGCGACGCCGCCCGGCGGCGCTGTCACCATCAAAACGCGCGTCGTGGACGACATGGTGGAGATCTCGGTGATCGACCGCGGGCAAGGGATCGATCCCGCCCAAATCGAAAACATATTCAACCCGTTCTTCACCACGAAGAAGGATGGCGTCGGTCTCGGACTGGCTATCGTTTCCAAGATCGTGGATCTGCACGGGGGTAAGATAACTGTCGAAAGTGACCCCGGGAAGGGCAGCGTTTTCCGCGTGTTCCTTCCACTGGTTTAGGAGATGAAGACCCGCATTCTGGTTGTCGAGGACGAAGAGAAGCTTCGCCGCGTGCTGGAACTTCAGTTGCGCTCGGCGGGCTTTGAGGTGGAGAAGGCCGGCACGGCGGAGGAAGCGCTCCGGCTGGCCGACCGCGCCGATCTGGTGCTCACGGATGTGCGCCTGCCCGGGATGAGCGGCCTGGAACTGCTTGCCGCCATCCGCCGCCAGAACATGACCACCCCCATCATCGTCATGACCGCGTTCGGCACCGTCGAGACGGCGGTGGAAGCGATGAAGGCGGGCGCGGCGGACTTTTTGCTCAAACCTTTCTCGCTTGACCACCTCATGACGGTGATCCGCAAGGCGCTCGACGTCCGGGCCTTGCAGGACGAAAACCGCAAGCTGCGCGAGGAACTCGGCTACCGCTACGAGTTCGACAACATCATCGGGCGCAGCCCCGCGATGCAGGAGATTCTCGCCACGGTCGAGCGGGTGGCGCCAACGCGCGCCACGGTACTGCTGGCGGGAGAAAGCGGCGTGGGCAAGGACCTTATCGCGCGCGCCATCCACTACCACTCGCCGCGGCGCGACCGGCCGTTCGTCAAGATCAACTGCACCGCCATTCCCGAAAACCTGATGGAAAGCGAGCTGTTCGGCTATGAGAAGGGCGCCTTCACCGGCGCCAACACCTCCAAGCCCGGCAAGTTCGAGCAGGCCGACACGGGCACCGCGTTTTTGGACGAAATCGGAGACGTGCCAGCCAACATTCAGGTGAAGCTGCTCCGCGTGCTCCAGGAGCGGGAGTTCGAGCGGCTGGGGAGCAACAAAACAAGGCACATCGACGTGCGCATCATCGCGGCCACCAACCAGGATCTGCGCGCCGCGCTCGAGCAGGGCACCTTCCGCGAGGACCTTTATTACCGCCTCAATGTAGTGCCCATCAACCTGCCGCCTCTCCGCGACCGGCCGGAGGACATTCCGTTCCTGGCCGAGCACTTCGTGAAGAAGCTCGCCAAGGCGAACGGCAGCCGCGTGGAATCCATAACCGACGCGGCGATTCAAAAGCTGCTCAGCTATCACTGGCCGGGCAATGTGCGCGAACTGGAGAACGTCATCGAGAGAAGCATCGTGCTCTGCTCGGGGGACCGCCTCGACGCCGACGATATCCGGCTCGACACCGCGCCGCGGGCAGTGCGCCGGACGGCGGACCATTTCTTGCCCGAAGGAATGACGCTGGATGAGTACGAGCGCGCCCTCATCCGCGAGGCGCTGCGCCGGGCCGAGGGCAACAAGAGCCAGGCGGCGCGGTTGCTCGGGCTGACCCGCAACGCGCTCCGCTACCGCCTTTCGCAAATGGGGCTGGAAAAGGACGCAGGAAACGCAGAGTGAAGCGCCCGCACGCGGCTATTCCACTTCCACAGTGAGTTTCTTCTGCGTGCTGTGGCCCTTGCTGTCCGTGGCGGTGAGAGTGTAAGTGGTGGTGGTTTCCGGGGCGGCGTAGAAACAGCCCTGCATTACCCCGCTCGGCGGCATAGCCGGCGGGTCCACCGTGATCCGCACCGCGTTTACGGTACTGAAGCACAGCGAATAGGCCCACTTGGCCCCCGGAGCGCCGACCACGTCCGCGGCGGGCTTCTTCTGCTGGACCCGAAAATACGTAATTCGCGGCAGACTCTCCGGATCGGGCTTCACGCGCACAAGAAACGATTCGGTGACGGGGCCGCCGGGCCCCTCCGCCGTCAACGTGTACCGCGTGTCGCGCTGCGGCGCGATCTCCAGGCACCGGTTCATCGAAGGCCTCAAGTCTTCGACCGGCGGATCCAGGCGCACGGCCTCAGCGTTAGCCACCCCATAGCAGAGAATCGCCTTGCCGCCTTCCACGAGTTCCCCCTGGCTCGCGTAAAAGTGCAGAATCTTTACGTTCGTGCCGTGATCGGGGGGAGGGGGCGGAGCGGGCTTAACGGCTTGAGACGTAAACTTGCGGTTCGCGAAGTAGCGGCTCGCCATGGTCCAGCCGAGATACACGAGCGCCGCCAGCGCAACAAGGGACATATAACGAGCCAGTCTTCGCATTCTTTCAGCTTAACGCGAGCCGGGCCGCGGGGAAGAAATCAGCGCACGGAAACGTCGCGGCGGTCAACAGGAGTATACGGACCAGAATTCACATTTGCCGCTGCGGTTTCGCCTTCGGGCGGTAACGGGCCACCCTGATTTGAGCATCCAATCTGATGGGAGGAGATGATGATGGCCCGGCTCAGCAAACCGCTGGACGCCACCGCGACAGGCCGCGAAGCGAAGGCCTTCGGCGCCGGCCTGCGCGAGCTGATCGCCGGCCAGGACGAGGCAATCGAACAAATCGTCAGCGTCTACCAGAGATACCTCACCGGATTGCAGGAGCCGGGCCGGCCGGCCGGAAGCTTCCTGTTTCTCGGCCCTACAGGCACGGGCAAGACGCGCATCGTGGAAGCGACGGCGGAACTGCTCGCGGGCACGGCCCGCGCGGCGATCAAGATCGATTGCGGCGAATTTCAGCACAGCCACGAAATCGCGAAGCTGATCGGCTCGCCGCCGGGCTACCTCGGCCACCGGGAGACCCGCCCGATGCTCAGCCAGGAAGCGCTCGACGAGTTTCACACGGAGAAGGTGAAGCTGAGCTTTGTGCTTTTCGATGAGATCGAAAAGGCCAGTGATGCGCTATGGAACCTGTTGCTCGGCATTCTGGACAAAGCCACCCTGACGCTGGGCGATGGCCGCCGCGTCAATTTCTCCCACGCGATGATTTTTCTGACCAGCAATCTTGGCGCGGCCGCCATGGAGGAGCTCCTCCGGCCGAGGCTCGGCTTTGCTCCCGCCATGGCGCACGGACCTCACGATCAAAAAATCGAGAAGGCCGGACTGGAGGCCGCACGCCGGAAGTTCACCCCCGAGTTCATCAACCGTCTGGATAGGATCGTGGTCTTCCGTCCGCTGGGAGAGCCGCAGCTCCGCGAAATCCTGGAGATCGAGCTGCGCATGGTGCAGAAGCGGGTCTTCCAGTCCCCCAGCGCCGGACCTTTCCTGTTCAAGGTCACCCGCCGCGCAAAAGAATACCTGCTGCGCGAAGGCACCAACGAAAAGTACGGCGCCCGGCACCTGAAACGCGCGGTAGAGCGCCTCTTGGTGGAGCCCATGGCGAACCTGATCGCCAGCGGACAGGTGCGTGAGGGCGACGTTCTGCGCGTGGATTTCGACGCGGCGAAAGGGCGCCTGCTGTTCGTCGTCGAAGCCGAGGGCGTGCCCGCCTACACGCTGGCGGAAATGGCGAAACTCGTCCCTTCCAGAGCGGCGGCCGCGTAGGGTTCCTGCACTTCACTCTCGCCGGTCATCCGGTTCGCTCACATCGCGGTTCGGCGAAAAGCCGGGATCGGATCACATCCAGCGGCCCGCGCGGCGACTTGCAGCCTGCTACAATGGCATGTTCTATCGGTGGGCACGGCTGTCAACCCGCTGAGGGAGAGTTTAATGCACGTCATTTACTTGCTTCTGCGCGTCTTCAGCTTTTGCTTTCAGGGTTTGCTCATAGTTTTTCTGCTGGCGGCGTCAGTTCTCGCCTGGTCCAGCGGCAGCTTGCTGTCGATTGATCTTTTGCCGTGGACGGGGGAGGCGCTGACCACGTGGACGTTTGTCTCCGCGTTGGCGGGCGCAACGGTTACGATTTTGGCGCTGAAGCGGATTGTTCCGGTGTTATTCCTGCTGTGGAACGTGGCTGTCGTGATCATGCTGGTGCGCGGCTACTTCTTCAGCTCCTACGGTTTCACTTCCGGAAGCGACCTGCTGACGGCTCTTCTCTTCATACTGGGCGCCGTAGTGGCGGCGGTGGGAAGCTGGGTGCATATGCGGCGTCCGGCAGGCGTCGCGGCCCGGCGTAAGGCGGCGGCGCTGGTTTAAGAACGGGCAGCCCTGCCAGAAACTGGAATCCGAACCAGCGCGTCTGTTTAGGTGTCGTGAAACCAATCATTTTCAGCCTCGCCTTGGCGGCGGTGGCCGGCGTTGCCGCGGCCCAGGACTATTATCCGCGGCATAACTTCACCTTCGGGGTAGGGGCGGCGCAGCCGCGGGCGGATCTCAACGGGCTGTTCAAAAACTCGCCGGGCATCTCCTTCAGCTACGGATACAGGTTTGCCCGTAATTTTCAGGCGGATGCCGGATTCGAGACCGTATTCGGCGCGGCCGACGTGCGGGATTTCCTCAACACCGAGTTCGGCCCCGTGCTCATCAAGGATTATCAGTACTTCGTGCCTCTGGGGGGCCGCGCCATCCTGCCCTTGATCGGCGGCCGGTTGTTGTTTTCCGGCGGCGGCGGAGGCGCTTACATGCGCTATTCCGAACGCCTGCGCCAGCCGAGCGACTTTTTCAGAATCGCCTGTCCGGTTTGCACTTCACGCAGCGGGTGGGGGTACTACGCGCTGGTAGACATCAGCACTTTTGTAGACAACTCGCAGCACTTTCGCGTGGGCGTCGTGTCGAAGGTTTACCGCGGGCACACCAATGGCGAACCGCTGGCCGCCCTCCCCGGGGTCCGCACCAGGGACCACTGGGTGAACATCATGGGCCAGGTCGGTTTCAGCTTCTAAGTCTTTCGGTTACTTGATCTCTGGGCTATTGGCCGTGGCGGGCTCGGCGCCCCAGTTCTCGCGGATCACCATGGTCTGATCGGAGTAGAACGTGCGGCGTCCCGTGCCGTTATACGTTTCCGGATTGGCGTTGATGGTGTAGCCTCCGGGTCCGCCCTGCATGGTGAACACGTACCCGCTTTTCCTGCCCTTGGCAAGGTCCTCCGAAATGAGGCCCGCGCCGCCGGGACCTTCCTGCCCGCTGGTGGGCGGCCCAAGTTCCTCGAGCTTTGTGGCGTATCTCCCGAATTGGGAATAGTATTGCGCCTGGGCGGTGTGGAGCGTTTGAATCTGCCGGATGGCGGCTGTTTCCTGCGTCTGCATGCGCGCCTTGTCCAGCCGGGGAATCGCGACGGCCGCAATGATCAGCACGATCGCGACCACAATCAGCATCTCGATCAACGTGAACCCGCGACGGCTCCCGTATTTTCTTCTCTTATTCATGACAGCCTCCGGGTATTTCATCATGGCAGAATACACCCCATATGTTACTTGACGCCGAACGGACTGAGATCGTGGAGTAGGCAGCCATGCGCCGCCGCGTGAATTTGCCGTAATCGCGCGAGCAGCGCCCCCAGCCGGTGCAGAGGCAGCGAGTTCGGCCCGTCGGAAAGCGCTTTTTCCGGCGCCTCGTGAACCTCGAGGAAAACCGCGTCCACGCCTGCCGCCACCGCGGCCCGCGCCAGCGGTTCGATAAACTCGGCCTGCCCGCCAGAGGCCGTCCCCGCGCCCCCGGGCAACTGCACGCTGTGCGTCGCGTCGAAAACCACGGGAAACCCGAACTCGCGCATGATGACGAGCCCGCGCATGTCCACCACGAGGTTGTTGTATCCGAAGGTGGTGCCACGTTCGGTCAGCAGGATCCGCGTGTTTCCCGTGGAGGCGACCTTTTCGGCCGCCATGCGGATGTCCCGCGGCGAGAGGAACTGGCCTTTCTTGATGTTGACGATGCGGCCTGTGCGGCCCGCTTCGAGCAGCAGATCCGTCTGGCGGCAGAGGAACGCCGGGATCTGGAGGACGTCGGCGACCTCGGCGGCGGGACCGGCCTGGGCCGGTTCGTGTATGTCCGTGAGAACGGGATAGCCCGCAGCCCGGACCCCGGCCAGAATCCGCAGGCCTTCCTTCAGGCCCGGCCCGCGGTACGACGCCAGGCTGGTGCGGTTGGCCTTGTCGAAGGAGGCCTTAAACACGAACGGCCCGGCGATCTTGCCGATTTCGCAGGCCAGATAATGAACGTGATCTTCGCTTTCAATGACACACGGCCCGGCGATGAGCGCCGGCGGATGTCCCTCACCGAAAACGATTTGCCCGCCCCGGGGCGTTTCCAGCGTGACCGGTTTCATTGCTGCCGGAGGGCGGCGGCCGGCTCGCGCCCGGTTACCTGCTTTTGCCGCCGGAACTCAAGCGCCGCTTGAATGAAGGAACGGAACAGCGGATGGGGCTCGAGCGGTTTGGACTTGAACTCGGGATGGAACTGGCAGCCCAGCCCCCAGGGATGGTTTGAGTATTCGCAGATCTCGACGTAGACGCGGTCGGGCGTCTCGCCCGTGATCCGCAGACCGTGCTGCGTGAGCACCTGCTCGTATTCGCGGTTGAACTCGTAGCGGTGGCGGTGCCGCTCACTGATCTGCCGGACCCCATACGCGTTGTGGGCGATGCTGCCTTCAGCCAGGTTGCAGGGATAGGCGCCCAGCCGCATGGTTCCGCCCAGCATGTCCACGCCCTTCAGTTCGCGCAGCTTGTAGATGACGCGGTGTGGCGTGGCCGGGTTGAACTCGGTTGAGTCGGCTTGTTCCAGGCCGCAGACGTTGCGCGCGTACTCGATCACCATCGCCTGCATGCCGAGGCAAATGCCGAAATAGGGCACTTTTTTTTCGCGGGCGAAGCGGATCGCCTGGATCATGCCCTCTACACCGCGCTTGCCGAAGCCGCCCGGCACCAGAATGCCGTCGAAGTTTCCCAGGTGCTCGATCGCGCCGGGCGCCAGCAGCCTGTCGGACTCGATCCATTCGATCCGTACCCGCACGTTGTGCGCAAGACCGCCGTGAAGCAGCGCTTCCTTGAGGCTCTTGTAGGAATCCTCGTACTCGGTGTACTTGCCGACCAGGGCAATGCTCACCTCTCCGACCGGGTTCCGCATGCGTTCGAGCATGGCGTTCCAGCGGTCCAGGTTGCGCGGTCCGCCCTCGATGTGCAGCCCGCGCAGGATGGCGTCGTCCAGGCCCTGTTCGGCGAGCAGCGGCGGGAGCTCGTAAACGGAGGACACGTCACGGGCGCTGATCACCTTGTCCACATCCACGTCGCAGAACAGCGCGATTTTCTCTTTCATTTCGTCCGACAGAAAGCGGTCGGTGCGGCACAGCAGCAGGTCGGGCTGAATGCCGATGGCGCGCAGCTCCTTGACGCTGTGCTGGGTCGGCTTCGTCTTCAGCTCCTGGGCGGCGGCGATCCAGGGCACCAGGGTGACGTGGACGAAAAACGTGTTTTCCCGGCCCAGTTCGTGCCGCATCTGCCGGATCGCTTCCAGAAACGGCAGGGATTCGATGTCCCCCACCGTGCCACCGATCTCGACAATCACGACGTCGACTCCGGCGGAGACGCGCCGGATCGCCGCCTTGATCTCGTTGGTGACGTGAGGGATCACCTGCACCGTTTTGCCGAGGTAATCGCCTCGCCGCTCTTTGGTGATGATCTGCTCGTAGATGCGGCCGGAGGTGAGGTTATTGGCCTGGGTGAGTTGAACATGTGTAAACCGCTCGTAGTGGCCCAGGTCCAGGTCGGTCTCGGCGCCGTCGTCGGTGACGAAGACTTCCCCGTGCTGGAAGGGACTGAGCGTGCCGGGGTCCACGTTCAGATAGGGATCCAGTTTTTGCAGGGACACCCGCAATCCGCGGCTCTCAAGCAGGCAGCCGATCGAGGATGCGGCGATTCCCTTCCCCAGTGAGGAAACCACTCCGCCGGTCACAAATATGTACTTAGCCATCGTGCTTCTCGAATGCCTTCACCTCAGCCTGGAAAAGCTTTTCCACCCGCTCCAAGTCGGCGGGCGTATCTACGCCGAGCGATTCATAGTCGGTCTCAACCACGCGGATCCGGTGCCCGTTCTCGATCGCCCGCAACTGCTCCAGCCGCTCCGCTTGTTCGAGCGGGCCGACGGGCAGGTCGGGATAGGCGAGCAGGAAATCCCGGCGGTAAACATACAGCCCGATGTGTTTGTAGTGCGCCGCGCCGGCATCGTCGCGAAGATACGGGATCATCGAGCGGGAAAAATAGATCGCGTTGTCGAACCGGTCGGTGATCACCTTCACCACATTCGGATTGGTCAGCTCGTCCGGGATCTCGATGCGTTTCTTCAGGGTAGCCATCGGGATTTCCGGATCGGAAACCAGGGCGAGCACGGCGGCATCGATTGCGGCGGGCTCGATGAGCGGCTCATCCCCCTGAATGTTTACAACTACGTCGGCCTTTTCGGAGGAAGCGACCTCGGCTGCCCTGTCGGTTCCCGAGAGATGGTCGGAGCGCGTCATGCGCACCGGCGCTCCAAAGCCGCGGGCGGCGGCCGCGATGCGCTCGTCATCGGTCGCGATCACCACCTGGGTCAGATAGCGCGCCTGGGCGGCTCTCTCCCATACGTGCTGGAGCATAGGTTTTCCAGCGATTACGGCGAGAGGTTTCCCGGGAAAACGAGAGGAGGCAAACCGGGCCGGAACGACCCCCAAAATCCTACCGGGCACGTTCGATGATATCACAACCGGCCCGGCCCGCGTTTCCGGCAGGTGTGCGAAGGGGCACCCCCCCGGAGCCGGCTGAACGCTAAGAAAGCAAAGTGAATTCCACGATTCGCGGGGTAGGCGTCCGGCTCCGGCGTGATATACTGGGATCGTCGCAGCCGTAACCACATGGTGGAGAGCAAGTGATGGTTGCGCAGTGTTTGAAGCCCGGTGTCTTAAGTCTCACCTGCGCCTTTCTGGTGGCCAGTTCGGTGCTTTCAGGCCAGGCTCAGAAAGAGCAGCAGAATCCGCAAACCTCCGCACCGCCCCCGCGAGTATCGATCACTCCGCGCCCGAAGCCTCCCGCCCCGGACAGCACCGACGAGGGCATTCCCAGATCGCGCAGCCTGCGGGTGGACACCACGATCGTACAGATTCCGGTTACCGTCACCGACCCGATGAACCGGTTCGTCACCGGCTTGGAAAAAGAGCATTTCCGGCTTTTCGAAGATAAAGTCGAGCAAAAAGTCACGTATTTTTCCAGCGAAGATGCGCCGGTTTCCATTGGAATTGTTTTCGACACCAGCGGCAGCATGGGCTCGAAGCTGCAAAAATCGCGCCAGGCGGTCGCTCAGTTGATGAAAACGGCCAACCCGGAAGACGAGTTTTTCCTCGTGCAGTTCAGTGACCGTCCCGAGGTCGTCGTGAGTTTCACCAGGGACGCCGAGGAGATTCAGAACCGCCTCACTTTCGCCCAATCGAAAGGCCGGACCGCGCTGCTGGACAGCATCTACCTGGCCATCCACCACATGAAGAATGCGAAGAACCCGCGCAAGGCCCTGTGCGTGATTTCCGATGGCGGCGACAACAGCAGCCGCTACACGGAAAGCGAGATCAGGAACCTCGTGCGGGAGGCGGATGTTCAGATTTACGCGATCGGGATTTTTGAGCCCATCGGCGCCCGCGGCCGGACCCCCGAGGAACTGGCCGGACCGAGCCTGCTGTCCGAACTGGCCGAGCAGACAGGCGGACGAAGCTTTGCAGTCGATAATCTGAACGAACTCCCCGATGTGGCGGCCAAGATCGGCATAGAACTGCATAACCAGTACGTGCTGGGCTATGCCCCCACCAATCGAGAAAAGGATGGTAAATACAGGCGAGTTCAGGTGAAGCTCGTGCAGCCGCGCGGGCTGCCACCGCTGCGTGCGTTCTGGCGGCTCGGATATTATGCGCCAACGCAATAACATTCCCGCCCTGCTGGCGGCGATCGCCCTGGCAGTTCCGGTGTGGGGACAGGAAGGCGCGGCCGTGTTTCGCGCCGATACCCGCCTTGTGGTGCTTCACGCCACCGTCGTGGACAAGCACGGCAAACTCATCACCAATCTGGACCGAAACGCCTTCCAGGTCTTCGAGGACGGCGTCGAGCAGCCAATCAAGATTTTCCGGCGCGAGGACGTGCCCGTATCGATGGGCATCCTGGTGGACAACAGCGGCAGCATGCGCGACAAACGGCGCAAGGTGGAAGATGCCGCCATGGCGCTCGTCAAGGCGTCGAACCCGTATGACGAGATCTTCGTGGTCAATTTCAACGACGAGGCCTATCTCGACGTGGATTTCACTTCCGACCCGAAGAAGCTGGAAGAGGGAGTCGCCCGGATCGATTCGCGCGGCGGCACCGCCATGCGGGACGCCATCGACCTCGCCATGGACCACCTGCTGAAGAAGGCCAAGCGCGACAAGAAGGTTCTGGTGGTGATCACCGACGGCAACGACAATGCCAGCGAGATTTCGCTCGAACGCCTGATCCAGCGAACCCAGCAGAGAGAGGTGGCCATCTACACCATCGGGCTTCTGGACGAGGAGGAGCGCCGGGAGGCGAGGCGCGCCAAGCGGGCGCTGGATGCGCTCGCGGAAGCCACCGGCGGCCAGGCCTACTACCCGAAGAACGTCGATGATGTGGGGAAATTCACCCTGGAAGTGGCGCACGAGATCCGGAACCAGTACACGCTGGCCTATAGCCCTTTGAATGCAAACCTCGACGGCACCTTCCGCCAGGTCAAGGTCACGGTGAAAGCCAAGGGCAACCCCCGGGTCAGGACGCGTAGCGGCTACTATGCCATTCCCGAACTCGCCAGGACTGGGGCGGGCGCCCCGGGTTCCTGAGCCCCGTGGCCTCGTCCACCCCTGCTAAGATGGTCCGGTGAAGCCCGTTCTCAGCGCCATCGCCGTCTGCCTGCTGGCCGCCGGGATCAGCCGCGCCCAAGAGGAAGCGGGGGCCGTCTTCCGCACCGACACCCGGCTCGTAGTGCTCCACGCGACCGTTATCGACAAGAACGGCAAGCACGTCACTACACTCCCCCGGTCCGCGTTCCACGCCTTTGAAGACGGCGTGGAGCAGCAGATCAGGATTTTCCGCCGCGAGGACGTGCCCGTGTCGATGGGCCTGGTGATCGACAACAGCGGCAGCATGCGCGCAAAACGTTCCAAGGTTGAGGCGGCCGCTTTGGGCCTGGTGAAAGCCTCCAACCCGCAGGACGAGGTTTTCATCGTCAACTTCAATGACCAGCCGTATCAGGACGTGCCCTTCACCAGCGATTTGAAGCGGATGGAAGAGGGCATCGCGCGCATCGACTCCAGCGGCGGCACCGCCATGCGCGACGCCATCCTCGCTTCCATCAACTACGCGAAGTCCAAAGGCCGGCACGATAAGAAGGTGATCGTCGCGATCACCGACGGCAACGACAACATGAGCGAGGTCGATCTGGACCGCTTGATTCGCGAGGCGCAGCAGCAGGAGGTGGTCGTTTACGTCATCGGCCTGTTCTCGGATGAGGACCGGGGCGAGGCCAAGAAAGCGAAGCGTGCCATCGACGAACTGACGAAGGCCACCGGAGGGCTGGCTTACTATCCCGAAAAAGTGGACGAGGTGGGCAAGGTCGCGCTGCAGGTAGCGCACGAGATACGCAACCAGTACATCATCGCCTACTCGCCTTCCAATCCTGCGCTCGACGGCAGCTACCGCCGCATCCGGCTCGAGGTCAAAGGGCCCAACCGGCCGGTTGCCCGGACCCGCACGGGCTATTACGCCACGCCCGCTCCGCGGGCCGAACGCAAGCGCTGATGCTGCGTTTCCTGTGGCGGGCCACCCGCGGCTACCGCCTGCGGCCGTGGCGCAGCCCCTATCTGCGCTGGCGCATCGAGACTTACTGGGGAATTCCCGCCGAGCGGATCAGCTTTCGCGAGTTCACCCGCTTTACTTGGACCCACCGGGGCGAGCTGATGCGCTTTCTCCGCTGGGCAGGCAGCATGCAAAGGATCCGCTAGGCGGATACCTGTATAATGAGTTTGCGGGCTTCCGGCCTGCACCTATGAGACAGTAAAGACACCTCCGACCCCCACAACTGGCCGCGCACGGCGGCCGCGAGGAGTGTATGTCTTTACTGAACGTTTTCGGACTGTCGTTCGGATATCCATCCACGATCGAACTCTTCCGCGACGCGACTTTCGCTATCGAACCGGGCGACCGCCTCGCGGTGGTCGGCGCCAACGGCGCGGGTAAGTCTACTCTGCTCCGACTCCTGGCGGGCGAACTCCAACCCGTGGCCGGCGCCATCGTACAGCGCAAGGGTCTGCGAATCGCCGTCGCCGGGCAGCGGTGCGCCGAAAGCGCGGAATCGCTGTTCGACTATGTGCTCGGCGTACGTCCGCACCTCGCTCAATTGCGGGCGTGCCTTGCCGCCACTGAGCGGGAGGCGCCCTGCGCCTACGCCGAAGCGGTGAACGAATACGAGGCCGCCGGCGGCTACGCGGCCGAGGCGCAGACCGCCCGCATTCTCGACGGGTTGGGGTTCCAGCCGGAGGAGTGGGAACTGCCGCTGGCGTCCCTCTCCGGTGGGCAGCGCACGCGGGCGGACCTGGCGCGCGCGCTCGCTAGCGATGCGGACGTGCTGCTGCTGGACGAACCCACCAGCCACCTCGACGTGGCCGCCCGCGAGTGGCTCGAAAACCAACTGGCCTGCTGCAGCGCCTGTGTGGTGGTCTCGCACGACCGCGTGCTGCTCGGCCGGGTGGCCAATCGGGTGCTCGAAATCGAGCGCGGGCGGGTAACGCTGTTCGGAGGCGGCTACTACGAGTACCGCGCGCACCGATCGTTGCTCGAGCGGCAAGCATGGGAGCGCTACCAAGCCGCCGAACGCCGCAACGCAGCCGCCGCGAAGGCGGCCGAGCGCCGCGCCCGCCTGGCGGCGCGCGTAGCCACGGCACCCTCGGGCGCGCGCAGCAGCCACGATTATTACCGCCGCAAAGCGGCCAAGGTGGCACGCACTGCGAGGCTGCTGCGCGAGCGCGTTACCCGTTCCCCCGCGGTTCCCAAGCCTTGGGAGGAGCAGCCCATCCCGGTGCTCGAATTTACCAACGTGCGCCGCAGCGGCGACGTGGCGCTTTCCGTAACCGGCCTGGCGAAATCCTACCCCGGAAAAAGGCTGTTCAGTGGCCTGAGCTTCGAACTGGCGCGCGGCCGGCGGATGGCCATCACGGGACCCAATGGCTGCGGCAAAACCACTCTCCTGCGCGTGCTTCTGGGCCTCGAACCGGCCGATGAAGGGAGTGTGCGCTTCGGTGCGCACGTGACCGTCGGCTACTATGCGCAGGACGCTGAGGAGCTGGACCCCAACGCGACGCCGCTGGACATCTGCGGCACCCATACCCTGGCCCGTACGCTGCTGGCCTGTCTCAAGGTGCGGCCCGATCGCGTCGAGCAGCCGCTGGCGAACGCCAGCGCCGGCGAGCGCGCCAAGGTTGGTCTCGTTCGGCTGCTGGTGAGCGGCTCCAACCTCTTGCTGCTCGACGAGCCCACCAACCACCTCGACATCGAAGCCCAGGAAGCGCTGGAGAAAACGCTAAGGCAATACCCGGGAACCATCGTGGTGGTGTCGCACGACCGCGCTTTCCTGGATGCCCTGGCACCGGACGACGTGATCGCCCTGTAGCGCCGAAACCGCGACGGCGTCCGTCCCGCTTCAGATCGTCCGCGTGACTTTGCTGAGGGTGCGCGGCTGGTCCGGGTTCAGGCCCTTCTCCTCAGCCAGTCTGGCGGCGAACAGTTGCGCTGGCACGATGTAAGGAATCGGCGTGAACAGCTCTTCCGGCCTGCCGCCGCGCTTTCTCAGATTCACCGGCAGGCAGATGCCGGGTCCGGGCAGGCTGGCGGCTTCACGGTTGCCGCGGTCGGTGATGATAAGCGTCTCCGCCTTGAGCTGGCGGAGGCGGTCCAAAATCTCCCGCGTGGACTTCCAGGTGACGCCCGGCGGAGCGAACGCAAAGATGGGAAACGAGGGCTCCACCATCGCGATAGGGCCGTGCATGAAGTCGGCCGACGAAAACCCTTCGGCAACCACATAGCAGGTCTCCTTCAGCTTGAGGCTGAACTCGAGCGCGTTGGAGTAGTTGATGCCACGTCCGACCACCACCGCATGCTCCATGAAACGGTACCGCTGGCAGATCGCGGCGATGTGGGGATCCAGCTCCAGCCCCGCGGCGGTCCATTCCGGGATGCGCCGCAGATCGTCCAGCCGGATGCGGGCGCCGAGCGCGTACGCGAGCAAATAAAACATCAGGATCTGGCCGGTATAGGTTTTCGTCGCGGCGACGCTCTTCTCTTTCCCCGCGCGGACCAGAAGCGTGAATTCAGCCAGTCCGGCCAGCGTGCTGCGCGGTTCGTTGGTGATGCCCACGGTCAGCGCGCCCTGCTGGCGCCCGTGCTCCATCACGAGGTTGATGTCGGTGGATTCTCCCGATTGCGAAATCGCCACCACGAGGACGCCGCGCAAGTCCACGCCGCCGCCGTACAAGGTGAATACGGAAGGGGCGGACAAGGACACCGGAATGCCGGTGGTGATCTCCAGCAGGTAGCGGCCGAACTGCGCGGCGTTATCCGAGGTCCCGCGAGCGGCCAGAACAACCAGCCGCGGCCGCTGCCCCTCGACTTTGCGGCGGAAGCGTTCGATGGCCTTCAACCCGGCAGCCAGCGTCCGCTCAAGCGCCTCTGGCTGCTGCCGGATCTCCTCTAACATCTTGGACATAGACTATTGAGCATAGCAGGGTGATGCCCGCGCCGAACACGTGCTATCATCTCGACAGCCGGCTCGCCATGCAGCGTGTGGGGGATCTCGAAATCGATCAGGACTTGCGATTCGAGAATGCCGAATGGCGGGCGGAGCGAGCGGCCTGGGCTTTGATGTCGCTGATTATCCTGGCGGCCATTCTCGGGCTTTTCGGCTCAGGGGTGCTGAACCGGTCAGAGGCATATGGCGAAGGCATCAAGGTGCGCTACCCGCGTTTTGGCCGCGTGAGCAGCCCCACGGCGCTTGAGGTGACAGTCGCGCCCGCGTTGGTGAAAGACGGGGTTGTCCAGGTATGGCTCCCGCGGGAGTACGCGGTGTCTCTTGAGATCACTTCCGCGATCCCCCCTCCAGAGTCCGGCACCAGCACGGAGGACCGTGTTGTCTACGCTTTCCGGGCGAAGCCGGGCGTGCCGGCAAACATTGTCTTTCAGGGGCGCTTCGCCGAGGGAACAATGGGGTTTCTGACGGCGAGAATAGGTATCATCTCCGGCGGCGAAGCGAATTTCTGGCAGTTCGTGTGGCCGTAGCGGTTCACTCCAGCGGCAGGAGAAGCATATGGATTCCGTCGTGCGAGCTATCGTCGTGTATGGCCTGGTTTGGGCGCTGTTCCGGGTTTCCGGAAAACGAACGCTGTCCGAAGCCACAACTTTCGATTTCGTCCTGCTGCTGATCATCGCCGAAACGACGCAGCAGGCGCTCTTGGGAGAGGACTATTCGATCACCAATGCCTTTCTGCTTGTCACCACGCTGATCGGCATTGACGTAGCCTTATCGCTGGTCAAGCGCCGTTTTCCGCGCTTCGACAAGGTTATGGACGGGCAGCCGATCATCATTGTCGAGAACGGGCGTCCGCTGGAAGATCGAATGCGGCAAGCGCGCGTGGACGAAGCGGACATCCTGGAAGCGGCAAGGCGGCTTCAGGGGCTGGAGCGGATGGAGCAGATCAAATACGCGGTGCTGGAGCAAAGCGGGGGGATCAGCATCGTCCCGCGTTCACGCTCCTAAAGCGGGATCCTGAGCCTGCCCTCCGAGCCGACCGAGTAAGCGCGCGTGGGCAGTTCCGACGGCGGCAGGCTGAGCACATAGGGCCTGAGCAGGAGGAGCACTTCGGTGGACAGCTTCTCGTCGTCGTTCTTTCTGAGGAGCGGTCCGATCAGCGGCAGTTGGGAAACGCCCGGGAGTCCGGTAAACGCCTTCGCCTCACTGCTGCTCATGAGTCCGGCAACGATCGCCCACTCGCCCGCCCGCAGGCGCACCTTGGATTCAAGGCGCCGGGTGGAGATGACCGGCACGCCGTTGATGCTCTGCCCGGCCAGCACCTTGAACTCCGCGTTCACGTCGAGCGAGATTTCCTCCATCCCGTTCACGTGCGGGGTTACCTTCATCACCAGGCCGAGGTCCTCGAAGGTGAACGTGGGGGGCACGAGGAAGTCTCCGCCGATGAACGTGGCGGTCGCGATCGGGAATTGATCGCCGATGTGGAAGGTGGCCGTGGAGCCGTGGGCTGTGCGCACTTCGGCATCGAGAAGGTTCCGTCCGGTCGCTTTCGCCATGCTGGCAAACGCCTGCGCATCGCCGATTCCCACGCCGAACATGTTGGTCGAGAGCTTCAGGTTGGCGAGAGCGGTGAGCGCGCCCACCACGCCGCTGCTGCCGACGTAAAGAATCGGCAGGTTCCTGGGGAGCAGCAAGCCGTAGGTGAGGAGGCTGCTTCTGTCCACTTCGAGAAATTGCAGTTGGATGGCAACCTGGGTGCGCCCGCGCGCCAGTTGCTGGAAAAGCGCCTGGGCGGGGCGGACCTTCGAGATCCGGTCCTTGATGAGCACCATCCTGCGGGTGGTGTCGATGGAGAGCTTGGTGAGATCCATCGTCTGCTGGACGGCGCGCGCAAGTTCCTGTGCCTCCTCCGGCGTTACAGGATCGGGAATCGGGATCGTGATCGCAATTACCGGTTCGACTTCCGCCCGCTTCTGGGGCGTGTCCTTGACCACCATGAACAGGCGCTCTCCGAGCGGCACGACGAAAGACGCGGTGGCCGCTTCCAGCGCCTGGATCGCCTCGCGGAAATCGGCGTCCTCCAGGCGGAACCGGAACGCGGCGCCCGGCTGGTAATCGCCGTCGAAAACCACTTCCAACCCGAAAATTTTCGCCGTCTGCTCGAAAAGCGCCCTGGCGTTGCCGCGAAGGTCAATGTTTTTCCTGCCCGGCGTGGGCTGAAGGTCGGGAGGCGGCTTGAGGCGGCGCAGTTCCGCCAGATCGTCCTCGGTGATCGTGCCGGAAAGGCCGGGAAGCGGCTTGAGGGGTTCCAGGACGGTTTTCCCCTCCGGGGTGATCTTGGGCATCACGCGGGCCTTCAGCGCCGCGCGCGTCCGCAGGGCCTGGCTCCGGGCCCAGTACTCCTTGCGTTTCGGATCCTTGACGGCGGCTTCCGTGTAAAGCAGGTAGGCGCGGACGATGTCGCCCTCGCGTTCCGCTTTCTGGCCTTCCTTAAACAACTTGGCCGCACTCGGCTCGCCCGCCGCAAGGCCGGTGGCAATCGCCAGACAGACCAATACTGCTCGTGACCAGTGCACCAGAATAGGCTTGACGGCCGGCGAGGCTCAAACGTGCAGAGTGCGATGCAAGGGAATTTTACATGGACGGCGCGGCGAAAATGGAATAGCATCATTAAGAAACCGCTATTAAGAACCGAAACCGCTATGGTCACCTTTGCTTCAACGCGATCCGCGTACTGTCCTCCGCAGCCTGACACGCTGGCGGATTTGGATGTTCCACACGGCCTGCTCGTCGATCTGGTGCTGCGCCGCACCTTCACCGCCGGCCAGACCACGCTCCAGGATCTAAGCCAGGCCCTCAAGCTTTCGCCGCTGGTCATTGAGGCGATATTCCGCGAGCTGCGGCAGCAGCAGCTCATCGAAGTGAAGGGCATGGTGGGCAACGATTACAGCTTCGTGCTGACGCAAGCCGGCCGTTCGCTTGCCAGCGAGCGATACCAGATCTGCCACTACGCGGGCCCGTGCCCGGTTTCAATCAAGCAGTACCACAAAGCGACGAAGATGCAGGCGGCCAAGGTGCGGGTGGACCGCCGCAGCCTGCGGCAAGCCCTTTCCGACCTGGTGCTCCCCGACCGGCTGCTCGACCAGCTTGGCCCCGCCATCATTTCCCAGAGTTCCATCTTCCTTTACGGACCGACCGGCAGCGGCAAGACCAGCCTTGCCGAGCGCTTACTGCGGGTCTACCAGGACGCCATACTGGTCCCCTACGCCGTGGAGGTGGACGGGCAGATCATCCAGCTATACGACCCGGTGGTGCACGAGGCCATTGAAACCACCGATCAGGAATTCGACCCGCGCTGGGTGCTCTGCCGGCGGCCGTGCGTGATTACGGGCGGCGAGCTTGCGCCAAGCATGCTCGAACTGAGGCTGGACGAGTCCAGCGGCATCTATGCGGCGCCGCTGCAAATGAAAGCGAACAACGGCGTGCTGGTGATCGACGATTTCGGCCGGCAGCTCATGTCTCCCCGCGAGCTGCTGAACCGCTGGATCGTCCCGCTCGACCGGCGGGTGGACTACCTCGCCCTGCGCTACGGCGTGAAGTTCCAGATACCGTTTGAAATGCTGGTGGTCTTCGCGACCAACCTGGACCCGCGCGAACTCGCCGATGAGGCCTTCCTGCGCCGCCTGCACAACAAGGTCTACGTGGAGGCGGTGGAGCCTCAACTCTTCGACGAGATTTTCCGCCGCGTGGCGACGGCGCGCAATATCCCCTTCGAACCGGACAGCGCCGACTACCTGCGCAAGCTGTGCTTCCGCGAAGGCGGCATGGAGCTGCGCGCCTGCTATCCGGCCGACATCTGCGACATCCTGGTTGCGATCGCGAATTACGAGGGCCGGCCCGTGCGCATGACCAAGGCCGACCTGGAGCGCGCGGTGGCCCTCTATTTCGCGCAGACGTAGCCGCTTTGCCGCTGCTCAGGCGTGCATCTGCGCCGGCTTCAGCTCCACTTTGACCCAGCCGGGCTGGCGCTCGTCGAACGCCTTGTACGCATCGATCGCCGAGGTGAACGCCTCGCGGTTCGTGAGGATTCTCAGGGGATCGACTGTGCCGGTGCGAACCATTTCGATCAGCGGCGGAATATATTTCCGGTGGTTGCAGTTGCCCATCTGCACCGTCAGGTTTTTCGCCATGGCGGCGCCGATCGGGAACGTGTTCATCGAATCCGGGTAGACGCCGATAATGGCCAGCGTACCGGCCTTCGCAATCGACTTGATTCCCCATTCCAGCGCCTGGCCGGGCGCGTCCCCCGGATGCCAGTTCGAGCCCTTGGGCGCGGCCTTCGGGGCTATTTGCTCCTTAAGCCTGTCCCACTCCTGCGCCCGCTGGTCGGCCTCCCTGGCTGCCGGGCCGCGGTGCGGGCGGTTGGCGTCCACGCCGACCGCGTCGATCACGCGGTCCGGACCAATCCCGCCCGTGAGCGCGCGAATGGCCTCCACAGGGTCTTCTTCCTCGAAATTGATGATTTCCGCGCCCTGCTCCCGGGCCATTTCGAGGCGCGACGGGATGGCGTCCACCGCCAGGACTCGCGCGGCGCCCAGCATCTGCGCGCTTGCGATGGCGAACTGACCCACCGGGCCGCATCCGAAGACCGCCACCACGTCGCCTTTCTTGATTTCCGCTAGCTTGGCCCCGAAGTAGCCGGTCGGGAAAATATCCGAAAGCATGATGGCCTGATCGTCGGTAACTTCCTTGGGAAGCTTGATCATCCCCACATTCGCGAACGGGATGCGGGCCTTCTCCGCCTGCAACCCGTCGAAGGAGCCCGTTGATGCAGGGCCGCCGAAAAAGGCCGTGCCCACCGTCCGCCCGTGCGGATTGGCGTTGTCGCATTGCGAGAAATAGCCCGCACGGCAGTAGTTGCAGTATCCGCACGCAATCGTGGACGGGATGACAACCCGGTCGCCGATCTTGAAATCGCGCACTTCCGAGCCGAGTTCCTCGACGATGCCGACCCCCTCATGCCCCAGGATCGTGCCGGGGTTCATCTCGCCCATAGTCCCGCGCACCATGTGCAGGTCGGTTCCGCAGATTGCCGAAGCGGTCAGCCTGACCACGGCGTCGGTCGGTTCCTTGATTTTCGGCTCGCGGACGTCCTCGAGCCGGATATCGCCTACCCCCCGGAAAACGACAGCTTTCATGGAATGCATCCCCCCTTACCATCCACGATACTGCGAACGGCGCCCTGAGATGCACCGAAATTGCCTTGGGGTGTGTTTTGGGAAATCGTTGGAAATCCGGCCGCTATTCGCAGACGTCGTCGTCGGGCCCGAAGACGCCGTGGGCAGAACCAGGAGGGGCAACTCCGCGTTCGAACTGGTCCGCCAGCGTGTTCAGCAGCCGGTGGATATCATCCTCCGGCCGAACGAAGGGACGCCGGTCGGCCCTATGCCGGACGCGGACGCCGCGGTTCCGCCGAGGATTGGATGAGCCACGCATCTTCTCCCGTAAGCGGTTTTGCAAACGAGGATTGGATGAACCAGGCATCTTACCTAGTAAGACGCACGCCGGGAAAAAATCGTTCTGGGAAAGGCCCAAAAAGTACTATATTTTTTGGGTAGGATCTGGAACATGGAAAGGCGCAAGTTCTTGAAAAGCATGACAGCGGCGGTTGCGGGCGCTCCGGCCTTGCTCGCACAGCGCAATGCTAACGACCGGCTCGGGGTGGCCTGCGTGGGCCTCGGCACCCGGGGCTACCAACTCATGCAAGAGGTTCAGGACTGCCCCAATACGGAGGTCCGCATCATCTGCGACCTCTACCAGGGCAATGTCAAGCGCGCAAAGGAAAGCTGCAAGAACGAGCGGGTTCGCATCGTGCGCGATTGGGAAAGCGCGGTGACGGATAAGGACGTCGACCTCGTCCTGATCGCCACACCGGACTTCTGGCACGCGCCGATGGTGGTGCGGGCCGCTGAAGCCAAAAAGGATATTTACGTTGAGAAGGCCTGGTGCCGCACCTTGCAGGAGGCCAAGCAGATGCGCAAGGCCGTGAAAGACAACAAGGTGGTGATGCAGCTTGGCCACAACTACAACAGCATGCCTACGTTCCACCGGGCCCGGCAGATCTTCCAAGCCGGTGAACTCGGGAAGGTGACGCTCGTCCGCATGTACATCGACCGCACGAATGCCTGGCCGGAGTGGCAATTCTATACCCGGTACGATCTGAACCAACTGCCCGCGGACGCCACCCCGGAGAACATCGATTGGGAGCGCTTCATCGCCAACGCGTCCAAGCGCCCCTTCGACGCCGAGAGGTTTTTCCGCTGGCGCTGCTGGTGGGAATACGGCACCGGCATCGCGGGCGACCTGTTGAGCCATCTGTGGGACGCCGTGAACATGATTTCGGGAATCGGCATCCCGGAAACCGCCCTCACCCAGGGCAACAAGTACTTCTGGAAGGAAGACCGCGAAGTGCCCGACATGTGGCACGTGCTGTACGACTACCCGAAGAAGGAGATGGCCGTCACCTTCAACTGCACGTTCCACAACCGGCACGTCGGCGAAATCATACAGTTCCTCGGGCGCGAAAAGACGCTGGAAGTCTCGCCGTCGTTCTGCCGCACCTTCGAGGCCGAGTGGAAGCCCGAGTACGCAAAGAAGGCTGCCGCCGCACGCTGGCAGGCCACTCGGGCCGGTTTGCCGCCCGAGAACGCGACCGTTCCGCCGGAATACACCATGAAGCGGGGCGAGGTCGAAGTGGACAACCACATGGAGAACTTCGTTGCCTGCGCCCGCTCCAGGGAGACACCGCGGTGCGGCGTGGACCGCGCCTTCGAGGAGATGGCCGCGGTCGTCATGTCGGTCGAGGCATACCGCCAGGAGCGCAAAGTCCGCTGGGACCCGGTCAAAGAGGAAGTGGTGTAAGATCGGGGACCGCCCGCAGCGAGAGCACCGCTTCGATTTCCTGTTCCATACGCTCGCGGTCCCAGCCAAGGATGGCGCCCATTTCGCGGGCGTATGGCTCCAGGCGCTCGCGGTCCCACGGCTGCTCGTAACCCCAATAAGTCGAGACAAACATCAGATCGGAAAGGCGGCGAGCCATCTCATGCCGCACGGCAAATGCGATGCGCTCGGAGGGAGACTGCGGAAGGCACGCCGCGCGGAACGGAGTGCGCGACGTCGGGTGGACGCCGGCTAGGGCCGGGGCGATCTCGCGCGCGGCGAGGTCCGCGGCCTCTTCGCTCATCAGCCGGTAGGTCGTATACTTGCCGCCGGCGACGTGCAGCACACCGGCGGCGTCGTTCCAGATGCGGTGCTCGCGGCTGGTGCGCGTGGGCGACGCCGCCTCGTCGCGCAGCAGCGGGCGGAGCGCGCTGAAGGCAGCCAGCGGACGGGCCTGCGCCCCGGGGAAAAGTTCCTTGACGATTCCCAACAGGTAAGCCGTCTCCTCGCGTGAGATGCGGACGTGGTCCGGACTCTCCTTGTGGTCGACATCCGTAGTCCCCACCAGGCTCAGTTGATTGTCCTCGCCCCAAGGGATGACAAAGATGATCCGGCCCGATTCTTCGAACCAGGCAATGGCGTTGTCGCTCCGATTCAGGCGCGGAAAGACGAGGTGCGACCCGCGCACGAGACGCAGCCCGCCGGCGCGGCTCCAGGGGCCGGTTGTGTCCACCAGTTTGCGCGCGCGCGTCTCGAACACCTCGCCCGAGAGCGTATCGCGCAGGTGGACGCGCCAGCCTTCAGCGTCGCGCTCCCAGGCCTCCGCGCGCACGTAGTTAACCGCCGCCGCGCCGTTGTCGATGGCGTCAGAGATGTTGGCGAGCGTGAAGCGCGCCGAGTTCACCCGGGCATCGAAAAACAACGCGGCGCCGCGCAGACGCCCGCCGGAAAGTTCCGGTTCGAGTTGCGCGGCTTCCTCCCGGGACAGCATGCGGTGGCGTTCAATCCGTGCCTTTCCCGCAAGCAGGTCGTAGAGTGCGAGCCCCGCATGGTAGTAATGGCGCTCGAACCAACCGGAAATTGGCATGAAAAAGCGGAGGGGCCGGACGTAATCTGGCGCCAGGCGCAGCAGAAGCGCGCGCTCCCGCAATGCCTCGCGCACCAGCCGGAATTCGAGGTTTTTCAGGTAACGCAGGCCGCCGTGAATCAATTGCGAGTTGCGGCTGCTGGCGCCGGAGGCGAAATGAGCCTGCTCGACAAGTCCGATACTGAGCGGCGTGCCCGTCTCCCTGGCGCGCAAAGCGAGGTCGCGGGCAATCCCGGCGCCGTTAATTCCCCCGCCCAGGATCAGCACGTCCAGCCGCTCCCGGCGCAGCCGCTCCAGCTGCCGTTCCCGCGCGTCCTCCGTCACGCCCCCAGTATAAAAAGGGAGCAACCAGTCTGGCGTGGGCGCGGCGCCACGAGCGTCGCGCATTGAGAGGCGGCGGTCACGCCCGCCGCTTACCAGCGCAGCTTGAGGTTGGCTTCGTAGCGCTCGGTCGAGTTCATCATCTCGTCCCAGGTCACCACGCGGTTCTGGTAGGCGGCCATGCGGCCGAGGATGGCGGTCAGGTTGCTTTCCACTCCCTGCTCTACGTTGTTGAGCGGCTTGCCCGTGCGTATGCTTTCGACGAACGCCTTGACGTTGTTCACGGCGCCCTGGCGGAAGGTGTCGTCCTTCTCCGCTCCAAGCCATGCGTTCTCGCCGGTGATGCGCACCAACCCGCCGTAGTGCGAATCCACCGCGCCCCGGATACCGAACACGCGCACGCAGAGGTCCGAAAAGCTGTTGGTAAGCTGGTTCGAGCTGAAATCCGCGTGCACGTCGTTGGGATACCAGAAGGTCACCAGGAAGTGGTCCCACGCGTCTCCGGCGTCATAGCCGGTGCCCCGCCAGTCGGTGCGCCCGCCCGTTCCGAACGCCCGCAGCGGATGGCCTTGCAGGAACCAGTTCGCCACATCGATGACGTGGATGTTTTGCTCGACGATGATGTCGCCTCCGAGCACGCGGTCCATGTAGAAATTCATCACGCGCGCCTGCCCGGGATCCATGCCTGGCTTAGATTTGTCTTTCGACGGACGGCCTGCGTAGTAAAACACCTGCGCGAAGACGGGCTTGCCGATGTCCCCGCGATGCACACGCCGCGCGGCCTCCTGGAACACCGGCTGCGCACGCGTCTGAAAATCGATCAGGAAACTGAGATTTTTCGCGGCTGCTTTCTTGCCGCTCTCGAGAATACTCTTGCAGCCGGGGACATCCACCGCCGCGGGCTTGGCCAAAAAGACGTGCTTTCCGGCATCCACGGCGGCGCGCACCTGCTCGGGATGGAAGTACGGCGGCGTCTCGATGATTACGGCGTCGAGCTTCGATTCCGCCAGCTCGCGGTAAGCTTCGGGACCGTAATAGGCGCGCTCCGGAGCCACCTGGAAGGCTTCGCGTGTGCTATCCAGGCGCTCGCGGATCACCTCGGCTAGCGCCACGACACGCGCCCCGGTGAACTCCGGGAAAAATTTCCCGATCCAGTTTCCACGGCCGCCGCATCCCACTATGCCGACCTCCACGGCCGAGTTCGCCTGGCTGCCAAACACGGTCTGCGGCTTGAGGATGAGGACACCGCCCGCCGCGGCCTTCAGGAAATTGCGTCTCTTCTGCATAATCGTTTGCCCCGAATGGTTATACCACGCGCTCACAGGCCGAAGAAGCCGCGGGCGGCCGTCCAAATGGTCTCAAGCGACCCTGTAAGCTCGTGACCGTCTTCGAGAAGCGTGAGTTGGACATTGGGGCGCCACCGGGCGAACTCCTCCGAGAGCGCGCACGGCACCGCGGTGTCCGCCCTGCCGTGGAAGAGGAGTACCGGTTGAGTCACATCTGGAAAATCCTCGTAGTGCGCGGCATCCTCGACGATGCCGTAGCTGAGCCGGCGCTCGCGCCCCTCGCCGTAGTGGAAAAACGAATGGTACCCAAGCTGCTTCCAGGCGCTCATTTGGTCCTCGCCAAGCCACTCCGCCCAGCGGCGCGAAAGCCCAAACGCCGGCGCGAGCAGCAGAAGCCGCTCCACTTCGCGATGCCGCGCCGCATACAGCGCCGCCAGGTACCCGCCCATGCTCGAGCCGATCAGCGACACCGGCCTGCCGTCCGCCAGACGTTCGATTACGCGAAGCTGCTTTGTCAGCGTGAGATTTTCAAAATCGCCCTCCGAGAGATCGGGAACCAACAGTTCGATTCTATGGCTGCGGAACCGTTCGTGAAGGAACTGCGCTTTCTTGGAACCCGGTCCGGAGGCGAAGCCGTGAAGGTAGATGATCATTGGAATGTAAACACCTATGGAAAGACATATCACGGATCAGCAGGCCCGAGACTCGCCTTTCCTGCCGGCGGCGCGAAGTGCCGAATTCTGTTGACTTTTCGTGAAATGAGCAGTAGTTCTCAAGAAGCGAGCGAACATCGCGCTCCGGGAGGACTGCATGACGAAGCTAATTTCCGCGATTTGCATCGCATATTTTCCCGGTTCTTCTTGCTCAGACTCCCCTGCCCGGCCAGCCAGTACGAAGTCGCTCCTCGTCGAAACGTCATCCAGCCACACCATAGGTACGTTTGTTTCTGCAATACTCTCCCAAGGGCGATTTCTTCAGCGTTTCGAAAGCCTGGGAGCTCGTGGATGGCAAGGTGGCGCCGTTCTTTCATGAAGACGTAGTGCGTGCGATGAGGGGCATATCGCAGTACGCGGGCATGGACGAAGCGGCTTTCCTCGAAACGCTACAGCAACTTGCGGCACAAAAGCAGAACTCACCGAACCCCCGGTGAACCGGCAACGGCGCAGCCGTAAATGATCATTGGAACTTGATCTCGGCGTCCACCGAGAAGACTCGAAACGGCGAGTAGCGGAACACGTTTTCCACTACCAGGGTGGACCCGGCAAACTGGCGATGAACAACCGAAGCCGGCGCGGGAACGCCTTGAGCGTTGACGGTGTAATCCACGCCCGCTTCGTCGCGGATTTCGGTTTCTCCTTCCTTGCGGACACTGATGAGCTCCACGCGAAGCGGCCGGAAGTCCGGGCGGCGCACCCAGAGCCGGCCTTCCAGCGGCAGGTGCATCGCCTTGCGCCCTTCGAAAATCAACACCGATCCCTGCCCGCCGCGCTGCTTGAAGGCCAGGATGATCGCCTCGTCCGCGCCGATGCGGCTCTCGCCATCCAGCCGGAAATCGTAGTTGTCCAACTGCCGCCGCCCGAACAACAACAGCACCTGCCCGAAATCGGTCGCCGCGCCGGTAAGCCCATATTTTTCAAAGCGCTCCAGCATGCGCTTCTTCACCCTGTCGTCTTCGGAGCGCATACCGAGGGCCAGGGTGTGCCGCGCTTCCTCCCGGCTGGAAACCGGCTTGCCGTCCACCATCACCACCTGCCTGAACTCGTGAAGGACGTTCGGGGACTCCCGGAAACTGGAAAAGCCGTATTCGGAGATGATCTCGCGCGTGCGATACTCAGGTTTTGGGTGGCCGATGCGCGGCAGAAAACGCCGCGGGATCTTCAGCGCTCGCTGCACCAGGGTCTCCTCGGCCAGCATACTGGGGGCGTGGGCGCGGAAGACTTCGGCTTCCTCGGATACCCGGGCGAGAATAGCCCGGATCCCGTCAGCGGGGTCCTGCTGTGCTGATAGGCAACCGGGGGCCAGCGCTGCGAAGACGATAGCGCTCCGCCACATAGCTCGATTGTAAACTCCTGGCGCAAAACGGAAAACACGCCAGTTGCGTGCGAGCGTGAACGTCGCTAGAATCAATCAGTTTGTAGATCTGGAGGTTTCATGTCGGTTGAGCAGAAGGTGAAGCAGATTATTGTCGAGCAACTTGGGGTTGATGAGGCCCAGGTTGACTCGACGGCGTCGTTTGTAGACGACTTGGGCGCGGACTCGCTGGATATCGTCGAGCTCATCATGGCTTTTGAGGAGGCCTTCGACCTCGACATCCCGGACGAGGACGCCGAGAAAATCGCCACAGTGAAGGACGCCATCGACTACATCGAAGCCAAGATGGCGAAGAAATAAACCAGCCAGCCGTATTCGGTTTCCCAGAAGAGGAGTCGGAGCTTTGTCGCGTAGGGTCGTTGTTACAGGTGTCGGATTGGTTTCCCCGGTCGGCATCGGGACGGAAGAGACGTGGGAAGCCATCCGCAACTCGCGCAGCGGCATCGCCCCCATCACGGCTTTTGACGCTTCGGCGTTTCCCTGCCGGATCGCCGGGGAGGTCAAGGGGTTCCAGCCCGAGAAGTGGGTGGAGCGCAAGGAGCTCAAGAAAATGGGGCGATTCATCCAGTTCGCCATCGCGGCGTCGGAATTCGCCCTCTCCGCTTCGGGACTCAAGATTACGGAAGAGAACGCCGAGCAGGTCGGCGTTTACATCGGCAGCGGTATCGGCGGGTTTGAAGTGATCGAGCGCGAGTTCGAGCAGTTGCTGAATCACGGTCCCAAGCGCATCTCACCGTTCTTCATCCCTGCGACGATCGTCAACCTCGCCTCCGGATACGTTTCCATACGGACCGGCGCCAAGGGGCCCAACTCCGCCACGGCTACCGCCTGCACGACCAGCGCACACGCCATCGGAGATGCCTTCCGGCTGATCCAGCACGGCGATGCCGACGCGATGATCTGCGGTGGCGCGGAAGGCGCCATCTGCCGCATGGGAATCGGCGGTTTCGCCGCTATGCGCGCCCTCTCCACCCGCAACGACGAACCGGAACGGGCCAGCCGCCCGTGGGACAAGGACCGCGACGGCTTCGTGGTGGGCGAAGGAGCGGGCATTCTGATCCTCGAAGAATTGCAATCGGCCCTGCGCCGCGGCGCTCCCATCCTCGCCGAAATCGTCGGGTATGGAATGAGCGGTGACGCCTTCCATATCAGCGCGCCTCCGGAGGACGGCGACGGGGCATACCGCGTCATGCGCAACGCGCTCCGCGATGCCGGGATCCCGCCGGAGTCCATCGATTACATCAACGCTCACGGCACATCGACCGACGTAGGCGACCGCGTAGAAACCCTCGCGATCAAGCGCTGCTTCGGCGAGCATGCCTACAAGCTGGCCGTAAGTTCAACCAAATCCATGACCGGCCACCTGCTCGGCGCCGCCGGCGGGCTGGAAGCCGGCCTTACCGTCCTCGCCATCCGGGACCAGATCCTGCCGCCCACCATCAACCTCGAGTGCCCGGACGAAGGCTGCGATCTCGACTACGTGCCGAACGTGGCGCGCCCCGCCCGCATCGAGTACGCCCTCTCAAATTCCTTCGGCTTCGGCGGCACCAACGGCTGCCTGATTTTCAAGCGCTATACTGGATAGCAACTATCCGGAGGGTAGCGCTTCTTAGATGAAAATCCTGACTGCGCTCAAGCAGGTCCCTGCCCGCGATTCGTCTCTGCGCCCAGGTCCGGACCAGCGCTGGATCGAGGACGCCGATCTCAACTACGAAATCAACGAGCCTGACGCTTACGCCCTCGAAGAGGCGCTTCAGCTCAAAGAGAAACACGGCGGCGAAGTAATAGTGGTAAGCGCCGGTCCGGCGCGGGCCGCGCAATCCATCCGCGAAGCCCTGGCCAAGGGCGCCGACCGCGCCATCCACATCGAAGCGGACGGCCTCGATACCTGGGATTCGCTCAACACAGCGATGCTTCTGGCGCGCGCCGTCGAGAGCGAGAAGCCGGACCTCATTCTCACCGGCTTGCAATCCGAGGATCTGGGCTACGGCCAGACGGGCGTCATCCTGGCGGAGTTGCTCGGCCTGCCGCACGCCACGATCATCATGCAGGTCGAGGTGCTCGACGGCTCCATCCGCGTCAAGCGCGAACTGGAAGAGGGCTGGTTTCAACACATCGAGATGCCGCTGCCCGCCCTGCTTACCATCCAGTCCGGCATCAGCAAATTGCGCTACGCCACACTGATGGGCATCAAGCGCGCCAGGACGAAGGAGATCCGCCGCGTGACGCCGGAGCAACTTGGCTTCACCCCGGCGCCCGCGCTTGAGATTGCGCGCGTCTACCCGCCGCAGAAGACCAAGCAGACGGAAATTCTCGACGGCGACGCGAAACAGGCGGCGCAAAAGCTCGTCGAGCGCCTGAGGTTCTCGGCTCGCGTCTTGTGAGGTGATGCCATGAGCGTTCTCGCAATTCTCGAACAGCGCAACGGGGCCTGGAGCCGCATGGCCTGGGAGACACTGGCAGCGGCGCGGCAGATGGCGCGCGACTTGAACGCCCCGGTCTCGGCCGCCGTCCTGGGAGAAGGCGTCGCCGGCCTGGCGCAAAAAGCCGCCGGCCGGGACCTCGAAACGGTTTGGGCTGTGGATCACCCGCTCCTCAAGCAGTACACGCCGGATGCGTACACGGCGGCGCTCGAGGCACTGATCCGGCACGCCGGCCCTGAGCTCGTCGTGTTTCCGCACACCTACCAGGTCCGCGATTATGCGCCGAGGCTTGCCGCCCGGTTCCGCCGCGCCCTTCTTAGCGATGCGGTTTCGCATCGCGTGGAAGACGGCAAACTTGTCCTTGTCCGCCAGCTTTTCCAGGGCAAGCTCAACGCCGACGTCAGGTTCGCCACCGAGCCGCCGAACTTTGTTTCCGTCCAGGCCGGCGCGTACCGAGCGGACGAAATCGAGCAGGGGAAGGCCCGGGTGGAGACCTTCACGCCGCCGCTGGATCCCGCAGCGGTGCGCACCCGCCCGAGCGAGCCTTTCCGCGAAACGCAAGCCGGCGTCGACCTCTCCTCGGCCTCGATCATCGTGTCCGTCGGCCGCGGCATCAAGGAAAAAGAGAACCTCGCCATCGTGGAAAAGCTTGCCGAAGCGCTCGGCGCGGAACTCGCGGCATCGCGGCCGATCTGCGACAACGGCTGGCTTCCGATGGAACGGCAGGTAGGCAGCTCCGGGCAGACGGTCGCGCCCAAGCTGTATCTCGCAATCGGCATATCCGGGGCGATCCAGCATCTCGTGGGGATGAAAGGCTCGCGAACCATCGTGGCGATCAACAAGGACGCCGGCGCTCCAATCTTCGAGGTCGCCGATTACGGAATCGTGGGTGACCTGTTTGAAGTGGTGCCGGCCCTGACCGAGGAAATCCGCAAAATCAAGGCGTGAGGGCGTCCCCCGCCAGCAGGGCGACTGGGAACGAAGCGAACGCCTCGGCCAGCTTCAGCGCGTTGCCGCGCACGCGGATTTCCGCGCCGGTAAGCACGTCGTGCCACCGACGGGGCGCGTCCTCCGGCAGCTCGAGCGCGGCGTTCCCCCAGATGTTCGGCTGCAGCAGCCGCTTGCGCGAGGGCGCCAGACGCGCGGTGTTCCGCGGCACCGCGGCGATCACCCACTCGTCCCCAAGCCGCCGCGCGAACCCGCAGGTATGGCTGTCCCCACTCAACCCCAGATACTCCCCCTGCTGAAACAGCTCCGCGTGCGCGCGCCGGAAATTCAGAGCCTTGTAGGTCAGGTAAAGCTTGATCCTGCCATCCTGCCAGTTCGCGCACAGGTCTTTGACCAGCGCGGCCGCGTCCTGTGCCTCGCGCCGCCTCAATTCGTCGAGCAGCGCGCTGCGGCGCGCGAAGTCCACCGGCCGCCGGTTATCCGGATCGACCAGGCTGAAGTCCCACAACTCCGTTCCCTGGTAGAAATCGGGCACTCCGGGCGAGGCGATCTTGAGCAGCGTCTGCGCCAGCGAATTCACCGCCCCGGCGGGCGCAATCCGCTTTTGAAACGCCAGAAAATCCTTGAGAAACACGTTGTCCTCAGCGGCTTCGAGGATGGCGTCGACGAACGCTTGGAACGCCTTCTCATACGCCTCGTTCGGATAGAGCCAGTTGGTGTGCACCTTCGCTTCGCGGGCTGCCTTCTGGACGTAGCCCTTGAGGCGCTCAATGAAGCCGGGCACTTCCTCCTCATCCAGCGGCCAGGCGCCGATCAGGGTCTGGTACAGCATGTACTCGTCGTTGCGGTCCGGCGCCGGCTGCCCGTTCACCATCCGCTTCTTCGCTGCGTTCCATTCGCCCCAGCGGGTGACGTGCCGGGCCCACAGCCGCGGAATGTCGGAGAGCACGTTGATGCGGGCGCGCACGTCCTCGCTGCGCTTGGTGTCGTGCGTGGATGTGGCGTTCAGCGTATGCGGCCTGCGCTCCAATCGCGCCGCGTTCCGGCGGTGAAATTCCTCGGGACCGGGCGGCAGGTCCGCCGTCACCGGATCGCAGCCCACCTCATTTTGCGAGATGAGGCGGTTGTAGACGTAGCACGCCGTGTCCTCGAAACCCTTGGCCATCACCGGCCCGGTGAACTGCTGCCACGCCATCACGAAATCAAGCCACTCCTGGCGGTTCTCCACATAGTGCGGGACATCCAGCAGCAGCACACGCCTGAGAAATGCGAACGCCTGAGAGCCGGACTCGCCCGACGTGTGCTCGGCGGCGTCCAGGGCCTGTTCCAGATAGCGCCTGTCCCGCGGCGAAACCCGGCACTCCCGAACATACGTGCGGTAAACGGAAAAGCAGGCTGTCACCTCCACCAAGGCGTGAAGCAGCGACTCGAACGGCAGGTCCCGCGCATAGCGGTCCTGCGCCGCAAGCTGCCCCAGCATAGAACCGAGCGCCCGCACTTCGCCGGCGAACAGTTCGTTCATCACCTGCTTCATCCGGGTGTACCGCACCCGGGCGAAATCCTCCTCGAACCCGGTGAAGCGGCGATAGACATCGCCCAAAGCCTTCATGCTCTCCGGGTTGACGAAGAGACCGTTCACGTAATTGAGGAAGTCGTATCCGGTCGTGCCGAACTGCTCCCAGTCCTCCGGCAGCTCCTCGTCGCTACCGAGAATTTTTTCGACGATCACGTAGAACGCGGAGCCACCCGCCACGCTGGCCCGCAGGCGCCGCAGATAGGCGGCCGGATCGCGCAGCCCGTCGATGTGATCAACGCGCAGCCCGGTCACGCGGCCCGTCTTGACCAGGCCGAGAATTTCCATGTGCCGCGAATGGAAAACATCGGGGTGCTCGACACGCACGCCGACCAGGTCCGTGATGTCGAAAAAACGCCGGTAATTCAGCTCTTCGGAAGCGATCCGCCAGTACCCGACACGGTAGTGCTGCCGGTCGAGGATGCGGTCGAGCACATCGAGGCTCTTGGGGTCGCCTTCCGTTCCGCCGATCGCGATCAAACAATCGTCCAGCGCCGCCCGGAACGCCTCGCTGGTGTTGTAGAGGCGCCAGAGGTCGCGCTTGATTTCCTCGGTCTTGCGGCGCCGCTCGGCCGCTCTGGAAGGATCTCCGGCGGGCAGCGCCTCGATCGCATCGAGCAGCGCTTTCAGCTCCGGCTCCGCCGCCGCGCATTGTTCGAGCACCAGCGGATAGGTTTTGGGATCAAGCGGCAGCCGGTGATCGTAATAGCTGACAAAAAAACCGTTCTCGTCCAGCCGCAGGCTGAACTGCCTGCTTTCCAGCACCGCCCCGTACAGGTCCCCGAGAATCGGCAGCACGATCCTGCCAGGCCGGCGCGATTTCGGTCCGGGGCGGGCCCAGTCCACCGCGAAGTGATGTGCGTAGAGCGAGTCCTTGCCGTGCTCCAGCAGGTCCATCCACCAAGGGTTTCCAGAACTGGCGGCCATGTGGTTCGGCACGATGTCGAGCAGCAGGCCCATCCCGTAATTCTTCAGCTTGAGAGCGAGTTCCTCGAACTCCTCCTCGGTGCCGAGTTCGGAATTGATTCGCAGGGGGTTCTCGACGTCATAGGCGTGCGGGCTGCCGCGGCGCGCCTTGAAGCGCGGCGACGAATAGAGGTCCGTGATGCCTAGCAGTTGAAGGTAGGGCACCAGGTCGCGGCCGTCCACAAACCTGAAGTTGATGTTGAACTGAATGCGATATGTGGAAACCGGAATGCGCAGCGCGCCCACGTCACTCCACCCGCACTCCGAGCCGATCGCCCAGGCTACGGAACAGCCGCGCCCACTTGTCCGCGGCGGGGTCCCCGGAGGCGGCCTTGGCGGCGAACTCGGGGAACACGGTCAGCATCATGTTGTAGTAGATGTTCTGCACCCTCCACAGCACCACGCCGAACGGCAAGGTGTGGATCATACCCGCGGCGGCATCGAGCCTCTCCAGCATGGCCGTATTCTCTGGATGGGCGGCGAACTGCTCGGCCATTCGCTCGAGCGTGCGCCGCAGTGAGAATTCCAGCGTGGCGGAATCGAACGGTACGTTGGCGATCTTGGTCTCCTCAACCAGCGCGGCGATGCGGCCCAGGTCGAGCTCCTCCTGCTCGAATGCGCGGCGCAGGTCGTTGTTCAGCGTGACCTCGGCTGCGACTTCCAGGCTCTTCGGCGCCGGCATCCCGATGCTCGCCAGCAGGCGCGCCAGCCCGCCATGACTCTCGTAAATGTGCCTGTAGGCGCTCTCGGCTTCCTCCAGGCTCGCCGCCAGGATTTGCCGCAGGATCTTCCGCTGCTCGTCTCGAAACAGCAGCTTGAGCGAGTACGTGCCGGGACCGAATTCGCGGTCCACGGCACGGATCAGCTCCGGAAAATCGCCCTGGCGGAATACTGCGGCCATCCGGTCGATCGTTTCCCGATACTGCGTCTCTCCGAGGTAGGCCCGCACTCCGCCCGCCACCGTATGATCGCCGAGGTGCGCCACCCCGTAGGTCACCAGCGCCGATTCCCGCGTCACCTCGGACGTTATCTTCAGCTTGCCGATCGAAAACTGCGCCCTGCCGGCCTTCAGCAGCCGCGAGTCCTTGCACTCCACCGAGTACGAGTAGATGCGGTCCTGTTGCGGCCTGTTCTTGAAAATGGAGGCAATGGCGTAGTGCGCGCCCACCTTCTGCAAATCCACCATCGCCGGCCGGACAAACTTCTCAAAGATCACGCGCCCGTTCTGGTGCTCGGGGATGTTGCTGCGCGCGCGCTCGAGCCGCTCGAGAAACGGGGCTTCGAGGTCGGGGCCGCCGAGTTCCTTCGCCAGTTGCAGCACTCTTCCCGCATACTGAATCACCTGAACCGTTTCTATGCCCGAGAGCTCGTCGAAGAACCACCCGCAGCTCGTGTACATCAACATCGCGTGCCGCTGCAATTCCAGCAGCTTCAGCGCGGCAATCTCGCCGGCGCCGGAGAGCGGGCGCAACGCATGCTTCGCGAAGAAGCGCTCGCGGCTTTCAGGGCTGCGGTCGAGGATCACGTCGATGTAGTCGTCGCGCGCCGCCCAGGGGTCCTTCAGATACTCGCTTCCCTTAGTTTCGAAATACGGCGCGACGCAGTCCCGCAGCCAGTCGAACGCTTCCCTCAGAGGCGCCCGCCATTCCTGTGTCCAGCCCGGACGGCCCCCGGTGTTGCAGCCGCAATTGCTGCGCCAGCGCTCGACACCGTGCGCGCAGCTCCAGGAGGAGTTCTCGTAAATCTGAACTTCGTGCGCCGGCGGGTGCCGCTCGAGATATTCCCCGTAATTGGTCAGCGCGGCGAGCCCGTTCTCCTCGATGTACTTCAGCGCGTACGAGAGCGCCATTTCGCCGCGCTGGTGGTGATGACCGTAAGTTTCGCCGTCCGTGGCGATATGGGCCAATTGCCCCCAGGGCCGCTCATCAGAAAATATGCCGGCCAGCTTATCTGCTAGTTGCTCGCCGCTGTTCAGCAGTCCCTCAAACGCCACCGCCCGCGAGGTGGGCCCGTCATAGAAGAATAGGGAGATCTTTCCCCGGGAAGGCAGGCGCACCCAGTAGGCCATAGTCGGATCGATCCGCCCACCCGAGACGTCGTGCCAGGACCGCCGCTTCTGCCGCACGCGGCGCGCCTGATAGGGCGAGAGCACCGTGAACTTGATGCCGCTGTCGGCCAGGACTTGGAGCGTTTCCAAGTCCACCGCCGTTTCCGGCAGCCACATCCCCTCCGGATACCGGCCGAACCGGCGCTCGAAATCGCGTATGCCCCAGCGCACCTGCGTTCGCTTGTCCCGGTGGTTCGCCAGCGGCATGATCATGTGGTTATAGGGCTGCGCCAGTGCGGAACCATGCCCGGAAAAGCGCTCCGCGCTCAGCCGGTCGGCATCGATCACCAACTGGTAAGTTTCCGGCGCCTGGTCCTGCAGCCACGCCAGCAGCGTCGGCCCGAAGTTGTAGCTGATCCGCGCATAGTTGTTGACGATGTTTGCTATGCGCCCGTTTTCATCGAGAATTCGCGAGGCCGAGTTCGGAGCGTAGCATTCGGCATCGATCCGCTCGTTCCAGTCGTGGTAGGGATACGCCGAATCCTGAAGCTCGATGGCTTCCAGCCAGGGATTTTCGCGCGGCGGCTGGTAAAAGTGCCCGTGAATGCAGATGTATCGCCCCAATCCCAAGCCCCTTCCACTCATTATTGAACGATTTCCGCACTGCCGCGCGGGAAACTCCGCCCCGATCCGGTTAGTTTCTGAACGGAACTGGAAAGCTGTGGCAGCCGTGCTTCAGGCTGCGGTCGCGCGCTGCCGGAGCTGGGCGGCGTACTCCTCCAGGTCTTCCGCCCCGACCGTGACAAGGCTTTTCTCCATGTCCTCGCCCGCTTCCATGATCCGGGCAAGGTGGAGCGCGGCCAGCCGCGCACACCAGGGATCCGTAATCGGGCGCCCCGCCTTCCGGCTGATCTCAAGCAAATCCGGATGGCGCAGCGCGATGACCTTTTCCAGGCGCTCAGCGCCGCAGCGAAGCGCGAATTTCACGTCCACCGTGTCGCTGTGCCGGATGGAGATGGCGTTTTGCTGCCAGAGGAACTCCACTTCCCAGGTCCGGCCAAACGGATCGGTCACTTCAAACCGGCGGAAATCCTTGATCATCTTATGCAAATGCTACCACGCGGCGCGCGCGTTTCAGACCGAAATGGAATTCTGTTTCACCAGCGCCAGGAATTCGTCGCGCGTCTTCTTGCGCGTGCGGAACGCCCCGAGCATGGCGCTGGTCACCGTTCCCGAGTGCTGCTTTTCCACGCCCCGCATCATCATGCAGAAATGCCGCGCCTCGCACACCACTCCCACGCCGAGCGGGTCGAGCACATCCTGGAGCGATTGCGCGATCTCCTGCGTCAACCTCTCCTGAAGTTGCAGCCGCCGCGCGAACATATCGACGATGCGCGGGATCTTGCTTAGCCCCACCACTTTGTCTTTGGGCAGGTAGGCGACGTGAATCTTTCCAAAGAACGGCAAAAGGTGGTGCTCGCAGAGGCTGAAGAACTCGATGTCCTTAACGATGACCATCTCATCGTACTTCACCGAGAACAACGCGCCGTTGATGATCTGTTTCAGATCCTTCTTATAGCCGCTGGTGAGGTAGCGCAGCGCCTTCTCCACGCGGTCGGGCGTTTTCAACAGGCCCTCGCGCTCCGGGTTCTCTCCGAGCTCGCGCAGCAGGTCCCGCACGCGCGACGCGATCAGCCCCTCCTCCTTCGGTGTGATCACCTTCACAATCGTCTCGGTTTTTAGTATCGAGTTCTTCTGGTCAGCCGCACTCATAGTCTTGCCTCAATCGTGTTCCGCCTCGTCTCCTGGACTCTGATTCTGTCCAACTCCGGCCACTCTCCGGGGAACACCGTACTCCATACCCGCCGCAACCGCCGTTCGATCGCCGCCACCAAATTCTCCGTAGTCGGGACGGCGTCCGCGAAGTCGGGAACGTCGGCGTTCAAATTGCGGTGATCGAAAGCGCTGATGATCTCCCGGTGCACCAGCGAATCGAGAGCCGCGATGTCAGCCGCCCGCCCGGTCTCCGGCTCCACGGGGCCGCGCACGCTGACTTCGAGCACGTAGTTGTGCCCGTGCCCGTGCTGGTTGTTGCACTTTCCGTAGATCGCACGGTTTTCTTCGTCGGAGAGCCGGGGGGAATGCAGCCGGTGCGACGCGGAAAAACGGTAGCGGCGGGTCAGCCTGATCAACTGGATTCTCCCTGAAACTCGGCGCAGAAGTCCTCGGACTCCCACACGCGCACCGAGTGAAGCCGCGCTCCGGCCTCCTCCAATCGCGGCTGCACGCGCCGCCAGATCTCGATGGCGAGGTTCTCGCTCGTGGGCACCACGCGGTCGAAGGGCGGAACTTCTTCATTCAGAAACCTGTGGTCCATCGGTTCGACGATTTCCCGGTTAAGCACCTCTTTCAGCTTTTTCAGGTCGAACACGATGCCGGTCACCGGGTCAGGCGTCCCGTCCAGCGTCACCTCGACCACGTAGTTGTGGCCGTGCCCGTGAGGATTGGCGGCTTCCCCGTAAAGCGCGCGGTTTTCCTCATCCGACAGTCCGGGAAGGCGGCACACGTGAGATGCGGAGAACTCAACCCTTCGTGTTATCAACATGGACCCAGTACCCCCGCGCGTCCGGAGGGACGGCCTAAATAATTATGATGACAGCAGATCCGAAAGGGGTGCAAGAATCGCGCCGCGCAAGAGCAGCCGGGCCGCTAACGAGTTCACCTTGGGCCGGATACACTAAGATCATAGGATCTTCCGATGGCTTCAGTCAAAACGGAAAACGTACTCCGGGGCTTAATCGTGATTTGCCTCGCGGTTCTCGTCTGGGTTGTGGCCGGCACGTTCCGCGAGAGAGTCGTGGTTGCCGGCGACAAAGCGCCCGACTTTTCCATCGTCACCGACTCCGGGCACACCATCACGCGCTCCAACTTCGGCGGCAAGCTGCTCGTCCTGAATTTCTGGGCCACATGGTGCCCGCCCTGCATCGAGGAAATCCCATCGCTGAACGAGTTCCAGAAGCGGTTCGCCGCGGATGGCGTTGTCGTGCTCGGCGTCAGCGTGGACCAAAACCCGCGCGCCTACCAGAACTTTCTTTCGAGAGTGAACGTGGCCTTCCTGACCGCACGCGATCCCGAAGCCAAAATCAGCACCGAGTACGGCACCTTCAAGTACCCGGAAACCTACATCATCAACCGCGACGGGCGCGTGGTGGAAAAGATCATCGGGGCCACCAACTGGACTGATGAAGCCATGATGACCCGCGTGAAAGCGCTGCTTGCCTCATGATCCCGGAACCTGCCAGACAGGAACTCATCGCCGCGGCCGGCCCGCACAATTACCTGGACCAACCGGAAGACCTCATGCTTTACGAGTATGACGGCAGCGTCGATCGCGGCCGCCCCGACCTCGTGGTCTTTCCGCGCAGCACCACCGACGTCGTCAATTTTGTCCGGATCGCGAACCGCTACGGCATTCCCGTGATCGGCCGCGGCGCCGGAACCGGCCTCAGCGGCGGCGCCATCCCCGTCGAAGGCGGCCTGATGCTGGCCTTCGCGCGCATGAACCGCATCCTGGCCATAGATCTGGAGAATGAGCGCGCCGTGGTGGAACCGGGCGTGGTCAACCTGGACGTCACCCTGGCGGTCCAGGACCGCAACTACTTCTTCGCGCCCGACCCCTCCAGCCAGAAGGCCTGCACCATCGGCGGCAACGTGGCGGAAAACGCCGGCGGGCCCCACACGCTGGCCTACGGCGTAACCACAAATCACGTGCTCGGCCTCGAAGCCGTTCTTCCCGACGGGACCGTGTTCACCGCCGGCGGCATGGAACCTGACCTTCCGGGCTACGACCTGACCGGCTTCTTCACCGGCTCGGAAGGCACTCTCGCGCTGGTAACCAAGATCGTGCTGCGCCTCATGCGCAAATCGGAGCACGTCAAGACACTGCTGGCCATCTACAACTCGGCTGAGGACGCCGGCGAAACCGTCGCCGAAATTACTGCGCGCGCCATAACGCCCGTCGCGGTGGAAATGCTGGACGGCGTGATGCTGCGGATGGTCGAGGAAGCCACCCATGCCGGCTACCCGCTTGATGCGGCCGCCGTGCTGCTCATTGAACTGGAGGGGTTGCACGAGGCCGTCGAGGAGCAGGTGGAGCAGGTGCGCGAAGCTTGCCTGGCCTGCCGCGCCCGCGAAGTCCGCGTCGCGCAAACGGCCGAAGAGCGCGAGCTCCTTTGGAAAGGGCGCAAGAACGCCTTTGGCGCCGTCGGGCGCGTGAGTCCCACCTACTATGTTCAGGACGGCGTGGTGCCCCGCACCGAGATCGCGCCCACGCTGCGCTACATCCGTGAGGTTTCGGAAAAGTACGGCCTCACGATCAGCAACATCTTCCATGCGGGCGACGGCAACATGCACCCCATCATCCTGTTCGATCCGCGCCGCCCGGGCGATCTGGAAAAAGCGCGCGCGGCCGGCGCGGACATCCTGCGCCGCTGCATTGCCGCGGGCGGCACCATTACGGGCGAGCATGGCGTCGGCCTGGAAAAGAAGGACCTCACGCCCGAGCTGTTCAGTGCCGAAACGATCGACCTGCTCCGCGCGCTCAAGCTGCTGTTCGATCCCGCCTGCCGCTTCAATCCCGGCAAGCTGCTGCCGACCGGCCGCGGCTGCGTTGAGATTCCCCGCTCCGCTCCCGCCCCCGCCTAGCGCTGTCCGGCGGCGCGTAGCGTAACATTATTAGAAATGCCTGCTACACTCACGAGCAAAGAACGCATCGACCGTGCCCTCCGCGGCGAGGACGTCGACCGCCCGCCTTTCACGCTCTGGAATCATTTCGGACTGGAGAAATTTCCCGGCGAGCGCCACGCGCAAGCCACGCTCGACTTCCATCGCCGTTACCGCACCGACCTCGTCAAGGTGATGAGCGATTTCCCGTACCCGAAGCCGGATGGCTGGGGCTCGTTGAAAGTCGAGGCAAACCCGTTTCCGGAGCAGATACGGGCGCTCGAAATCATCCGCGACGGGCTGGCCGGTTCGATGTACTTCATCGAAACCATCTTTAACCCCTACAACCAGGCGCAAAAGGTTTTTTCAAAAGACGAAGTGGCGCGGATGCGGCGCGAGAACCCGCAGACTCTGCTCGACGCGCTTGAGGTCATCGCAAAATCCGAGGCCAACCACGCCCGCCGCGCCCTCGAGGCCGGCGCTTCCGGCATCTTCCTGGCCATTGATAACGCGATCGAGGGAGTGCTCACGCGCGAGGAGTACGCGAAGTTCAGTGAACCGTTCGACCGCATGGTGCTCGAAGCGGCGGCCGGCGCGCCGCTCAACGTGCTCCACCTGCACGGCGATAAGGTTTACCTCGACCTCTTCTACCAGGGCTGGCCCGCCGCCGGAATCAGCTATTCAACGCACGCAACCGGCGTGAGCATCGCCGAAGTGCGCAGCCGCTACTCCGGGCTGATCATGGGCGGCATCAACGAGCTCAACTATCGCAGCCTGACGGAAGAGGAAATCCGCCGGCAATGGCGCGAAGCGCAGGAGGCCGCCGGCAAGCGGTTCTTGCTCGCGCCCGGATGCTCCGTTCCCGACGAGAGCACCGATGAGGAGCTTTCCCGGCTGGCGCGCGCCATCGGAGCCTGAGTGAAGGATTTCTACCGCATTGCCGCTCCTTTCTATGACGCGGATTATGCCTCGCTCCGCGGAGACGCAGACGTTTCGTTCTACGTGAACCTAGCCAAAGAATCGGGCGGCCCGGTTCTGGAAATGGGCTGCGGCACCGGACGCATTCTGCTGCCCACCGCGCGTGAGGGGATCCGCATCCACGGCATCGATTTCTCGCCGGACATGCTCGCCCAGCTTGCGTCGAAGCTGGCCGACGAACCCGCCGAAGTCCGGGAACGCGTCACTTATTCGGTGGGCGATATCCGCACCGCTGACGCGGGCAGCAAATTCGCCCTCGTTACCGCGCCGTTCCGAGTGGCGCAGTTGCTGCTGACGCGCGACGACCAGCGCGCCTGGCTCCGCAACGTCCGCCGGCACCTGACCGCCGGAGGAGCGCTCTGCTTCGATGTCTTCCAGCCGAATTTCTCTTACCTCGCGGCGCCGCGCGGGCCTGAGGTGGAAGCCGATCGCGTCGACCCCGGCTCCGGACGCCGCACGCGCCGCATCGCCCGCATCACGCCGCGCAACGAGTTGCAGGTGATCGATATCGAGTTTCGCTGGATCGTGGAAGAGGAGAGCGGCACAACCGAAACCGGCGGCAATCTCCGGCTGCGCTGGTTCACGCGCGGCGAACTGGAAAATCTCCTCGAACTGGAGGGCTTCGAGATTACCGGTTACTGGGGCTCTTTCGCTCGCGATCCGTTCGGCGAAGGGTCCACCGAGCAGATCGTTCTGGCTGTCGCAAAACCCTGAACGGCATCACCGGCTTCGTTCTCGCGGCAGATGCCTTGGGGGTGCGGTCATCACCTCGCCGCAAAAAGCCTGAATTACCGCATCACCGGCTTCACGCGCTCGCCTCTGCTGAGCGGCTGATCCGTTGTCAGGGCCACCAAGTCGCCTTCGGAAAGGCCCTGGGTCACCACCGCGCGGGTAACGCTGGAGGCGCCAAGCTCCACGTCCTGCCATTCCACATGGTCGCCGCGCAGCACGTAAACCCCCATCTTGTCGTTCTCCCTCCGGATAGCCTCCTTCGGGATGGTGAGCCCGTTGTCCACCACCTGGGAAATGATCTCGGCGTTGATGTTGGTGCCTGGGAGAAGGCTCTGATCGGCATTCTCGATGGTGACAATCACCTCGCCCACCTGGCGTGTGCCGAGCGCCACAATCTGGGTCGGCATCTTCTCCACCGTCCCTTTCCATTGCCGCTCCGGCATGGCGTCCCAGGTAATCACCGCCGGCATCCCCTCGGCCACGCGGCCCAGCTCCGGTTCATCGACGTAGACCCGCACGCGCAGTGTGCCGAGTTCGCCGATTTCCGCCACCGTGTCTCCTGTGTTCACGTAGCTGCCCCTGCGTGCGGAGAGCTCGTAAACGGTGCCGGAAATCGGCGCCACAATCCGGCTCCGCGCCAGGCGGGTGCGGGCCTGCTCGAGCGCCGCTTCCGCTTCGCGCAGCTTGGCTTCAGCCGAAGCCCGGTCGGCCGATTCCACCAGCGCCGCCCGCTTCCGCTCCAGGGCCTCTATGTCGGCCTGAAGCTGCTGCACTTTCTGCAGCGCTTCCGCCACCTCCATCTTCGTGGCTGCATGCTTTTCCAAAAGGCGCTTCAGCGACTCGTAATCTCTCTCAGCGATCCGCAGTTCTCGGCGGTTGCGCTCAAGCGCATTTTCAATCTCCACCTTCTCCGCCGAGCGGCCGCCCTCCATCATCACCTGGAGCTGTGCGCGCGCGCCGGCGACCGCGGCTTCAGCCGAGGCGACTTCCGCGCGGGCGTCGCGGGGATCCAGCTCCACCAGCAGCGCGCCCTTTTCAACCCGCTGCCCTTTCTCCACCAGCACGCGCAAGACTACGCCGGGGCGCTCCGCTTTCACAAACACCCACTCCGCCGGCTCCACCTTCCCATTCGTCGACAGCATGCTGACCAGCGACTCCCTTTTGACCTTCGTAAACGGGACCTCCCTCGGGCTGGTATTCCGGCGGTGAATCCACCACGCGAGGGCGACGATGGGAACCGCTATCACGATCAGCGCAACTCTTGCACGCGACATGGGACTGAATTTTCATTTTCCCAGATGGGATACTGAAAAAGATATTTCAGCTCAAGGCAAAACCGCTCTTGTGCTCTCGGCGGGAGGCATGTTCGCCGCTTACCAGGCCGGAGCGTGGAAAGCGCTGGCCTCGCGCCTCCGCGCGGACATCGTCGTCGGGGCGTCCGCGGGGGCGATCAACGCCTGGGTGATTGCCGCCGGCGTTTCTCCCGACGAACTCATCTCCCTCTGGCTCGATCCCACCTGCCGCAGCCTGGTGGCTTACCGTCCCTTTCAGCCTCCCTGGCGAGGCATTGTGGATTGCCGCCCTATCGATGCTTTCCTCCGGGAACTGTGCGAGAGATACCGCCCGCGGATCGAGATCGGGATCGTTGCGACTCAAATCCCCCGGCTGCGGATGCGCCTGTTCCAAAACGATGAGATCGACTGGCGCAGCATGGCCGCCTCGGCCGCCATCCCGTTTGTCTTCCGGCCTGTGCGGATCGGCGGAAAACTGTATGCCGATGGCGGGCTGCTGGAGGCTCTGCCGATTTGGGCCGCGGCGCGCATGGGCGCTACGCGGATCGTCGCGATCAACGTGCTGGCTTACCCGCCCTCCCGCCTGGCCGGGTGGGCGGTCCGCGCCTTCCGCGCCCTCGCTCCACGCCCGCCGGCGAGCCCTTCCGGCCTGCAGCTCAGCGTGATCCAACCCGGTGGTCCTCTGGGCCGTATGCGCGATGCACTCTTCTGGCGGCGCGATGCCGTCGAACGCTGGATTTTGCTGGGAGAGCGGCAAGCAGCGCAACACTTTTATCTTTCACCGCGGGATGGCGGAGTTTACGCCTCGCCGCCCAACGATGGCATACAATAATCACTATGCCGGTGTTCAAGATTCACCGCATAAAAGAATCCCACTACCAGCAGTTCCGGTGGGCGCCCCATACAGCAGGTGCGGCCCAAGTCAAACCAAAGGACTACCAACCCGCGGGAGAGATCGAGGCCCCGAGCGTCTACGCCGCTTGGTCCGAGCTGAGAAACAGAGGGGAGGCCCTCCGCGTCGGGGATTTGCTAGAATTTGAGGACGGCAGTCTACGCATCTGCAAGTACGTGGGCTTTGAGGAAGCTCAGTGGCTAGTTCCGGAGGTTAAGCCAGCCCAGCAGGAGGCGGTGACCCCCGGCGCTGTGCCGGGCAATCCGCCTGCCGGTGACAGTGCTCCGGCAGCGTAGAACTGAAGCACATTATGGGCAACTCGCTTGTTCCGGGACGGAATGCTCTTGACCAGTGCGGCGAAGGGGCCGAACCCATCAACAGTTTCGCCCTGGTCACCTATATTCCCAACCAACTCGGTGAGTTTTTAGACCGGTTGCGGCTTGACTTGGTGCCGGCTTGTGTGCCGCGCGCCCATGTGACCATTCTCCCGCCCCGCCCTCTCTCGGTGGATCCCCAGGAGGCCTGGGACTTCATGTACCCCATTCTCAAGGATCTCCCCGCCTTCGAAATCCATGCCACTGACGTTCAGATTTTCGATTCCACGTCGGTGATCTTCGTTGGCGTGGGCGAGGGCCGGAACGAACTCACTCGGATGCACGATTTGCTGAACCGCGGCCCCGCCGCTTTCGCGGAACCGTATCCGTACCACCCCCACATCACACTTGCTCAGGAACTTCAGCCGGAACAGGTTCCAGAGATTTACGAGATCGCCAAGCGACGGTGGGCCGAATACCGGGGAGAGCGCCTGTTCTCGGCAGATACGGTCACTTTCGTCCAGAACACTACCCACAATAGGTGGCTGGATCTGGTTCACTGCCACCTGGGCGTCCCCTCGATCCGGTAACGCTATTCGAAGAGTTCGATCTGCTCCTTGGGTTTGGGCTTCGGCTTGCGTAGCGGACTTCCCACCACGCCAAGCACTCGAGCCTCGGTGATAGCCGCCCGCGGGATGAACATCTTCTGATTGTTCGAGGAGGGGTTGGGAGGCACCAGGGTAAAGCCGAACGGCTCTAAGCTCATCAAATCGTTAGGCAGGATGCCATCCATCACGTCGCCGTCCCTCAGGCGCATCCGCACCCAGATGCCGTTCATCTTCGGGCGCGTGTTGAACAGCCGTTGCTCCGGCTCCGACAGCCCGAAATCCCTAACAAAAAAAGCAACTTTTACCTCTGTGTAGGGGACGAACAGGATGGTGCCCGTCTGGCTCAGCAACTCGATCCCGCCGGGGCACAGGTAAGTCTGCGGATTCACGTATCCCTGTAGCGGTTCGCGCTCGAAGCGCCGGATGACGACCTTCTTGTTTGTAGAACCCGCCAAGGCCCTCGTTCCCGGGTGGCTCGCCGGGTGGAAATCCTTTCCGTCCGGCAACTTCCCCCAAACAAATTCGGGTTTATTGTATCATTGGCACAATGTTACATGCGGCAACATACGAAGGCCGGATCCGGGCATTCCTGGATTACTGCCGCGTGGAAAAAGGGCTCTCGGCGAATACGCTGGACGCCTACAGGCGCGACCTGGAGCGCTTCGCCGCGTCCGTTCCGCCCGAGCCGCCCGATAACTTCCCCGGACCGGACGCCCTGCGCCGCTACCTGGATTCACTCTTCGAGGCCGGACTGGGAAGCCGGTCGGTGGCCCGGCATCTGACCACCCTCCGGAACTTCACGGCCTTCTTGCTCCGCGAAGGACAGCTCCAAAAGGACCCAGCCGCTTGCCTTTCTCTTCCCAAACAATGGCATAATCTTCCCAAATACTTAAGTGTTAAAGAGATCAGTGACTTGCTGGAGGCGCCCGATCCCGCCAGCCGCATCGGCTTGCGCGATCGCGCCATGCTGCAGCTCCTCTATGCGAGCGGCCTTCGCGTGTCCGAGCTATGTAAACTGCAATTATCTGATTTTATGGAGGATCTTGGGGTTGTCCGGGTAATGGGCAAGGGCGGCAGGCAACGGTTCGTGCCAGTCGGCAAGGAGGCTCTCGCGGCCGTTCGCGCGTATCTCGACGGCTCGCGGGCGGCCCTGCTGAAAGGCCGGAGCAGCCGGTATCTGTTCGTAACTGCCCGCGGCACCTGCATGACGCGCCAGATGTTCTGGAAGCTGATCGTCGGGTACGGCAAGAAGGTGGGCATATTCCGCCGCCTGACTCCCCACGTCGTACGCCACAGTTTCGCCACTCACCTGCTCGAAGGCGGGGCGGACCTGCGCAGCGTACAGACTATGCTGGGTCATGCCGATATCTCGACTACACAGATCTACACCCACGTGATGCGGTCGCACCTCCGGAAGACCCTCGATGAACACCACCCGCGCGCATAGGGTGCTCCCAGACAGCGGGCGGCAGGCAAAGAGCTAGCTATGAGCGATTACATGTTCATGTTGGAAAACCACCTTAGCCCGGACCAGAACCGCGTGGTCGCGGAGGTCCAAGCCGCGGCGGTGGAAACCAACGTGAGTATTTTCTTGACCGGCGGAGCCATGCGGGACATGCTCGGCGGGTTCCCCATCCGGGATCTCGATTTTACCGTCGAGGGCAACGGCCTGAAGCTGGCCCGTGCGGTCGCCGCCAGGACGGGCGCCAAGATCGTTCGCTCTGACGAAACGCGCAAGTGCGCCGAACTCGTTTTCCCGAGCGAGGTTACGGCGGAAATCGCCATGGCCCGCAGCGAACGGTACGCCCGGCCCGGCGCCAGGCCCCAGATCGCTCCGGCCAGTATCCATGAAGACCTGATGCGCCGCGACTTCACCGTGGACGCCATCGCGCTGTCGCTCAACCCCGCTTCGCGGGGCCTGTTGATCGACCCCACCAACGGCCTCGGCGATCTGGAACGCAAGGAACTCCGCACGACTTACAACTACGCGCTTTATGACGACCCGGGCCGCATCCTGCGCCTGGTCCGCCTCCGCGTCCGCCTCGGCTTCACCATCGAAGACAAGACGCGGATGCAGTATGAGAACGTCCGGGCCGAAGGTCTGGAAAAAAAGATATCCGCCAGCCGTCTGTTCGAGGAGCTGCGGCATATCGCGAACGATTCCGCGGCGGCGGACATCCTGCGCGCGCTGGAAGAGGAAGGACTCCTCCAACTGTTCTGCCCGGCGCTGGCAGGCGCCAAGCTGAATCTCGCTGGACTGGCAAAGCTACAGAAAGCCAAGCAGTTGATCCCCTTCGGCGTCCGGTTCCCCTTTGAAAACCTCGGAATCTTTCTGTCGATCCTGACCGAAAAGCTCACCCCGCGGGAGAAAACCGCGCTGATTCAGAATACGGCGATGCCGAAGGCCGACGTGGATCTCTGGCAGAAATTGCCGGTGCGCGCGCGCAAGCTGGAGAAGGAAGTCAAGGCCCCCATGCTCAGCCGGCCTTCGGAGGTGTACCAGGTGCTCTCCAAGGCGCCCGGCGACCAGGTGCTGTTCCTGCTGATCCGCTCGCCGCTCCGTCTCGTGCAGGACCGGATTCGCAACTACCTCCAAAAATACCTGCCGCTGGCTCAGGAGGTTACCGACGAAGAGGTTGTCCAGGCAACCGGCGTCGAACCGCGCAGCCCCAAGTTTCAAAAGCTCAAGGATGAGATCATTGCCCAGAAGCTGAACGCACGGTCGAAGAGAACCGTCCACGCGCCGGCTGCGGAGCCGCGCCCGAAAGCGGATTCCATCCAAACAGGTGGACGAAAAGCGTTGCGGCAGCCAATCGTGAGGAGATGAACCGATACAATAGGCATTTGTCGGGAGCTGACTATGAATAGGAGGACATTTCTGTTGGGCGCTGGCGGCGGACTGGTCGCTGCGGGCGCGAATGACCGAGTGAACGTTGGCGTGATCGGCGCGCGCGGCCGCGGACGCGACCTCATCTCGATCTACGGCGCACTCCCAGGATCGCGGGTCGCCGCCGTTTGCGACATCGACCAGGCCCAGCGGGAGCGAGCCGTTGCCCTCACGGAAAAGGTGCAAGGCTCAAAACCTAAGACGTACTCCGATCTTCGCCGTCTCTTCGAGGACAAGGATATCGACGCCGTCGCGATAGCCACGGCGAATCACTGGCACGCTCTGGCCACAATCTGGGCCGTGCAGGCCGGCAAGGACGTTTATTGCGAAAAGCCCGCCAGCCACAACGTCTGGGAAGGCCGCAAGATGGTTGAGGCCGCGCGGAAGTACAACCGTATTGTCCAGGTCGGTTTGCAGAGCCGCAGCCAGGGACACAAGCGGCTCGCGATCGAACTCCTGCAGCAGGGCGTGATCGGGAAGGTTTACATGGCCCGCGGGCTATGCTTCAAGCGGCGCCCCTCCATAGGCAAGCAGCCGGACGGGCCCGTGCCGCCCGGCGTCGATTACGACCTCTGGCTCGGCCCGGCGCCCATGCGCCCCTTCAACCCCAACCGCTTTCACTACAACTGGCACTGGTTCTGGGATACCGGGAACGGCGATATCGGCAACCAGGGCGCGCACGAAATCGACATCTGCCGCTGGGGCCTCAACAAAAATACCCTGCCCCGCACCGTCTTCTCGGCCGGCGCGAAGTATATTTACGACGACGACCAGGAGACCCCCAACACGCAGATCGCCATCTTCCAATATGACGACTGCCAGATTGTGTTCGAGGTCCGCGGCCTTCTGACTGGCACCGAGGAAGGCATTACGGAAACACCGAATCACATCGGGAATATCTTCTACGGCAGCGACGGCTATCTCTCCATCGACGTCAACGGATTTGAGATTCGCCGCGGCGAAAAGAAGGAACTGGTTCGGAAGGAAAAATTTATGGAGCCGACCCGCTGGGACACGCGGCCCCACGTGGAGAATTTCCTGCAAGCCGTTCGCAGCCGGAAGCAGTCCGATCTCCACGCCGACATCGAGGAGGGCCACCTGTCGGCGGCGCTGTGCCATCTGGCCAACATCAGCTACCGGACCGGCCGGAAACTGACGTTTGACCCGGCAACCGAGCGCTTTGTCGGCGACAACGAAGCAAACCGCCTGCTGACGCGCAATTATCGCAAACCGTACGTTGTACCCGACAAAGTGTGATCAGCGCGCCTTCGCGCGCCGGAAGCGGGCGCGGGCGGCGGGGGTCATCTTTTCGGTGGCGTACTGGAAGATGAGCCGCGGGGCGGAGTCCCGGTATTCCAGCAGAAATGCCTCGACGGGCTCGGGATCTTTCTTCCAGGCCTCGCGGAGGAACCAGCCCAGCCCCTGTTGGACCACGCGCTCCCGGTCCGCCATCAGGGGATGGAGGAAGTCGAGCAGCAGCTTCACGTCTTCGTCCCTTTTGAGCAAGCCGAGCATCGCCACCGGCACGGCGCGGCGCTGATATTTCCAACTCGAGCCACGCCACGGGGCGAGCTCGGCCAGAGAGAGCCGCCCGCTTTGCAGAAGCGGCGCGATCACTTCGCCGCACAGGGTATCCGTATGGGCCCAGTTGCCGATCCCGGCCTCAAACCACTTCGACAGACCGGCGAACACCCGGCGGTCGATCTCGTCCCGGTGCTTTGAAATGAAGCGGATAGCGAGGGCGCCTTCTTCATACTTCCCGCTCGCAAACAGGAGTTCACCTGCCTTGAGCAGACCTTGCAAACCGATGTCCCGGTATTTTTCCAGCCATTCGGCCTGCTTGCCGTGCCACAGCGGGTTTTTCGCATCCAGGAGGCCCCAGCCGTCGTAGCCCTCCCTGAAGTAGCGGGACCATTTTTGGGCCTGTACGGGGTCGGCGTGCGCCGAACAGTAGTCCCGGATTTCGTTGACGAGCATCTGCGGGGTGTTGGCGGCGGGCATGAATTGGGACCTGAAGGTTAAAAAAGCATTATAACGTTTTCGTTTTATTCGCTTTCAATTCTTGTAGAGAACGCCTACGGATTACGGGATAGGGTTGCCGGCCAGGTAAGATGTGCTACACTTTCAGTAAGTAAGTTGTCGGTTGCGGATTTCAGAAATCTGCAACGGCGGTCTGAATGAGGCCGTCTACTTGGGGAGAGAGCCCATTGGCGCTTGATACCGTGAGGTGAAGCGCCCGGATACAACGATGGAAGGCCAGGAACCGTTAGCCTCACAACCGCCCAATCCTCAACGCGTCCCGGATGTCCCTGTGGTCACCGCGGACGATCATCTCAACCGTTTGCTGCTCGCGGAAACGTCCGAGCCTTGGTACCGCTCCCTCATACAGAACATCAAGGACTTCATCAATCCGCCGAAGTTGCCCCCGCTTGAAGTGACCTCGAAGCCGGTGGCAGTGAAGAGCATCTGGGGAGACTACCGGTATGGGAAGCAGGCCGGGCTGACTTCGGCGATTGTCCACGTTGCAGCGCTGGCGCTCCTGCTTACGGTGTTCAGCAGCAAGACGGTTCAGCAAGCGGTAAAAAACACAGTACAACTGGTAACGCCGCCCGATCTGACGGCGTACATACCGGAAGTCAAGCCCAGGCAAGACAGGATGCAGGGCGGTGGCGGCGGTGGCGACCGGTCGCCGTTGCCGGCAAGCAAGGGCCAGGCGCCAAGACCTGCGCCACGGCAGTTCACGCCTCCCATGGCGGTGATTCCCAATCCGCAACCCAAGCTCATGATGGAGCCCACTCTCATCATGCAGGCGGACGCGAAACTGCCGAACGTAAACATGCCGATCTGGGGGGATCCGCTCGCGAAAATCGGCCCGCCGTCGAACGGCCCGGGCTCGGGTGGCGGCATCGGTTCGGGCACGGGCACCGGCATTGGTCCGGGCGATGGTCCGGGATATGGCCCCGGCAGGGGCGGCAATATCGGCGGAGGCGTGTACAGGGTCGGCGGAGGCGTTTCCGCGCCCATCGCCATCTACAAGATCGAACCTGAGTACTCCGAAGAAGCCCGCAAGGCGAAATTCCAGGGCACCGTGATCCTCTCGATCGTGGTGGATGAGTCCGGTATGCCGCGGAACCTCAAGATCGTGAGGCCGCTAGGCCTGGGGCTCGATGAAAAGGCGATCGAGGCGGTTTCGAAATGGCGCTTTAAGCCCGCCATGAAGGACGGACGCCCCGTTGCCGTGCTCGCCACGGTGGAAGTGAACTTCCGGCTGCTCTAAACGATTTCCTGCATCGGGAGAGCCCGCGGTGTTTCGCGTCGCGGGCTTTTCTGTTTTCGGCCGCCGCTATGTGCCGGCGAGCTTCCGGCACTCCTCGCACGGACAGATGAGGCGCAAATGCTCGTAGGAGTAGATCCCGGTCGAGTGGCCGTCGTTCCAGACGATGCGGACGGCGTAGTTGCCCACGGGCTCGACCGAAACGATCTTCGGCGCGGGCTTGTATAGCGGGAACGGCCCCTCCTCCTTTTCCTTCAGCGAGGGCGTGCCGTGTGCTCCCGAGCACGATGCGCACGGGCAGTTTTCGCGCAAATACTTCAAGTCGTATTCGCTGTGGTGGCCGTCCCTCCAATCGATCTTCACGCCCTTGGACTTGGCGATTGCGATGTGCTCTGGATCGAGCGCTTGAGGATTCAAACGGAATTCAAACATGATCAGTGACGCTCGATGTCGCGGATTCCGGGAATCCGCCGCATCGCGGAGACGATGCGCTCGAGCTGCTTCTTGTCGCGCACCTCGACAGTCATTTCGATCACGGCGCCCTCACGCTCCGTGCTCTTTGCCTCGAGGCTTCGGATGTTGCTGTTCTCGTGAAATAACACTGCGGTGAGCTCGCTCAGCATCCCGGGCCGGTCGTTGGTGCGGATGACGTACTTCACCGGGAACGGCTCGTTGGAGCTTCGCGCCCACTCGACGTCGATCTTGCGCTCGACCTCATACATCAGGTTCTGGACGTTGGGGCAGGTGGTCGAGTGCACGGCGACGCCCTTCCCGCGCGTCACGTAGCCGACGATGGCCTCTCCGCGGATCGGGTTGCAGCACTTGGCGCGGTATACCAGCAGGTCGTCCATGCCCGTGACGCGGATCACCAGATCGCCCGGCACGGCCGCAGGAGGCGTGGCGGTGGTGGTGGCCGGCGCCTGCGGTTTCGGTGAAGGCTCCGGTTCCGCCGCGGCCGCGTCGGGCGAAAGCTTGTGCAGAATCTTGCGCGGCGAAAACTTGCCGTAGCCGAGCGCGGCGTGCAAGTCCTCGATCTTCGCGAAGCCATACTCGGCGGCCACCCGCTCGATGTCCGCCCTGTTGACTCTGGCAAGCGACACGCCGAGGCGGCGCGCCTCCTTCTCCAGGTACTTCTGCCCGATCTCGATCGCCTTGGCGCGCTCGGAGGCGTTGATGACGGCCTTGATCTTGTTTCGCGCCCGCGACGTTTTCACCAGCGCGAGCCAGTCCTTCGAGGGCATGTGCCCCGGCTGGGTCAGGATTTCGACCACGTCGCCGTTGCGCAGCGTGTACTTGAGCGGTACGATGCGGCCGTTCACCTTAGCGCCGACGCAACTGTGCCCGACCGCCGTGTGGATGGCGTAGGCGAAATCGATGGGCGTTGCGTCGCGCGGCAGCACGATCACCTTGCCGCGGGGCGTGAACGTGTAGACCTCCTCGCGGTACAGGTCCACTTTGAGCGTGGACATGAACTCGCCGGGGTCGCGCGTTTCCTGAATCCACTCGAGCAGTTGCCGCAGCCAGGCCACGCGCTGGTCCTCGTGCCCGTCGTCTTTGCGGCCCTCCTTATACTTCCAGTGCGCGGCGATGCCCTGTTCGGCGATCCGGTGCATCTCCTCGGTCCGGATCTGAACCTCAAACGGCTGGCCGCCCGGCCCCATTACGGAGGTGTGCAGGGACTGATAGAGATTCGGCCGCGGGATGGCGATGAAGTCCTTGATGCGTCCGGGAATCGGCCGCCACTCGTTGTGAATCACGCCGAGCGCGGCATAGCAGTTGCGAATGCTGTCGGTGATGATGCGGACGGCGAGCACATCGTAGACCTGGTCGATGCCGATCTTCTGCCGCTTCATCTTTTGGTGGATCGAGTAGGCGCGCTTGACCCGGCCTTCGATGGTGGCGGGAATGCCTTCCCGCCGGAGCACGACTTCCACCTTGTCCCGGATCTGCTTGAGGAAATCCGCCGTGGCGCGGCGCTTCGATTCGAGGGCGGCCGTGATCTCGGCGTAGGCTTCAGGCTCCAGGTAGCTGAAGGCGAGGTCCTCGAGTTCGCCGCGGATCTTTCCCATCCCGAGCCGGTGGGCGATGGGGGCGTAGATGTCGAGCGTCTCCTGGGAGACGCGCATCTGCCGTTCCCGGGAAAGGACGCCGAGGGTGCGCATGTTGTGCAGGCGGTCGGCCAGCTTGACGATGACCACGCGCACGTCGTCCACCATGGCCAGCAGCATCTTGCGGACGCTTTCGGCCTGCCGTTCCTCCCGGTCGTAAAACTTGAGCTTGCTCAGCTTGGTGACGCCGTCAACGGTCCGGGCCACGTCGTCGCCGAAGTTCTGGCGGAGGTCGTCGTAGGTCGCGCCGGTGTCCTCGAGCACGTCGTGAAGGATACCGGTCTGGATGCAGACCAGGTCCATGTTCATTTCGGCGAGGATGATGGCGACGTTGAGGGGATGGCAGACATACGGTTCGCCGGACTCGCGGAACTGGTTGGCGTGGTGCTCTGCGGCGTAGTGGTAGGCCTTCTCGATCGCCTTCAGATCTTCGTTCGGCCGGACCTCGAGCACTTTGGCCACAAGGCGACGGTATACTTCCTCCGCCGGACCAGGCGGGGCCAGCTCTGTCGCCGGCGTGTCCGGGACCGCTGTGGGTTCGGATGACATCAAAAAAAGGCGGCCTCTGAGCGCCGCCTGATTTCCATTATACTCCGCACCGGAAGGTGCGGCCGGGGTGAGAGAAGCCTTTCTGTCCGCAATCTGTTGAGGATACAGCGGTGGCGGGTGTCTGTGCGGGTACGGAGACCGGAGCGGAATCTCCGGTCTCCGATAGCATCACTGCGCAGGCTCGGCTGATTCCGCCGAAGCCACCCCCGCTTTCATCTTGCGGGTATTGAGAGCTTTCTCCAGCCACTTGTCGGCCTCGGCGATGTCGGCCTGGTAGTCTTTCTGGTTCTCGGCAAGGTCGGCCCGCTGGCGGTACAGCAGGTTGATGTAGGCCATTGCCTCGTCGTAGTTGCTGTCGATTTCGAGGGCCTTATTCAGGTTCTGCAGCCCCTCTTCAATCATGGTCCAGTACTTCTCCCGGAGTTCCTCGCGCGCCTTCTTGTCCTTAAGGGGGCCGGGATCCTCCGGCTTCATGCCGGCCTTAGACCTGGCGGCGGCGAAGGCTGGATACCACTTGGCCCACGCAATCACGCCGAGGCTGTAGTAAGCCTCCTTGTTCGAAGGGCTGACATCGACCAGTTTGAGGTACCATTCCCTGGCCTCATCGAGCTTGGCCATTTTCGCGTCCAGATCCTGAATGCCGCCGGCCTCCTGATAGTGGAGCGAGGCCATGGAAGCCAGCGCGACTTCATTCCGCGGATCCTGCTCGAGAACCTTGAGGAAGTTCTCCTTCGCGGCGGCGGCCATCTTCAGGTTGTCCGGAGATTCCGCCCCAGGGATGTACTGGCTCATGTAAGCAGTGGCCAGATAAAGCCTGGCGACCGGAAAGGTGGGGTCCAGTTGCACGGCCGTCTTGAAGCGCTCTACGGCCTCGGCATACTTCGCGTTCCGGAAAGCCTGCACGCCTTTATTAAGCTGGTCGCGCGCCTTCAGTTTCTCGCAGCCGGCACCCGCGACCGCGAGGCTGAGAGCAAGCGCAGCCAGGGAATATGTCCATTTGCGATTCATGCTAGCTCCTGTCCACAATCTGAGCCGGAACGGGACTACTGTCCGGACTCTATTCTCTCCGTCATCAAGCCGACCTTGTCGATGCCGACGCCGTGGGCGATGTCGATCACGTCGGCCACAACCTGATACTCAAGGTCTGGATCGCCCTTGACGAAGACGACCCGCTCGGCACGGCTCTTAAAAATGTCCTCCAGCCGGGGGCCCAGCATCGACTTGTCGATCGGCTCCTGGTTGATCATGTAGGTGCGGTTTCTATCCACCTGGATGACCACTGATCGCGCGTCCGCCGCTTGCGCCTGCGCGCCCGGCGGCGCCGGCTGCGGAATCAGCGCTTCCAGACCTTTTGGCGTGATCGGCGCAATGACCATGAAGATGATCAGCAGCACCAGCAGAACGTCGATGAGGGGAGTGACGTTGATTTCGGCCTTGGCCTGGTTGGGATCGCCTCCCACTGACATGCCCATAGGACTCTCTCCTTCAAAAAATCTGTTCTATTGGGATACCCCAAACACACCCACCGCGAGGGGGCGCGCTCACATTTGTTGCATTTGCTTGTGCGGGTCGTAGAGCTCCGTCATCAGGCCTAACTGGTCCACCCCGGCGGAACGAAGGTTGTCCACGACTTCGACCACCCTTCGGTAAGTTGACCGCCGGTCGGCCTTAACGTACGTCATCTTGTCAATCCGGTTCGCCAGCATGTCCTTGACCCTGGGGGCCAACTGGTCGACCGGAATGGGCGTTGTGCCGAGGAATATTTTCCCGTCCCGTGTGACGGCCACAACAATCGCGTCATCCTTTTCGGCGTTGGCCATGTTGATCGGATTGCGCGTCGGCACCAGGTCCACGCTCACGCCATGCGACAACATCGGCGTGATGACCATGAAGATGATGAGCATGACGAGCATCACGTCCACCATGGGTGTCACGTTGATGTCTGCGACCGGTGGCGGGGCTTTCATTTTTAGCATTGCTTTATCCTCGTTGTCCGGCGAACCGCAAACTCCGCGGGACCGGTACGCCCGGCCCCGCGGCTTTCGATTCAACTCGCCGGGTCAAACCTCCAGTTCAATACACGCCGATTACTTCGCCACGCGCTGGGAGCGCTTGATGAAGTAGTCGATCAACTCCGAGCTCGAGTTGCCCATCTCGACGCTGAACGCTTCCACCCTGGAGGTGAAGTAGTTGAACATCCAGATGGCCGGGACGGCAACGAACAGACCGATAGCAGTCGCGACGAGCGCTTCGGAAATGCCGCCCGCGACCGCGCCGATACCGGTCGACTTCTCGGTCGCCATGCCCGCGAACGCGTTGATGATGCCGACCACGGTGCCGAACAGCCCGACGAACGGGGCGGTGGAGCCGATGGTCGCCAGGCTCGGCACGCCGCGCTTCAATTCGGCGTGCACGATGGCTTCGGCGCGCTCGAGGGCCCGCTGGGAAGCCTCAATCGCTTCGCCTGGTATTTCGGAACTAAGCTGATGCGCTCGGAACTCCTGCAAGCCGGCCACTACGACCTTCGCCAGATGGCTCTTCTTGTACCGGTCGGCAATCTTGATCGCCTCATCGAGCTTGCCTTCGCGCAGTGCGCCAGCAACCGCCGGCGCGAACGCACGGGACTGCTTTCTGGCCGCGGAGTAAGCGATGAACCGATCGATCATCACGCCGATGGATAGAGCCGACATCAGGAACATGATGATCACAGTGGCCCTGGCCGCCCATCCCATCTGATTCCAGAGCGAGCGGGGATCCCATCCAATGGTGCTGCCCTCTTGCATCAACCAAATTGCCCAAACCTGCAATTGTAGAAGCATTGTTTGTCTTTCTCCTGCGAGTTGAATTTTCACCCATGGGGACGGTTTCCAGACCGCCCCCGCCTATCAAAAACCTCTTACTGGCTCAACGTGAAGTTCACGTCGATTTGAGTAACCACCTCGACCGGCTCTCCATTGAGGAGGGTCGGACGGTAGACCCACTGCTTAACCGCCTCCTGCGCCGCGGGCACCAACAGTGGATGTCCGCTGATCAGCTGCAAGTTCTGGATTGTGCCGTCCTTGGAGATGATCGCCGTGAAGCGAACGACCCCTTGAATACGCGCCTGCTTCGCCAGCGGCGGGTATTGGGGCGTAACTCTCCGGATGAGGTTGGCCTGCTGCACGTTGCCGCCCACGCGGATACGCTGCGGCGGCTTAGGCGCTTCGACCTGCTTCACCGGAGGAGGAGGGGGAGGAGGAGGCGCTGCGGTCGCCACCGCTCCGATGATGCCGCCGATCACACCGCCGGGCGTTCCGCCGGGCACGCCGCCGGGCACGCCGCCGACTACGCCAACCGCGCCGGTTGGAGGCGGCAGTTCCTCTTCCTTAATTTCGAGAACCTTTTTCGGAATGGCCTTGGGAGCCATCAGGCGGCCAGCGTCAAACTGCCGCGGGATCACCCTCGCGACCTTCTGCACTACGGCTGCCGGAGGCGGAGGGGGAGGAGGTGGGGGGGGAGGAGCGACCAGGAAGCTGGTCAGTTGCGTTCTTGGAAGCTGATCGTAAACCAGCAGCGGGATCAGGATGGCAACGCCGATCAACAGGATCTGTAGAATAAAGGAGACCATAACGGTCCACGGCCTGTTGGTCTTTCCACCCTCGAGGAGGCTTTGTTCGAACATATCTGAGTACCCTTTCCTACATCCTTTTCAGCTTCCGGCACGCCGGTGCCGGATACCCAACCCATCCACGACACTTCATCGTCCAGTGCGGGACTTCACCGGCGTCTGCGCCGGCGAAGAGGCCGGACTTCGCCCCGGCCTTTTCCGCTTTTCCGCATAGTTCTGCCAGAACACCACGATGGGACTGGCGATGAAAACCGTCGAATACGTGCCGATGATCATCCCGACCACAAGGGCGAACGCGAAGTTGTTCAACACTTCTCCGCCAAACAGGAACAGGGCCAGGACACTGACGAACGTCAGTCCGTTGGTGAGAACCGTCCTGCTCAGCATCTGGTTCACGCTGAGGTTGACCAGTGTCTCCAGCTTCTCCTTGCGCAGGATTTTCAGGTTTTCGCGAATCCGATCGAAAATCACGATCGTATCGTTCATCGAGTAGCCAACCAAGGTCAACAAGGCGGCGATCACCGTCAGCGAAATCTCTCGATCGAAGAACGAGAAGAAGCCGATCGTGATGATAGTATCATGGAACACCGCAAGGACGGCAGCCACGCCGTAAATCCACTCGAAGCGGAAGGCGATATAGACAAGCATCCCGCCGAGGGCGTATAGCGTCGCCAGGATGGCTTGTGTACGCAACTCAGAACCCACCTTCGGACCTACGATTTCGACGCTCTTCACCTGAAACGGCGCCAGGTAGGCTTCCTCATTCAGCGTCTGGATGACGGCAGGAGTCACGCCGGGGACCGATGACAGCTCCTGGAAATCCGTTAGCAACCCCGAGCGCTGGCTGTCGCGGAAGCGCACCATGTTCTGCACGAGCGCCTGCAGGTCCGGCTCCGAAAGGCCCGCGCCCTTGCGGACGAGCGGGTCGCGGATCCTGTCCGCGATAGCCTGAGCGCCGGCGTTGTTAAATTCCAGCTTGTCGCCCGGCTGCCCGAACGCCTCCGTGAGAGTGGCAATGATCGTCTGCCGCGCCTGGGCGAGCTCTTCGCTGCTTCTCTGCTCGGTGCCAATCAGCACGCGGTCGCCCTCCGCGCCCATGCTCTGGACGGTGATCTCGCCGGGGATCCTCTCGGAGATCTCCGAACGGATCTTGTCGATCGGTGCGGTTCCCTTGAACTGCACGTCAACAACGGCCCCGCCGCGGAAATCAATCCCGTAGCGCGGCCCGCCCTTTACGATCAGGCTGATGATACTCGCCACAAAGAGCACCAGGGAGGTGATGATGAACGGCCACTTTTTGCCTAGAAAGTCGAAATTAGTATCTCTAAATATTTCCATGCAACACGCTGTCCTGGTGCCCGAAGAATTGGACACCAGACCTTGGGTTGAAGTTCCCGGCCAGAGCGGCAAATACTTTCGCAAACCGCATCAGATGCTCAGTCGCGTAACCTGCCGCTGACGGCCGAGGTGCCAGTCGAACATGGTTCTCGAAACAAACACGGCCGTGAAGAGGTTCGCGATGAGGCCGATCACCAGGGTGACGGCAAACCCCTTCACCGGGCCGGTGCCAAACATAAACAGAAACGCGCAGGAAACAACGGTGGTCACGTGAGTGTCGATGATGGTCAGAAAGGCCCTGTTGAAGCCAGTATCGACCGCGGCCAGCACGCCCTTGCCCGCGCGCAGCTCCTCGCGAATGCGTTCAAAAATCAGGATGTTGGCGTCCACCGCCATGCCGATGGTCAGGATTACGCCCGCGATTCCGGGCAGCGTCAGCACGGCGCCGAAGTAGGCCATGATGGCCAGCAGGAGGATCGCGTTCAAAATCAGGGCAACCACCGCGTTGACGCCAGCGCCTTTGTAGTACACCAGCATCACGCCGACGACCAGCGCCAGGCCGACCAGACCGGCCGTGATGCCCTGGCGGATGGAGTCCGCGCCCAGCGACGGCCCGACGGTCCGCTCTTCCTCATACTTGATGCCCGCCGGAAGCGAACCCGCCCGGAGTACGAGCGCCAGGTCCGAGGCCTCCTGCTGGGAGGCGGCGCCCGTGATCCGGCCCTGGTCCTCGATCCGGCTCTGGATCACTGGAGCGCTGCGCACCTGCCCGTCCAGGATGATGGCCAGGCGGTTACCGATGTTGGCCTCGGTGAACCGCGCGAAGCGGCGGGCGCCCTCTTTGGTCAGGGTGAAATCCGTTTCCCACTTGTTAAACTCGTCGCGCCCGGGACGCGCGTTGCGCAGGTCGCGGCCGGTAATCACCGGCGTCCGGCTCACCAGGAACCAGGTCTCGCCTTGCTCCCCGCTACGCGAGGAGGCCCGGACCAGCTTCGTGTTGAGCGGCAAAACGCCGCCGTGCGCGGCCAGCGCCGCCTCCTGACTGGGGTACGTTCCCCTGACTTCGGAGATCTCCAGCATGGCTTCCATCTGCATGATCTGCTTCACGCGGGCGGGGTCGTCCACGCCGGGCAACTGCACCAGGATCTCGCTGTCGGCCTCCGCGCGGCCCCGCTGCTGGACGATCGGCTCGGTCAGGCCGAGACCGTCGATGCGGTTCTGGATCGCCTGCTGGGTCCGCTCCACGGCGTCGCGCTTGAGGGCAATCAACTCGGTGGGCCTGAGGTTCAGGCGATAGTCGGTTGAGCTGACGGGCGTCAGAATCCAGGAGGGATGCCGGTCGGCGATCAGGCTGCGCAAAGCTCCGGTCTTATCCACCGGCACACCCCTAATATTGATATGGATCGAGTCGGCCTCCTCGATGGTGGTGGGATCGTTACGATCCATCGCGGCGTAATCGATTCCCTCTTTGCGGAGGTCTTCCTTCAGGGATTCCATGGTGCGATCGGCTTCGGCCTTCAAGGCGTCCTGCACCTGGACCTGCAACACCAAGTAGGTGCCACCCTTCAGATCGAGCCCTAACTTGATGTTCTCCGCTATATTCTTGCGGAGCTCGTCCATGGACTTGGGCAGCCCGATAATTCCGTAGACTGCCAGCAGCATCACGCCAAGAATGATGATCGCTCTCGTTCTAACGCCTTTGGTCATCGATTGTTCTCTAATGCGGTGTTGCCGAAATCCTTACTGGTTCGCCTCTCCCGAAATCAAGCTCGCCACTGCATTCCGGGCCACCTGCAATTTTACGTTATCCGGCTTTACGCGGATGATCAGGGTGTCGCCCTCGATAGCGACGATGGTGCCGAGTATTCCTCCGTTCGTCAACACCACGTTGCCGTTCTGCAGTTCGCTGAGCATCTTCTGCTGACGCTTCCGCTGCCGCTGCATCGGCATGAACAGCAGAAAATAGAAGATGGCGAAGATCAGGAGAATAGGGAGGAAGCCCACGATGGGGTTGGCCGCTGGGGCATTCTGGAGGTTAAAGAGGATTAAGAGCACGTTCGGCCTCTCGTAGCCACTCGTTTCCGGCTCTCAAGCTGTAGGGCACAACACACAACTAATGCATTCCAGGAGAAACGGACTGCAGGAACTCATTTTAATCTGGAACCGGTACAGAGCGGACTGATTCCAAGTACTCGGGTAACGTTCCTAAGAGTATAGAGTGCCTGATCCGCCCCATGATGTCAAGGTATCGCTTGAGGTTGTGCAGCGTGGCCAGGGTGGCGAACAGGATCTCGCCGGACAGAAACAGGTGCCGCAGGTACGCGCGCGAAAAGTTGCGGCAGGTGTAGCAGCCGCAGGCGGGGTCGAGCGGGCGGGGGTCGTCGCGGTATCTCGCCTGCTTGATGATGACGCGCCCTTCGGAAGTGAACAGGCAGCCGTTGCGCGCGTTGCGCGAGGGCAGTACGCAATCCATCATGTCCACGCCCCTGGCGACGTATTCGGGTAGTTCTTCGGGCAGGCCCACGCCCATGACGTACCTGGGCCGGTCGTGCGGCAGCAGCGGGGCGGTAAGCTCGACCATTTCCAGGCTGAGCGCGCGGGGCTCACCCACGGACAGGCCGCCAATGGCGTATCCCGGCGCGTCCAGCGCAAGCAGCTCGTCGGCGCACTGGCGCCGGAGATCTCCGTAGGTGGCGCCCTGCACGATCGGGAACAGCGCCGACTGGACCCCGCCCTCGGCGCAGCGCCGTGCGTAGTGCGCGAAGGCCGCGCGGGCCCACCGCACGGTGCGCTCCACGGATTCGCGCGCCCGGGCGTAGCCGGCCGGATACTCCAGGCACTCGTCGAGCGTCATCATGATGTCGCTGCCCAGGGCGAGCTGCACGTCCACGGTGGACTCCGGGGTGAACAGGTGGGCGTCGCCGTTCAAGTGCGAGCGGAACAGGACTCCCTCATCGGTCACCTTTCGCAGGCTGCTCAGACTGAACACCTGAAAGCCGCCGGAATCGGTCAGGATGGCGCGCGGCCAGGACATAAAGCGGTGCAGCCCGCCGAGCGAGCGGATCAGTTCGTGCCCCGGCCGCAGAAACAGGTGATACGTGTTGGCGAGCAGGATCCGGAGATCGAGGTCGTTCAGCAGATCGCGCTGGGGCACGCCCTTGATCGTGCCCTGCGTGCCGACCGGCATGAAAACGGGGGTTTCCACGTCTCCGTGGGGCGTGTGAAGGATGCCCGCGCGGGCGCGAGTGCGGGGGCACTCGGCGACAATCTCGAAGAAACTGGACAACTTTTCATTCTAGCCGCAACCCGGTTGCGTTGCCTGGTTTGCGGCTGTTTTGTAGCGGCAGAACCGGCGCACACGGACCGGCGTCGCGCTCCAGAAATGAAGGCTGGGGAATTGCAGGTGTAAAGAGCGGATGCGAAGCAGATGTCGAGCCGCGCGGAAAGGTTCTGGGAAAACGTCCAGTCGAGTTTCTGGTTCATCCCTCTGCTCATGGTGTTGGGCGCCGCAGTGGCGTCGTTTGCGCTGGTAGCGCTCGACTGGAGAGTACAGGCCGGAGAGACAGGGCGGTTCTGGTTCCTGTATACCGGCGGTCCGGAGGGCGCCCGCGCGGTATTGCAGGTGATTGCGGGATCGATGATCACGGTCGCCAGCATCGTTTTCTCGATCACGATCGTGTCTCTGACGCTCGCGGCGCAGCAACTCGGCCCGAGGCTCTTGCGCAACTTCATGCGCGACAGATCCACACAGACCGGGCTGGGAGTCTTCATTTCCACGTTTCTCTACGCCGTCTTGGTGCTGCGGCAGGTGCGGGGCCCGGACGAGGACGCCGCGGTGCCTCATATCGCGGTGACGGTGGCGCTCGTTCTTGTGATCCTCAGCCTGGTTGTGCTGATCCATTTCGTCCACCACACCGCGTCTGTGATTCAGGCGGGCAACGTCGCCGCATCGGTGACGAAAGATCTGCTCCGCACGATCGAGCACCTGTTCCCTGAAGAAATCGGCGCGGGCGCGGAACAGCGCGAAGAAACGCGGGGCGAACCGGACGTGCCGGCGGGGCTGGACCGCGAGGCGCGAAACATCTACGCGCAGAGCGAGGGGTACGTGGTCGCCATCGACGACGAGCTGCTGCTAGCGGCCGCCAAACGGCACGACCTTGTGGTGAAGCTCGATTGCAGGCCGGGATTGTATGTGAATTACTGGATGCGCATCGCCAGGGCATGGCCGCCGCAGCACATGACTCGCGAGGCGGAAAAGCAAATCGCCCAGGCGGTCCGGACGGGCGCGCAGCCCAGCATGGAAGAGGACGCCCAGTTCGTGTTCACGCAACTGGTGGTTATCGCCGTTCGCGCGCTGTCGCCGTCGGTGAACGATCCGTTCACCGCCACGACGTGCATCGACCACCTCGGCACGGCGCTATCGAAGCTGGCGACCAGGAGCGCTCCGTCGCCGTATCGCTACGACGCCGAGGGCCGCCTGCGCGTGATTGCATCCCCCGTGACCTTCCGTGAAATTGCCGGGCCGGTTTTCGAGGACATCCGGCACTATGGCCGGTCCAGTCCCGCCGTGCTGAATACTCTGCTGGACATGATCGCGCGCGTGGCGCCGCTGGTCAGAGGCGAGGAGGATCAGGAGGCCCTGCTGTTTTTCGCGCGGCGGATCCGCGCGGAGTGCCGCAAGCACGTATCGGAGCCGCTGGAAGAGCAGAAACTCGAAGAGCGCTACCGGCGGGTGCTCGAATCGTTCGAGAGAGGTTGGCCGGAGCGCGGCGCGCAAAACTGAGCCGGCGCGGGCCATGCATCCAGACATGCGCGGCCCGCGCGGCGTTGAGAGCGGGTCGTGTTACCTTCCCGCGACTCTGGACAGAATTTGCATAAACTGGTCGGCTGCCTGCGGCGGCTGGACCCGTCCGCTCAGGACCAGCTCCGGCGAGATGCCGGCGCCGTACAAATCCCGGTTGGCGTCGTCATCCGCCCGCAGCGTCGCTCCATTCACACTAACGCCGGCAAAGGCCCCGCCGGAACGCGACCAGACGAGCGCGTCCGCTCTTGCGTTATCCGTGACCCGGCCGACCGATCCCGCCATTGCCGTGGCGTTCGTGCCGAACTTCAACCCTTCCTGCAGGAGCTGGTACTGAGCGTTCGGGTTCAGCAGCGCCATCACGACGTCGCTTTCCTCTCCACCGGCCTGCAGGCCGATGCTGCCGCCCGACAACTTAACCGCAGCCGGCGCCGACCAGCCGGCCGTGGTGCGGCACGAAGCGAATCCCGCGCCATGCTGGGCACCGACGATGAAGGCGCCCCGCTTCAGGCCCGGAATCACGGCGATGCAACGCGCCTTGGCGAGGTCGCCTTCGGGTATGCCGTCGCTGGGCCCGGCCGCCATCTCCAGCAGCACGTTGGCGGACTCGTTGAGCCGCTCGGAAATCTCCCGCGGAACAGTCTGCTGCGCCTGTTGCGCTCTTAGCGCGGACGCACCGCAACCGGCTGGCAGAGCGCATGCAACCAGCAACGCAAATGTTGCCTTCATGGACTTCACCTCCGTTGAAAGTAAACTGCGCCGGACCGGAAAACCGTGGGGCCGGTGAAAGCAACTGGAGCGGCGGCACAAGCGTGGTTCTACAGGCACGGGTGATGGAATCGGCTTGAAGGTTCGGCAGCCGGCGCCCCTCCGCCGGCAAATCTACCTCCATTGTAGCAAGCGGCCCTGGCGCTCTCGCCGGAGACTCGGGAGCAGAGTTTCTCAATCCAGTTTCAGTGTGTTAGGCTCATACGCGGCGACAAAATGGGCGTGAACACGAGCGAGCTGTTGGGAAAAATGGCGGGGGTGTTCGTTCCGATTTCCACCCCCTTTCAAGACGACGAAGAGGTGGATTACAGCGCGCTGCGCTTCAACCTGGAGCGGTACGCGGAAAGCGGAGTTCTCGGCTACCTGGCGCTCGGCTCGAATGGTGAAAACCGGAGCCTCACCGAGGAGGAGAAGCTCAAGGTGCTGGAGACGATCGTGCGGCATAAAGGCCCCGGCCAGGTCGTGATGGCCGGCGCCACCTACGACGCCCAGCGCGACACGGAGCGCTTCCTGAAGCAGGCTGCCGATATCGGCGCCGACTTCGGGCTGGTACTCTCGCCCGGCTACTTCCGCAAGCAGATGACCGAGGAGGTGCTTTTCCGCTACTTCTCGATCCTGGCGGACACTTCGCCGCTCCCGATCCTCATATATAACGCGCCGGGGTTTTGCGGCGTCACCGTATCGTCCTCGCTGGCCTGCCGCCTGGCCGCGCATCCGAACATCGTGGGCATGAAGGACAGCGCTTCGAGCGGCATCGAGGAGTTTCTCAAATTCGAAAGCGACAAATTTCACGTGCTGGCGGGCTCGGCGAATTTCCTCTTCCGGGCGATGATGGCCGGCTCGGTGGGCGGCACGGTATCGCTGGCCAACTCCTTCCCCGCGGTGGCGGTCGAACTGTTCCGCTGCGGGCAGGCGCGGGATGAGGCGCGCGGCGTCCCGCTCCAGGAGCGCGTGAAGCGCATCAACAGCGCGATTTCGGGGGCGTACGGTGTCTCGGGCGTGAAAGCGGCGATGAATCTTGCCGGATTCCGCGGCGGCATACCGCGCCGCCCGCTGCTGCCGCTCACCCCCGAGCAAGTGGAGGAAATGAAGCGGGTGCTCCGGGAGGAGGGCTTGATCGAATGAACCGCGACATTCTCGCCATGGACGTGGGGACGACGGCGTTCAAGCTGGCTGTCTTTTCCCCCGGCCTGGAAAAGAAGTGCGAAGCCTCGCGCCCCTACGACGTCAACGTCTACGACGGCGGCAAGGCGGATATCGAACCGGAAAAGTGGTGGCAGGCGCTTCGGGAGTGCTGCGCGGAACTCAGAAGCGAACTGGGAGGCGTGGGCGTCCTGGCGCCTTCGGTGACCACGCCCGGACTGACGCCTATGGCCGCGGACGGAACCGCCCTCGGACCGGCCATCCTGTTCTTCGACGGGCGCTCCCACGCGCAGGCCCGCGCCATCCGGGAAGCGGTGGGCGAGGAGAAATTCCTGCGGGAGACCTGCAATCTGCCAGTCTCCGGCGGCTCATCGCTGTGCTCGATACTCTGGATCCGCGACAACCAGCCGGAGGTGTGGTCCGCCGCGGCCAAATTCGGGCACTGCAACACCTACATGGTCAAGCGGCTCACGGGCGCGTGGGCGATCGACCCCTCGACGGTTTCCATCACCGGGCTCTACAACACCGCGGCGAACGATCTCACCTGGAATCAGGACGTGCTGTGCGCAGCTTGCATCCCGGCCGATAAACTGCCGCCGCTCATGCCTTCGCACGCGCCCGCCGGCCGGATTCTTCCGGAGGTTGCAGATGAACTCGGCCTGCCGCCGGACTGCGCGGTGTTGTGCGGCGGCAACGACGCGGTGCTCGCAGCGTATTCCGGCGGGCTCACCGATCCCGGGAGCATCAGCAACATCTGCGGAACCTGTGAGATCACCAGCGTCTGCGTAGACGCGCCCGTGTGCTCGCCGCACTTCAACGTGCGGTGCCACGTGGCGCCCGGCCGCTGGGTTACGTTCTTCGTGCTGAACACGGGTGGCAAGGCGCTGGAGTGGTTCCAGTCGGTGTTCTGCAAGGAGATGACAGACGCCGAGTTCTACGAGCAGTACATCCCTTTGGTGCTGGCGGCGTTTTTCAACTCGCCGGACATCGACCGGCGCGAAGCCGAACTGCCGGAGTACGTTCCCTACCTCGGCGGATCGCGCTACACCCTGGAGCGCGTGAAGGCGAGCTTTTCCGGCGTGACGCTCGAGACCACGCGCGACGATATGCTGCTCAGCCTGATTCGTGGGAACGCCCTCTATCACGGCCGCCATCTCGAAGAAGTGGGCAAGATGGTCAGACTCGGCCGCAAGGTGATGACCACCGGCGGCGGCGCGCGCATCCCTGGCATTCTGGCGGCAAAGAAGCGCTGGACAGGGGATTTCGAATACGAATTTCAGGACCAGTCGTCGCTGCTGGGAGCGGCCATGCTGGCCCGCGATTATCAGGCGCAGCGCGCCGCGATGGACTAATTCCGCAAATTACGATACTTTTACGCTGAGGAATGGATTATGCCCGTAGTCCCGATGCAGCAAATTCTCAAGCACGCCTTCGAGAACCGCTACGGCGTCGGCGCGTTCAACATCGTAAACGACCTCACGATGGATGCCGTGCTCACCGCCGCCGCGGAGACGAAGTCGCCCGTAATCGTCCAGGTTTCGGTGAAGACGGTGAAGGTGATGGGCGCGAAGCTGATCCGGCTGATGTTCGAAGAGATGGCCAGCCGCGTGCCCATTCCCGCGACGCTTCACCTGGACCATTGTCCCGACCGCAAGGTGATCGAGGAGTGCATCGCGGCCGGGTGGAATTCGGTGCTGTTTGACGCCTCGAAGCTCAGCTACGAGGAGAACATGGCGCAGACCAAGGAGGTCGTGGAACTGGCGCACAAGCACGGCGTGGCCGTGGAGGGCGAGCTGGAGGCGGTGAAAGGCGTGGAGGACGGCGTCGGCGACGAGTACGGCGGGCCAGTGGTCGCGCTTGACAAAGCCGTGGCCTTCATCCGCGAGACGAAGATCGACAGCTTCGCCCCGGCCATCGGCACCGCGCACGGACTTTACAAGGGGAAACCGAAAATCAATTTCGATCGCGTGTCGGAGATCGTCGCCGCGGAACCGATTCCGCTGGTGGTGCACGGAGGCACGGGACTTTCCGACGAGACCTTCCAGGAGCTGATCCGGCGCGGCGCGCCGAAGATCAACATCTCGACGCAACTGAAGATCACGTTCGCCGACGCCTTCCGCAATTACTTGAACGAGAAGCCGACCGAATACGACCCGCTGAAGCTGCTCGGCGCGGTGAAGCGGAAATGCGTGGAGCAGATTGCGTGCTTCATGCGTATTTTCGGCAGCGAGGGGAAAGCGGCATGAGCAAAGCGTTAATTTTCGATTGCGACGGCGTACTCGGCGATACCGAGCAGTTCGGCCACCTGCCGGCCTTCAACCAGATGTGGAGGGAGATGGGAGTGCCGTGGCAGTGGTCGGTTGAGGAGTACGGGCGGAAGCTGAAAATCGGCGGCGGCAAGGAGAGGATGCTGAGCCTCTTCAAGGAGGAGGCATATCTCGCGGCGTGGCCGGAAGCCCCCAGGGACGAGGCGGCGCAGAAGGAGTTGGTGGCGGCGTGGCACAAGCGGAAGTCCGCCATCTACAAGGAGATCATTGCCTCCGGCCGCATCCCTCCGCGATCGGGCGTCAAACGGATTGCCGAGGAAGCGCTGGAGAACGGCTGGACGCTTGCGGTGGCTTCGACGTCCGCCGAAGAATCGGTGCGCGCCGTGTTGCGCCACGCGATGGGCGAGGCAACCGCGAACCGGTTCGCGCTCGTGTTGGCCGGCGACTGCGTGAAGGCAAAAAAACCCGCGCCCGATATCTACCTGCTGGCGGCCGAGAAGCTGGGCATCAGCCCGTCCCGTTGCGTGGTGATCGAAGACTCCAATAACGGAGTCGTAGCCGCCACGGCGGCCGGAATGCAATGCGTGGTGACGGTGAGCAGCTACACCCGCGATGAAGATTTTTCGCAGGCAGCGCTCGTGCTGACTTGCCTGGGCGATCCCGGCGGCGAGACATGCGAGGTGCTCGAGAACCGCTCCGCTGCGCGGCCGGAGTGCTGGCTGAAGATTTCTGACCTGGAGCTGCTGTTGCCGCCCGCTTAGGCTAATACGCGCACAGCCAGCGCGCTTTCTCCAGCACCTTGTCCGCGTTCGGGAAAAACGCCTGTTCAAGCGGCGTGCTGAAGGGTATCGGCGTGTCGGGCGCAGCCACCCGAGCTATCGGCGCATCGAGGTATTCAAACGCCTTTTCGGCAATCCGGGCCGCGATCTCCGCGCCGAAGCCTCCGGTCAAAGTCGCCTCGTGCAGCAGTATCGCGCGCGACGTCTTCTTGACGCTCGCCAGCACGGTTTCCTCATCGATCGGCAGCAGGGTCCGCATATCGATGATCTCTGTCGAAACGCCCTCCTTCTCCAGCGTTTCGGCCGCTTCCTGCGCCACGTAGAGCATCGCGCCGTAAGTAATGATGGAAAGGTCTTTTCCCTCGCGGAACACCCGCGCCTTGCCGATCGGCACGGTGTAATCGCCTTCGGGGATCTCCTCCTTGAGGCGGCGGTAAAGCGCTTTGTGCTCGAAGAAGATGACCGGGTCGTTGTCGCGGATGGCCGCCTTGATCAGCCCCTTGGCGTCGCGTGCCGTTCCGGGCATCACCACTTTCAAGCCGGGCGTATGCACGAACCAGGCTTCGGGACTCTGCGAGTGGAACGGGCCGCCGTGCGTGCCTCCACCCGAAGGTGCCCGCACGACGATCGGCACCGGCGCGTTCCAGCGGTAGCGGCACTTCGCGGCGAAGTTCACCACCTGGTCGAACGCGCACGAAATGAAATCGGCGTACTGCATTTCGGCGATGGGCCGGAGTCCCATCAGGCTGGCGCCGATCGCCGCACCTACGATGGCCGATTCGGAAATTGGCGTATCCACGACGCGCTTCTCGCCGAACGCTTCCAACATGCCCGCCGTCACCTTGAACGCCCCGCCGTACACCCCGATGTCCTCGCCGATACAGAAGACGTTCGGGTCGCGCTCCATTTCTTCCCAGATGCCCTGGCGGATCGCTTCCAGATATGTCGTGGGCATGGCTTACTTCTCCTCGTAGACGTTGGTGAGCAGTTCGGACGGGTCCGGAAACGGACTCTGCTCGGCCCACGCCTGCGCCTCATCCACTTCGGCCCGGATGCGCGCGTACATGGCGTCGATTTCCTCGCGCGTGGCGATCCCGTTCTCGATCATGTGCCGCTCAAGCCGCAAGATGGGGTCTTTGGCCGCCCACTCCTCAAAGAGGTGCTTCGGCACGTAAAAGGCGGAGTCGTGCGCCGCGTGCCCGGTCATGCGGAAGGTTTTGCACTCGATGAGGTAGGGACCGAGTCCTTCGCGCGCGTGCGCGATGGCGCGTGCCGTGGCGCGGTGCACCGCGAAGAAGTCGTTGCCATCAACGATTTCGGCGGGCACGCCGTAACCCGGGCCTTTGTCGGCCACGTTCGCGCAGGCCATCTGCTTGTGCACCGGCGTCGAGTAAGCGTAGGCGTTATTATTGCAGATCAACACGAGGGGCGCCTTCATCACGGCGGCCATATTGATGCCCTCGTGGAAGTCCCCGCGGCTGGTTGCGCCGTCGCCGAAGAAGACGAGGACGCAATTGCGGCTGCCCTGATACTTCAGCGCCATCGCCGCTCCGGCAGACACCGGCACGGACGCCGCCATCGCGCTGATAATCGCCACAATGCGGCGGTTCAGGTCGCCCATGTGCATGTTGCCGTCTTTGCCGCGCGTTGGGCCGCCCACACGCCCCATGTATTGGGCCAGCACCTCCCTTGGCTGGATCCCGCGGATGAAATACAACGCCATATCCCTGTGGCAAGGGAACAGAACATCCTGCGGATCGGCGGCCAGCCCCGCCCCTACACAGATCGCCTCCTGCCCGCGGCCGACGTAAACGCCGCCCACAATTTTGCCCTGCCGGTAGAGCCTTTTCTCGATGCGTTCTTCCACTTCGCGCATCAGGAACATGTAATACAAAGCTTTTCGGGCCAGCTCGGCGTCGGGGTCCGGCGCCTCCTCCGACTTCCGGCTGACCCTGGATAGATTGAGAGAGTCCACGGCTGCCATCGTCAACTCCGAAGTGGATTCGTCCTACAAAGCCGTAGTATACGCCACTGGCCCCCGCGCGTTTCCAACAACGGGTTTAACGCGGAAAAACAAGGGTTCAGCAGACCGCTCCGGGGTGCCTACGCGAAAAGCTCCTGGGCGCGGATCAGCCGCCTGGTGACCTGCACGCCGTTCGGGCAGCGGATCGGGCACGAAGCGCATTCGCCGCAGCGCACGCTCCTCAGCCGCTCGGGCAATTGCAGGAAGTGCTCGCGGCCAAGCGCAAACTGACCGTAGCCTTCGGCGTAAGTGAGATAGCGCAGCACGTCGGAAACGGGCAGGCCCTGGGGGCATTTGCCGTCGCACCGGCCGCACATGCGGCAGTATTCCGTCCGGATCTCCTCGAGCCGCGCCGTGAGGATCTTCTGGTCGGCGTCGGAGAATTTCTGCGACATCGTCTTGAAGTTCTCTTCAAGCTGCTCGATGTCCGTCATGCTGGGGACGGAGGTCGCAACCCCCTGGTTTTTCAACACCCACCGCAGCGCCGCCGCCATGGCGCCGGGACGGCTCAATTCCGGCCTCGGTTGCCGCCCACGCCGGCCTCCCGCCATCACCTTCATCGCCACCACGCCGATACCTGCCTTGTGCAGCTTGTTGATCGCATCTTCGGCGTCGGCGCCCATGGTGAAGTTGTAGGAGGCCAGCACCACCTGCAATTTGCCCGTCTTGATCACGGCATCGGCGATGGCGGCAACACGGTGCGTGCTCACTCCGGCAAAGCGTATTTTGCCGTCCTTGCGGGCGGTTTCCTGCGCCTCGAGCAGTTCGTCCGTCAGCGCTTCGGGGCTGTCTTTGCCGTGCAGATACCAGATATCGACATAGTCGGTCCCGAGCTCCTTCAGGCTCGTTTCGAGATCCCTGAGGGCTCCCGCCTTGTCTTTGGCGCCCACCTTGGTCGAGAGAACGACGTTCTTGCGCCTGGAGCCCAGCGCGGCGCCGACCATGCGCTCGTTGTTGCCGTTTTGATACACGCGGGCAGTGTCAAAGTAATTGATGCCCATGTCCGCCGCCCGGGTGATCACCGTGGGATCGGAGGTGATCATGCAGCCGAAACCGACGGTGGTGACCTTCAGGCCGGTGTTGCCGAGGACGCGGTAGGCAAGGCCCTGTCCCGCCGGCGGCTCCGGCGCGGAGAAAAGCGAGTTTGCGGGAACAGCATTCGCCGCGGGCAGCGCCAGCCCCGCAGCCAGGAAGTTGCGTCGTGAGAAATCGGAGTTCATGCCACGCTCCAGCTATTCAGATTCGCCGATGCCATTATCTCAATTTCAAAGGCAGCACGCGCGGCGAACCGTCGACCGCTAGGCCAGCTTCGCCGGTTCTTCGATTTCGTAGACGCGATAGACGTCCCTGAGCGTCAGTACGCCCAGAAGCCGGTAGGGGCGCATGCGGCTGGACACCGGCAGCACCGGATGCGAGCCGAGCAGGCGCAGCGCCGTTTCCAAGGGAAGATCCGGGAAGAGGCGCGGCAGGGGCGTGAGGGGGAACTCGTCCCTGAGCTTGCGTTCGCCGCCGCCTCTCAGGAGTGCGGCTTCAAGATCCTGAGAGCTGACGTGGCACCATGCGCCCTGATCCAGCGACACGAGCACGGCCTCGTCGAGCTGGATGGCCTCGAGGGCGGCGGCGACGGTCGTGTCCGGGTCCAGGACGCCCGCCGCAGGCGACATGGCATCCTCCACGCGCGCAGGCTGCGCTTCCCGCTCCTCTTCGAGCGAAGGCAGATCCAGCCCCTCGTGACGGGCCACCATGCTGAAAAACGGCTTGGGCTGCAGGCGCCGCGATACCAGGAACGCCACCGTGTTGGCGATCATGACCGGCAGGATGATCACGTACGTTGCGCTGACCTCGAAGACCATGAAGATCGAGGTCATCGGCGCGCGAAACACGCCCGCGAAAAAGGTTCCCATGCCGACCAGCACGTAGGCGCTCGCGCCGCTGCTCGGAAACGGCCAGTAGAGCGAGGCCAGGCCGCCGATGCCGCCGCCGATCATGCCCCCGATAAACAGCGTCGGGGCGAACATCCCTCCCGGCGTGCCGGCGCCGAAGCACAGCAACGTCACCCCCATCTTGGCCAGAGCGAGGATCACCAGCATGTCCCAGGCGAAACGGTTGTGCATGGCGCCCTCGATGGCGTCGTAGCCCGCTCCCATCACTTCCGGGAGCCAGATTCCGGTGATGCCGACGGCGAGCCCGGCGGCGGCAGACCGCAGATAGGCCGTGTTGGGCGGGAAGCGCTCCAGCCACGTCCTGAGCTTCTCAATCGTTCTGACGAAGACCACGGAGAGCAGGCCGCCGATGAGACCCACCAGCGCGTATAGCAGCAGCTCCGTGGCGCTGGTAAGCTCGAACTGCGGAACGAGAAACAGCGGCTGATCGCCCAAGAACCACCGGACGACCACCGCCGCGGAGACCGCGGAAAGCACGATGGAACCGAGCACCGCCGCGCTCCAGCCCGCCACCACTTCTTCGATCACGAACAGGACCGCGGCGATCGGCGTGTTGAACGCTGCGGCCAGCCCGGCTGCCGCGCCGACCGGCGCGATGAGCCGCATCCTCTCGCGCGTGAGCCGGAACGCGCGGCCGAGCGCGGACGCCACGCCCGCACCCATGTGCAGCGACGGGTCCTCCGGGCCGAGCGAGTTTCCAGTGCCGATCGACACCGAGCACGCCAGGAATTTCCCGATCACCGCGCCGAACGGCACTCGCCCGTTTGAGATATACACCGCCGCCTTGGTGTTACTCACGCCGCTGCCCCGGGCGGCCCTGAAAACCCTATATGTCAGCAGCACCGCGATGAGCGCGCCGATGGCCGGCGAAAGCACCTTCCGCAAGGCGCTTGCGCCCGGAGCGGGATCGATCGAAATCCACCGGATGAATTGGATGGTTAGATGGAAACACACCACCAGCAGGCCGGCGAACACTCCGATCAGGATCGAGAGCATCAGGAACCGCTGCGTCTCGTTCAGCCCCGGCAACCGGAGGCTGCGGGCGGAGTTTCGGAATACGGAGGCGAAGGGGATCGGCATCACTCTGACAACCGGGTGAGCACCCGCGCAAGGGCCTCGTATCTGGAATCCGGGGAAGCGCAAAGAGAAGTCCGCAATTGCCAAAGCCGCTCGGCCAGCGAGATGTTATCGTCGATGGCCGTGGTGTAAGCGGACCGGCGGGGATGGGCGGCGGCCGCCTTCCGCGCGGTCTCGACGAGTTTCCGCTCCGGCTCGGGCACAGAGGCGCCCTCCTCCACGCACTCATCCAGCGCGGAGATCGCCAGCCGCAAGAGCTTCTGGCTGCGCGCGAAGCGCTGGTCCTGGCCGAGCCCACGAATCGTAGGGTCGAGACCGATCACGGCTTCCGTCAATTCCAGCTTCTGCCGGATCGAGCGGTCGTCCGGGCTCCACCGCGCGGCGCGGCGGAAGGCCGTTCGAGCCTCAAGGTACAGGCCCTGCATCAGGTTGGCTTCGCCAAGCCCTGCCCACGCCTGAGCGTCCCGGCTGTCCAGGCTCAGGAGATCCCGGAAAATATCCGCGGCCTGGCCGGGCGCTCCGTACTCTACCAGCAGGCCGGCCACGCGCTTCCTCTCATCCACATCGATCGGCATCTGATCCAGTTGCAGCAGCTCGGCCAGCACCTGCTTGCGGGTGCCGTTCTTTTGCAGGAAGTCCACGAGTTCCCACTGCGCCTCGGTCCGCTTCTGCTCGGAGCCCGGCGGCCAGTAGCCGAAGACAGCGCGATGGTAGAACTTCATCGCGCCATCGATATCTCCGTCCGACGCGGCGATGCGCGCCAGCATGAGGTTGGGAATCGCGCTGGCCGGGTCGGCCCGAAGCAATTCATGGAAATAGATTGCCGCCTCTCTGGGCCGGCCAAGATTCATTAATTCCAGGGCGACGGCAAGACGGTAGCGGGTGTTATTGCGTTCGATGGCGAGGGCGTTTTGATAGGCTTGGAGGGCCTCGCGGCCCTTATTCTGAGCGGCGAGGCGCCCGCCCCGCGCGAAAAATTCCTCCGCCCTGGCGGCCTGCGCGCGGTGGTACCGGCCGGCGGCGATGCTGGTCACCGCAAACAGCGCGGCGGCGGCGAGAAACACGAATACCAGCGTCCTCCGGCTGATCCCGAGCGCGGGGGAAAGTTCTTCACTTGCAAGGGGATCCCGGCCAGTCGGAAAGTCGGGTCCGTCAGGCATCTATCTTTCAGAATACACAGGCAAAACCAGAGGAAGCGGCGCCGGGCAGCGTTGCTGGAAGAGACCACTTGCGGGTCCTGCTCTCCCCGAAGCCCGCATCCGGCGCGCTACCATTGCGGGATGGTGCTTTACGCGTGCGCCGTGTTCCTGGCGGCGTTTCTGTTGTTTCAGATCCAGCCGCTGATCGCGAAGATCATTCTGCCGTGGTTCGGCGGCGCATCGTCGGTGTGGAACACGTGCATGGTGTTCTTCCAGGCGGCGCTGCTGCTGGGATACGTGTACGCGCACTGGCTCAACGAGCGGCTGAGCGCGCGCAAACAGGCCGCGGTCCACTCGGCGGCGCTGCTGGCGAGCCTGGCGGTGCTGCCGGTAATGCCCGGGGAGTCCTGGAAGTCCGCGCCGGCCACTTACCCTGAGGGGCACATTCTGCTGCTGCTGGCGGCAACCGTGGGGTTGCCGTTCTTCCTGCTTTCGACCACCAGCCCGCTGCTTCAGGCGTGGTACGCGCGAACACACGCCGGCAAGACTCCCTACAGGCTGTATGCGCTTTCGAATCTTGCCTCGTTGGCGGCGCTGCTGAGCTACCCGGTGCTGGTGGAGCCGAACCTCAGCGTGCGGGCGCAGGCCTGGATTTGGTCGGGCGCCTACGCCTGTTTCGTGCTGCTGGCGGCTGCCGTCGCCTGGCGAAGCCGGGGCGGCCACGCGATGAAGAGCGCCGCTCCGATGCCGCCTGCCGCCCCACCCGGCCGGCACGAGCGCGCGCTCTGGGTGACGCTGCCGGCAACCGCCTCCATCCTGCTGCTGTCAATCACCACGTATCTTACGCAGGACGTGGCCGCCATCCCGTTCCTCTGGGTTTTGCCGCTGAGTGCTTACCTTTTGAGCTTCATCATCTGCTTCGAAGCGCCGCGGCTGTACCACCGCGGGATCTTCATGCCGCTGCTAGCGGTGGCGCTTGGCGTGGTGGCGTACATGCTGTGGCCCGGGCAGGCCACGATCGGAGTTCTCAAGACCGTGGGCCTTGCCACGGGGGCGCTGTTTGTCTTTTGCATGATGTGCCACGGCGAACTGGTGCGGCTCAAACCCCACCCGCGCTACCTGACGGCGTTCTATCTGATGCTCGCTTTTGGCGGCGCGCTCGGCGGCGTATTCGTAGGGCTCGTGGCGCCGGTACTGTTCAACGGTTACTTTGAACTCCCGCTTGGGCTGGCGCTCTGCGCGGCGCTCACGGCAATTGTGCTGATTCGCGAAATGCGGTTGGTGGCAAAGCGGGTTGAGGACCTGGCCTGGATACTCGCCGCCGTTGTCATAGCGTATACGATCGTGATGGGCGTCACCGCGGGCGAGAAGCTGCAAGGCTGCCGCATCGCCGCGCGGAATTTTTACGGACAGCTTCGGGTGCGAGACTTCGACCCCGGCGACGGTCTCGGACCACGCCGGGAGCTGCTGCATGGCGCGATTATCCACGGAGTGCAGTTCCTCGACGAAGGCTACCGCCACAAACCGACCAGCTATTATTGCGAGGAAAGCGGCGTCGGGAAGGTGCTGCTGGAAGGCGCCGGCGCGCCGCGCCGAATCGGCGTGGTCGGTCTGGGAACCGGCACTCTTGCGCTATACGGCCGTCCGGGCGACACCATCCGCATCTACGAAATCAATCCCCTCGTCGTCGAGCTTGCGCGTTCCGAGTTCACCTTCCTGCGCGACAGCAAGGCGAAGGTCGAAATCGTGTTGGGCGACGCCCGCCTGTCGCTCGAGCGCGAACCGGACCAACGCTTCGACGTGCTCGTGATGGACGCCTTTTCCGGGGACTCGGTTCCCGTCCACCTTCTGACCGAGGAGGCTTTCCGCACCTATCTGCGGCATCTCGCTCCCGGCGGTGTGCTCGCGATGAACATCTCAAACAAGTACCTGGAGCTGGAACCGGTAATCGCGAGCGCGGCCAAGCGGTTCAACAGGTCGGCCCTCTATACCTCGTTAGATGAGCCCGGGAACCACCGCCTCTGCTATTCCTCTTCGTGGGTGCTGGTGGTAGACGAAGAAGCACACGACAAGCTGCACGAGCCGCTCCAAGCAGAAATACTCCAGCCCGTGCCGGGATTCCGCCTCTGGACGGACGATTATTCCAGTCTCCTCAGCGTTGTGAAGTAGGGGATCAAGAGCACTTCCGCGCCTTTTGGCCCGGCGCCAGCACCCAGCAACCGGCGGAATCCGCTGTCCCGAGCTGGTTCCCGTTCCAGTTGATGCCGGCGGGCGCCCAGTATTCGGGCAGCATGAGGCGCAGCTCTCCGACTCCGCGGCTGATCACCAGCACTTCTTTCGAGTCCGGGAAATACCGCGCCTGCACGCGCGCGGTGAACGTCTCGCTGCGTTGCGGCAGAACGATCCGGGTCTCGATGCGGATGCGCTCCTTACCGCGCTGGAGAATCACCCCGACACGCTTTTCCGCCTGGATGTCATCCATCATGTTGACGTAGGCGTAGCCGTCGGTGATTTCCTTTCCGGCCACCGCAACAATGCGGTCGCCCAGCTTGAGGGGACCTTTGTAGTTGTCCGGGAGCCATTCCACCAGGACGCCCGGTCCCGGCGCGCCGGGGTTGAAGCCAAAGCCGCCGACCGCCAGGCCGGCGCCGGAACCCGGGACGACGCGCGTCGTGGGCAGAACGTCATTGCGCTGCCCGGGATCGAATTTGGTGATCTCAACCCAGTAACAGCGGCCGAAGGCCAGGCTGCCCGTCTCGCAATCCACTTCGGAAGGCGTTGCGTAACGCGAGTGACCGGCGAGCTGCGCCAGAGCTTCCTGCAGGGTCGTATTTTGAGGCAGCAACTTCAGGTTGAATCCCGCCGCGGCCAGTTTCTCTTTGGATCTCCGCAGCAAGGGGCTTTCGTTCCCGGCAACCAGCCAAAGGACCGGCACGAGCGCCGTGTTGCCGCCGAACAGGCGGCCCGTGTCGATCGCAGCCTTGGGATTGCCCCCGAGCGCAAGAGCCGCGGCCCAGAGATCCGGCCTTCTCGACGCGGCGTAGAACACAGCCGCGGCGCCTTCGCCGTCGCCCGCAATGTAGGTGCGCACCGGGTCGATTTCACGCCGCTTCCGCGCGGTCTCGATGGCGCTTTCAATAGCCGCGATTCCGCTGTCGTCCGGAACCGCCCGGACCGGCACGACCTCCCAGCCCTGAAGCTGAGGAACCTGGCCCGAAGAGCCGGGGATATACACCAGCAACGGCGCCGGCTCGGCGCATAACAGGGCGCTGGCGCCCACAGCGGCCAACCACAGCGCGAAAAACTTCCTACTCACCGCTTCAACCGCTTCCGTATTCGTTTGGCGAGCTTCTCGATCTCTTCGGCCTTTTTCAGCGACGAAACCGAGAGGACGATGTAGTCGTTCTTTTCCATTTCCGCCTGGAGCTCACCGGCCAGCTCGATAAGCTTCTCGAGATCGGAAAGCGATTTCTTATGGTCGGCCTTGAGGATTTCGTCTTTCTGGGACTTGCCGCTGGGCAGCTTGACGTCCTCCTGCCCGCCGGAGACCGTGGACCTCAACTGGCAAAACGCCGGAGGGGCCGCCAGCACCGCCGTGGCCAAACAGATCAAGACAACTCGTAAGGTGCCCACGCTTCTATGTTAGGCACTCCTGGACGGCGGTGCCCGGCGCTATTCGGCCTGGAGTCCGGACGCGGCGGTTGAGGCCGCCGGCGCTTGCAGCGGGTTGGGCAGACCTTGCTCGGCAAAGTAGCCTGGACGCACCCGCTCCACGATCTGCGCCGCAGGCCGCTCGAGCACCTGGAAGAACGGCTTGGGATACAGGCCAATCCAGAACACGCACACGAGCAGCGGGGCAAACACCGCGATCTCGCGGGGCGAAAGATCAGGCAGTTTGGCGTTTTTCTCCGAGATGTCGCCAAGCGCCGTCCGCTGGAACAGCCAGATCAGGTACGCCGCTCCGAGCGCGATGCCGACCACGCACCAGAACGCCCAGTTGAAGGACATCTGATAGGCGCCCTTCAGAATCGTGATTTCGCCGATAAAGCCGTTCAGCCCGGGCATGCCCATCGAGCTGAGCGCGGTGACGAAGAAGACGATGGTGAACACCGGCATGGCGCGCAGCAGGCCGCCGTATTCGGCGATCTCGCGCGTGTGCCGCCGTTCATAGACCACTCCCACAAGCAGGAACAGCATGCCGGTCGAGATGCCGTGATTGATCTGCTGGAGAATCGACCCGGTGATTCCCGCCGGATTCAGCGTGAAGATGCCCAGCGTGCAGAAGCCGAGGTGGCTAACCGACGAATAGGCGATCAGCTTCTTCCAGTCCTTCTGCATCAGGCAGACCAGCGCGCCGTAGACGATGGCGACAATCGACAGCAGCGCCACCACGTTGACCACCGACGGGTCTCTGGCCGCATCGGGAAGCATCGGCAGCGAGAAGCGCAGAAAGCCGTAGGTGCCCATCTTCAGCAGCACGCTGGCCAGGATGACCGAACCGGCCGTCGGCGCTTCGGTGTGGGCGTCCGGAAGCCAGGTGTGCAGCGGCCACATCGGCACCTTCACCGCGAAGCCGGCGAACAGCGCCCAGAAGACCCACCACTGCATGGCGCCGGAAAGGCTGGTTCGCATCAGGTCGTCGATGGCGAAGCTGTAAACGTGGAACTGGTTGTAGTGGGCGAAGTAGAGCGCCAGGATGCCCAGGAACATCACCACCGACCCGATGAACGTGTACACGAGGAACTTGAAGGACGAGTACACGCGGCGCGGGCCTCCCCAGATCGCGATGATCAGGTACATCGGCACCAGCCCGACTTCCCAGAAGATGAAGAACAGCAGGAAGTCGCGGGCCATGAACACGCCCAGCATCGCCGTTTGCAGCGCGAGGAAGTTCGCGTAGTATTCCTTGATCCGCGTGTCGATGGCGTTCCAGCTCGACAGGATGGCGATGAACCCCAGCAGCGCCGTGAGCACTACCAGCAGCAGCGCATAGCCATCGATGCCGAGATAATACGAGGCGCCGATGGCTGGAATCCAGTCCGCGCGCTCGACGAACTGGAAATCCTGGCTGGTGTCGAACCGGAAAATCAGCGGCAGGCAGACCAGGAAGCCGGCAAGCGACGCGATATTCGCCCAGAGCTTGATCGCGTTCGGCTTCGAGGAGGGGATCAGCAGGAGAACTAGCAGCCCCGCCAGCGGCGTGAATAAAACTATAGACAGAATATGGTCCATACAGGCGGCAAGTCCTCCATCTTACCAGATCGCCGGGATTTGGCCGCTCCTTACCGGCCGGCCGGGCCACAGGGCCCCGCGCCCGCGGGGATCAGGTAAGAATCACCCGCCGCCCCTCGATGCGGAACTTACCCGAGAGGACGATGTTGATGGCCTCGGTGTAAATGCGGTGCTCTTCCTTCAGGATCCGCGCGGAAAGCGTCTCCACCGTATCGTCGTTGAGCACCGGAACCGCAGCCTGAAGAATGATCGGACCGGAGTCCAGGCAGGCGTCCACAAAGTGAACCGTGCAGCCGCTGACCTTCACGCCGTGTTCGAGGGCCTGGTGCTGCGCGTCGAGTCCGGGGAAGGACGGCAGCAGCGACGGATGGATGTTCAGAATCTTCAGCGGGTACTGCTCGACGAACCACGCGCTCAGCAGCCGCATGAAACCCGCCAGACAAACCAGATCCACCTGGTTTTTCCGCAGTTCCTCGACGACCATGCGGTCGTACGTCTCGCGGTCGAGTCCTTTCGAGGGGATCACCACGGTGTTCAGACCGCGCCGGCGCGCCGTTTCCACACCGCGCGCTTCGGGGCGGTTGGAGATCACCACGGCGATTTCCGCATTGGGGATGCGGCCTGCATCGATGCTGTCGGCGATAGCCTCGAAGTTCGAGCCGCGACCCGAAATGAGAATTCCCAAACGTTTCATAGATAAATCACGCGCGGCTGCCCGCGTTTCGCCTCCACGACCCGGCCGATTTCGTAATAGGTTTCCTTCAGTCCGTCGAGGACGCGGCGGGCGTGCGCCAGATTGCGCCGTCCCACCACCAGCGCCATCCCAATTCCGAGGTTGAAGGTGCGCCGGTAGTCGTCTTCCGGAATGTTCCCGAGCTTTCCGAGCACTTCGAAAACCGGCAGCACGGGCCAGGTCCCGTTCGCGATCTCCACGGCCAGCCCGGCAGGCAGAATCCGCGGGATGTTGTCGGACATGCCGCCGCCGGTGATGTGCGCCGCGCCCTTCAGCACGCCCTCGGACAGCAGCGTCTGGATGGGCGTGAGATAGCTGCGGTGCACCTTGAGCAGCTCCTCTCCCACGGTGCAGTTGAGTTCCGGAAGAAACGTTTTCACGCCGTAGCCGGCGACTTCGAAGAACAGCTTGCGAGCCAGCGAATAGCCGTTCGTGTGCAGTCCGGTGGATGGCAACCCGAGAACGATGTCGCCCGCGCGGATGCTCGCCCCCGTGAGCAGCCGGTTGCGTTCGACGGCTCCGACGATGAATCCGGCCAGATCGTATTCACCCTCGGCGTACAGCCCCGGCATCTCCGCCGTCTCGCCGCCGATCAGCGCGCAGCCGTTCTCCCGGCAGGCTTTCGCCAGTCCGCTGACCACGTCCCGCATCACCTCGGCGTCGAGCTTGCCGGTGGCGAAATAGTCGAGGAAGAACAGCGGGCGCGCGCCCTGAACGGCTATGTCGTTCACGCAGTGGTTGACCAGGTCGCAACCCACCGTATCGTGGCGTCCCATGGCGAAGGCCACTTTGAGCTTGGTGCCCACGCCGTCGGCCGAGCTGATAAGCACCGGTTTCTTCCAGCCGGTGAGCTGGAAGCCGGCGCCGAATGCGCCAATGCCTGTCAGAACGCCGCGCGTGAAGGTTTTTTTTGCGAGCCGCGAGATGTGGGATACAGCGCGGTCAGCCTCGTCTATGTCCACACCGGCATCCTTGTACCGGATTTTCTTTCGGATTACCATCTAAGTCTCACAGTATACCGATATCGGGATCTGAACTTTGTTCCCGCCGGTACGGCTGAAGCAGGCAGGTAATCATGAAGAGTACGATCCTGCTCTTACTGCTCTCTTTAGGGGCGGCCGGCGTTCACGCGAAACCGCCCTCAACATACGCCATACGCGGCGCCCGGATAGTCACGGTGAGCGGGGCGACGCTGGAAAAAGGCACGGTGCTGATCCGCGGCGGGCTGATCCAGGATGTCGGCGCCAACGTGGATATCCCCGCCGACGCGTGGGTGATCGATGGCCATGGCCTGATCGTCTATCCAGGCCTGATTGACTCCCTGAGTACGCTCGGGCTCGCCGAGGCAGAGCCCGCGGATGCGCCCGCAGGACAGAGGCGGTCGCCGCCTGCCGCCCAACAAACGCCGGCGCGCGGGCCGGAAGATCGTCCCGCGACCACAAGCTGGCTTCGCGCGGCTGACATGATCAACCCGGCGGACCGCCGCATCGAGAGCGCGCGCAACGCCGGGTTCACCAACGCAGTCACCTTCCCGCAGCGGGGCATGTTCGCCGGGCAAGGAGCCGTGATCGCTCTGGCGGGCGAAAGGCCGGGGGACATGGTGGTGGCGACGCCGGCCGGGATGTACCTCACGCTGAGCACCGCAGGCTCTGGCGGCTTCCCCAGTTCGCTGATGGGCGTGATGGCTTACATCCGGCAGGTCTACCTCGATGCCGAACACTACAAGCTGGCCAGGCAGCAGTACGCAAGCCGCGCCAACGGCGCGCAGAGGCTTCCGTATGACCGCGCGCTTGAGGGGGTGCTGGAAGCCCCGCGTATTCTGCTGCCGGCCTCGCGCGCCGTCGAGATCGAGCGCATGCTGAAGTTCGCCGCGGAGCTCAAAACACCCGCCGTGCTCTATGGCGGCCACGAGGCCTACCGCGCAGCGGATGTGCTGCGCAAGACGGGCACGCCGCTGCTGATCAATTTGAGGTGGCCGGAGCGCGGGCGCGAGGAAGATCCCGAGCGCATGGACAGCCTCCGCATCCTCCGGTTGCGGGAACTGGCGCCATCCTCGCCAGCGGAACTCGCCAAGGCCGGATGCCGCTTCGCCTTCTACACAGGCGGCATTCCCATGCGCGACCTCCGGAAGGCCGTCAAACGCGCGCTGGACGCGGGGCTCTCGCACGCCGACGCGGTGCGGGCGTTCACGCTCAGTCCGGCGGAAATTTACGGCGTAGCCGACCGCCTCGGCAGCATCGACCGGGGCAAGATCGCCAACCTCGTAATCACGGACGGCGAGTTGTTCGCTGAGAGAACGCAAATCAAATACATCTTCGTAGACGGCGTGAAATACGAGCCGTTGCCGGAGCCGGCTGAAGAAAGGGAGGCAAACCGATGAGGCGGGCTGGCGTTCTTCTCATGGCGGCGCTTCTCCCGGCGCTTGCTGCGCCGCCGGTGGTGATCCGCAACGCGAACGTAATCACGATCACCAAGGGCAACTTCAAAGGTTCCGTTCTTCTGCGCGACGGCAAGATCGAGGCCTTTGGCGAAAAGATCGTGATCCCCAGCGGCGCGGAAATCATCGATGCCGCCGGCCAGTACGTCATGCCCGGCATCATCGACCCGCACTCGCACATCGCCTCGGAGAGCGTGAACGAAGGCAGTATCTCGGTCTCCTCAATGGTCACGATTGAGGACGTGCTCAATCCGGAAGATATCGCCATTTACCGGGCGCTCGCGGGCGGCGTGACTACCGCGGCCATAATGCACGGCAGCGCCAACGCCGTCGGAGGGCAGAGCGCGGTAATCAAGATGCGCTGGGGAAAGAACGCCGCCGGCATCCTGTTTGGGAACGCCAAGCCGATTCTGAAACTGGCGCTAGGAGAAAACCCCAAGCGCCGCGGCAATCCCACGGGACAAACGCCGCCGCGCTACCCGGCTTCCCGCATGGGCGTCGAGGATGTGATTCGCCAGGCGTTCACGGAAGCGCGCAATTACCGCGACGCCTGGCGCGAGTACGAAGCGAAGGTAAAACGCGGCGAGCGCGCGCTGCCTCCGCGCAAGGACCTCAAGCTCGAACCGCTCGTGGAAGTGCTCGAAGGCAAGCGCCTGGTTCACGCGCACTGCTATCGCGCCGACGAGATCCTCATGATTCTGCGGCTTGCCGATGAGTTCGGCTTCCGCATCCACGCGCTCGTTCACGCGCTCGAAGGCTATAAAGTGGCCAAGGAAATCGCAGCGCACAATGCCGGCGCGACTACGTTCAGCGATTGGTGGGCTTACAAGATGGAGGTCGCCGACGCGATCCCTTACAACGCCGCGCTCATGTTTAAGAAGGGCGTGCAGGTCTCGCTCAACTCCGACGACGCCGAGCTGATGCGCCGTCTCAACCTGGAAGCCGCCAAAGTGGTGAAGTACGGCGGCGTGAGCGAAAACGACGCGCTGGCGATGATTACCATCATGCCCGCCAGGCAGCTCGGCATAGAGGACCGCGTGGGCTCCATCGAGATCGGCAAGGACGCCGACCTGGTCATCTTCGACCGGCATCCGCTCTCCAGTTACGCCAAGGTGCAGAAAGTCATCATCGACGGCGAAGTGTACTTCGACCGCGACCGCGACGCCACCGAGCGCACCGCCCGGGAGAGGGAAAAGAAAGCACTGATCGAAAAAGCTCGCGAGCGCCAGAAACAATCCGCGGCGCCCGCCAGGAGGCCGTCATGACAAGAACGCTGCTGCTCATCGTGCTGTGCTCTTTTTCGCTGAGGGCCGCAAACAGCGACAGCTTTCTGCTGCGCGGCGGGACGGTGCACCCGGTGTCTGGGCCCGATATTCCGAATGGCGCCGTGCTGGTGCGCGACGGCAGAATCGTCGAAGTTGGCGCCAAGATCGCCGCTCCCAAAGGAGTCCGGATAATCGACGTGAAGGGCCTGCACGTCTATCCCGGCCTGATCGATTCGGCGAGCCAGATCGGTCTGTCGGAGATCGGCTCGGTTCGCGAAACCAATGACGCGGCCGAGATCGGCGACTTCAACCCGCAGGTCAGGGCAATCATTGCGATTAACCCGGCCAGCGAGCATATCCCGGTGACGCGCGCCAATGGAATCACGAGCGCAATTGCCGCGCCCACCGGCACGCTCGTTGCCGGCCAGGCCGCGCTCATTCACCTGGACGGCTGGACCTGGCAAGAGATGGCCATCGCTCCGTCGGCTGCAATGGTGCTTCAGTTCCCGGTCATCCAGGCGCGCTCCGGCTCCAGAGCCAGAACCGGCGCGGTGCCGTTCGCCGAGCAGAAACGCAACTACGAGCGCCGCATCCAGGAGCTGCGCCGGTTTTTCGAGGATGCGCGGCGCTACCAGAAGGCCAAGGCCGCCGCGCCGGCCGGGTTTGAAACCGACCTGAAGTACGAGGCAATGTTGCCCGTGCTCGAAGGGAAACTCCCGCTGGTTGTGCAGGCGGCGCGCGAGCGCGCCATCAAGGATGCCATCGCCTTCGCCGAAAGGGAGAAACTCAGGATCATCATCTCCGGCGCGACCGACGCCTGGAGAGTCGCGGCCGACCTCAAGGCCAGAAACATTCCCCTGATTCTCGGACCGACGCTCGCGCTACCCGCCGAAGAAGACGATCCCTATGACAAGCCGTTCACAGCTCCCGGGGAACTCTACAGAGCGGGCGTCAAGTTCGCCTTCGGCAGCTTCAGCACTCAATTCGCTCGAAACCTGCCCTACCAGGCCGCCGCAGCGGTGGCCTTTGGGTTGCCGTACGAAGAGGGACTCAAGGCTTTGACTCTGAATGCCGCGGAAATTTGGGGCGTGGCCGATCAAATCGGCTCCATCGACATGGGCAAATGGGCGGACCTCATCGTGACCGACGGCGATCCGCTGGAGGTCCGTACCCAGGTCAAAATGGCGTTTATCAAAGGCAGAGCGGTGGACCTGAGCAACAAGCACCTCCGGCTCTACCAAAAGTATCTGGAACGGCCGTAAGCGCCGGCTTCTTTTTTTACCGTTTGGGCGGGGGGACCACTATCGGACGGATCACCGCCACCCCGAGCGGCCGCATTGCTTCCACCAGGGCGTCGTACATCGCGTCGTCCTTGTACGTTCCCACGATGGCTCCGCCCGAGCCCGCAAAGTTTGAGGTCGCGCCAACCGACCGCGCCGTGCGGATCATTTGAAGATTGCCCTCGCCAACGTTATAAATCTTTGCCCTCAGGTCGAAGTTGGCGTTGACGAGGCGGTCCAGCGTCGCGTAATCGCGGGCAAGCAGCGCCGCCCGCCCTTGTTCGGCGTAACTCGCCCATGTCTGCATGGCCTGGACAACGTCGGGATCGCCGCGGCGCCACCGTTCGCGAACGTTATTGTGGAAGACCTCGGTCCCTTCGCTAAGCGCGGTTCGGTAGGCGACGTAAACGTTGGGAAGCAGTGCGGGATCGAGCGGCTCGTAGTTGCCGTACCCCCGCTGCTCCATCAGTTCTTTGCAGAAGTCCATGTAGACCAGGCCCTCGTAGGTCTGGATCACGCGGTCCTGCAAGCCGGCGGGCACGCCGAGCTCCTTCGTCTCCGTCTCAAGGACGAGGTTCGGCATGATCGGCTTGGGAATCTCCACCTGGTAATAGGCGCAGAGCGCGCGCAGCGCGGCGGTGATGATCGCGCTGGAGCCTCCCAGTCCGAGACGCATCGGAATCGTGCTCTCGTATTCGATAGTGAAGTTGCGGTCCGGCAGTTCGATGCCCTGCTCGCGGCAGTAATCCATGAATCTCACGATGCAGGCCTGGATAATGCGTATGCCGCCGTAGTAGCCGCGCCAGCGGGTGGTCTTGTACAAGTCTTCCAGGTTCTCGAATACTGGCGTATCCGCCTTGGAAAGCTTGATCTCCAGCCGCGCGCTCGGATACAGCAGCACTCGAGCACGGAAATTCCGCACGAGAAACGAAATCGTCTTCCCGAAATAGCCGTCGCTGGGATTGCCGAGGAATCCCGCGCGGGCGTATGCATAAGTTTCGATCACCGATGCGCCTCTCTCGTTTCGCCTACACTTATACCATATGCGAGCTGTTCTCCAGCGGGTTAGCGAGGCCTCTGTCCAGGTGGATGGACAGGTGGTTGGCTCCATCGGGAAAGGTTTGGTGGTATTACTGGCCGTTGCCAAAACGGACACCCCCGCCGAGGCCCATTACCTTGCCGAGAAAATCACCGGATTGCGTATCTTCCCGGATGACGCAGGTAAAATGAACCGCGACGTAATGGAAGCCGGGGGAGCCTTGCTTGTCGTATCGCAGTTTACGCTCTATGGCGACACCCGCAAAGGACGCCGGCCCAGTTTCGACGCCGCCGCCGGCCCCGAGCAGGCCCGCGCTCTGTATGAATGCTTCGTGGAAGCCTGCCGCGCCCGCGGCGTGACGGTCGAGACCGGGGTATTTCAGGCCCACATGGCGGTCCACCTCGTCAACGACGGGCCGGTTACTGTGATCTGCGAGCGTAATTCACAGCTACTCTGAAAGCCGGCGCGGCGAATCGGCCGTATGCCTGAGCTAACTTGGGCAGCGCCGGAAAGGCTTCGGCGCGCCGCAACGGCGGGAAGCTAGACAGGCTTCCGAGTAGCTCAAACACGGTAAGCCAGCAGCTTTTTGTAATTCACTTAGCCCTTTGTGCGGCAAATCAGCGTACTAGTAAGTACTTCTTATGGTATGGTGTTATCAGGTGCAAAATGCCTAGAGGCGCAAAAAACGTAGATACCAATTTGTTGGCGGCCGCATTGGAAGGCCTGGAAGCTCAGAAGCGGAGAATCGAAGAACAGATCGATGAGGTGCAGGCTCTGCTGGGCCGTCGTCGCGGACGCACTCAGACCACCACCACAACGACAGCACGAGAGACTGGTGGCAAGCGTCAACTCAGCCCGGCGGCGAGGAGGAGAATTGCCGCCGCGCAGAAGCGCCGTTGGGCGGAATATCGCAAGCGAACGGCCGCGCAGAAGCAAAAGTAAGCCGCTCTCATTCCGCCTGGTGCGTGGTGAACTCGCGTTCCCGAAGTGTGCGCGGGATCCACTGGAACCGCTCTACAATTTCCTCGACAGAACCTTCGGCGACGATCTTTCCCTTCTCGAAGAACACCGCGCGCGTGGCTAACGCGAGTGCGAAATTCGCATCGTGAGTCACGATGAGCTTGGCTTGCGGAAGAGAGCGGAGCAGGCTCGCCAACTGGCTTTGGGAAGGCGGGTCCAAAAAGGTCGTGGGTTCGTCAAGGACAAGTATTTCCGGCTGCATCGCCAGAATCCCTGCCAGCGCGACTCGTTTTTTCTCTCCTGCGCTGAGATGATAGGGTGCTTTGTTGGCCAGCGATTCCAGCCCGACTTCCCGCAGCGCGGCGCGCGCCACCTCGATCGCCTCGGCTGCGCCGAAGCCCAGGTTCAGCGGGCCGAATGCCACATCCTCCAAAACCGTAGGCATGAATAGCTGCTCGTCGGAGTCCTGAAACACCAGCCCGATCTTGCGGCGCACCGTGGGCAAGTTTTCTTTCTTGACCGGCAAGCCGCAAACCGTGACCTCTCCCTCCCCGCGCAGCAACCCGTTCAGATGATGCACAAAGGTGGTCTTGCCCGACCCGTTGCGGCCGAACAGCGCCACTGTTTCGCCCGCGTACAGGCGGAAATCGACGCCGTCGAGCGCCATCGTGCCGTCTGCGTAGCGAAAGCGCAGCCCGCGAACCTCGATTACCGGCTTCCGCTCGCTCATAATGGGATCACCCGGAGGGCAAGGGCCGCAGCGAGCCCCACGATCAGAAACAAAACATCCACGGCATCGATGACCATCGGGAGCGCCGGCGTCTCGCCGCTGAAGCCCCGCGCCAGCATCGCCCGGTGGATTCCTTCGGCGCGCCCGAACGACCGCGCGAACAGCACCGCCACCGCGCCGGCCGCCGCGCGAAACCGCAGGCGCGCGCCGCCCGAGCCGCGGCATAGCGCCGCCAGCCTCATGTGCTGCGCATGCTCGGAAATCACAAACAGATACCGGAACAGGAACTGAACCACCAGCGTGAGCATCCGCGGCGCGCCCAGCAATTCCATCCCGCGCAGCAGTTTGGGCAGCGGAGTCGTGCCCACCAGCACCAGCACCGCCGCCGCCGAAAGATAGCTTTTTACCACCAACGACACGGCGCGTGCAGTGTCACCCGCTATGACGCTGAAGAGGGCGAAGGTGGCCGAGAACGGAAGCACGACAGCCGCTCTTGCCAGCAGCGCGCCCGCGGGCAGGCGTCCGAGCTGAATTCCCGCGGCGATGGGAACCGCGTAGAGTGCGGCGCGGGCAAGCGTCAGCCCGGGCGTGGTCGCCAGCGCGATCAGGTAACCGAGCGTTACGAGCAGCTTGATCCGCGCATCGCGCGAATGCAGCACACTGCTGCCCCGGCTCCACCTTTCGATGACGACATGATGCACTCAGGCCCTCCTCTGCCGCCTGACGTAGCGCCCGATCATCAGGCAGACCCCGTAAATCAGCGCCAGACCCGCCAGGCCGGCGGCCGCCTTTTGCATCCACGGCGATCCGAAGAACTGCGCCTCGTAATCCATCAATGGAGTGGCGAACAGCGTCCTGGCGCGGTCCGCAATGCCGATGCTCTCGGCGAGGCTCTCCAGGCCGTCGGGATAGGCCGATGCGAACAGCACCCCCACGGCCGCCAGCAGCACCGCCGTGAGTCCCACTACGGCGAGCGCGCGCGGCCGGGTCTTCTCCGGCTTACGGATGAAACCCGGGTTGAGCTTCTCGATGCCTTCCAGCACGGCCGCCGTGATCAGGCCTTCCAGCAGCGCCGTGACGGCGAAAATCCCGGAGGAAACCAGCAGCGCGGGCCGCGGCACAGGCACCCCGGAAACCAGCAATTCCACTATGGCCAGGGCCGCGCCTGCCAGAACGGAAAGCGCGCCGCCCGCGATGAACGCCAGCCGCCGCGGTCCCCAGAAGTGATAAGGCAGATACCCGGCCAGAACGCCCGCAAACGCCATGTTGAAGACGTTAGCACCCAGCGCCAGAACGCCGCCGTCCTGAAACACGAAGGCCTGGATGCCCAGAATCGCCGTCATCACCACGGCCGCCGCCCCCGGACCCAACGTGATGGCGAGCAGAGCCGATCCCACCAAATGCCCGCTCGTCCCGGCGCCCACGGGAAAATTGATCATTTGGGCGGCAAAAACAAACGCGCCCATCACCCCGAGCAGCGGGATCCGTGTTTCTTCCAGCTCCCTGCGCGCGCGCCGCGCTACGTAGCCGACGGCCGGCAGCGAAACCACATCCAGGCCCAGCCACACGGGAGTGGAGAGGAAACCGTCCGGGATATGCATCGTCCCCCACAGTAGCACGAGTTTTGAATTCGTGTCACAGTTGGCCGGCCGCCGCCGGACGCGCCAGCGGGCCCATTTCCCCGCCCCGCTCCAGCACCCGCGCAAACAGCTCCGCCACACGCTCCCAGGAATAGTTCGCCCGAACCATCTCCCAGGCCCGCGCCGCCACCTGGCGCCTCTGCCGCTCGTCCTCCAGCAGATCCAGGCAGTGCGCGGCGAAATCCCGCGGGTCGTCCGCAATGCGGATGTCGTCCGGCGGGTGGACTTCGAGGCCCTCTGCGCCCACGGTCGTCGAAACCACCGGCGTCCCGGCCGCCATCGATTCGTAGATTTTCAGCCGTGTTCCCCCGCCGATGCGCAGCGGCACCACGGATACCGAGGCGCCCCACAAGTACGGCCGGACGTCCTTCACGGTCCCCGTGACCACTACGCCCGGAACCGTGCGGCCCAATTTCAAAATGCTCTCGGGAGGTTTCCGGCCCACGATGGCGAACTTGCATTCCGGCCGCCGCCGCCGGATCAGCGGCAGCACCTCCTGAACAAAATGGAGCACGCCGTCCACGTTGGGAAACCAGTCCATCGATCCGACGAACACGAGTTCGGCGCCCGGCCGGACGAAAGCGGGCCGCTCGAAGTACTCGATATCCACGCCGGTGGGCACCTCGGTCACGCGGACGTCGCCGAACATCTGGTGCATCAGCTCGGCATCCGCTTTCGAGACAACGATAATGTGGCCCGCGGCCCTGCACACCTCGCGCTCGTATTCGAACATGCGCCTGGCCTGAAGATCGAGGTACATTTTTCTCAGCGCGCCCCGCGCGTGCTCGGCGCGCCGGCGCCAGATCATCGTTTCGACGTTGTGCTGGAACAGCACGCTCCGCCCCAGGTCCGGGCAGGATGGCGCCATGGCCAGGAAATCCACGACCATCCGGTCGAACGATTCGCGGTCAAGAAGCTCTTCGACTTTCCGGCGCAGCGCGGGCGACTCGAACCGGCTGACCGCGAGCGGAAGACGGGAGAACAGCGCGCCCGCCGCCTCGAAGGCGAACCGGAGCGATCGCTTATCGGCTACCGAGTGCCGGATCGGATACGCCCGGGCGCAGTACTCGCGGGCCGCCTCCGGGGCATCCGGATGCGCGGGGTCCTCGAACGCGACGTAGTGCACTTCGTGCCGCCGCGAAAGCTGCCGCAGAATTCCCAGCGTCCGGATCTGCCCGCCTTTCGTCGTGGGGTGCAGGAAGTTCGGGCCGGCCCACAGGATCTTCATCAGATTTGCGAACCGGTCAGGTCGAGCACCGGAAGGCCGCTTTGCGCGATCTGCGCGGCATAAGCGGGCGAGGGTTTCTGCGCAACCACCAAATGCTGCGCCCAGGCGAGCGTGTCTTCGAACCGGTTGTCCAGCAGCCGCCCGATGTGCGGAATTGCGTTCAGAATGAACTGCCGGTTGCTGCCGTAGATCCGGTCCATACGGATCTGCGGATCGAAGACGCGCAGGTTGCGTCCCTTGCCGATCATGGTTTCGAGCAGCGCCACCACGGGGCTTTCGCGCAAATCGTCGGTGTTCTCCTTGAAAGCAAGGCCGAAGACGCCGATGCGCTCGGCGGGGAGGTCGAGCGCCGCGCGGATGGCGCGCGCCAGGTGCTCATCGTTCGACGGCAGAATCGATTCGATCAGCGGCAGCTTCAGATCGAGCCGCGTGGCACGGTAGGTCAATGCGCGGAGGTCCTTCGGCAAGCACGACCCGCCAAAGGCGAACCCGGGTTTCAGATACGCGGGCGAGATGTTCAGCCGCACGTCGCGGCACAGCGTCGCCATGACCTCGGCGGCGTCGATGCCCAGTTCCGCGCCGAGCGCGCCAATCTCGTTGGCGAAAGCGATTTTCAACGCGTGAAACGCATTGCAGGCGTACTTGATCAGCTCGGCGGTGCGGAGCGAAACCAGCGAAGGCTCCACGCCCAGCGGCGCGTAAAGCGCAGCCACGCGGCGCACCGCTTCGGGCTCCGATCCGCCCACCACCACCAGCGACGGCTCCATGAAGTCGCGAACCGCGCCGCCCTCGCGCAAAAATTCCGGGTTGCAAACCACCGTGGCGCGCTCACCCACGAGCGGCGCCACAACTTCCTCGCACGTGCCCGGAAACACGGTGCTGCGCACGGCGACAATCAGCCTCCGCTCGCGGCGCGCAAGCGCTTCTCCGATCTCGCCGGCAACCCGGCGCAACTGCTCGAGGCCAAGATTTCCGTTGCGCTCCGAGGGCGTGCCCACGCAGATCAAGGCGATCTCGGCGTCCTGGATCCCATCCGGCAGGCAAGTGGTTGCGCACAGCCGGCCCGCGCTCAGGTTCTTGCTGACGAGTTCGTCAAGTCCGGGCTCGTAGAAAGGCGACCGCCCGGCCAGCACAGCGTCCACCTTGAGCTGGTCCCGGTCAACCCCGATGACCCGGTGCCCCAACTCGGCAAGGCAAGCCGCGCTGACACACCCCACGTATCCGAGCCCTACAACGACAACAGTGCCAGAGGATTCCATTTTGGGTCCGATTCGCCACTTTAACACGCCGTACTCGCGCGTGCTCGGGAGTAAACTTCTTCGGGGAGGAAGGTGACTGCGATCCTACAGCGCGCGGACCGCGCGCTCCACCAGGCCGGCGAGGTCCTGCGGATCGCCTTCGCGCAGGTATAGCGGACGCCCGAACGTCACGCGCGTCCGGCCGGGGTGCGGAAGCATCCCGCCTCGCGGCAGGACACGGTCCACGCCCTCCAGCCGGATCGGAACTACGGGCGCCTGGAGCCTGGATGCCAGCAGCCCCACCCCCGGCCGGAACTCGGCCATCTGCCCGCCTTGGCGCCGCTCGCCCTCGGGGTAGATGAGAAGCGACCAGCCATCGCTCAGCAGGTCCGCCGCATAGCGCAGCGACTCGCGCGCGCCGGCCTCCTGCTGCGGTATGGGGAAGGCGTTGAACATCAGGGTTACGAGGTAGTATTCGAGCGAACTCAGCAGACGCCGCCCGAGCGGGTACCCCTCCGGCGAAAAGTGCGGATTGAAGTACTCCTTGAACATTGCAGGCGCCACGCTGTAGCGCCACCGCTCCGGCAGGGCCAGCAGGATCAGGGGCGTGTCGAGGTGGCTTTGGTGGTTCGAGGCGAAAATCACCGGTGGTTCAAGCGGCTCCAGGTTCTCCAGGCCGCTGATCTCCGGCCTCGCTAGAAGGCGCGCCGCCGGCAGGATCCACAGCGCCAGATTGGCGCGCCGCACCGCCCGCGCTACCCGTGTGCGGTTCCATACCGGGAAGCGGATCAACCGCTCGCCGTCCTCCTGTTCGCCCGCCACCATCCGCTCGACCACCGAGGTCAGCTCGGCGACGGTTTGGGCGGCGGCGAATTCCCGTTCGTCGCCGCTGCGTTCCGTCCGGCTCTCAAATTCCAGCAGCAGCTCCACCAGGCCGATCGACCCCAGGCCCAGCTCGTCCAGCCGCATGTCGCCGGTGACTTTCCGCCCGGTGCGGCGCTCCAGCTCGAGGCTGACGAGTTCGGCGATGCTCTGCGGCTCACCCCTGGGAGCCGCTTCGCGCCGTCCCGAACGGCTTTCCAGGATGCGCTGCCTGATCTCGTGGCGCTTCAGTTTGCCCGTACCTTCGGTGCGCGGCAGCGCGTCTCCGCTCCACTCCGAGAAATCGCGGATCCGCTGGAAGCCCTCGAGCTGCCGGTTGGCGGCGCGCACCGCCGCCTCGGCGTCCGCGCCTGGTTCCATCACCAGCACCGCGTAGACCTGCTCGTGCGCTCCATCCGTCGCGGGCGGCACTCCGATCACGGCGGATTCCCGAACGCCCGGTTGCGCGTCTATTACGCGCTCGACGTCCTCAGGAAACACGTTCAACCCCTCCGGCGTCATGATCGCGTCTTTCTTCCGCCCGCGGATGTACAGCCGCCCTTTCTCGTCCATCTCGCCGAGATCGCCGGTATGGAGCCAGCCGTCCTCCAGCGCTTCCGCCGTCTTGGCGGGGTCCTGGTAGTAGCCCGGGGTGACGTTCGGGCCGCGCACCAGGATTTCCTTGTCTTCGGCGATGCGCACCTCCACGCCCGGGAACGGCCTGCCCGCGGACCCGATCCGCGGCCGAAACGGATGATTTAGTGTGATCACGGGCGATGTTTCGGTGGTCCCGTATCCCTGCACGATGAGGAAGCCTAGCCGCGTCCAGAACCGCTCCACCTCCGGGTCGAGAAAAGCGCCGCCCACCACAAAGCCAAGAAGTCTCCAGCCGAATGCGCGATGGATCCGGCGGTATCTCCAGAGCCGCGCCGGAAGCGGGCCCGTATCCGCAGCCGCGCCCGCCGCTTCCGGCGCCAGTTGCAAAACGCGGGTCCGCAGCAGATCAAGAACCCGGGGCACCACCACCGCGGCCGCAACCTTCGATTCCCGGATTTGCTGGGGCAGCGTTCCCGGGCTCTGCCGCCGCAGCATCACCACCGAAGCGGGAATCAGCGGCGCCAGCAGCAGCGTGGTGGCCTGCCCGAACATGTGGCTGAGCGGGAGCATTTGAAGCATCCGCAGAGGCGCGAACGGGCGCGCAAACTTCCGGTACCGCGCCGCGACCGGTTCCGCGCCTTCACCCTGCGAAAGGAAGTTGCCGTGCGTGATCTGGACTCCCTTGGGATCGCTTGTCGAGCCCGAGGTGAAGACGATTTCGGCAAGATCGCCCCGGTCAATCTCGGGAGAAACGAAGCGATCGTCCCCGCGCCAGTCTTCCACAGCCAGTTCACATATGGGAAGATCGCCAAACAGCTCCGCGTCCCTTTCGATTTCCGCGCCGATCGCAAACACCTTTCCACGGGCTGCCGCCTGCACCCGGCGGACGAATTGGGGTGAAGCTTCCGCGCCGAGGGGCACGGTCACGGCGCCGGCCAGCAGCGTTCCCCAGAACGCAAACAGCCACTCCGGGCGGTTTTCGCTCCACAGGATCACCCGGTCGCCCTTGCCGACCCCGGCATGCTTCAGCCGGTTTGCAAACACCCGGGCGGCGCGCGCCGTCTCCGCGTAGCTGTATTTCCAGCGGCGGAAGCCGTCGTCGTAGACCAGGAATTCGGCCGGCGATTCGTAATAGTCCTGAAAGAACTCAACCAGGTTTCTCCGGCCCATGGCAGCCCCTCGCACTTATCCGAGCTTACCTAAAGCACGTTTGCTTCCAGGGACAACCGAGAGCCGCATTCTGGCGGTCTTAGCAAACGCGATCACCGCCGCCTTGGTTTGTCTGGCACGTCTGGTTAGCCGTCGCAAAAGGCCTCCGCTACGATCGCGGCGGGCGGAGCAGCCTCAGCGGGAGGCGTGAAAAGTAGGCCAGGCGCTCGACTACCGGCAGCGCGCGGCGCACGGTGCGCCCGTGGAAAACCAGGCTGCCCGCCACCAGCAGCGGATGTGGAATCGTCGTACAGCAGCGCGCGCAGACGTCGATCTCGCCCGCCCGCTTTTCCGCGTGCAAACGCCTCATTCGGCACATCTCCGGCGAGTTCCAGATCTCCTCGATCGATTGCGAGGCGAGGTTTCCCACCGGCTTGCCGCCCAGCATGTAGCTCTGGCAGCAGGGATAGACGTCGCCGTTGTGTTTCACGTACATGGGGCCGCGCCAGAGGTAGTGGCACGGATGCTTCCAGTCGCCGGCGTCGTGGCCCGCACCGGGACGCATCAGGTTGGTTTCGTCCTCCTTGATCCGGACCTGGTCCACTCCCGGCACGGATCGCCAGAAACGTATGAATTCATCAACCTCTCCGGCGTTGCGCTCCATGCGCACCATCTGCACGACAATGTGAACCCGCGCGCCGGAGGCCTTTTTCATCTGGCAGAAGCGCACAAAATTGTCGCGCACTTTTTCAAACCGGGCGCCTTTCCGGTAGAACTCGAAGCTCTCCTTTGTCGCGCCGTCGAAGCTGAGCGTGATGTGTTCGAGCGGGCTGCACAGCAGCCGTCCGGCGTTGACTTCATCAAGCAGCGTGCCGTTGGTGGAAAGCAGGGTGGAGATGCCGTGCCGGGCGCAGTACTCGATGCGGTCAAAGATTTTGGGATCAAGCAGCGGCTCTCCCAGCCCGATCAGCATCATGTGTTCGGCGGTGCCGCTGCTTTCTTTCACCAGCCGGTCGAAGATTTCCGAGGCCATGTCCTCCTTGGGCTGCTTGTGCGTCTCGCGCGGGCACATCGGACAGTAGAGATTGCACTTCGCCGTTGTCTCGACGATATACTCCACCGGCAGCGCGTCCACTTTGGAGCGGCGGCGCAAGTAAGCCCAAAGAAGCCCGGCCCGGTTCCTGGCGCCCATGTTTCATCCATTGTAGCCGCCCATGTTCGTGTAGCATCAAATCAGCGCCATCATGCGGATAGCCGTAACGGGAGCGAGCGGGTTCATCGGGCGCGCGCTAACGGCGAGGCTGGCCGCCGCGGGTCACACCATCGAACCGCTGAAAACGCGCGAGTCATTCGTGATGCCGCCATGTGATGCGGTGGTAAACCTGGCCGGCGAGCCCATCGCCCAGCGCTGGACCCCGGAGGCGAAGCAGCGGATCCGCTACAGCCGGGTCGAAGGAACGCGGCGGCTGGTCGAATCTATGGGCCGGCTTACGCCCCCGCCGGCCGTGCTGGTCTGCGCATCTGCCGTGGGATTCTACGGCTCGCGCGGGGACGAAATCCTGAGGGAAACCTCGCCCCCGGGCGAGGATTTCCTTGCCGGAGTGTGCGTTGCGTGGGAACGGGCGGCGGCCCAGGCCGAGACGTTCGGCATCCGGGTTGTCTGCCTGCGCACCGGAGTGGTGCTCGGGCGGGACGGCGGCGCGCTCCAGCGCATGCTCCCGGTCTTCCGGTTCGGCGCCGGCGGCCCTCTGGGTTCAGGCCGGCAATGGATGTCCTGGATTCATCTGGACGACCTGACCGCGCTTTACGAATTCGCTCTTAACGAACCGCGCCTCCGCGGCGCGGTAAACGCCGTTGCACCCCACCCGGTAACCAACGCTGAGTTCGCCCGCGCCCTTGGCGACGCCCTGCACCGGCCTGCGTGGATTCCCGTTCCGGCCTTCGCGCTCAAGCTGATGTTCGGCGAAATGGCCGGCGTCCTGCTCGACAGCCAGCGCGTTGTTCCGGAGGCCGCGCAAGCCGCCGGCTTCGATTTCCGTTATCCGGAGCTTGGCCCGGCGCTCTCCGCCATCCTGGGATAAAGCCCTGGGCCACAAATTACTTACCTCTCAAGAAGATACGCGCAATCTTCCAAGCGGCTCTCGCCGCCGTCGTTCACGGCGAACCGGCTGCGGGCGAGTTGGCCCTGCCGGATGCGCCCGTTCCACAGCGATGCGCCCGCGTAGTCCCCGTCCTTGCGGAGCGCGTAGAAGTTCAGGTCGAAGCGGGCCAGCTTGCTGCGGTCGTTTCCGAAATTTCGCGCCACCCGCTTGAGCGCGTCCAGGCAGGCTTCCCTGGCGGACATGCCGTGCCGCATGTTCTCGACCACGGTGTGGGCGCCCGCCACCCGGATATTCTCCTCGCCGCGCCCGGTGGAACCGGCGGCGCCCACGTCCTGATCCACCCAGAGTCCCGCGCCCAGGATGGGCGAGTCGCCCACGCGCCCCGGGATCTTCCAGGCCAGCCCGCTCGTCGTGGTGACGCCCGACATCTCGCCCTTCCCGTTCAGGGCCAGGCAGTTGATCGTGCCCGCGGGCGGGTGCACGGCCACGTCCCAGGCCCAGGCAAGTATTTCCGGGTCCACGCCCGGGAAATCGCGGCGCAGGGACGCTGGCGGTTTTTCCGGGGCGTCAAGGCCCGGCCCCCAGTTGTTGTGGCCGCCCGCATCCCGCAGGGATTTCTTCCAGACGAGCCAGGCCAGCCGCGACTTCTCGGTCAGCAGATTCTCCTCCTGGAAGCCGAACGTCTTGGCGAACCGGAGCGCGCCCTCGCCCACCAGCATGATATGGTCGCTCTGCTCCATGACGAGCCGGGCCACTATTGACGGCGTTTTGATGTTCCGCAGCGCGGCCACCGCCCCGCAGCGGCGGGTAGGCCCGTGCATCACCGACGCGTCCAGCTCGACCACGCCCTCCTCGTTCGGTAAACCGCCGTAACCAACCGAGTTATCCTCGGGATCCTCTTCGTTGATATTGACTCCCGCGATTACGGCGTCCAGCGTGTCGCTGCCCGCCTTCATCAACTCCATGGCGCGGGCGCAGGCTTTCAGCCCGTTGGCGCTCGCGATGACGATGGGCCGGGGCGCGGCGGAAATCGCGCTCCTTGCGGCGGGCAAAAGCGCGGAATTCATTAGCCATTGCCGTCGGTTGATCATGTCCGTAGTATTATCTGTATCGTTTTATCTGTTCGATGGTACACTGCATCCAATCCGGTGGTTAGTATGCGATGTGTTCTTGCGTTCGCGCTGGCCGCGCTGGCAGTTATGGCCGCCGGCCAACAAGGTAAGCCCGGCAGGCAGCCCCAACTCGAAGTGATCGCTTTCACCGCGTACCGCACACCCAACCGGACTGTGGAATTTGAAGGCCGGGTTCGCAACTGCGGGGACAAGCCGCTGCGGAAAGTCACCATGCGGTTGCGCGTCTTGGGACCGGATAACGTCATCGTGACCACGCAACGCGGCGTCCTGGAGCCCGAAGTTCTGGAGCCGGACGACGAGACCGAATTTCACTGGCAAATGAGAGAGCCCGCCCGCGCCATCGCGGTAATGGTTGAGGCGGTGGACACGCGGGACGTCGAACTCGTGGTCGCCAAAGCCGGTCCCTACGCCATCGAATGACCGCCCACCTCCCCGACTGAATCCGTTCCTTGCTTCCCTGCCTCCCCTCTAAGGCCCCTCCTTGTTTAACCATTAAAAAAATTTTATTATTTTTTTACACCTAAAACCCGCTTTCGGCTATCTACGACTCTAAAGGGAACTGGGAAACACTCATGGCGCACTTGGAGATGAACAACGCGATTATGCAGGAGAGCTACCGGGACGCGCACCTGGAGCTGGATTACCGCAGGCCGTCGCTGACGGTCGACGCGCGCCCGGTAAAACTCACGCGGAAAGAGTATGAACTGATGACCCTCTTGACGCGGAACGCGGGGGAAATCGTCCCGCGCGACGTGCTGCTGATGAGGGTCTGGGGCTACAGCCGGGAAATCCGCACCCGCACGCTCGACGTCCACATCCGGCGGCTGCGGAAGAAGCTGGGCGTCTACGGCGAGCAATACATCGAGACGATCTTCGGGGTCGGATACCGGTTCCAGCCCTTTCGGGAGTCGCGCCCCTTTCACCTTTACGGCGGGGCGATGAGCGTAGTCGCGTAAGGGCGGTCCGGGCATACGCGCGCTAGAATGGGGATTTCCCCATGACGGCGCGAATTACACCCGCCGCTCGTCTCAGCGGCGTAGTACGACTTCCGGGCGATAAATCCATCTCTCACCGGTACGCCATGCTGGCGGCCGTCGCCGACGGCGCCAGCCAGATCCGCAACTACTCGACGGGTGCGGATTGCGCCTATACGCTGGGTGCGCTGCGCGCGCTCGGAGTTGAGATTTCCCAGGAGGGGAACGACGTAACCGTCCGGGGCCGGGGGCTGGACGGGCTGCAGGAGCCCGCCTCGACGCTGGATGCGGGCAACTCCGGCTCGACCATCCGCATGCTCTCGGGAATTCTGGCCGCGCAGCCGTTTCCCAGCCGCATCACGGGGGACGATTCGCTCTCGCGCCGCCCGATGGACCGCATCATGCGGCCGCTGGAGGCCATGGGCGCCTGTATCGCGGCGCGGGAGGGGCGCTACCCTCCGCTTGAGATCCGCCCGGCCCGCCTGAAGCCGATCGATTACACCCTGCCGGTTGCCAGCGCGCAGGTGAAGACCTGCGTGCTGTTTGCCGGTTTGTATGCGGACGGCATCACCGTCGTGCGCGAACCGGTGCGCACGCGCGACCACACCGAGGTTGCCCTGCGGGAGTTCGGCGCGGAAATCGAAGTGCGCGGGCAAGAAATCCGGTTGCGGGGCCGGCCGCGCCTCGAAGGACGTCAACTGGAAGTCCCCGGCGATTTGTCCTCAGCCGCCTTCTTTCTGGTTGCCGCGCTGCTGGTTCCCGGCTCCGCGCTGCGGATTGAGAACGTCGGGTTGAACCCCACCCGTTCGGCGCTGCTGGATTTCCTGGTTTCGATGGGCGCCGACATTAAGATCGGCGGCCTGAGGCTGGCGGCGGGCGAACCGGTCGGCGACCTCGAGGTGCGTCATTCGAAAACGCGCGGCGGCGTGATCGAGAAGGGCATGACGGCCGCGCTGATCGACGAGATCCCGGTGCTGGCCGTTCTCGGGGCGGTGAGCGAGAACGGGCTGACGGTGCGCGACGCCGCCGAACTCCGGGTGAAGGAATCCGACCGCATCGCGACCGTCGCGGAAAACCTCGCGCGCATGGGAATCCAGATCGAGACGCTGCCCGACGGCTTCCACGTGCCCGGAAACCAGCGCTTCCGGCCCGCCGAACTTGATTCCTTCGGCGATCACCGCATCGCGATGGCGTTCGCCGTCGCCGCGCTCGCAGCGCCCGGAGAATCGCTGATCGCGGGAGCGGAGGCGGCGGGCGTGTCTTTTCCCGAGTTTTTCCGTATACTCTCTGACATCACCCAATGAAGGCGCAAGCGGACCTCGCTTTCCACGGTCTGGTACACGATCTCAATAACGTCTTCAACACGATTCTCGACGCGGCCGAGCTTCTGGAATCCGACCCGCGATGGGCCTCGCTGGCCGAGCTGTTGCAGCGGAATGCCCGGCTTGGCCAGCGCATTCTGGGCGGTTTCGCTGAATCCCGCGGGGCGGCGGTGAGCGTAAACGAGATGCTGGAAAGCGCGGTGAAGGTCGCGACGGACGCGCTGCGGGCGCAGGACTGCGACCTGGAGGTGCACTGCAAGTGCGAACCCGGCCTGCACATCCGCGGCTCCTCGACCGCCTGGGAGCGCGCGATCGTGAACCTGCTGATCAACGCCGGCCAGGCGATGCCCAAAGGCGGCGCCGTGACGATCCAGGCTTGCCGGGCGGGCCCTCACGTCGAGATCACGATCTTGGATTGCGGTCCGGGAATCCCCTGCGAAGACCTGGAGCGGATTTTTGAGCCCGGCTTCTCGACAAAGCCGGAATGCTCCGGCCTCGGGCTGCATATCGCCGAATCCATCGTGAAGCAAAACGGCGGATCGATTTCGGCCGCCAACCGCGAGGACGCTAGCGGCGCGGTGTTTCGGATCGAAGCGCCCTGTGCGCTGGCTGCTAATAGCTGAAGGCCGCGGTCACCCAGGCATGTCCCCTTTGCGTTTACGCTTCCGGCGGACAACCCAGCGCGATCACCGGACCCGGGGAATGCTGCGCACCGCCGCGGCGATCGCCGCGATGTGATCCGGCGTGGTGCCGCAGCAGCCGCCGACCAGGTTGGCCCCCGCCTCAATCAGTTCGGCCACGCGCGACGCCATATACTCGGGAGTTTCCTTGAAAACCGTCTTGCCTCCCTCAATCACGGGCGCGCCGGCATTGGGCTGAGCCAGGATCGGCGTTTCCGGCGCCGCCGCGCGCATCTGCCGCACGATCTCGATCATGTTCGCGATGCCGTTGCCGCAGTTCGTACCGACGATATCGGCGCCCGCCGCTGCGGCCTCTCGGGCGGCGCGGTCCGGCTTCAAACCCATCATCGTGCGGAAGCCTGTCTTCCCCGCTTCGAACGTGAATGTGCAGATCACCGGGAGCGAGGTGGCTTCTTTGGCGGCCCTGATGGCCTCGAGCGCTTCGGCGAGCGAGGACATCGTCTCCACACAGATGGCGTCCGCCCCGCCCTCGGCGAGCGCCACGGCCTGCTCCCGATAGGCCTCGTAAAGCTGCTCCGGCGTGACGTCGCCGCCTTCGTCCACGACGATCTGTCCGGTCGGCCCGATTGAGCCGGCCACAAAGCCGCCGTTGCCCACGGCCTCTTTCGCCAGCGACGCCGCCGCGCGGTTGAACTCCCGGACCTTGCCGGCGAGCCCGTACGAGGCCAGCTTGAAGGAATTGCTTCCGAACGAGTTGGTGGTGACGACGTCGGACCCGGAGGCGATGTAGGCTTCTGCGATCGATTTGACCACGTCCGGATGCGAAACGCACCAGGATTCGGGACATTCGCCCGCCTGCAACCCCCTGGAATGCAGAAGGGTGCCCATCGCCCCGTCGAAGACAAGAACATCACCTTGCGCAACCCGCTTAAGAAAAGCGCTCATATTCACACTCCCGGGCTAGAGTTCCAGCCCCAGATACCGTTTCGCGTTTCCGTAACAGATGTCTTCAATCATCGGCCCGACCAGCTCGTCGGAATCGGGAATCTCGCCGTTTTCGATGTCGCGTCCGATCAGGTTGCACAGCACGCGGCGGAAATATTCGTGCCGGGGATAGGACATGAACGACCGCGAATCCGTCAGCATGCCAATGAAGCGGGAAAGCAGCCCGCAATTGGAGAGCGCGTTGATCTGCCACTCCATTCCTTCCTTCTGATCGAGGAACCACCAGCCGCTTCCGTACTGGATCTTTCCTGCGGTCCGGCCATCCTGGAAGTTTCCGATCATGGTGGCCATCGCGTAGTTGTCCGCCGGGTTCAGGTTGTAGATGATGACTTTCGGAAGGGCGTTCTCCTGCTCCAGGCGGTCCAGGTACGCCGCCAGCGCGTCAACCTGCGGCCAGTCGCCGATGGAATCGAAGCCCTTGTCCGGTCCGAGCTGGCGGAAGGCGCGTGTGTTGTTGTTGCGGCGGGCGCCGAGGTGCAACTGCTTGGTCCAGCCCTTTTCCGCATCCAGCGCGCCGAAGAAAAGCATGAGGAAGCTGGCGAATTTGCGCTGCTCCTCGGCTGAAGCGGCTTTGCCGCTCCGCGCGCAGTCGAAGATCCGGGCGGCCTCGTCCTGCGAACAGAAGTCCGCATAGCATTGGTTGAGACCGTGGTCGGAGAGCCGCCCGCCCATCTCGTGGAAGTAATCGTGCCGGAGCTTCAAGGCGTCCAGCAGCTGCTGGAAATTCGAAATGTCGACATCCGCGGCAGCGGCCAGCCGGTCCACCCACGGATTGAACACCTCGGGCTGGTCCACGGAAAACGCCTTGTCCGGGCGGAAGGTGGGATAAACGCGCGTCCCCAGGCCGGAATCGCGGATCTTCGCGTGCCAGGTGAGGTCGTCGGCCGGGTCGTCGGTGGTGCAGAGTGCCTTTACGCGGAACTTCCGGAGGATGGCCTGCGCCCGCAGTTCTTCTCCGGCCAGCAGGTCGTTAGCCGTGTTCCAGATGCGCCTCGCGGTCGTTTCGTCCAAAAGCTCGTCGATGCCGAAGTAGCGCTTGAGCTCCAGGTGGGTCCAGTGGTACAGCGGATTCCGCAGGGTCTTGGGCACCGTGGCGGCCCAAGCGAGGAATTTTTCGTAGGGCGTCGCATCGCCCGTGCAGAGCCGCTCCTCGCACCCGTTCGCGCGCATGGCGCGCCACTTATAGTGGTCGCCCTCCAGCCAGATCTCGAACAGGTTGGCGAAACAGCGGTTCTCCGCCACGTCCTTCGGCGGGAGGTGGCAATGGTAGTCGAGAATCGGTTGAGGCTCGGCGTACTTGTGATACAGCCGCCGCGCCGTCGCGTTCGTCAGCAAGAAATCGTCGTGAATGAAAGCCATGGCTGTTAATGCAAAGTCCTGGGAAACAGCGGCCGGATGTGGCGCTGGTACAGGTTGTAGGTCACGTTGCGCGAAACCGGCTCCTCGGCGGCGCGCAGCATTTCCAAATAGCGGCTGCCCATTTCAGCCGCGATCTTGTATCCCACGTGCAGCAACTGCCGGAAGTGCGGGTTGAAATCCGGGCACGCCGGATCGTGCCGCAGCGCAGCGGCAAACTGTTCGGAAGACCATCCCGCTACGGCTCCGGGCGAAGGCAGGCGCGCGGCGTCGATATCGATGACCGCCGCGTACGGCCCGCAGAGCTCGGAACGGCGCTCATACGCGCCGCGATAGACTTCCTTGGCGAGGTCCAGCGCTTCTCCTCCCGCCTCCGCCAGTCCGATCAGCTCTTCGAGCCAGGTGGTTCCGGCGGTCTTCAGGTGCACGCCCGCGCCGGATTCTTCGAGCACGCGCCGGATCGCCGGATAGATCGAAAACTTGTCGCTGCCGGTGTGCACGCTGAGCTTCAGGTTATCCGGCAACCCGAAACGCGCCACGGCGTGCGCGATCACCGCGACATCGGCGCGGAACTCCCGCTCGAACTGCTCCGGCGCGCCCACGTAATCGACGCCCTTGTTGAACCGGCCGGAGAATTTCGGCGCGATTGTCTGCGCCGGAATGCCCTCATCGGAGATCGCGGCCAGAATCACCAGCAGCTCCGGCGGCGTCTGAGGGGCGTCCGATTCGTCCATCGAAACCTCGGTGATGAACGTGCCCGTCCCTTTGCGCTCAGCGATGTGACGGTAGATGCGGCCGGCCTCTCGCACCGCGCCCAAATACTTCTCCGCCGCGCACATAGCGTCTTCGCGGGTAAGGGTGAGCGGCTCCGCAATGCCCTCCAGCTCGATCGTGCCGCACAGTTCCGGATGCCGGGCGGCGAACGCCTCCACCTCGGCCGGTTCGGCTGCGCGCCCGATGGCGTCCGCCACGTCCAGGGTGAAGAAGTCGCTCGACTCCAGAAACTGGTCCACCGTTTGCAGGCCGATGTGGTCGGCATCCACGTGAAAGGGAAACTTCCAACCCAGCTCGCGCACCGCCGCCTCAGCGGCTTCGCGAACGCCGGCCGGCTCGGAGCCGACGATGTTGTGCTCGCGGTTGGACTTGTTCCAGACGGGGATGATTTCTATGCCGGCGGCCGCCGCCTCGATGCAGGCCCGCAACTGCGCCCGGGCCTGCTGGGCAAAGCGGTCGCCCACGCCCAGCGAGTACTTTCCCAGCCGCAAACCGGAAGCATCAGTGCGAACCGCCATATTCGGCCCCGCGGCTTCGCCGCGCGTGCTCGCCCATCCGCGATTCGGCGTGGACCGCGCGCACGGCCTTTTCCAGCCCGTCTCTGCGCACCACCACCGCGATGGTGAGCTCGCTGGAGCCCTGCGCGATGGCGATGATGTTGACCTGCTCCCGCGAAATCGCCGTAAAGATGCGCCCCGCCAGCCCCGGCGTGCCTCGCATGCCTTCGCCGACCACCGCCAGCAGCCCTACGTTATCGTCCACATCGAGCGGCTTCAGATAGCCGTGAGCCAGTTCCAGCGCCAGGGTCGTCTCAAGGCTTTCGATCGCGGCCGGCAGCTCGCGGTCGCGCACCAGGAAACAGAAGCTCTGGCGGTAGGAGGAGCTGGAAACCGCCAGAACTTCGATGTTTGCCCGGCCCAACCCTTCAAGGGCGCGCCCCATCACTTCCGTGCCGTTGATCACGCTGTTGGCCGGCTCGATGGAGATCAGCGCGACGTTCGATAGCGAGGTGACCGCGCGCGCGCCGCAGGACGCCTCGATACGCGGCACGATCTTCGTCCCGGGCTTCTCAGGAGCGAAGCTGTTCTTGCTCCAGACGGGAATCTGCTTTTCCATGAGGGGCGCCAGCGTCCGCGGGTGAAGCACCTTCGCGCCGTTGTAGGCCAGCTCCGCCGCCTCGCGATAGGTGACCTCTTCCAGCACCGCGCAGTCCGGCACCAGCCGGGGGTCGGCCGTCATGATGCCGTCGACGTCGGTCCAGATCCAAAGCTCGGTGGCGTCGAGCACGGAAGCCAGAATTGCTGCCGAAAAGTCCGAGCCGCCGCGGCCCAATGTAGTGGGTCTGCCGTCGGCGGTTGCGCCGTTAAACCCGGTCACCACCGGAAGCACGCCCTCTTCCAGCAACGGCAGCAGCTTCGCGCGCGCCTTTTCGCGCGTCGGCTCCATTAATGGCGTCGCGTTGCCGAACACCGCATCAGTCACAATGATCGAGGCTGCGTTCACGGCAACGGCCCGTGTTCCCGTGTGCTGCAGATATGCTGCCAGCAACAGCACCGACAGCCGCTCCCCAATCGCCACCGCTTCGTCCGTGGAACGCGGGGGCGCCTCGCCCAGCATGTAAATGCCGTTTGCGATGCGCTCGAACTCGCCGATCAGCTTGTGCACTTCGGCCAGCACGGGCTCCCGGACGCCGGCCGGCAGCAGTTCGTGGCAGGTCTCGACGTGCCGCGCCCGCAGCTTCTCGATATCGGATTCGAGTCCGGGCTTGTCGCCCGCCTCGGCGCGCCGCAGCGCCTCCAGCAGCAGGTCGGTCACCTTCGACATGGCCGAAACAACGATCGCCGTCGGGCGCTTCTGCCGCTGCTCGGCCGAAATCGCCGCGGCCGCACGAATCCGCTCCGCCGAGCCTACGCTCGTGCCGCCGAATTTCATGATCAGCAAGTCTTTCACGGGATAATGCGCTCCTGTATGACATTCAGAATAGCTTGCTCGACCTGCTCGATGCTCATGGGTGTTGTATCGATCACCACCGCTCCGGGCGCGCGCACCAGGGGGGAATCCGCACGGGTGCTATCCCGCAGGTCGCGCTCTCGGATCTCGCGCTCCACTTCCGCGGGATCGAGCTTCTGGCCTTTCTCCTCCAGCTCGCGGATACGCCGCGCCGCCCGGACGGCGGGGTCCGCATCCAAAAAGATCTTCACCTCCGCGTCCGGAAAGACCACCGAGCCGATGTCGCGCCCCTCCATCACAACGCTTTCGGATGCGCCCATTTGCCGCTGCAACTCGACCATAGCGCGCCGCACTCCGGGAAACACCGATACGCGCGAGGCCGCCGGCGATATCTCGGGCGCGCGGATCGCCTGCGTCACGTCCTCGCCGTCCAGCAACACGCGCGAGCTTCCCGGCTCAAAAGCGATGCGTGCTCCCCGCGCGATTTGTTCGAGCCGCTCCGCGTCGCCGAGATCCACTCCGCTGCGCAGCGCCTTGAGCGCCACCGCGCGGTACATCGCGCCTGTATCGATGTAGACGAACCCGAGTCTCTCGGCCACGCGGCGCGCAATGGTGCTCTTCCCCGCGCCCGCCGGCCCATCAATCGCCACTACTATACGCTTCTTCATTGAGATACCAGTGCCCTATTGTAAGATGTTTGGGAGATCACGAAGCCCGCTCGACTGGAGCTGGCGCGGATGCCGCAAAACGCCCATTGTTAGGATTTTTAGGAGATCATGAAGCCCGCTGTACTGGTTACCAAACGTGTTTTTCCCGAAGCGATCGAGCTGTTGCGCCGCCACGCGGAAGTCGAATACATCGATTCCGACGACGGGCTCCCGCCGGAGGAGCTTCTGCGGCGGAGCTGCGGCAAGCAGGGCATCGTCAGCCAGCTCACCGATAAGTTGACCGCGGAGCGGCTGGCGCAGTTCCAGGGCGTCCGTTTTATCGCGCACGTCGGCGTCGGTTACGACAACATCGATGTCGCCGCCGCCACCCGCTGCGGGATCATGGTGACGAACACGCCGGACGTCCTGACGGACACGACCGCCGACCTCGCCTTCGCGCTGCTGCTGGCCGCCGCGCGCCGCATCGTCGAGGCAGATCACTTCCTGCGCTCCGGTCAATGGCGCCGCTGGAGCATCGATCTGCTTGCCGGCCACGACGTGCATCACAAGACGCTCGGCATCTTCGGCATGGGCCGCATCGGGCAGGCTGTCGCGCGCCGCGCCCGGGGCTTTTCCATGCGCGTGCTTTACAACGACACGCGCCGCGCGCCGGAAGCGATTGAGCGGGAACTGGAGCTTGAATTCGTTGAAAAGGACCGGCTGCTGGCCGAGTCGGACTTCGTCAGCCTGCACGTGCCGCTCACGGAATCCACGCGCCACCTGATCGGAGCGGCGGAATTGGCCAAGATGAAGCCCTCGGCAATCATCGTTAACACGTCGCGGGGTCCCGTCATCGATGAGCCCGCACTGGCCGAAGCGCTATCGAAAGGCGTGATCGCTGGAGCCGGGCTGGACGTCTTCGAAGAGGAGCCTAAGGTGCACCCGGTCCTGCTCGAGCTGAAAAACGTCGCGCTGGCGCCGCACATCGGAAGCGCCTCGATCGACACGCGGCGGAAAATGTGCATGCTGGCGGCGGAAAACGCCGTTGCGGCCTTGGAAGGCCGGCGCCCGCCCAACCTGGTGAATCCCGAGGTACTTTCGTAGACAGTTCCCAGCTTCGCCGATCTGCGTTAGAAAAACCTCATCAGGGGTAGACTCAAGGTGGAGGCCATTATGCCCCACCATTCCAAGGAGGGCAAAGATGCCCATCCGCTTCATCCCCCCACCGAGGTTCTGACCCGAGGCTTCGATCCCAGGCTTTCGGTGGGCTCGGCCCGCCCTGCGGTCTTTCGCAGTTCGACTTACGTCTTCTCCAGCCCGGAAGCGGCCGAGCGCGCCTTCGATATCGCATCCGGACGGGCGCGAAGAGAAGAGGGAGAAAGCGTCGAGCTGATCTACTCACGGTTCAACCATCCCAACGCGGAGATTCTGGAGGAACAAGTGGTTCCGCTGGAGCCCGGCGCCGCCTCGGCGGCCGTGTTCAACTCCGGGATGGCCGCCATCATGACCGCTTTCCTGACCTTTCTCCGGCCCGGAAACACGATCGTCTACACGCTCCCTCTTTATGGCGGCACGGTACATTTGATCCACGACCTTCTGCAACCGTGGGGCATTCAGGCGATTGGCGTTCCGGCCGGCGACGGGCCGGCGCTCGACGGCGCGATTCGGGCCGCGTCAAACCTCGGCATCGTTTTCATAGAGACGCCGGCGAATCCCACGATGGTGATGACGGACATCCGGCGTGCGGCGGAAACCGCGGCGCGGCGCCCCGACCACCCTCTCGTGATGGTGGACAACACTTTTCTCGGACCAACCTTCCAGCATCCCCTCGAGCTCGGCGCGGACATGGTGCTCTACTCGGCCACCAAGTTCCTCTCCGGTTTCAGCGACATGCTGGGCGGTCTGGCGCTGGCCCGCAACCCGGACCTGATCGCGCAGATGCGCGGGCGGAGCACGATGTTCGGCAACATCCTGCAGCCCGATGAGTGCTGGCTGCTGGACGGCAGGCTGCCCACCGTTTCCCTGCGCATGAACAGGCAGAGCAAGAACGCCCAGCGTATCGCCGAGCGCCTGGCGCGCCATCCGCGGGTGCGGCGGATACACTATCCCTCGCTGTTCGACGATGCGGAACAGATCCGCATCCGGGATGCGCAGTGCGATTTCCCGGGCGCCGTTTTCTCCATGGAACTCGGCAGCCGCGAGGCCGCCTTCGCTTTTCTGCGCGCGGTCAGGCTGGCCCGCAACGCCGTTTCCCTGGGCGGGGTCGAAACGCTGATCTGCCACCCGAAAACCACGACCCATTCGGGACTTTCCGCCGAAGAGTCCGAGGCCGCGGGAATCACCGAGGGACTGGTTCGCGTCTCGGTCGGGATCGAGGACTGGCGCGACTTGCTGGCAGACTTCGAGCAGGCGCTCAACGCGATACCGGCCAGCAGCGGAGCGCCCGAACCGGCGGCCGCGCAGCCACGTTAGCGCCGGACGCCGAAGACGCCTTGGATGGTACCCTGATCACGTGAGAATCGGCATCACTTGCTATCCCACTTACGGCGGCAGCGGCATCGTTGCGACAGAACTTGGACTGGAACTGGCCAACCGCGGCCACGAGGTCCACTTCATTTCCTACGCCAATCCCATCCGGCTTGACCCTGGCATCCCGCGCATCCATTACCACGAGGTGGAGGTCACCACGTACCCGCTGTTTCAGTACCCGCCCTATGCGCTGGCGCTCGCCTCGCGGATGGCCGAGGTAGCGCTGCGGCATTCGCTCGACCTGCTGCACGTCCATTACGCCATTCCGCACTCGATTTCCGCGATGCTTGCGCGCCAGATGCTGGCCCGGCAGGGCCGCCGGCTGCCGTTCATCACTACCCTGCACGGCACCGACATCACGCTCGTGGGCGCCGACCGGTCCCTCTTTCCCATCACCAAGTTCTCCATTGAGGAGTCAAACGGCGTAACCGCCATCAGCGACCACCTGCGCGTCACTACCGTGGATTTCTTCGGCGTGGAGAACGAAATCCGCGTGATCAAGAACTTTGTGAACTGCGAGATCTACAGGCCGGATCCCGAGCGGCGGGGCAGTTCCGCCCTTGCGCCCAAAGGCGAAAAAGTGCTGATCCACATCTCGAATTTCCGCCCGGTGAAGCGCGTGCTCGATTGTATCCGCATTTTGCGCGAAGTGCGGCGGCACGTCCCCGCGCACCTGGTGATGGTAGGCGACGGCCCCGACCGCGGCCCCGCGGAACGCCTGGCCAGGGAACTCGGCGTCGAAGAGAACGTGACCTTTATGGGCAAGCGGAGCCACGTCGAGCGGCTGCTTCCGCTGGCGCACGTCCTGCTGCTCCCCAGCGAGATGGAATCGTTCGGGTTGGCCGCCCTGGAAGGGATGGCTTGCGGCGTCCCGCCCGTGGCGACTCATGTGGGAGGGCTTCCCGAAGTCGTCAGCAACGGCGAGGACGGGTTTCTGGAAAACGTGGGCGATATCACCGCCCAGGCGGCTCGCGTAGTCGAGTTGCTGACGGATTCCACCCTGTACGAGCGGATGTCGCGCGCCGCGCGGCGGAAGGCCGAGACCCAATACTGCGCCTCACTGATCATTCCGCAGTACGAGCGCTACTACGAAGAGGTGTGCAGCCGGCCGGCGGGCGCACTTGCGTCCGTGTGAGTGCCCCTCAGCGCTGTCCGGAGCCATCGAGCCGCTTATATGCACTGTGTGGCCGAGGCTCGCCGGGGCCCATATACTGGAAGGGATGGGGTTTAAACTGGCCGTGGACTATCGCCCGCGGGGCGACCAGCAGACGGCTATCGAGCAGTTGGTCAGGGGGGTGAACGAGGGCGACCAGCACCAGGTGCTGCTCGGCGTGACCGGTTCGGGAAAGACATTCACCATCGCCAAAGTGATCGAGCAGGTGGAGCGCCCGACGCTCGTGCTGGCGCACAACAAGACCCTGGCCGCGCAGTTGTACCAGGAATTTAAAACGTTTTTCCCCAATAACGCCGTCGAGTATTTCGTCAGTTACTACGATTACTACCAGCCGGAAGCCTACATTCCCTCCGGCGATATTTATATCGAAAAGGAAGCCACCATCAACGACGAACTCGACAAGCTGCGGCTCTCGGCCACCCGCTCCCTGTTCGAGCGCCGCGACTGCATCATCGTCGCGAGCGTGAGTTGCATCTACGGTCTCGGCTCTCCCGAGGCGTACTACGGCATGCTGCTGATGCTCGAAAAGGGGCAGAAGATCTCGCGGCAGCAGATCCTTCAGCGGCTGGTCGAAATCCTCTACGAGCGCAACGACCAGGATTTCCGGCGCGGCACCTTCCGCGTGCGTGGAGACGTAATCGAGGTATTTCCCACTTACGACGATTACGCCTACCGCATCGAGCTCTGGGGCGATGAGATTGAAAGCCTGTCGCAAATCGACCCGCTGCTCGGGCAGGTGCGGCAGACCTACGTGCGGCTTCCCATCTACCCCAAGACGCACTACGTGATGAGCGAGGAGACGCGCGAGAACGCGCTGCGCTCCATCGAGAACGAACTCCATTGGTGGCGCGCGGAACTGGAAAAGCAGGGCAAGCTGGTGGAGGCGCAGCGGCTGTACCAGCGCACGATGTTCGACCTGGAGATGATCCGGCAGATCGGCTACTGCCACGGGATCGAAAACTACTCGCGCCACTTTTCCGGCCGGCTGCCCGGCGAAGCGCCGCCGACGCTGCTCGATTACCTGCCGCACGACGCGCTGATTGTGATCGACGAGAGCCACCAGACCATCCCGCAGTTACACGGGATGTATCACGGAGACCGCTCGCGCAAGGAGACGCTTGTTGAGTACGGCTTCCGCCTGCCGAGCGCGCTCGACAACCGGCCGCTGACGTTCGAGGAGTTCGAGAACCGCGTGAACCAGGTGATCTACGTGTCGGCCACGCCGGGGCCGTACGAGTTGACGAAATCCGCCGGGGTGGTCGTCGAGCAGGTGATCCGCCCGACGGGACTCGTGGACCCGGAAGTCGAGGTACGGCCGATCAAGGGGCAGGTGGACGATCTGTTGAACGAAATCCGCAAGCGCGTGGAAGCCGGCGAGCGGGTGCTGGTGACAACGCTCACCAAGCGCATGGCCGAAGACCTGGCCGAATACTACACGGAGGTCGGCGTGAAGTGCCAGTACCTGCACTCGGAGGTCTCAACACTCGACCGCGTGAAGATCCTGCGCAACCTCCGGCGCGGCGACATCGACGTGCTGATCGGCGTGAACCTGCTGCGCGAAGGCCTTGATCTTCCCGAAGTTTCACTGGTGGCGATTCTCGACGCCGATAAAGAAGGCTTTCTGAGGTCCGAGGGTTCGCTGATCCAGACCATCGGACGCGCCGCACGCAACGTGCACGGCAAGGCCATACTCTACGCCGACGTGATCACCGAGAGCATGCGGGCCGCGATCAACGAAACCAACCGCCGCCGCCGGATCCAGACCGCGTATAACGAGGCCAACAACATCACGCCGCAATCGATCGTCAAGCCCATCGATATGAGTTTGGTGGCGATCGCGGAGGCCGATTACGTCACGGTTCCCATCGAGGAGGAAGAGACCGAGGAGATCCCGCCCGAGCAGATGAGCCGCTATATAACCGAACTTGAGGAGAAAATGCGGGAGGCGGCGCGGAAATTTGAATTCGAGAAAGCCGCCCAGTTGCGCGACCGTATTAAAGCCTTGAAGGCGAAATCCGTGGCGGTGGCGTGAAATGGCGGCCTGCACACCTCGCATCGTCGTACTGGTGGGACTGCCGGGCTCGGGCAAGTCCACCTGGCTGGAGAAGATCGGCGCTACAGCGCTTTCCTCGGATGCCGTGCGCGGGCTGCTAGCCGACGACCCCACGAATCAAACCATCCACTTCCGCGTGTTCCGGGTGCTGCGGCGGCTGATCAAAGAGCGGATCGAGATCGGCCGTCCGGTCACATACGTGGACGCGACCCATCTCACTCCCCGCGAACGGCGGCCCTACATCCGGATGGGAGAACTCTACGGCTGCGAGGTCGAGGCCGTTTACTTCGACGTGCCGCTCGAGGTATGCAAGGAGCGCAACCGCCGGCGCAGCCGCGTCGTTCCCGAAGAGGCGCTCGAGCGGATGGCGCTCAAACTCGTGCCGCCACGGATTGACGAAGGCTTTTCGCGGATCACCGTTCTGTCCGCCTAGCCGCGCTCTGCCGCTAGGATTGCGAAGCCTAAGGGAAGGGACAATACCGGGCCCGTAACCAGCCGTTACTCTTCCTTCTTCTCTTCCTTTGGCAACCCCAGCAACTCCCTCTGTTCCTCTTCCGGCAGCCTCTCCACCGGGGTCAAGTGAATCCCCTTGATCGTGGGGTGAGTGAACCGGGGATCCTTCGGATTGGCGCGCAGCAGGTCACGCCAGTTGGCGTTGACCTCATCCGTCAAGTCAATCATGGTCAGATCATCGTCGTCTTCGTCTTCCTGCCACGTGCCGTCCGCCCTCTTCTCTACTTCATCGTCTGGCATGTTATTACCCCTTCGCTACTTATATCCCTCTATACGCTTTCACGCCAGACACCTCGGATTTTTTCCAGGCACGCGGAACGGCTGCCATGCACTCATGCTCGTGCAGCTACCGGGCTTCGCAGTTAGTCTTGTAGCTCGTCATGAGTCCGCATCTTTCCAGATGCGCATGCCGAACATCCATACAACGGCCGGGACGAGGGAAAAGACGCCGGTTGCCGCCGCAATGAGCCGCGCGGGAACACCCCAGTCCGTGGCCAGGCCGGTGCTGTAGTTGGCGATTGACATGGCAACCACCAGCAGGGCGAAATCCGCCGAAAACACGCGGCCGCGGTAGCTGTCCTGGGTCTGGAGCTGCAAGAGCGTGGTGGAGAAAACCCACACGATCGAAATGCCGCCGTGCGCGAACATAACGGCCAGCGCTGCAAACGCGAGCGTAGGCGCCGCAGCCAGCGCCGCGTAGCCCGCGCCGCAGACTAAATATCCGATCAGAATGCCCAGCCGCATCAGCTTGTGGCGCTGCCCGGCCCAGTAGTTCCCAATGATGGGTCCGAGCAGCGCACCGACGCCCCGGGAACTCATGAGCGCGCTCATGCCCAGCATGGCGCCGCGCCGCATGTCCTCCATCTGGACAGGGAAGATGCGCTCGCCGAAAACCGGCAGCAGAACGAGGTGAGTGCCGAGAAGACCGAGTCCTGTTTTCACTAGCAGCAGCGCCAGCACCGGCTTGTTGCGCCGCACGTAACGGATGCCCTCGATCATGGGCGAGAAATCCACGAGGTCGCGGGCGCGGAGAGGAGCCGCTCCGGCCAGGTGCGGCTCGTGATATCGCATCTGGGCCACCAGCAAAGCCGAAAGGAGGAAGGAACAGCAGTTCAGGATGAACACCGCGTCCCGGCCGAACAGGGCCGCCACCGCGCCGCCCAGCCCGGAGCCAATCGCCAGGTTCAGCGACCAGGTCATCGAAGAGAGGCCGTTGGCCACCACCAGGTTTTCGCGTCCCACGATGTTCGGAATCGACGCGCTGCGCCCCGGCTCGAAGAACGCCCACATCATGGTCTCCAACAGCAGCAGCACGTAAATCAGCCAGATGATCTGGGCGCGGCTGACGAAAAGCATTCCGAGCACGATGACAGCGCGGGCCAGGTCGGCCGCGATCATCACGGTCCGGCGGCTGAGGCGGTCATTCACCACGCCGGCGATGGGGGCGGCGAAACACTGAGGGAGCACCTGAAGCACGACCGCAAGCGCCACCGCCCGCGCGCTGTTCGTGACCTCGAACAGCAGCGAGTAGATGGCGATGGTGTAGATCCAGTCGCCCATCTCGCTGACGATCTGGGCGAGCCAGAGGTAACGGAAGTTGCGGTTCGATTTGACCAGCCGCCAGTAGGCGGGCAGCGAAACACCGGAATGGGTCATGCCTTAGCAGGGCGTATACAGGCCCATGCGCCGTTTGACCAGCTCGACCGTGGCGTTCGCGATCGGGGTGACACGCTCGGCGCCCTCGCGGAGCACGGCGTCCACGTAGCCCTTCTCCGAGACGATCTCGTTGTAGCGCTTTTGCAGCGGCTCAAGGTTCGCGATCACCATATCGGCCACCTGCTTTTTCAGCTCGCCGTAGCGCATGCCGGAAAAGTGGGCGCGCATTTGGGCGTCGTCCCATCCGCTGAAGGCCTGGAAGATGCCGAGCAGGTTGGCCACCCCGGGGCTCAGCACGTCGAAATCGACGCCCGGGGCGGAGTCCGTCGTAGCGCGCATGATTTTTTTCCGGATCGTTGCGGGCGGATCGAGCAATGCGACGGCGTGGCCGCTGCCCGGAGCGGACTTGCTCATCTTCTTCGTGGGATCGTCGAGCCCCATGATTCGTGCGCCCACGCTCGGCAGGCTGGTTTCCGGCATCACGAACGTTTCGCCGTAAAGCGAGTTGAAGCGCTGGGCGATGTCGCGTGTCAGTTCGAGATGCTGGGTCTGGTCCTCTCCCACCGGCACGATGGCCGCCTGGTACAGAAGAATGTCGGCGGCCATCAACACGGGGTATTGCAGCAGCCCGTCGCCGACCGTTTCCTGTTCGGCAGCCTTAGCCTTGAACTGCGTCATCCGCTGGAGCCAGCCGACCGGCGTGACGCACGTCAGCATCCAGCACAGCTCGGCATGGGCCGGAACGGCGGACTGCACCATGATGGTGCTCTGCTTGGGGTCGATCCCGGCGGCCAGATAGAGCGCGGCCAGCTCGCGGATCTTCGCGCGCAGTTCGTCCGGATTCTGGTACACGGTGACCGCGTGCATGTCCACAATGCAGAAGATCGCTTCGTAATCCGACTGAATCCGGACCCAGTTCTTCAACGCCCCCAGGTAGTTTCCGATGTGGAGATTACCGGAGGGCTGCATTCCGGAAAATACTCGTGGTTTCATGGATGAAGGCAAATTCCTATCGTACCGTGACGAACGAACCCGAAACCATAACAATCGAGAAACTGGTCTATGGCGGAAAAGGCCTCGGAAGACAGAACGGCCGCGTCGTGCTGGCGCCGTTTGTTCTGCCGGGGGAGACGGCGCGCGTCCGCGTGGAAGCGCGCAAGGCCGGGTTCGTCGAGGCGGAGCTGGAGGAAGTGGTGACGCCGGCGCCGGGCCGCGTCGAACCGCCCTGCCCCTTTTTCTACCGCTGCGGCGGTTGCCACTACCAGCACGCCTCCTACGAGCTGCAACTCGAGCAGAAACGCGAGATTGTGCGGGAGGCGCTGGCGCGGTTAGGGAAGCTGGAAGCGCCGCCCGATACCGGCATCGTCAGCGGCCCGCCGTGGAATTACCGCAACCGGGCGCAACTGCACATCTCGGGCGGTGAGATCGGCTACTACGCCCACGGCTCCCGCCGGCTGGTTCCGGTGGACCACTGCCCGATCTCGTCGCCGAAGATCAACGAAGCACTGGCGGCGCTGGCCGGAATGCTGCGCGATGCCCGGTTTCCGGCGTTCGTACGCTCCATCGAGCTGTTCACCAACGAATCCGAGGTGCAGCTCAACGTTCTCGAAACCAGCCGGCCCGTGGCGCGGCGGTTTTTCGACTGGTGCGCCGAGCGCATTCCGGGGTTCACTCACGATGCTATCGAGTACGCGGCGGGCGGCTGCCTGTTTCGCGTGCGGCGCCGGTCGTTCTTTCAGGTGAACCGGTTTCTAATCGAGCCGCTGGTGGAGACTGCGGTGGCTGGCGCGGAGGGGCAGACGGCGTTCGATCTGTACGCCGGGGTGGGGTTGTTCACGCTGCCGCTGGCCCGGCGCTTCCAGACGGTGACCGCGGTCGAGTCTTCGTCCAGCGCCGCCGGGGATCTGGAGTTCAACGCCGCGCGCGCGGCAGTTGCAGTGGAAGTACGGCGGCAACCGGTGGAGACCTTCCTGGAACAGACGACCCAGACGCCGGACTTCGTGCTCGCCGACCCGCCCCGGACCGGTCTCGGCAAGCCGGTGGTAAGCCAACTGCTGCGGCTGCGGCCGCCCCGGCTGGCGGTCGTATCCTGCGACCCTGCGACCCTGGCGCGCGACCTTGGCGCGCTGGTGGGCGGGGGCTACCGGATCGACCAGCTCACGGTGCTCGATCTGTTCCCGCAAACGTTCCACATCGAGACCGTGACGCAGCTTAGCCTGGGCGAACTGGGCTGACCCGCGCTCACTTGGCGATTCGCTGGGCGATGCGGGCAGCCTGGGCGTTGAGGTTGGCGAGCTGGCGCATATCCTCCTCGGCCATGGCGATGCTTTCCTGGATGCGGGCGATGCCGGGGGGAGGATTGTCGAGGTGGCCCGAGAGGGCGTGGTACTGCTCGGTAATGTCTTTGTACCGCCGGAGCATGGCGGTCAGATAGCTCTCGCGCCGGCGGTTGATCTCCTCGAGCTCGCGCACCAGGGTAGAAATCTGGTTGAGCCGGGCAGCGTTCGCGCGGTTCTCCTCGCGGATGGTCTTGTTGGCGGCCTCAAGTTGTGCGAGCCGCTGCTCCTTTCCCTGAAGCTCGTCTTTGATGGCGCTCAACACACGGTTTGAACTGGCGATTCGCTGTTTAAGATCCGCCTCCGAGGCGGCAAGGCGCTGATTCTCCTCCGCGGCGCGCTGCATGGCGGTTTCGAGTTCGTGGATGCGGTCCTGGAGGCCGGCGATGGCGGCATTCGCGCTGGCGAGCTTATCGCGGAATTGGAATAGCAGCTCGGCTTGTTCGACTGCCAGGCTGGAAAGTGCTGCGGGTTCGCTGGGAGTTTCGGCGCGGGCGGAGCCGGCTTCGAGGGCGGCAAGGTCGCGGCGCAGGGCCTCGGCCTCTTGTGCGAGCTGCTCGGAATTTGAGCGCAGTTGGCGGTTCTCGCGTTCCAGCTCTTCGAGGCGTGCAATCTGCGCGGAAGTTTCACTGACATACCGCGCCGCGATGAACGCCGCGACACCGGAAACGGCCAAAACGGCCAGGAGCACCGGCCAAAGCGGGACACGGGGGGACTTAGACATGGCGAATCCTATCACTTTTCGATTACGAAGCGGTTTCTGTAAGTCAAGCGGCGGTCCTGGTTGGCCAGCTCGACCTGCAAGATTTTCGATTGCCGCTCGGGCACGCGCAGGACCACGCTGTAATGGGAAGCGATCGAGCGGAATGCTCCGGCTATCGCATTGGGTATTTCAGCACGGGAGCGGCAGAAGGCGCCCGTGCCGCCGCTCAGCTCCGCGAGCTGCTTGATGCCGCCCTGGTACGCTTCGTTCAGGCGGTCGTTGCGATAGGCCAGGTGAACGATAAACAGCGGCGTTTCAAAGGCCGCCAGCTTGTCCTGCAGCTTGGTGATCTTTTCGCGGACCAAACCTTCGGGAAAGCGGCGGCTCATATCGCCGGGATCGCTCGAGTTGATGACGGGGTTAGCGAAGTCCTCGCGGTAGTTGTAAATGTTGCTGTCGGTAACGTAAATGAGGCCGACCCGGACTGCGGCTTTGGCAAGAATGGAATCGGCCACGCGGGCGGCTACCTCGACGGTGTCGAGAAAGCCGGCCTTTCCGCTGACGGGGACTGCTCGAATGGCTTCGGCGAGCGCGGCGCGGTCGCCGGTAGGGTCCAACAGGACCTGGAGGCCGTCCTGCGAACGCAGCAGCGCGACGCGGGCATTGTCAGGCAGCTTTCCGATCTCAGCGATGAGCGCTTCGCGGGCGCTATCGGCGAGGGCGAAGTCGTCGGTCCAGTCTAAGACGAGAAGGATGACGAGCCCGTCGTCAGGCCCGCGGGCGGCGAGCACGGGGGCGGCGGCGCCATCCACCTTGGCGCTGAAGTCCTTGGCCGTCGCGGCCGCGGCATCCGCGTCCCCCGGATCGATCCACACAGGCACACGGAGAACATGCTGGCGCTGCTGCGGCGGCGAAGCCCCCAGAGGAATAGAGAGCAGCAACAGGAGCACGAGCGCCGTCAAAACGTGTACCTCAATCCTAATTGAATGATACGCCCGCCATAAGAGCCGATGATCTTCCCGGCGTTCACATTGGGAGCGGAGGCGGGGCCGATGACGGGGTCGGGATTGCTCCAGTTGGCATGATTGATGAAGTTGAGGCCGACGGCGCTGAACTCGACGGCGCGGTCGGCGGCGAGCGCAAACCGCTTGACCAGCGAGAGGTCGTGGTTCTGGCTGCTCGGATTGGTGAGCGAGGGATGGGTGCGGGAGACCGTCCCCATGGTGAAGTCGGGCGGCTGATCGAAAGCTGCGGGATTGAACCAGAGTTCCGGCGATGGCTTCGCGACGTGGGGATCGACGCCCGGAACCGCGTTGACCCGCAAACTGGAGATCACTCCGCCGGTGTTATTGAACATCGGACGAAGGGCCAGCGGATCGCCGCTGTAGAAAGTAGTGAGGCCGCTGATGGACCAGCCGTTCACGAGGTGGCGTCGCCAGTCGTTAAACGCGAGCAAGGGCTTGCCCGAGCCGAAGGGCAGCTCGTACATGTAGCTGAGCGAAAACCGGTGGGGTCTGTGGCCGGCGGTCAGCGACCACTCGTTCTTGCTGTTGAAGTAGTCCTGGGTTCCGGGTCCCGAGTAATCGTCCATCTGCTTGGCGAACTCGTAATACATGCTGAGGCTGAGGCCGGCGGAGGCGCGCTTCTCAATCCGAAGGAACCCGGCATCGCGTTTGTAGCGGCCGCGCGGCCAGGAACTGAAGAGATCGAAACCCTTGTATTGGGGAAAGGGACGCAGGGAGCGGTTGAACTGTTCGTCGTTGAGCAGGTCGCGGTACTGAAGGGCTTCGAGCGGCAAGGCGTTCGGGTTGGCCGCGCCGTTACTGACGTAAAGGTTGCGCCCGCCAGCGTATGAGGCGCCGATGGTGACCACGACGTTGCCGGGCGCCTCGCGCTCGAGCGAAAGCGAGGCGCTCTGGTAAACGGGCACGAGATCGCTTCTATCAGCGAGGTCGGCGATGGTGTCATTGGCCGCGTCAGGGCTGAGGTTGGGGCCTGCCTGCGATACGGGCGGCAGCCCGTCGGAGAGGACGATGGCAGGCTCCAACTGCACGTTAGGAGAAATGAAGGTCGGCGTTCCGTTGAAACCCTGTGTGCCCCACTGCCCGAAATAAACGGGGATGCCGGAGTAGCTGCGGCTAAAAGAGCCGCGGAGAACGGTCTTGGTGTCGCCGCGCGGATTCCAGGAGAAGCTGGCGCTCGGGGCGAAATTCGTGATTGCAGGCTTGAAAGCGTCGCCGACGCCGTCCCTGCCGGCAACGATCAGCGCGCCGGGGCGGTCATTCGCCGGGTTGATCACGCTGAGATCGACCGTGGATTGCCGGTTCCACTTCTCAGTCCGCGGGCGGCTGTTCTGGATGTTCAGCCCCACCGAGAAGTTCAGTCCCTTGGAGGCTTCGTAGGAATGGCGGAGCGACAGAAGAGCGGAACCGGTTCTGAAGTAAGAAGGCGAACGCACGACGCTGAGGTCGGCAAAATGGGAAAGGCCAAGCAGGAAGGAAGCAAAGGCGTGGCCGGTGTTTACGATACCCGGCAGGCTGGTGAGACCGGCAGCGAAAGAAAAGCTGCCGGAGGGACTGCCGGGCCAGTAGGTATGCACCTGTCCGGCGGTGTATTGCGCAACGGCGCGAAAACCGTGCTTTCCACGGCGGGTGGAAAAAGCATTGGTCCACACGAAGGAGTTGCGGACGTCCTTCGAAGTGGGGTTGTAGCGCCCCATGGACAGATAAGGCCCCAGACTCAGGATAGGAAATTCCTTGCCGGGCGAGCCGGTTAACCCGAGGAGCGTTGGATAGTCCGTGTCGTCCTCGGAGCTGTTCCGCGTGCCGCTGGTGGAGGCTTCGAAGGTGAAGGTATTCACAGTGCGGGCGGAAGCGGTGAAGACGTATTCCAGCGAGCCGCGGCGGCTATGGAAGTTGCGGTCGGACGATCCGGGGTTGGCGGCATTCGGGAAAAATTTGGCCGCTCCGAGGAAGCCGTTGGAGAACGAGAGGCCGAGGCTGAGCCGGTGCCGCTCCCGGAGCGTGTGGTCCACGTTGGCGATCATCCCGTTGGCGATGTTGGTTTCCGGCGAGTGGATGAAATAGTTATTGCGGAAAAACGGCCCGACATTCGTGTTGGGCGCGGGATAGAACTCCAGCGCTTCTTGGGCAACCGGGTCTATGCGGGCGGAGGGAATGCGATTCTCCGGAAAAGGGTCGCGGAGATATTCCAGATTTTCGGTGGAGACGGGCTGCGCGGGGTCGAAGTCCGGGTTCGGGCGCGTGGTGAGCGGATCGTAGATCGGAAGCGGGTTGCCGGCGGCATCGACGGTAGCGGACCAATCGCCAATGCGCTCGGGCAGCGTCGGGATGGTCCTGAGATAGGAGCGGGAGATCTTTTCGCGCACCCCTTCGTACGACAGGGAAAAATAGGTGCTCCGCGTGCCGTTGTAAATGCGCGGGATGAGGACGGGACCCGCGATGTTGAGGCCGAACTGGTTGCGCCTGAGGGTTGATTTCTCAGCGCCGCGCTGGCGGGCTTCGTGGGGAAGGGCGTCGAGAAAATCGTTGCGGAAATTCTCAAAAATGCGCCCGTGCCAGACCGGCCGCCGTCCGCCGTTGCGGCCCTTTCGCCTTGGGCTGTCGGGGCGCAGGCCAAGCTCGCGGGTGACCTGTTTAAACTCCTCGACGGCCTTGTCCAGCTCCGACATGGAAGGCGGCGAAACGCCGCGGCGGGCGGGTGTCTGCGTGGCTTTGGGCTCGTTCTGCGCCGCCAGTACCAGGCATTCCGTGCATACGAGCACAACCATGGCCACCGTCGTGGCGCGGACCATAATCCAAGTGTACCCTGGAAGGTGCCGGGCTTAAATTTCCGGCGGGAGGACAACGTGAAAGTGCGCGAAATCGCGGCTGCATTGGGCTGCGAAGTGGTAGGAAACGGGGAGCTGGAGATCACCGGTCTGGCGCCGATGGAGCAGGCCGGGCCTTCGGAGTTAACATTCCTGGCAAACCCGAAGTACGCGCACAAGGTGAAGCATACGAAAGCGGGCGCGATTCTGGCCGCCGAGCCGGTGAAGGACCTGCCGATCACGAGCCTCGTGTCGAAAAATCCTTACCTGGATTTCGCGCGGGCGCTCGAGATGTTCTACCAGCCTCCGAGACCGTGCCCGGGGATTCACCCGCTGGCGTCGGTAGCGCCGACGGCGGAAATCGGGGAGAACGCTTCCATCGGCCCCTTCGCGGTGGTGGGCGAAAGGGTGAAGATCGGGCGCAACGCGGTGCTCCATCCGCACGTTGTCATCTATGAGGGCGTGGAGATCGGCGACGATTTCTACGCGCACTCCCACGCGACGGTGCGGGAGTTCTGCCGCATCGGCAACCGCGTAACACTTGGAAACGGTGTGGTCATTGGTGGCGACGGATTCGGCTTTGCGCACAAGCCGGACGGGTCGCACTACAAGATCGTGCAATCGGGCATTACGGTGATCGAGGACGACGTGGAGATTCAGTCGCTCTCCGCGGTCGATCGCGCGACGATTGGGGAAACCAGAGTGAAGCGCGGCGCCAAAATCGACAACCTCGTCCAGATTGGCCACGCCTGCGTCGTGGGGGAGGACAATATTATTTGCGCCCAGGTGGGGCTGGCGGGCAGCTCGGTGCTGGGCCGCAACGTGGTGCTGACGGGACAGGTGGGGGTGTCGGGGCACCTTACCATCCACGACAACGTCGTCGTCTATGCGCAGAGCGGCATCGGCGGCGACGTGAAAGCGGGAAGCACCGTAGCGGGATCGCCGGCGTTTGATGCACGGGAGTGGCTCCGCGCAGTAACGGCTTTCCCCAAGCTGGCGGACCTCATGAAAACCGTCAGGGAACTCAGAAGGAGAGTGGAGGAGCTTGAAAAAACGAAAGGGGATGGCGCCGGAAAAAATGCCTAATCATCGTCAGTGGGGCACTTGCACAGTTGCGTATAAGAACGAGGAGTTCCTGGACAGCGCGGATGCGCGTCCGCTGCGAATCCTCTCGGAATACCTGGAGCCGCTGTCGCATTTCCGGCGTGAAAAGATTCGCGACACGGTAGTGTTTTTCGGTTCGGCGCGGATCGAGCCCGGCAAGGGCCCGCTGGCGCGCTATTACGACGAGGCGCGCACGCTGGCGCGGATGCTGACCGAGTGGAGCGAATCCCTGAAAAACTCGAGCCGGCGGTTCGTCGTGTGCAGCGGCGGAGGTCCGGGCATTATGGAAGCGGCCAACCGCGGCGCCCGAGACGCGGGCGGCAAGACCGTGGGGCTGAACATCGGGTTGCCGTTCGAGCAGTTTCCCAACCCGTACATCTCGCCCGAGCTCTGCTTTGAATTCCACTACTTCTTCATGCGGAAGTTCTGGTTCGCGTACCTGGCGAAAGCCCTGGTGGTCTTTCCCGGCGGGTTCGGAACCCTGGACGAGCTGATGGAGATACTGACGCTCGCGCAAACACGGAAGCTGGCGAAGAAAATCGTAATCGTCCTCTATGGGAGCGAGTACTGGAAGCAGGTAATCAACTTTGAAGCGCTGGCGCGGTTCGGGACGATCTCGCCCGAGGATCTCCAGCTCTTCCAGTTCGCGGACGATCCCGAGACCGCCATGGAGATCCTTAAGGAAGGCCTCACGAAATACTACCTGACGCCGGCAGAGCCGCTGCCGGAGCAGGAGGAGGAAACCCCGGCGATCGCGAAGTCGGTGGTGCCTCCGAAGAGCCTCGTGGAACGGTAGCGGGCGATCGAGCGGCGGCGATTAATCCGCCGCCAGAGGAAGGCTCACGCGGCCGGTCCGTTCCAGCCAACTGCGGAACATGCGCACAAAATCACGCACGGCGGGGTTCGTGCCCAGTTCCTCAAGCGTGTAGATCATCTTGCGGCGCCAGTTGGGATACTCCGAAACGGTGGCCGGCAGGTTCTGCTGTTCGGTCTCTTTGGTCAGGTCTTCCTGGTTGAGAGTCATGAACGCGGAGGGCGCCAGCGCCAGCCAGCCGACCAGCGCATTGTGAAGTTCGCCCGTCAGTTCGGGCACGTGAGCCGCGTCGCGAGGGAAAGAATCCGGGAGCAGCCCCGCCGCGAATAAAGCATCCAAGAGCTTCTGCTTTTCAGACGCCCGTTCCGCGAGCTGATGGTGATAGTTGGCTTCATCGAGCAGCAGACCGGCGTTGTGGCGCGCCTCGATGTCGCGCGCCTTCCAGAATCCGGCGAGCGTGGGCAGATCGTGAGTTGCTGAGGTCACCATCGCCTGCGCGGGGTAGTCCCAGGGGAGCTTGAACCGGCCGTGCCCATCCTTTTCGAAGTAGGGAACCTTGTAGCCGTATACCCCGAATCGCTCTAGCGCGCGGCGAATGTCCGGCGTCACCGTGCCCAGATCCTCGCCGACGATGGCCACGCGCTGCCGCACGCTTTCCAGCGCGACGATGTGCAGCAGCTCCTCGAAGCGGTCGCGGACGTAAGCGCCGCCGGCCGGGTCCATGCCTTCCGGAATCCAGTAAAGCCGGAAAAACCGCATCGCGTGGTCGATTCGCAGCGCTCCGCCGTGGCGGCAGTTTCGCCGGATAGATTCGGCGAAGAGGCGATAGCCGGTCTCGCGATGGTGCTCGCTGTTGGGCGGGGGAAACGACCAGTCCTGCCCCTTTGGCGAAAAGTTGTCCGGGGGAGCGCCGACGCGGCAGCCGGAAACGTAAAACGGCCGGTAGGCCCAGAAGTCGGCGCCGCAGCGATCCGTGGCGAGGGCGAGGTCGTGATAGAGGCCAATGGAAAGTCCCTTGTTGCGCGCATGTGCCTGTGCCGATTCCAGTTGCAGGTCGATCTGCCACTGCACGTACTTGTGATAGAGGACGGAACGCCAGTAGCGGCCGCGAAACCGGCGGGTGGCGGTGGAATCCGGATTGCGGAACTCCTCGGGCCAGTCCGGCCACACCCAGACATTCGGGTTCCGCCGGTGGATCCATTCATCCAGCGCGCACCAGGTAGCGAAGCGGTCAAGCATCTCGCCTTCGCGTTCTATGAAGTCCCGGAACTCGGCTGCGCGGGGGGAGTTCCGCCTGTACTCCGGCAGGAAATGCAGGAACGCGAGCTTGAGCCCGCGCGTTTTCAATGCCCAAACGCGCTCATACTCGACAAATTCGGCCGACCGCAGGGCCTCGATCTCCGCCTGCACCTCGGGCCTGGAAAAGAACGCCCGCGCGCGGGGGGAATTCCGGAAATCCTCCACGCGCTCCACGTCCAGGTAAATCGGATTCTTGAAAAAGCTGGAGCTCGGCAGATAAGGGCTGATGTTGAACGGCTGCCGGTTGGCAATTGCGTGCAGCGGATTCAAACCGATATATGCCGCGCCCACCTCGCCGGCCAGCCAGTCGATGATGTTTTCCAGATCGGTAAAATCGCCGCACCCCCAGTTCCTCTTCGACCGCAGCCCGTAAAGCGCGATAGCCAACCCCGCCGTGCGGGCGCCGTCGCGGACCGCCGGCGGCACGTAAGCGCGGTCGGGGCACAGGATCAGCCGCATGACGGCCGAGCGCGGTTCGGCATCCGGCGGGCGTATGGTCACCTCCACCTCGTGGTAGCCGAGCGGCGCATTCGGCTGAAGTGGCGCTTCCTTGCGGACGAAGCGCACGCCGCGAAGCTCGCTCCGGCCGATGGTGTTCAGATCGGCCAGGGAAATGGTGCTCCGTTCGGCCTGGCCCCCCTCCCAGCGGATCTCAAGCTGCGCGGTCAGCCCTTCCAGCTCCTCCGGGATGTTGATCCACAGCGATCTGTCGGTTTCACCCCGCACGAGCACCGGCGGAAGCAGGCGGCTCCATTCCTTCCACAGCCGGTTCTCGATGGCCCGATCCAGCTCTTCGCGGCTGTCTACGGGCACTCCCAACGCCTTGAGAATACCTTTCTTGGTTTCCGGCGTGGTCGTGTGGAGGTGGCCCCAGGTGTCGCCGTACTCCGGTTCGATCCCCCACATTTGGGCAGCGCGGTCCAGCGCCTGTTCATAGCTCTCAGAGGGTGCAAAAGTGATATTCATCAGGCCGGCGTCTCTTTCGATTCTAGCAACCGCATCCCGCAACACCGCCTTTCCATGGGAGAATGCTTCGTATGGAGCAGGACAACCCGGCCCGGACGCCGGCGGCTGAGGCCGGCCTTTTCGCCCGTATCGACGAGGACGACTACAGCCATCTCGGCGACGCCGTCATCACCACCAAACTGGATCGAGCCGTCAACTGGGCGCGCAAGAATTCCATCTGGCCGATGACGTTCGGACTGGCCTGCTGCGCCATCGAAATGATGTCGATGAGCGCCTCCCGGTTCGACGTCGCGCGGTTTGGCGCCGAGGTGTTCCGCGGGTCGCCGCGGCAGTCGGACCTGATGATCATCGCCGGCCGCGTCTCGAACAAGATGGCGCCGGTCATCCGCCACCTCTACCAGCAGATGCCCGAGCCCAAGTGGGTGATCTCGATGGGCGCCTGCGCGACCTCTACCGGCGTGTTCAACAACTACGCCCTCATCCCTGTGAATCAGGTGATTCCCGTCGACGTGTACGTGCCGGGTTGCCCGCCGCGTCCCGAGCAGCTCATATACGCCTTGATGCTGTTGCAGGAAAAGATTGCAAAACGCCCGGGCACGGCGCGGGAAATCCTCAATCTCGGCTGAAGCCGGTCAGAAATTATTCCGGTCAAAAAAAATAATTCGGGTCAAGAACTATTAGAGTTCGGACCGATATGGGAGTTGATAGGGCGAATAGCATTCGCCCTCGGGAGGTCCTATGAGCACAGTCGATCCAGTGCACAGCGCAGGGCAGACGTTGGCTGCCGCAGCTTCAGCCCCGTTGCCACCGGATATCGCCGCAGAGCATAGGGAGCTGATCCGGGCGGTCAAAGCAATCAACCCGACGGAGCTTTTCGGCCAGAAATGCGAACTCACGTTCGTGGTGGATCGCGAGACGCGCCGGCTGGTGGTGCGTATCATCGATCGCGAAACCAACGAACTGATCCAGCAAATTCCGCCGGAGTACCTGCTGCGCCTGGCGGCAGACCTGAAAAAAATGTCGCGCAGCGAAGAATAAAGCCGTGAAAACGGTTCGCCGTCCGATATGTTTTTCGGGTAGACATTATGGCCAGCAGCGCTCAGGATATTTACCTGGAGAGCAGAATACTTTCAGCGGACGGAGTGGAACTGGTGCGGATTTTATATCAGGCAGCATTGGAGTCGGTAGAGAAAGCCCGCCGGCATCTCAGGGAGGGCGACATCGCCGCGCGCTCCCGCGAAATCAACCGGGCGACCGCGGTGCTCACCGAACTCACGCTCTCGCTCGATCTCGACGCGGGCGGAGCGCTCAGCCGCAATCTGCTGGAGCTGTATGACTACATGCAGCGCCGCCTGCTGGAAGCGAACTTCTTGCAGAGCGAGCCGATTCTGGCGGAAGTATCGCGGCTGCTTGCGACCCTGCTGGAAGGCTGGATGAACTGCCATCCGGAGACCGAGCAGAAGAACGAAGTTCCCGTCGTGGAGCTGGCTCCGGACTATGGCGGAATGATCGCGGTGAGCTACTGAGTCAGTACAGGTCCCGGACAGGCACAATGTCCATGTCCTCGTACTCGCGGTTCTCGCCGGCCATGCCCCAGATAACGCGGTAGGGCTCCGTGCCGACGCAGGAATTAATGGACCAGCCCGGCACCAGAACGGCTTCGCGGTCGCGCACGATGAGGTGCCGGGTGCGGTTGGGCTGGCCGAGCAGGTGCACTACCACCTGGTCCCCCAGATCGAAATAGAAATCGATTTCCGAATGGCCGCGGTGTGTGTGCGGCGGCATGCTCGCCCAGACGTTGCCGCCGCAAAGTTCCGTGTACCCCATCAGGAGCTGGCAGCTCTCGATTCCTTCAGGGTGTATGTAGCGCACCACGCGCCTCCGTGAGGCTCGCGCCGCGCTGCCGATCTCATCGGCCCGGGCGGTTTCGGCCGACGCCTGGACGGTCGGGTATTTCGTATGGGCCGGGCAGCTCAGGAAGTAAAACTCGGCCTGCCCGTTGCCAAGATTCTCAAACAGAATCTGTTCCTCGCCCATGCCAATGTAGAGGCAATCCAGCCGCGCGAGTTCGTACGCTGTGCCGTTCACGCTCACAATGCCGGGGTCGCCGATGTTGATGATGCCGATTTCGCGGCGCTCGGTGAAGTACCGTGTTCCGAACTGGGGAACGGGCGGCAGCCGCACGGGCTTCGGTCCCGGCACGCAGCCGCCGGCCGCCAGGCGGTCAAGCCCGGTCAGCGCCAGCTTCAGCCGGCCGCTTTCCATCAGCCCGGAGAGCAGAAAGGCGTCCCTCAACTCCTCGGTTCCCAGCGCCTCCAATTCCTCGGGGCGGGGCGCCTCAACAGTGCGGATGCCATCGATCGGAAAGCTCACGGTATCTCCTCAACGTTAGTTATAAAGGGGCGACCTCCAATTCCACCGCGCTGACGGAACCCGCGGGAAATTGCCAGGCCGCCGCCTGCGGATTTGATATGGCGCGCTCCCGGGGCGCGAACACGTCAGGCTCATCCTGCGAAACGGCCGTCCTCAGATCCTCCGGGGCGATTTCGAACACGCGGCCCGAGACGATCCGCATCCCCGCGACCGAAAAGGCGGCCTGGACGGAACCGCGATACCGCAGGTTGGCGACGTGCAGGAAAATCTTATCTCCCGTGCGGCTCGCGGCGATATCGAGGTCCGGAGGCGCCTGAACGGCAATGCCCTGCTTGCCGTTGTGCCGCTTGAACAATCGCATGATCGAACCCACGGGCAGCAGATAGCTGACCCCGCGCGGCGTTTGCATCATGACGGCGTTCACGGTCCACCGCGTTCCGGCGAAATCCGCCGCTGTCGCGATTTTGACCTTCGCGCCGTGCCGCTGATAGATGTTCAACGAGCGCGCGTGGTAGGCGGCCGACAGCCACTCGCACAGGATCGGGTTGGCATTGTGCGGCTGCAGGCTGAGGTGGCCCTCCGTGATGGCGATCCCCTGGCTGAACCGCCCGGCCGTGAGAACCTGTTCGAGTTCCACAACGCGCTTCTCCACGACCGTTGTCAGCTCGAGCAGCTCCTCCCAGGCCGCCTGGGGGTCCTTCTGGTATCGGATACCGCGCAGAACAGTATCGCGGCGCCGGGGCGACATGCCCATCATGTGGATGGCAACATAATCGAGGTGCTCGCCGGCGCGCTTCAGCAGTTCACCGGCCCACAGCTCGCCGCGGCCTTCGCGGTCGCCCCAGCCGATGAGCTGGATGGAGGGGTCGCGCGCCCGCATCGCCTTGGCGAAGCTGATGGTATGGGTGATGGTCTCCTCGAGCGTGAAGTGCTGGCGGCCATAGGAGGTTTCGTTGCCAAGCTGCCAGAGCTTGATGCCGTAGGGCCGGCTTACTCCGTGCCGTTTGCGTTCGGGGTTGTCGGGATCGTTCGCGTAGGAGACCCAGCCGGCCGCTTCTTCCGCATCGCCGGTGCGGCCCTCACCGTAATGAACGCCGTCGCCCAGAAAATTGACGCAGTAAAGCGGTTCGGCGCCGGTGCGGCGGCAGAAATCGACAAACTCGTGAGTGCCGACGCGGTTAGTTTCCAGGCCGCCCCAGACGTAATTGCGCATCGGGCGGCGTGAAGCGACCGGCCCGACGCCCTCCCGCCACTTGTAATACCGGCTGAACAGCCCGCCCCAGCGAATGACATCCGGAGCGAGATCCTTCACCGTTTCGATCAGGTCCTTGCGCCAGTCGTCCGTGTCGTAGTCCCAGGCAGCTTCGACAGAACCATCGGTTATCCCTAGCGGCTCCATGAACTGCATGTACAGGTAGGGCGAGATATCGAAGAGCGGCTTGGGATCGATCGTGATGGCAGCAGGCTGCGCGGCGGCGACGGCAGCGGCCGGAGTCGCGGCGAGAAACTCTCTCCGGTTCATATAGATCCCGATGTCTCATTCTCCTACACACGGCAGCCATATGAGGAGGTGTACTCTGAATCCATGAGCATGTATTTCGCCGCAGGGTCGCCAACCACCGATCTCTCGCCAGAGGATCTCAGGCAGGCTATCAGAAAGACGCTCGACGCTCTGGGCGAGCGCAAGAAGGTGCTCTGCCTGCCGCCCGACATCACCCGCTATCACTCGCGGGCAGGCGAGCTGACCCGCTACGTGTGGGAATACTATGGCAGCCGCCTGACGGACGTGCTGCCCGCCATCGGCACCCACTTTCCCATGACCGACCGCGAGATCGAGACCATGTTCGGCGACATGCCGCGCGACCTGTTCCGCGTACACGACTGGCGCTGCGGCGTGGTGACGTTGGGCGAAGTGCCCGCCGAGTTCGTCAGGGAGCAGTCGGAGGGCAAGCTCGATTATTCGTGGCCCGCGCAGGTGGACAAACTGCTGGTCGAAGGCGGCTTCGACCTGATTCTGTCCATCGGCCAGGTGGTGCCGCACGAAGTGATCGGCATGGCCAATTACAACAAGAACATCTTCGTGGGTACGGGAGGCGCCGAGGGGATCAATAAGAGCCATTTCATCGGGGCCGTCTACGGGATGGAGCGGATCATGGGGCGGGCCGACACCCCGGTGCGGCGCGTTCTGAATTACGCCTCGGAGCGGTTCGCGCGCCACCTGCCGATCGTGTACGTGCAGACGGTGGTCGCCAAGGACGAATCCGGCCGCCTGGCAGTCCGCGGGCTTTTCATCGGCGACGACATCGAGTGCTTCGAGCGCGCCGCCGAGCTCAGCCTCAAGGTCAACTTCGTCATGATGGAGCGCGAGATCCGCAAGGCGGTGGTCTACCTGGATCCGTCGGAATTCCGGTCCACCTGGCTCGGGAACAAGGCCGTTTACCGCACGAGAATGGCGCTGGCCGACGGGGCCGAGCTGATCATCCTCGCGCCCGGTGTCCGCGAATTCGGCGAGGACCCGGAAATCGACAGGCTGATCCGTAAGTACGGCTACCGCGGGACGCCGGCGACTCTCCAGGCGGTTAAGGAGAATGCCGATCTGGCGGGCAACCTGAGCGCCGCCGCGCACCTGATCCACGGCTCGTCGGAAGGGCGTTTCGAGATCACCTACTGCCCCGGGCATTTGACCCGGGAGGAGGTAGAGTGCGTCAACTTCCGGTACGCTTCGCTGGAGGACATGATGAAGCGCTACGATCCGGCGAAGCTGATAGACGGCTGGAACGTGGTGGACGGCGAGGAAGTGTTTTACATTTCGAATCCGGCGCTGGGGCTGTGGGCCTATCGCGGGCGGTTCGAGCAGTAGCGGCTCTTTTGGTTGTGTAAAAACGCAACACCTCTGGTTTGCGGCTGGAGTTTTCAAGTGTAAACCGCGCTTTTGCCCGGCCCGTGTAGTGTTTGGGCTGGAATCGCGGTAAGCTATGGTGCTGGAGTTTGCAATGGAATCCTACAACAATGTTCCCGTTCCCGCTGATGGAGAACCCATTCAGGTCCAAAACGGCAAATTTATTGTTCCCGATCGCCCGATCATCCCGTTCATCGAAGGCGACGGCACCGGGCCGGATATCTGGAGGGCGGCCCGCATGGTGTTCGACGCCGCCGTAGAACAGGCGTATGGCGGCAAACGCAAAGTAGCTTGGTACGAAGTGTTCGCCGGGGAGAAGGCCTTCAACCGCTTCAACGACTGGCTCCCGGCGGGAACGCTCGAAGCCATCAAGCGCTTTCGCATTGCGATCAAAGGCCCGCTGACGACGCCGGTGGGCGGGGGCATCCGCAGCCTGAACGTGGCTCTGCGGCAGTTGCTGGACCTGTACGTCTGCTGGCGCCCGGTGAAGTACTACCCCGGCGTGCCCTCGCCGGTGAAGCGGCCGGAAGCGCTGAACGTCGTGATTTTCCGCGAGAACACCGAGGACGTCTACGCGGGGATCGAGTGGCGCGAGGGGACTCCGGAGGCGAAGAAAGTCATCGAGTTCCTCGAGGCGGAGATGGGCAAGAAGATCCGGCCGGATTCTGGAATTGGCATCAAGCCGATCAGCAGGACGGGCTCCAAGCGGCTGGTGCGGCGCGCCATCCGGTATGCGATCGAAAACGGCCATCGCAGCGTGACCCTGGTGCACAAAGGCAACATCATGAAGTTCACCGAGGGCTCGTTCCGCGACTGGGGCTACGAGGTGGCCAGAGAGGAGTTTGCGGACGTTTGCATTGCCGAGAGCGACCTCAAGGGCGAGGTGCCCGAGGGCAAGATCGTGATCAAGGACCGCATTGCCGATTCGATGTTCCAGCAAGTGCTGCTGCGGCCCGAGGAGTACGAAGTGTTGGCCACGCCGAATCTGAACGGCGACTATCTCTCGGACGCCTGCGCGGCTCAGGTGGGCGGCCTGGGAATGGCGCCGGGCGCCAACATTGGCGACGAGCACGGAGTGTTTGAAGCGACGCACGGCACCGCGCCGAAGTACGCAGGACAGGACGTGGTCAACCCCTCCAGCGTGATTCTCTCCGGCGTGATGATGTTCAGCTTCATGGGCTGGAAAGAGGCTGCGGCCCTGATCGAGCGCGGGATCACGGAGACGATCCGGCAGAAGCGGGTGACTTACGACCTGCACCGGCAGATGGAAGGCGCCGTAAAGCTGAAGACCAGTGAGTTCGCCGCCGCCATTGTGAGCAACATGGCTGCGCAGACGGTTTCCGCGTAGTTTCAGGCCCCGACGTAGCGGGCGTAGAGACTGCGGGCAAGGCCCACGTCGTCCGTGCCCTTGATGATGGCGCGGCCGTCGGGAAAGATCGTCATCTCGTAGGGCGGCAGGAAGAAGCGCAGCGCGAATTCGTTGGCCCGGACCTCGCCCAGCGGTTCCAGGGCGGCCTTGAGCTGGCCGAGATCGAGCGGCTGGGCGCGCTCGTGGATCTGCACGGCGTTACGGCCGCACAGGCTGATGGGGGCGCGGCGCTTCCCTTCCAAGTGGACGAATTCGCGCCAACCGCAAGCCTGGCAACCGGCATCGGGCGGCGGCAGGGCGACCTGCCGCACTTCCCCGCTCCACACATCCACCGTTGTGATTCTGGGACGCAGCGAATCCGCGTGGCCGGCCAGAATTTTGAGCGCATCGCCCGTCTGAAGCGAAGCGATGGCCGAGGTGATCGCGTTGAGCACGCCCGCGGTTTCGCAGGTGGGCTGGGCGCCGGAGGGCGGTTCCGGGTAAACGCATTTCAGGCATGCCGTTTTGCCGGGCAGCACGGGCATGGTCAGTCCGTAGCTGCCCACCGCGGCGCCGTAAATCCAGGGCACCCCGTGACTCACGGCGTAATCGTTGAGCAGGTAGCGGGTTTCGAAGTTGTCGGTGCCGTCCAGGATGAGGTTCACGCCTTCGAGCGCCTCTTCGATGTTGGCGGCGGTGAGGTCCGCTACCAGCGGGGAAACTTCCACTTCGGAGTTGATCGCCGCCAGGCGGCGTGCCGCGGCAATTGCCTTGGGCAGGGCGTCGCGCGCGTCTGATTCGTCATAAAGCCACTGGCGCTGGAGGTTGCTCCACTCGACGTAATCGCGGTCAATCAGCAGGATACGGCCCACTCCGGCCCGCGCCAGCGCACCGGCCTGAAAACTGCCGAGCGCCCCGCAACCAACGACAGCGACCTTGGCGGCGCGGATCCGCTGCTGGCCCGCCGCGCCAATGCCGGGGAACAACACCTGCCTGGAATACCTGTCCGGCTCCATCAAAATTCATGGTCGCACACGGCCCGCGGCGGGGTGGAGGCTCGAAGTAGGTTGTTGCGGCGGGGGCGTGGTAATCCTGAGTTATGGGGACTCGGAGGGCGCTGCGTGGGTTCGCCATCCTCCTCACAGCGGCCTGCCTTGTTGCCGCCTGCGATGACCTCACCGCCATCCGGGATTACATCCAGCGGACCTGGACCGTTCTTCTGCGCTCGAATGCCGCGCTGGTGGAATCGGCCGCCGATCTGAAGGTGTCGCAGCAGGGCCGCGTCATTCTGTACGTGCCGCAAGGCGAAGACCTCGCCGAAATCGCCCGGAGCCACCCGGACGTGGAGGTGCGGCGGCCGCCGCAGGCAGGCGAGCCCGCTGAGCCGGGCCTGCTCTATCTTCCCCATCCCTACGTCGTGCCGGGCGGCCGTTTCAACGAGATGTACGGCTGGGACAGCTATTTCATCCTGCTCGGGCTTCTGGCGGATGGCAAGGTGCAACTCGCAAAGAACATGACGGACAACCTCGTCTACGAGGTGACGCATTACGGCAAGGTGCTGAACGCCAACCGCACCTATTACCTGAACCGGTCGCAGCCGCCTTTTCTTACGCGAATGATCCTGGAGGTTTTTGTGCGGACCGGCGATAAAGCCTGGCTGGCGGGCACGCTTCCGGCCATCGACAGATACTACGCCTACTGGACGCGGGAGCCGCACCTTACGCCGTCCACCGGCCTGTCGCGCTATTACGGCGGAGCGGACACGCCGGCGCCTGAAGTGGTCCACGGTGAGCGGGACGCCTCGGGCAGAAGCCACTATGACCGCGTTAGGGAATACTACCGCACGCACTCCGTGGCTGCTTACGACGTCCGGAAATACTACGACCGCGCGAACAACCGCCTGACGAGGCTTTTCTACCTCGCGGACCGCGCGATGCGGGAATCGGGCTTCGACAGCTCGGCCCGTTTCGGGCCGTTCAGCGCCGGCATTCTCGACTACAACCCGGTTGATTTGAACTCGCTTTTGTACCGGATGGAGGCGGACGCCGCGGCGATTCACACGCTGCTTGGGCAACCCCGTAAAGCGCGAATTTGGGCGCTTCGGGCGGAAAAGCGCGCCAAAGCCATAAACCGGTGGATGTGGGACGAGAATGCGGGCCTGTATTTCGATTACAATTTCAAGCGCCGTTGCCGGTCCGGTTACCCGTTCCTGACGGCGTTTTACCCGCTGTGGGCGGGGATCGCATCTCCGGCGCAGGCGGCGGGCGTGGCCGCCAACCTGCACCTGTTCGAGCGCGCGGGCGGGTTGCAAACCAGCGCGCGGGTGACCGGCGAACAATGGGATGCTCCGTTCGGCTGGGCGCCGTTGCAGATCATCGCCACCCAGGGACTGCGCCGCTACGGTTTCACCGAGGCGGCCGACCGAATCGGAAGCCGGTTTTTATTCATGGTGCTGCGCGATTTTCGCGATCACGGAACAATTAAAGAAAAATATAATGTTGTGACCGCCAGCTCGGATGTAGCGGGAATCCGCTTCGGCTACGACTCCAACGAAACGGGCTTCGGCTGGACCAACGCCGCTTTTTTGGTCATTTACAACGATTTGTCTTTCTGCGCCAGGCGGCAATTCATCGCCGCCTGTGAGTCGGGAGCCGGAGCCTGGGCACGCGGTGGCACTCCCGTAGTGCCCGTGTGCGCCCGGCGGCACACCAGTTTTCGAGAAAGCCTGATGCTAAGATGCTGAAAGGTGGCGCGGCTTTTTTTTATTTGTATAGCAGTATTCATTTCGCCACTCGGGTTTCGTGCGGGGATTGCCATCGCCGCGCCTGAGGACTATGAAGGCCGGCCGATACGGGCGATTGAGTTTGAGCCCGCGAGGCAGCCCTATTCCCGCGACTATCTGGAAAAGCTTCTGCCTTTGAAGCTCAACGAACCGTTGAGGCTTGTGGACGTGCGCACGGCGATCGAGCGGCTGTATGCGACCGGTCGCTACGCCAATATTGCGGTGGATGCGCGTTTCGCCCAGGCCGGCGTCATTTTAAAATTCACCACCACACCGAATTATTTCATCGGCCACGTGAGCGTGCAGCGCGTCGCGGATCCTCCCAGCGAGGGCGCGCTGGTGAACGCCACGCGGCTCGAACTGGGCACCCTGTATACCGAAGAGGGGCTGAAGCAGGCGATCCAGAATCTCGAGGAGGTGCTGCGGAACAACGGCTTTTATCACAGCCGGATCGCGCCGGAATTCGAGCACGACCCCGTCACGCAGCAGGTGCGCATTCATTTTGTAATCGACAGCGGCGAGCGCGCCCGCTATACGGCGCCGGAAATCAAAGGAAATCCCGGGCGGAGCGTAGAGGAAATTCTCGACGTTACACGCTGGAAAGGCTGGCTGGGGTGGAAGAAGGTCACCGAACCGCGCACGCAGGAAGGCGTGCAGCGCGTGAGGCGCTATTACCACAAGCGGGACCGGCTGGAGGCGCGGGTATCGCTCGAATCGATGGCCTATGAGGACGGGCGGGTGCAGCCTACGCTTGCCATCGAGCCCGGCCCGAAAATCCGGATCGAGGTGAGGGGCGCGAAGCTGTCGCGCGGGAAGCTGCGCCAATTAGTGCCGGTCTACGAAGAGCAGTCGGTGGACCGCGACCTGCTCGCCGAGGGCAGACATAACCTGATCGAGTACTTCGAAAGCCGGGGATACTTCGACGCCAAAGTCGCTTTCCAGACCAAGAGCCTGAACGGCGGCGGCGAAGAGCTGATCGAGTACACGGTGGACCGCGGCCAGCGGCACACTGTAGCGGCGGTAATCATCAGCGGCAACAAGTACTTCGACGAGAACACAATTCGCGAGCGGATGTACGTGCGGCCGGCATCGCTGTTGCAGTACCGGCACGGGCGGTACAGCGAAAGGCTCATGCAGCAGGACCTGGACGCGATCACGTCACTATACCAGTCGAACGGCTTCCGCGATGTGAAGGTCACCTCCCGCGTCGAGGACGGCTATGGCGGCAAGGAAAACCACATGGCGGTCTTCGTTGAAATCGAGGAAGGCACACAGTGGCTGGTGGGCAAGCTGGAGTTGGACGGCGTGGCGGAGGAGAACCGGGAAAGCGTGGAGGGGCTGCTGCAATCGCTTCCGGGGCAGCCGTTCAGTGAATTGAACGTGGCGATCGACCGCGACAACGTGCTGGACTGGTATTACAACAGAGGCTACGCCGACGCGCAGTTCCAGTGGACGATCACGCCATCCAGCGAGCCCCATCGCATGGACATCCGTTACACCATTCGCGAGGGCGAAAGGAAATTCGTGCGCGATGTGCTGATAGGCGGGCTGGATGCAACCGACCCGAGGCTGGTGTCCGAGCGCGTGCGGCTCCGTCCCGGCGACCCGCTGTCGCGCGCCAGCGTGCTCGAAACGCAGCGGCAGCTATACGAACTGGGCATTTTCGCGCGCGTCGATATGGCGACCCAGAACCCGCAGGGAGAGGAGACGCACAAATACGTGCTGCTCGACGTCGAGGAGGCGCGCAAGTACACGGTGACGGCCGGGTTCGGCGCCGAGATCGCCAAGATCGGAGGCTGCCGGGCGTGCCTTGAGGCGCCGGCGGGGCACACCGGCTTCAGTCCCCGCGCGTATTTCGGCATAACGCGAAGAAACTTCCGGGGCACCGGGCACATCATTTCTCTTCAGAGCCGCGCGTCGACGCTGCAGCAACGGGCCGTGCTCTCGTACCAGGCGCCCCAGTTCCGCAGTAACCCGAATCTCAACCTGTTGTTCAGCGCGCTATACGAGGACTCGCGGGATGTAAACACGTTCACGGCCCGGCGCAGGGAGGGTTCGGTGCAGGTAGGGCAGAAAATCTCGAGAGCCAGCACGATGTTGTACCGGTTCTCGTACCGCCGGGTGAGCGTCTCGGATCTGAACATCAGCAGCGTGGAGCTGATTCCGTTCTACTCCCAGCCCGCACGCATCGGCATGCTGTCCACCAACTTCATCCAGGACCGGCGCGACGACCCGACCGATTCGCACCGCGGAATTTTCAACACTCTCGACATCGGCTGGGCGCCGGCCATCCTGGGCTCCGCCACAGCCTTCACACGGTTGATGGCGCACAACGCCACCTATCACCCCATCGGCCTGGGCAGCCGGTTCGTATTCGCTCGCGCAGTGACATTCGGGTGGGAGCAGCGGCTGTCTGGCGGGCAGGATATCCCGCTGCCTGAAAAATTCTTCGCCGGCGGCGCGCAGTCTCACCGCGGGTTCCCCGAAAACCAGGCCGGCCCGCGCGATCCGGAGACGGGCTTTCCGCTCGGCGGCCGGGCCCTGCTCATGAACCAAATGGAGTTCCGCTATCCGCTGCTCGGGGAAAACCTGCGCGGGGTGCTGTTCGCCGATTCGGGCAACGTGTACTCGGGGCTCAACAAGTTGTCGCTGCGGGTCCGCCAGCACGGGATCCAGGATTTCGATTACATGGTGCATGCGGTGGGCGTCGGCTTGCGCTACCGCACACCGATCGGCCCCGTCCGGCTGGACTTCGCCTACACGATCAATCCGCCGCGGTTCTTCGGGTTCAAGGGCACGCCGGAGGAGCGTCAGGCGGGCACGGGGCAGAAGACGGTCCAGCGGATCGGCAATTTTCAGTTCCACTTCTCTCTGGGGCAGGCGTTCTGATGAGAGTTCTCAGTCTGGCTGCGTGGATGCTATGGACCGCGGCGGCTCGCCCGGAAATCATCGACCGGATCGCGGTGACCGTCGACAATCAGCCCATCGCCGAGAGCAGGGTGCTCGAGGAGCTGCGGCTCACGGCATTTCTGAACGGCGCGAAGGCGGAAATCACGCCCGAGGCAAAGCGCGCAGCGGCGGACCGGCTGGTGGAGCAAACGCTGATCTACCGCGAGATGCAGTTGACGCAATACCCGCCGCCCGATCCGGCCGAGGTGGAACGCCTTCTCGAACAGGTCGCGGCGCCGTTCGGCAGCCAGGCGGCATTCGAGCAGGCGCTCAAGGATTACGGCATCGGGCGGGAAGCGCTCATGCAGGCGCTGGAGCGCCAGGCCGCTGTGCTGCGTTTTATCGACCTGCGGTTCCGCCCGGAAGTGCAGGTGATCGAGCCCGACATCAGGCTCTACTACGACACGGTGCTCGTGCCCCAATTCCAGAAGCAGAACCTGAAGCCGCCTTCCTACGACGAGGCGCACAGCCAGTGCGAGGAAGCGGTCATCAGCCAGCGTGTGGATGAACGCGTGGACTCCTGGCTCGCCGAAATGAAGAAGCGCACGCGCATCCGCTACGAGGAGGAGGCATTCCAGTGAGCCGGAGTCTGAAAATCGCTCTGTATGTTCTGGGGGGCCTCACCGGCGCCGCCCTGGCCGTTGTGCTGTGCGCGCTCATCGTTGTTCAGACAGGCTGGTTTCGCGAGAAGGTCCGCCAGCGAATCGTTGTGGAGGCCGAGAACGCAACCGGCGGACGCGTGGAAGTGGGCGCGTTCGATTTCGACTGGCGCACGCTGACGGCGGATGTACGGGACCTGGTGATCCACGGAACGGAGCCGCCCGGTGAAGCGCCGCTGTTCCGCGCCAGCCTGGTCCGCGTCGGCCTCAGAATTCTTTCGCTCTCCAAGAAGCAGGTGGATATCGCGCTGCTGGTTGTGAACCGGCCCGAGGTCAACCTGATTGTTTACGAGGACGGCCGCACGAACATGCCGCAGCCCAAAGCGGTCAGAAAGCAAGGAAACCCGGTTCAGACGGTGCTCGATCTGGCGATCAAACGTTTCGAGCTTCTGGACGGAACCGCGCGAGTGGCGGCGCATCGCATTCCGTTGCATGTGGCCGGGGAGAACGTGCGCGCCCAGGTGTTTTACGAGGCGGGGCCGCCCCGCTACCGCGGCGAAATCTCTTTGCAGCAACTGAACGTGGCGGCGCTGGGCCGGGCGGCATTGCCGCTGGACGTGAACGCAAACCTGGTGCTGGCGGAAAACCGCCTGGAGATCGGAAACGTTCATATCGGCCTGAAGGACTCCTCGCTCGACGTCAAGGGCGAACTCACCGGCTTCGCCTCTCCGCAAACGGCGCTGCAGTACACCGCGCGCATAGAGATGAGAGATATTGCGCCGGTGTTGGGCGTAGCGCAGATACCGGGACGGGGTACGTTCGAGCTGGCGGGAACCGCCGCGTCCGGAGCAGAGCCGTTCAGACTTAGCGGAAAATTGCAGGGCAGCGGGCTGGCGTTCGAAGAGCGGAATCTCCGCATCCGGGACATCGGGGTGGCCGCGAACCTCGAGTTGACGCCGGACAGGCTCGAGGTGGACGGGCTGAGGATCAGCGCCCTGGGCGGCCAGTTCTCCGGACGCGCCGAAATCGCGGGCTGGAAGCAATTCGAGGTGGACGGGCAGATTCGGGATTACTCGCTGGAAGAACTGATGCGCCTGGAGAGCGCGCGCCCTCTGGCGTGGAGCGGACTGATCTCGGGACCGTTCAGCCTGGCAGGCGAGATCGAGGGGAGAGAGGTTCGCAATACGACTGCCCGGGCCCGTTTGACGCTAGCGCCCGCGCCGGGAGCCAACCCGGCCGAAGGCATGGTCAACCTGACCTATAGCCAGGCCGAAGAAAGGCTCGATTTCGGACGGTCCTACATCGCCACACGCCATAGCCGGGCGCAGTTTGCGGGAACGCTGGGCCGGCGCCTGGAAGTTGCCGTGAACTCGACCAACCTGGAGGATTTTGAGCCGGCCATCGCGATGTTCAGCAGCGGGCCACCGCAGCGGCTTCCGGTGAAGCTGCTGGAGCGCGGCACGGCGCGCTTTCAGGGGATTGTTTCGGGCGCGCTGGACGACCCGACGATCCAGGGCCACGCCGCAGCCAGGCGATTCGAAGTCGAGGGGCAGACGATCGAGTTGGCCGAGGCCGACGTGATCCTCTCGAAGTCGGGCGTAACCCTGCAGAACGCGACAGTCACGAAGGAGGGAATACGGGCCGCGGGCACCGTGCGGGCCGGTTTCCGCAACTGGAAGCCCGATATGCAGGAGCCCGTCGCGGCGGAGATCACGCTGCGGGCGGCCAGCATCCCCGCTTTGCTGGCCGGATTCGGCCAGGAAGCCCCGGTTACGGGCGGGAGCCTCACGGCCGAGGTGAAAGTCGAGGGGACCATGGGCGCTCCGCGCGCGAGCGGCAGCGCGGAAGTCTTGAAAGTAACCGCCTGGGAGCAGCCGTTCGATTCCATTCGCGGCCAGTTCCAATACACAAAAGGCCTGCTCAAAATCTCCTCGGGGCAGGTGCAATCCGGTAAGGGGCATCTCGAATTCTCCGGCGCGTTTGAGCACCAGACAGACAACTGGCGCGAAGGGCGGCTGCGTTTCGAAGCCGCCAGCGGGGGCATCCCGCTTACGGAGATCCGGGCGGTGCGGGCGAGCGGGCAACCTGTTCAAGGGCGCATCGAGATGCATATGGCGGGCGAAGCCGCCCTGACGAATTCCGGCTTCCGCCCCGGGCCGCTCAACGGGTGGATCGCGGTGAAGGATATCGCCATGAACGGCGACCGCATGGGCTCGCTGCTGCTGACAGCCACCGGCAAGGGCGAAGCGCTGAACGCGCGGCTGGAAGGCGATTTTGCCGGTTCGAAGCTGAACGGCGAAGCAGAGTTCACGCTCAACGGCGACATCCCCATGCAGGGCCGCGCCGAGTTCAAGGACCTCGCGATAGCGCCCTTGTTGAGGTATTTCGGGAGCACCGCGGGTGAGAAACCCCCGCTGGATGGAGTGGTCGCAGGCAGGCTGACGTTTTCCGGACTGGCGGCGGACAGCCAGACCTGGAAGGGGACGCTCGAACTGCCGCTGCTGGAAGTACGTCCGGATACGGACGTCCTGAAGAACGCCGCCAAGGAACTGACCTTCCGCAATGAAGGGCCGGTGCTGGTGGATTTCACGGCGCGCGAGGGGCGCGTGAGGCAGGCGCAATTCCGCGCTCGGGATACCGAGCTGACCGTCACGGGGTCGGTGCGGTTCGGCGTGAAGAGCCCCTGGGATCTGCGTTTCCGCGGCGGCTTCGACATGCAGTTGCTCCAGTTGCTTGACCGGCGCATCACGTCCGAAGGGGAAGTGGCGCTGGACGTATTGGTGCGCGGCGCGCTGGCGCGTCCCGACGTGTACGGGCGGGTAGACCTGAAGAAAGCGTCGCTGAACTTCGAGGGCGTGCCGAACGGGATTGAGAACGCCGACGGGCTGATCTTCCTCTACCGCGATCGCGCCACGATCGACAGCCTCACCGCCGAGAGCGGCGGCGGGAAGGTGGCCATCACCGGGTTCGTCAATTTCGGCGAGCTGAAGAGTTTTCACCTGCAGGCGCAGGCGAATGAGGTGCGCGTGCGCTATCCCGAGGGAGTCAGCTCGTCGATGAACGCGAAACTGACATTCACGGGGACGGCCCAGCGCAGCCTGCTGGCGGGGGACGTAGTGGTGACGCGCATCGGTTTCAACCCGCGGTCGGACCTTGGATCGCTGCTGGTGCGGAGCGTGCAGCCGGTGCGGGCCACTACGAACGCCCGCTCCTTCGAGCAGGGGCTCCAATTCGATGTTCACATTCTGACTTCTCCGCAGGTGCGCCTGGAAACGCAACTGACGCGCGACCTTCAGGTCGACGCCGATCTGCGCCTGCGTGGCGACATGATCCGTCCCGTGCTGCTGGGCAGGGTGTCGATCAACCAGGGAGACGTGCTCTTTTTCGGCAACAAATACACCATCACCTCGGGTCAGATCCTGTTCGTGAACGCCGCTAAAATCGAGCCGATCGTGAACCTGGACCTGGAGACCAAGGCGCGCGCCGTCGAGATCACGCTGCATGTTGCCGGCCCAGTGGACAAGCTCAACGTCAGCTACCGTTCGGACCCGCCGCTTTCGTTCCCCGAGATCCTTGCTCTACTAACCACCGGCAGGGAGCCGGCAACTTCAGCGGCGGTGGCAGGTCCGCAGACGCAGCATGGGCAGACGTGGCAGCAGGCGGGCGCGAGCGCGCTGCTGAGTCAGGCCATCGCCAATCCGATCGCCGGGCGGCTGCAACGGTTTTTCGGCGTGAGCCGACTTAAGATCGATCCGCAGATCACCGGGGCCACCACCAATAACGCGGCGGCACGCCTCACGCTCGAACAGCAGGTCGCCAACAATCTGTCTTTCACCTACATCACGGACCTGTCCCGCGCGCAGGCCCAGACCGTGCGGGTGGAACTGAACGTCACCAAGGACTGGTCGGCCGTGGCGCTGCGCGAAGAAAACGGGCTGTTCGGCATCGATTTTCTGTACAGAAAGCAGTTTAAATAGAAGCTGGATGGATTGGTCAGCCAAGCGCCACGAGATGGTGGAGCGCCAGTTGCGCGCCCGGGGAATCCGCGACGAGCGGGTGCTGGCGGCCATGGCCGAGATACCTCGCGAGGAGTTTGTGCCGGAATCCCAGCGCGCGTCCTGCTATGCCGACGAGCCGGCGCCGATCGGCTACGGGCAGACGATCTCGCAGCCGTACATGACGGCGCTGATGGCGGAGGGCCTCGAACTGAAGGGGACGGAAACAGTCCTCGAAGTGGGCGCGGGCTGCGGGTACCATACCGCTGTGCTCGGAGCGCTTGCCGCGCGCGTTGTGAGCATCGAGTTGATTCCGGAACTGGCGGAAATGGCGCGATCGAACCTGGCCAGAACGGGGCGGCTGGGGAACGTGACGGTGATCGTGGGGGACGGGTCGCTCGGGTGGCCGGAAGAGGCGCCTTACGATGCGATCTCGGTTGAAGCGGCAGCCGTAGAGGCGCCGCCCGCGCTTCTGGAGCAGCTAAGAGATCCGGGCAGAATGGTGATGCCGGTAGGCCCCGACTGGGATCAGGAACTCCTGGTGCTGTGCAAGGCGGGCGGCAGGATTACCAAGCGCGTCGCCGCTTATTGCCGTTTTGTCCCGCTGCGCTGACTCAGAAAGAGGCGCCGGACCGCGGGAAAGGCCGGCCTTTTTTCGATGCCGTAGACTGGACTTATGGGCATGCGGTTGCGAACGGCTCAGGGCAAGCTGAAAATCGAGCACAGCATCATTGATGGCGTTCGCAAGCTGCTCGAGCGGCTGCTGGCGGAGAACCCCGAGATACGCTCGGTAATTCCGGGCGTCATCCGGCCGGTGCGCGACGCCCGGGGAAAAATCCGGGTAAACGTGACGGTGCCCACGGCGAACGGCTGGAAGGCGATTGCGTTCAGCGCCGGCGCGCGCCAGGAGTTGTTCATCAGCACCACACTCGACCGCGAGCAACTGGAGCAGGCCATCGAGCGCGCCATCGCGGAGAGCTGATCCCGTCAACTCGCATAGGCGATGTGCAGCGCGACAATCCCACCCGTCATCCTTTCGTATTCCACGCGCGAGAAGCCCGCGGCGCGCATCGACGCGGCCAGTTCCTCCGCGTTCGGAAACCGGCGCACCGATTCCGGCAGATACCGGTAGGCGTTGCGGTCGCCCGAGATTACACCCCCAATGAACGGCAGCACCTTCGATGAATAAAAACCGTACAGCGGCGCCACGATGGGATTTTCAGGCCGTGAAAACTCCAGGATCGCCGCGGCGCCCGAGGGTTTGAGCACGCGTCTGATCTCGGCGAGTCCCTTTTCATAGTTGGCCAGGTTGCGAAAGCCGAACGCCGCCGTGACCAGGTCGAGCGAGCCATCGGGGAACGGAAGCGCCAGCGCGTCCGCCTCCACAAGCGGCGATTGCGCACGGCGCCGCACGATCTTGCGCTGCGCGGAGACCAGCATGGGGTGGGAGAAATCGCAGCCTATCACGGCGCCGCCGAGGCGCTCGGATTCGAGGGCCAAAAGCAGGTCTCCAGTGCCGCAGCAGATATCGAGCACGCGAGAGCCGGGGCGCCGGAGAATCGGGCGAAGGCGGCGGGCGGTGCGGGCGCGCCAGTACCGGTCGATGTTGAAAGACAGGAGGTGGTTGAGGAAATCGTAGCGGCCCGCCACGCGGGAGAACATGCCGCGCACCCAGCGGGCGGCCTCCTGTTCGTCGTCCGCGCCTGGGGGTCTAGTCCCCCGCGCAGGTGGACAGCTCATTGAGGGCTTCCTGAATGGCGGAGCGGACCACCGCGTCGTCGATGCCCGGAACCACTTTGACGTCGCCGATCCTCACGGGCAACACCCAGCGCACCTGGCCCTTCAGAGTCTTCTTGTCGATCAAGGCGCGGGTGGCGAGCGCCTCGGCCGTCACGCCGGCGAGCGGCGGGACCGGCCCGTAGAGATCGAGTACGTTCAGGATTTGCGCAGCGTCTTCGTCCGAAAGGTTGCCGGTGCGTTGGGCCAGGTGGGCAGCCACCCGCATGCCGAACGCGATGGCTTCCCCGTGCAGGAAGCGCGAATAGCCCGTTTCCGCTTCGAGCGCGTGGCCGGCCGTGTGGCCGAGGTTCAGTATGACGCGGATGCCGCTCTCGCGCTCATCGGCGGAAACCACTTCCGCCTTGATCCGCACGCATTCGGCGATGAGCCGTTCCACTACGTCCGGCTTGCGGGCGAGAACATCGGCGCGGCGCTCGGCAAGCAGCGCAAAGAGCTCGGGGCTGCGGATGATGCCGCACTTGATGACTTCGAACAGTCCGGCCCGGTACTCGCGCTCGGGCAGCGTGGAGAGCACTTCGGGATCGATGAGGACGGCTATAGGCTGATGGAACGCGCCCACCAGGTTCTTGCCGCAAGCGAGATCCACGCCGGTTTTGCCTCCGATCGCGGCGTCGACCTGCGCCAGCAGAGTGGTCGGGATTTGAAGCACCGGGACGCCGCGCATGAACACGGCGGCCAGGAAGCCCGCGACGTCGTTGACCACGCCCCCGCCGAAAGCGATCACCAGGCTTGACCGGTCCCCGCCCCGCTGCACCATCTGCTCGGCGAGCGATTCGACGGTGCTGAGCCGCTTGTGCTCCTCGCCGCCCGGGAAGATCAGGATTTCGTGCGATCGCCCGGCGAGGGCGGCGGCCAAATGGTGGCAGTGGAACTGCCAGACATCCTGCGTGGTGACGATAAAGATTTTTCCGGCGGAGGCGGGGATGTGACTGCCCGTCTCCTTTAACACGCCGCGCTCCACGATCGCGCGATAGCTGCGCTGCGGCGTGACGACGTCGAACGAAGGCATATTGACATTATTATCACGAGGGGGCGGCCCAAGGCAGAACCGTCAAATATTAGATACTGAAAGGAATGGAGCCGGATTTCCTTGTTGTCGGCGCAGGCGTAGCCGGATTGCGCGCGGCGATAGAACTAGCTGAAGCGGGCACGGTACTGGTTGTGGCGAAAGACAGCCTGCACGAATCCTCGTCCGAGTACGCACAGGGGGGGATCGCAGTTGCCCTGAACGATGATGACGGAGTGGAGTTGCATGAACAGGATACGTTAGCGGCCGGCGACGGCCTGTGCGATCCCGCGGCGGTGCGCACCCTGGTAGAGGAGGGGCCAGCGGCCGTCGAACAGTTAATCGAATGGGGAGCGGAGTTCGACCGCGACGAGGGCCGGCTGGCTTTCGGACGCGAGGGAGCGCACAGCCGGCGGAGAGTCTTGCACGCCCACGGCGATTCCACGGGCCGCGAAATCTCGCGAACACTTTACCGCAAAGCATCTTCCCTGCCAAACGTAGAATTCAGGACCTTCGCCGCGATCACCGACCTGCTGGTGAGCGACAACGGAGAAGTGGCCGGCGTAGTTGCTTGCGACGCATCGGCGCGCAACTGGGTGCCCCTGCAGGCCCGTGCGGTGTTAATGGCCACGGGAGGGCTGGGCCAAGCCTATCGCGTGACGACGAATCCGGAAGTCGCGACCGGCGACGGCGTGGCCGCCGCCTTCCGCGCAGGGGCCGGAATCAGCGATCTTGAGTTTGTTCAGTTTCACCCCACGGCGCTTGACCTTCAGGGCGCCCCGCCGTTCCTGCTGACCGAAGCGCTTCGCGGGGAAGGCGGGCATCTGCGCAACGTCGAGGGCGACCGGTTCATGCCGCGCTATCACCCTATGGCTGAACTCGCGCCGCGCGACGTAGTCGCACGGGCGATTGCCATGGAGATGAAGCGCACTGGCGCGCCGCACGTCTTCCTGGACCTGAGGCATCTCGGAGCGGATTTTCTGCGGCGGCGTTTTCCCCGCATCTATGAAACCTGCGTGCGTTATGGCGTCGATCCCGGCACAGACATGGCTCCCGTGCGCCCGGCGGCGCACTACGCGATGGGCGGGATTCGCACGGACCTGGAAGGCCGGACCACCCTGCCTCGCCTGTACGCAGCGGGAGAAGTGGCCGCCACCGGTGTTCACGGGGCGAACCGGCTCGCAAGCAATTCGCTGCTGGAAGGCGTGGTCTTCGGCGCCCGCGCAGGCAGGGCGATGCGCGAGTGGGCCGGCGTGCCGCCGGCGAAGGGCTCCCGGCCTCCCGAGCCGCTATTTCCGTGTATCGATGTGGAAGAGCTGCGTACGCTGGCGTGGGAGAAATGCGGAATCATCCGCAACGGTCCGGAACTGGAGGAGGCTGCCGACCGCCTGGCGCGGGTCACGCTCAGCCCGGCTGCAAGTCCGAACCGCGCGCTATTCGAGCTGCGCAGCTTGCACCTGGTAGTCGGCCTCATCGCCCGCATGGCCGCCGCCCGCAAGGAAAGCCGGGGCGCTCACTACCGCACCGATTATCCGGAGAAACGTCCGGAATTCCAGAAACACTCGTTTGTGACCAAAGACCATGAAGTTTCCTTCCTCTGATGGGACCGGGCAGCGCGCCCGTCAGGTGACGCTCCCAGTCTGTGCACTGATTCTTGTCGCCGCGCCGCTGGAGGAGGCCAGCCCGGGGACCGCGCTCTGGGCCACTCCCGCCATTTTGATGGCCGCCATGCTGATCGCTTGGGCGGCCGAGTCGGCGCAGTTCTTTATCGCTCAAGGTTTTGCTCTCGCCATTCTGGCCTGGCTGCAAACGCTTCCCGAGTTCGCGGTGGAATTCGTGCTGGCCTGGAACCAGCGCGTGGATCTCCTGCTCGCGAACCTGACCGGCGCGCTGCGCCTGCTCACGGGGCTCGGCTGGCCGATGATCTACTTCGTCGCCGCCATCTCCCACCGGCGCAAATATGGAGGGCCGCTGCGGCGCATCCGCCTGCACGACCATCAGTGCGTCGAGGTTATAGGGCTCTTGGTGCCGCTGATCTACGCGGCGTTTATATGGCTCAAGTCTTCGTTGACCGTGGTCGACGCCGCCGTCCTGATTCTTATCTACGTCGCGTACCTGCTGTTGCTGGGACGGATGCCGCCGGAGGAAGCCGAAGCAATCGAGGAACTCGAAATAGTCCCGAGGACCATCGTGAAGTCGCGCCCCGCGACGCGGACGATTTTGATCGTCGGATTGTTCGTCGTCGGAGGAGGGCTGATCTACTACTCGGCCGAACCTTTTCTGGGCGGCCTGCTGGCGGTTTCGGCGCTGCTCGGAGTTCCGAGCTTTGTGTTCGTGCAATGGGTGGCGCCGCTGGTTTCCGAGTTTCCGGAGAAGGTTTCGGCGTTCTACTGGGCGCACAAAGTGGACCGCGCTTCGATGGCGCTGATGAACATGGTGTCCAGCAACATCAACCAGTGGACGCTGCTCACCGCGATGCTGCCGATCGTTTACTCGATTAGCATCGGGTCGCCCACGCCGATTCCGCTGGACGACAGGCAGGAGTTGGAATTGCTCATGACGATCGCGCAGTCGCTGATCGGCATGATTTTTCTGGTGAACATGGAGCTGAGCTGGTGGGAAGCGGGGGCGCTGTTTGGCCTTTGGGGCGTGCAGTTCGCTTTCTCGCCGGTGCCGCCGGGAGCGGGAATCTGGGGCTTTATTGCGGAGCACATTCACTGGTGGGTCACGCTGGCTTACCTTGGCTGGGCTTTGCTGGGCACGATCGCTCTCTTGACGGGGAGGCGGCAGCCACACGCCTTCCGCCTTTTCGCGGCGGTGTGGCGCAAGCACGTGTGGCGGACGACGTGAATGACATCGCTGCTAAAATGAGGTTGTAACTTCATGAAAAATCCAATCCGGTCGACGACCGTCCTGTGTGTTCGCAGGAATGGACGAGTCGTTATGGCCGCCGATGGCCAGGTGACGCTGGGCCAGGAAGTCCTGAAAAGTTCGGCTCGAAAAATTCGGCGGCTCTATAGCGACAGAGTTCTTGCGGGGTTCGCTGGTTCGACGGCCGACGCATTCGCACTCTTCTCGCGCTTTGAGTCCAAGCTGGAGCAGCACAACGGAAACCTGCCCCGGGCGGTGGTGGAGCTGGCGAAAGAATGGCGAACAGACAAAGTCCTTCGCCATTTGGAAGCCTTGCTACTCGTGGCCGATTGCACCAATATGTACATTGTCAGCGGCAGCGGCGATGTGATCGAGCCGGATGAGGCGGTGGCAGCCATCGGGTCGGGCGGTCCGTTTGCAAAGGCGGCGGCAACCGCGCTTCTGCGAAACACCAAGATGGAAGCCCGCAAGATTGTCGAACAAGCGATGGCGATCGCGGGCGAGATCTGCATCTATACAAACGACAAGGTCGTTTACGAAGAACTCGGGTAAGCAGTATGGTGATCTATCTTCCCGCACAATCTATCGAGGAAGAGCCGGTCCTGGACGAGTTGACGCCGCGAGAGATCGTGCGGGAGCTCGACAAGTACGTCATCGGCCAGCAGGAAGCGAAACGCGCCGTGGCGATCGCGCTGCGGAACCGGATCCGGCGGCAGAAACTCGATCCCGACATGGCCGAAGAGGTCATGCCGAAGAACATCCTCATGATCGGGCCGACCGGCGTGGGCAAAACGGAGATCGCGCGCCGGCTGGCCAAGCTGGCCAACTCCCCCTTCTTGAAGGTCGAGGCGAGCAAGTTCACGGAAGTGGGCTATGTGGGCCGCGATGTGGAGTCGATGATCCGCGATCTGGTGGAGATCGCCATCGATATGGTCCGCGAGGAGCGGCTGGACGAGGTGGCGGACCGGGCCGAGAAGAACGCCGAGGAAAGAATGCTCGACCTGCTCATGCCGCCGCAGCCCGAGAACAGCGAAAGCATGGAGCGCACGCGCGAGAAGCTGCGCGAGAAGCTCCGCGCCGGGAGACTCGACGACCGCATGGTCGATATCGACGTCAAGGAGCGCGGCGCGACGTTCGAGATTTCCACTCCCGCGGGCATCGAGGAGATGGACATCAACCTCAAGGACGTTCTGCCGGGAATCTTCGGCCCGCGCACGCGCAAGCGGAGAATGCGCGTGGCCGAGGCGATGGAGTACGTCATCCAGGAAGAGGAGCAGAAGCTGATCGACATGGACCAGGTCACGCGCGTGGCGCTGGAACGAGTCGAGCGCAGCGGCATCATTTTCCTGGACGAGATCGATAAGATCGCCGGGCGCGAGTCCGGGCACGGTCCCGACGTCAGCCGTGAAGGCGTGCAGCGGGACATTCTGCCGATCGTCGAAGGCACCACCGTCAACACGCGCCATGGCTTTGTCCGCACGGACCACATCCTGTTTATCGCGGCGGGCGCATTCCACGTCTCCAAGCCTTCGGACCTGATTCCGGAGCTGCAAGGGCGGTTCCCCATCCGCGTCGAGTTGAAGTCGCTGACGCAGGAGGATTTCATCCGGATCCTGAAAGAGCCGAAGAACGCGCTGGTCAAACAGTACTCGGCGCTGCTCGAAACGGAAGGGATCAAGCTCACCTTCACCGAAGACGCGCTCGAGGAAGTGGCGCGCCTGGCGGCCTACGTCAACGAGACCACCGAAAACATCGGCGCGCGGCGCCTGCATACCATCATGGAAAAGGTGCTCGAAGAGATCTCGTTCGAAGGTCCGGATCTGAAGAAGAAGAACATCAAAATCGATGCCGCATATGTCCGGCAGCAACTGGCCGACGTTGTCAAGGATCAGGACCTGACCCGCTACATCTTGTAGGAATGACCAAGCGCCCCTGGCTTCATCTTCCGGTCGCCGCGTGCCTGATTCTTGCGGGCTGCGGCTACGTGGGAGAACCTCTACCGCCGTCGCTGCAGATCCCCGTGGCGATTTCGGACTTGAGCGCGATCGAGCGCGGCGAAAAAATTATTGTCAGCTTCACCGTTCCGGAACAGACCACGGACGGGGCCCGGCTCGGCAGGATCAAGGAGGTCGACTTGCGGTTGGGAACCGAACCGGGCGACTGGATCGAAAACTCCCGCAAGATCGAGACTGGGGTGGAGCACCCTGGCGAGGTCCGGGTGGAAATACCCGTGAAACAATGGGTGGGGCGGGACATCGTTTTGGGCGCGCGGGTGCTCAGCCGGAAGGGGCGCTACAGCGAGTGGTCCAATCTGGTCCGGTTGCGGGTGGTGGAGCCGCTGGAGACGCCTGCGGTGAAGGCTGAGGGTTCCGCTGAAGGAGTACGAGTGAGCTGGACCGCTCCGCGCGGCCGGCCCGGCATGATGTGGCGCGTGTTTCGCCGGGGGCCCGGCCGGCAGGAGGCCGAGTTGCTGGCTTCCACGCCCGAATCGGAGTATCTGGACACCTCGGTGCAGCGCGGCGCGGCCTATGCGTACATGGCGCAGGCAATCATGAAGAGCGGCGACACGGTTGCGGAAAGCGAGATGTCCGAGCCGGCCGAGATTTCCTACATCGATACCTTTCCGCCCAAAGTGCCTACGGGACTGGCGGCGATCGCCGGTTTGAACAGCATCCAGCTTACGTGGAACCCGAACTCTGAGGCCGACCTCGGCGGCTACTATCTTTACAGGTGCGAAGAGGACGGCGAGTGCAGGCGCGCCGGCGGCTTGCTGGAGGTTCCCAGCTATACGGACCGCGCAACCGAGTCCGGCAAGCGCTACCGCTACGCCGTTTCCGCAGTCGACCAGGGGGGGAATGAGAGCGCGCGCTGCGAGGCAGTCGAGGTGGTCGCTCAATAGCGATGGGGTTATTCGTGCCGGCAGGAGTTCAAGGCGTAGGGAACCGGGTATAAGACTTTGGACCTGATCCGCTCAATCGGCTACACGCTGTTGTCCTGGGGGCCCTGGGGAATTCTTGTGCTCGCGGTGCTGGACTCGGCCGGGATACCCATACCGGAGGGCGTAGACGCCCTGCTCGTGATCATCGGAAACATGGACCCGAAGACCGGCTACTGGTCGGCGGCGCTGGCGGTGGCCGGATCGCTTGCAGGAAGCATTTTTCTCTTCGAGGTCGGCCGCAAGGGCGGAGAAGCGTTCCTTGACGAACGGACGCGGACAGGCCGGGCGAGGCGGTTCCGCGCGTGGTTTCACCACTACGGCGAGATCACGATTTTCATTCCCTCGCTGGTGCCCGCTCCGCTGCCGCTAAAGGTCTTTATCCTCTGCGCGGGCGCACTGGGCATGAAGCGAACGCATTTTGTGCTGGTGCTCCTGGCGGGCCGCATCCCGCGGTACTTCGGAATGGCCTACCTGGGCGCGCGGCTAGGCAAAGAGCCGCTGGTGTTTCTTTCGGAGCACGTTTACGAACTGCTGGGAATAGCCGTTGCCCTGTTCCTGTTCCTGCTCTTCCTGGTGAAATTCAAGGACTGGCTTCGCGCGCGGGCCGACCTTCGCGCGGTGAGGTAGGTCCTATACTGCTGCCGTCGCAGCCTTCTGAGCTACCAGAAACCCGATAATCACGAACTCGTGGGCATGGTCCTCATCGCCCGGGATCAGAACGGCAATCCCGGCGCTCCGCCGTCACACTTCGGGCAGCGGCGGAGATGAATGTCGGAGCCGTTTGCGCCGTACTTGTGGCCACACCGGGAGCGCTGAAGCACGTATATGTACTGACGATGATCGGTACCCGGCAATCCGGTGGGGCGCACCACGAAGTCGAATCCCGCGAGAACGTGACGGCCCTCGGCATACAGCCGGACGAGCTTGTTCGCGATCTCGGCGGCGGCGCAGTGCCGGGTTCGGGGGTTTTCCAGGGCCGACACTGCAAACTTATCGCCTTCCCGAAGCTGCAGGCAGTACCAGATGCTGTCTTTGTTGTCGACAGGCCTCGCGCTCGCGCTCCAGTCCACTATCAGATAAGCATCGAACTCGGCCATTCCGGTAAGCATATCGTTACGCGCCGCGATTTGCGATGTCATTAGAGCCGCCGAAGGATGATCGCCGGCCGGTGTCCAATATTTCGAGAAAATTTGGTCCTATTTTACACTTTGCATTTTGGAGGCAACTTCCGTGCAGCGCATTGCCACCTTCCTGCTTCTTTTGATGGCCGCCCTAGGCGCACAGGCTACACCAATTCACTACGTCGTCTCGGGACAGTTCTCGTCCGACGCCCCAACCACGCCTGTTTCGGCGCCCGGCGCCGTCTTCACGTTCGAATTCACACTCACCTACACAACGCCGGACTACGTGGACGAGGAGCACGGCTGGTCGGAGTACTGGTATGTCCCTGTCACATTCAGGTTAGGTTCGGAAACCGTGTCTGGCCTCACCGATTCCTGGATCACTTTCTTTGATGCCGCCCATGGGGGCATGCTCGAAGTCGACTTCTTTATCAACGAGCGCTACGGTTTCTTCTTCCTGAATGGCCCGCAGCTCTATACGGGGATGCTGGCCGATCCCACATTTCTGCTCGGCTCGTTCGATGCCCAGGACTTCGGCGGGAAGTACAGCTACGGCAGGTTTTACAGTGGGCTCGGCGTCAACGACTCAGTCGTTGGCGGCAGTGTGCTTGCCGAGAGGGGGGTTCCGGAACCTGCTACCGTTGTGCTCATGAGCGCAGCGGCGGCGGTCCTGGCTGTCCAGGGCGTGTTTCGTCGATCCCGTCGATCCAGAGCAGTCGCCACCCTCCAGCGGCCCGCTTGCTGAGGAGCGCCTGGGAAACGCTGAGGCGAACCCACCCCAACGAAGTACTCTGGTGCCCGGGGTGGGACTTGAACCCACACGGGGGTTGCCCCCCAAAGGATTTTAAGTCCTTTGCGTCTGCCGGTTTCGCCACCCGGGCGGAGTCGCGGTACGCTTCCCAATTTAACATCTTGGGAGCGCAAGCCGTAAAAACGTCTCCAGGGCGGCATACAATACCAGCCATGATCGCGAGAACCCTCTTGGCTGTCCTGTTGGCCGCCGGCGGCGCCGCCGCGGCGGACTGGGTTGATCTGTTCGACGGCAAGACGCTGAACGGATGGAGCGTTCACAGCGGCACGGCGACCTTTACCGTCGAGAACGGCGAAATCGTGGGCACCGCAGTGCTGGGCAGCCCCAACACCTTTCTGTGCACGAACAAAGAGTACGGCGACTTCATCCTCGAATTCGAGGTCAAGACCGATCCGGAGCTGAACTCCGGGGTCCAGATCCGCAGCCAGATTGCGCGGGAGCCGATCACGATCACCGTGGAGGTGGACGGGCGGCAGGTCGAGCGCAAGATCCCCGCCGGCCGCGTCTATGGCTACCAAGTCGAGATCGCCACCGCCGCCTCCGGCACCTCCGGCAACGTCTACGACGAGGCGCGCCGGGCGCGTTTCCTGGACGACTTCACCAACAGACCGGCGGCGCGCGCCGCCTTCAAGGACGGCGAGTGGAACAAGTACCGGGTGGAATGCCGGGGCGATTCGATCAAAACCTGGGTGAACGGCGTCCCGGCGGCCGATTTCCGGGACAGCATGACGCTGCGCGGAATCATCGGCCTCCAGGTGCACCAGATCCCCAAGGACCGGTTCAAGCCCTACAAAGTGCGCTGGCGCAACATCCGGATCAGGGAGTTGTGACCTCCGCGCGGCGGATGTGCAGCACCCAGTCCTTGTGCTGCGGAAAGCGGGGGTAATCCTCCGGGGTGCGGAATTCCCTGAGGCCGCCTCCCTGAACCGTACCGGAGCGCCGCTCGGAGCCGGTTGTCAGGTCGAACCAGGTGTAGCGGAACGTGTCGGTCTCGGACGAAGGCCGCAGATCCACCTTCAGCGCGCCGCCCCAGCGCGCGTAGACCACGTAATTCCGTCCGGCTTCGGCGGCGCAGAACCTGGCCGCATAGTCGGAGACCAGATCGGGCCGCGGCTCCAGCTTCCACCACTCCATGCTCCTGAAGAACCGGGCCATGAAGGCCATGGCGACCGCGCCCGGATAGTCGAGCGTGTCCCTCTCAAAGCCGGCTTCCAGCGGCCACGAGCCCTGCCGCGACGGGGATTCCGGAACGTGCGCCCACCAGACATGACCGCCGCCGTAGGTATGGCCCGCGGCGCCGGACAGCATGGCCGACCACGCGGCGAAACGCACGTCTTCGGCCGGCGGGTTGCCCTCGACGAACTCATACCACGGTTCGGTCACCACGATGGGCTTCGGCGGCGTGCGCTTGTAATCGGCCGCCACGACGACGGGGACCATCTCGTTGCGCCATTTCCCGTGGCCCGTCTGGCTCTGGTTGTAATCCAGCCAGGGCTCGTTGTGCAGCACCTCTCCAGTGGACCACTGGGGCGCCTCCGCCCCGCCCTCCCAGGCCGGAGGCGTTGGATGAGCGCCGATGATGCGCCCGTAGGGGTCTTCGCGCCGGATCATGGCGCCCAGGTCCTTCCAGAATTGAAGGCCCAGACCGCCGTAATTGTTCATGTTGTATTCCCCGGCCAGCACCCAGATCACGTTGTGCGCCATGAGGCGGTGGATCACATACCGCCACCAGCGGCGGACCTTCTCCGGACCGGCCGTCACGTTCAGTCCCTTACGGCTCCACCAGGCATGGATCCAGACCGTGATGCCCTTACTGTTCGCGTAGGAGATGAACTCCTCCACCTTGCGGATCTGCTCGAGATTGGGCATCTCCCGCTTGACGTCCAGCAGGTTGCTGTTGCCCGAAAAATAGAGTTGCCCGACAGAAAAACCCTTGGCGGCGCGGTCGTCCGCCAGCTTCTTGAAACTGGCGAACTCGATTCCCTTCTTGTGCCAGTTCCACCACGTGTCACCGATCCAGAGGAAGGGCGTGCCGTCGGCATACTCGAAGTGCCTGCCGGGACGCGGCCCGCTGCGGGCGACACGCACGAACCCGCGGCGCGCCGGGTTGACCTGCTTATCGGCGCCGGTCCAGGCCGTGCAGCGCAGAGTCCCGCGAATGCCGTTCAATCCCGGATCGCTGGAAGCGGTTAAGTAACTCCATTCTCCGGGCGCGGGCAACGCAAACCGGACCTTCCAGATCTTGCCGCCGTCCCAGAAGCCCGGGATCGCATAGCGCTGGCCACGGGCTTCCCCGCCGGTTCCGGTGAAGGTCGCGGTGACGAAGGGCGGACCGCCGTCCGGGAGGCCTTCGACGTAAGGATTCGCCGTCTCCCCGCGGGCGGTCATCGTGAACTCGAAAACTTCCCACTGTCCGACAACATGCTGCGGGAAAGCGTTGAGTGCCGCTGCTGCAAAGAGGACCAGACCTCTGATGAGGGCCTTTTTCATGCTGCTCAGTTTACCTCCGGCCCGAGCAGACTAGAACGGCTGCGCCCGCTCCGGAGCCTCTTTCGAAGCCAGTTGGACAAGCCGCCAAACGTATCCTATCTTGTACGCATGGGAGAATTGAGCCGGATTGGCGTGGCCATCGACTCGGACCTGCTCGCGAAGTTCGACGATTTGATCGCAAGGCGCGGCTACACGAACCGTTCCGAAGCGTTCCGCGACCTGATACGCGATGAGCTGGTGGAGGAGGCCTGGGAATCCCCCGACCGCAAAGTGGTGGGAACCGTGTCGATCGTCTACAACCATCACGTGCGCCAGTTGAGCGACCGGCTCACCGGCATGCAGCATGAGTTCTTTCACAACATACTCTCCACCCTCCACGTCCACCTGGATCACGACCACTGCCTGGAGGTCCTGGTTGTGAGGGGCAAGGCGGCCGAGGTCAAAAAACTGGCGGACACGCTGATAGCGACCAAGGGAGTGAAACACGGCCGGCTCACCATCACCACGACAGGGGCCGAACTGTGATCGTGGGAACCGGTGTAGACCTGGCGGAGGTGGACCGTATCCGGGCGGCGGTGGAACGGTACGGCGCACGCTTTCTTGAGCGCGTTTTCACGCCCGCAGAGATCACCTACGTCGAGCGGAAGGCCAACAAGTTCGAGCGGTATGCCGCCCGGTTCGCGGCCAAGGAAGCGGGGATGAAGGCCATCGGAACGGGCTGGCGCCGGGGCGTCCGCTGGCGCGACTTCGAAGTGGTCAATTTGCGCTCGGGCAGGCCGACGCTTCAATTGCACGGCGAAGCCGCGCGCGTGGCAGAGAGCCTTGGCGTGAAAAGGATATCGCTCTCCCTCACGCACACGGCGACCACCGGGATGGCAATGGTGATTTTGGAAGACTGAGGCCCGGCCTTGACGGCTATCCGCGGCGCTCCACCTCGCTGGTGACGGCGCGCAACTGCGCCGCTTCCAGCCGCGCCGTTTCCTGCCAGGTGTAGAGCATGCGGTGAATCACGGTGATGTTGCCCAGCACGGCGATCACCCACAGCACCGGCGCCATGCGATTGAACAGCGCCCCGATGATCAGCAGCACCATGCGCTCGGGCCGCTCCATGAACCCGACCTTGCATTTCGGGATGATGCACTCGGAACGGGCGCGCGTGTAGCTCACCATAACCGAGGCCGTCATCACCACCGCCGTCAGCACGACATAGAAGAACCGGTTGATGGACGCATAGTAGACCAGCAGCCCCATGAGCAGAACGAGGTCCGAGTAGCGGTCCACCACCGAATCGAAAAACCCGCCGAACAGGGTCACCTGCTTGGTTTCGCGGGCGACCCGCCCGTCCACCATGTCGAACAGGCCGGCGCTGATGATCACCAGCCCGGCGGTGAAAAACCGCCCCGAGGCCAGCAGCCACGCCGCGACGCCATTGATCAGCAAGCCGATAAACGTCAGAACGTTGGGATGGATCCGCGAGAGTGCGAGACCCCGCACAATCAACATGATCACCTTGTTGCAGGCAATACCGATTGCGCGCGTATATGTCATCGCACTCAGCTTTCCAGATCGTGGATGGTCGTGAGCTTGAGGATTTCCAGCTCCCGGATTCCGCCCGGGATCTGGATTTTCACGACATCCCCCACCTCTTTGCCGAGCAGGCCCCGCCCGATCGGCGAACCGGTGGAGATCTTCCCCTGGGCCACGTCGCTTTCTTCGCTGGTTACCAAGCGGTAGGTGATTTCTTCGTTCTTGGCGAGATCCAGAACCACGACCTCGGAGCCCAAGCCGACTTTGTCGCGCGGGATTTTCGAGAGGTCAATCATGGAGAGCTGGGCCAGCCTCTGTCTCAATTGGTTCAGCCGGGCATTGACGTAGCCCTGCCGCTCCTTCGCGGCGTGGTATTCCGCGTTCTCGCTCAGATCCCCGTGAGCCCGCGCCTTGCGGATTTCGGCCGGGAGTTCGTTCCGGAGTTCGTACTCGAGCGCGGCGATCTCTTCCTCGAGCTTCTTCTTAAGGTCTGCCATGCTCCCAGACCCAATTATAGAGCAGCCGGGCAAGCGGAATCTGCGCCGCAGGCGTCCCGCCGCTACGCCTGTGGAACAGCCCGGCGGAACTCGCGCGGGCGCTTCAAGCCCAGGCGCTTCATCAGACTGTGCAGGGTGGTTGGAGGTACGCCGAGCCGCTCCGCCGCGCCGCCGGGACCGGCCACCTTGCCGCCCGCCTCCCGGAGCGCGCGCAGCACTTCAGCGGCGATTGCGGTATCAAGCCGGTTCAAACCGCTCGGGATGTCGGGATCATCCGCCCGCGCGGACCCGCTCTTGCCGCGGGCGAGTCTGCCGTCCTCGCCCGGAAAATCGAAATGCTTCGGTTGAATCGTCTGGCCTTGAGCGAGAATCGCCGCGCGCTCCAGCGCATTCCGGAGTTCGCGGACGTTGCCCGGCCATTGCCGCCCCTCGAGCAGCCGGATTGCCGCCGGACTGATCGCCGGCACCGGTATCCCGAGTTCTTTGCCGATCCGCTTGAGCAGATGCGAAGCGAGCAGCGGGATGTCGCCCACCCGCTCGCGCAGCGGCGGCAAGTGCAGCGGGTAGGTGCTCAACCGGAAATACAAGTCCTCGCGGAAGCGTCCCTCGGCCACTTCCTGCCAGAGGTCCTTGTGGGTCGCCGCGATCAGCCGGACATCGGCGCGCAGGAGCGTGCCGGCGCCGCCCACACGTTCATAGACCCGCTCTTGAATCACGCGGAGAAGCTGTGCCTGCACGCCCGGCGGGAGGTCCGCCACTTCGTCGAGGAACAAGGTTCCCTTCTCCGCCAGGGCGAAGCGGCCCTCGCGGCAGCGGTCGGCCCCCGTGAAGGCGCCCCGTTCGTGGCCGAACAATTCGCTGCTGGCAAGCTCCGGCACCACCGCGGAGCAGTTGAGTGCAACGAAGGGGCCGCCGGCACGCAGGGACCACTGGTGGATTGCGCGCGCTACCTGCTCCTTGCCGGTCCCCGTTTCTCCGGTGATGAGCACCGTTGCGTTTGTCGGCGCGGCCAGCCGCGCCCTCTCGACCACACGCAGCCACGCGGGTGAACTTCCGATGAGGGATGCGCCCGTGTCGCCGTCTTCTTTCAGGCCCGCGCGCCATATGGCGAGCTGGTCCAGGTCCTTCGAGAGCGCGTCGGCGCGCTGTTCCTCATGGATCAGCCGCGCCGCGACGTCCGCCAGCGCGCCAATCGCCGCCACCTGCTGCGGTTCGAAAGCCCGGCAAACGGCCACGTCGACGGTGAGCAGTCCTTCGAGCTCATCCTCATGGCGGAGTGGGGCAACCAGGCACGAATGGTCGCCCGGCAGTGGGACCGCCCCTTCGTAGGTGTCCGGCTCGCCGATCTCCTCGCCCGGTTCGCTGCGCATGATTGTGGGTTGGCTTTTTTCGAGCGCGGCTCGGAGGGCCGGCCTCTGGTCAAGGTCGATGCTCAGCTCGCGCAGCTTCGGTGTCGCCAGGGCGCCCGCGTACGCCAGCACGCGCAGCTTGCGGTCCGGCGTCATGGCCAGGATGGCGGCCAGGTCGGCGGGGACGATCTTGGCGACCGATTCGAGGATTTTTTCAAGCGGAGACGCCGGCACGAAATACAGCCTCTCACGAAATAGCGTACCATGCTGACGATATATCGTCAGAAGGCCTAGCGTACTGAAACTGACTTATTGAAAACAAAGACGTTTGTTATTGGCATACCGGATGCTATTCAGAGAGGCAAAAGGAGATTGAGTAAATGACGAAGACTAATGAATCCCTCAAAAAGCTTCAGGCAGACGCCACGGTGTTCTATCAGAAGTTGCGTGCCTATCATTGGACCGTGACCGGAGAGCGTTTCTACGAGCTGCACGAGAAGCTCGAAGAAGCCTACAACCGGTGGGCGGATCACATCGATGCGATCGCCGAACGGATCGTGATCAACGGCGGGACGCCGCTGCTCTCGCTGGACGCGGTGAAGTCCGTTGCGACCATTCAGGAGGAATCCGGCGTGCCGCCGGCGAGGGCGATGGTGGAAAAAGTCGTGGCGGATTCGCGGTGCCTGCTGGAAGCCCTGAGCAACGCGATTCAGGTGGCCGAAAGCGAAGGACAGCGCGGCACCGTCAACCTGCTCGACGATATCCGGGACCAGGAAGAAAAGGCCCTCTGGATGCTGAGCGCCTGGCTCAAATAATCCTGATCGCAACGGCCTGCCGGCGCCCGGGGGCGGACTTGCTTCGGGCGCCGGAAGGCGCTGGATTTGGCCGCTGCGTCGTGCCTGATCGCACCCCTGATTCGCCGTGGGCGCCGCCTCGGCCTGGCGCAGCCGGCTGCTGCTTGCGAAGAGCGGCGGTGCGCCCAGGCAGCGGACCGGACAGAACGCCGCTGCGCTCTGGCCGGTGGGGTAGAGAAAACGCGCGGCTCATTTCGCCTTCGCTGCGGACCAGGCGCACACGGCGCCGCAAAGCAGCGTCGCTGCGCCTGCCGTTTCAGGCCGGCGGCCACCGGTGCTGCGCGTTAAGGAACCACCTCAAGGCGGTAAGGAGAACGGTTATCGATCCTGGCCTCGTATCCGGCCGGAAGGTCCAGCCTGTAGGCGAGTGTGCCGTCGCGTTTTGTCCATCGCAGTCCCGCATATCCCTCCGGCACGGGAACACGCCCCTCACACCAGTCGACAGGGGTGTCAGTGAACCGCACCGTGACCTGTTTGGCAACCTGGTTGACGCGGTACAACCCAAGCACGTCGCGGTAGAGCGTGTTCACGATGTGCGAGGCGAAGCCGTGATTGAGACTGGCCTGCTCGTTCTGGTGCTCCCAAAGCGTGCCGGTGCGGTCAGCCATGTAGAGCAGGTAGGCGCGCGATTCATTGATGAGCTGGCGGGTCAGGCCCTCCCGCGAGAGCAGCTCCAGGCGCAGAACGTTGCCGATAAAGGCGTTCGATTCGTGAATTTCCTTGAACTCTCCTCGTTTTACGCGTTCGGGTCCGAAGCGGTCACGCAGCGTCGCCCAGAGCTTCGGATGAGACGTGGGCGTGGCGACCCCGAAGTAGAACGCATAGTATTGGCACGTCTCTGTGCGGTTGCGCGTCGGCACAAGCTTTCCACCCTGCCGGACGGCGTTGTCGACGAAGAACTCGCCGTCAAAAGACTGGCTGCGGATGACTCGCCGGATCCTCTCCGCCTCGGCGGTAAGCTCCGGCATGCGGTAGATGCGGCCGGCCGCGTCGAGTGCCCCGGCGTAGAGCATGTTGCTGGGATAATTGACGTCCTGGACGAATTTGTTGGCCGCCGACCACTCGATGAAAACCCAACTGGGGAGCTTTTCGAGCAGCCCGTCCTCGTTGTGCAGCTTTTTGAAGAAGTCGAGCAGCTTGAACACGCGCGGCCGCACAGCCTCGGCGAACTCGGCGTCGCCGGTGCGCGCGAGGTACTCCTCAAGCTGGAGAATGAACCACAAGGACCAATTGGGGATGAACTGCCCGTTGTAGTGATCCGCCGGATAACACATCGGAAGCATCCCCTCCGGCAGGTGCTCGAAACGTTCCGGGAGCTGGAAGTTTTCCAGGAACGCCCTCTCCACAACCGAGCCCCCGCTGAGCAGCGGCTCGACGCGCGCCGTAAAGTAACTGTCGCACAGCCACCCGGCTCGTTCGCGGTGGGGGCAGTCAGTGAAGAGATCGACGGCGTTCTGGCGGTAGGTCTCCCGTCCCGCCGCGAATAGCCGGTTCAGTCCCTCGTCGCTGCATGCAAAGTGTGCGCGCCATACATCCGGGTTGACGTATTCGCGAAGATAGACGTGGTCCAGCGAGCACTCGCCCTCGACCGCAATGGCTTTCAACCAGCGCAGGGTATATGGTTCGAAAGATTCCAAGTGGTAAACGCCGGGCTCCAGCTCATAGGCAACGAGGTTCACGGTGGCGCCGCGGTGCATATCCACGTCCCCCTTTAACAGCATCTCGTCGAACGTGAAAAACAGCTTCGTCGGAGACTTCACCGTCACCTGCGCCCCGATAAAGCCGCTGAGATTGGTGCCGAAGTCCAGGAGGTAAAACCGTCCGGCGGCAAGCGGCAGCCGCTCCTGCCAGCGGTAAGGGCGCCCGGTCCGGTCGGTTTCGCCGTTCACGAGTCTGCGCGCGGCGACGGCGGGCTGGACCTCCAACTGATCTTCCGGGAAACCCAGCAACTGCGGGCCGATGCGGGTCAACGAACGGTCGCGCCAGAGCGGCGTATCCGGCTTGGAGATGACCTGGCCGCTGGCAGCAATTCCGAGCGGCTGGCGCAGAACGTAGTCCGGATACGGCACGCGCCTCGGCAGCAGCTTCTTGGGAGCGGCGACCGAAAGCCGCGCGGGTTGGAAAGGCGCGGAGGGATCCTCTCTCCAGCGAGCCGAGCCGGCATTCATTCGATACACCTCGGTGAACGCGCGCTGGAATGAGTATCGCTGCACCCTCTGTATGCGTTCACGCAGAACAGCCGCCTGGAACTGTGCGCCGGGCCCTCCCGTGGACGCCAGCACCGTATCGCCGGCGACGACTTCCGCCTGGAGGAAAGAGGGCTGGTTGAGTACCCAGTAAGTATTAATGTTGTAGCCGGCAACTTCGATGGCAACAAGGTTGTCGCCGGGGACAAGGCGCGACGTAACATCCAGTTCGTCCACACGATAGTAGCCGTGCGGGCCGCGAGCGGGCCCCAGGCGAGAAACTTGCCGTTCACATAGGCCCGGTACAGCGTTGATGCGGCCAGCCGCAACCGGACAGTCTTGCCCTGCGGGGCTTGAAAAACCGCGCGGAATCCGACAAACAGGTTCATTTCCTTCTCGCGGCCTTCCACCCAAACGGGCCGGCCGCCCTGAAAGACGGGAGCGGCCAGCGCCGCGGCGTGGAGAGAGATGCAGAGCAGAAAAGTCGTGATGGCCGGTTTCAACCTTTTAGGCTCCTCAGGTCCTTGCGCGACAAGGCGCGACGGTAAATTGTACACCGCGCGCATGCTCCGGTGCGTTGGAACGGACCCGCGTGCCGCTTCAGGTGGGAAACCTGGCCCAGTAGGACTGTGCATCGAAGGTCCCGGCTGGCATGCGGCGCACGCATTGGAGCTGGACCGCGACATCCAAGGCTTGCAACCACGCTGCTATAAAAGCAGAGGTCCGGGTATGATACCCGTATAGCTGGCGGGCCCGGCGAAAAGACGGCCGCGCGCCTCGCAAACGGCGTACAACTCACCAGGCATTGCAGAAACTCGGAGCGGTGATGAACGACTACAGACGCGAACTTGAATACGCAGTGCAGGCAGCCCGCGACGCAGGAGCGCTGCTCCGGCGTGCATTCCACGCCGGGGAGTCCGGAGTTGACAGGCGGGCGGAAATGGAAATTCAGCGGATCCTGATGGCTTGCTGCCCGCAGTACGGCTATCACGGAGAGGAATTGGGCTTGGTCCGGCCTCCGCAGGATGCGGCAGGTCATCTCTGGCTTATAGATCCCAACGACGGAACTTCGGCATTCGAGAAAGGATTTCGAGGGGCAGCGGTTTCCATCGCGCTGCTGAGGAACGGCCGGCCCGTTCTCGGCGTTGTTTATGCATACTCCGCCCCTGACGACGAAGGGGACCTGTTCACCTGGGCGGAGGGAGCAGGGCCCATAAAGAGGAATGGACGGGAGGTTTGCGTCCCACACGGCGCGGTCCCGGAAACGGTTCTGGCCTCACACCATGCCGACCGCAACTCCCTGGCCAACGCGACTCTGGCCGCGCCTCTGCGATTCCGCGCCGTCCCCAGCATCGCCTATCGCCTTGCGCTGGTGGCCGCCGGAGAAGCGCGAGCCGCCGTTTCGCTGAATGGTCCTGTTGGATACGATTACGCGGGCGGCCACGCGATGCTCCTGGGCGCCGGCATGGATCTGTACGACGCGGCGGGCAACGCAATCCACTACAACCGCAACGGCAACAGCGATTGCGCCGGGCGGTGCTTCGGTGGACTGCACTCCGTGGTCCGAGAGCTCGTGACGCGTGAATGGCGCTCCGCGCTTCAGCGCCGGTCGCAGGCGCCGGAGCCGTCCGCCCTATGCTGGCCGCAGCGCGGCTGCACGGTGCCTGACGCCGGCCTGTTGTCGCGTGCGCAGGGCTGCCTGCTGGGCCAACTCGCCGGCGATGCGCTCGGCAGCCTCGTGGAATTTCAAACGGCAGCAACGATTCGCCGCGCGTACCCGGACGGCGTGCGCGTCCTGGAGGACGGGGGCTCTTGGAACACGCTCGCAGGACAACCCACCGACGATTCCGAGATGGCATTATCCCTGGCGCGCTCTATCATCCAGAGTGGCGTCTACGATCCGGAGGCAGCCGCCCGCTCGTACGTCCGCTGGTACGAATCTCATCCGTTCGATATTGGTAATACGACGGCTACTGCCGTATCCGCTGCGGCTGCGGCTATGGCTGCCGGCAAATCGGTGGCGCAATCTTCACGAGAAGCTGCAAGAAGGGAGAGCCAGGCCAACGGCGCGTTGATGCGGGTCAGCCCGCTCGGTATTCTCGGTGCTGGCGCCCGGGAAGGCGTGGCCGGGGACTGGGCGCAGCAGGATGCGTTACTGACCCATCCGAATATCGTGTGCCAGCACGCGAACAAAGTGTATGCTGAGACGCTTGCGTATGCGATCCGGACCGGCGCTGCGCCGGAAGCGATACACCGGTTCGCGTGCGATGTGGCTCAGCGGGCGGACTCGCCCAAGGCCGTGGTCGAGGCGATTGTCAATGCCGGCTCGAGACCGCCAGACAGCTACTCTGACCACAGGGGATGGGTGCTGATTGCGCTTCAAAACGCATTCTGGCAATTGCTGCACGCCGGGAATCTGGAAGAGGGGATCGTCCGCACCGTGATGTGCGGGGGAGACACCGATACCAACGCTGCCATCGCCGGCGCTCTTCTCGGCGCCGCCTACGGGAGGGATAGTGTCCCGCTCCAATGGCAGGATCGAATTCTAACCTGCAGGCCCATTTCGGGACTAACTGGTGTAATGCGCCCCCGCCCGGAGGCGTTTTGGCCGGTGGATGCTTTGTGGATCGCAGAGCGCTTGCTCTGGCTTGGGCAAAACCAGCATTAGGCTGGCACCGTTTCGAAAACCCCGGCGCGGCTGGGATGATCCCAAGCTTGGCTAGCCGGACGAAATGATCGAGGGATAGGCTGCGTTTTCTTCACGCCTTCACGCACCGGTTTTCACGTGCTTGTCACAACAGCGTCCCAGGATGAAGCGACGTATGCCGTCTCCGTATGCCTCCCCGAGTAAGATGAACTCACGCTCCTTTCCGCTCCGCAGCCGAATCTTCAGTTTGCCGGCGTGGGAAATTCGTCCCATGTCCCACTTCGGAGAACTATCAAACTCCACGTCTGCGATTTCGCTTTGCGGAATGAAGAAACTGGCCTGCGATTGGATCGCCGCTGGCGAGACGGTCACATCAACCGCGCACGATACGGTCTCGAGAAACGGGCCGCAGAGGCGCTGATTGAAGGCCGTTTCAGGGTTGCTTGTAGGTTGTTGATTTCATGGAGCGGGAGACGGGATTCGAACCCGCGACGTCCAGCTTGGGAAGCTGGCATTCTACCACTGAATTACTCCCGCCCTCGGGCGGATGGGGCAGGCCGACGGCCATCGCATCGCCCTGCCCTTCACAACGCTCAACATACCACAACGCGGCGGCTGAGCGCGAGTCGCGCGGAAGAATTCAGGCGCTCAGCCGAGCCGTGGCGCTTCACCGCCCGCTAGACGTTGTAAGCCTCGGCGCCGGCGATCTCCTTCAGGTCCCACCCCTTCCGGTATTCGCGGTAGAGGTACTGGTTGGCTTCGCGGCAGTTCGTGACGCGAAACGCCAGCGGGTCCCATTCAACGCGATGCCCCACACGCAGAGCGACATTGGCCAGCTGGTATGCCTCGGTGAACGGCCCGGCGTAACCCATATGGCAGCCCGGAAGCTTGCCCGTCTTGACGGCAACCACCCAGTCCTTATGGACTTCCTCGCGGCCCCAATCCCTCTGCGGCGGCGTCGGATACGGTTCGGTCTTCTGGCCCCGGAACGGCCCGCGGCCCTGCGGAAGGCTCCCCTTGGTGCCGATCCAGACGAGGCTGCCGCGGCCTCCTCCGGTGATCGATTCGGGAATCCTCTTCCCCCCGTCGTACCAGTAGATCTTCAGCGGCGGATGAACGCCCCGTTGCGGCCACTCCCAGCGTACGATGCTCCACTCCGGATACATCTCCGGCCTCATGCCGCTGGTTTCGACTACCTCAACCGCCGAGGGAGCCCCCAAGTCCAGCGCCATGAAGATCACGTTCATGCTGTGGGGCGCGATGTCGCCGACAGCGCCGCTGCCGAATTCCACCCAGCCGCGCCACGTGAAGGGATGATAAATGGGAAGATCCGGATCCTTCTGGTAGATATATTTCTTCCAGTTTTCCGGCCGGTAAACCGCATGATCTTTGGGCCAGATCGCCTGATAAGGCCGAACCGGCGCCGGACCAAGCCACAGATCCCAGTCCAGGCTTCCCGGCACCGGGCTCTCGCCGGCCAGCCGGTCGAATCCCTGAGGCCAAACCGGCCGATCGGTTGAGACATGGATCTCGGTGATCTCGCCGAGCGCACCCGATTGGATCAATTCTACGGTCCTGAGGGTACTGGCTGACGATGTGCTGGCCGTTCCCATCTGTGTGATGGCCTTGGTTTCGGCCGCCACCTTGGCCATGACGCGGGCCTCGTGCACGGTCTGGCACAACGGCTTCTGACAGTAAACGTGCAGGCCGTGCTTCATCGCCCAGATACTGATATAGGCGTGGCTGTGATCCGGTGTGGCGATCGAGACCGCGTCCAGTTTCTCGCGCTCGATCATCTTCCGGAAGTCTGTGTATTTTTTGGCCTTCGGGTATTCGGCCCCACGCTTTTCTAAAATGGCCGAATCGACGTCGCAGATTGCGGCGATGTTCTCGCCCAGCTTGTGGAACGTCTGTGCGTCCACACCTCCCATACCCGTGAGGCCGACCACGCCGATGTTCAGCTTCTCGTTGGCCGCGTAGCCGCGCGCCAGCCCGGCCGGCAATATCATGAACGTACCGGCTGTCTTCTTCGCCCACTCGCGGCGCGACAGCTTGTTTTCGTTGTCCGCAGAGCCCATCAATTCACCTCGCCTCCAAATACCGCGAACCAGCCGCTGCGGGTCTGGATCGCTGAACAGAATTCACCACCGCGCGTGCATCCGGCATTCTACTTCAGAGGCAGCGGGATCGCACGTCCGGTCTTGATCGACATCTTGGCGGCCTCCAGCACCTCCATCGTCGCGACGTTCAGATCGAGCGCCGAGGGCCCGTCGAGCGGCTGCTTTGTCTTGAGCCGGTGGACCATGTAAGTTACAGGTTCCGCGCGTTCCGGCGGAAGAGGAGTCACGGGGAGCTGGTCACCCATCTGCTGCCGCCCGCGCCCTCCCGGCGCTTGCGACTGAGCCCCGCTGGGACGCTGTCCCGGCTTTCGAATCGTATTCCCCACAATACTGCCTTTCATGCCGTAGACTTCGTTGCCCAGCCTTTGGGCCGGCGGCAAATCCCAACTCGCTTCCAGAATCGCCACGCCGTCCTTATAGTTCAGAATGATGGTGGCGTTGTCTTCCACTTTGGGATACAGCTCCGGCTTGAGATGGTTCGCCGACGCGTAGACGCTCTCCGGAAGGCCCTTCAGCCAGAGGCTCCAGTTCACGATGTAGCAGCCGAAATCGACGAGCGCCCCGCCGCCGTTCTGGACCGGGTCGGCCAACCACCGAACAAATAAGGACGTCTTCGGATCCCCCGGGCCGCCGTGACCTTGCACCGCGTGCAGGCGCCACACCGGGCCGATTTCTCCCGCGTCGACCGCGGCCTTGACCGCCCAATTCGTCGCCTGCCAGGTGGAGCCGAAGTTCGTCATCACCAGGATGTTGTGCTTCTTCGCCAGCGCCTGAATCTCCCGCGCTTCTTTCAACGTTGCCGAGAGCGGCTTCTCCACCATCACGTGGATTCCGCGCGGCGCGCAGTACCGGACGACCTCAACGTGCTGGTTCGTGGGGGTGAACGCCCAGACGATATCCGGCTTCGTCTGCTCGATCATTTTCCGGTAGTCGCTGAAGATCAGGTTCTCGGGTACGCCGTTCTTCTTGGCCTGCTCGACCAGTTCGGGAATGTTTTCGGCGAAGCCAACGAACTGCGCTACGTCGTTCTTGAGCATCCTCTTCAGATGGCTCCAGACGTGGGCGTGCAGTCCGCTGACTACCGCGATTTTGTACTCCTGAGCCGCCAGCGGCAGACCGAGCAGAAGTAGAAATCCAATCGCTTTTTTCATCCAATCAATCCTTTCGAGGTACTAGATGATATTACCTTGTGCATCGACTGTGTGGTTCTTGCCATCTCCTTCATAGCCCGGCCGCGGCGGCGCCTTATCGATCACCCGCTGCGTCGCGGGATCGAAGAGCATCGTCTTGCCCTGGCGGTAAGCCTCTACTCCCAACTTGATCGCCACGATCATCTGATAGCCGATCTCGGCATGCGCGTTGGGCTGTTTCCGCGAGCGGACGCAACTGAAGAAGTTTGTCGTGTGAGGCGTCCGGGCATCTCTCTGGGGCCCCTGCGGAGGCAGCTCGTAAACCTTCGGCTCCGGACCCTCCTGCCGCCCGGCCGCACTCTGCCCTTCCCGCCGCCGCCGGAGTTCGGGGAATGTCTCTTCGTAAACGTGCACTTGCCCGCGCGCAAGCACGATTGTGCCTTTGTGCCCGTAGATGGCCTGGCTGTGGAACCGTCCCATTCGGGAATTCGCCATGGACCCGGACATGTCGATGTAGTAATTCGGATATTCGATCAGCGTCGCGTAGGTGTCCGGCACCTCGCGGTCTTTGTGCACGTAAATGCCGCCGCTGGCGCTCACGCGGATCGGGAACTGCGGTCCCATGGCGTAAAGAATTGGCCCCAGACTGTGGAAGAACAGGTCGGTGGCAATCCCGCCCGAATAATCCCAGTACTTGCGGAACCGGAAGAAGCGATCGGGGCTGAACGGCCGTTTGGGCGCCGGTCCGAGCCACCGGTTCCAGTCGATGGTCTGCGGCGTTCCTTCCGGTTCGATGCGGTAGTTCCACTCTCCCAACAGCGAGTTGCGGGCCGAAGTCGATTGGGCGCACAGCACCGGGCCGATTTCCCCGGCGTCGATCAATTCCCTGATTTTATGCGTGCTCGGCGAAGAAAGGCCCTGGTTGCCTACTTGCAGAATGCGGTTGTGCTTCTTCACCGCTTCCACGATAGCCTTCGCCTCCTCGATGGTGTGCGTCATCGGCTTTTCCAGGTACACGTCTTTGCCGGCGGCAAGCGCGTCCAGGGCCATCCGGCCGTGCCAGTGATCGGGTGTGGCGATCAGCACCGCGTCGATATCGCTGCGCGCCAGCAGGTCGCGGTAATCGTTATAGACATCCCTGTCGGTCAGCCGGGCAATATCGCGCGCCCGCTCTCTGCGCTTCTCGTAGACGTCGCAGACCGCGACGACCTCGATGTCCTTCTCCACTTCGGACTGCTCCATGAAAGCCCGGAGATGGACCGTCCCCATGCCGCCCATGCCGATGATGCCGACGCGGATGCGGTCGTTGGCGCCTATCACGCGCCCAGCCGACCTCACCGTCTGTGCGGCCGAAGCAGCCGTCGTGGCGCCGAGAGCCGAAGTTGTTGCCAGCGTGCGGCTCAGGAATGTGCGCCGCGTAGATGAAACCGGTTTCGTATCCATTGAATTGCCCTCTGTTCCCTTGTTCCGCTGAGCTGAAAAAGGGCGGACGGCCCACCGCAAACGGCCGCCCGCCAGTGCCAGTACAGCAAAATCAGAATGAGATTCTGGCCCCGAGCTGGATGTTCCGGGGGCTGTTGCCCTGAGGTGTAGTGATTCTTCCGAAATCGGGGCTGGTCTGGCTCGTGTTGAAATCGCCGAGCGTGACCCTGTTCAACGGGTTGTTAGCCGAGGCCCGGATCTCAAGGTTCGCGCTTTCCGTCAGCCTGAAGTTTTTCATGATCGCGATCTGCTCGCTTTGCGACCACTTGGTCCGCAAATAGGAGATCCGGCGCGGCGTATCGCCGTAGGTCATGTTGGGCGGCCGGACAACCGCCGCCGTGTTGAGCTGGGGCACGCTGAACGCCGTGTCGTAGTCCGGACTCCAGTCCGGGTTGATCAACGGCACGGAGCCGTCCGACACGCCAAGCGCGTAGCTGCACCTGCCGCTCCCGGCGCCGTAGAGGTTCTGGTTGCAGGTGAACCGCAACGGCGTGCCGCTGACGTAGGAATGGATTCCCGAGATCTTCCAGTTCCCGAGGAATCCGTTCAGAACCGGGTGGAGATTGCTCAGCCACCGCTGGCCTCTTCCGAACGGCAGTTCGTAAACGTACGCAATCCGGATGTTGTGAGGCGTGTCCTGGCTCGCCACTGCCTTGTCCGCCCGGCGGTCGTACTGATTCTGCACCACTCCGTCGCTCGCGCGGTTGGCGTCCTCACCATTGGTGGTGGAAATCAGCTTGGCGAACGTGTAGGACACGAGGGTGTAGAAGCCGTTGGCAAACTGGCGTTCAAAGCTGGTCTCCAGAGCGTGGTACGTCGAATGCCCGTCGTTCTGGCCGCCGGCATTGCTGTCGACGTTGGTGTACTGCGGAAATGGCCTCAGCGCCTGCTGCAATTGCAGGTTCGTGCGATACCCCTCGAAGGGGAGTTTGAACCCTTTGGCAATGACTTCCGGATCCTGGAGCGCGGTCTCGATGGGCAGGCTCAGCTTGGTGCCGTAGATCGACCAGTACATCGGATGAAGCTGATTCTGGCTCTGCTGCCTGGAGAGCATCTTCACGCCGACGACGCCGTGATAGCTCACCCGGAACAGCGAATTCTGTCCCACCGTCCGGTCGATGGTGAAGTTCCAGTCTCCGAAATACGGCGCTCTGCCCGCCTTCGGGTTGTAGTAGAACGGCGTTCCGTAAAGCTGGATCGTGGGGTCGATGACGGGCGGTGTGTTCGCCTTGATCTCATCGCTGAACGCCGTGAGTCCGTCTTTTCTCAAGAACGCGATGCCGCTGGACAAATAGTTTGGCGTCGCGCTGAACGAGCCGCCAAAGCCCTGAATGCCGTTATCCGCGTTGCCGTCTTCCCGGATGGGCTGGTAGTAGATCGCGCCGCCGGAGCGGATTACGGTCTTGGAATCGAGCTGGTAGGCAAAACCAAGCCTCGGCCCGAATGCGTTCATCCTGGTCTCTCCAAACCGCTCGGGCGCCCCGTCACGGCCGGCGAAGATCATCGCACCCGGCAGCCCGCCCGCGGCAGGGTTCGGGCACGTCGGGCAGAAATTGCTGTTCCGAAGATTCCGCTCTTTCTTGGGAATCGGAATTTCATAGCGCAGCCCGATATTCAAGGTCAGCTTCTGGTTCACCTTCCAGTCGTCCTGCACGTACCACGCATAATAGGGGAACTGGAAAGTCGTATCCGAGTAGTAGCGGAAGCTGCCGCTGCTCGCAACGCCCAGCAGGAAGGAGGCCCAGTCCGAGCCGCTGTTCCCCACCAGGGGATGGCCGGTGCCGGCCGCGCTGAAGCCGATCGTCCCGTAGGCGTTGTTGCGGTCCAGGCGGCGGTACTGGCCTTTCAGATACTGCATGCCGAACTTCAGGGTGTGAGTTCCCTTGATCCAGGCTATCTGTTCCTTGAAGTCAATAGTCCTGGAACGGGAGTCCGTGATCACGCTGTTCCCCCATGAAATTCCACCGGCGCTGAATTTCGTGGTGAGCCCTTTGGGGATCGGGGTATTGCCCTCTGGCAGGCCTTTGAGGGCGAAAAGCGAAGCCCATTCTTCAGGCGCGTCCCAAATAGAAGGAGGGGCCTCGAAGAGATTGCGCTTGTTGAACCCTATAGTCAAATGGCTCAGTACGTTCGGCGCGATCACGTAGTCGTAGTTGATCCGGTAGTAATCGATCAGCACGTCGGTGTTCCAGCCGTCACCGGGTAGTCCCTCGATATGGTTGCGATACGGCTGCGCAGGGCTCCAGTAGTGGCTGAAAAGGAAATTTATCCGGTGCTTCTCGTTGAAGACGTAGTCCAGCTTGATCGAAGGCAGGTTCGTGATGGATTCCGTCCAGCGCCTTGAGCGGTAGTTCTGGGTGATCTTGGTCGGATCGTCGACGGGCGGCAGCATGGCAATCGCCGCCTTGGCCAGCGGATCGATCCGCTCCGGACAAATCACGTCGAGAACGCCCCTGCACTGCATGCGCGGGCGGTCCAGGGCGTTCGGAATGACGTTCCCAGCGGCGTCAAACGGATCGTACAGCGGGATCGTATTGCCGGTTGAGTCCACATTCCGGCGCATGTCGCCCATGCGGAACTCGTCCACCACCAGGGATCTCATCTCTGTGGATTGCCCGGTCTGGTTCATCGCCCGTTCATAGGCGAAGAAGAAGAAAGCTTTGTTGCGGCCATCGTAGACATTGGGGATGTAGATCGGCCCTCCCAGGCTGCCGCCGGGATTCCAGGTGCGTATGACCGGCCTTGCCGAGGGCTCGTGGGTGAAGCCGCGCGCGTTGAAGAACTCGTTCCGGTTAAATGCGAAGGCGCTGCCGTGCAGCTCATTCGTGCCCGACTTCGTCACCCAGTTAATCACGCCGTTGGACGTGCGGCCGTATTCGGCCGTGTAGGATGAGCTCTGTACCTTGAACTCCTGCATGCCCTCCACGCTCACCCCGTTCATGGCCGGGTCGTTGCGGCGTTCGCTTTGGGCTTCGGCGCCGTCCAACTGCTCGCTCTGGCCGTCCAGCAGACCTCCTGCAATCCGCGGGTTGCTCGCTGAGCCGATCACCCCGGGCGTCAGAATCACAAAGGCCAGGTTGCTTCGAATGCCTCCGCTGATGAACAGCGGCAAATCCCGTATGACGTTGGTGGGCACAATCTTGCCGAGGTTGGTGCCCTGCATATCCAGCAGCGGGCCGACGGCGGCTGAGACTTCCACGGTCTCCGCCACGCCCCCGACTGTCAGTTGCACGTCCACGGCAGTGACAGTGGCAACGTTGACCTGCACATTGGGGGTTTCCGCAGTCCTGAACCCAGCCATCGTCACGGTGACGGTGTACGTTCCGGCAGGCAGATACAGGAAGGTGTACGTCCCGTCCACACCCGTCTGCGTTGTCTGCGTCAACCCCGTGGCTACGTTCTTCGTAGTCACAGTTGCGCCCACAACCGCGGCGCCGGTCGGATCGGTAACGGTTCCTCGAATCGTACCGCGATCCTGGGCGGAAACCGCGACGGCGAGCAACAACATGACACTCAGCAGTCTCGAAATCAAAGGCATCAACCACCTCCTGTGTTGTTAACTCCTCTAGGACGGGAAACGTGAAGCCTTCCCCGCTCCTCCTCCAAACACGTGGCATAGCCACGTTATGATTACATAGACCATAAGGGAACCAGCTCACTTTGTCAATACCAAAATAACAACCTGCTGAAAATTCTTGAGTTAGTTATTATTGTGGGACGTGTACCCGGCTAGTTGCGACCCTGAGATTTGGCTGGAGGCATAGCCAGTTGTTGCATTCAGGCTGCTAAGCCCCCTGTCAGCAAGCTGCTGAGCCCCCTGTCAAGTTCCCCTCTGCCAGCGATGCGCCCTCCGCCCCCCAGCCCCCCGGCGCGGGCTGAAGGGTTCGCACAGCATACCAGACAAAAGGGGCAAGCACGAGAAGAAACTTATCCTCAAGTATGTTGGCGGAGGGGGCTATTCGCTGTCCGGATGACAAAGCGTGACGATAAGGCCGTTTTGGAGTATTCTGTTTGTGCTCGGCACGCCGGATGGCGATGCGCATCCTGAAGTCAAAGCTATTGCGGAGGCGAGGGAGGCGCCCATCCTCACGAGCTTCAGAGGAACTAAGCTATGAAGCGATACATCGGCCTGCTTGCTCTGCTGATTCTGTGTGTGTCTGCTTGCGCCGCGGAAACGTTGCGCGTCATGACCTTCAACGTCCGTTTGCCAACTCGAGGCGACGCGATCAACCGCTGGGAAATTCGCCAGGATATCCTGCTCGCGACGATCCGCCTGAAAAACCCCGACCTGATCGGCACGCAGGAGCTTTTCTACATCCAGGGTGAATATATCGCCCAAAACTTGCCGGAATACGAATGGTTCGGCAACAGCAGGCGCGGCAACCGTGAGGACGAGCACATGGGCATCTTCTATAAGAGAAGCAAGCTGCGCCTGATCGAGGCCGGGAATTTCTGGTTATCGGACACACCGGAAGTCGCCGGCAGCCAGGCTTGGGGCGCTACCCTTCCCCGTATGGTCACCTGGGGGCTGTTCGAAATTCGGGCAAGCGGGAAGCGCTTCTATCACTTCAATACGCACTTCCAACACACGGCCCAGGGAGAACAGGCGCGAGTCAACTCCGCCAAACTGATTGCCGAGCGAATCGCCAAACTTCCGAGTGATGTTCCACTCATCCTGACGGGCGATTTCAACTCGCCGGCCTTGGAAAGCCAGGCCTACAAAATTCTGTCCGCATCGTTAAAAGATGCCTGGTTTACCGCCGCGCACCGGGTTGGTCCCGAGGGAACCCTGAGCGGTTTCCGCGGAGGAACGGGCGGCCGGCGGATCGACTGGATCCTGTACCGCGGACCGTTCAGCGTGGCGTTTGCCGAAACCGTGACTTACAACGAGAACGGCCGCTATCCTTCGGACCATTACCCCGTCTTCGCCGTCTTCGAACTGGAATAGTAGCCACAACCCGCGCGCCCGGCAAATACTATCGCCGCTGCCGGCCAATAGGGCCTGAACTTTTTCTTGACAGCCCGGACCTTCTGTGATTTCATTCCCTTAAGTGGATAAGCCACGTTATGTCTCAATCGGTTCAAACGGCCGGATAGGGCGGGCGTTTCAGCCCGCCCTTTTCTTATCGAGAGGTGAGGGGACTATGAGAACGCGCTCGATTCCAACGCTGATCGTATTGGCGCTCCTGGTCTCCCCCGCGGCGGCAGATGAATGGCGGCAGATCCTAAACCCCGAAAACGGTTTTCGGGGATGGGAAGCCGTCGGCGAGGGGGAATTTGTCAACGATAACGGAACGCTGAAGGCGATCGGAGCAAAGGGGAAGCTGGGTTTGCTGGTTTACACGCGGGAACAGCTCGGCAATTGCGTTCTCCGCGTCGTGTTCAGAGGGGAGCGGGACAACTCCAACTCCGGAGTCTATATCCGGATTCCCGAGCGGCCCACCGAGACCGGCATGCCGATCCGCCGCGCGCACGAGATCCAGATCGCCGGCCGGCACACCGGCGAAATCTACGCGCGGACGAAGGTTCAGGTAACCCCGCACCCGGTGAAGCCCGCCGGCGAATGGAACATCTTCGAGATCACGATGGACGGTCCCCGCACCATCGTGCTGCTCAATGGCGTCAAGGTGACGGATTACCGGGAAGGGGAAGTGGAGCCGCAGCAGGAAAACATGCGGGAACTGCGGCCGGAACGCGGTTACATCGGTCTTCAGAGCCACGACGCGGATATCGTCTGGTTCCGGGAGGTCGCCGTCAAGCCGCTGCGATAAAGGGAGTTTTCTATGGCAGCCAAGTCTTCACGCCGCGGGTTTCTGGGCGGTTCTGTTGCACTCCCCTCGGTTTTTCCGCAAACCGTCTTGGGCGCCAATGACCGCATCAACATCGCCGTCATCGGCGTGGGGGCTCACGCCTATGCCCACCACGTGAAAGCGATTGTGGGACGAAGAGACGAGGACAACGTCCGCCTGACGGCAATTTGCGATGTTTACAGGCGGCGCGTCACCCGTGCCCTGGCCATCGCGAAGGAGGCCGAGGGCTTTCTGGATTACCGGCGCCTGCTGGACCGCAAGGACATCGACGCCGTTGTGATCGCCACCCCCGACCACTGGCACGCCAAAATGTCCATCGATGCCATGGAGGCCGGCAAGCATGTCTACTGCGAAAAGCCGATGACGCTGACCATCGAGCAGGCTTTCGCAGTCCGCGACACCGTGCACAAAACCAAGAAGGTTTACACCGTGGGGCCGCAGGGCACGGCGAACGCGGCCTACTGGCACGCGCAGGCCGCCATCCGGGAAGGCAAGATCGGCAAGGTGATCATCGCCCAGGCGGGAGGCGGCCGCAGCGAACGCGTCCATACCTACGACTCGCGCGCGTGGAGCATCGATCCGGATGCCGGACCCGATCGCACCGGCGAGGATTACATCGATTGGGACATGTGGCTCGGATGGAGATTCGGCCTGGCGCCAAAAATTCCATTCAATCCGGAACACTATTTCCGCTTCCGAAAATACTGGCCCTACAGCGGAGGCCAGGCGAGCGATCTGCTCTATCACTCCCTCGCGCCGCTGCTGCTCGCCATTGCCGGCCCCAACGGGGCCTATCCCACCCGCGTGACGGCCACCGGGGGGCTGTACGCGCATAGGGACGGGCGCGATATCCCGGATACATACGTGACCAGCCTCGACTACGCCGGCGAGTACACGATCCTGCTGGTGAACTGCGCGGCGGCCAGCGTCAGGATTCCCACGACCATCTGCGGCCGCTACGGCTCAATCCAGCTCGCACCGAGTGGGAGCCGCCGCTGGGATCCCCATAACGACTTGATCCTGCGCGCGGAGGGCGACTTTCTTGCGGAGTTTCAGGAGAGGAACAACGGATCCGAGGAGGTCGAAATACCGCTCGAACGCCACCGCGACATTATGGGCTGCTTCCTGGATGCGATCCGCGGCCAGGGGACAGTCACGTGCAACGTCGAACTCGGCACGGCAACCATGGTCGGCATCAAGCTCGGCGTCGACGCTTACCGCCAGAGTAAAACCATGTTGTGGCCCCCGCCGGGCCAAACAGCTCAGAGCTGAACAACCCCGATCGGGGAGTTGAGCGCCAGGCTCTTCCCCGCCGGCGGCCGCCACGCCGCCCGGCAAAAAAAATCGATAAGAACAAACAGCGGCAAGGACTTTAGTACCAAAAATACGCCATTTAATTTCAGATATTCTGGAAACGATATTGCCGCGATTTCCGTCCGAGGTTGCGATGAAACGGCCCATAAATCGATTGCTGGTTCTTGCGCTTTTTGTAATTTCCCTGCCTGCCTGGGCTCAACTCAGGCGCTACGCGCTGGTTCTGGAGGATCCGCCGCTCGTAGAGCGTGTCGCATCGCGCAAGGAACTGCGCACGCAGGCCGCCGTGGATGCAGCCGCGAGGATCGAATCGGCGCAGAGGGCGCTGCGTCAGCAGTTGGCCGCGCGCAACGTGAAGGTTGTGGGATCGGTAAAAACGCTTCTCAACGCCGTATTTGTAGTCGCTGAGGACGACCGGAATCTCCAGGGTCTGCCGGGCGTCAAAGGGGTTGTTCAGATGCGCCGGTTCAAACGCCACATGAATCAGGCGGCGCCGCTGATTAAAACGCCCGAGGGATGGGCAGCGCTCTCCAGCGCCGGATTTCCCGATGCCGGCGCCGGCATCAAGATCGCCATCATCGATACAGGCATCGACCACACGCACCCGGCATTTCAGGACCCCTCACTGGAACCCGTAGGGCCGTTCTGCGCAGGTGACGACTGCAATTTCACGAATAACAAGGTGATCGCGGCGCGCAGCTTCGTTGATATAGTTGCGGCCGGAGGAGAGCCCGACATATCGCGCCCGGACGACCTCTCCCCACGCGATCGCGTGGGGCACGGCACGGCCGCGGCAATGATCGCCGCCGGAGTGCGCAACACCGGACCGCTGGCCACCATCAGTGGAATCGCGCCCAAAGCTTACCTGGGCAACTACAAGGTTTTCGGTTCTCCCGGCGTAAACGACAGCACTACGGAAGACGCGCTGATCATAGCTCTTAACGCCGCCTTCGAGGACGGCATGGACATTGTCAGCCTGTCGCTCGGCTATCCCGCATGGAATGCGCCGTTTGACCTGTGCCCGGATCAGCCCACCGTGTTTTGCGATCTCATAGCAGCAGCGGTGAGCGTGGCAACCTATGAGGGTATGTTAGTGGTGGTTTCGGCCGGCAACGATGGGGATTACGGCTTGAAGTTCCCCACTTTAAACACCATCCACTCCCCCGGCATCGCCCCTGCCGCCCTCACAGTGGGCGCGGTGCGAAACGCTCACGTGATCTACTCGAGTTTCGGCCTTGAGGACGCTAACGCGCCGGGCGGTCTCAAAAACATCCGGGCAAGTTTCGGCGACGGCCCCAAGGCCAAGGTGACCGCCCCCGTGCGCGACGTGAACGGATTCGCCTGCGGCGATCTGGGCCCCAATTCGCTCAGCGGCGCGATCGCGCTCATCCAGCGCGGCGGCTGCGATTTCCGGACCAAGGTGATCAACGCACAGAATGCGGGCGCACTGGGCGTCATCATCTACCGCGAGGACGGATCGGGCAGCGAGGGTGACAAGCCCTTCCCGCCCGGCGGCCTCAGCGGGACCGGCATCCCCGCAGCCCTCATCGGAAACAGCGACGGCCGGGCGCTGAAAACATGGCTCCAGACACACCCGGACGCCGTCGGGGTTCTCGATCCGGCATTCAAAGCATTTGACGACCCGGACGTCAACACGGTGGCCGCCTTTTCCTCCCGCGGACCCGCGATCGACGGCCACCTCAAGCCCGACCTCGTCGCAGTCGGCGCCGCCATCTATACCGCCACGCAGAAGTACGACACCAACAGCGAAATGTACGATCCCTCCGGCTACACGGTGGTAGACGGGACCAGCTTTTCCGCCCCGATGGTGGCGGGTGTGCTGGCGCTGGTCAAGCAAAAGAACCCTACGTTCTCAGCCGACCAGGTGAAGTCCGCGGTGGTGCATACGGCAACGCGAGACATCATGGACGGAGGCGTGCCCGCCAGCGTAAGAGCGGTGGGAGCCGGAAGGCTGAACGTCGAGGCCGCACTGAAGGCCGATGTGACCCTCGATGGCATCTGCGAGGGAAGGGCCTCGCTTTCGTTCGGCGTGCTCAACCAGAACTGGAGTCGAACGAACTGTCCTTTTTGGGTCAGTAACGGCAGCCCGAACACGGTAACGCTGGCGGTGGAGCCCACTACTCCCAGCTCGGCGCAGGTCACGCTCAACGAGACTTCCGTCCCCCCGGGCCAAACGATCCCGATCATAGCCACCCTGACCGGGACGTGGCCGGATCCAGGCGCCTATGAAGGCGTAATCACCATCACCAACATGGCCTATTTCGCACGGAGGATCTGGGATCCAGGCGCCTATGAAGGCGTAATCACCATCACCGGAGGCGCGGTCCCCCTGCGGGTGCCTTACTTTTTTGCCGTCGGCGATAACGTGCCGCATAACGTCTTCCCGGTACAGAACGGCGAGTTCTCCGGCGTGGTCGGGTCCTTGATTAACTACGGAATTGTCGGATTCAAAGCGGTGGACCAGTACGGGGCTGCGGTGATTGGCGCCCCTGTGGAATGGAAGGCGGCGGGCGGCGCGAGTTTCCCCATCGATGACGAGGGGCGCTTACGGGTCGACCCGGTTACGGACATTTACGGCTTGGCTTTTGCGGAGGTTATTTCCGCGCCGGAACCCACGAACGACCAGATCATCGAGGCGACTGTGGGCACAAGCCCCGGCGTCACCCAGACCTTTTTCGGAAGCGCGCGCTACGAGCCTAAGATCTCACCCAACGGCGTGATCAACGCGCCCAGCGGAGAAGCGCCCAAGGATGGCCGGGGCCTCGCGCCCGGCTCGTACATATCCATCTGGGGCGAAAACCTCAGCGATTTCGCCCTGGCCTGGGACAAGGTGCTCCCCGAAGGTATCGCTCCATATCTTCCCATCGCGCTCGGCCGCGTGAGCGTCAGTTTCGACGTGGAAGGCAGCTTTGGCGTCCCGGGGCGGCTGACATACGTCAGCCCCAATCAGATCAACGTGCAGATCCCCTGGGAGCTGGCCGGCCATTCATCCGTAAAAATGAAAGTCTCGTTGGGGGATTTCAGCACGGCAGTGTATGACCTGCCCCTCTCGGACTACGCGCCTGCGGTGTTCGAATCACCGATCGGCTCCGGTTTCGCCGTGGCGCAGATCGCTGAAAATTTCGAGCTCATCACACAGCAGAACCCGGCGCCCAGGGGAGCATTGATTGTCCTCTACGCCAATGGCCTCGGCCCGGTGGACAACACGCCACCGAGCGGCGAGCAGACCCCCTTGGACGGCCTGGCAACCTGCCTGACCACGCCCGAAGTGACCATTGGCGGCAAACCCGCGCAAGTGGAGTTTGCCGGCCTGACGCCCACAGGGATCGGCTATTACCAGATCAACGTGAGGGTGCCGGACAACATCGAACCCGGCGTGCAGCCGGTAATCGTCAGCGTAAACGGCGTTCCGGCAAAGACCGTAATGCTGCCAGTGAAGTAACCTGCTGCGGGGCGCGTAGCAGGCTATCTTCCCATACCCAGGTAACGGAACCCGGCGCGCTCGAGCACGTCCCGCTCGAGGAAGTTCCGGCCGTCGACAACGAGCGGCGTGCGCATCAACTTCGCCAGCGCGGACCACGGCAGGTTGCGGTACTCAGGCCAGTCCGTGACGAGCACGAGCGCGTCCGCTTCAGCCGCGAGCGTCTCCAGGGACTCGGTGTAGCAAATTGGCAGGCCGGAATAGTCCTGGCGCGCCCGGTCGAGCGCCACCGGGTCGTGCGCGCGCACCTTCGCGCCCCTGTCGATCAGCCGGCGTGCGATGTCGAGCGCCGGGGCGTCGCGCAGATCGTCGGTGTGCGGCTTGAAGGCCAGCCCGAGCAGGCCCACGGCGCGGCCCTTGAGAATCTTCAGCTCCGCCAGCAGCTTGTCGATCACCCGCTCCCGCTGGCGGTAATTCACTTCGCGCGCCGCACTCACGATCGGCATGGTGAGGCCGTACTCGCTCGCGGTAGCGATCAGCGCCGAGGTGTCTTTGCCGAAGCAGGAGCCGCCCCAGCCGATGCCAGCCTGCAAAAACCGCGTGCCGATCCGCGCGTCCATCCCGATGGCCTTTCCGATCTGCGTGATGTCGGCCCCCACCTTCTCCGCAAGCTGCGCGATTTCGTTGATGAAGCTGATCTTGAGCGACAGGAATGCGTTCGAGGCGTACTTGGTCAACTCGGCCGAGGCGAGATCCGTGGTGATCAGCGGCACCGCGCCCAGCGATTCCGGGCGGGGCAGAAAAATCGGGGCGGGAAACGTCTGCTCGATGACCGGCTTGTACAGCGCGTAGAGGCGTTCGAGCGCGCGGGCGTCATCGGCGCCGATCACGATGCGGTCCGGGTAGAGCGAATCATGCAGCGCGGAGCCTTCCCGCAGGAACTCCGGGTTCGAGGCGACGGAAAACAATCCCTTCGGGCGCTGCCCGTTGCGCGCTTCAAACGCCTCGCGCACCAGCGATTCCACCCAGTTGCCGCAGCCGATCGGCACGGTGGATTTGTTGACCACCACGGTGTAGCCGTCGCCCAGGTGGTCCCCCACCGACATCGCGGCGGAGCGAAGGAACGAGAGGTCCGGGTTGCCGTCTGCCTGTGACGGCGTGCCGACCGCAATGAAAATCACCTCCGCGTTCGACATCGCTTCGTTCGGATCGGAGGTGTACCGCAGGCGGGAGTGCGCCAGTGCTGCGAGCGCCTCCAGATGAGGCTCGTAGATCGGGAAAACGCCGCGGCGCAGCAGTGCGACCTTGCGCTCGTCTGAATCCAGGCAGGTGACCTCGTGGCCGACGTACGCCAGGGCGACGCCCGTAGTGATGCCGACATAACCAGCCCCAACAATGGAAACTCGCATGGCACTCTCCGGCAACTACTTACCTCGATCTTACCTCAGAGCGGGACGAAGCCGCCGGTAAAGCACGGCGCCGGGTGCTTCGAGAATGCGGGCGGCCTCCTCGGGCGCCCCGGGAAGCAGCATGTATTCAGCGGCTTGGGAGCCGGCGTCGAAACGCACGAATTTCGCCGGGCCGAACTGCAAAGTGCCCCGTCCGGGGCTGGCGCGCGCCATTCCCATGATCGTGTCGATCAGACACGGAGGATCCATCGGAACGGTGACGCGCAGCTCGCGCGGCTCCATCATACCCAGCACATCCGCGCGGAAGTCCTCGAACAGGCGGACGCCCAGCGCGAGCCCGGGGCAGAACTCGCCGTGAAAGCGCTGTGCCTGAAATAGCAGCGATTCGCGCAGCGCCTCCCGGCTGCCAGGGCGGCCGATCTGCTCGTTCCGGGCCGAGAAGATGAGATCGCGCGCGACAAAGTAAGGCTTCAGATCGAGGATGGGCGTACCGTCGACAAAGTCGAGGTAGTCCACGTCGATGGAAGCGCCATCGATGCGCACGATGCGCGCGGCCGTCAGACCGATCGGGTTGGGCCGAGCGGGCGAACGCACCCCGAAGACGCCGTGCAGGCCTTCCGGCGCCGGCTCGGGCACGCCGCGCGGCGTCACTTGTAAAATGTCGCGCTCCGCGCCGCCAAGCCACGCCAGCACCTAGATGTGCGAGTGTTTCTCCAGGCGGTAGAGGCCGGGCTCGTACTGGGGGAACAATTCCAGGCGCGCGGGTACGCCGAGCGGCGGCATCGCCTTGCTGTCCCGCACGGCGCAGCGCACCACGGCGATAGGGTTCAACTCGACGCTCAACGCCGCTTCACCGTGTCTTTTCCGTTCACTCTAGCACGGCGTTTCCGGAAGGCTCAGATCAATTCCTTGACCTTGTCTTCGGCGACAGTCAGGCTGATCTTGCCGCGGTAAGGCTGGCCGCGCACCAACGATTCCGCGAAGCGCGCCGCCTGCTTCATCGTGACTTTCGGAGGCATAGGCGGCTCAAACGGATCCACGATGGCATCGACAATGACCGGGCCGGGCGTGGCCAGCGCGCGGTCCAGCACCGAGCCGCACTCGGCCGCATCTTCCACCGTGAAGCCCGTTCCGCCGCACGCCCGCGCGAACGCCGCGAAATCGATGGGCTTGAGTTCCACTCCGTATTCGGGGTTGCCCAGCAGCACCATCTGTTCCCAGCGAATCTGGCCGAGCACGTTGTTGGTCAGAACGATCACTTTAATCGGCAGGTTGTACTTCACGGCGGTGGAGAACTCGGCCATGAGCATGGAAAAACCGCCATCGCCGACGAAGGCGAAGCAGGGCCGGTTCGGATAGGCGATCTGCGCCGCAATCGTGTACGGCAGGCCCGCAGCCATCGTAGCCAGGGTGCCGGAGAGCGAGTGCATCTGCCCGCGCTTCACCGGGATCTGACGCGCCCACCACGTGGCGATCGTGCCCGAGTCGCACGATACGATCGCGTTGTTCGGCAGCCGCTTGCCAAGTTCCCAGGCCACCACCTGCGGCTTCATCGGCTTGTCGGTGCGGGTGCCGCGCTGCTCCATGAGCTTCCACCACTCCTTCATGCCCGACTGGGCGCGCTCGAGGAAGCCGCGGTGCTTGTTGCGCTTGAGCAGCGGCAGCAGTTCGGTCAGGCTGCGCGTGGCGTCGCCGACAACGCCGACCTCAACCGGGTAGCGCAGCCCGATGCGGGTCGGGTTAATGTCGATCTGCACGGCGCGCACCTGACCCGGCTTCGGCAAAAATTCGATGTACGGGAACGAGGTTCCGACCATCAGCAGTGTGTCGCAGTTCTCGATGGCTTCCTGCGACGGTTTTGTTCCCAGCAGCCCGATGGTGCCGGTAGTATACGGGCTGTCGTCCGGCACAACCTGCTTGCCGAGCAGCGCTTTGATGATCGGCGCGCCGAGCCTCTCGGCCACCTGCTCGAGCTGGTCGGTGGCGCCGATGGCTCCGGCGCCGGCCAGTATGGCGATCCTTTTTCCCTTGTTGAGCACGTCGGCGGCGCGCTGTAGGTCACTCCGGTTCGGAAGCCTTGCGCCGAGCGCCAGGACGTCGGAGGTGTGGTGCGGCACGTTGCGGCGGGAACGGGACTCCATCTCCATGGTCTGAAAGTCGACGGGGATGGTGATATGGGCGACGCCGCGGTAGGAGAGCGCCGCGCGGCACGCCAAATCGGCGACGTTCTCGACGTGGGCTTTGCCCATGATCCGCTCGTTGTAGACGCAGACGTCCATGAAGACGCGGTCGAGGGCCACATCCTGCTGGGTGTGCGTGCCGATCAGGTCGTGATACTGGAGGCCGGTCAGAGCGAGCACGGGCTGGCCGTCCATTTTGGCGTCGTACAGTCCATTGATCAGATGCAGGCCGCCGGGGCCCGAAGTACCCAGACAGCAGCCGAGTTTTCCGGTGAATTTGGCATAGGCGCAGGCCATCAACGCTGCGGCCTCTTCGTGGCGGGTGTGAACGAAGCGGACGGTGTCCTGGTGCGTGCGCAGGGCTTCCATGATTCCGTCCACGCCGTCGCCGGGGACGCCGAACACTACATCTACGCCCCAGTCGTGTATGGTTTCGATGAGAACATCCGAAGCGGTTTTGGGCATGCGATCCCCTCCGTGTGAAGTTGCTGTATGTATGATACGCAAGTTGGGAGAAATTATGAAATAAGATTAATCAATCGGAATTTCTTTGGAGCTCGGGCGCGGACCGGCAAGATTATATATCATTAAGGTTGACGAGTGTAACTGGATGTGCTAAAAAATAAATGACATACTGGTGAATGAAAATAGCTAAATGAATATTACATCGCCGCGGCCGTGTTGAAGGAGCGCCGCCCGATTTCGCGAGGGCAGCTTGCAGACTGATCAAATTACGGTCGATTTACCCCCCCGGCACCCGGTTCAGGGTCCGCATTCTTCCGCTTCTCAATTGTTGTTCTTCTCTTCGCTCATAGGATTCTTCCGTTCGTGGTGGTTCCCTAATTCCACTGTGGAGAAGACAAAACTTGGGCAAGCACATTCTCATCACGGGTGGAGCCGGATTCATCGGCTCGCACCTGGCCGACGAATTGCTTCACTGCGGACACGCTGTACGGGTCCTCGACAACCTCTCGCATCAGGTCCACGGCCCCGACGGCGGCCGGCCTGATTATCTGAACCGGGATGTCGAATTGATCGTCGGGGACGTTCGCGATCCCGGCGTGGTGGGCAGGAGCTTGAAAGGCATTGACGCGGTTTATCATTTCGCCGCTTCGGTCGGCGTCGGCCAGAGCATGTACGAGATCGCGAATTACACGAGCAACAACAGCCTGGGCACCGCGGTACTTCTGGAGCAACTGGCGGCGCGGCCGGTCGAGCGGCTCGTGGTGGCTTCGAGCATGAGCATTTACGGGGAGGGGCTCTACCGCTCGGCCGACGGGACGCTGCACACGCGCGCCACCCGCTCCCCGGACCGCCTGAAGGCCGCCGACTGGGAAGTGCGCAACGGAAACGGTGAGATTCTCACGCCGGTGCCGACGCCGGAATCGAAGCCGCCCTCGCTGGCCTCCATCTACGCGCTGTCCAAGTACGACCAGGAGCGGATGTGCCTGATGGTGGGCGCGGCCTACGGCATCCCGACGGTGGCTCTGCGCTTCTTCAACGTGTTCGGCACGCGGCAGGCGCTGTCGAATCCCTACACCGGCGTCCTGGCGATCTTCGCTTCCCGCTATCTGAACGGCAACAGCCCGATCATCTTCGAAGATGGCAACCAGCGCAGGGATTTCGTGAGCGTGCGGGACGTGGCGCGCGCGTGCCGGCTGGCTCTCACCGCGCCCGACGCGCCCGCGCAGGTGATCAATATCGGCAGCGGCAAGCCGCACACCATCCTTGAAGTCGCCGAACGCATGGCGCGGGTGCTCGGCAAGGGAAACCACGTACCGCTGATCACGGGCAAGTACCGGATAGGCGACATCCGGCACTGCTTCGCGGACATAACGCTGGCGCGCACGGTGCTGGGCTACAGCCCGCAGGTGACGCTCGACGAGGGGCTGGAGGAACTGGCCGGCTGGCTCGAAGGCCGCATCGCGCACGACCGGGTGGCGCAGGCCAGCGCGGAACTGGCAGCCAGGGGACTTACTGTATGAAAAGCAAGAGCGCCGGTGCGAGCCTGATCACCGGCGGAGCGGGTTTTTTGGGCACGAACCTGGCGCTCCATCTGCTGTCCGCTGGACAGCGCGTGGTGATTTACGACAACCTCTCGCGCTCTGGCTCGGAGAAGAACCTGGCTTGGCTCCGGCGTCAGGCCGGAGACGCGCTGCGGGTGGTCGTGGGCGACATACGCGACCGCTTCGCGCTGCGGGAGGCTGTTCGCGGCGTCGGCCGCGTTTACCATTTCGCCGCGCAGGTAGCCGTAACCACCAGCCTCCTCGACCCGGTTTCCGATTTCGAGGTGAACGCGCGCGGCACGCTGAACCTGCTCGAGGAGCTCCGGCGGCTCGACGAACCGCCCACGCTGATCTTCACCTCGACCAATAAGGTGTACGGCAGCCTGGCGGACCTCCCATTGCGCCGGGCTGGGAAGCGGTATCGCCCCCGGGATCCCGGCTTGGAAACCACCGGCATCAGCGAGGACCGCGTGCTGGACTTTCACAGTCCCTACGGCTGCTCGAAGGGCACGGCCGACCAGTACGTGCTGCTCTACGCCCGCGTGTACGGGTTGCCGGCGGTCGTCTTCCGGATGAGCTGCGTCTACGGCCCGCACCAGTACGGCACGGAAGACCAGGGGTGGGTGGCGCATTTTCTGATCCGCGCGCTCGAGCGCCAGCCCATCACCATCTATGGCGACGGCAGGCAGGTGCGCGACGTGTTGTTCGTCGACGATTTGATTGACGCGTTCGACCGGGCGCTGACGCACATCGAGACTGTGGCGGGCCACGCGTACAACATCGGCGGCGGCCCCACGAACACCATCAGTCTGCTGGAACTGCTGAGCCTGATCCGGGAGCTGACGGGCGAGCCGGCGCCGCCCGTGTTCGCACCGTGGCGCACGGGAGACCAGCGCTACTACGTTTCCGATTTCAGCCGGTTTCAGGCCGCCACGGGGTGGGCGCCGCGCATCGGCGTAACCAAAGGCGTCACCAGGCTGTACGAGTGGTTAGCCGAGGCGCGCGGGCTGCCGCGCAGGCGCGCCGCCGCGAGTAGGATGCCCGCATGAAATATGCACTCGTCAATCCAAACTGGACGTTTGACGGCAGCATTTATTTCGGGTGCCGCGAGCCGCACCTGCCGCTTGAGTACGGCTATGCCAAGGCGCTGCTGGAGCGCGCGGGCCACGAAGCCATCATCGTAGACGGGCAGCTCGAAGGTCTGTCCGGCGAGGAGATCCGCGCACGCGTCGCGCGCTTCCGGCCGGACTTTACCGTCATCACCACCGCGCCCAGCTACCTGTTCTGGCGCTGCGCTCCGCCCGAACTGAGGGTCCCGCGGGAGACAGCGGACCTCGTGCGCGGCTGCGGCGGCGTGCTGATCGGAATCGGCCCGCACGCCTCCACCACGCCGCGCGCGGCCCTGCGAAAACTCGGGCTGGATCTCGTCATCCTGGGCGAGCCGGAAGAGATTCTGCCGCAGCTCGGAGGCGACTGGAGCGGCGTGCCCTCCCTTTACCTACGGGAGAACGGTTCGGTAGCGGCGCCGGCCACCCCGCATGCATCCGACATGAAGGCGCTGCCCGCCCTGCGATGGCCAGACGAGATAGTCGCGCGGCACCATCATCACCATCATCGCTTCGACGCCGCGCCGCAAGGACCGGGCGCGGAGATGGAAGTTTCTCGGGGTTGCCCGTACCACTGCACCTTCTGCGCCAAAGAAAACTTTCGTACGGATTACCGCAAAAGGCCCCTCGGCGTGATTCTGGAAGAGCTGGAAAACTTCCTCTCGCAAGGGGTCGAGTACGTCTACTTCGTGGACGAAATTTTCCTTCCGGACAAGGCGTTGCTGGAAGCCTTGGCCGAAAGGCCCGTGAAGTTCGGCGTGCAGACGCGCATCGACCTGTGGAAGCCGGAGATGCTTGAACTGCTGGGGCGTGCCGGGTGCGTTTCAATCGAGGCGGGGGTGGAAAGCATTTCCGAGGCCGGCCGCGAACTGCTCGACAAGAAAAGCAAGCTCACCACGGCGCAATTCACGGAGCGCCTGATTTACGCCAAGCGCTACGTTCCGTTTGTTCAGGCGAACCTGTTGGACGCCAAGGTAGACGACGCCGCCGAAATCGAGCAGTGGCGGGAGTTGCTGGGCCGCTTTGGCGTGTGGGCGAACCGTCCCGTGCCGCTGTTTCCCTATCCGGGATCACCCGATTACCGCAAGCGCTGGGGGATTCCCGACGATTGGGCCTGGGAGCGCGCGCTCGATTTCTACCTGAGGGAAAACCGCGAGTTCAGCGACATACAGGAACCGCAGCCGCTGCCGATGTCGCAGCTCGAGCTGGGCTTGAGTGAGTGAGGGGAAATGCCGCCGCCTCGACGCATTCTGATGACCTCCGACACCGTGGGCGGCGTCTGGACATACGCGCTCGATTTGGCACGCGCGCTCACCCTGCGCGGCGTGACGGTAGGGCTTGCCACGATGGGACCGCCGCTCTCGCGCGAACAGCGCGATGACGCTCGCGGCATTCCATTGGTCGAATTATTCGAGAGCGCCTTCAAGCTGGAGTGGATGCCGGATGCGTGGGACGATGTGCGCCGCGCCGGCGAATGGCTGCTCGCACTCGAAGCGCGGCTCCAACCGGACCTGGTGCACCTGAACGGCTACGCGCACGCGGCGCTGCCGTGGCGCGCGCCGGTGCTCGCGGTGGGGCACTCCTGCGTTCTCTCCTGGTGGAGAGCGGTGAAGGGCTGCGAGGCGCCGGCGTCGTGGGACTGCTACCGCGAAGCCGTTTGGCGCGGGCTGGCCGCTTCGAAACTGGTGGTAGCGCCGTCGCGGGCGATGCTCGATGCGCTGGTGGAAAACTATCCCGGGGCGATCCGCGAGGCGCGCGTGATTCCGAACGGCCGCGATGCGGCGCTGTTCCAGCCCCGCGCGAAAAGCCCTTATGTGCTGGCCGCCGGCCGCCTGTGGGACGAGGGGAAGAACATCGCGGCGCTGGAGAGAGCGGCGGCGCGGCTGCCGTGGCCGGTGTACCTGGCGGGCGAACGCAGATCAGACGCGCGTCCCGCGCGCGGCGTCCGCTTTCTGGGGCCGCTGAGGCCGTTGGAGCTGGCGCATCATTACAGCCGTGCGGCCATCTACGCGCTGCCGGCGCGCTACGAACCGTTCGGTCTTTCCGTGTTGGAAGCGGCGATGTCCGGTTGCGCCCTCGTGCTTGGCGACATTCCCAGTTTGCGTGAGAACTGGAGAAACGCGGCCGTGTTTGTGTCCCCGGACGATTCGCGCGCTTTGACTCAAGCGCTTGTGCGGCTGATCTCGAACACCGGCCTGCGCCGCCGCCTGGGCGCCCGCGCCCGCATGCGCGCCCGCCGGTTCACGCATCACCGCATGGCCGAAGCCTATCTTTCGGCGTACCGCGAAATCTGCGCGGGCTCGGAGACCGCCACATGCGCATCGTGATGTTCTACCACTCGCTGGTTTCGGACTGGAACCACGGGAACGCGCATTTTCTTCGCGGCATTGCGAGCGAACTCATGAGCCGGGAACACGAGGTGCGCATTTTCGAACCCGAGGACGGCTGGAGCTTGAAAAACCTCGTGGCGGATCACGGCGAAGCCGCCATCCGAGGTTTTCATCGGGCCTATCTGCAGCTTTCGAGCACGCGCTACCGGCTCGCCTCGCTCGACCTGGATGGGGCGCTCGAAGGCGCGGACCTGGTGATCGTCCACGAGTGGAACGAGCCCGAACTCGTGCGTATGGTGGGGGCGCACCGCGCGCGCAACCCGGGGTACCGGCTGCTGTTCCACGACACGCACCACCGGTCTGTAACCGATCGCGACCGCCTGCCTGTCGCCGGACTCGAACACTACGACGGCGTGCTGGCTTTCGGGCGCGCCGTCCGCGACCTCTACCTCAAGCGCGGCTGGGCGCGGCGCGCATGGATCTGGCACGAAGCGGCCGACACGCGCGTCTTCCGGCCCATCGAAGCGCAGCGCACGGGAGACCTGGTCTGGATCGGCAACTGGGGCGACGATGAGCGCAGCGCGGAGATTCGCGAGTTCCTGATTGAACCGGCGCGTGAACTCGGCTTGAACGCTGAGGTCTACGGCGTGCGTTACCCGGAGGAGGCCCTCGCCGCGCTCGCGGAGGCCGGAATCCGGTATTGCGGCTGGGTGCCGAACTATGAGGTCCCCAACATATTTGCCCGCTTCCGGGCCACCGTACACATACCGCGCAAACCGTACGTATCGGACCTGCCGGGGATTCCCACCATTCGCGTTTTTGAGGCGCTGGCCTGCGGCATCCCGCTGATTACGGCGCCCTGGGACGATTGCGAGCACCTGTTCACGCCGGGCAAGGACTACCTGGTGGCGCGCGACGGCTCCGAGATGAAGCGGCTTTTGCGCCGCGTGCTGTCGGACGGCGCGCTCTCCCGGGCGCTTGCCGGGCATGGTCTACAAACCATCCTGTCGCGCCACACCTGTGCGCACCGGGTGGATGAGCTGATGCGGATTTTCGCCGAAGTGGCGGGCGCGCCCGCGGGAGCAGGAGCGGCGGTATGAGAATTGCGTTTTTCGGATCGAGTCTGGTGTCGGCCTACTGGAATGGGGCGGCCACTTATTATCGCGGCATCATTCGCGCGTTGAACGCGCGGGGCCACGCGGTCACGTTTTACGAACCCGACGCCTATGAGCGCCAGCAGCACCGCGACATGGAAGACCCGGAGTGGGCGCGGGTCGTGGTGTACCCTGCGACCGAAGCCGGAGTGAGCCAGGCGCTCGATGAAGCGCGCGCGGCGGATGTGATCGTGAAAGCGAGCGGCATCGGCGTGCTCGACGAGTTTCTCGAAGCCACCGTGCCGGAAGTGAAGGCGCCGGGAAAGCTCGTCGTCTTCTGGGACGTGGACGCGCCGGCAACGCTCGACCGCGTCCGTGCGAACGAAGCCGACCCGTTCCGCCGCCTCATCCCGCGCTACGATTTCGTGCTGACGTACGGGGGTGGGCCGCCGGTCGTAGAGGCGTATGAAGCGTTGGGTGCGCGGCGGTGCGTCCCGGTGTACAACGCGCTCGATCCGGAGACCCACTTCCCCGCCCCTCCCGATCCGCGTTTCTCGGCCGATCTGGCGTTTCTCGGCAACCGTCTGCCGGACCGCGAGCGGCGCGTCGAAGAGTACTTTTTCGGCGCCGCCGCGGCAGCGCCCGCCGCACGCTTTTTGCTGGCCGGCGCGGGATGGGAAGACAAAAAACTTCCGGCCAACGTGCAATATCTTGGCCACCTTTACACGCGCGATCACAACGCGTTCAACTCGACCCCGCGGGCGGTGCTCAACATCAGCCGGGAGAGCATGGCGCGGTACGGCTACTCGCCGGCCACGCGGGTTTTCGAGGCTGCGGGCGCGGGCGCCTGCATCATCACGGATTCCTGGCAGGGACTGGAGCTGTTTCTCGAACCGGGGCGCGAGGTTCTGGTTGCGCGGCACGGCCGCGAGACGGCGGCGCACGTTCGCGAATTAACGCCGGCACGCGCGCGGGTTCTGGGGCAGGCGGCGCGGCGGCGCGTACTTGCCGAACACACCTACGCGCATCGCGCCCGGGACGTAGAGACGGTTATCGAAACCGGTTCCGTGAGGACGGCGCGGGTATGAGCGCTCCTCCCCTACGCATCGTGATCTGCGGGCTTTCGATCACCTCGTCGTGGGGGAACGGCCACGCTACGACCTACCGCGGGCTGGTCAGAGAGCTTGCCGCGCGCGGTCACGACGTGCTGTTTCTCGAGCGCGACGTGCCGTGGTATGCGGCGAACCGTGACCTGCCCGAACCGCCCTACGGCCGCACGGCCCTTTACTCCTGCCTGGAGGAATTGAAGGACCGCTTTTCCGGAGATGTGCGCGAGGCCGACGTCGTCATCGTGGGGTCCTACGTGCCCGAGGGCGTCGCCGTGGGCGAATGGGTGACAACGGTCGCGCGCGGCAAGAAAGCGTTTTACGACATCGACACTCCGGTGACGCTGGCCAGGCTCCGGCGCGGCGAAAACGATTACCTTTCGCGCGAGTTGATCCCGCGCTACGACCTGTATCTTTCCTTTACGGGCGGCCCCACGCTGGAGTGCCTGGAACGCAGATATGGCGCGCCGGTTGCTCGCGTGCTTTACTGCTCGACGGACCCGCTGGTTTATTATCCCGAGCAAAGGAAACCGGCTTGGGAGCTGGGCTATCTCGGCACGTACAGCGAAGATCGCCACCCGTCGCTGGAGCGGCTCATGCTGGAAACGGCACGGCGGTGGCCGGAAGGGCGCTTCGTGGTGGCCGGACCGCTCTATCCGGAAAACATCGAGTGGCCCGCTAACGTCGAGCGCATCGAGCACCTGGCGCCGCCCACGCACCGGGCGTTCTACAATTCCCAGCGCTTCACGCTGAACATCACCCGGGCGGACATGCGGCGGGCAGGCTTTTCTCCCAGCGTGCGCCTGTTTGAAGCGGCGGCCTGCGGCGTTCCGATTATCAGCGACTGGTGGGTCGGGCTGGACCACATTCTGAAGCCAGGCAGCGAGATTCTGGTGGCGCGCACGGCCGCCGACACGCTGCGGTTCTTGCGTGAACTGCCCGAGGAGGAGCGTCTGGCCATCGGGGAACGCGCCCGGAAACACGTGCTGGCCGAGCATACGGCCGCGCACCGGGCCGCACAACTGGAAGGCTATATTCTCGCCGCTCTAAACGGCCACGCCGCTCGCCGGGCTTTTTGCCCCCCAAGTGAGTTCTGAAAGCTGTCGGCCGATGTAAGACACAGCGGGCTGCCGGATCCGGACAGAGCCGTCCCAAAATCGGACAATCCCAACCGCGCAACATATCCTAAGACTTGGCACCAAAAGGAATAATCGGCCGGAACAGTTGGCCGGAGACTTGCGTACTCGTCTGTGTGTCCGATATCCGATTCGCACTCCGTACGCTTGCGCGGTCGCCTCTGCTCACCGCCGTCGTAATCCTTTCGCTTGGCTTGGGTGTGGGGGCGAATACTGCTATCTTTTCGTTCCTGAACCGGATCGTGCTCGCGTCGCTGCCGGTCGAAAAACCCGAGGAACTCGTGATTCTCACCTCGCCTCCCGAGTTCAAAGGCGGCATGTCTTCGACGGACAGTGCCGGCGACATGGAATCGATTTTCAGCTACCTGGCTTTCCGGAGGTTGGAAAAGCACGCCGAGGGAGTCCGGGGCGTGGCGGCATTCCGTCAGCTCGACGCGAACCTCTCTTACCGCAACCAGACCATCGACGGCGCCGCGATGGTGGTCTCCGGGAATTACTTTTCACTGCTCGGCGTGAAGTCCTGGATGGGCCGGTTGATTACGCCCGAGGATGACGTTCACGGGAACGGCCGCCCGGTCGTGGTGCTGTCGTACGCGTTTTGGCAGAACCGGCTCGGCGGCCAGCCGGAGGTGCTGAACCAGCCGCTCCGCGTGAACGGGCACGTCTTCACGATCGTGGGGGTCGCGCCCAAAGGCTTCACAGGCACAACCTGGAGCCAGAATCCGGATGTTTTCGTCCCGCTCTGCTTCAAGCCGCTGATGACGCCCACCTGGAACGGCACACAGCGCTGGGACGAGTACTGGCTGTACCTGCCCGGCTCCAGCCCGGAGTTTCGCGCGAGCAGGCGGAAGCCGCGCTCAATTCCGTCTATCGCGGGGTTGTGGAGGAGCAGGCCAGCAGCACGCAGAAAAACTGGCGTCCCGATGAGCTCGCGCGATTTCGTAATTCGAAGCTGACTCTGGTCGAGGGCAGCAAGGGACCGAGGCAGTCCCGGCAGGGGGCCCGGACCGCGCTGCTGATTCTCATGGCGTCCACCGCGCTTGTCCTGTTGATTGCGGTGGCGAATACCGCGAACGTGCTGCTGGCGCGGGCTGCGCAGCGCAAGAAGGAACTGGCGATCCGCACTGCCCTGGGCGCGGGCCGCGGCCGCCTGATGAAGCAGGTGCTCACGGAAGCCATGCTGCTGGCGCTGGCCGGCGGCGCGGCGGGCCTGCTCCTGGCTTTCTGGACCATCGAGCTGATCGTGGCGGCGGTCAGCGATGGCACGGCGCCCGCCGACCTCAACATGGGGATCGACTGGCGCGTACTCGGCTTCGCCCTCGGAATCTCGGTGCTGAGCGGGCTCCTCTGCGGTGTGTACCCGGCTTGGGAAGCGGCGCGCAGTGGGGTGGCGGAGGTGCTCAAGGATCAGTCCGGAAGCGTGTCGGCGACTCTGCGCGCGGCGCGCGTGCGCAAAGCCCTGGTCTGTGTTCAGGTGATGCTCTCGGCGCTGCTGCTGATTCCCACCGGACTGTTTCTGAAAAGCCTGGTCAATCTGACGAGGGTCGATCTCGGCATGAACCAGGAAAACCTCATCACCTTCCGGATCTCGCCCGAACTCAACGGCTACAAGCCGGAGCAGAGCCGGGCATTGTTCGAACGCGCCGAAGAGCAGCTCGCCGCCATCCCGGGCGTGCGCAGCGTCAACACCTCGTTCGTGCCGCTGATCTCGGGCAGCAGTTGGGGCATGACCCTGACGGTCGAGGGCTATTCGCGCGACCCGAAGGCCGACCGGCACTCCATGCTCAACGTTGTCGGCGCAGGCTACTTCGGCAAGATGGGCATCCCGCTCATCAACGGGCGCGAATTCACCGAGCGGGACACCGCTGCGGCTCCGAAAGTCGCCATCGTCAACGAGAGCTTTGCGCGGCACTTCTTCGGAAACGGCAATCCGATCGGCCGCAAGTTCGCAGAGGGCATGAGCGATACCCTCGACATCGAGATCGTCGGAGTCGTAAAGGATACACACTATGCCGGCGTGAAGCAGAAACCGCCGCGCCTTTTTTACAGGCCCTGGCGGCAGGACGAGGACATCGGCGAAATCTCGTTCTATGTGCGCACGGCGCTGCCGCCGGAACAGTTGATGCCGCAGGTGCGGCAGGTGATGAGGACGCTCGATCCGGATCTTCCACTGGAAGGATTCAGGACCTTCAAGGACCAGGTCACCAGGAGCCTGATAAACGACCGCCTCGTCCTGCATCTCTCGGTTGCGTTCTCGGTAGTGGCGACGCTGCTGGCGATGTTGGGTCTGTATGGCGTGATGTCCTACAGCGTGACCCGCAGGACGCGCGAAATCGGCATACGGATCGCGATGGGTGCGACGTCCATGTCCATCCGCCGGATGGTGGCGCGCGAACTGCTCATGATGCTGGGCATAGGGCTGGCTCTGGGCGTTCCGGGCGCGGTCGCGCTGGCCCGGCTGGCCGAGAGCCAGTTGTTCGGCGTCAAGTCGTTCGATGCGGCGGTGGTGGCGGGCGCGGTCCTGGCGCTCACGCTGGCAGCGGCGGCGGCCGGTTACCTGCCCGCGCGGCGTGCCACCCGGATCAACCCGATTACCGCGTTGCGGTACGAGTGAGAGCACCGGACGCGTCCAAAGACCACACCACGGGTGCGCGCTATGCTGTGGACATGGCGTGGATTCGCGCCCTTTATGCCTGAATTACCCGAAGTCGAGACCATCGCCCGCACGCTGAAGCCTTGCGTAACCGGGCGGCGGATGCTCGATGCGCACTTCCACTCGCGGCTCGTTCTCTCCGGCGATCCGAAGGCCACGGCAGCGGCCATTCGCGGCCGCACGATCGTCCGGCTTGAACGCCGCGGAAAGTTTCTGCTGTTCGATCTCGACGGTGTGTGGCTCGTCATCCACCTCGGCATGACCGGGAAACTGCTTTGGAACGGCAGCGCTGGCCCGCACACGCGCGCGATTTTCGAACTCGATGCGGGCCGGCTGCTCTACGACGATATCCGCCAGTTTGGGCGCATTGAAGCCGCCCGGAAAATCCCTCGGCGCGTCGCCCGCCTCGGCCCGGATCCGCTGGCGATTCCCGCATCGGAATTTGCCGCGCGCCTCTGGGAGCGCCGCAGGCAGATCAAGCCCCTGCTGCTCGACCAGACATTCCTCGCAGGGCTCGGGAACATCTACACCGATGAAGCGCTGCACCGCGCGGGCATACACCCCAGAGCCGCGGCGGATCATCTCAGCGCGAAGCGGGCAAGCCGGCTCTATGAGGCGATACAGGAAGTGCTGAGCGAGGCAATCTCCGCCGGCGGCTCCTCCATCTCCGATTACGTCGACGGCAACGGCAGGGCCGGCTCCTTTCAGCTACAGCATCGGGTCTACGGAAAGGCCGGCGAGCCGTGCCCGGCCTGCGGGGCGGAAATCCGGCGCATCGTGATTGCCCAGCGCGGCACCCATTACTGCCCGAAGTGCCAGCGGGCGTGACTCTCAGGTGAGAGTGCGCAGGATCGCGTCGGCCACGGAGGCCGCGGCTCGCATCTCCGGAACGTCGTGGACCCGGACCATGTGCGCTCCTCCCAGAATCGCGGCGGCAACCGCGGCGGCGGTGGCGAACTGCGTTTCCTTCTCAGTGGGGTGTTTGAGGAACGACTTCCGCGACGGGCCGACCAGGATGGGGAGTTCCAGCTTCGCGAGCTCCGGCAGCCGCGCCAGGATCTCCGAATTCTGCTCACCGCGCTTGCCGAAGCCGATACCAGGATCGATAACGATGCGGGCGCGGTCGAGTCCTGTGCGCAGGACCCGATGCACCGAGGCTTCCAAATCGCTGCCAATCCCGCCCATCACGTCTTTCATGGGAGGCAGCTTGGCCCAGGTCTCGGGCGTGCCGCGCATGTGGTTGAGGATCAACCCGGCGTCGTAGTTCGTCACGACGCGCGCCAGACGCGCATCGAAGGTAAGGCCGCTCGGATCGTTGATGATTTCGGCGCCCAGTTCGAGCGCGTTTTCCGCTACGCCGGATTTGTAAGTGTCCACCGAGATCGGGATGGAAAGCTTGCCTCGCAGGCGCTTGAGCACCGGCATGAGGCGGCGCTTCTCTTCCGCCTCGGAGATACGGGCGGAGCCGGGGCGGGTGGATTCAGCGCCGATGTCGATGATGTCGGCACCTTGTTCCTCGAGTTCGATGGCGCGCGCGTAGGCGCGGTCGGGATCGCTGTACAACCCGCCATCGGAGAATGAGTCCGGCGTCACGTTCAGAATGGCGACGATGAGAGTGCGGTCCCCGAGCTGGATTTCGCGGTCTCTCAGCTTCCAAACGAAGCGCTTGCGGGGCATGGCTACGAGTTTGCTATAACGCGCCGCCACTTCTTCCCCACCTGCACGATCATCTCAGACGGTACATCGGACAGAACAAGATCGGTCACGCGGCAGCCGTTGATTTCCACCGCGCCTTCCTTGATTTTGCGCGTGGCCTCGCTGACCGAGGGCGCCATGCCCAGCCGGGCCAAAAGATGCCCGAGCCGGATCCCGTTTTGGTTGACCACGCCTTCGGGCAGGGGAACGGTCTCGATGTCCGCAGGCGCCTCGCCGCGCCGCACCACGCGGTCGAAATCCTCGGCAGCACGTTCGGCTTCCTCCGCCGAGTGGAAGTCGGTCACGATCATCCGGGCCAGATCCATCTTCGCCTGCATGGGGTGCAGTTCGCCGCCGGCGATCCGCTCGCGCATGCGCGCGATTTCAGGGATGCTGACGTCGGTCAGCAGCTCGTAATAGCGGAACATCAACTCGTCGGAGATCGACATCAGCTTTTTGAACATCACCTCGGGAGGCTCGGTGATGCCGACGTAATTGCCGAGGGACTTCGACATCTTGTTGACGCCGTCGAGACCCTCCAGCAGCGGCGTGGTGGCGATGATCTGGGGAGGCAGGCCGAAATCGCGCTGAATCTCGCGGCCCACCAGCAGGTTGAATTTCTGGTCGGTGCCGCCAAGCTCCACGTCGCACTCGGTAACCACGGAGTCGTAGGCCTGCGCCAGCGGGTAGAGCAGCTCGTGAACCGAGATCGGGATGCCCTCCTTGAAGCGCTTGGCAAAATCGTCCCGCTCGAGCAGCCTCGCGACCGTATACTTGGCGCACAGGCGGATGAGGTCCTCAAAGCGGAGGGCGTCGAGCCACTGGCTGTTGTACTGGATGACCGTCTTCTCCCGGTCCAGGATCTTGAAGACCTGCTGCTTGTAGGTCTCCGCGTTGCGCTCGATTTCCTCGCGCGTCATCGGGGGCCGGGTTACGTTGCGGCCCGTGGGGTCGCCGATCTTGCCCGTGCCGTCGCCGATGAGAAAGATCACCGTGTGGCCCAAATCCTGGAAATGCTTCATTTTACGGAGCAGGACGCTGTGGCCCAGGTGGAGGTCCGGGGCGGTGGGGTCGAAGCCGACCTTCACGCGCAGGGGGCGACCCTCCTTTTCGGCCTGGATAAGCCGTTCCCGAAGATCCTCCTCGCGGATGAGTTCCGAAAGTCCCTTTTTGATATAGGCGATCTGTTCGTCGATGGAAAACCGAGGCATCTACTACATTGTACGGGGGATGTAAGGAGCGGCGGGCTGCCGGATCCGAACAGGGCCGTCCCAAAAGCGGACAATCCCAGGCGCGGAGCGCGTCACACAGCTTGGCGTATAAAGGGATAATGGCCGGAACAGTTGGCCAGAGACTTGCGTAGCAGTTAGTGGCATCGCCATGGATATCCCGAGAAAAGACGCTGCGCGGCGCAAGAGAATCCGTCAGACCGTTGTTGGCGCCGTCGTACTGGCTGCCATCGCGGCGGTGACGATGGGGGTCATGCGGCTGAAGCCGGCGGCGCCGACCGTGGAGTGGGCGACGGTCTGGCCGGACACGGTAAAGCGCGGCCCGATGCTGCGGCAGGTCCGCGGGCTCGGCACCCTGGTTCCGGAAGACATCCTGTGGATTCCGGCAACTACCGACGGCCGTGTGGAGCAGCGGCTGGCGCTTCCCGGCACCGTGGTGAAGCCCGATACGGTGCTGATCATTCTCAGCAATCCCGAGCTGCAACAGGCGCTAGTGGACGCCGAATGGAAGCTGAAAGCCGCCGAAGCGGAACTGGAGAATCTTAAGGTAAAGCTCGAGAGCGAGAGGCTGAACCAGGAGGCCCAGGCGGCCTCCGTAGCGTCCGAGGCAAACAAAGCTAAGCTCGAAGCCGACCGGAATGCCGAGCTGAACCGGTTCGGTCTGATCGCCGACATTGAGGCGAAAAAGTCGCTGGCAACGGCGCTGGACTGGGCGAACCGCCAGCGGATCGAAGCGAAACGGCTGGAAATCGCCCTGGACTCCATCCGGGCGCAGCTCGCGGTGCAAAAGGCCAACGTTGAGCAGCTTCGCGCGCTCTACGAACTCAAGAAAAGCCAGGTCGATGCGCTGACGGTGAGGGCCGGAGTACACGGCGTTCTCCAGCAGGTGCCGGTGGAAGTGGGGCAGCGGGTGACCGTCGGCACGAACCTGGCGCGCGTCGTGCAGCCGGAAAAACTCAAAGCTGAGTTGAAGATCCCCGAAACCCAGGCCAAGGACGTGGCGCTGGGGCAGAAGGCCGAAGTGGATACGCGCAACGGGGTGATCCCGGGCCGTGTCTCGCGTATCGATCCCGCGGCCGTCGAAGGAACCGTTACGGTGGATGTGGAGCTGGAGGGCCCCTTGCCCCCGGGCGCCCGGCCGGATCTCAGCGTGGACGGAACCATTGAAATCGAAAAACTCGATGACGTGCTTTACGTGGGCCGCCCGACCTCCGGAGAGCCGAACAGCGTGATCACGCTGTTCAAGGTGGATCCGGATCGCAAGGGCGCCACCGCCGTTAAGGTAAAGCTGGGCCGCAGCTCTGTAAACACGATTGAAATATTAGAGGGACTGAACGTCGGCGACCAGGTTATCCTCTCCGACATGTCGGCCTGGATGGCGTACGAGCGCATCCGGTTGAATTGAGCGTTGTCGCCGCGCCGAAAAGGAACCACATGACTGAATCAAACCGCGAACCGCTGATCCGCCTGGAAGGCGTGACCAAGGTATACCTCACCGACGAAATGGAAACCCACGCGCTGGACGGCATTCACCTGGAGATCATGCCGGGCGAGTACGTCTCGATTGCCGGGCCTTCCGGCTGCGGAAAATCGACGCTGCTGTCGATCCTCGGGCTGCTCGACACGCCGACGTCGGGCACCTACATCCTCAACGGCAAGCCGGTGGAGAACCTGAAGCTCTCCGAACGCGCGCGCATCCGCAACCGGGAGATCGGCTTCATTTTCCAGGCTTTCAACCTGATCGGGGACTTGACGGTGTACGAAAACGTCGAACTGCCGCTGACCTATCGCGGGATGCCTGCCAGCGAGCGCAAGAAGCGGTGCCTGGAGGCGCTGGAACGCGTCGGGATGTCGCACCGGATGAAGCACTACCCGGCGCAGCTTTCCGGCGGCCAGCAGCAGCGCGTGGCGGTGGCGCGCGCCCTCGTGGGCGACCCGCTCATCCTGCTGGCGGACGAGCCGACCGGAAACCTGGACTCGAAAAACGGTCAGGCCGTGATGGATCTGCTCAAGGACCTGCACCGCCAGGGCGCCACCATTTGCATGGTGACGCACGATCCGCGGTACGCAAGCTACGCGGAACGCACCATACACCTGTTCGACGGGCGCATCGTCGAAGAGAGCGTGGACATGGAAACCGCGCCGGGAGCGGGCGGCGCTTATTGAAGCCGTCCTATGGGAACCCTTCTTCACGACGTTCGCTACAGCCTCCGGACGCTGATCAAGAGCCGCGGCTTCACTGCCGTTGCGGTGCTTGCGCTGGCGCTGGGAATCGGCGCCAATACGGCGATCTTCACCGTCGTAAATGCCGTCCTCATCCGGCCTCTGCCCTATAAGGACTCCGACCGGCTGGTTGCGGTCTGGGAAAACAACCTGGCGCAGGGCTGGTCCCGCATGGGGGTTTCGGGTCCGGCGTATATCGACTGGCAGGAGCAGTCGCAGCTTTTCGAAGAGATTGCCCTTTACGAACCGGGAAGCGGAACACTGACGGGTGTCGGCGAGCCCGAACAGATCCCCGGTATGCGCGTAACGACAAACTTTTTCAAGGTGCTGGGCGCCGGGGCGCAGTACGGGCGGCTGTTTACCGCAGATGAGGCCAAGGGCGGCCGGCACAATGTGTGCGTGGTCACGCACGGATTCTGGCGCCGCCGTATGGGGTCGGACCCCAGCGTTATTGGCAAGGTATTCCAGGTGGACGGGCTGGCTTACATGGTAATCGGCGTGCTGTCCCCGGATTTCTGGCTGCCCATGTCCGCCGAGGCGTTCGTGCCCTGGAACCTTGACGAACTTCGCAACATGAACCGGGCATCGCACGCGTTCGGCGTGTTGGGGCGGTTGAAACCGGGCGTCACGGTGGAGCAGGCGAACGCCGAGCTGAACAGCATCCAGCGGCGAATCGGGGAACGCTATGCCGGGCTGCGCGACTGGGGCGCCACGGTCGCGCCCCTGAAGGAGGCGCTGGTCGAGTATATCCGGCCGGCGCTGCTGGTGCTGCTGGGCGCGGTGGGATTCGTGCTGTTGATCGCGTGTACAAACGTCGCGAATTTGCTGCTCGCGCGGGGCGCGGCGAGGCAGAAGGAGATTGCGATCCGGACAGCAATGGGCGCGAGCCGGTGGCGGCTGATCCGGCACTTCCTGACGGAAAGCGTGCTGCTGGGTCTGGCCGGCGGCGCGCTTGGGTTGCTGCTCGCATCGTGGGGAACAGAAGTGCTTGCGCGCGTACTGCCGAACCGCATTCCCGTGCCTGAGGCCGCCGCGCACGTCGCGCTGGCCCGGATCACCGTGGATGCCCGGGTGCTGCTGTTCACGCTGCTGATCTCGGTGGTTACGGGCGCGCTGTTCGGCCTGGCGCCGGCGCTCGCAGCGCTGCGCTCGGATACCGCGGAAGCCCTGAAGGAGGGCGGGCGTTCGGCATCAAGCGGCGGCCGGCAGCGGCAGCGGCTGCGAGCCGCGCTGGTGGTAAGCGAGGTGGCGCTGGCGCTCGTGCTGCTGATAGGCGCCGCTCTGATGATGCGCAGTTTCCGGCAAATGCAGAAGTCCAGCCCGGGTTTCCATGCCAACAATGTGCTTACGGCCGAGATCGAACTGCCGGCCGACAGCAAGTATCGCGACCCGCGGCAATGGGCGGCGACGTTCGAACGTTTCCTGGAGCGGTTGAAGGAAATGCCGGGAGTGCAGTCGGCCGCCCTCACTCACATCGTCCCGTTGACGGAGTACGAGAGCAAGGAGTCGTTCGAGATTGAGGGACGCCCGCAGCTCGCCTCCGGGGAGAGATTGGGGGCGGATTGGCGGGCGGTGAGTCCCGGCTACTTCCAAACGCTCGGCATCCCCTTGCTCAAAGGGCGGGATTTCACGCCGCTGGACCATGCCGACGCGCCATGCGTCGTCGTCATCGACCAGACCCTCGCGCGCATGTACTTCCGCGGGGAGGACCCGATCGGACGGCGGCTCATATTTGAGCGCTTCCGTGCCACATGCGAGATCGCCGGGGTGGTAGGAGAGGTGAAGCACGCCGGGGTGAACAAGAATCCTCGCCCGACGGTGTACTTCGCATTCACGCAGGCTCCACAGCCCCGCATGAGCTTCGTGGTGCGGAGCGCCGGCAATCCCGCCGGTTTGATCAACACAGTGAAGAAGGCCGTTTGGTCCGTTGACAGAGACCAGCCGGTTTACAACATCAAAACCATGGACGACCTGCTGTCGGATTCGGCCTCGGCGCCGCGATTCACGCTCGTGCTACTCGGCGTGTTCGCCGCATTGGCGCTCACGCTGGCGGCGGTGGGAATCTACGGCGTGATGTCGTACACCGTCAACCAGCGGAAGCACGAGATCGGCATCCGCATCGCCCTGGGCGCGCAGAGGGGACACGTGCTGCGGCTTGTTGTCGGGCAGGCGATGGCGCTGGCCCTGGCGGGCGTGGCTGCGGGTCTGGTGATCGCGCTCGCAGTAACCCGCCTTCTGGCCACTCTACTCTACGGCGTCAGCGCGACCGACGTGCCGACGTTCGCAACCGTGGCCATCACCCTGAGCGCGGTGGCGTTGGCGGCCAGCTATATCCCGGCCCGAAGGGCCGCCCGAATCGAGCCGCTGATCGCCCTACGCTATGAGTAGCGGGACTCCGCCGGGCTTTACCCTACAAGCTTCTTCAGCGACTCGGTGTACGGCGGACGCGCAATTCCCCGTTCGGTGATGATCGCCGTGACGTAGCGGTTGGGCGTAACGTCAAACGCGGGGTTCTCCACCGCGACGCCCTCCGGCGCGATCGGGACTTCGAAGACGTGCGTCACTTCCTCCGCGGGCCGTTGCTCGATCGGAATCAGATCGCCGGAAGCAAGCGTAAGGTCGAGCGTCGAAACGGGCGCCGCGACGTAAAACGGCACGCCGTTTTCCCGTGCGAGAACAGCCACCGAGTACGTTCCGATCTTGTTGGCCACGTCGCCGTTGGCGGCGATGCGGTCCGCCCCCACTACGACGCAGCCGATGCGGCCAGTCTTGAGAAAATGCCCGGCCATGTTGTCAGTGATCAGCGTGGCGGGGATGCCGTCGCGCATGAGTTCCCACACGGTGAGCCGCGCGCCCTGCAGGAATGGGCGGGTCTCATCGGCAAAGACGTCGATTTTCTTACCTGCCGCGACAGCCGCCCGGATCACCCCGAGCGCTGTGCCATAGCCCGCCGTGGCCAGCGCCCCGGCGTTGCAGTGCGTGAGCACGGTCTTGCCGTCGGGAATCAGTTCGGCGCCGTGGCGGCCTATCGCCTCGTTGATCGCGATGTCCTCGCGGCGGATCTCAATGGCTTCGGCAACGAGCCGCTCGCGAATTGTTTCTACCGAGCAGCCTTGCAAGGAGCGATAGACCCGCTTCATGCGGTCAATGGCCCAAAAAAGATTCACCGCGGTGGGCCGCGTACGGGCCAGGGTGTCGCAAATCGTATCGAACTCCGCGTCCAGGTTCGTGGAGCGGAGCGCGCCCAGCGCCACGCCCATCGCCGCGGCAACGCCGATGGCCGGCGCGCCACGGATCACCATCGTGCGAATGGCATCCGCTACCTCGCGGTAATCGCGGCAGGTGACGTAAACCTCCTCGCGCGGAAGGCGGGTCTGATCGATCATCACCACGCCGTCACTTGTCCATTGGATTGTTTCGACCATGAGTTGTATCTGTCAGCTAATGTAGCCGGCGCGCTGCGCCACAAGACCGGTGAAGAAAACAAGGTTATAGCCGGCGTGCATGACGGCCGCCGCCGCAGTCGAGCCCGAACGATGCCGCATCCAGCCGAAGGCCGAGCCGGCGAAGAAGATGATCAACAGGCGCTGCCAGGACCACGCGTATTCGAACCCGTGCAACAGGGTGAATGGAGTGGCCGCGAGCACGATTCCACCTGCCGTTCCGAAAGTGCGTATGGCAACCGGCATCAGAAATCCGCGGAACGCCAGTTCCTCGCACAGCGGGCCGAGCGTGACGGCAAAAGCGCCGATCAGCATCAGCGATGCCGGGTCCTTCATCAGCTCTTCCAGGGGCGTCTTGATCTGGGGAGGCCGCAAAACAGCGCCGAGAAGAATCGCGGCCAAAGCGAGCAGCAATCCCCAACCGAAACTGGCGAGATAACCTCCCGGCGGCCGCACCCAGGCCATCGAGTACCAAAACGGCCGGCCGTAGCGCGCCCGCATGAGCCAGTAAAGCACCAGAAACCAGAGGCCGTAAAACGAGAACGTCGCCGCGATCGGAAACGCGGCCCTGACCTTGGGCGGGGCGGGCAGCATCTGCATCGCGCCGAACGCCGCCAGGCTGGTGACGATCATGAGCGGAAGCGCCAGCAGCGCCAGCAAGAGAACGTCCAGCCACCCCCAGAACGGCTCGATGGCAGGCTGCGGTTCGGATTCCGGCGGCGCCGGTTCGTACGATTCGGGATCGATCATGACTCGCGCTCGATGAGGGCGGCAGCCAGAAGCGGAACCATAATCTCGTGGTGGCCCGTGAGCGAGATGCCGCGTCCTCCCGTCCGGGCGTGAGGGCGCTCAACCACGTTGACCCTGGGCCGGTAATGCTGGAGGAAATCCATGTTGATGGTGGTGAAATTCCCGTGGGGGCAGCCAAGATTGCGCACCACCGAAACGGCCTTGAGAAACACTTCCGGCATGACGACCGCCGACCCCAGGTTGATATACACGCCGCCCTCGTTGAGCTCGGCCACCAGCCGGGCAAACAGGCGGAAGTCGCGGTGAGTTGCACGGCCGATAGCGCCCGGATCGGCGGCGGGATGGGTGTGCGGCGTATCTGTGCCGATAGCGACGTGAACGGTGACGGGCACGGAGGCGCGCCAGGCGGCCAGAAGCAGGCTCACGCCGGCAAACTGAGGGTCCGCGATGCAATCGAGGCGGCGGCCGAGCGCCTCGCCGATGCCGATCGAATCGCGGTCGCCTTCCGCGATCGCTTCGTTCATCTCGCGCCCGGTTTCCTCGGCCGTACCGAAGCGGCCATCCGGGAGCACCGCTTCCACATCCTCGCTGGTGGCGCCGGCAATCGCGATCTCGAAATCGTGAATGGCGGCGGAACCGTTCATGGCAAAGGCGGTGGCATAACCGCGCTGCATGAGGTCGATCAGCACGGGCGCCAGGCCGCACTTGATGACGTGCCCGCCCATGCCCCACAGCACCGGTTTCCCCTTGGCGCGGGCCGCGTATATGGCATCGGCCGCCGCGCGAAGGGAATCGGCGGCCAGAATGTGCGGCAGCGTTTCCATCCAACCCGCAACACCGGCACCCTTTTCATACGGCCGGGCGAAATGCTCGACCCGCACCTTGCCGCCGCGTTCCCGTATGGGAATGGTGTTGAGCGCGGTGAAATCGAGAGGTGTTTTGTCGTATCTGCTCACGAAGCGCGTCCGTTCCTTCCGTTGCGCAGCACCTTAGCCAGCGCCTGCCCGGTGTAGCTCTTGCGGCATCTCATGACCTGCTCGGGCGTCCCCGCCGCCACAATGTGCCCGCCCGCCTCGCCGCCTCCCGGCCCGAGGTCGATGATCCAATCGGCCGTCTTGATCACGTCAAGCTGGTGCTCGATCACCACCACCGTATTCCCGAGGTCCACCAGGCGCGCCAGAACATCGAGCAGCTTCCTGATATCGTCGAAGTGCAGCCCGGTGGTTGGCTCGTCCAAAATGTAGAACGTGCGGCCCGTCTGCCGCTTGCTCAGTTCGCGGGCGAGCTTGATGCGCTGCGCCTCGCCGCCCGAAAGCGTTGTGGAAGACTGGCCGAGGTGGATATATCCCAGACCCACGTCCACAAGCGTCTGGAGCTTCGCCTGGACCTGCGGAATGTTTTCGAGCACGCCGGCCGCTTCTTCTACGGTCGCCTCCAGGATATCGGCAATCGAATAGCCCTTGTATTTTACCTGGAGCGTTTCGTGATTGTATCGCCGGCCGCGGCAGACGTCGCAGGTGACATAGACGTCGGGGAGGAAATTCATTTCGATGCGCTTGAGGCCGTCGCCTTCGCACGCCTCGCAGCGCCCGCCCTTGACGTTGAAGCTGAAGCGCCCGGGCTTGTAGCCGCGCTCGCGGGATTCCGGCAGCATCGCGAACAGGTCGCGAATGGGCGTGAATACGCCGGTGTAGGTCGCCGGATTGGATCGCGGGGTGCGCCCGATCGGCGACTGATCGATCTGAATCACCTTGTCGATGTGCTCGATGCCCTCCATGGCGCTGTGCGCCCCGGGCTCCTCGCGCGAGTTGTGCAGGGCGCGCATCAGCCGGCGGTAAACAATGTCGTTGACCAGCGTGGATTTCCCGCTGCCCGAAACGCCGGTGATCACGATGAACGTTCCGAGCGGGAATTCGACGGTGATGTTCTTTAAATTGTGCTCGCGCGCGCCGCGCACGATGAGCTTTTTGCCGTTGCCCTGGCGCCGCCGCGCCGGCGGCGGGATCTCCCGCGCGCCCGATAGGTACAGCCCGGTCAGCGAGGCGGGGTTGGCCGCGATCTCGGCGGGCGATCCACAGGCCACCACCTTCCCTCCAAGCCGTCCCGCTCCCGGCCCCAGGTCGATCACGTAGTCCGCCCGCTCGATGGTTTCGGCGTCGTGCTCGACCACCAGGACGGTATTGCCGAGATCGCGCAGGCGCGCCAGGGTGTCGAGCAGCCGCTCGTTGTCGCGCGGGTGGAGCCCGATCGAGGGCTCGTCGAGCACATAGAGCACGCCCCGCAGCTTGGAGCCGATCTGGGTTGCCAGCCGGATCCGCTGCGCTTCGCCGCCGGAAAGGGTAGACGCCGAGCGGTCGAGGCTGAGATAATCCAGCCCGACTGCGGAGAGGAACTCCAGCCGCGTGCGGATCTCGTCCACGATCCGCGCCGCAATTTGCGCCTCGCGCTCGGTCAGCTCCCAGCCGCGTACGGTTGGCAGCGCGCGGGCGACCGGAAGCGCGGCGAAATCGGCGATCGAAAGCCCTTTCACCGTCACCGCCAGGCTGCTCGGCTTCAGGCGCTTGCCGTGGCAGTCGGGACACTCGATGGGCGACATGTAATCCATCAGCCAGTCGCGGTAGACGTCGGCCGCCTCGGAGTACTTCTCGTCCATGAGAGCGAGCAGGCCCTCGAAACCGTTGCCGCCGAACATAATGAAGTCCTGCGCCTTGGGTGGCAGATCTTCAAACGGCTTGGAAAGGTCGACCTTCTGGCGGCGCGCCGCCTCGGTGACGGTGTGGACCACGTAGCTGGAAGCCGCCGCCGGAACCAGGCCGCCTGCGAACAAAGGCTTCGAGTCATCGGCGATGAGCTTTGCCGGATCGAACGTCCACTTGCTCCCGAGGCCGGCGCAGGTTTCGCACGCGCCATAGGGACTATTGAAGGAAAACGAGCGCGGCTCGAGCACCGGCACGCTGGTGCCGCAATCCGGGCAGGCCAGCTTCTGGGAGTACAGGTGTTCCTCGCCGTTCACCACCGCCACCACGACGAGGCCATCGGCGAGCTTCGTGGCCGTCTCGATCGAGGCTTCCAGCCGCTTCTCGATCCCGGGCTTCACCAGCAGGCGGTCGATCGCCACTTCAATGGTGTGGTTGCGGCGGCGGTCGAGCACGATGGGTTCATCGAGCGACCGGAGCGTGCCATCGATGCGGGCACGCAGAAATCCCTGGCGCGCGAGTTTTTCCAGTTCCTTGCGGTACTCTCCCTTGCGGCCGCGCACTATGGGCGCGAGAATCATCACACGCTCGTTCTGCTTGAGCGCCATGATCTGCCGCACGATCTGCTCGGTGGTCTGCTTGGCGATCTCCTGGCCGCACTGCGGGCAGTGCGGGATGCCGATCGAAGAATACAGCAGGCGGAGGTAATCGTAGATTTCGGTGATGGTGCCGACCGTGGAACGCGGGCTGCGGCTGGTGGTCTTCTGCTCGATGGAAATGGCGGGGCTGAGCCCGTCGATGGAATCCACCTCGGGGCGCTCCATCTGGTCGAGAAACTGCCGGGCATAGGGCGAGAGCGTCTCGACGTAGCGGCGCTGCCCCTCGGCGTAGATCGTGTCGAAGGCCAGCGACGACTTGCCGGAGCCGCTCAGGCCCGTGATCACCGTAAACGTATTCCGGGGGATCTCGATGTCGATGTTCTTAAGGTTGTGTTGCCTCGCTCCGTGTACGGTGATACGGTCCAGCATGGTGAGGGGGCGGCACAGGTCGCCAAAATTCTTATTTTCCCAGGAGTTGAGAGAGCGGGCAATCGGTGTGGATCGCGTCCCCGGCGTCAGGCTCGCTCACGATGGCGGTCAGGCACGCTCCAGCGCAGCGAGTTCCCTGGCCCGGCGGATCAGCTCGCCGCGATCGGCCCGCCGGTATTTTTCAGGGAGCAGCGAACTACTGGTGCACTCGAGAACAGCCACCAAGTTTTGCAACTCGATCTCAGTGGGATAGGAGGGCGGGATAAAATCCTCCAGCGCGTGCTTCAGGTCGTCGAGGCCGACCGTGTTCTCGTTCTCCAGGGCGCTCTTCATGCTCGCGCGGATGAGCACCGCTTCGATATCGGCGCCCGACAGCCCGGCGCAATGGGAAAGAAAATACTCTTCGGCTTCGGGCGTGGCTATCCGCACGCCGGTCTTTTTCTGCATGGCGCGAAAGAGCGCGAGCCGCTCCTCATCGGTCTCAGGATAGAAGAGCGCGATGTGCTCCTCGGCGCGGCCCTGCCGCTTCAAGTCCACCGGCAGCAGGTCGGGCCGGCAGGTGAGCAGGAACCAGATGACCTTGCCCCGCAACTCTGTATTGCCCATGAACGCGGCGATCTGGCCGAACACGCGGCTGCTGACGCCGCTGTCCCCGGTGGCGTGGCGCGTGCCGAGCTGCGCGTCGGCTTCGTCCACGATCACCACGATCGGGCTCATCGCCTTCAGCAGATTGAGCACCCGTTCCAGGTTGCCCTCGGTGACGCCCTGCCACATGCTGCGGAAGTTTTTCAGCGTCACGGCCGGGATGCCGACCTCGCCCGCAAAGCACGTCGTCAGAAAGGTCTTGCCGGTTCCCACCGGACCGGAGATAACGTAGCCCATCGGCAGCACGCCGGTCTTCCCGGCGCGGAGCGCAGCCGCGGCGTCCTTCAGCTTCTTCTTGGCTGCCTCGTTGCCGGCCACCATCGAAAGATCGAACCGGCTCTCGACAAACTCAAGCAGACCGCCGGACTCCGCTTCGATCAGCTCCTTCTTCACCTGCCGCAAGAACTCCATCGTGAGCGGGCGCCGGTTCTCGATCGAGTGGCTGATCAGGCTCTGAAGCTGCACGCGTTTGAGGCCGGCGCAGAGGGCGGCGAGCGTTGCTTCGCTGACGTCGGATCCAGGCGGCAGCGCGCACCCGGCAAGCTGCGACCGGATGAACTCCAGGCGCTCGCTTTCATCCGGCAACGGAATGGCGATGGAAGCCACACCCGGATTCCGGACGATGCCCTGGTTCAGCTCGCTCAGATTCTCCGCAACCAGGCAAATGGTGACGTCGGCATGAAGAAAGGCCGGGTTCTGCGCCCAGCGCTTCAGGATAACGAGCGAGTTGCGGTCCTCCGCGGACATGCCGGAGATGTCGCCGGCGGGCACGATGGTCTCCGCGAAATCAATTACCAAAGCGATTTTCTTGCCGTCGTTGATCCGCGTACGCAGGTAGCTATCGAGCAAATTCAAAACTCCGTCGGGATTGCGCGGCAGGCCCGAGGAGTAATTGGTGCCGTGAAAGCTGTCGTATCCCGAAAGGGCGCGCCGAAAGTCGGCCTGCATCTCCGGCTCGGCGAAGCTCAGGCCGCCGCCGCGGTCGTAATAAATCACCAGGTCGCGCGCGCCGAACAAGGCGTGATGGAGGAATTTCTGCAGCGAGACGAACTCGCGCGCGTTCCCCCGCTGCATCGGGACGAGATCGCGCACGTTGCCGTACAGCACGAACATGGTGAGCGTGCGCGAGTAGTATTTCTCGGAAAGCTCTCTGGCCCAGCGGGGCAGCGATTCCAGATGCGTGTTTTGAACTGTTGCCATGGAATTCAGGTCCGCAGGCGGGTACGCTGCGAGTCGGCCCGCGCCGGCTCGGCGGAGGGAATCGGCGCGAGCGAGGTGTCAACCGTCAGATCGAAAATCGCCTCCACTTCCTTGATCGTCTGCTCGGTCTGCTCGACGTCGTGCAGAAGGTGCTCGAGCTGATCGCTGAGCTGCTGGGGATCCCGCATGGTGACGGACTGGTCGCGGATCAGTTGCAGCACTTCTTCAATAGCGGCGCACTGGGCGTCCACCACGCTGCAGTTCTCTTCCGCCTTGTGGTACTTTTCCACGCGCTTGGTGAGGATCTCGATGCGCTTGCGGTTGATCTCCTGCACTTTGGGCGGCTGTGACGGCAGGTCGCGCTGCAACTCCTCGATATCGCGCTGGATGGCTTTCGGATCGGTGGTGCGGAGGTGCTGCCGGTACGAGAACGCAGCGTGCAGCAGGCGGACATAGGAGTGGGCGAGGCCCTCGAGCCGCGAATCCATTTGCTGGACGAACAGTTGTGAGGTGGCCGACAGGCGGCTGTAGTTGCGGCGGATGCTGCGGCACACTTTATCGACATCGGCGTAGCGCAGCCGCATCTCCGGAGGGAGTTCGTGGAACAGGGCGGCGAGGGCTCGCTGGCGCCGGCGCTTCTCCTCCTTGTACCTCCAGGAGCGCACCAGGCGCTGGAAGGCTTTGCTCTGCGGCACAGTGCTGATGTAGATCAGTTCGATGCCCGCGGCGAGGATCAGCGGCAGCACGCTTCGCGAAAAAATCGCAAACAGCAGCATCCCCACCAGCAGGATCCAGTTATAGTGCCACTTCAGGGCCGCCTTGACGTAGGTGGCTGAACCGTACTCCCGATCTTCCCCGACCCTCACGTCCGTCATAAGACGCTCACCCCAACCTACCCGCCGCCTGAGCGACCGGAACTTCTTCTTCGATGGTAGCGAGTCCGGCGCCCGGAATGAACCGCTCCGGCGGGAAGAGCAGCGCCACGCCGTCAGGCTGCTCGCCGGCCTGAGGCGAGTTCTCAAGCGGCTTTGGTTCCGCCGCTTTTCCTTTCCCCGCGCCTCCGAACCAGTCCCCGAGATCGAGAATGCCGTACCCGTGCAGGCTGTACGCCACCAGGGCCAGACCGAGCAAGAAGACCAGCAGCCAGCCGCCCTTCTCAATCCGGATCGCCATGGCTCAATGCCTCAGCTCGTGCGCTCCTGCTGCCGGGGGGCAATGGTTTTTTCGGCGGTTCCGGCGGCAGGCTCCGGCGCCAGCAGGCCCATCTCCACTTTGAACTGCTTCACCAGTTCGGCAGCCCGCAGCTTCTCGGCTTCCTCCTCGATCAGGAATTTCTGCTGATCCACGTTGCCCATGGCCATTTCCATGCGGGCCTCATTCATCGCGGTCATGCGCTCGATGCGCTGCACCATTTCGTCGTGCGTCTGGCTGATTCCGCCAATCTCGAACTGTTCCATGGCGTCGGCCACCCTCTTCTGCCACTGCGCGCGGCGGTACTCGCGGATGGCGGCCATCGCCTCCTGCGTCTTGCGTTCCTTCTCACGCAGGAAACTCTGCTTTACGACCAGCGCTTTCTCGTAGGCGGCGCGGGCGGTGGCGAGCTGGCCCTGCGTGCGCGCCAGGGCGCCGCGCAACTGCTCGAACTGAATCGCGAAGCTGCCGGCCAGATCGTCGCGGTTCACCTGGATGGCAGCTTTGATCTTCGCCGTGAGGTCGGCCAGTTCCGCCTTGTACTTGGCTTCCTCCTTTTCGAGCAGCGTCACGTTGGCTTTCACCATCGCGATGCTCTCGTTCATCCGCGGAAGCTGGTCGTTCATGTCGCGAATGTTCTGCTCCAGGATGAGTTCCGGGTTTTCCGTGAAGGAGATGAAAAACCCGAAGAATGAACGGATTGCCCGGGACAAACGCCTCCACATTCCAAATCCTCCTTAGGGGCTTCCGGCCTTGAGCGCCGGGCGGCGCCGCAGCCGGGATATCGCCCGGTTGTGATTATGTTTTCCGGCCGACAACCTCATTTTCTTCGCTTTAATACGAAAACGAGATTCGGCTGTGAGTCGTTCCATTGCCAAGCCGGGTTTTGCGGTTTTTCCCGGCTCTACGGGCTTCGGGACCAGTGAGGTTGAATTCGAACACGCGCTCACGGGCGTTCAGCGCGCCGCCCCTGGCGGCATCTTCGATTATCTCCTGCAATTTCGCGCCCGCGGCGCAGGACTGCGGCGCGTCCGGTCTGCATCCAGCCGGCTCGCCTTCCCCGTTCCCTCCGAAAATGAACACGCCAGACCACCCTTTGCCCAACACGCCTGCGTGAAGTAGTCCCGCAAGGACGATATCAGAAAGGGGTAGATGGCTGCAAGATCGGCGGAGTCAACCGGAGTTCCCCGAAGCGCCGCGAGAGTCTTTGGGGGTTCGCTAATCCTGCGGCGCCAGGCCCACAATTGCGATATTCGCCTCGTTGGCCTTGGCGAGCATCTCGTCCCGGTCCAGCAGGAGCGTGCGACCGGCGTCCACCGCCATCGCCGTGGTTCCGGTCTCGATCATCGTGTCGATGGTCCGCGGACCCGCCACCGGCACGTCAAACAGCAGGTGGGCGCGGCGGCGGCCGGACTTCACCAGAGTGAGCGGGCGGCCGTTGGCCAGCGAGGCGGCGCGTTGCAGCATGGCGTCCGTTCCCTCCATCGCTTCCACGGCCACACAGGCCCGCTCGCAAATCGCGCAGCTCTGCCCGATGTCAAAGCCGGCCAGGGCGCTGGCGACGCGGCGCCCGTATTCGATGTCGGCAAGCTCGGACTTGGTCGGCTTGCGCCGGCTCAGCACGCCCTCGCCGGCCAGCAAAGGCTTGAGCAGCGCCGTGGAATCGGCCAGTTGGATGCCCTCGCTTTCGAGCACCCGGGCCACGCCGCCGATGAGCGCGTCCGTGTTCTTGTGGGGAAGCGAGGCCAGCAGCTTGACCAGCCGCCAGTCGGGCACGATGGAGGAAAAAATCCTGGTGTGCTTCACCTGGCCGGCCATCACTACCTGCGTGATGCCCTCGCGCTTCAAAATTTCGATCAGCTTTCCAAGCTGCCCGAGCGAAATCCAGTAGCAGCGCGCGGCCAGAGCCTCCACTTCCTTCGAGGCTTCCTCCTGGATCGCAATGACCACGACCTCGTGCCCGAGCTGGCGCGCGCTCTCCAGCGCGAGGATAGGGAAGCGTCCGTTGCCGGCGATCAGCCCGTAGGTCATTTCACTACGCCGCGGCGCGATTCTTGAATAAACCCGATCAGCTCTTCGACTTCCGGGCAAGGCTCGACTTCGGCGCGGATGCGCTCAATGGCCTGCGAGGTATTGAGACCCGCACGGCTCAGCAGGCGGAAGGCTTTGTGCAGCGCGTCGCGCGTCGCGGGGGGAAAGCCGCGGCGCTCCAGCCCGACTACGTTGGCGCCGAAGGTCTTGACCTCGCGCTCGCTCACGGTCATCGAAAACGGCATCACGTCCTGGGTGATCACGCTGTGCGGGCCGATCATGGCGTGGCGGCCGACGCGGCAGAACTGGTGCACTCCGGCATAAGGGCCGACCACGGCCCAATCGCCCACCGTCACGTGGCCGGCAAAGTGGGCGCCGAGCCCGATGATCGTGTGGCTCTCAATGCGGACGTCGTGGGCGATGTGCGCATAGGCCATCACGAGATTGTCATCGCCGATCGAAGTCACCAGTCCCCCGCCCTCGGTGCCGCGGTGGATCGTGACGAACTCGCGGATTTTGTTCCGGTTGCCGATGCGCGTTTCAGCCCGCTCACCGCGGTACTTCAGATCCTGCGAGGCCACGCCGATGGTCGAGTAAGGGAAAAAAATGTTGTCCTCGCCGATCGTCGTGGGCCCTTCCATGTAGACGTTCGCCATCACACGCGTGCGCGCGCCGATTTCGACTTCGGGCCCGATGATGCAGTAAGGGCCGATTTCGGCGCTCTCCGCAATGCGCGCCGAGGGATCGACGATCGCGGAGGGATGGACCGGCATTTATTGCGCGGGCGCCGCTTCCGCTTGCGGGGCGGCCTTTTCGGCAAGCTTGCACATCACTTCGGCCTCGGCGACAACGACGCCGTCCACGGTGGCCGTGCCGTGCATCTTGGCGACGAAGGACTTCCGCTTACTTACTTTCATTTCAATGCGGAGCTGGTCGCCGGGCACCACCGGGCGGCGGAACTTGGCCTGCTCGATGGATGCCAAAAAGACCACCTTCTGCCGGGTCTCCAGACTCTTGAGCACCAGAACGCCGGCCACCTGAGCCATTGCCTCGACGATGAGGACGCCGGGCATAACGGGGAACTCCGGAAAGTGCCCAACGAAAAAGGGTTCGTTGATTGTGACGTTCTTGATGCCCACAATGCGGTCGGGCTCGAGCTCCACGATGCTGTCGACCATCAGCATCGGGTAACGGTGCGGCAGTATCTGCTGAATCGCTACGGTGTCCAAAATGGGCATGAGGATTCCGTATTATAGCAGGTGCATGGATTCCATCCGGTCGTACCTGAGAAGCCGGCGGCAGGAGATGGTGAACCTGTGCCGCGAGCTGGTGGAGTGCGAATCGCCGAGCGACGATCCAGCGGCGGTGGCGCGGTTCGTGGACCTGGTCTGCGAGAAAACCGCCGGCATGGCAACCATGCGCCGGATCCCAGGAGGCCAGTTCGGGCCGCACCTGCAGTGCGAGTTCGACCTGCCGGGAGCGAATAAGGAGGGGCAAATCCTCCTGCTCGGGCACTCCGACACCGTATGGCCCGTGGGTACGCTCAAGCAGATGCCGTTCCGCGAAGCCGATAACCGGCTCTGGGGACCCGGAGTGCTGGATATGAAGGCGGGCATCGTTCTCCTGCTGTTCGCGGTGCGCGCCCTGCGGGAGCTCGACCTGCCCGTGTCGCGGCGCGTCGTGATGCAGCTCAATTCCGACGAGGAGGTGGGCAGCTATTCGTCGCGGCCGCTGACCGAGGAAGAAGCGCGGCGCAGCGTGGCGGTGCTGGTGCTTGAGCCGGCAACGGGGCTGGAAGGCAAGCTGAAGACCGCGCGCAAGGGCGTGGGCGATTACACCATCGTAGTGCACGGCAAAGCGGCCCACTCGGGGCTGGACTTTGCCGCCGGGGCTAGCGCCGTAGTCGAACTGGCAAAGCAGATCCAGAGAATAACCCGGTTCACCCGGCTGGAGCGCGGCATCACCGTGAATCCGGGAGTGATCTCCGGCGGGACGCGGCCCAACGTGGTGGCGGCCGAGGCGCGCGTCGAGGTCGATATGCGGGTGATGCGGACAAAGGACGCCGCCGCGCTCGACCGGAAGTTTCGCCGGCTGCAGCCCGTCGACCCCCGCTGCCGGATCGAGGTATCCGGTGGGCTGAAACGGCCCCCCATGGAGCGGACCGAGGGCGTGGTGGCTCTGTTCCGCAAGGCACAGGCGGTCGCCGCCGAAATGGGGATCGAACTGGAGGAATCGCTGAGCGGAGGCGCCTCGGACGGGAACTTCACGGCAGCGCTGGGAATTCCCACTCTGGACGGGCTGGGCGCGGTCGGCGAAGGCGCCCACGCGCAGCACGAAAGTATCCTGGTCGAACGCTTGGATGAGCGGGCGGCGCTGCTGGCAGGATTGCTGCGAGCGGTGTGAGCCGTTGAACGATCTGCGACAATAAGGCTATCGGATGGTAATTGACGGAATCTACTACGCGCTGGCTTTCGCGGCTGGAGGAGGGATCGTCTCGTATCTGGCAGGCCCGGCGCTTGGGGTTCCCCTTTATCTTTTCGCCGCATTTTGCCTGTGGTTTTTTCGCGACCCCGAAAGGGAGATACCCGCGGGCGACGTGGCGGTCTCCCCTGCCGATGGGAAGGTGCTCGCCGTCTCCCCCGACGGCACGGGCGCGACGCGAATCGGCATCTTCATGAACGTCTTTGATGTCCACGTGAACCGTGCGCCGATCGCGGGCCGCATCACGGAAGTGAAGTATAAGAAGGGCGATTTTCTGGCGGCGAACCGCGACGATGCCGTCCTGCACAACGAGCAGAACCTCGTCGTGATCGAAGGCGGCGGCAGCCGGGTGGCGTTCAACCAGATCGCGGGACTGATTGCGCGGCGGATCGTATGTTATAAGAAACCGGGGGATGAGGTCGCGCGGGGGGAGCGGGTAGGACTGATTAAGTTCGGCTCACGGGTGGACGTGTTACTGGGACCGGAGTGGGCTGTATGCGTGCGGCCTGGTGAGCGGGTAAAAGCGGGGTCAAGCGTTCTGGCGCGGCGCCGCTAGGATAGGCGATGGGAGTTCGCGATTTCTCCAGGCAGTTGATCGACCCGAACTCGCCGCACTTAAGGCGGCGGCGGGCAGCATACGCGTTGCCCACGCTGTTCACGGCGGGCAACATATTCCTCGGCTTCGCCTCGATCATGAAGTCGTTCCAGGGGGCGATGCTGGTGTCGGGCGGTTACACCGGACCGAACGCGCACTTCGAGACCGCCGCACTGGCGATCGGATGGGCCTTCCTGCTTGACGGGCTGGACGGCCGGATCGCGCGCCTGACCAACACGACGAGCGAGTTCGGCCGCGAGATGGATTCCCTGGCCGACGTCATCACCTTCGGGATCGCGCCGGCAGTGCTGGGATTCGCCTGGGGCGCGCAATTCGTGATCTCATCGGCGATGTTTGAATGGCGGGATCAGCTCCGGGGACTGGCGTACTTCATTCCCTTTCTGTTCCTGCTGTGCGGCGCGGCGCGGCTGGCGCGCTTCAACGTTCAAAAGAACCCGGTGCCGAAGAACCCCGGCCGGCCAGACCGCAAGTACTTTGTGGGCTTGCCGATTCCCGCGGCCGCCGCGGTCGTGGCCGCGTTCGTATACGCAGCGGAGGGAGAACCGCTGGCCTGGTGGCCCCTCACCGCGGCATGGCTGGCGCTCCTCGCTATGCTTTCTTTTCTCATGGTGAGCACGTGGCGCTACCGCAGCTTTAAGGACGTTCAGTTGTTGCGGCCGCGGTCGGGGCTAACCGTGGTGCTGTTGGGAAGCGTCATCTATCTGATCGCGACCTACCCGAAGCCGGTGTTGCTCGGGCTCGCTTGCGCCTACGTTGCGAGCGGCGTACTGGTCCGGACGGGCGGCGTCCTGCGCCGCCGTTTCCGGCGCCCTCCACCGGAGCCCGAACACCAGGTGGTTTGATATGAAACCTGTTGCAGCGATAGTCGGGAGCGGTTCCCTGTTAGGACGCGAACTGCGCGACCTGCTGGCGGGCGGAGCCTTTCAGACGAAATTGATCGGCGCGGACCGGGAGGAGACCGGCACGCTGACCGAAGAAGACAACGAGCCCGTAGTCATGACCGCGCTCGATGAGGACAACCTGGCAGGGGCGCGGATTGTGTTCCTGGCGGGATCGCCGGAATCGAGCCGGAAAGCCCTGGACATCGTGTCGCGGCTCCCCTCTTCGCCTCCGGTGCTGATCGATCTCACCTATGTTATGGAGGACCGGCCGGGGGCCTACCTGCGGGCGCCGATCGCCGAACCCGCGAATTTCGTCCCGCCTCCGCTCACCGGGCACGTCATCGCGCATCCGGCGTCAACGGTTCTGGCGATGTTCCTCAGCAGGATCTCGCAGGCGCACACAATCCGCCGTGCGGTGGCGCACGTTTTCGAGCCCGCGAGCGAGCGCGGCAAGCGCGGCATCGAGGAACTGGAGCAGCAGACCGTGAACCTGCTCACCTTCAAGCAACTCCCGAAGAAGGTCTACGGCGAGCAGGTGGGATTCAACCTGCTGGCCGCCTTCGGGACGGAGGCCGAGGAGTCGCTGGCAACCATTGAAGAGCGGATCGAGCGGCACCTGGCGAGCTTGCTAGCCCTGCACGGAAACATTCCCATGCCCTCGCTCCGGCTCATTCAGGCCCCGGTTTTTCATGGCTACAGCGCTTCGCTGTGGGTGGAGTTCGAGGAAAACCCCGGACGGGAGGCGCTGGAGAAGCACCTGGCTTCGGCGCAGATCGATGTGCGCGGGCCGGACCTCGACCCGCCGCACGTCGTGGGAATGGCGGGGCAGAGCGGCATCGCCGTTGGCGCGATTGCGGCCGACCGGAGCGATCCGCGGGCGTGCTGGTTCTGGCTGGCCTCGGATAACCTGAGAATTATGGCTGAGAACGGAGTGGCGGTGGCGCGGGCACTTCTCGGACAACCGGGAACGGCGCGGGAGCAATGAGCGGAAAAGCCGTTCGCTGGTTGTGGCTGGCAGGACTCGTCGCCGCTATGGCCTGCGGCTGTGGCTACCGCGTCGCCGGAAAGGCCGACCTGCTGCCGAAAAACATCAAGACGATTGCGATTCCGCCGTTCGGTAACGCCACCACGCGGCACCGCCTTTCCGAGCGGCTTTCGGCCGCCCTGACGCGGGAGTTCATTTCGCGCACGCGGTACCAGATTGTGGCCGATCCCGAGCAGGCCGACGCGGTGCTTACCGGCTCGGTGCTCCGATACTCGGCCTACCCGGTGCTCTACGATCAGGCGACCGGACGCGCAAGCGGCGTGCAGGTGTACGTCGGCCTGGACCTCACCTTGCGCGAACGGGCCACCGGCGCCGTACTCTTCAACCGTTCCAACTGGGAAATCCGCGAGCGCTACGAAATCAGCGTGGACCCGTCGGCGTACCTGGAAGAGAGCGACCTGGCGATGGCGCGCTTGAGCAGCTACGTGGCGCGCACCGTGGTCGCCGCCATCCTGGAAAATTTTTGATGACCCCGCAGCAGTTCATCCAACACCTGAAACAGCGGGAGCCGGCCGCCGCCTACTTGTTCCTCGGCCCGGAACCTTACCGCCGGAATGAGTGCCGCAGGGCGCTGATCGAACGGGTGCTCGCCGGTCCCGAGGAGCGGGAAGAGGGCCTGACCCGCTTCGACCTCGAGGAAACGGCGCTCGAAAGCGTGATCGAGGACGCCCGTTCCCCCTCGCTGTTCACCGCGAAGCGGGTGCTGATCGTATCCAACGCGGAAGCGGCGCTTCCGCGCGCCAAAGCGGCTGAATCCGATGAACAGCAGGCTCCGAAGCGCGGCTCGAACGAGGCACTGGCCCGCTATCTCAACGATCCGACGCCGGGCGTCGTGCTGGTGTTTGAATCCTCGCGCTACGATTTTCAGGGCGAGGATAAGAAAAAGCTGGAGCGCGTGCGCGCCTTCTATTCCGCGATCCCGGCAGTTGTGGAGTTCCCGCACCTGACGCCGCAAGACGCGCGGCGATTCGCCGCGGACCATGCCCGGCGCGCGGGACTCAACCTGGGGCCGGAAGAGTTGGATCTTCTGGTGGAAGCCCTCGGCGCTGAGGCGGCCCGCATCGTCGCCGAGATCGAGAAGCTCCGGCTATGGGCCGCCGGCGGCCGCAACGTCGACGCCGAAGTCATTTCCAAGCTGGTGCCCGAGGCGCGGGACGCAACCATATTCGCGCTGGTGAACGCGCTGGGGCGGGGCGACCGCGCGGCGTCCCTCGACGTGCTCGATACCCTGGTCCGGCAGAGCGAATACCTTCCGCTCGCATTGAGCTTTTTGGGCACGCAGTTCCGACTGGCGATGGCCGCCAAGGAAGCCGGTCTGCGGACTCCTCAGCAGATCATGTCTCACTTCTTGAAGCTGGGCGTGCAGATGTGGCCCGCGCGGGCCGAGCAGGTCTACCAGACGCTGTCGAAGTTTTCCAAGGCGCAGATCGCCACCGCGCTGAAACACATCTATGGAACGGACAGATCGCTGCGCGACGTCTTTCCCGACGCACGCATCGTTATGGAAGGTCTGATTCTGGATTTAACGGCTGGCCGGCAATAGTCAGGCGGCGGCGACGAGGCGCTTCACATGCGCCGTGAGCCGGCTCTTGTAGCGGGCGGCCGTGTTCTTCTTCACGATGCCCCACTTGGCCGCACGGTCGATAATCGAGTAAGTCTTCGGTAGCATGGCCTGGGCCGCGGCGGCGTCCTTGCTGGCAATAACCTGCCGGATCGCGCGGATCGCGGAGCGCAGGCGCGTTTTGCGCATACGGTTGAAGCGGGTGCGCCTCTTGTCCATCCGCACGCGCTTCAGAGCAGAAAAAGTGTTTGCCATCTAGTTCAGAATCCGGTTGGTTTGTTTCTCCAGTCAGGATAGCGCAGCGGCGCGGGCGCGGTCAATTGGGGCAGGTCCCCTTTATTTTTGCACCGAGACGCGCTCCACCCAGACCAGCTCGCAAGCCCCCGAGCCGGTATCCGTGCGGCTCAGCGAACTGCGCCAGCGGGAACCGTCCTTGCCCTCCACCAGGACCAGGTAGCCGGAGAGGCTCACCACGGAGCCGGGGCGGATACGAAGAAGCCTGCTCCGCACCTCGGCATCGGCGGGAATCAGGTGCATGTTAGCGCTGTGGGCGATAATGTCGGCCTCCGGAATCGGAAGCCGCCTGCCCTTGGGCCTCCACTGAAACCACCGCCTGCCCTGCGTGATGATCAACCTGTCGATGACGCTTTGGTCCGACATCGGTCCCCACCCCAGCACAAAGTCGACGGGGGATAGCCTGGAGCCGCGGTCCCACCAATATCGCTCCCGCCCCAAAAGAAGCCCCCGCGCGGAAAAGCTCGCCAGGGCCGTCACGCGATACTCCGGAGTGTCCGCGAGGGTGATTCCCGCCATCAGGTTCTGCCGCGGCGCTTCGGGAACGAGCACGCCGGGCGGATGGCGGACCGGCGGGTCCAGGAACCAGTACAGCAGGGCGGCCGAGGCAACCAGCGCCGCAAGCCACTTTCCGAAACCAGCCCATGAGGCCGGCGCATGGTCTTCTGACTTTGTGGTTGGAGTAACTCCCGCGGCTGGGCCCATCCCGGCCAGTATAAAATGAGCCAGCCCGGCCTTACCTGCCAGGCCTTAGCAGGTCCCCGACCTTATCCCCCAATGCGCGCATGGTGAAGGGTTTTTGGAGGTAAGCCTCGCCGGGCGGTTTTTCGGTGTAGCCGGAAGTATACAGAATTTTCAGATCCGGATGCCGCGCCTTGAGGCGGGCTGCAAGCTGGCGGCCGTCCATATCCGGCAAGGTGAGATCCGCGAGCAGCAGATCAATGGGATCGGTGCGGCTCTCCGCGATGGACAAGGCTTCCTGTCCCGAGGCCGATTCGAGCACTTCGTACCCTAACGTTCGCAGGGTTCGGGCCGCCAGAGTGCGCAGGGCCTGCTGGTCTTCCACCAGCAGGATGACGCCCGCCGCGGCTCTGCGGGCAGCCGCGGGTTCCCCGGCGCCCGGTCCCGGGCCGCTCTGGCCCGCCTCTGGGAGCAGGATCTTGAACGTCGTGCCCTTCCCACGCTCGGTGTCAACGAAAATGTGCCCTCCGCTCTGGCTGATGATTCCATAAACGCTGGCCAGACCCAGCCCCGTGCCGCGCCCCGGCTTGGTGGTGTAAAACGGCTCGAACAAGTGTTCTTTCACCTCCTCCGCCATTCCCGAACCGGTATCGGCCACCTCCAGCATGACGTAGCGGCCCGGCTCGACATCCGGCATACCTTCCGCGCCGGTCTCGCCGACATCGACGTCCTTCGCCGTGATGGTGAGTTTCCCGCCATCGGGCATGGCGTCCACTGCGTTCAACGCCAGGTTCACGAGGACCTGGTGCATCTGCACCGGGTCGGCCAGCACCGTCCGCGACGAGGACTCCAGATTTTCAACCAGTTCGACGCGGCCGGCGGTCAGTTGCCGCAGGATGTTTTCGTTTTCCGCGACGACATCGTTCAGCCTCAGGAGCCGCGGCGCAAGCGGCTGGTTGCGGCTGAACGCGAGCAGTTGCTTCGTCAGCTCCTCGCCCTGCCCGGCCGCGCGGATGACTTCGTCGGCGGCCTCGCGCAGCGGCCCCGAATGATGAGCTTCGCGCAATTGGCCGGCGTAGCCGCGAATGACGGTGAGCAGGTTGTTGAAGTCGTGGGCGATGCCACCGGCCAGCCTTCCCACGCTCTCGAGCTTTTGAGCCCGGCTGAGGCGTGCTTCGAGCGCCTTCTGATCGGTTATGTCCCTTCCCAGACCGGCGACCCCGGTGACTTTGCCTTCGGCATCGCGCAACGTAACCCGCTCCCACTCCAGCAGACGGCAGGCGCCGTCCCGCCCGATCAAACGCGTCTCCAGGCTCTGGCTGTCCTCGACCCCCGCAATGGATTTCGCGAACTCCTCTTTCAAGCGAGCGCGGTCTTCCTCGAAGACCACGGTCTCGAACCAGTTCTTGCCGATCAGGTCTTCCCTCGACCTGCCAAGGACTCTCAGCAGGTACTCATTGCAGAATGTCACCCGTCCCTCGCGGTCGAGCGTCACGGCGGCCAGGAGAATGGTCTCAAGAATCCTCTGAAACCGCCGCTCCGATGCCTCGGCTTTGAGTTCGGCTCTCCTGAGGTCGCCGGTATCCCTCGTGATGCCCCAGAAGCGGACAAGCGCCCCTTTCTCAACAACGCCAAGGTAGTCCCGGATGAGATACCGGCCGTCGGGGCCATTGCCAAGGGGGGTTGCATTCACGATTGTGGCCTTGTACCCCGAACGAATCACCTTGCGCAGATTCTCCTCTTCCGTGTGCATGAGAGGCGCGAATTCGCCCAGCCGTTTTCCAATCAGATCTTCAGCCGAGGGCGCCCCGGTCATCCGGGCCGCTGCTTCATTGGCTTCGGCAATATACCCAAGACGGCCCATTCGTTCAATCTGCTCGTCTTCGGAGAGGTCGATCGGGATCGGCTCGTCGAATTCGACCCTCCACATGCTTTCCGGATTCGCGGCGATGAATGCCCGGTACCGCTGCTCGCTCTCGTGGAGGATATCGTCGGCCCGCTTGCGTTCGAGCTCGGCGGCTGTACGGGGAGCGAACGCCCGCAACAGGGCAACGGCCGGCGCAAAGTCGGCAAGAGGATGCCGCCACGTCGCGGCAACGATGCCGAGCGACCGGCCGGAGGAGTCGAACAGGGCCTGGCCCGCGTACGCCTCCGTCCCCTGCTTCTCAAGCGTGGAGTCCAGCGGGAATAGCTGCCGCGCGCCGCTCTGGCACGTAAACGCGCCGCGCGATAAGACCTCAGCGGCAGCGGTTCCCGGCAGGGTGAGACTGCCCGCCGCCAAACTGCTGTTGCTCGCCGCAAGGATGTTGATGCGTTCCGACGCCCCCCGGGCAACTTCGCCGACGTAAACTACATCGGCGCCCAGAACACCCGATAGGTGAGCGGTCAGGACCTGGAAGTAACTGGTTCCGACGGCGGCCCAGACCTCAGCCGCCTTCCCGGCGACCGTCGGGTCGGCCATGCTCCACCCGGCCATATTGCCCTTCCCAAACCCCTGCCCTGATTCCAGTCTAGCGCCCGAGGAGTACAGGTTCCCGCCGGGCTGGTGCCGTGCCAGGAAAACGAACGTGGCGCACGCAATTCGCGGTTTCAGATGTTGGCGGCCCGGACCGACATGCTGGTGTTCGGCTCAGGCGTGGGACTACTGCGGACGATGCCCCGCTTCGTGCGGATCGACCGGACGCGAGCCTCCAGAGTTTCGGCTTCGGGAACGCGCCGCATGGTCCGCAGGATGCCCGCGTAATCCTCGAGCCTGGCAACGACCTGCGGGTGCTCCGAGCCCAGTGCCTCCTCGAAGGCAGCCAGCGCGAGCCGGAGGAGCGGTTCGGCCTGGCTGTACTGGCCTTGAGCGCGGTACAGTTCGGCCAGTTCGGTAACGGTATGCAAGAAATCGGGATGCTTTGGGCCCAGCACTTTCTCCTGGATCGAGAGCGCCAGCCGAAACAACGGTTCGGCGCTCGCAAACTTCCCCTGCTTCCGGTACATCGTGGCGATCTCGGTGAGAGCGACCGCAACTTTCGGGTGCTCATCGCCCTGGAGAGCTTTTCTGAGTTCGAGAACCCTCCACAGGATGGGTTCGGCCTCAGACAGCCGCTCCTGAGCCACATAAAAACGCGCCAGCGTTTGCAGCACCGCGAGGGTGTTCCAATCCTCGACCTTGCGGGCGCTGAGCAGCCTCAAGGCGCGTTGCAGTCCGTAAAACGCCTCGGGCATCCGCCCGAGCTTCATGGCGATTTCGCCAAGGCTGGACAGCACGAGAGCTATGTCGGGGTGGTCGGGCCCCAGTTCCTCGGTCCAGATCTCGAGCGCGCGTTTGTAGGCCAGCTCCGCCTCGGCACACTTGCCCTGCGATTTATACAGGCCGCCCAGGTTGTAGAACACCTGGCCTAAGTCCACGGCCTTCTCGCGGCCAGCTTTCTCGAGAAGCGTTACGGCACGCCGGAATTGAGACTCGGCGTCATGGTATTTGCCTTGGTAGTAATAGAGCGTCCCCAACCGGTTGAGCATGTCCGGCAGGACAGGGTTGTTCGGACCGCCTTGCTCGGCCTCGGCAACCGCTTTCTCCATCGCCAAAGCCGCCTGGTCCAGGCATCCCAGATAGAAGGCACCCTCCGCTAAGTCATTGAGATATTGACACGTTGCGTCACGTAATTCGCTCTGAGCGTCGCGAACCGGCAAATCCGCTGTCATGACAGAGTTAAGAAGAGTGTAGCACTGGATACCCCAAAATGCGAGGGGTTAGTGTCCACATTTGTGGGTAGTACTGTGAATTTTTGCGTCCGGGGTGTCCCCAAAGCGCCGCGGCGGAATTCCAGAGTTTAGGACCCTGATAGCGCTGCCTTGACCCCGAACGCCGGGTCTGGGAAATTGTGGTGATGACATTCCGGGCTTGGAGGGCGTATGGCAGATAGGGTTCGTTCGATTCTGGCGAACAAGGGCTCGGCAATCTGGTCTGTTACGCCGGAATCAACGGTCTATGAGGCGTTGATGCTGATGGCCGAAAAGGATGTTGGGGCGTTGCCCGTCGTTTCCGAGGGCAAGCTGGCCGGCATTTTCTCCGAGCGCGATTACGCCCGCAAGGTCGCCCTCATGGGGCGCTCGTCAAAAGAAATGCGGGTGTCGGAGATCATGACCGGCGAAGTCATCACGATCACGCCGGACCACAGCATCGACGAATGCATGCGGATTGTGACCGAGCATCGCATCCGCCACCTTCCCGTCGTGGAAGGAGACCGGCTCGTCGGGATCGTCTCAATCGGCGACCTGGTGAACGCGATCATCTCCGCGCAGGCGGCAACGATCGAGCACCTGAGCAACTATATAACGGGTAATTACCCCTCGTAATCCTGTTAGGGCACCGGCGCTACAGGGCAACCACGCGGTGATCGCGGCAATCGAGCGTCAATAAGTCCGCAAGTCGGGCGGTGAGCTCCAGGCCGTGCCGCGCCAGGAACGGCAGGATCGAGTAGAAGCGTTCCTGCAGGTGCTTCTGCGGGTAAATCAGCCCGTTGAGATAAGCGGCGCCGGCAGCGGCCCGCTCATTCCGCCGCAGTGCCTCGCGCGCCGCCTTGCGCTCAATTTTGGAAAGCTGCCATTCGATTTTGCGGCGGCTGGTCTGGAGCGCGGCCTCGAGGGTCGGGTCGAAGGCCTTGAAGGCAGCGCTCAGCTCTTCCAGCGCCTGCTTTGATTTCGCCTGCGCCGCCTCGATGGCGCCGCCGAGCTCGCTGGGCACCAGCTTGCGCGCAATACGTTCTTTTAATGCCTCCTCGCCCGCGAAGAAATCGGTCAACGAAAGCCCATAGCGGTCCATGAGCTTGCCCGCCCGCGCATCCAGTAGCGTCGCGCTCTGGCGGTGGAGGGCGACCGGCATGCGGCGCAACAGCGCGTCGTAGATCACCTGCGATTGGGCAAGGTAAGCGAGCTCCGCCGGCCCGCCCACATACGCCACGGTCGGGAGAATGTAGTCCTGCACAACCGGGCGCAGCAGCGCGTTGGGCGAGAGGTGCTCGGCTTGCGCGGCGAGATCGCGGGCGGAGAACTTCCGTCCGTTGGTGGAATACTCGCTGTTCTGGCGATGGAGCGTCAGGCGCCGGCCGCCTTCGAGCAGAAACACCAGCGACGTGTGCTCGTCGACGTGTACCTGGGCATGGTAGCCGTTAGTGGTCAGTTCGCGGTTGCGCTCCAGGATACGGGCGGTAAGATCGGGAGCCGCCTCCACCGCTTCGCGCAGCAGCGGGGCCGCAAGCCGCCGCGATGCCGGGTGCATCGGGTCCAGAAAAAGCAGGTCCTGAGACGCGAGCACTTGCCGCAGGAGATGGAAAAATGCCGAACCGAGCGTGCGCCCGGGCGTGTAAGCGTCCGCGACGAGCTCCGCCGTCTCGTCGCCGAAGGGGAAGTCCCGCAGCGCTTCCCGCAAAGCGTCCACCGGGCTGCGGTCAATTGGAATCTCTCCCACGGGCCGCCGCTCCGGGTTCGAACCGGGGATTTCCAGCCGCACCGGTTTGTGCTCGGCGTCGAACACCCAGCAGTGGTTGATCTCCTCGTAGTCGTGATCTTCGGTCGCGAGCCAAAAAACGGGCACTGCCGGTATGCCCATCTCCGTCAGTCTGTCTGCCAGCTTCGCGGCCGTGATCGCTTTGTAAATCGTGTAGCAGGGACCGGAGAACAACCCGACCTGCTGGCCCGTCACCACCGCCACGGCGCCGGGCTGCGCGAGCCTGTCGAGCGCCGGAGAGGAGCCGTTCTGCTCCGCCAGCGCCTTGACCAGCGCACTGCGCCGCTCGCTGGGATAGTCAACCTGCGCGGCCGCAGTCCGGTAGGACTCCGCGTCGTAAGGTGAGTGCGCGTAGAAGCCGGCCACCCTGTCGAAGTGGTACAGAAAGTCGGCAAACAGCTTGGACGTGTGCGGCAATCGGGTATGGCTTATGCAGGCTGAATCAATCACCAGTCCCAAGCGTAGCAGATGCTTTGCGATGCCCGAAAGATGCCGTTGTTGGGACAATGGAAACTTGGCGGGTGTTTACATTTCCTTCCCGTTCTGCTCGCAGAAATGCACGTTCTGCAACTTCGCTTCCGGCGTGTTTTCGCGCGGCCTGGAAGAGCGGTATCTGCGGGCGCTGCGCGCGGAGGCGGCCCGGTTCGCATGGAAGTGGCTTCCGGAAACGGTGTACCTGGGGGGCGGCACGCCGAGCCGTCTGAGCGGGGACGATCTGGCGGAATTACTGGCGCTTGTGCCGGGCCGGCCCTGGCGTGAGGCCACCATCGAGGCGGCGCCGGGCAGCATCACCCCCGAGAAGGCGCGAGCCTGGGCTGCGGCCGGGGTGAACCGCGTCAGCCTCGGCGTGCAGTCGTTCGTGAGCGCCGAGCTGGCGGGCACCGGACGGAAGCATACCGCGGAAGTCGTAGCGCGCGAGGTGGGCATCCTCCGCGATGCGGGCATCGAGAACTTCAACATCGACCTGATCGCCGGGCTGCCGGGGCAGACGCCCGCAAGCTGGAGGGAGTCGCTGGAATGGTTGCAGCGGCTCGCGGCGCCGCACGTCTCCGTTTACATGCTGGAGGTGGATGAGGACAGCCGGCTGGGAGCGGAAATCCTGAAGGGCGGCGCACGGTACGGCGCGGCGCGCGTGCCTGCGGAAGACGAAATCGTGGAACTGTACGAGATCGCGGTGGACCGGCTTGAGGCCATGGGAGTTTCGCAGTATGAAATCTCCAACTTCGCCCGGCCCGGACGCCGGTCGCTGCACAACCTGAAGTACTGGAAGCTGGAGCCCTACGCGGGCTTCGGCGCGGACGCGCACTCTTTCGACGGCGCCGTGCGGCGGCAGAATGCGGAGACGCCCGAGGAATACGTCGAGCGCATGGAGCGCGGCGAGGCGCCCTGCATTGCGGAAACCCCCGCGCGCCTGGCGGAAGAAAAATTCATCCTCGGGCTGCGCCTGCGGGAGGGTATACGGCCGTCGCCGGAGGAGTGGCTCACGTTCGCGGCGCCCATTGCCAGGTTGACTGAAGCCGGTCTGCTCGAAACGGCGGACGGGGCGCTCCGGCTCACGCGGCGCGGCATTTTGTTGTCCAATGAAGTATTCCAGGACTTTATCTCATGAAAGCTCGATTCCTACCACGAGGCTTGGGCGGCGGCCGCCCCGAGGAAGTCCGCATCATTGACCTGCGCAGCGACACAGTTACCAAGCCCACCGCGGCCATGCGCCAGGCCATGGCGGAGGCCGAGGTCGGGGACGACGTCTATGGCGAGGATCCGACCGTCAACCGCCTGGAGAAGCGGGCAGCCGAGATCTTCGGCAAGGAGGCCGCCCTGTTCGTCCCCACGGGCACCATGGGAAACACCATTGCCATCAAGCTGCACACAACCCACGGCCAGGAAGTGATCTGCGAAGCCCGCTCGCACGTCTTCAATTACGAACTGGCGATGATGGCGTGGTTTTCCGGCTGCGTGGCGCGGCCGATTTACGCCGAAAATGGCATCCTCACGTGGGAGCAGATCCGGCGCGAAATTCGCCCGCTGGGTCCGCACGCCGCGCCGACCGGCTTGATCGAGCTGGAAAACACGCACAACATGGCGGGCGGCTCGGTATACCCGCCGGAGGTGTTGCGCGAGATCTGCGACAACGCGCACGAGATGGGCCTGAAAGTCCACCTGGACGGCGCACGGATTTTCAATGCGGCGGCTTACCTCGGCAGATCCGTGCTGGAGATCACGGCGCCGTGCGACACAGTGATGTTCTGCCTGTCAAAAGGCTTGGGAGCGCCGGTGGGGTCCATGCTCGTGGGATCTGCGGAGGCGATCGAGCGCGCGCGCCTCTACCGGAAAAGGCTGGGCGGCGGAATGAGGCAGGCAGGAGTGCTGGCGGCGGCGGGCCTGATTGCGCTGGAGGAGATGCCGTCGCGGCTCAGCGAGGACCACGCTAACGCCGCCTTCCTCGCGGACGCACTCTCAAAAATGCCGGGCATTTCAGTACCGCACGAGGTGCAAACCAACATCGTGGTGTTCGACATCGCGGGCACGGGGCTTACAACCGAGGAGTTCAGCGCCCGCTTGAAGGCGCGCGGCATCCTGATCAACGGCATCGGCGGAACGCGCATGCGGTTAGTGACGCACATGGACGTGAGCCGCGAGGACTGTGAAAAGGCGCTTACCGCGCTCGCGCAAGTCGCCGCGGGCGCGGCCGTCAACGCATAACGCCTTCAGGGGCCTGCCGCTTCGCATGGGCGGGTACCGCGTGGGGTCCCGCCGATGCGTCATAATACTTCTTGCCCTTTTTCCAGCCCCATATGCCCAGAAGAACCGATATCAAAAAAATCTTAATCATCGGCTCCGGTCCCATTGTCATTGGACAGGCCTGTGAGTTCGATTATTCAGGCACGCAGGCCTGCAAGGCGCTGCGGAGCCTGGGGTATGAGATTGTGCTGGTCAACTCAAACCCCGCCACGATCATGACCGATCCCGAGATGGCCGATGTGACGTACATCGAGCCGCTCAATTTGCCAACGCTGGTCAAGATCATCGAGAAGGAGCGTCCCGACGCGCTCCTGCCGAACCTGGGCGGTCAATCCGGCCTCAATCTCTGCGCCGAACTCGCGCGGACAGGCACGCTCGAGAAGTACGGCGTGCAGGTCATCGGCGTGCAGGTGGACGCGATCGAGCGCGGCGAGGACCGGGTGGCTTTTAAGGAAACGATGGAGCGGCTGGGCATCGACATGCCGCGCAGCGCCCCGGCGTACTCGGTGGAGGAAGCCGAGCGGATCGCCGCCGAACTTTCCTACCCCGTCGTTATCCGGCCGGCCTACACGCTGGGCGGCACTGGCGGCGGGCTGGTTTACAACGTCGAAGAACTCCGTGTTGTGGCGAGCCGCGGCCTGGCGGCGAGCCTCGCGGGGCAGGTCCTGGTCGAGGAAGCCGTGGTCGGCTGGGAAGAACTCGAGCTCGAAGTCGTCCGCGACTCGAAGAACCAGATGATCACCGTCTGTTTCATCGAGAACGTGGACGCGATGGGAGTGCACACGGGCGATTCCTTCTGCACCGCCCCGATGCTCACGATTTCCCAGGACCTCCAGAGGCGGCTGCAGGAGATGGCCTACAAGATCATCGAAGCCATCGAGGTGATCGGCGGCGCCAACGTGCAGTTCGCCCATAATCCCGAAACCGGCCGGGTGGTGGTGATCGAGATCAATCCGCGGACTTCGAGGTCGTCCGCCCTGGCGTCGAAAGCCACCGGCTTCCCGATCGCTCTCATCTCGTGCAAGCTGGCCGCCGGTCTCACGCTGGACGAACTCCCCTACTGGCGCGGCGGCACGCTGGCCGACTACACGCCTTCGGGCGATTACGTTGTCGTGAAATTCGCCCGCTGGGCGTTTGAGAAGTTCCCCGGCGCCGTGGACAAGCTCGGCACCCAGATGCGCGCCGTGGGCGAGGTGATGAGCATCGGCAAGACCTACAAGGAGGCTTTTCAGAAGGCGATCCGCGCGCTCGAAAACGGGCGCTCCGGTCTGGGATTCGCCAAGGATTTTCACCAGAAGCCGCTCGCCGAATTGCTCACCATGTTGAACGAGCCCACCAGCGAGCGCCAGTTCATCCTGTATGAAGCCATACGGAAGGGCGCGCCCCTCGATCTGCTTTCGAGAAAGACCCACATCAAGCGCTGGTTCCTCGAACAGATGAAGGAACTGGTCGATCTCGAAGAGGAGATTCTTCGGTATCGGGGACGGCCGCTTCCGGACGAGCTGCTGACAAGAGCGAAGAAGGACGGATTCGCCGACAAGTATCTGGCCGGTCTGCTCGGAATCCCCGAAACCGACATCCGGGCCCAGCGCACAAGGTTGGGCGTCGTGGAGGCGTGGGACGCCGTGCCGGTAAGCGGCGTCGAGAACGCCGCCTATTATTACTCGACCTACAACGGAGAGGACCGCGTGCCGGTCAGCAGCGGCAAACCGAAGGTGATGGTTCTCGGCGGCGGGCCGAATCGCATCGGCCAGGGGATCGAATTCGATTACTGCTGCGTGCATGCGGCGTTCGCGCTGCGCGACGCGGGGTACGAATCGATCATGGTGAACTGCAACCCCGAGACCGTCTCCACCGACTTCGACACCGCGGACAAGCTTTACTTCGAGCCGCTGACCGTCGAGGACGTGCTGAGCATTTATGAGAAAGAGAAGCCGGTCGGGATCATCGTGCAGTTCGGCGGCCAGACGCCGCTGAATCTGGCCAACGACCTCGCCGCGGCGGGCGTCAGAATTCTGGGCACGTCTCCCGACGCCATCGACCTCGCCGAGGACCGCGACCGCTTCCGCCAGGTGATGGCGCGCATGAACATCCCGATGCCGCCATCGGAGATGGCCGTCAGCGTCGAGCAGGCGCTCGCTGCCGCTGCCCGCATCGGCTACCCGGTGATGGTGCGACCGTCGTACGTTCTGGGCGGCCGCGGGATGGAAGTGGTCCATGACGAGAAGATGCTTCGCCACTACATGGCGGCAGCCAAAGGCGTCACTCCGGAGCGTCCCATTCTCATCGACAAGTTCCTCGAAAACGCCATCGAGTGCGAAGCGGATGCGATCTGCGACAACAACGAAGTCTTCCTGCCTGCGGTGATGGAACACATCGAGTACGCGGGCATCCATTCGGGCGATTCGGCATGCGTCATTCCCCCGGTCAGCATCGAGCCGCGCCACCTCGAAACGATCAAGGATTACACGCGGCGCATCGCTCTCGAGCTTGGCGTTGTGGGGTTGATGAACATGCAGTACGCCATCGCGAACGGGATCGTGTACGTGCTGGAGGCGAACCCGCGTGCTTCCCGCACGGTGCCGCTGGTGTCCAAGGTCTGCAACATCCGGATGGCGCGCTGCGCGACGCAGTTGATGTTGGGCTACAGGCTGTCGGATCTCGGCCTTACTCACACCGCAATCCCGCACTTCGGTGTCAAGGAGGCGGTCTTCCCGTTCAACATGATGCCCGAAGTGGATCCGCTGCTCGGCCCCGAAATGCGCTCGACCGGGGAAGTGCTGGGCCTCGCGGAAACCTTCGGCGAAGCCTTTTTCAAGGCGCAGCAGGCCACGCAATTGCCCCTGCCGCTGGAAGGGACGGTGCTCATTACCGTGGCCAAGCGCGACCGTGCGGGCGTGCTGGAAGTTGCCCGGCAGTTCTCCGATCTCGGCCTGAAGATCCTCGCTACACGAGGAACCGCGGCATGGCTGGCGGCTCACGGAATCCCGGCGCAGGTCGTCAAGAAGATGCAGGAAGGGCGGCCGAACATCGTGGACCACATTAAGAACGGTGAGATCCAACTGATCGTGAACACCCCGGCCGGGAAAGAGAGCGAACTGGACGATTCCTACATCCGCAAGAACGCCATCAAGTACAAGATTCACTACATTACGACCGTGGCGGGAGCGCTGGCGGCGGCAAAAGGAATTGCGGCCTGCCGGAAAAGCGGAACCGGCGAGGTCCGTTCCCTGCAAAGCTATCACGCCGGCCTGGTAAGCGCTCAGGCCGACCTCGTACGGGGGTAAGTCCGCCTGCGTCTGGCTCGCCGGAGAACGGCGGATACAATTGGGTCGTGGGATTCGAAAAGGAACTGGAAACAGCGCGGGCGGCGGCTCTGCGCGCGGGACGCCTCGCGCTCGACTACCAGGCGAAAGGGGTCTCAGCGGAAGCCAAGCTCGACCGTTCCCCGGTGACCATTGCCGACCGGGAATGCGAGCGGCTCATCGCAGCGGCGCTCGATGAGGCGTTCCCGGACGACGGCCTGCTGGGCGAGGAGGGCCTGGCCAAACAATCCTCTTCCGGCCGGCGGTGGATCATCGACCCGATCGACGGCACGCGCGACTTCCTGCGCGGGCTGCCCACGTGGGCGGTGCTGATCGGGCTCGAAACCGGCAGCGAGGTCAGCGCCGGCGTGGTGTACTTTCCCGCAACGGGCGACCTGTATTTCGCGAGCCGCGGCGGCGGCGCGTTCTTCAACGATCGCCCGATCCGCGTGTCGTCCATATCGAAACCCGCCGAGGCCCTGCTATGCGTAAACGGGTTCAACAGCGTGCTCAACCTGCCGTTCGCGCCGAAACTGCTCGGCTGGATGCAGGCGTTCTGGGCCGTACGCAGCTTCGGCGGCTGCCAGGACGCCATGCTGGTCGCCAGCGGGCGCGCCGAGGCCTGGATTGAACCCGAAGGAAAACCCTGGGACTTCGCCCCGCTCAAGGTGATTTGCGAGGAAGCCGGCGCAGTTTTCTTCAATTTTGACGGGCGGCGCACAATCTACGGCGGCAACGGCGCGATCTGCGTGCCGGGACTGGAACTGGAGCTGCGGCGCTTTGTTATCGGCGCCACGCTCAAAGACTCTCCGGAAAAAGCGCCGCCGATTGTGCAGCCATTGGAGGAACTATGAAATACCTGCTGTTGCTGGCCGCAGCGATATCCGCTTGCGGCGCCGAAAACGTTCTGACTCCTTCCGAACAGGCGGAATCCTGGCGACTGTTGTTCGACGGCCGCACCATGAACAACTGGCGCGACCCGGCGAAGTTCAGCCCGCCGGGGGATTCATGGGTGATCGAGGATGGATGCCTGAAGACGCGCCTCAAGCCGCGCATTGCCGAGGACCTGGTCACCACGGAATCCTTCGGCGATTTCGAGTTGAAATTCGACTGGCGGATTTCACCTCGCGGCAACACCGGAGTCAAGTACCGGATCCAGAAAACGGTATTTTTGGACAGCCGGATGCCGCGCGAAGGCGGGTTTGAAGGGATGGTTGCGCGCGCCCTTGCAGGACCGGCGGTGGACCGCGCGAAACTCGATCCGGACGCAAGGGGCGATGTCTACGTGATCGGCTTCGAGTGCCAGTTGATCGACGATTCGGGGCACCGGGACGCGAGAACACCCAGTCATACGACGGGCGCCCTATACTCGATGATCGCGCCGACCCTGCATACCGCGCACCCGGCGGGCGAGTGGAACCAGGGGCGCATCGTCGTCCGGGGAGACCACTTCGAGCACTGGATCAACGGGGTGAAGGTCGCCGAAGGCTCGCTCCTCAGCGAGGCCGTGCGCGCGGGCGCCGCCAAACGCTGGGGCCGCTATCCACAAGTCATGGAGTTGTTCACGAAACCCAAGCCTCGGGGGCCGATCAGCCTCCAGCACCACGGCGACGAGGTCTGGTTCCGCAACATCAAAATCCGGGTGTTCGACTAAGCCGCATAACATCGAAGTCCGGGTACTCGACTGAGCCGCACCATCAAGACCCGGATGTTCGGCTAACCCGCCCCCGTTCCCAGGCTCAACCCTAGAGCCCAGTCGTCGCCCCTACGGATCCGGCCTCCGCCCTCAGCGGCAAAAAAAAAAGAGCCCCGCTGCACAACCGGCAGCGGGGCATGCCCCGTAGAAAGAGCTCGAATTAGAAGCTGAATCTGAGGGCCAACTGGATAATTCGAGCTTCGCGCCAGTTATTGGGAGTGCCGAAGTTCTTCACGCCGGCGGAGATTGGTCCCTCCGGGTTGTCGGCGCTGAACCTAGTGACGATGCTCCAAATCTGCGCGTTGTTAATCACGTTGAACACCTCGCAGCGGAGGGCGGCTCGCACGGATTCAGTGATGGCGAAGTTCTTCACCAGATTGGCGTCGAGGTTGCGGATGCCGGGCAACCGCAGCGCGTTCCGGTGGAAGTTGCCGTATTCGCCCTCTTTCGGCCGGCGGAACGCATCCGGATTGATCCAGCGGTGCTTGTTCCGCCCCGCGTAGGGATCGCCGACTACGTCGGGATACTGGCTGCCAGCATCCACACCGTGCAAGCTGCCGTTCGAACTGATCGAGATCGGCATACCCGACTGGGACCGGAAAATTCCGCTGATTTCCCAGCCGTTGAGGAGCACCTTCAGCACGGGGTGGAAGTCGGCCCGGACCGTCGGGAGGTTGTAAATGAAATCCCAGGTGATGACATTGGTCTGGTCGTAGCCCGCCGGCGCCCAGTTCTGGCGCATATCGTACGGGTTGATGATGGTGTCAGAGTCGTTGTCGACAAGGTCCATGACCCTCGACCATGTGTAGTTGAAGTTCGTGGCAAAGTTGTTGGCGAACCGGCGGCTGAAGCGGACCATCAGGGCGTTATAGGAGGAGTAACTGAGCGTTTCCACCGCCGTGATGCTGCCCCAGCCGTAGTAGGGCCGCAGTGCGTCGTCGCGGAAGTTGACCGACTTGCGAAGGTCGGGGTACTTGACGAAGGTCCCGGCCGGCACGGCGTTGATTCGCCGCTGGTTCATCAAGTGGACGCCGCGGTTGCCGGCATAGGAAATGTCGAGCGCCATCCTGTACGGCAACTCCCTCTGAATACCGGCGTACCACGAATAGATGCTCGGCATCGTGTTGTCGGTGGGCCAAATGGTCTTGGCCGGCGGGGTGATCTCCGGCGCCGGACCCTGGGTGACGCTCAGGTCGATGGCGGAGACATTGCCGTTGAGTTGGGATGCGGACGTAAGGTTGGGCCACGACCCGCCCGCGCCGAAGTTGAAGTTGTTCTGGCGGAGACGCTCGTGGAAAACCCCAAAGCCAGCGCGGAAGGCCATCTTGCCGTTGCCAAAAACGTCATAGGCGAAGCCGATTCTCGGCGCGAAGAAGTTCTTCGCAGGAGAGAAACCGCGGTGGACTCCCTCGCAGGGATCGCAAATCAGCCCAAGCGGCGACAGCGCCTGCATCGGATCTCCGACCAGCTTGCCGGTGTTCAGGTCAATGGTCGGGCGCTTCGAAGCGTCGTACCTGCTCAGGTCCACGCTGTAGAGCTTCCAGGTACCTTCGCCCCCCGGTTCACCGGACCGCGTGTAAGTGAAGGTCGGGACCATGTGCGCGTAGCGGACGCCGTACTCCAGGGTGAAACGCCGGTTGATCTTCCAGCTATCCTGCGCGTAGGCTTCATACGCCAGGAAGCGGAAGTACGGATAAACGTGCGCGTTGTTCTGGCTGTAGCTCTGGAAGTTACCCAGCATCAGGTTGGCCAGCCCGAGGCCCGTGTCCATCGGCATCGAGGAGCTGGAGTTGAAGTTGATGCTGCCGTTCATCGGCCAGGTCGCAGTCTGCTTCTTGTTGTCGCGGTTGTAATAGAAGCCGAACTTCATGCTGTGCGACCCCCTCAGGATCGAAACGTTCTCGATCAGGGCGTAGTCCTTGCCGTCATTGTGCCAGCCCGGATCGCCGATGTTCCAGCTAATGGGCGACGCCTGAACGTCCGGAATCGAGTTGGTCAGGTTCGTTTTCGGATAGAGCTGCGGCCAGTTGGCGCCGAGCTTGTCGCGGTCGATCGGGTTCGGCTCGATCACCGCCAGCTCCTGCGACTGGTGGTTGTATGAGAGGGTAGTTTCGGTCGAGATCGTTGGCGAAATAATGCCGATCAGGGTCCATGCCCACGAGCTGCCCGGCTTCGGCCGTCTCTGCGGCTGAATCGGGAAAGGCTGGCCGGCCCAGACTCCGTTCTGGTTCTCCTCCTCCTGGTAGTCGTTGACCCAGCGGAAGAAGGTGTTCATCCTGGAGTTCACGGTGTAGTCGATGCGGAGCAGATCCTGATCCTTTCTCAGCTTGCTCGGGTTGTTGTAGGTGTAGCGCACGTAGCCGGGGTTGGGAGCTGCCGGCAGGCTGTTGTAACCGGGAATTCCCGTGTACACCTTCAACAGGGCGGAGCTCAGGGGATTCCACATGCTCTTTGGAATGGTGTTGTCCGGGAACGGCAGCCCATCGATGATGTTGCCCGCGCCATCGCGTACAATACTTCCGGGCTGGAAGACGGTACCGTTGTAAAACTGGGGCGCGTACTGCATCTTGGTGTCCCTGAGGAACTCGCGGAAGTCGCCGTTCAGGATTCTGGAGTTGGGAATATCCGTGTAGGAGGTGCGCGGCAGTATGCGGCGCGTCATCTCACGGTTGTAGAAGAAGAACACCCGCTTGTCGTTCCGGGTGGAAACTTTCGGTATGGGAACCCAGCCGCCGAGATTGCCGCCGAACTGGTTGTAGCGCAGCTTGGGCGGCACGCTGCAAATTACGCACCTGGCATCCAGCGCGTCGTTGCGGAAGTACTCGTAAAGCGTCCCGTGGAACGAACTGGAACCAGACTTGCTCTGGACCGCCACCACCATTCCGGAGTTACGGCCGTACTCGGCGTTAAATCCGCTCTGCAGTACCTTGAACTCGGCAATGGAGTCGATGCTGGGCTGCGTGTACTGCGACTGGTTGTCGCCGACGTCCAGGTTAGGAGTCCCATCCAGGTAGAAGTTGTTCTGCGAGCCGCGCCCGCCCAGGCCGTGGAACGTCGACACGTCGTTGAAGTTGACGTCGAAGTCGTTCCGGGCGCTGCTGGTCATGCCCGGAACTGTGCTCATCAGGGCCACCCAGTTCCGCCCGTTCATGGGCAGTTCCGAGATCTGCTTGACGTCCACCAGGTAGGCCTTTTCCATCGTGTTCGTCGTGACCAGAGGAATCACGGATTCGCTCACGGACAACACTTCGGTCACCTGGCCCAGGCTAAGCTTGATCTGGCCGACATCCAACCTGGTGTTGACGTCTAGTGTGACAGGGAGCTCAGCTCTCTTAAAGCCGGCTTTCTCTATTGCAATCAGATACCGTCCGGGGACCATGTTTACAGCCCGGAAAACCCCCGACTCATCCGTGGTTGTTTCGCGGGCGAGTGTTCCCTTTTCGACGTCGGTAATCTTGACGTCCGCCCCGGGAATGACCGCTCCCGACTCGTCAACAACAGTGCCGCTGATGTTTTGAGTTTGCGCCATCAGTGGCGCTGTTGTGAAAACAAGCAGGAAAAGAGTAAGGATCGCGATTTTCGCGAACCATTTATTTGCACACATTAGTATCCCCTCACCTTACTGCTTTCGAATTGAATTGAGTTCCAACCGCATCGAGCCACACTTCACGCGTGGTCACCCTTGATCCGGCAGCCGACCCCTTCGCCACGCCGGTCAGAGCGATTCTATTACCGTAAAGTTGACCCGTCAAGGTTGAACACTGCGTAATAAACGGGTGTTAAACGGTGTAACAAGGACTTATTTTTTCAATAGATTGACGCATTTCAGCCCCTGGCGGCAGGCGGCGAACTCAGTGAGGTGACTCAGGAGGGTTCGAACTAAGCTCGGTGCTTAGTTGCGGGGCTAGCTTTCCCCCTTCGGCGCCGGGAAAGGCCCCTCTCCGAGCTTATGGTGGCGTTGCAGGATGCCACACCCGGCTGAGTGCCTTTCCCGGTCAGTACTTAGAGACTATAGAGGCAGGATTTCTTCCCTGACCGGATCGAAGTTGAGCCGGCGCTTCTGAACGTATGCGATGTTCCCGAGATGGGAGGCCTGCGCGGAGCGGTGGCCGACGAGCACGTCCCCGTTCGGGAGCTTGCGCGTCCGCATACATTCCAGGAAATTGTTGACGTGGTCGAGATCCAGGCTGCCTTCGGCCTTCACGATCGTCGGCTGCACGCGCCGCCCGACCGGGTGGAACTCATAGCGCCCGCGGTCAATCCAGAGCCGGCCGTTGGTGCCGCAAAATTCAACAGCCGCACCGGTGATTCCGGGCACCAGCGTCGCCTCGAAGGTGGCGGTGAACCCGCCCGGATACTCGAGCAGGACGTTGATTGTGTCGGGGGCGGTCCGGCCGTCCTTGTAGTGGTATACACCTCCGGCAGCCGAAGCCGAAATCGGGATGTCCTGGCCCATGAACATGTGGACCACATCGATCCAGTGGGTGAAGAGATCGGTCACCTGGCCGCCGCCGAAATCCAGGTACGCCCGCCAGTTGAAAAACTGCTGCGGGTCGTATTCGCGCCAGCGCACCGGCCCGAGGAAGCGGTCCCAGTCGAGATCCGCAGGCTTTGTCTGCAGCGAAGCCGGGGCGCGGCGGAGGTGGTAGCTGTTGCCGTGCCACCATGTGCGGGCCAGCGTGATTTTGCCAAGCTTGCCGCTGTCTATATACTCTTGCTTGGCCTGGATATAGTGCCGGCCGGAGCGCTGCTGCAGGCCGACCTGGCAGATGCGGTTGTTCACCCGCGCCGCCTTAATAATCGCCGGGCCTTCCTCGATCGTCAGCGTGAGCGGTTTTTCGACGTAGACGTCCTTGCCCGCATTGAGCGCGTCGATCGTGCACGCGGCGTGCCAGTGATCGGGCGTGGCGATCAAGACGGCGTTAATCTCTTTCATTTCCAGCAGCTTGCGATGATCCGAAAAGCCCTTGGCCTCCGGCGCTCTCTCGCGCAAGCGCTCGACGTTAGCGGCGTAGACGTCGCAGAGTGCGACGATACTTACATTGGGATTTTTCAAGAATTGGTTCGCATCATACCGGCCGCGGTCACCGCAGCCGATTACTCCCAATAAAATCCGGTCATTAGCGCCTAAAATCCGCGAATAGGACAATGCGGAGAGTCCCGCTACCCCGCGAAAAAGGTCGCGGCGAGGAAATTTTCCAAGCATGTGCGAATTATACTTCACTCCCCGCACTGAATATCTATGAAAGTACATACAGCCAAACTTGCAGCAAGGGAGACGTTTTCGTGAAGCTTGCGGTCGCGTTCCTGTTGGCGGCGGTGGCGTTTGGACAGACGAAGCCGGCGAACAAGGTGACCAAAACGGCCGTTTGGGACGCAGCCGCCGACCGGCGTCTGGAGCAGGCAATTCGGGCCCGTTTCGCGGCATCTAAGATCGCGGTCAACGGCTTCGAAGTGCGTGTGCAGGGCGGTGTCGCCACGATAGAAGGCCGTACCGATGTCGTCCAGCACAAGGGCACGGCGACGAGGCTGGCCAAGGCTATGGGGGCCGTGCGGGTCGTGAACCGTATTGAGGTCAGCCAGGCGGCGCGCGAGAAAGCGGCGGCAAGCCTGGCGAAGGGCCGCCGCAGGGCACAGGTGAAGCGTAGCGAGCCGCGGTCCGCGCGCGACGAGAAACGCTAAGCCTCAGCGGGCCTGCTCAATCATCCGGAAGATTCGTTCCCCGTACCTCTCCACAGTCTTCAGGCCGACGCCCGGGATCGCGAGCAACTCGGCTGTCGATGCGGGCCGCTCGCTCGCGATGGCCTGAAGCGCGCGGTTGGTGAGAATGCGGAATGCCGGCACCCCGAGCCGTTTCGCCTCCGCCATTCGCCATTCCCGGAGAGTCCTGGCAAGGGCGTCATCCTGAGCCGGCTTTTCCGGCGCTACCCTGACCCGCCGGGCGGAAGACTTGCGCGCCTTTGTTTTCTTCCGGCGGCGCACGGGCAACGGCGGTTCAATCCCCTGAGGGATGGGGATGTCCGGCAACTCCTCGGGCACGGCGGCCGCCAGTCTCGCCAGCGTGAACGGGATCAGCTTGCCGTCCTTTCTAAACGAGGTCTCGGTTAGCTGAACCAATCCTGCGCGCGCGAGGCCCCCGAGGAGCTGCTCAAAGGCATCACGGCCGATGGATCGATCCTTGCCGAACAGATCGGTGTAGAGCCGGCCTGTGGGCCGCTCACCCGCGCGCCTTAGCTCGACCAGAAGACGGCCGAGCGCCTCGCGCTCAGCCGTGCTGGGTGGCCGGAACGTTTGGGCGACGCACGAATCCGGAGCGCAGAAATCGCACACCCCGCAGGGGACGCGGGCGTCCTCGTGGTCGCCGAAGTGGCGAACCAGCGCGGCCATACGGCACTGATGCGAGCCGGCGTAACGCAGCATTTGTTCGAGGTGCGCGAGTTTGCGCTCGCCCTGGGCGATGTAGGCTTCGCGCCACCCGCCGTTGCCGCGCGCGACGTTTTCGGCGAAGTCCACCAGCGCGCCGCCGTGAATCCACAACTTCTCGAGCGCTTTCTCGAAAACTTCCGGCTCCACGCGGCAGCGGCGCTCGAGCTCCTCGCGCGCGATGGGAACATCCGACAGCTTCGCGTAAATGGCGTCGAGCACTTGGACGTCCGGGTAGTCCCGCTCGAAGAAGTAATCGTGCTTGTGGCGGTCGGCGTAGGAGTGCATCAGGATGGCCCGCGCGGGCATTCCATCGCGGCCCGCGCGGCCGATCTCCTGATAGTAGGCCTCCACGCTCCCGGGCAGCGCGGTGTGGACCACGGTGCGAACGTCCGCCTTGTCGATTCCCATGCCGAAGGCGATGGTCGCCACCACGACTTCGAGGCTGCCCTCGACAAAACGGGCCTGCACGTCGTCGCGCTTCGCGGCATCCAATCCGGCGTGGTAGGCCGCGGCGGGGAAGTAACGGTTCAGCATGCGGGCGAGCGCCCCGGCCTCGGCCCGCGTCGGCGCATACACGATGGCCGGACGCCGCGCGGGGTCGAGCAGAAGGTCGCGCGCCAGCTCCTTGCGGGCCGACGGCGGCGCCCCGACCACTTCCACCGCAATGTTCGGCCGGCGAAATCCGTGGACGGCCCGCAAGGCGCCCTCGAGCCCGAGCTGCTGGATGATGTCATCCTGCACCACGGGCGTGGCGGTCGCCGTTAGGGCGACGACCGGGGCCGGGCGCAACAGCGGCAGGTAGCGGCCGAGCATCCGGTAGTCCGGGCGGAAATCGTGCCCCCATTCGGAAATGCAGTGAGCCTCGTCGATGGCGACCAGCGAAGGCTTGCGCTTTCCCAGCATCTCGGGGAAACCGGGAACGCGGAGGCGCTCGGGAGCGATGAACAGAAAATCGAGGCAACCGTTGAGGTAGTCGATTGAGGCCTGCCGCGAGGCGGCGCGGTTGCGGCCCGAATGGATGCGGTCGGCTCGGAAGCCGCGTTCCTTGAGCTTAGCCACCTGATCTTCCATCAGGGCGATCAAGGGGCTGATGACAAGCGTGGTCCCGCCGCGGGCGATGCCGGGAAGCTGGTAGCAGAGCGATTTGCCCGCTCCGGTTGGCATCACGAGCAGGACGTCGCGGCCGTCGATGGCGGCGCGGCAGACCTCCTCCTGATTCGGCCGGAAGGAGGGAAAACCAAAGCGCGAGGAAAGGATTTCCGCGAGGTTCGAACAGGCAGCCGCGTTATTGATTGCGCCGGCGGGCGCGGAAACGGGCTCCGATTTCCTTTCCGGTTCGATGCGGCCGACCACATCGCGGACATAGTCCTCGATGCTTTTCAGAAACGGCTCAAGCTGCGCCGTTCCGCGCTCGATCCTCCGCAGGCAGGCTTCCCACTGGCCAGTCATGGCCGGACTCTTGACCTCCGGGTGCACGACCTCGATCAGCCGGATGCCTTTGTCGGTGGCCGCAAGCGTCTTCCCTTGACGGACGACGTAACCGCGCTTGAGCAGCACTTCGATGATGGCGGCGCGCGTGGCCGGGGTGCCCAGCCCGCACTCTTTCATCGCCTCCGAGAGTTCCTTCTCGTCGAGCGTCTTTCCGGCGGTTTCCATTGCCGTGAGAAGGGTGGCGTCGGTAAAGCGCTTGGGCGGGCGGGTGCGCTTGCGCACGCTCTCGACGTCCGCCACGGTCTGCGGCTGGCCGGTTGCGAGCCCCGACGGGAGGGGATCTTCGGCGGCATCCTTCTTGACCTTGAGGTCCAGCGCTTTCCAGCCTTCCTGCTGAACGACGGTCCCGGAAGTGAGATACCGATCCAGCGCGCCGGGATTGGAGATCGCCGTGATGACCGTTGTGGTGGACGAGATATGGTCGGGCATCCACGCGGCGAGCAGGCGGCGGCAGACCAGGTCATACAGCTTGCGCTCATCCGGCGGCGGCGAGGCTTTTTCGAGCGGGGTCGTGGTGGGAATGATGGCGTGGTGGTCGGTAACTTTGGCGTCGTCGACAAAACGGCGGGAAAGGGGGCGCTCTCCAGTTCCGGGCGCGAGCAGTTGGGCGTAAGGCGCGGAAATGGCGCGGACGACGGCGGGCAGGGTGGCGGCGACATCACTCGACAGGTGGCGCGAGTCGGTCCGAGGGTAGCTGAGCAGCTTGTACCGCTCGTAGAGGGATTGGGCAAGTTGCAGGGTCTTTTCGGCGCTGAAGCCGAAGAGGCGGTTGGCGTGCCGTTGGAGCTCCGTGAGGTCGTAAAGAAGCGGCGGCGGCATCCGCTGCGTTTCCGCCTGAATGGATTCGATGCGGGCCTCACCGCTGCGGGCGCGCTCGATGATGGCGGCGGCCTGTTCGCCGTCCGCCGGGAGGCGCGTCTGCCTCTCGCCTTTGGTCTCAGTAAACCAAACGCCTTTGTAGGATTCCCCCGGCCGGGGCGAGAAAGTGGCGACGACTTCCAGGTAGTCTTCGGGAACGAAGGCGCGGATGGCGAGTTCACGCTCGACCAGCATGGCGAGCGTGGGCGTCTGGACGCGGCCGACGGACAGCTCGTCCTTGAACGCCAGGGTATAGGCGCGCGAGAGATTCATTCCGACGAGCCAGTCGGCCCGGCTGCGCCCGCGAGCGGCGTCGGCCAGGTTGTCGTATTCGCGGCCGTCGCGCAGGTTTTCGAAGCCCTTGCGGATGGCTTCGGGTGTCAGCGATGAGATCCATAGGCGCTGGAAAGGCTTTCGGCATCCCGCCGCCTCGTAGATGTAGCGGAAAATCAGTTCGCCTTCACGTCCGGCGTCTGTCGCGCAGACGATGCGGCTGACGCGCGGGGAATTGAGAATTTTTCGTACGACCTCGAACTGGTCCTTGGTCTCTTCGCAAACAACCAAGGGCCACTCGTCGGGGATCATCGGGAGCAAGTCCCGGCGCCAGCGGCGCCATTCCGGACGGATCTCGTGTGGTTGCGCAAGGCCTACCAGATGCCCGAGGGCCCAGGTGACGATGTAGCCTCCGCCGTGGAGATGACCCCTCCCTTGCGTTTTCGCGCCCAGGACGCTGGCGATGTCGCGGGCAACCGAGGGTTTTTCAGCCAGGACCGCCACGAGCGAAGAGCCCGCGGCGCGTGGAGAATCCATCGAAAGCATTGTAGCGGCCCAGGGTTCCGCGGGCCATCTCTGAGAGAAAAAGCCGGGAGGCGAATCCCGGCTCAGCAAATCACCACCTGATCACGGGCGCTGGGCGGCACGGTCTCTCGCGCCGCCAGCGTCCTCAGAACCAGTATTTCAGGCCGAGCTGGATCAGGCGCGGATCACGCGCGCTCGTGATGCGGCCAAAAGCGCTCGAGGCGATGTTGCCGTCGGGGTTTTCGAACATGACGTGGTTGAACAGATTGAAGATCTGGGTGGTGAATTCCAGCGTGTGTCCCTCGGCGATTCGGAGGCGCTTGAAGATTGAAAAATCCCAGTTGTTCAAGCCCGGGCCATGAAACACGTTTCGGCCGAAGTTGCCCCACCTGCCGGCGCCCAGCTCCCAGCTCGGTCCGGAGCCCACGCGCCTGAAAAACGGATTGGTTTCAGCCATTGCTGTGCCGCCGCCGGTGCCGTCAAAGTATGCGTTCAACCTTCCGGGCACGTTGGCGGCGCCGCGAGGATCGAAGAATTTGACCGTCCCGCCTATATAATCCGGCCGGTCGTCGCCAACACCGGTCAGGCTGCGGTCCGTGCTTTCGATAATGTCGAACGGCTGGCCGGTCTGAAATGTTGTGATGCCCGAAATACCCCAGCCGCCCACGATCTTGCCCAGCACCCCGTCCTGGTTCCTCATATAGGGGAATTCGTACAGGAAGGTGGCAACGTAGCGGTGGCGCACGTCGTGATCGGCATTGCCCCTGTTGGCGCGTCTGTTGTCCGGACGGGTGTACCCGCGCAGACCCGAAGCGGTATCGATGGCGTGGCCCCACGTGTAAGCGTGAGTCATGGTCAGGCCGTAGCTCATGCGCTTGGTCACCATCACCTGAAGCGCGTTGTAGCTGGAATTGAGGTCGGTTGCCTGGTACCGGAGGTTCCCCCAGACCGCCCCGCCGTACTCCTCGTTGAGCGGGTTGTTGATGTTCAGAATTCGTCTGGCATGGGTGTTGGCCGTCGTGGCGCCAGGGCCGGGAATGGCGTAGTTGAACTGCCTGCGGCCGAGCAGGTGAACGCCGTTGGACCAGACATAACCGACATCCAACATCCAGTCCGCGGCCATCTGATACTGCAGGTTCAGGTTCGCCTGCTGCCCGTATGGAGTCTGAAAGCCGGGGTCTATGAACGTCATGCCAATGGGAGCAACGGTCCTGTAATCGAAGTACTCGCCGGGCCTCACGGGGACAAATGGAAACGGGTTGGGCCGGGGCGCAGGCCTGCCTCCGGACATGTTCAGCTCGTATGGCGCGCGGTAGAACGTACTGGTCAACGCTGTCCGGGTTCCGTAGGGAGGCACGCCAAGGAACTGTAAGGTGAGCTCGGTGATGGGAGCGTCATAAAAAAGTCCGTAGCCGCCTCGCAATGCGAGCTTGGCGTTCCCGAACACATCCCAGGCGAAACCGAACCGCGGACCGAAGTCCGTGTAGTCCGCAGGGTAGGTAGCGCGGGAAATGCCTTTGTCGCCGGGGTACACAAGACCGGCCGGAGCGCTCGGGAACACAGTGGATTGCTGCCCGAGGCGGAATGCCACAACCTGGTCGTGAACTTCGTAGATGGGCTGGAAGAACTCCCACCGGAGTCCGAGGTTCAGAGTCAGCCGCGGCCTGACTTTCCAATCGTCCTGGAAGAAAAACGCGGCGTGCTTGGTGCGGTAACCCTGCCGCGCGGTGTTGGACTGCGAGAAGCTGCTCGTGTATCCCCTGGCGAAGTCAGTCAGGACGGGGTTCAAACCGGGAATGGGATCTACGAATCCGTTCTGAAAGCCGGCGCCGTCGAAGTAAATGTAGCCGTTATTGAGGAACGAGAAGAGCATGTTCTGCGCGAAAGTGCGCGCTTCACCGCCGAACTTGAAGTAATGCGAACCCTTGTTCCAGCTCACGTTATCGAGGAAGTGCCAGGTGTTGTTAAAACGGGACTGCGGTCCCTGGTAGCTGTTCCCCCAACCGGAATATCCGGCCGCGCTGAGATCGACATACGGGGGGCCTTCCGCCGCCGGGTTATCCACATTGATGCCGGTGAGCCCCAGGCTCTTGAGCGACGTCTTGTTCAATGGCACCAGGCCTTGCGCAGCGAGCCGGTGGAAGGAAACCCGAAACTCATTGAAGAGGGTGGCACTGAAGGTGTGCGTGTCACGCAGCACAGCGTTCGTGTACCGGGAAATTCCCTCTGAGCCGAAACCGGGAACGCTGCTTCCGCCAAAGGCGAATGGCTCCACGGACGTCTGGTCCTCCACGAAATACGTGAAAGCGAAGCGGTTCTTGTCACTGAGATGATGATCGTACTTGACGAGTCCCTGGTCGCGGCGCAACGAATTCGCCGGAGCGGTCAGCAGCGTAGTAGGGCCGTAATTGGCGCGCGGAACCAGAGCCAGAAGGTTCTTGGCCTCCGGCGTGCCGTACTCATTGATGATGGCCCGGAGATTATCGGGGATAACCTGGGCCGATCGGCTAACGCCCTGGCGGCGGCGGAACCCGAGATAATGCAGGAAGAAGAAAGCCGTATCCCGCTTGATTGGTCCGTGGAATTGCGCGTCGAAATCGTTGGTGTTCCATTGCGGCCGGCGCGGAAACCCTGTGCCCGGAAGCGTCGTCTTGGTGCCGCCCGGGATGGCGTTCTGGAAGAACGGGGTGGCGTTCAGCCTGGTGTTGCGGAAAATCTCGCTGGCCGCGCCATGCCAGGCGTTGCTCCCGGAGCGCGTGGTGACAAGAACCTGAGCGCCGGAGTTGCGGCCAAATTCGGCCTTCATCGACCCGGTCACCACGCTGAATTCGGCAAGGGCGTTCGGAGAGATTGCATGGACGGAATCCGGCATGTTGACGGAGAGGTCGTTCGAGTCCCCGCCGTCCAACAGGAAATTGTTGGCTTGCGTCCGTTGCCCGTTGAACGAGAATACGCCGACGGCGACGTTCCTATTGGTGACGGGCTCCATCACGCCGGGTTGGGTCAACGCCAGCTTGAGCGGGTTGCGGCCGCCGGGGCCGGAAATGATGGGCAGCAAGTGCACGTCGCGCAACACCTGGCCCATTTGCGAATCTTCCGTGTTGACCCTGGTGGCAGCCTCTTCGACCAGGACGATTTCGCTCAGTTGGCCGAGTTCCATCTCCAGGTCCAGCCGGATCACTTCGCCGGTGCTGAGACGTTGGGGCAGCGTAACCAATCTGCGGAAACCTTGCGCCTCGACTGAAACGACGTAGGAGCCGGAGACAAGGTTGGCGAACCTGTAGAATCCCGCACCATCCGTTGTGGTCGCGAACTCGTCGTTAGTACCGGCGTTGCGGGCCACCACCTTTGCGCCGGGAATCACGGCGCCGTCGGGATCCCTGATCACGCCGGTGATTGTGCCCGTCACGCTCTGGGCCGGGGCGACAGAGGAAAAAAGACAGAGCACCAGGCAGACAGACAGCGCCTGGGATAAGACTCGCGTTACGTTCATTGTGTTCAAAAAGACATTCTCCTACGGGGCTCGAAAAACCATCCTCTGTCTGCATGTCATTGCCAGAGGGAAACACGTATTCCTGATCAGCGCCCTGGATAGACGGCTCTCTCAGCGCCTCTACAGAAATCGGTACAAACACTATCAAATTTTATTGGGTTTTGAAACACGATGGCCCCAGACCGCTTCAGAGCCGAGGCCAGCCGCGGCTCAGCGCCCGGGACCGAAGGCATGTGCTGCGCCTGAATCGCCGCGACAACCCTGCGGCGGCGCTTGGTCAATCTCAGTTATCATCGAGAGTTACGAGAAGGAGCAATCTTTCATGAACCTGAACTTCACCCGGCGTGGATTCCTGGGCGGAGCGCTCGTGTCCTCCGCCGCGGCCGGCGCTTCGGCCGCCGTTCAGACGCCTGCTAGCGCGGATATCAAACTGGGAGTCGCGAGCTATTCGCTGCGCGAGTTTCAACGCGGTCTTGCGATCCGAATGTTAAGAAAACTGAATGTATCCTATGTCAGCATCAAGGAGTTCCACCTGCCTTACCGCAGTTCCCCCGAGGAACTGCGCCGAGGAGCGCGCGACTTCCAGAGAGCGGGCATAGAGATCGTCAGCGGCGGAGTGATCTATATGCAGAGGGACGAGGACGACGACATCCGCAGGTACTTCGAATACGCCAAGACATGCGGCATGCCGATGATGGTCATCGGGCCAACGCACCAGAATTTGCCGCGCATTGAGAAGTTCGTAAAAGAATACGACATCAAGGTGGCCATCCACAACCACGGGCCGGAGGACAAGCATTTCCCCTCGCCCGAAGTGGCATTGAAGGCGCTGCAGGGAATGGATCCCCGGATGGGGGTTTGCGTGGATGTCGGCCACACGACGAGGACCGGCACGAGCGCTGTGGAGTCGATCGAAAGAGCCGGCAGCCGCCTGTTCGACGTACACATCAAGGATCTCCGCAACTTGATGGACGCCAAGAGCCAGTGCCCTGTCGGGGAGGGAGCGATGCCGGTGCCGGACATTTTCAGGGCGCTGAAGAAGATGAACTACCAGGGCTGCGTCAACCTGGAGTACGAAATCGAAGGCGACGACCCGATGCTCGGGATGGCGAAGTCCCTGGCTTATATGCGGGGAGTGCTGGCGGGACTGCGGGGATAGACGGAGGCACCCCGCCCCGCCTCCCGGACCGCCGGCCAGGCGCTGGCGGTCCAAGATCCGAGTCCCGCGTTCTTACTTTTTTGCGCTCTTCAGCTTCTCCCGCTGCTCGCGCAGCACGGCCTTACGGCTCAGCTTGATCTTGTTGCCTTCAAGCGCGAGCACTTTCACGAGGATCTGGTCGCCTTCCCTCAGCTCATCCCGCACGTTCTTGATGCGGTTTTCCGAAATCTCGCTGATGTGCAGCAGGCCGTCTGTGCCGGGGAAAATCTCCACGAATGCGCCAAAATCCACCAGCCGGACCACCTTGCCCAGATAGGTCTTCCCGACCTCGGCCACGGCGGCGATATCGCTGACCATCTGCTGCGCCTTGGCGGCGGAGGCCTCGTCGGCCGAAAAGATGTGGACGGTGCCGTCGTCTTCGACGTCGATCTTGACTCCGGTCTGATCGATGATGCCGCGAATCACCTTGCCGCCCGGTCCGATAAGTTCGCGGATCTTATCGGTGGGAATGGTCATCGTGTAGATGCGCGGGGCGTACGGCGAGAGCGTGGTGCGCGGCGCCGCCAGCACTTCCTCCATCTTGTTGAGGATGAACAGCCGCCCGCGGCAGGCCTGTTCCAGCGCTTCCTTCATCACCGCGGTGGTTACGTTGGGAACCTTGATATCCATCTGAAGCGCGGTGATGCCCTCGCGCGTGCCGGCAACCTTGAAATCCATGTCGCCGTAGTGGTCTTCGGCGCCGGCGATGTCGGTGAGCACGGCGTAGCGGTCGCCCTCCTTCACCATTCCCATAGCGATGCCCGCCACGGGAGCGCTGATGGGAACGCCGGCGTCCATGAGCGCCAGCGTAGCGCCGCAAACCGAAGCCATCGAACTCGATCCGTTGGACTCCAGGATGTCGCTGACCACGCGCATGGTGTAAGGAAACACCGATTCCTCCGGAATCACCGCGGAGAGAGCGCGTTCGGCCAGCGCGCCATGTCCGATCTCGCGACGGCCCGGCCCGCGCAGGAAACCGACCTCGCCCACGCTGAAGGGCGGGAAATTGTAATGCAGCATGAAACGCTTGGAGGTCTCGGCGCCCGATTCCAGGAGCTCCAGCCGCTGCTCGTCTTCCTTCGTCCCCAGAGTGACGGTGACGAGCGCCTGCGTTTCGCCGCGGGTGAACAGCGCGGAGCCGTGCGTCCGGGGAAGCGTGCCCACTTCGATCGAAATCGGACGGATCTCGTCGAACGCGCGGCCGTCGGGGCGGCGCTTATCGTTGAGGATCTGGTCGCGGAAGATGCGTTCCTTCAGGGCGTCGAATGCCTTGGCGGCATCCGGCTGCTGCTCTTCGGTGTATACCTCGAGAGCTTTCTTCTTCAGCGCCTCGACCCTTTGGTAGCTTTCCAATTTGGGATACTTCTGGGTGTCGAGCGCATCGGTCAGCTCCTCGCGGTACTGGGCCGCGATGCTGTCGTACATCTCCTTGTTGATTTCCGGCGGAGTGAACGCGAACTTCGGCTTGCCGGCCCTCGCCGCCAGGTCGCGGATGCCCGCAATGATCTTGCGGCAGCACTCGTGGCCGAACTCGATAGCCTGCAAAACCTCGGCTTCGGAGGCGCCATTGGCGCCCGCTTCCACCATGACAATGCCCTCGTCGGTGCCCGCGACAACGATGTTGAGCTTGGCGACGCGCACCTGTTCGTACGTCGGGTTCGCAATCAACTCGCCGTTCACCAGGCCGACGCGAACGGCGCCGATGATTTCAGGGAAAGGGATGTCGGAAACGGCCAGGGCGGCGCCCGCCCCGACCATCGCCAGCGTGTCCGGGTTAATTTCGGGGTCGGCCGAGAGCACCATGCCGATCACTTGGGTTTCATGGTTGAAACCTTCGGGGAATAGGGGGCGGATCGGGCGGTCGATCAGCCGGCTGGTGAGGATTTCCTTCTCAGTAGGACGCCCCTCTCGCTTGATGTAACCGCCGGGAATCTTGCCGGCGGCGTAAGTATATTCGCGGTAGTCTACCGTGAGTGGAAAAAAGGTAACTCCGGCTTTCGGTTCCGCCGACATGCAGGCCGAAACGAGCACGACCGAATCGCCGCTGCGAACGACGACCGCGCCGTTCGCCTGTTTTGCCACTTTGCCTGTCTCGATGGAAATTTTACAGGATCCCAGATCGATTTCTGCAGTGTGCACCATCTTGAGTTTCTCCAATCCCGGCTGTCGGGCCGGTTGCGGTTGGGCTTCTTCATAGGGATACGCCCACGATGGAGATTGGAGTGGAATGCGTCAAGCGGGTTTCGAATCAGGGCGACGTCCAGGTCTTAAATACCCCGTTTTGGACTCGCTGGACTCCCGCCCGCTGTGGCTGCCGAGTATACGCCTCTAGCGGCGAAGGCCCAGTTCCTGAATCAGGTTCTTGTAACGTTCCGGCGACACTCTCCTCAAATAATTGAGAAGCCGGCGCCTCTGGGCCACCATGGTCAACAGACCTCGTCGGGAGTGGTGGTCTTTCTTGTGGGTTTTAAAATGCTCCGTGAGGTCGGCGATCCGCCGGCTCAGGAGGGCCACCTGCACTTCTGGCGAACCTGTATCGCTCTTGTGCGTCCGAAACTTGGCCACGATCTCCTTCTTAACGTCTGTCGCCAGTGCCATCCTAGAGTGGATACTCCTTCTCTCTCTTTCTCTCCGTCTTTTTTACTCCTGTAGGATAGCACAAAAGCCGAAAAGGAACCCGGCCATCCGGAATTTTCGCTCAGCGAGCAGGGTCCGGTCAGGGAGAAGCAGCCGCCCGTTGAAACATGGTGATGGCGGCAATGCCGGCCGCCCCGGCCGCCAGGCAATCCGGCGTATTGGCTTCGTTCACCCCGCCGAGCGCCAGTACGGGAATGCGGACGGCGGCGCATGCCTCCCGCAGGCGGTCGAGCCCCACGGGCGGGCCATAGGGCGCTTTCGAGGGCGTGAAGAATACCGGGCCGAAGACGGCGAAATCGGCGCCGCCGCTCTCGGCCGCCCGCACTTCCTCGACCGAATGGCAGGAAACCGCGATCGTAAACCCTTCGGGGGCGATGGCGCGCAGCCGGGCGGGCGGTATCGAATCCGAAGGCAGGTGGACCCCGGCGGCCCCGGCCGCCAGCGCCACGTCCGCGCGGGAGTTCACCAGGATTTTGGCCCCGTGCGGGTTCGGCAGCGCGAGCGCCGCGCGCACAAGTGCGATCAGTTCCCGCGTGGAAAGATCCTTTTCGCGGATCTGCACAAAGTCGCAGCCGGCCGCGAGGTTGCGCCGGATGGTTTCCAGCAGGGCGGAGCACCCGCCCAGGGGCTTGCGGTCGGTGATGTAGTAGCGAATCATGGTTCCAGCGGTTCGTAGTAGCGCTCGCCGGCGCAGGAGCGGCAGAGCGCGACGCCGTCCCGAACGACTTCCCGGCCAAAGTTGACGCCTTCTCCGCAGGCCGAGCAGACTACCCGCGGACCCTTGAAGCCGGGCAGATCCTCGGGACTGATGCGCACGCGCACCCATTGGTAGTCGAACAGCTCGGAGTCGGGCAGCTCGCGATAGGCGCGCATCTGTTGCAGGTTCTTGTCCTGAATTTCAGGGTACATTTCCCGCGCACGCTGTTTCGAGGATTCCTTCGCCGCAACGCGCACTGCCCGGTTCCCAACCAGGTCGCAGAAGGTTGCGGCCACCTTGCCGAAGTCGCGGAATTTCAGCGCGCGCTTTCCCAGCCGGCAGCCGGTCACAACGGCGACGGCGTCGGTGGCGCAGCGGTCGATCTCCACGAAGGTGATCAGGCGCTTGCGGTCCTTGCCTTCCGGCTCGGTCAGGCCAAGCAGATTTAGCCCGTAGATGGCCATGCGCAGCCCGAGAATCTGGCCGGCGCAAATATGGCCATGCGCCTGTTCGGCAAGGGCGACATACTGGTCGAAAGTCTTCACAGCACTCGCAGCCCCTCCTGCGGGAATGAAATCACCCACTCCCTATTATGCTTCTGCGCCTCGAACTGGCTCGGCGGGACCTCGACGCGGATCCCACCCGAAAATTCCAGGCGCACGGAGTGCGGCATCTCGACCACGCGCTGGAGTTGGGCCGGAATCTGGTTCGCGCCCGGGCTGCCATCGCGCGCCGAGACGGTGAGCGCATCCGGGCGAACGCACAGCCAGACGCGGTCGCCGAGCATGTGGCCGGGAAAATACGGGCCGGTGAGGTCGAACTCGCCCAGGCGCAGCCGGCTGGAATTCTCCTGCGGATTGAGTTGGACAATCTCAACCGGCAGAAGGTTGAAAATGCCGAGCAGCCTGGCGACCTCGACGCTGGCCGGGCGGTCCGCGATGGCCTTCGGACTGCCGCTCTGAACCACCCTGCCGCTGCGCATGATCAGCATCTCCTCGCCGAGTTCGAAGGATTCGTCCAGATCGTGCGTCACCAGCAGAATGGGCGTTTGGAATTCCGCCTGCACCTGGCGGAGCAGCTCGTAGAGTTCGGCGCGCAAGGGCGCGTCGAGGCCACGCGCAGGCTCGTCGAGCAGCAGCAGGCGCGGGGAGCCGATGAGAGCGCGCGCGATCGAACAGCGCTGCTTCTGGCCGCCGGAAAGCTCGTGCGGCTTGCGCCCGGCGACGTCGGTGAGGCGAAAGCGCTCGATCATCTCGTTCACCCGGCGATGGCGCTCCAGCCGCGGCTTGCGTTGGATTGCAAAGGCAAGGTTCTGCCGCAGCGTCATGTGGGGAAACAGCGCGTAGTTCTGGAAAACATAGCCGCAACGGCGGGCCTGCGGCGGCAGACAGACGCCCGCCTGCGCGTCAAACAGAATCTCGTCATCGAGCATGATGCGGCCGGCGTCCGGCGCCGTGAAGCCGGCGATGCAGTCCAGCGTGAGCGTCTTGCCCGCACCGCTCGGACCGAACAGCACGGTAACGCCGCAGGAGGCTTTGAACTCGACGTCGAGCGAAAAGGCAGCCGCGTCCGGGCGCGGGGGGAATTGCTTGCGGATCCGGACGTGAATCATGCGGGTTGCCTGGCCAACAGCCGGTTGGCGACGTACAGAATCGAGACCGCCAGCACGGAAATGACGAGCACGAGCATGCGCGCCACGTCCCCGTTGCCGGCTTCGACGGCGTCATAGATGGCCACCGCCACGGTCTGGGTGCGGTTGGGAATGTTGCCGGCGATCATAATCGTGATGCCGAAATCGCCCAGGCTCCTCGCGAACGCCAGCACCATGACGGCCAGAATGGAACGCCGCGCCAAAGGCAGACTCACGCGCCAGAAGACGCGCCATTCCGAAGCGCCCAGGTTGCGCGCCGCGCGCTCGTAGCAGTGGTCCACGCTTTCCAGGGCAGCGCGGGCCGAGATCACCACCAGCGGAGTGGCGTGCAGCATCGCGGCCACCACGGCGGCCTGCCAGGTGAAGACCAGAGGGGTTCCGAAGACCCACTCGTAGAGCTGCCCGAGCGGGCTTTCCCGGCCCAGCAACACCAGCAGGTAATAGCCCAGCACGGTCGGCGGCAGCACGAGCGGCAGGGTGACCGAGGAATTCAGGATTTCCTTCCCTCTGAATTTGCGGTTGGCCAGCAGGTAAGCCAGCCAGAGTCCCAACAGCAGCGACAGCAGAGTGGCAATCCCGGCCACTCTCAGACTGAGCCACAGCGGGAACCAGTCAATCTGCATGAAAAACGATTATAGAACCCCGGCGGCAGGCCAGACCTGTTCCGAAAGGCTGCATGCGCGGCGCCGCCGGAGTACGGGCAGCGCCTCAATCGCGGGGGAACTCTACCGCTGAACGCGCGCGGCGATCCAATCCCCAATGGTCTTCAGCGCCGCCGGATTGATCGTTTCCTCGATGCTGCCGTATTCGCTCACCGCGCCGGTTTTGGCCTTCTGGAAGAGGTGATTCAGACCGGGCAGCTTCACCGTGGTGACGTTCTTGTTGCCGCCTCTAGCAAGGGCAGCGGCGATGGCAGAGAGGTTCTCGTCGGCCGCCACCTGGGTATCGAGTTCGCCGTTGATGGCCAGCACCGGGACTTTCACCTTGGCCAGCACGGAGGCGGGATCGGTAGTGTAAAAGGAGCGCAGGGCGGGCGAGGTCATCATGCGCAGCTCGGCTTCCTTGGCGCGCCGCGCGGGTTCGGGTAATTCAGCGAGCATTTTGCGGAACGCGGCTTCGTCGTCCGTCTCGGTCTTAAGGATCTCGAAGAGCCTGCGCTGCAGGGCAAGCGTTTCGGCAATCGCTTCAGGCGGCTGGCCGGCGCTGCGCAAGAGCGTTTCGATCTGACGCAGCACGACTTGATCGCCGGGCAGTCCCGCGCCGGCCATGGACACCAGGAAAGCGACATCGGGTGAGTTGGAGGCCGCGATGGCGCCCACCAGGCCGCCCTGGCTATGGCCGATGATGCCGATGCGCGCCGGGTCAATTTCCTTGCGCGATTTCAAATAGGCGATGCCGGCGAGCGCGTCGCCCGCGAGATCGTTGAGAGTAGAGGTCGCAGGGTTACCCATGGAGCCGCCCACGCCGCGGTCGTCAGCGCGCAGCACGGCGATGCCGCGGCGGGTGAGATAGTCGGCCAGCACCAGGAATGGGCGGTGGCCCATGATGGTTTCATCGCGGTCCTGCGAGCCGGAGCCGCTCAGCAGCACGACCGCAGGGTGCGGGCCCTCGGAGCGCGGCAGTGTCAGGGTCGCGGCCAACCGCACACCGGCGTTTTCGTAGGTAACCTCAATCGCATCGTAGGGGTAGGGCTTCTTGGGCTCCTGCGGCCGGCGTGGGAGCTCCGCCTCCCCCCGGGAGAAGGTGATGGGCAGGCTGGCGCCGGCCTGGCGCAAGGTGGCTTTGATGGTGGAGCCGTCTTCGCTGAGGGTGCCCTCGATGGTGGCGCCGATTTGCGGAAACTCCATGGTGGCGGTGCGGCCGTCTATGGCGACCCGCTCGGCGCGGATGTCCGCGGCGCTCTGGTCCAGGCTGTTCATCACTACTGAGAAGCCGCTGGTGGGGGTGGGTTCGAACCGCAGCGCGATGCGCAGCTTGTTGGCCCCGACATTCAGGACGCCGAGCCAGCGGCCTTCGAAACTCGGCGCCTGGGCCAGCAGCAGAATCATCGAGGAGAGGAAAATCGCAAGAAGGTGCGCAGCGCGTACGCAGTGCAACATGCGGCCATTATAGTGGCTTGCGCAATATGCAAGTTGATCGGATTAGAAGCATTCTGCTGCCTCAGAGCGGCCGGAAGCGCGCGCTGAAATGCCGCAAAAACGGGGGTTCGGAAACGATCTCAAGGCCTCGCAGGCTGTCGCGCCGCTCATTCACTTCCAGGATCGCTTCCACGACGTAGTCGATATGGCTTTGCGTGTAGACGCGCCTTGGAATCGCCAGCCGCAGCAGCTCGTGCCGCGCCTTGTCTCCGAACATAACGGATCCGATCTCGACCGAGCGTATGCCCGCGTGCCGGTACAGCTCCACCGCGAGCGCCTGGCCGGGAAACTGGCGCCTGGGAATGTGCGGAAGCATCCGCCCCGCGTCAATGTAAATGGCGTGGCCGCCGGGCGGCTGCACGATCGGAACCCCGCGCTCGGAGGTGTGCCGCCCGAGGTATTCGGTCGAGGCGATCCGGTATCTCAGGTAGTCGGGGTCGAGCACTTCCGAAAGCCCCACGGCGATGGCCTCCAGGTCGCGCCCGGCAAGCCCGCCGTAAGTCGGAAATCCCTCGGTCAGAATGAGCAGTTCCTTTTCCTGCTCGGCGAGCCGGTCATCGTTCGTGCACAGGAAGCCGCCGATGTTCGCGAAAGCGTCCTTCTTCGCGGAAAAGGTGCAGCCATCGGCCAAAGAAAACATTTTTTGTGCGATCTGTTTCGGCGTCCAGCCGGCGTAGCCGGGCTCGCGCTGCTGGATGAACCAGGCGTTTTCGGCGAAGCGGCAGGCATCCAGGTAGAGCGGGATGCCGTAGCGGGAGGCCACGCGCTTCACCGCTTCGATGTTGGCCATCGAAACGGGCTGGCCGCCGCCGGAGTTGTTCGTCAGCGTGAGCATGACGAGCGGAACGCGCTCCGGGCCCTCGGTTTCAATGAGCCGTTCGAGCGCGCCCACGTCCATGTTGCCCTTGAACGGCAGGCGCGCCTGGGTGTCGGCGGCCTCGGGACAGGGCAGGTCCACGGCGCGGGCCCCGTAGAACTCGATGTTGGCGCGAGTGGTGTCGAAATGGGTATTGTTCGGGACCACCTGGCCGGGAGAGCACATCACCTTGAAAAGAATGCGCTCGGCCGCGCGCCCCTGGTGGGTAGGGATGACGTGGCGGAACCCGGTCAAATCTTCCACCACCCGCTTCAGCCGGACAAAGCTCTCGCTTACCGCGTAGGATTCGTCGCCGCGCATCATCGCCGCCCACTGTTCGGTGGACATGGCGCTCGTGCCCGAATCCGTGAGCAGGTCGATCAGGATGTTCCGCGACTCAATGAAAAAGAGGTTGTAGCCCGCCTCTTCCAGAAAGCGCTCGCGCTCCTCGCGCGTGGTCTGCCGGAGCGGCTCCACGCTCTTGATGCGAAATGGCTCGATGATGGTCTTCACACCCGCGATCCATTACCCCCGGCCGGCGCCTCTTCTTCCACGCAGAAATCTTCGCCGAACAGATCGAGCTGGTTTTCGTCGTAAGCCGGCGGCGGAACGGCTTCGGTGAGCGTGCCGTCCAGCAGAGCGCGCATGTCGCCGTGCGCGGCGGGAGTACGGACCGAAGTCTCCTCCTCTCCCGGAACGAGCAGCAGCACTTCTTCGAGCGGGATGCGCTCGTCCTCCACCAAGTCCGGCGAATGCGTCGTGATGAACAACTGGCGGCTTGTGCGGCGCTGGATGCGGGCGAAAATCGGCAGCAAATCCCGCACTACCTCGGGATGAAGCGACAACTCGGGTTCTTCGATCAGCAGCGGCCCCGAGCCATCGAGCGCGGCCCACAAAATCGCGATCAACCGCAGCGTGCCGTCGGAGAGCTGGTCCTCGGTATGCCATGCGCCCTGCGGCCGCCAGTGGCCGCGGCGTGCGCGCAAGTGCGGCGTTCCGCGGGGATCCCTCCACAGCTCCAGCCGCTGCAGATGCGGCACCGCGTCGCGCAGCATATGCAGGATGCGGCGCAGGCGGGAGTCGCGGGTGTTTTCGGCAGCGGCCGCGACCTCAGCAATGAAGCCCCCGCCGTGCGAACCGTCCGGCGTCCAGGGTTCTCGAATCGCCTGGGGGATGGGATGCACGTACCGCACCGAACTGAGAAACGCGGCTACTTCGCGGAACTCGCGATTGACGGCACCCTGTTCGAGATAGGTCTGGGTGAGACGCTCGGGATCGGCAAGGTCCCGCTCGTCCGGACGGTTCACCACTTCGTTGCCGTCAAAGGTTACGCGCTCGCGGCAAATGACCGGCTTTTTGCCGGGGTTTTCGCTGGAAAACTCCAGGGCGTATTCCCAATCGGGGACATCCGTTCCGGAGATGCGCACGGCGATGGCCACCTCGGAATGCTGGCGGGCAGCCAGGCAGCGCAGGCGCGACACCCCGCCGCGCCGCCGCACGGCCTCCTGAAATCCCCCGCCCGGCGCGACGAGCTCGCCAAGAAACCGCAGCGCATCGAGCAGGTTCGACTTGCCGGACGCGCTGGGCCCCACCAGCAGAACGCGGCGCTGGAGATCGGCCTCCACGCGCGTGAAATTGCGCCAGTTTTCCAGGTAAAGGTGCGAGAACCAACGCGCCGGCTGTTTCATCAGCAATCTGCGTGGTTCCGGAAGAAGCGGTCCAGCGCCTGTTTGTGGCGGCCGGAGATGGTTTCCGACAGATTGCGCATCTCGGCTTCCGGCAGCGGCGCGAAATTCCTCGCCGTCCGGACGTTGGCTTCGATGTGCTCGAGCTTCGGCATTCCCACAACGACTGCAGCGACCGGCAGCGACATCGAGTAAAGCAGGAGCTTTTCGACGGGCGCCTCGCCGACAAGCCGGTCCTGCGCGAATACCTTCATAGCGATCACGCCCAGGTTTTTGCTTTTTGCCACCGGGAGCGCCGTTGACTGGAAGCTGATCTGGGGATTGCGGTTCCAGATGGTGCCGTCCGGGTTGGCGGCATTGCCCGCCAGCGCGGCGTTGAGCGCCATCTGCGTGCAGTCGAAATCGTGCCGTTCCAGGGCCGTCTTGAGCACCACCGGGTCTGTATGCGAGGTGATTCCGATGGCGCGGGCAACCTTCTGGTCGCGCATCTTGTACAGAACCTTGAGCGCCCCGGCTTCCACGGCGGCGAGGTCCCGTTCCCCGGTGAGATTGTGGATGTGGAGCAGGTCCACGTAGTCCGTCTGAAGCCGTTTCAGGCTGCCTTCCACGCTGCGCATCGCCTCATCGTAGCCGCGGAAGGTGACCTTCGTGGCGAGGAACACCTCTTTTCGCCGGGTCTTCATGACGCGGCCTACACGGATTTCACTCTCGCCGTTGCCGTAATTCTGTGCCGTATCGACGTACGTGATGCCAAGGTCGATGGCGCGGTTCAAAGCCTCTTCGCCCTTATCCGGCGTGTAGGAGAGAAACCGGCTTCCCGACCCGAAAGCGAGAATGGAGACGCGGGCGCCGGTGCGGCCAAGCACACGGGTTGGCAGTGGGGTCGGCGCGGCGAACACGGGAAATGCCAGGCCGCCCAAAGCTGTGGTTTCCATGAATTTCCGGCGGGAGATGTTCATACGGCCTCCTGTCCAACAGAAGCGTAGCACTACTCGCCGAGAAGGTGAAGGACGATCGATCGGTCGTGCGCGCGGGAGCGGTGTTCAAAAAGGTAAATTCCCTGCCAGGTGCCGAGCGCCGGCCGGCCTCCCACCACCGGGATGGAGACCTGCGTGAGTGTGAGGGCCGCCTTGATGTGCGCGGGCATATCGTCCGGCCCTTCGATGGTGTGCCGGTAGGCCGGATGGTTTTCCGGCGCCAGACGCGCGAAAAAGTCCTTCAAGTCGCGGACGACGTCGGGATCGGCGTTTTCCTGCAAGATCAGCGATGCGGAAGTGTGCTGTACGAAAACCGTAAGCAGGCCGGTCCGCACCTGCTGCGCGGCCAGCCAGGAGATGATCTGGTCCGTGATTTCGTACAGACCCTGCCCGCGCGTCCGGACGCAGAACTGATGAACGGCCTGCCGCACCGCTATTCCACCGTCACGCTCTTGGCAAGATTACGCGGCTGATCGACGTCGCAGCCGCGGCGCACGGCGATGTGGTAAGCGAGCAACTGGAGCGGCACGACTTCGAGGATGGGCAGCAGAAGATCGGGAGCGGGCGGGATCTCGATGACGTGATCGGCCATCTTCCTGACCTCGGTGTCGCCCTCGCTGACCAGCGCCAGCACCTGCCCCTCGCGCGCTTTTACTTCCTGAATGTTCGAGAGGGTCTTCTCATAGAGGAGGCGGCCGCGCTCGCTCGACGGGTCATGCACGGCCAGCACCACCACCGGAAGGTTTTCGTCGATCAAGGCGTTCGGGCCGTGCTTCATCTCGCCGGCCGGGTAACCCTCGGCGTGGATGTAAGAGATTTCCTTGAGCTTGAGAGCGCCCTCCAGCGCAATGGGGAAGTGGACCCCCCGGCCGAGGAACAGGAAATCGGTGGCGCGGAAATACTTCTTTGCCAGCTCCTCGTAGAGCGCGGCGCGGGAGAGCACGGCTTCCAGCTTGGCCGGGATCTTGAGCAGTTCCTGCACCAGGCAGTGCGACGTGTCGTCATCCAGAACGTCCCGCACCTGGCCGAGATACATGCCCAGAAGGAAGATCGCCGTGAGCTGGGCGGTGAACGTCTTGGTGGAGGCGACTCCGATCTCCGGCCCCGCATGGGTAAGGATGGTGCCGTCGGCTTCGCGGGTCACCATCGAGCCAATCACGTTGCAGATGGCGATGGTCTTCGATCCTTTGCGGCGCGCCTCGCGGAGCGCTGCCAGGGTGTCGGCCGTCTCGCCCGATTGCGTAACCAGGATCGTGAGCGCCTCGGGGGAGACGATGGGGTCGCGGTAGCGGAACTCGCTGCTGTAATCCACCTCGACCGGCAGCCGCGCCAGGTGTTCCAGCATGAACTTGCCCGCGAGGGCGGCGTGCCAGCTCGTGCCGCAGGCCACGAAACGAACCCGCCGGAACTCCCGGAACTCTTTTGGTTGGATGTCCATCTCATCCAGGAAAATGCGGCCGGATTCCTGCCCCACGCGCCCCACGATCGTATCCCGAACAGCGCGCGGCTGCTCGTAGATCTCCTTCAGCATGAAATGCTTGTATCCGCCCTTTTCGGCCATGATGGGATCCCAGAGGATGTGAGAGACCGCACGCTTGACGGGGCGGCCTTCGAAATCACTCAGCCGGACGCCGTCGGGAGTCAGTGTCGCGATGTCGCCGTCGGCGAGGAAAAGCATGTCCCGCGTGTGGCCCAGGATAGCGGGAACGTCCGAGGCGACAAAGTACTCCCCATCCCCCAGCCCGATTACCGCCGGAGGACCCGACCGCACGGCCACAATCTTGTTCGGATCGAGACGCGAGATGACGGCCAGCGCGAAAAGGCCCTGGAGCTGGCATGCCGTCTTGCGGACAGCGTCTTCCAGGTTGCCGTTGAAGTGCTTTTCAATCAAATGCGCGATGACTTCGGTGTCGGTTTCCGTGCGGAATTCGTGTCCCTCGGAGGCCAACTGGCGCTTCAGCGGAACGTAATTCTCGATAATCCCGTTATGGACGACCACAATATCGCCCTTACAATCGCGATGGGGATGGGCGTTTTCCTCCGTCGGGCGCCCGTGCGTCGCCCAACGTGTGTGGCCGATGCCGTAGGCGCCATCGAGCGGGTTCATCCGGATGGCCTCTTCCAGGTTGTGGAGCTTGCCGGTTACGCGCCGGAGCGCGAGAGTGCCGTCCCCTTCCCGGTAGACGGCCAACCCCGCCGAGTCATACCCGCGATACTCGAGCCGGTGCAAGCCGTCCAGGAGAATCGGGACAGCCCTGCGGTTCCCTATGTAACCGACAATCCCGCACATGATTCCATTGTATCCACGGGGACTTTCCGCCCAGGAGATTGGGAGAGTGCCCCCACTAATGCGGTGATTATGTCTAGTACTCCGACGCCCCAACCTCGCAGATTTCTCTCACATTTTTGGACAACCGGACCAGTTTATGCTATATTCGAGACAAAGCTATACACAACATAGCATCCCGGCGACGGGGCCCAGCCTGTCGCCAGCCCCTCTGAGTGAAGCCTCAGGCCCCCCAGCCTGAGGCTTCTTAGCGTTTTAGGGCCTTTTTTGTCTAGCCAAAAGCTTCTTTGGGACCTTTGGGCGAAACCTGAGCCTTCGTAGCGTTGTTGGGGGCGTTGGCTGGAAGCCAGAGGCTTCTTCGGGGCCTTTAGGCGAAGCCTGAGCCTTCTTAGCGTTTTAGGGTGTTGGTGGAAGCCAGAGGCTTCTTAGGAGCGTTTAGCTGTAGCCTGAAGCCTCTTAGCTTTCTAGGACTTCTTACCCAAGAGCTTTTCTACAACCGGCAGCCGCAGGATCGTGCGCAAGCGTTCGGGAGGAACGCGGTTGGGATCCGAAAGGTAGATCTCGTGGTGCGGTCCGGCGAGCGCGCATCCGTTTTCTTCCGCATACGCCTGCATCCGCTGAATGGTTGCGGGCTCTTCGGAGTACGGTCCCACGTGGAGCATCTGAACGCACCGCCCCTCCTCGATGGTCTCGATGCGGATGTTTTTGGCTTCCCCATCCTTTCCTTTCTTTTCCAAAGCAGCCACGGCATCCGCCAGGTCGCGCTCCGTAACGAATTCGGGCACGCGAATCAGCAGCTTCCATTTCATTTCGCCGCTTTGGTTATCGACGTCCTGGTAGAGACCCTCAAGGGCAGGCACCTTGAAGTCGCCGCGCCCGGCAGATTTCAGGCCCATTTTGATCGCATACGCGGCTCCGTATAGCGCGCCGGTCTGCGCCTGAAACAACGGGCTTCCCGGTTTCCCGTACCCCTCAATTGCCAGATAGCGCGCGGGCTGTATCTCGACAAAGACGGGTTGTTTCGGAGCAACATACTCCGCCCTATGTGTTTTATGGAAATCGATTTTTTCAGTCACAGCCATTAAGTTGTCCTCCAAGCGGCTGCGGCCGGCCGATGGCTGCCGCCCGTACGCCCCTTTCTGAATTGTATGTCCGAGCGCTGGAAAAACCGCTCGTGCTGTGCGTTATATAATCGGCATTTAACAGGAGGATAGCCTTGAGGGGAAAATTCGTGCTCGGCCTGATCGTGTCGAGCCTGTTAACATTTGCGCCGGCTCAGCAGCAACCCAAGATTCAGACCCTCATCATCACCGGACAAGACGTGCACGACTGGCGCGGCGTGACTCCTGGTCTCCGCAAGGCGCTTGAGGACACCGGCCGTTTTGAAGTCCGGGTAACGGAGGAGTTTCGCGGCGCAGGTCCGGAAACGCTGGCCCCCTATGATCTCGTAATTCTGAATTATTACGACCTGCGTAAACCGGATCTCAGGTGGGGCGAACGGGCTGAGAAAGCGCTGCTCAACCACGTCCGGTCGGGCAAAGGCATCGTCATCTTTCATTTCTCGGTAGCGGCCTTCGACGGCTGGGAGGAATACGAGCAGATGTGCGCGGGCAACTGGCGGCCCGGTTTCGGCCACCACTCGCCGGCACACGATTTCACGGTTACGATTCGGGACCCCGATCATCCGGTCACCAAAGGGCTGAAGAAAACCTTTCTCCAACCGAAGGATGAGTTATACGCCAACTTAAAGTGGAGGCCTTCGGGCACCTACCACGTGCTGGCAACGGCCTGGGACGACCACTCGCTGTATGGCGGCAAGGCGCGGCAGCCGACTCCGGGACCGGGACTGAACCAGCCGGTGCTGTGGACCACCGGCTTCGGCCAGGGCCGGGTTTTCGTAACCGTGCTCGGTCACGACCCACAGGCGGTGAGCACGCCCGCCTTTGTCGTGACCTTCACTCGCGGCGCCGAATGGGCGGCCACCGGGGAAGTGACGCTGCCGATTCCGCCCGAGATGAAAGAATAACCCCCAAAGTCTGTTCGGCAGACGGCCCGCTCGGAGGGGCGAATCTGGGGGAAACACTTGGAGTGGGGCATGAAACTGGGTTACTGTCTGGGGGCAGCCGGGGTGCTGCTGGGATTGGCATACGGCGCCGGCCGCGACTGGCCGGTGTATCTGGGAAGCGTGGACGGGCTCCATTACTCCCCGCTCACCCAGATCAACCGGAAGAATGTAAAAAACCTTCAGGTTGCGTGGACTTACGATACCGGCGACGAGTTCCCGGATTCCGAGATGCAATGCAATCCCCTGATCGTGGATGGCGTATTGTATGCCACGTCTCCGCGGCTCAGAGTCTTCGCGCTCGATGCGGCGACCGGAAAGCTGCGCTGGAGTTTCGAACCGCTGCCGCGCGCCAGCCGGCCGGGGAAAATCCGCAGCCGGGGACTCATGTACTGGAGCGACGGCAAAGGGGATCGCCGTATCTACGTGGCCGCGAGGCAGTGGCTGTACGCGCTCAACGCGGACACGGGAAAGCCTGTGCCCTCGTTCGGCAGCGAGGGGCGGATCGACCTGCGGGAGGGGCTCGGGCGCGATCCCAACACAATTTCGGTTTCGGCAAGCACACCCGGGGTCATTTACAAAGACCTGCTGATTCTGGGCAGCATCGTCAGCGAAGATTTGCCGGCGGCGCCGGGCGACATACGCGCGTTTGATGTTCGCACCGGCAAGCTGCGCTGGACGTTTCACACCATCCCCCGCCCCGGCGAGTACGGATACGAGACCTGGCCCAAGGACGCCTGGAAATACGCCGGCGGAGCCAACAACTGGGCCGGAATGGCCCTGGATGAGAAGCGCGGACTCGTGTTCGTGCCAACCGGGTCGGCGGCGTTCGATTTCTATGGCGCGGACCGCAAGGGAGACAACCTGTTCGCGAACTGCCTGCTGGCGCTGAAGGCCGAAACCGGCGAGCGCGTTTGGCATTTCCAGGCCGTGCGCCACGACGTCTGGGACCGGGATTTCCCGTCCCCTCCCGTGCTGGTGACGCTGCGGCGGAACGGCCGGCCCGTGGATGCGGTGGTGCAGATTTCCAAGGCGGGCTGGATATACGTGTTCGAGCGGGAAACCGGGAAGCCGCTGTTCCCGATCGAATACCGCAAGGTCCCGCCGTCGGATGTGGACGGCGAGGAGCTTGCGCCGACGCAGCCGTTTCCGTTGAAGCCCGCGCCCTTTGCGCGGCAGGAATTCACAGAAGATATCGTGACGCGGCGGACGCCCGAGGCGCGCGAAGCGGTGCTCCGGCGGCTGCGCCAGTTGCGGAACGGCGGGCAGTTCACCCCTCCCAGCCTTCGGGGAACGATTATTTTCCCCGGTCTGGATGGCGGCGGCGAGTGGGGTGGACCGGCGTTTGATCCCACCACGCGCATCCTGTACGTGAATTCGAACGAAATGGTCTGGGTGCTGCGCCTTGTGGAGCGTTCGAGCGGAGATTTATATGGCCGGCTTTGCGCCAGTTGCCACGGCTCCGATCTAAAAGGCAACCCGCCGGAGTTTCCCAGCCTGCTGAATCTGAAATCAACGGAGGCCGAGATTGTCAAGGTGATCCTGGAGGGGGCGGGGCGCATGCCCGCGTTCTCATCCATGATCGGGGAATCGGCAGCCCGGAACCTGGCGCGGTACATCAAGTCGAACGGGAAGATGCCGGCCCCGAGGTCGGGCGTGCAGGGGCCGATGCTCAAGTACCGGCTCGAAGGATACGGAAAATTTCTCGACCCGGACGGCTACCCTGCCGTGGAGCCTCCTTGGGGAACGTTGAACGCCATCAACCTGGAAACCGGGGAGTATGTCTGGCGCATACCGTTCGGCGAGTTCCCGGAGCTGGTTGCCAAGGGAATACGCAACACGGGGAGCGAAAACTATGGCGGGCCTGTGGTGACCGCCGGCGGGCTCCTCTTCATTGGGGCTACCAACCACGACCGCAAATTCCGCGCATATGATAAGGACACCGGCGAGTTGCTCTGGGAAACAACATTGCCCGCCGCAGGGAACGCCACGCCGGCGACTTATGAAGTGAATGGGCGGCAGTACGTCGTAATTGCCGCGGGCGGCGGTAAGTGGGGAAATCCTTCGGGCGGAAGCTATGTCGCGTTCGCGTTGAAGCAGTGAACCACTTAGTAGCTTCTACCGCATAACCGGCGGGCAATATAGCGTGAGAGACTCATTCGTGATCGAGCGCGTGGGTCCGGTTTCGACGAAGTAGCGGAACGTGGCGCCGCCGGGTGCGATGCGTTCCACGTGCCGGCGCAACTGGCCGCTTTCTCTCCAGGTGTGCGTGATCTCAACCGGCGAACGCGCATCGGATGCCCGGGAGCGGACGGCGAGGCGGATGCTATCGAGGGCGAGGTTCGCGAAGCGGTAGCGGACATATACTTTTTTCACGCCGGGCGGCAGCTCGTTGACTGTGAAGTCGACTTCCGGCCAGCGCAGCACGCGGTTGATCGCGTCGCCGTCCCTCCACTGGATCTCATCGCTCCACTTCCAGAGGGGCTTGAAGTCGCGGCCCGGCGCGAGCGACCACTCGAGCGACGCCTCCGGCGAGCCATGGAAAACAATTTTTGTTTTTCTGACGCCGGCGGTGAGCTTGTCCGGGGCCAGTCCGCCGCGGAGGTCCAGAAAGCGTCCTCCGGCCTCGAAACCGGTGAGGACCGCGCCTCCGGGAGCGGCCAGTTCGAAAACCACGCTCCCAGACCTGCCCTCCTCGGGCACAAGCAACTCATTGCCCGCTTCGGTAACGCGATGCGCGTGTGAGAGCCGTCCGGCGCCCGCGGGAATCAAGCGGCGGACCTCGGCCGCGCCCGATTGGTACACCATTTCGTTCCGGCCCGGGGTCAAGTGAGCCAAGGCGCGCGGATTGTGCTGGAAAGTTGTCGTAATGGTGAGCTGGTCGATGGCGGTGTCCGCTGGTTCGCCCCCGCCGGACATAGTAAAGCGGACAAGGTAGCCGTAGGTTCCGCGCGGGACTAGGGATTTCACCTCCCACTGCCCCCGGTAGGGTCCCCTCAGAAGGCCGGCCCGCGACCACGTCCTGCCGCCGTTGGTCGAGAACTCAGCCATAAGCGTCTGCCGGACGGTTTCCAGACGAGCGCGAACGCTGAGGCGCGCGTCGATGATCACGTAGGGACAGGGCATTTCAAACACCGCCACGCCAGGGTGCGCGCCGTCGAGCCGGGTAAGTTCGGTCGTGTTTCCGGACGGAAGGCGCAGATTCGAATTGAAACCGGCGCGGAACTCGGGGTAGTAGGAGGTGACGTCCGATAGCACCGGTGTGTACTCGATCCGGCCGGTCGCCCAGCGGCGGTCGTCTGTGGGAGAGCGCGGGCCGTCCTCCGCGCGGGCCGGCCGCACAGGCGGCAAATAGTAAAGATCCGGCTGCTCCGGAGCGAAGTGCCGGATCAAGCGCTCGCCCGGACGGAGAACGAACGCCATGCTATGCCCTTGAGGGTAGCGGGTGAAGGGGAAAACCCGGTTGTCCGCGGCAGTGGAAAACAGGCGGGCGAAGGACTCCATTTGCTCCGGCCGGAAGCTTGGAAACCAGGGATGATCCACCGCATTCGCCTCGGCGCGCGAGCCGAACTTGGCCAGAAGGATGCCCGGCTCCTGTTCGAGATTCCGGACGGAGACTACGGGCGCCTGCCGGAAAGGGCCCTTTCCGGCAGTGGTGTATCCCATGTGATCGGAATCGTAATAGTGATAGGCGCCGTCATAAAAGACTTCCGCGACCGTGTGCCCGCCGAGAGACCAGACACGCGCGTCGGGGAAGCCGGCCGCCTCCCAAGCGGCTTCAAGCAGCGCGGCAAGCTGCGCGGATGTTCCGAAGCCGTAGCTGTTGAGGAGTTTCAGCGGATCGGTAACCAGCCCGCCGGGCTCTTCGTATGCCCAGCCGTCGAGCCGGTACCAGAAACCCGGCTTGACGAAGCGGCCGTCTGCGAGGAAAAAGCGCCAGATAGCTTCGGCCCGCTCGCGCTGGCCGGTAACGCGAGCGCGATCCAAAATCCCGTTGACAAACGAACGAATGCTGGAGGCGTCCGGGTCCCCCTGGCGGACCACCCTGGGGGAGTACACCTGGGCAACCGCGGTTCCCGCCAGCACAGCCGCGAGAATCCAGCGCCGATCCAGCATGTGTTGTTATTTTAGCCAGTGGCTGCGGCGACGGACCACGAACGGATTTGCGCGGTCCGGCGGCGCCGGCTGCTGAAGTCGCTCTACTAGGTGCTTTGTGGTAGACTAACCGCTTTCAAAGGGTCTCTATCTCATGTCAGTGCAACTTCTTCTGTACGGCCGGTTGTTGGGTATAGAAGAGTTCCTGCTTTCGGCGGGCGACGACCCGGAACTGTTTACCGGGCGTTCCCAATGGATCACCCTGCTGAGCGAAGTGCTGCCGCGCGCCATGCTGGCGGAATTCGGACTTGCACGTATTCTACTGGGGTCGAGCGGCGGCGGCCAGTTCCTGGTGGTTCTGCCGAGCGAAGCACGCGCCCAGGCCGACGAGTTTTTCTGCGAGGCCCGGCGGCACATGCATGAGATGAGCGGAGGCCGTCTGAACCTCGTGTGGGCCGCGACGGAGAATCTGGGTGACTGGAGTGTCGTCCGCAAGCGGCTGAGCGAGGGGCTGCACCGCAAGCTCGGGGCGGCGGCAGCGGGTTGGCCCCGCGAGGCGTTCGAGGCATTTCAGGAATCGCCCCCCGTTGATCACGGCGATTATTTCCGGGACCTGGCCGCGCGGATGTGGCAGGCCGAGAGCGCGGGCTGGAATCCAGAATCGCCCGCACACATCCTGCTCGGGCAGGGAAAGCACACCTGGAGCCTGCGGGATGATATCCCGCTGGCCCGCCACGCCGCGCCATCCGACGACGGAGCAACTCCCGCCTGTTTGTCCGTGCTGGCCGCGCGGTCGGAAGGCCGCAAGGTCTGGGGGGTGCTGCGCGGCGATGTGGACAGCTTTCGCATCCGCCTGCGGCGCGCCCAGACGATCGAAGAGCACGTCCGCCTCTCGGTGCTTTACAGGCAGTTTTTCGCCGGAGAACTGGAAGTGCTATGCTCGCAACCGGAGTTCTGGCGCAAGGTTACGATCCTGTACTCCGGCGGCGACGATTTCGCGGTGTACGGCGCATGGGACGCGCTGCTGCCGCTGGCGCGGGAGATGCAGCGGTTGTTTCACCGTTTCACAGAGGAAAATCTGAAGGATTTTCCCGGGCCCGAGGGCAAGACCATATCGATGGCAATGGCGCTGGCGCCCGACCCGGACGCTTCGCTGGGATGGGTCTACGAGAACGCAGGCAAGCAGCTTGAAATTGCCAAGGATGTGGACAAGGATTGTATCTCGGTGCTCGGACGCATCCTGGAGTGGCGACACCTGGCGGATGCCGCGGAATTAAAGGACACGCTGGCGCGCATGGTGGCCGAATCGGGGTCGTCCGGGCAGTTGTTGAACGAATTGAGCGCGTTCTATCGCAAGGGCGGGCAGACGTGGTCGCATGGGAACGTGCAGCGCTTCGACCGCCCCTGGCGGTTCCACCGCCGGCTCAACCGGGTGCTGGCGGGAGTGAAGGACCGCGAGTTGCAAAAACTGCGGGCTCACCTGGCCAATGAGATGATGAGCAGAGGCGCGGCGCAGGTCAAGCTGCGTCCCGCAGGTTTGGTCGCGCTGGAATGGACGAGATTGCTTACTGAGCCGCTGAGCGGCGAGCGGGCGCCGGGCCGCCCGGCGAAATCGCGAAAATCGGGAAACGGCCGCGGGCCGTTGCCTGAGGAGGGTTAAAGAAATGGCGGAAGTGCAGCAGGAAACGAAAAGTCGCGAGGGACGGTCTCAGCGAGAGGGCCGGCAGCCGAAAGAAGGCGGCGCGGACCGCCGCGAGGAACGGCGGAGCCGTCCCGAGGGCCCGCCGGAAATCGACCTGGATAAACTGATCAGCGATCCGCTTTATCTGGACAACCAGGCGCATAGCGTAGTCAGCCGCATGCGCGACATGGATTCGGGGACCAAGAGCCAGTTGCGGCGGCTGTACAACGCGGTGCGGCGCGCATGCCGCGCTCCGGAGAACGAACGGCAGCAGCAGTTCGTGATGCTGAGGGCGCGGCTGGCTTACACGATCGCGCGCCACTCTCTGCGCAGCCTCGACGCGCTGGAGAAGCTGCTGTTGCAGGTGACGCGCAAGAACGATCCGCGCGGGTACGAACGGTTCAGGGATCTTTTCGAGGCCATCGTCGCCTACAACGAATAGCGAGGAAGCATGAGCGCTCACACAGTCGACACCGAACTGAGACTGATTGGCAAATTAATTTTGGACGGGGAGCTTCATTGCAAGACCGGCCTGCACATCGGCGCCGGCAAGGGCTCGCTTGAAATTGGAGGCGCCGACAACCCGGTGGTGAAGGACGCCTTCGGGCGGCCCTACGTCCCGGGCAGCTCCCTGCGCGGAAAACTGCGCTCGCTGCTCGAGCAATCCTCCGGGCTGGCCGTGCCGAGCGAACTGGTGTACCTGTCGAAGCGCAAGGGGCAGGAGGTCCGCATCCATCAAAGCGACAGGCCGGACGATGAGATCTGCCTGCTATTCGGGCGCAACCCGGGCCGCATGGAACGGGTGTCCGGCGGCGAACCACTGGAAACGGCATGCACGAGTCCGGCCCGCCTGACGGTCTACGACGCGCCGCTGGATCCCGACAGCATTACTCCGCAAATGCGCGAGAACCTCGACGACGAGCTGACCGAAGTGAAAAGCGAGAACGCGATCGACCGCATCACTTCGCAGGCGAATCCGCGGACGCTCGAGCGCGTGCCCGCCGGCGCGCGGTTCCGCGTACGCTTCATCCTGGATGTGCTCTGCGAGGAGGACAAGGCGCTCACCGGGCGGCTCGTCGAAGCGATGCGGCTGCTGGAAGACGACGCCCTTGGCGGCGGCGGCTCGCGCGGCAGCGGACGCGTGCAGTTCTCCAACTTGACACTCAAGTGGCGCAGCCGGAATTTTTACGCTAACGGCGCCCCCGAACAGGAACTCCTGAGCGGAGGCGACCTCGATGCGCTCCAGGCGCTGGTGAGGGAAGAAGGCTTCGCCGCCAAACTTTCCGAATAGCAGCAGAACAATGAACCCAGCTTTTGTCGTTCGTTTTCGGCCGACCGGTCCATGGCGTATCGGGCCGGACTCCGGCGCCCGCAATCGCGTGGATCTTATCCTCCACAGCGATACGCTCTGCTCCGCGGTTACGCACGCGATGGCGCGGCTCGGGCAGCTGGAAGAATGGCTGGAGGCGACGGCTCGAAATCCGCTGGGGCCTGCCGTACGATTCACTTCCTGTTTCCCGTTTCTGGACGACATCCAATTCATCGTTCCCCCGCGGATTCATTGGCCGCCGCTGCCTTCTCCGAAAGTGCGCTGGGCCGGCGCGCGGTTCGTGCCGCTTTCGGTGGTGGCGGCGCTGGTTTCCGAGCAGCCGCTCAAGGACGACGGATGGTACGTTGACGGTCCAAGCGAGTGCCTGATGCCTGGGCACGAGGCGCCACGCCCTGGGCCGTTCCGGGTCGGTCTGCGATCGTTCGCCGCGGTGGACCGGCCGAGTGGGTCTGCCGTGGCTGTTCACGAGGCGGCCTGCCTGGAGTTTTCCGCGGGCGCCGGACTGTGGGCCGCGGTGGAGTTTTCCGGCGAGGAGAACTGGGCGCGCTGGAACGAGCCTGTCCGCGCGGCCTTGCGGCTGCTGGCGGACAGCGGGCTGGGCGGGGAACGCTCCATCGGGTGGGGGCGGTCCGAAGCCCCCGAATTCACGGACGGAACGCTCCCCGAGATGATTCTTCCTGCTCCGCAGCCGCCCGAACCAGTCGCGGAAACCACGGCGGAGGGGGCGGAGACCGCCGTGCCGAAACCGGCGCCGGAAACCGGATACTGGCTGCTTTCGATGTACAGCCCCGCCGCCGATGATGCGGTGGACTGGCAGCGCGGCAGCTACTCGATCGTGACGCGCGGCGGCCGTGTGGATAGCCCGGTTCGCTCAGGCGAAGCGAAAAAGCTTCTCCGCATGGTAACGGAAGGGTCCGTGCTGGTGGCCGAGGCGCCGCCGCGGGGGGCTGCGCCCGATGTCGCCCCTGACGGATTCCCCCATCCGGTTTTCCGCTTCGGCTTTCCCGTCGCCATTCCAGTTCCGCTGCGGGCGGCGGAGCGCCCCTTGGGTACGTGATGAGATACCGCATTACCTGCCTGACCCCGTTGCTGGTCGGCGATGGCCAGAGGTTGTCGCCGATCGATTACATGGTCTGGAAAAACCAGGTCAACGTGCTCGACCAGCGGCGCATTTTCCGCCTGCTGGCGAAAGGTCCGCGCCTGGAAAGCTATCTCACGCAGTTGAAGAAGGCCGACAAGCTGGACTTCGCCTCGTGGGGAGGCTTTGCGCAGAACTTCGCGGACCGGCGGGTGCCGTTCGAGCACCCCTCCGCCGCCGCGTATTGGGAAAAAGCTCGCGGCGAGAGCCTGTTCATTCCGACATTCGTATCGCGGCCCGAGGGCCCGTACCTGCCAGGCAGTGCGATCAAGGGGGCGCTTCGCACAGGGATGCTGTTCTCGCGGTGGACGGATGGCGCCACGCCGCAGTTCGAAAGGCTTGTGCAGAACGCCCGCTCCCGGCAGCGGCCGGGCGAACCCGCGGAGGAGCAGGCGCTCGGTTCCGGGCCGTTCAGTTTCATGAGGGCCATCGCGGTGGCCGATTCCGATCCGGCTCCCGCGGACGTTCTGAAGCTGTACCTGCTGAGGGTGGCAACGCTGCAGGCGCGGGGAAACGGCAAGTACGAACTGGGCTGGAAACAAATCCCGCGCGGGACGGTTCCCGGCAATCAGCCGGCCGAGAGTACGCCGCTTTTCGCGGAGATGGCGGCTCCGGGCACCGTTTATGAGGGCCAGTGGCGCGAAAACGCGTTTTTGGGGCAGGCCGAGATCGTGCGCGCGCTCCGCTGGCGTGAGCCGGTGGACACGGCGCGGATTCTGGCGGCCGCCAACGCCTATGCGGAGCGGCTGCTGGCAATTCACAAGCAGTACGCCGTTTGGGCCGGGCTGCCGCTGCTGCAACGGAACATCGAGGAGCTGGAGGGCCGGCTGGCGGAACTCCGCACAACCGGGCGCGCCTGCCTGCTGTCGATGGGCTGGAGCAGCGGTTTGCTATCGAAAACAGGGTGGCTCGAAACCGATAACGAGACCTATCGCCGCGCGCTCCAGCAGGTTCCGCTGTACGGCAAGGCGCTGGCCACGGGGCTTCCCTTCCCCAAGACGCGGCGCATCGTTTTCCTCGGCGATCAACCGGCGGCGTTGCCGGGCTGGGTGCAGTTGGAAATCCTGTAGACGTGCCGCGGCCGTCCGATAAGAACCCGTAAACTATTGGCAGCACGGAGTGTTGACGGCCGGTTCCTGGCCGCAGGTCAGGAAATGGTAAGATGCAGAAGTACGCGGGCACTGGGCGCGTCAGCAAACCCTAATGTACAACGCGTTCTTCGGTTTCAGAGAAAGCCCCTTTAACCTGACTCCCGATCCGGCCTTCCTGTATCGGAGCCAGCAGCACGAAGAGGCTCTGGCAAACCTCATTTACGGAGTACAGAGCCGCAAAGGTTTCGTGGTGCTTACCGGGGAGGTGGGAACCGGGAAAACCACCATGCTCGAGTGTCTGCAGGACTTCCTGAGCGCCCACCGGATCGACTTCGCCTACGTGTTCAATTCGCGTCTGACCGTGGATCAGTTCTTCGAGATGGTGGCGTACGATCTCGATCTGCAGTGCAACCGCAGTTCGAAGACGGACGTGCTGATTGCCCTGAACCAGTTGCTGATCGCCAACGCGAATGAGGGGCGGACCACGGCGCTCATTCTGGACGAAGCCCACAACCTGGAGTGGGACGTGCTGGAAGAAGTGCGGCTGCTCGGGAACCTGGAGAACCGGCGCGGCAAACTGCTGCAAATCGTGCTGGCCGGACAGCCGGAGTTCGACCGTAAGCTGGATGCCCCGGCCTTGAGGCAGTTGAAGCAGCGCATCGCGCTGCGGTGCATGCTGAGACCGTTCCGGGAAGCGGAGACGTTCGAATACATCCAGACCCGCATGGCGAAGGCCGGAATGCCGAATCAGACTGTATTCCCGCCGGAACTGATCGCCGAAATACACCTGCGCTCGCAGGGCATTCCCAGGCTCATCAACGCCATCTGCGACAACCTGCTTCTGACGGCTTTCGCGATGGAGAGCAAGGTCGCCACGCGCGAAATGCTGGATGAGGTCTCCGACGACATGCGACTGGAGTGGCCGGGCAAGGCCATTCCCGTGTCCCGGCCGCGCTTTTCCCGCGATATCCGCGAGCCGGCCGTCTGAGAGCCGGCAGTCTGCGGTTCCCCTCCCAAAAAGACTACAATTGAAGTCTGCACTGCAGCAATTCGGATACTAGACCGCAAGGAGAGAGTATGTCCTCTCAGAAGGACTTTAATCGTAGAGATTTCATCAAGGGTGCGGCCGGCGTCGGAGCCGCGCTGGGGGCCAGGCGCGCTTTTGCCAGGCAGTCCGGAAGAGTGCTCGGAGCTAACGACCGGATTAACGTCGCAATCATTGGAGCGGGTGGCCGCGGGTCGTACGTCGGCGCCGAGTTCGCGAAGATCGGCAAAGAGGACAATTCCTGCCAGATCGTGGCGGTCTGTGACGTCTACCAGAGGCGCGTCACGAAGAACAAGGAATACTTCGCCAAGAACTACTCCCCTGTGGACGGGTATCTGGATTACCGCGAGGTCATCAGCCGCAAGGACATCGATGCCGTGATCGTGGCAACCCCGGATCACTGGCACGCGAAGATCGCTTTGGCCGCAATGGACGCGGGCAAGGACGTCTATTGCGAAAAGCCGATGGTGCATACCATCGAGGAAGTCCGGCAGATGATCGACACGGTGCGGGAAACCAAGCGTGTCGTGCAGGTCGGCTCGCAGACGACTTCGGCCCAGCAGTGGTGGCAGGCCAAGAAGCTCATCGCCGACGGCGCGATCGGCCACATGCTGATGAGCCAGGGCTCCTATCATCGCAATTCGAGGGAAGGCGAGTGGAACTGGCCCATCGACGAGACGGCCGGCCCGGACAAGTCGGGCGATGATTACATCGACTGGAAGATGTTCCTCGGCCCGGCTCCGAAGAGGCCCTATGACCCCGACCGGTTTTTCCGTTTCCGCAAGTACTGGGACTATTCGGGCGGCATCGCAACCGACTTGTTCTTCCACGTAGCGGCGCCCTTGAACATCTGCTGGCCGCAGCCGCAGTATCCATACAAGGTAATGGCGGGCGGCGGCATCTACGTGTTCAAGGACGAGCGCGAGGTGCCGGACACGTTCCACCTGGTGGCCGAGTATGCCCAGGGCCACTCGGTGGTACTGACCTCGTCGATGGCGAATTCGCAGCACATTCCGGGTTTGATCCGCGGCCACCTCGGCACGATCATCATGGTGGACCACGGGATGTTCGAGGCCGTCACCGACCATATCACGCTGAAACCCGAGCGGCGCACCATCGACGCGGCGTATGTCGAGAAGTTCGGAAAGCAAGAAAAGATCGTTCCCATCGAAAAGCAGGACTCGATGGCCGCGCACATAAGGAATTTCCTTTCCTGCATCCGGACGCGTGAGAAACCGACGCTCGACGTGGAGACCGCGGCGCGCGCGCAGGTGCTGATTACGATGGCTGTCATGTCGTACCGCCAGGGCCGCGTGCTCTACTTCGACGAGAAGAACTTCAAGGTCGTCACCAAGCCTCCGAGAGTCTGACTTGCATCCATGGGGGCCGGCCATGCCCGGCCCCCTACAGGAACCCTGCCCGCTACAAGTCCTTCGGGCCGTGCCGAGAATAGCCTCCCTGACTCCCCTTATCCTTCCGAATTCCGCGTCAGACATTTCCTGCGAATTGAAACAATCGAGCATAGGAATCCTGCCGCCTGACCGGGAGACGGAGACGGTTCAGTTCTGGAAAAGATGGTGGGAGCGTCACCGGCAGGAGCTTCAGAGTTCGAACCCGTAGTGGACCGTGATGGCTTGGTGTATAGGGGCACATCAAATCCAAAACCCGGCCGCAGGCAGGGTCTCCGGGGCCCAGTTTACATTTAACCGGACCACTTGCAAGCTCCGGGCGTTCCCGTTTAAGCTCTTATCTATGTTCGGGAGCGGGCGAAATTGCTAAGCCCACCCGCGCTTCAAAGGAGAACCAATGCGGAAGAAGTTGATATCGCTGCCACTGTTGCTGAGCGGCGTTTTAGCCCTGTCTTTTATCGCGGCTGTACCTGCCGCTGGCGTACAGTACGACACTCCGGCGCTGGACGTCCCATACGTCCCGACCACACATGAACTTGTCGAGGAAATGCTCAAGCTCGGCGGGGTCAAGCCGGGTGATGTTGTCTACGATCTGGGCTGCGGCGATGGACGAATCGTCATTATGGCGGCGGAAAAGTTCGGGGCTCGCGGCGTGGGGGTAGACCTGAATCCGGAGCGCATCCGGGAAGCAAACGAGAACGCGAAGAAGGCGGGAGTCACTGACCGCGTAAAGTTCATTAACGGCAACCTGTTCGACGCCGACATTCGCGAGGCAACAGTTGTTACGCTGTACCTGCTTCCGGACGTGAATCTGAAGCTTCGCCCGAAACTGCTGAGAGACCTCAAACCCGGCACGCGCATCGTTTCCCACAGCTTCGATATGGGCGACTGGAAGCCGGATAAGGAAGTCGAGGTCAACGGCAGCCGGCTCTTCCTCTGGACGGTTCCGAAGAAAAACTAACCTCCGCGTTAGTCAGCGAGCGTCAGGTTGGCGCGGGCGGGGAGAGTGAAGTCGTCGAGCTGCCCGCGCTTGAGCTTGGGGAAAGCAGCGGCTGCGATCATGGCGGCGTTGTCGGTGGACAGCGCCGGCAGGGGAAAGTGCACGGGGAATGGAAACCGTGCCTCCTCAGCGGCCGCACGAAGTCCCGTATTGCACGCCACGCCGCCGGAAACAATCAGCGCGCGGGCGCCGATTGACTCGGCGGCGGAAGCGGCCCGCCGTAAAAGTTCCTCGATCACTGTCCGCTGAAAAGAGGCCAGCACGTCGCGCGTGGCTTGCGGAGTCACCGCGAGCCATTCCTCGACCCGCGGGCGCGGATTCGCGCGCAGCAGTTCGCGGCGCCGCTCGACCTCTTCCGCCATGTCGCGGCTCTGGAACCAGCGGAGGACTGCGGTCTTCAACCCGCTGAAGCTGAAATCGAGCGGGTTGCCCTTCATTTTCGCCAGGGTGAACCGCACGGCCCGCGGGTTGCCGTAGGGCGCCAGTTTGTCGATCACCGGCCCGCCGGGGTAGCCAAATCCGAGCAGCTTGGCCACTTTGTCGAAAGCCTCGCCGGCGGCGTCGTCGCGTGTCTTGCCGAGGAGCCGGTAGCGGGATTCGCCATTTACCTCGAACAGATGGGTGTGACCTCCGCTGACCACCAGCGCCAGGGCGGGATACTCGATGGGTCTGCCCTCGCGCAGCGCCTGGGAAATGACGGCGTGGATATGGCCTTCGATGTGGTTGACACCCACCAGCGGCAGCTCGCGCGCAAAGCAGAGCGCCTTGGCGTAGGTGATGCCGACAAGCAGCGCGCCCACGAGCCCGGGGCCTGCAGTAACGGCAATGGCCGCCAGGTCAGCATAATCCGTGCCGGCCTGTTCGAGCGCGGCGCGCACAACCGGAACGATGGCGCGCAGATGCTCCCGCGAGGCGAGCTCGGGCACCACGCCGCCGTACTTCCCGTGAGTCTCAAGCTGGGATGCCACGACCGACGATAAGATCCGCGTCCCGTCCTCCACGACGGCCGCGGCAGTCTCGTCGCACGAGGATTCGATTCCTAGAATTCGCAAACGGCTGTTATCCTTCAGAAGAGGAATGGACCTCTCCGATTTCGATTATCCCCTGCCTGAGGAGCGGATCGCACAGCGCCCGCTTGAGGACCGGGCGGCGTCGCGCATGCTTGTGGTGGATCGCGCGGCGCGGCGCTGGGAAGACCGCACCTTTCGCGAGTTCCCGCAGTTTCTGCGGCCGGGCGATTGCCTGGTGCTGAATGACTCCAAGGTGTTCCCGGCGCGGCTGTTCGGGCGCCGGGCGGGCGTGCACGCGCTTCCCATCGGAAAGAAGAACCCGGCGCGAAAGGAGTACCTGAAGGGGAGAGTGGAAGTGTTGCTGGTCCGGCCGGCGCCTGACGATCCGAAAACCTGGCTGGCGCTGGTGCATCCCGGGCGAAAGATGCGGGTAGGCGAGCGCATCGAGTTCGACGAGGGACTGTGGGCGGAAATCACAGGACGCGGGACGTTCGGCGAGCGTACACTCCGGTTCGACTACCCCGGCGACCTTTTCGAGAAGTTCAACCGCATCGGGCACGTTCCCCTGCCTCCCTACATTAAGCGCGCTGACGAGGCGGCCGACCGCGAGCGCTATCAAACGGTGTTCGCGTCGAATCCGGGTTCGGTCGCGGCGCCGACGGCGGGGCTGCACTTCACGCCGGAGATTCTGGAGCAGTGCCGCGCGGCCGGGGCGGAGATCGCCTATGTGACGTTGCATGTCGGGCTCGGCACATTCCAGCCGGTCCGAACGGAGCGCGTCGAGGAGCACCGACTGCATCCGGAGTTCTTCGCGATCTCCGAAGAGAACGCCGCGAAGCTGAGGGCGGCCCGCCGGGTGGTGGCCGTGGGCACGACGAGCGTGCGTACGATCGAGAGCGCGGTCCGCGGGGCCGGGCTGGTTGGCTCAAGCGGCGAAACGAGCCTGTACATCTACCCGGGATTCGAGTTCCAGGTGACCGGGGCCTTGCTCACCAACTTTCACCTGCCGCGGAGCAGCCTGCTGTTGCTGGTCTCGGCCTTCGCGGGCCGGGAACTCATCCTGGACGCCTACCGGCATGCGGTCGCCAGCGGCTACCGGTTCTACTCCTACGGCGATTGCATGTTGATCCTGTAGCCTGGTCCGGCACGAATTGGGCGGGAACCCGGGAATTCCGGACCGGAACCGTCCAGTCCACGTTCAAAACCCGATAGCTTATAATGAGATTACTACCAGACGGCGGAAGTGTGTCGGCCCACCGCACGCCGGAAGTTTGGTCCGTACCATGTTTGAGAATTTATCCGAGAAGCTACAACGCGTCTTCAAGAACCTGCGCGGCGAAGGAAAGCTGACGGCCGAGAATATGGAGTCGGCGCTGCGCGAGATCCGAGTCGCGTTGCTTGAGGCCGACGTTCACTTCCGGGTAGTCAAGCAGCTCATCGAGAACATCAAACAGAAGGCGATGGGCGAAGAGGTGCTCACCGCCCTCTCGCCGAGCCAGCAGGTGGTGAAGATCGTTCACGAGGAGCTGATTAAGATCCTCGGCAGCCACCAGTCGAAGCTGCGGTTCGCCAACGAGCCGCCGACGGTGATATTCATCGTGGGACTGCAAGGCTCGGGCAAGACCACTACGACCGGCAAGCTGGCGCGCTGGCTTTCCAAGAATGGCCACAGTCCCCTGATGGTTTCGGTGGACGTCTACCGGCCCGCGGCGCGCGAGCAGTTGAGCGTGATCGGCCGCGAACTGAAGCTGCCGGTATATGAGGGGACGCCCGGGGAGACCACGCCGGCCGATCTGGCGAGGGGAGCGCGCAAGGAAGCCACGAACACCGGGCGGGACGTGGTGCTGATCGACACCGCGGGGCGGCTCCACATCGACGAAGATCTCATGAAGGAGCTGCAGGAGTTGAAAGGTCTGCTCTCCCCGACCGAGATCCTGTTCGTCGCGGACGCGATGACCGGTCAGGATGCGGTGAAATCGGCCGACGAGTTCCACAAACGGCTCGGTATCACCGGCGTGATCCTGACCAAGATGGACGGCGATGCCCGCGGCGGCGCCGCGCTGTCGATCCGCACGGTGACGAACCAGCCGCTGAAGTTCGTCGGCGTGGGCGAAAAGTTTGACGCCATCGAGCCGTTCCACCCCGACCGTGTGGCTTCCCGCATTCTCGGCATGGGCGACGTGCTCTCGATCATCGAGAAGGTCGAGGAGCAGATCGACCAGAAGAAAGCCGAAGAGATGCAGCGGAAGCTCCTCGAGAACGAGTTCACGCTCGAGGACTTCCGCGACCAGATCCGGCAGTTGCGCAAACTGGGGCCGCTGGAATCGATTTTGTCGATGATGCCGCAGGTCGGCATCCTGAAGGACCTGAAGAACGTCAAGGTGGATGAAAAGGAAATTACGCGCGTGGTGGCGATCATCGATTCGATGACGCCCCAGGAGCGCGCCAACCACATGATCATCAACGGGTCCAGGCGGCGGCGGATCGCCCGCGGCAGCGGGACCACCGTTCAGGAAGTGAATCAACTGCTGAAGCAGTATGCGCAGATGCGCAAGATGATGAAAAGTTTTTCCGGCGGGTTCCTGGGCAAGAGGCTGGGCAAGATGAAGCTGCCCGATATCCTGGGGCAGCGCCTATAAGAGACAGCGATCAGAGAGAGAATACGAGATAAATAACCTATGTTGATGATTCGCTTAGCGCGATTCGGCGCGAAGAAAAAGCCTTCCTATCGCGTAGTAGTCATTGAAAAGGAGAGGGCGCGGGACAGCCGCGCGCTGGAAGTCGTGGGCTATTATAACCCGGTGAGCAAGCCGGCAACCGTGAAGCTGAATCATGAACGGATCGCCCACTGGCTGAAGCAGGGGGCGCGTCCTTCAGACACCGTTTCGCGGTTAATCGAGAAGTACCCGGCCCCGGCAGCGGAGCCGGTTAGCTGAAACACTGACAGACCGGGAAGCGCTTTAGGTTGTCCGGGAGAGAACGTCTCCTGTGTGCGGGATGGTATTATCGAGTCAACAGGGAGGCGCTGGGATGGCAGGGATGAAAGAACTCGTGGAGGACATTGCGAAAGCTCTGGTAGACATCCCCGATCAGGTTGCCGTCCGGGAGGTACAGGGCGAACAGGTCACCGTGTTGGAACTCCGTGTGGCTCCCAGTGACTTGGGAAAAGTGATTGGCAAGCAAGGGAGAACCGCACGTTCGATCCGGACTATTCTAGGAGCCGCTGGTATGAAGTTGAACCGGCGGTTTACACTGGAAATTCTGGAGTAAATCGACTGCCAATTGGGGAATCGCAGCAGAGCGGCAAGTGGGTGGCTCTCGCCGTGCTCGGCCGCGTTTGGGGCCGGCGGGGAGAGCTGATCGCGACGTCGCTGAGCGGCGGGGCAGAACGGTTTGCGGAGCTGGAAGAAGTTTATTTGTTTGGCGCGCCGGGCGCTCCCGGAGAGCGGCATCCCGTCGGTCTCGAATCCGTGTGGGAGCACCGCGGTGCGCTGGTTTTTAAGTTTCGAGGCGTGGATTCGATATCGGAGGCCGAGCCGCTCGAAGGCGCCGAGGTCAGGATCCCCGCGGAGGCGCGCCGCAAGCTCCCCGAAGGAGAGTATTTCCAGTCCGATCTGATCGGCTGCGAAGTGGTTGAGCAGGCGAGCGGGGAGCGATTGGGCGTAGTGGCCGGCTGGCAGGAATACGGCGGTCCGCCGCTGCTGGAAGTACACGGCGAGGGCGAGCCGCTGCTGATTCCCTTCGCGCGTTCGATTTGCGTTGAGATCGACGTGGCCGGGCGGCGCATCGCGGTGGATTTGCCGGAAGGGTTGAAGGAGTTGAACGCTCCGGCCAGGCCGAAGAACCGGAGAGGAAGGGAATGACGTTTGAAGTGCTGACGATTTTCCCCGACTTCTTCCGGGGCCCTTTCGAGCACGGTATCGTGGCCCGGGCACGCGCGGCAGGCCTTTTGGATATTCGCGTCCACGACTTACGAAACTGGACGCACGACCGGCACCGCACGGTAGACGACCGGCCATTCGGCGGCGGCGAAGGCATGTTGATGAAGCCGGAGCCGGTGTTTGAAGCCGTCGAATCCATCTGGCCGGAGCGCGGTCCGAACCGGCGGGTGGTCCTGCTCTCGGCGCAGGGCCGGCTTTTCGATCAAACCACAGCGCGGCGGTACGCCTCGCTGGACGGCCTGCTGCTGATCTGCGGCCGGTACGAAGGAGTGGACGAACGGGTGGCCGAGCACCTGGCCGATGAGGAAATCTCGATCGGCGATTACGTGCTGAGCGGAGGCGAGCTGGCCGCGGCGGTGCTGATCGACGTCGTCGCGAGGCTGCTGCCGGGCGTGCTCGGCAATGAGGCATCGGCGGTCAACGAATCCTTCAGCGGGAAAGAAACGCTGGGGATTCTGGACTGCCCGCAGTATACACGGCCCGCGGAGTTTCGCGGCTGGAAAGTGCCCGAAGTGCTATTGAGCGGGCATCACGAGGAGATCCGCCGGTGGCGGCGGGAGGCAGCGCTGGAAAAGACCCGGCGCAACCGTCCGGACTTGCTGGCAAAGATTCTCCCCGAGCAGGAATTTGTCGGACAGGAAGCAGGGAAGCACAATGAATAACACGCTTTTGACGAAATACATCAACAGCAAGAAGCGCCAAGACGTGCCGGAATTTCGCCCGGGCGACACCGTGCGGGTCCATGTGAAGATCAAGGAGGGCGACAAGGAGCGCCTGCAGGCGTTCGAAGGCACGGTAATTGCCCGAAAGAACTCGGGGATGGGTGAAACCATCACGGTGCGGAAGATCAGTTTCGGTCACGGCGTGGAACGCATCTTCCCGCTGAATGCGCCGGTAATAGACCGCATCGAAGTGGTGCGGACCGGAAAAGTCCGGCGGTCGAAGCTGTACTATCTTCGCGGGCTGAGAGGCAAGGCGGCGAGGCTCAAAGAGCGGTAGAAACTTGCCGGCAAGGCGGAGGCGGAAATTCCGGTGCCTGGGGAGCCTGGAACGCGAGGCTCGAAAGGCTGGCTTTGCGCTTGTGGCCGGCGCCGATGAAGCGGGCCGCGGATCGTTGTTCGGGCCGGTGTTTGCCGCCGCCGTGATTCTCTCCCCGGACCGCCCGATTTACGGCCTGCGGGACAGCAAGACGCTTCCTCCCGAACGGCGCGAGGAGCTTGCGGCCGAGATACGGGAAAAGTCGCTGGCCTGGGCGGTGGCCGCCGTCGATGCATTCGTCATCGACCGCATCAACATCTACAACGCCTCCTGCCTGGCGATGAAGCGCGCCCTGGAACAGCTCGATCCCCCACCGGATTTCGTGCTCCTGGACGGCGTGCGGCTGGAGATCGAGCTTCCGTATAGCCGCGTGATCCATGGCGACGCGCGCTCGCAGACGATCGCGGCGGCATCCATCCTCGCCAAAACGGAGAGGGACGAATGCATGCGGGAGTGGGACCGGGTGTTCCCGGAGTACGGGCTCGCCCGGCACAAGGGATACGCAACCCCGGAGCACCTCCGGGCGCTCATCGACTACGGGCCGACGATGTATCACCGCTTCAGCTACGAGCCGGTGCGCGAGGCGTGCCCGCGTTCGTTCTGGACAGTTTGGGCGCTGCGGGAAGAGCTGCATTTCCCGTGGCATCCGGGGATCGCGCAGCAATGGGAGGCGGCCGCAACCCGATGACGCCCGAGCGGGATCCGGCGCGAATCGAAGAGGCGGCGGAGGCGGACGACGGCGCGGCTCTGCGCTGGTACCACAAGCTCGGCGCGCTGATTTACGTTTTCTTTTGTTTCGAAATTGGTGTGTTCCTGCTCCTGTTTCCCTGGCTCGACCTCTGGCAGCGCAATTTCCTGAGCAGTCTGACCCCGGAATGGCTTGACATCTGGAACAGCGCGTACCTGCGCGGGGCCGTCAGCGGGCTGGGTGTGATCAACATCGGCATCTCGTTTGCCGAGTTGTTCCGGCTGCGCCGCTTTGCCCGAGTGCGGCCGTCCGACTCGGTACAATAGTTGGAGACGCACGATTTAGAGGAGAGCTTTGGACCGAACGAGACCTGCCGCAGTGGAAGAAAGACCGGAACGGCCGAAAAGCACCAGGACCGAGACGCATCGCGGAACGATCGCGGAGTGGACGGTCACCGTCATTTTGCTGCTGTTCGGGACCACAACCCTGGTGCAGGCGTTCGTCATCCCGACCGGCTCCATGGAGGACACGCTGCTCATCGGCGACCACCTGCTGGTGGATAAGCTGACCTACGCTCCCGAAGACGCCATCAGCAAGCACCTGCTGCCCTACAGCGAGGTGAAACGGGGCGACATCATCGTGTTCCGCTATCCGGTGGACATCAACCAGACGTTCGTGAAACGCGTGATCGGCGTTCCGGGCGACCGGATCAAGATCGTCCACAAACAGGTCTACCTGAATGGCAAGAAGCTCCAGGAACCGTACGTCCACTTCAAGACGGAGTGGCTCGACCCGTACCGCGACGACTTCCCCGGGCCGGCAAATTCGCAGGTGCTCGAGCCCGGCCTGAAGATGCTGGAAGAGCACGTGGTGAACGGCGAGGTGGTCGTGCCGCCGGGCAACTACTTCGCCCTGGGCGACAACCGCGATTCCTCTCTCGACAGCCGCTACTGGGGTTTCGTGCCGCGCGAGAATATCATCGGCAAGCCGCTCATCATTTACTGGTCCTACGACGCCACGACCGAGGCGCTCTCGGGACCGACTCTGAGCATTGACCACATGAAGGATCTTATGAGCAACTTTTTCAGCAAGACCCGCTGGCGCCGGACCTTCATGCTGGTGCGGGGATATTCTGACTATTGAGAAGCCCGGTGACGGGCGGCAATTTGAGCCTCCGATGATTTACAATCCATTGGCCGGAGCGCTTTTGTAAACGTGGCGGAAGAAACCAGCACGACGCAAGCGCCGGAGGCAGTCGAGCCCCATGCCGCGGCGGCGGCCAGGCCGCGCCGCTCCGCGCTCGCCGAGTGGGCGATCACGATCATTCTGCTGCTGTTTGCGACCACGACGCTGGTTCAGTCGTACGTAATCCCCACGGTTTCGATGGAGGATACCCTGCTCCGCGGCGACCATCTGCTGGTCGATAAGCTTTCCTACGCGCCCGGCGGAGTGCTCAGCAATTATCTTCTTCCGTATCAGGAAGTTGAACGAGGCGACATCATCGTATTCCGCTGGCCCATCGATGTGCGGCAGAACTATGTGAAGCGCGTGGTCGGCGTGCCGGGCGACCGGCTGAAGATCGTCAACAAGCAGTTGTACCTGAACGGAACGCCGCTGGTTGAACCCTACGCGAGCCACAAGACCCCCTATTTCGATTCCTACCGCGACAACTTCCCGGGAGAGCCTAACGTGCGGCTGGAGGAGCCGGCGCTGGAGATGCTTGAGGAGAACGTCGTTAACGGCGAGCTCGTCGTGCCTCCCGGCCACTACTTCGTGCTGGGGGACAACCGCGACAATTCACTCGACAGCCGCTATTGGGGCTTTGTGCCCCGGCAGAATATCATCGGCAAGCCGTTGATGATCTACTGGTCTTATGACGCTCCCACGGAGCGGCTGGCGGACCCGAACATCCTGAACCTGGAGCACCTGATCGACCTGGCCAAAAACTTCTTCACGAAGACCCGCTGGGAGCGGACGTTCAAGATCATTCGGGCCCACCCCATAGAGTGACCGCTGCCGCCGGGTTACGCTCCTGCCCTGACGGCGCCTAGCGCACCCGCTTGAACACCTTGACCAGGATCTTCACTGCCGTATCGATTTCCTTCGCCGTGATGATGTACGGCGGAAGGAAACGCAGCACGTTCTCGTGCGTGCAGTTGATCAGCAGCCCTTCCTGCATGGCATCGACCACGATCTGCCTGCCGGGGATATCCAGCTCCACACCGATCATGAAGCCGAAGCCGCGCACCTCGCGGATGAACCCGAAACTGCGCGATAGCTCGGAAAGCTGCGCGCGGAATTGGCCGCCGAGCGCATAGATCGAGGGCAGCAGCCCCTCGAGGATGTCGAGAAATTCGAGCGCGACGCGGCAAGCCAGGGCACCGCCCCCAAAAGTGGTTCCGTGCATGCCGGGACCGATAGTCGCCGCGGCCTTCTCGTTCATCATCACCACGCCGAGAGGCAGGCCGCAGGCGAGCGGCTTGGCGGCGACAGCGATATCGGGCAGAATGGCCGGTTCAGCCAACTGATAAGCGAAGTACGTGCCCGGGCGCCCAACTCCGCATTGGATTTCGTCGAAGACCAGCAGTGCGTTGTGGCGTCTGGCCAACTGCGCGACGTGGGCGACGAACTCGGTCGAGAGCGGGCAAACGCCGCCTTCGCCCTGAATCAACTCCATGATGACGCCCGCCGTGTTCGGCCCAATGGCCGCTTCGGCGGCCGCCAGATCGTTCGGCGGGATGAACTTCACGCCGGGAAGCAGCGGCTCGAAATCCGTGCGGTACTTAGCCTGGCCGGTGACCGAGAGGGCTCCCGTGGTGCGGCCGTGAAACGAGTTCTCGAGGGAGATGATTTCGTACTTCTCCGGACTGATCCTTCTGCCGTGGGACCGGATCATCTTGATGGCGGCCTCCGTGGCCTCGGTTCCGGAGTTGCAGAAGAAGCTGCGCTTCAGGCCGCTGATTTCGGCCAGTTTCTGCGCGAGCCGTCCCTGGTATTCGTGGTAGTAAAGGTTTGAGGAATGAATCAGCCGTGCAGCCTGCTCGCGGATGACACGCATGATACGGGGATGAGCATGGCCGAGAGCGTTCACACCGATTCCGGCTATGAGATCTAGATATCGTTTGCCTTCCAGATCAAAGACATAGCAGCCCTTTCCTCGATGCAGTACGAGCGGATACCGGCTGTAGTTCTGCAGCAGATGCTGGTGTTCCAGATCAATGATTTCCTGCGCGGCAACCGACGCGCCGGACTCTGACGTCGTAAGCATCTATTCATCATAACCTCTGCGTGCTAACATCGACATAACAGGATGACTCGCCCGAGTGCCTGCCGGTGCGCGCTGCCGCTGCTCATATTCGTGAGCGCCGCCGCTCTCCGGGGAGCCGTTCTTCCCGCCAGCACCGAGCTGGAAATCCGGCTCAAGACCAGGGTCGCCAGCAACGCCTCGAGACCCGACGATCCCGTGGAAGCCGTTCTAATCCGGCCGGTTGTCGTCGGAGGGGAGATTGCCGTGCCGGCGGGCGTAACCCTGCGCGGCCGGGTGAAGGAAGCTCTAGCGATCTCAAAACCCGATCAGCGCGCCGTGCTCGGAATCGAGTTTTTTGAACTGGGGGGCGTGAAGGTCGAGGCGCGGGTGACGGCGGTAGACAACGCCCGCGAGACAGTGGACGAAACGGGACGCATCATCGGGATTCTCGCCTCCGAGACGATTGCGGCGAGGCTCAACCAGGGCGTGGAGCGCGTCGCGGAGAAATACGGCAAGCTGGGCGGCGTTCTGCAGGCCGTAACCGCGGCCGTTTTCAAGGAGCCGGAGCCGGAAATTATCTACGAACCCGGTGTGGAGATGAAACTGGCGCTCGTGAAGGCGGTGGATTGGAAAGGCGAGGCGGCTGCCCAGCCGCCGGTCGATCCCGTATCGCCGGAAGAAGAGATTTACGCGCTGGTGAATTCCCAGCCCTGGCAGACCACCACCGAAGGGCGGCAGCCCATTCCCTCGGACATCACCAATTTGATGTTTCTCGGCTCCCAGGAGCAGCTCTCGAAAGCCTTTGAGGCCGCGGGCTGGTCAACCGCGGCGGCGTTGGACGCGAGTTCGGGGCTGGAAACAGTGCGAGCTGTGGTCGAATCGCGCGGCTACAAAGAGGCGCCGATGTCGATACTGCTGCTGGAAGGGAAAAAGCCGGACCTGGTCTTCCAGAAGCAGAACAACACGTTCGCCATGCGGCACCATCTCCGCATCTGGCGCAGGCCGGGCGAGTTCCAGGGCCGCGCCATCTGGGTGTGCGCCGCGACGCACGACATCGGCATCGAGTTCTCACCCGAGCAGCGTACCTTCATCCACAAAATCGATTCGCAGATCGATCGCGAGCGGGCCAAGGTGGTGAGCGACCTTTTGTTCGCGGGAAGCGTGCAGGCCCTTTCGCTGGTTGAGCGTCCCGAGGTGCCGCAACTCAGCCAGAACGCCACCGGGGACAATCTGGAGACGGACGGGCGCATGGCCGTGCTCCTGCTGAAGTGATCCCGGGGCTGTTCGAAAAATACGCCTCCAATACCTGACCAACCTAATGCGACTCCGAAATGAGCCCGTTTTTTCCGTCCGCGGGGAAGAGTAGTATTGAGAGTTCAGGAGCGGGAAAACGGATATGCAGCAAACCATTTCCTTCACGCTCAATGGGAAGCCGGTCAAGCTGGCGGTCGATGGCGACCGTATGCTGCTCTGGGTGCTGCGCAACGATCTCGGCCTGACCGGCACGAAATTCGGATGCGGTGAGGGCCTCTGCGGCGCCTGTACGGTGGTTGTGGACAGGGAGGCAGTCCGGTCCTGCGCGATACCGGTGAAAGACGTCGCGGGCAAGCAAGTGCTGACGATCGAGGGTCTCGGGCAGGAGCGGCTCCACCCGCTTCAGGAGGCGTTCATCAACCACAACGCGTTCCAGTGCGGATTCTGCACGCCCGGCATGATTATGAACGCGTATGCGCTGCTTCTGAAAACGCCCCGGCCGACGCGCGAAGAAATCATCCGGCACATGGACGACAACCTCTGCCGGTGCGGTTCGTACCCGCGCATCGTGCAGGCGATTCAGCAAGTCGCCGGCGCGATGAAAGGAGGCGCGCGATGACACGGGATATGAAACGCCGCGAATTTCTGGCCCTGGCCGGGCCGGGACTGCTGGTGATTTTCCCCGTACCGGCGCCCGCCGCGTTCCTGCAACGGCGGGGAGGGCCTCCGTCGGATGTCAACGCTTACCTAAAAATCAACCCGGACGGCCGGGTGACGTGCCTGGTCGGAAAAGTCGAGCTGGGCCAGGGATCGAAAACCGCACTGGCGCAGTTGCTGGCGGAGGAACTCGACGTGGCGCTCGATGCGGTGGACATGGTGATGGGCGATACCGACCAGTGCCCCTGGGACGGAGGAACGTACGGATCACTCAGCGTGCGGTCGTTCGGCCCCGTGCTGCGCGGCGCGGCGGCAGAGGCGCGGGCGGTGCTGCTTCAAATGGCGGCCGAAAAACTCGGGGAGCCAGCGGAGCGGCTGAGCGTGAAGGCGAGCGTGGTGAGCGGCTCCAGGGGCAAGGTCAGCTACGCGCAACTGGTGGGCGGCAGGCGGATCGAGCGGCGCATGGAGAAGGCCCCGGTGAAACCCGTCTCTGCGTACACCATTGTGGGGCAGTCGCCGCGCCGCAAGGACGCCCTGGAAAAGGTGACCGGCAAGGCTCAGTTCGCCGGCGACATCTCGCTTCCTGGCATGCTGCACGCGCGGATCCTCAGGCCGCCGGCTCACGGCGCTACGCTCCGCGAGGTGGACACCTCCGCAGCAGAAAAATTCCCCGGCGCGCGCGTGGTGAAGGAGGGCGACTTCATCGCGGTGCTGCACGAGCGGCGCGACCTTGCCGACCAGACGCTCGGGTTGATCAAGGCGCAGTTCGACCGCCCTCGCCCCTCAACGGACGACCGGAGCATCTTCGATCACCTGGTCAAGGCAGCGCCGCCGGCGCGCATCGTCCATGAGAGCGGCAGCCTGGAGGAAGGGCGGAAGCTTGCCGCGACTCTCGTCGAGCAAACGTATTTAAACAGCTACGTAGCGCACGCGCCCATGGAGCCGCACTCGGCCACCGCGTCGATCGAGGGCGGGAAGGTGACGGTGTGGGCGGGAACGCAGACGCCGTTTCCCGTGCAGCAGCAGGTGGCGCAGGCGCTCGGCGTTGCACCGGAGAACGTGCGGATCATCACGCCTTACGTGGGCGGCGGCTTCGGCGGGAAAAGCGCGTCGCAGCAGGCAATCGAAGCGGCGCGGCTGGCGAAAGCCACCGGAAGGCCTGTGCAGGTGATGTGGGACCGCGCCGAGGAGTTCTTCTTCGACACGTTCCGTCCGGCGGCGGTGGTGAGAATCAGCTCGGGATTGACCGCCGAAAAGAAGATCGCGTTCTGGGATTTCATGGTTTACTGCGCGGGCGACCGCGAAGCGAGGCAGTTCTACGACATCCCGCACCAGCGCACCGCGGCGGCGGGAGGATGGAGCGGCAATCAGCCTCCGGGACTGCACCCGTTCGCCGTCGGTCCGTGGCGCGCCCCGTCGGTCAATACAAACACGTTCGCGCGCGAAGTGCACATCGACATGCTGGCGGAGAAGGCGGGGGCTGACCCCCTGGAATTCCGCCTGAACCATCTGAGCGACAGCCGGATGCGGCGCGTGCTGGAAGCGGCAGCGAAACGGTTCGGCTGGAAACCGCGACGCGCGCCCACGGGGCGCGGCATGGGCGTGGCTTGCGCGATATATCTAGGCACCTACGTCGCGACAATGGCCGAGGTGGCCGTGGACAAGGCAACCGGCCGCGTGCAGGTCAAACGCGTGGTATGCGCGCAGGACCAGGGGGTCACGGTAAATCCCGAGGGCTCGCGGCAGCAGATCGAAGGCGGCATCATCATGGGGCTGGGCTACACGCTGACCGAGGAAGTGCGCTTCAAGGACGGCGAAGTCCTGCACCGCAACTTCGACACCTACGAGCTGCCGCGATTCTCCTGGACGCCCACAATTGAGGCGGTGCTGATTGACAACCCCACGACTCCGGCGTCCGGCTGCGGCGAACCGCCCATAGTCAACATGGGCGCTGTTGTGGCGAACGCGATTTACGACGCGATCGGGGTGAGGTTGTTCCAACTGCCGATGACCCCGGAACGTGTGCTCGCGGCGCTAAAAGGCGCGCGCCCGGCTTAGCGGAACTCGCCCCGCCGGGTGATGCACTCGGCGTTCAGGTAGGGCCGCAGCGCTTCGGGGATGAGCACGCTGCCATCGGCCTGCTGGTAGTTTTCGATCACCGCAACCCATGTGCGGCCGACCGCCAGGCCGCTGCCGTTCAGCGTGTGTACGTACTCGGCTTTGCCCTTCCCCGCCTTGCAGCGGATGGAAGCCCGGCGCGCCTGAAACGCCTCAAAATTCGAGCACGAAGAAATCTCTTTGAACTCGTTCAAGCCGGGCAGCCAGACCTCGATATCGTACGTTTTCGCGCTCGAAAAGCCCAGATCGCCGGTCGAAAGCACCACGGTGCGGTACGGCAGCCCGAGCCGCTGCAGGATGTCCTCGGCGTCCCTGGTGAGCGACTCCAGTTCGTCGTAGCTCTGCTCGGGGCGGGTGAATTTCACCAGTTCCACTTTCTGAAACTGGTGCTGGCGGATGATGCCGCGCACGTCGCGGCCATAGGAGCCCGCTTCGCTGCGGAAGCACGGCGTGTACGCGCACAGCCGGATCGGAAGCCGGTCGGCGTCGAGTGTTTCGTCGCGGAACAGGTTCGTCACCGGCACTTCGGCTGTCGGCGCAAGCCAGAAGTCCGAGCTTTCCACCTTGAAGAGGTCCGCGGCGAACTTTGGCAATTGGCCGGTGCCGAACAGGCTCGCTGAATTGATCATGAACGGCGGGAGCACTTCGGTATAGCCGTGCTCGCGCGTATGCACGTCGAGCATGAAATTCGTCAACGCGCGTTCAAGCTTCGCCCCGAGGTCCCAGTAGACGGCGAAGCGCGCGCCGGTGATCTTCGCCGCGCGCTCGAAATCGAGCACGCCCAGTTCCGGGCCGAGATCCCAGTGCGCTTTCGGCTGGAAATTCATCGGGCGGGGCTGCCCCCAGCGCCGCACCTCGACGTTGTCCTTCTCGCTGCGGCCGGTGGGCACGGATTCATGCGGTAAATTCGGCACGCTGGCCAGCGCCTGCCGGAACTCTTCGTCCAGCTTTGCCGCTTCCGCGTCGAGTTCGGATATCCGCTCGCCGATGGCGCGCACGGCCTGCTGCCGCTCGGTCGTATCCACACCCTGCTTGCGCAGCTTGGCAATCTCCGCGGATTCGGCGTTGCGCTGCGCCTTTAATCGCTCGGCCTCGGTGAGGGCCGCGCGGCGCCGGTTATCGAGCTCGCGAAATTCCTCCACATTCAACACGAATCCGCGGTCCGCGAGCCGCGCCGCAATCGCGTCCAGGTTTGTTCGAAAAAATGACAGATCGTACATGCCTCAGTTGCCTTTGCGTTCCTTCCAGGCTTTCAAATAGGGCGCCGCCTTCGGGTTGGCTTCGTTCCACTTCGGCGGCTCGGGATTGTTTGCGATCATCAGCACGCCGAGGGCCGCCGTCCTGACCACCTTCGCCATGTTGGCGTAATCGAGCTTGTGCCACTCGTCGCCCGGACGGTGATAGTCGGGGAACTCGTAGACCACCAGGAACGTGTGCGCCGGAACTCCTACATCGGCCAGCGCCTGATTATCGCTGCGCGCGAAAAAGGCATCGCTCTTCTTTTCATTTTTATACACGCGGACCCCGGTGAGCTTCCCCGCCTCGGCGAAAATCAGGCCGATCTCGCTGTAGTCGAAGCCGGTCAGGGTCGCGCCGGCCACTTCGGGACCGTCATTGTCGTCGGTGCGGCCGAGCTGCTCCAGGTTGATATTCGCCACCGTCTGATTCAGCGGAACGGAAGGGTTCCGCGCGTAGTAGCGCGATCCGAACAGCCCCTTTTCCTCGCCGAAATAGGCGATGAAAACCAGGCTCCGCTTAGGCTTCACGCGCATCTTCGAAAAAGCGCGCGCGATTTCGATCATCGCAGCCGTGCCGCTCGCGTTATCGTTCGCGCCGTTGAAGACGCGGTCCTCGCCGCTGGCACGCACGCCGACGTGATCATAGTGCGCCGAAACGATCACGTAGGTGTTCTTCAAAACGGGATCGGAGCCGGGCAGAATTCCGATGACGTTGCGCAGCATCACCGGCTCCTGAGCGGGCGGCGGCAGCTTCAGTGTGGCCGTTCCGCCCTGCATCGTCTCCCAGGCTTTTCGCAGGCCAGGATCGTAGACCTGGAGCGTGATGGGGTCCGCCAGCGACGGATCGCCGGGGTCCACCAGCCGCGGGTTCAAGTTCCGGGGCGGCTCGCGCCGCACCAGCAGGATGATGGCAGCCGGCTTCGCCCTCGCCACATTGCGGCTGAACTCGCGCATGGATGCCATGAGCTTCGCGCGTTCCTCCGCCGCGTAGGATCCGAAGTCGGGCAGTTCGGTGATGACCACTTTCCCGGCCACGTCGCCCAGCGGCTCGCCGATGGTTGCCTTGACCAGCGGGGCGTTTTCGATGTCGAGACCGCGCAGGGTCCGGCCGATGGAGACACTATCCGGCGCGGGCTGGAACGTCTGCCCTCCGATCTCGAAAACCAGCCGCATTCCGCTGTAGTCCGGCTTCATCGTGATGAACCGGGCGGGCTCGAAATAGCCGTCCTTGCCGCCTAGCTCCAGCCCGGCGGCGCGGAACTGCGAGGCAATGTACTCGCCGGCGATTTCAAGGCCCGGCGAGGGCGTGTCGCGGCCCTGGAGGACGTCGGAAGCCAGAAACGAGACGTGGCCTTTCAGGGAATCGGCCGCGATCTCATCCAGCGTCGCGCTGACAGCGGGAGTGAGCGCGAACTCCGCTCCCACCAGCAACAGCGGTGCCGCAAGAAGGAAGAGCGCCCGCAAGCCAGTGTGTGGTCGCATGGATTAAGATCAATGATCGCACATCACCGGCTGCGCGGCTTCCCTGCTCTGCCTCGACGCTAGCGTTGATCGATGGGGACCCACGGGCGGCCGTCGGGTTCGCCTTTGTACTCGGCCCTCGGGCGGATCAAGCGGTTGTTGCGCTGCTGTTCCATGATGTGGGCAGTCCAGCCGGACATGCGGCTCACCGCGAACACCGGCGTAAACATGTCGGGCGGAATGCCGAGGGCGTAATAGGTCGAGGCCGAGTAGAAATCCACGTTGGCGTTCAACCCCTTCTGCTCCTTGACCGCCCGCTCGATTTCGCGCGAAATCTCAAACAGCTCCTGATGGCCGGTGCGGCGCCCGAGCTCCTCGGAAAGAACGCGCAGGTGCGTCGCACGCGGGTCCTCCGTATGGTAAACGCGGTGGCCGAAACCAGGCACCTTAACCTTCAGACCGAGCCGGTCGCGCACCATCTTGAGCGCCTGCGTGGGGCTGCCTGCCTCCAGCAGCAGCTTGATCACTTCCTGGTTGGCGCCGCCGTGCAGCGGGCCCTTTAGAGCGCCAATGGCCGAGGTGACGGCCGAATACATGTCGGAAAGCGTCGCCGCCGTCACACGCGCGGCGAAGGTGGAGGCGTTGAACTCGTGGTCGGCGTGCAGAATCAGCGCCACGTCGAAAGCGCGCTCCATGACTTCATCGGGCCTGTTCCCGGTGAGTGTGTACAGGAAGTTGGCGGCGAAGCCCAGTTTCGGATCGCCCGGCACCACAGGCTTCTGGTTCCGCAGGCGGTCGAAGGTGGTGAGAATCGTGGCCGTTTGGGCCATGAGCTTCTGGGCTTTCCGCATGTTGGCCTCTTCCGAGTTGTCGCCCGCGAGCGGGTCGTAGAGGCTTAACGCCGAGACCGCCGTGCGGAGCACATCCATCGGATTGGCCTGTGGTACTCTCCCCAGAAAGTCGACGATAGGCAACGGGATCGGCCGGTTGGCCACGAGCGCCGCCTTCAGGTCCTCAAGTTCCGCGCGATTGGGCAGGCGTCCGTTCCAGAGCAGGAAAATGACCTCCTCCAAGGTGGCGTTTTCCGCTAAGGTGTGGATGTTGTAGCCGTGGTAACTGAGGATCCCGGCCTCGCCGTCGATGAAGCAGATCCTGGATTCCGCGGCGACCACCCCCTCAAGCCCCGCGGCCCTCACAGTGCTCATAGGTTTGATTAGCCCCTTTTTCTGCCTCCATTTTAGCGCCGTGGGGAGTACTTGGGCATATCACCACAGTGCTGTGGTTCTCACCTCCGTTCCTCTCTTTCACATTCACTAACTCTCGGTTACACTTGGACTGGGAGGCGCTATCCGTAATGGCCGCGCGCACGAGAACGGAGATCGCCGGCGAGGCGCCGGCCCGCCTCGGCGGAGTCGAACGCGAGGCTCTCATCCACTCCTTCCGGATCATGTACCTGTCCCGCCGCCTGGACGACCGCGAGATCCTTCTGAAGCGCCAGAACAAGATCTTTTTCCAGATCAGCGGCGCGGGGCACGAAGCGATCGGCGCTGCCGCGGGCATGGCGCTGCGTGCGGGGCACGACTGGTTCTATCCGTATTACCGCGACCGCGCGCTCTGCCTCATGCTCGGGGTGACGGCGGAACAGATGCTGCTTGCGGCCGTGGGCGCCGCCGCCGACATCTCTTCGGGCGGCCGCCAAATGCCCTCGCACTGGGGAGCGCCGCACCTGAACATTGTCAGCGCCTCCTCGCCGACAGGCACGCAGTTTCTTCAGGCAGTGGGATGCGCGGACGCAGGACGCAGGCTGGGCCGCGAAGGCGAGGTGGTTCTGGTGTGTTCCGGAGACGGAGCCACGAGCGAAGGCGAATTCTGGGAAGCAATAAACGTTGCGTGCCTGGAGCGCCTGCCGGTGCTGTTTCTGGTGGAGGATAACCGGTGGGCCATTTCCGTTCCGGTGGAGAGGCAGACCGCGGGGGGCAACATCGCGCGGCTGGTGGCATCATTTCCCGGGCTGTTCGTGCGGGAGGTGGACGGCACCGATTTCATCGCGAGCCTGCAAGCGATGCGGGACGCCGCGGCCTGGTGCCGCGAGGGCCGGGGGCCGGCGCTGGTGCGAGCGGAGACGATCCGCCCGTATTCGCACTCGCTGTCAGACGATGAGCGGCTCTACAAGACCGAAGCCGAGCGCGCCGCCGAAGCTGCGCGCGACCCCGTTATCCGGTTCCCGGAACTTCTGCTCGCCGAGGGCGTGCTGGACAGCTACGCGCTTCAGTTGATCGTGCACGAAGTGGACGAGGAGGTCCAGCGGGCAACCGAAGAAGCGCTGCGCGCGCCCGCTCCGCCGCGCGGCTCGGCGCTGCTGCATTTGTATTCCGAGAAGATCGATCCCACTTCGGCGCAGTTCTCGACGCCTCCGCGGTTTGAGGGCAAGGCGCGCACGATGGTGGACGAGATCAACCTGACACTGGCGGAAGAGATGCGCCGCGACCCGCGCATCGTGGTGTTCGGCGAGGACGTCGCCGATTGCAGCCGCGAGGCGAACCTTGCGGAAGTCAAGGGCAAGGGAGGCGTGTTCAAGGCCACGGCGGGGCTGCAACGCGAGTTCGGCTATAGCCGGTGCTTCAACACTCCGCTGGCCGAGGCGGCGATTATCGGCCGCGCGATCGGGATGGCGACGCGAGGCCTGAAACCGGTGGCCGAAATCCAGTTCTTCGATTACATCTGGCCGGCGATGATGCAGTTGCGCAACGAACTGGCGACACTGCGCTGGCGTTCAAACAACGGTTTTTCCTGCCCCGTAGTGGTGCGCGTGGCGATCGGAGGCTATCTTGGCGGCGGGGCGATTTACCACAGCCAGAGCGGCGAGGTGTTGTTCACGCACATTCCGGGGCTGCGGGTGGTGATGCCCTCGAACGCGCTGGATGCTTGCGGGCTGCTGCGCACCGCGCTGCGGGCTGACGACCCGGTGCTGTTTCTCGAACATAAGCGCCTGTACCGCGAGCCGTACAACCGCTCGCCGCACCCCGGGCCGGAGTACATGATCCCGTTCGGCAAAGCGAACGTGGTGAAAGCGGGCCGGAACCTGACGATCGTGACCTACGGCGCGCTGGTTCAAAGATCGCTGCAGGCGGCGGCGCAGATCGAGCGGCGGCAGCCTGGCGTGAGCGTCGAGGTGATCGATTTGCGCAGCCTGTCGCCCTACGACTGGGAAGCGATCCGGGCGAGCGTCGAGAAGACCAGCCGAGCGCTTATCGTACACGAGGACTGCCTGTCCTTCGGCTACGGCGCCGAGATCGCCGCACGGATTGCGGGCGAATTGTTCGAATACCTTGACGCTCCGGTTGGCCGCGTGGCCGCGCTGGATACATGGATCGGGTACAACCCGCAGTTGGAGAACGAGATTCTCCCGCAGGTGGAAGACGTTGCGCGGGAGGCCGAGCGGCTGCTGGAGTATTGAGCGCGACAGGCGAATTGACGTAGTTCTCAGCCGCCCCATCCGGCACCTAGTTCCCAGCACAAGCTTGTAAGTAGATAGCTCTTACCCTGCATACGAGTACGCTCGCGCCCGGTAGTGCCCGAATTCCATGTCGGCGAGATAGGCTCCAGGGCATGCGCCCACGGGGGCTTCCAGTAAGGTATGCTGTCTTTGCTTCGCAGCAGGAAAGGATCACTATGACCAGCAGGAGAACCTTTTTGGTGGGCTCAGGGCTGAGCGTTGCCCTGTCGCGTTCAGCCGTTGGCGCAAACGACCGTATTCGCGTGGGAATCCTGGGGGCTGGCACGCGCGGCGCTTACATGGCTCCCATTTTCGCCGAGAATCCGGATTGCGAGGTTGTGGCTGTTTGTGACGTGTACAAGCCGAATCGCGAGAAAACGGCGGCCGCGCTGCCGAAGTCTCCGCGGCTCGAGGTGGATTACCGGAAAGTACTTGAGAGCAAAGACGTCGACGCGGTGCTGATCGCCACTCCCGACCACTGGCACGCGCCGATGATCATCGAGGCATGCGCTGCCGGCAAAGACGTCTATTGCGAAAAGCCGCTCTCCAACAGCATCGAAACCGCATTGGCCGCGGTGGAGGCCGTCAAAAAACACAAGCGAGTGGTGCAGATCGGACTTCAGCAGCGCAGTTGGGACCACTTCCAGCTCTGCTGCCAGTGGGTGCAGGATGGGAGGCTCGGCCAGATCTATCATGCGCAACTGCACTGGCAGGGAACCTATACGCGCCCGGTGGAGGCGCCGAGCGATCCGCCCGCAGACCTCGACTGGGAGCTGTTCCAGGGGCCCGCGCCGCGCAAGCCCTATAGCCGCAGCAGGCAGCGAAGCTGGCGGAGCTTTTACGATTACGGCGGCGGCATCATCACCGATCAGGGCGTGCACCTGGCGGACGTCGTGACATGGTATCTGAACGCAGGCGCGCCGAAATCGGTGGCCGCCTCGGCCCAATGGGTGCGCGTGAGCCAGCCGAACTCCGAGCAGCCGCCCGACACGTTCGCGATCACGTGGCAATACGACAACTTCGTGATGAGCTTCGCCAATACCATGTGGCCGATGCCGGATTTCAATAACGAGCACGGCGTCTATTTCTATGGAACTCGGGGCGCGCTGCACGTCGCCCGGACGAACTACACGATGCGGCCGCTGCCGGCCAGAAGACCGTCGAACCAGGAGGCGCCGCCTCCGCCCTCCTTCGAACCGGTGCACAAGAGCTTCCCGTATGTGGGCGGCCCGTCGGACAGGGCCCATGTGAGGAACTTTTTGGATTGCGTGAAGTCGCGGCAGAAGCCCCTCACGGACGTTGAAGTGGGCTTTAACTCCACGCTGCCGCTGTTGTTGGGCGTGCTGGCGTGTAAGACCGGCAAGCAGTACACCTGGAACGGCAAGACCGCGGTTGCGTGCGGGTGAGGGAGCCATGAAGCGAAGGGATTTCGTGAAGTCCGTTGCGTGCGCCGGATTGGGCGTGGCACTGGCCGGGAGGGCGCAGGCTGCCGGCGAACGCATGTACGTGTCGCTGAACAGCACGCTCACCCCCGGAAAGATCTCCTGGCCGGAGTTCGCCAGGCTTGCGGCAAAGACCGGCTATGGCGGCGTGGATCTCAACCTCGGCGCGGCGATGGAGGAAGGCATCGAGGCGACGCAAAAGCTGCTCAGCGAACTGAAGCTGAAGCCGGCCTGCTGCGCCTGCCCGGTCAACGTCGGCCGCGACGAGACAACCTTCAAGGCCGGGTTGGAGAAGCTCGACGACGCCGCCCGGTTCGCAGCCGCGGTGGGGTGCAACCGCATGACCGCCATCCTGCCCGCGGGCAGCCAAACTCCGAAAGACGAGCTGCGGAAGATTTACAAGGAGCGCTACACGGCGGTTGCCTCCGTACTGGCCAAACACAACGTACGGCTGGGGTTCGAGTTTCTCGGCCCGCTGCAATTCCGTACGCGCTCGCCTCATGAGTTCCTCTGGCGCATGAACGAAGTCGTCGATTTCTGCAAAGAGGTTGGCCCGAACACGGGCCTGTTGCTCGATGCGTGGCACTGGCACCACGCCGGCGCCACGGTGCAGGACATTTTGAACGCCGGCAAGTCGCGCATCGTGACCGTGCACGTCGCCGACTGCGCAAAGCTGGCGCCGGAGGACGTCAGAGACAACCAGCGGCTGCTACCCGGCGAAGGCGTCATCGACCTGGTTGGATTCTTCAGGGCGCTGAAACAGATCGGCTACGTGGACGGGGTCAGCCCGGAGCCGCTGGGCCGGATCCCGGCGGGTACGCCGCCCGAAGAGGGCGCCAGAATGGGCCTGGAAAGCACGCTGGGCGTGATGAAGAAAGCCGGCGTCATCTGAACCCGGGGGAGTGCCCCTGGGTTCGCGTCGTGACAGGCTGACCGGCGCGTCCGAGATCGCGTGTCCTTAGTCCAGGATAGGAAAAGCAGAAAAAACCTTTTGGTCGTCATTTTTCGCCGTCGATTTCTTTCATTACCGGGTACACTGCGTACTTTGGAGGAGATGTGACCGGAAACGAGTGGCTGCAAACGCTGGCAGCGTCGCAGGAAGTGCTGGGAAAGTTGCTGGGCCCGGATTTCGAGGCCCGCGAGGCCGCCGGTTACGGTCACACCCTGGCTGAGATTTGCCAGCAGCCGGAAACGTGGGTCGAGACGGCGCAGCGGGCCATAGAGCAGCGGGCAAAGTTACTGGAGGCGGTGGACGGCTGCGCGTGGCTGATGCTCACCGGGTCCGGGAGTTCTCAGTACGCCGGGGAGTGCGTGCATCCGGTTCTGCAAAAGGAAACACAAGTCCCCGCAAGCACCCTGGGTGGCGGCAGTCTGCTGATCGAAGGGCTGGCTGCCGCGCCTCCCGCCCGGCCGGGGCTTCTGATTTCGCTCGCCCGCTCCGGAGACAGCCCGGAGAGCGCCGGAGTCTTGGACCGTTTCCTGGAAGACTCCGGGGTCCGGCACCTGGTTCTCACCTGCAACGCCGCCGGGCGCCTGGCCACTCGCTACAGAGACAACGGGCGCGTGTCTGTCTTCTTGCTTCCGCCGCAGACAAACGACCGCAGCCTCGTAATGACCAGCAGTTTCACCAGTCTGGTAATCGCCGGCCGGTCGCTGGGACTGCTGCACGAGCCGGACCGCTATCTGCGGATCGTGGAACATCTGGCGCGGGCCGCAAAAGAAATTTTGCTGCGGCATACCGATAGCCTGGCGCAAGTGGCCCGGAGCGGCTTCCGCAGGGCGGTGTACCTGGCGCATGGATGCCGGTTGGGGGCCGCCCGAGAGTCCGCTTTGAAAATGCTGGAGATGAACGCGGGCCGCGTGCCAACCATGGCGGAAACGTTCTTGGGGCTGCGGCACGGACCGATGTGCCTAGTGGATTCCGAAACCCTGGTGGTCTGTTTTCTGGACACGGAGCCAGTGGCGCGCGCCTATGAGGAGGACCTGCTGGAGGAACTAAACGCCAAAGGGCTGGGCTTCTCGAAGGTCATTGTCGGCGAGAACATCCCGCCGCATCTCGTGAGCGATAACGGCACGGCTATCGAAATTCCGGGACTGGGCGCGCTGGGCGACGCGAATGCGCCCGTGCTGGACGTCTTAACCGGGCAACTGCTGGCCTTTTTCCGCTGCCTGGAGGAAGGGCTCAAGCCGGACATGCCTTCCGATGGCGTCATCAACCGCGTGGTGAACGAGTTTCCCCTGCACCGCGCAATGGGGATGAAGTAGGGCTCCTGCACTGCATTTTTTTGCTTTTTCAAGGGGGTGCGGGAGCCAAAACAAGGCCGGGTTTCGGATCACAAAGAACATCCTGGACCGGATGATCTCAAAGAACATCGTGATAGGTAACTGAGAGCGGAACGCGGGGCTGTGCCGCCTGACTGCTGGCAACACCCCGGCGCCGCCAGGTGTGCGGCAGATTGGAGCTGGAGATGAGACGAAGGATACCGGAATTTAATTCTGTTCTTGTGTTTGCTGTTGTTTTGGGCTTGCTCTTGGGCGTTCAGCCCGCTGGGGCCGAGCGCCTCATTTACCACGAAATCAAAACCGATGAGAGCGGCAAGATCGTTCCGTGGGCGGGTCCACCGTCTCAGGCCTATGACCACGTCATCCGCCTGGTCTGGAAATTTTGGCGCGATATGGAGAAGTGCGAGAACGGCCTGCCCTATTACATGCAACACATGATCTGGAGCAAGGACCGGCACGGAAACGGTCTCGGCGGCGACCAGATCAACATGGCGCTGTCTTCGTGGAACCTGCTGTACGGGTATCTCGGCGAAGAGGCTGTCAAGCAGAACATGATTTTCATGGCGGACTACTGGCTGGATCACGGCTTGAGCAAGCCTACTGACGCGTGGCCCAACATGGTCTTTCCTTACGACACCGTGAAGCACTCCGGCATTTACGACGGAGATATGGTCGCGGGCAAGGGCTTTCTGCAACCCGATAAGGCCGCGACCTTCGGCGCCGAGCTCATCACGCTCTATAAGATGACGGGCAATGAGCGTTACCTGAACGCGGCAATCAAGATAGCCGATACGATGGCCAAACACGTCAAGCCCGGAGACAACGACCACTCACCCTGGCCCTATCGCGTGAACGCCGCAACCGGCGATACCGCGACCGGCAAGATGGTCATCGAGTACTTCGAGGCGCCGGTGCCCGGACAGGTGGACATGAAGCGAACCCACCGGACTTCGGCGTCCTACACCACGAACTGGACCGGAGCGCTGAGGCTGTTCGATGGCCTGATCGCACTCAAGCAGGGCAACGTCAACGCTTACGCGCGCGCAAGGGATATGCTGAGTGCCTGGCTGAAAGCGTATCCCCTGAAGACGAATAAATGGGGGCCATTTTTCGAGGACGTCCCCACGGGAATGTGGTCGGACACGGAGACCAATGCCGACACGATGGCCTGGTACATCCTCGAAAATCCGCAGTGGGATCCGCAATGGCGGGAACTGGCCAAGCGCGCCCTGGAGTGGAGCTATGCAACGTTCGCCAACCGCGGCTGGGAAGATTTGGGCGTGATCGTGATTGATGAGCAGACCGTCTACAGGCAACCCGGCAACAGCCACACAGCCAGGCATGCGTCCGTGGAGTTGCTGTACGCGGAAAAAACAGGCGACTACTCCAACCGCGAGGCGGCGATCCGCCGGCTGAACTGGGCCACGTATATGGTGGACCATGACGGCAAGAACATGTACCCGGCAACGACGCGCGCCAACGCCGGCAAACCGGGCGTCGGCGCCGGCATCTGGCTGACCGATGGCTATGGCGACTATGTGCGGCACTATTTGCGCGCTATGGCCAGCCTTCCCGAACTGGCGCCGGACGATCAGAACCACCTTTTGCGGACCAGCTCGGTGATCCGCAGCATCAGCTACGGAGCGGACGAGATTCGCTATGAGAAATTCGACGCTTCGTCGGTTGAGCGTTTCAAGCTCGGCGCATGGAGGCCTGGGAAGGTTACCGGCGGCAGGATGCGCTGGGACGCAAAATCGAAGGTGCTGACGGTGGAGGCGAACTCCAAAAACGTTGTGATCACGAGAGCGCGGTAGAGCGAGTGGGCGGCGCCGTCGCAGCCGGCGCCCGCCCTACACGGAGCCTCTCTCTGTCTCGAGAAATCTGCCCTGCGCGTAGCGCGCCGGCTGGATGCCCCCGAGCCTGCTGTGAAACTCGTAGGCATCGCCGCGATACAGAGTGCGTTCGGTCCAGAGCGGCTTGCCTCCAGTGAGGTAGCCGACGGAACTGATCAGCAGTCCCGCGGCGCCGTCGCGGACCCGCAGCGCCCGCGCTTCCGCACCGCGCAGGTTGACCGCGCGAATCCGCTCATCGGCTCCCTCAATGGAGAGCTGATACCGGTCCGTCCAGACCCTGTACAGGGATTTTGCGAGATCCGCCCGGGTCAGGTCGGGGCAATACTCGGCCACGATGTAGCGCCTCTCCAGGATGACCGGCACGTCGTCTGCGAGCCTTAACCGCTCCACGTAATACAACAGGCTGTCGGGCCCAACCTGCAACAGTTGCGGAACTTCGTCCAGAACGTTGCGCGGGCTGACCTTGGAGAAGTGAAGCACTCTGGTGCTGGGGTGCTTGCCTGCAGCGATGGCTTCCTCGGTAAAGCTCACCAGGGCATGCAGGTTGTAGTCCAGCGCGCGGGCTTTGACGAAGGTGCCCACGCCCTTGCGGAACTCAAGAAGGCCCTCCGAAACCAGGTTCGAGAGCGCCTTATTGGCGGTGGCGCGGCTGATTCCAAATTTCTCGCAGATCTGCCTTTCCGTCAGGAACTTCGCCCCAACCGGGTACGCTCCCGAGGTGATCAAACGTCGCAGATGACTGTTGAGCTGATGGTAGATAGGTTCCTTGACGATTGCAGGAAACATAGTGGCTATGCCTCCAATCATCCTCCCGGTTGAGCAGAGATGTCAAGCGGTATTTCCGAGGGTTGAGAATATGTAATGTCCCTGATTCAACCAGATAGACATTTCTTCCACCGAAGAGGCCATAAGTGCAGGCGGGTCACGCGGGCACCGAGGCTGGATGGGAGGCCCGCAACCCACCCAAGAGGTCATCAATGCAGGCGGGTCACGCGGAGGGATGTGTCCGGGCGGCAAGAGGCGGGAGTCAGGCAAAGAGAGGCGGGTGGCCGCAGCGCAAGGCTCGGCACAGTGCAACCGGCGCTTCTCGATTGGCGCCGGTCCGGGGTCCACAGAGCCGCCGCGGGGAAGCACGGTCACTCTGGGGGCAGGAGCCCGAGCCGAGGGCGCGACGGAAGCCCCGCTTTCCTTGCGCACGATTTTCTTGGGGGGCCCCAACCGGAATGGCGTGCCAATCCAGCGTTGGAACCCTTGCTGATAATAGGGCACTTCGAAGCCAGTACGTCCTCGTTCGATGCCGCCTCTCGGGCTTTGGTAGAGGCATCCGGCGCCTGCCATTCCTGGCGGCGGATGGCGGCGCAGGCGTGATCTGTGGTTGACACGACCCGCTCGATATGTTAAGTAATATCGTGGCTTGTGGACTAGCCTGTAGGCTCTGACCGTGACACGAAACAATCTTCCCCGGCGTGAATTCATCCGGATGGGTGGCGCCGCCTGTGCAGCCGCTGCTTGTCCCTCGCTCGCGGCCGCGCAGCGCACGGCGCCCGTGGCGCTCCAATTGTACTCACTGCGCAACGAGTGTAAAGCCGACTTGCCGGGCACGCTGGCCGCCAACGCCAAAATGGGCTTTTCGGGCGTCGGATGGTTCGGCTGGGGCGGCTATTTCAACCGCTCGCCAAAAGAGCTGCGCATGATGCTGGACGACAACAACCTGAAGACTTGCAGCGACCACATCCACGTGTTTGCTCTCCAGGGCGACCGGTTCAAACGCACAATCGAGCTTCATCAGACGCTCGGAAACAAGCTGCTCACGCTTTCGGATCTGACCGGATTCAAAGGGAACCGCAAGACCGCGCAGTTTTGCCTTGAAGCCGCGAAACAGTGGAACGAACTCGCGGAGAAGCTGAAACCTTATGGGATGCGTTTGGGTCTGCATAACCACTCGGCCGAGTTTGTACGGCTGGCGGACGGACGCGTGCCTTGGGAGATTATTTTCGACAACACGAGCAAGGATTTCGCCCAGCAGCTCTACATCGCCGGCGCTCTCGCGCGGGGCTTTGACCCCGCAGACTATCTGAAGCGCTACCCGGGACGCACCCTGACCATGCACATGGTCGACTGGCGCCCGGGAAGAAAGAGCTGCTGCTGGGAGAAGGCGAAGCGAACTGGCAACAGATTTTCCAGCTTGCGGAAAGGGTCGGCGGCATCGAGTGGTACATGGTGGAGCAGGAAACGCACCCATTCCCTCCCATGGAATCTGTCGCGAGATCACTTAGCAACCTCCGCCGGCTGCTGGCGCAGCGCGAGGTGTGAGCCGCAGTGCGGGCGTCCGGCAGCGGAACTGGTGCTCAAGTGGTTTAGGCTGGGCTCCGCGTAGTGGACCAGGCGTCGGGCGGCATGCGGCCGGCCGCCGCCGCGCGGTAATCGGGGACGTAACTTGAGGTGACCAATATGGATTACACATACAGACAAATCGCCAAAATGATCGACCACTCCCTCCTCAATCCGGTGCTGACCGATCGGGAACTGGAAGCCGGTTGCCGCCTTGCGCGAGAGTACGACGTCGCATCCGTGTGCATAAAGCCGTACTATCTGGCGCGATGCGCCGAACTGCTTGCCGGCAGCGGCGTCGCGCCGGGTACTGTGATAGGATTCCCCCACGGCGGGCATGCCACGGCAATCAAACTGGCGGAGACAAAACAGGCCTTGCGCGACGGCGGAACCGAGCTGGACGTGGTGGTGAACATCGGCAAGGTGCTCAGTGAGGACTGGGCATTTGTGCGCGAGGACATCCGGGCAGTGGTGGAGGCGGCACACGAGGGGCAGGCGATTGTTAAGGTGATCTTCGAAAACTGTTACCTTCAGGACAGCCATAAGATTCGCTTGTGCGAGATCTGTGCGGAGGTTGGAGCGGATTTCGTAAAGACGTCCACCGGCTACGGCAGCGGCGGCGCAACCCTCGCGGATTTGAAGTTGATGAGGAAGCACTCGCCCCCCTCCGTTAAAGTGAAGGCCGCAGGAGGCATCCGCACACTGGATGCTTTGTTGGAAGTTCGCTCGCTCGGCGTCGCAAGGTGCGGCGCGACCCGCACTGCCGAGATACTGGACGAATGCAGGCGCCGTATCGAAACCGCGGCACACGAAGCCGCGGTGAAGCACGATTGACGGAACGAAGACGATGAACAGGGCCGCCGGCCGCGGCCTCTTGAGACTTACTTACTTGGGAGGATGGACATGAAAGTGCATCTTTACGTGCTTACGATGTTCCTGGGAGTAATTCTGGCGGTTCACCTGGCGATGAACGGGAAGGTCGGCGCAGTGCTCAATAACGCGCGCATCGGGAACGCGCTCTTCTGGTGTATCGGCGCAGCCGGCGCGGTTCTCATCGGACTTACAGGATGGCGGAGTGGAGCGCTGGCCCCGCTGAAGGAAGTCCATCCTGCCCTCTTCACGGCCGGGATTCTGGGCGCCACGTTGGTTTTCGCGATCGCCTGGCTGATTCCCCAGGTCGGGGCGGGGCCGGTTATGATTACGCTGTTGGCCGGCCAGGTGCTCGGCGGCCTTATCATGTCGCATTTCGGTTGGCTCGGCTCCCCTGTACAGCCGATAACGCTGGCGAAAGTGATCGGCGTTCTGGTTATGGTCGGCGGAGTCGCAATCGCTACTTATTCTAAGTGAGGGAGTGGAATGGCAAACAACGGTTTTCCCGGTTTTGAATGGCCATCTTTTCGGCCGCCGCTTGAAAATTACAAACTTGATTACCGCATCGGCATCGTCGGTTATGCGGGCATCATTCGGGCGCAGCAACTTACTGCTTACCGGCTGGCCGGCTATCAGGTGGTCGCGGCCGCTGACATCAAGCCCGAGCGCAGGGAACTGGCGGTGCTCGACGGCATACCGCACGTCTACGAAGACTATCGGGATCTTCTCCAGCGAGACGACGTCGATATCATCGACTGCGCCGTAGACCACTCGGACATGCCGGCGCGCGTGCAAATCCTGAAGGACGCCGCCAAGGCAGGCAAGGCGGTGCTGATGCAGAAGCCCATGGCGACGGACCTCCAGACCGCGGAAGAGATGGTGAAAATTGCCGAGGACCATGGGATCCCGTATGCCGTGAACCAGAACCTGCGTTTTGACCCGACGATTTATCTAACCAAGCAGTTCCTCAGCCCGGACCGCTTCGGCAAGCCCGGTTTCATACAGTTTGCAAACATCTCCATCGAAGGCCCCAAGTTCGCATTCGGGCCGTGCGGCGTGGTGCTGGCGTGGCAAATCCATGCGCTCGACTCGATCCGCTGGCTGGCCGGCGGCGATCCGGTGTCCATCTACTGCACGAACCAGAACAACGCCTCGATGTACCAGATCGCGTTCTCGAGCGGCGCCGTGTGCAGCTACTTCGAATATCACAACGAGGACAACTTCCGGAACGAGACTCCCTTCCGGGTATGGGCGGAGCGGGGCGCCATACGGGCCAATCACCGCTGGAACCCGACGTCGCGCTGGGAGAGGGATCTCGTCGAGGTGCGCGGCTATGACTGGCCGAAAGAGATCGGCTGGATCACTTACAACCTTCCCGACGATCTCACTTACCGCGACGTGTTCATCAAGCCGAAGTACGACGAGTGCGCGTCGATCGGGGGGTTCATCGGCATGATGGGCGAGTTCATGCAATCCCTGCACGAGAAACGCCCGGCGCTGACAAACGGCCGCGACAACCTGATGTCACTGCGCATGTATTTTGCCGGCCAGCTTTCCGCCGAAAAGAAGAGGCCGGTTGATCCTCGCACCATGACGGTGATGTAGGCACAAGTTGGGCCACCGGCGGTTCGGCCAACGGATGCCCCGCTTGCCCGCTGAAGGGCAAGCTGCGTACCGAGCCGCCGGTGGTCTTTTTTTGAATGCGTTTGTCTAACGGGGAAGGCGGCGTGCGTCAGCGTTCCCTTCCCTGATCCACTCGCGCATCCGGACTCCGCGCGTGAGTTCTTTCGGATCGAGCCGCTCCCAATAGGGGTATTCCCGCTGCATCAGGCGTCCGGTTACACGTGTGCCCGAGCGCAGGCGCACCCTCGGCAAGTGCGAAGTTCCGTCCGGACAAAGGCTGACGGCCTTCGTCTTAACAAAAGTTAAGTGAAGGCGAGTTACAGACCTGAAAGGAACGCTCCCACATGGACTATCCGGGTATGATACTGTGACTTACATGTCCAGATTCAGCAGGCGAGACTTCTTCAAGAGCACGGCTGCGGCGGCCGGCCTTCTGGTTGCGGGCCGCACACCCGCCCTGGCGGCCAAGAGATCGGCGACCGATTGGGTCACTCTGGGTAACTCCGGCGTGAAGGTGACGCGGCTTGCTTTTGGCACCGGCACTTATGGAGGCCGCGTGCAACGCGAGCTGGGACAGGACGGGTTCACGAGGCTCGTGCGGCACGCCTATGACCGCGGCATCCGCTTTTTCGAAACGGCGGACGCTTACCGGGGGATGCCGCAAATGCTTGCCACTGCGCTCAAGGGCATCCCGCGCGACACTTACAAGCTGATGACCAAGTACCGCCTCCGCCCCGAAGACGATCCCAAAGCAACCATAGACCGGCTGCGCAGGGACCTCAACACCGAGTACGTCGACATCCTGCTGCTGCACTGCGTGCGCACGGCGGACTGGCCCGAGCAATTCAAGCGGCTGCGGGACGAGTTCTCCGAAGCCAAGGCGAAAAAGATAATCCTGGCGCACGGCGCGTCGTGCCATGGCTTACTGCCGCTCCGGGCATGCCCGGGAACCACCTGGCTCGATGTAGCGCTGGTCCGCGTGAATCACAACGGCACGCGGATGGACACCCTGCAGGGCGGCGAAGACGACGTGAAGGGCGACGTGAACGAGGTGGTCGCCCAGGTCAAGAAGATCCACGCGCAGGGCACCGGCGTGCTTGGCATGAAGCTGATGGGCGAGGGCCGCTTCACGAACCCGGAGGACAGGGACGCCTCGATCAAGTTCGTGGTTGGGCTCGGAACCGTCGATGCATTCACGATCGGCTTCAAGAGCACGGCCGAGATCGACGAGGCCATCGAGAGGATCAACAAACACCTCAACGCATAGCCCGCTCTCCCGGCCGTGGCATGCCGCGGCGGTTGCCGCCCGCCGCCAGCGGTGACCGCTACGCGGCGGCGCTTTGTGCCTTCCGCTTGCCCAGCAGCGGGCGGAGCGCCAGGTTCACGACAATCATCGCGACTGAGAACGCCGGGAGCAGAAGCAGTGCCGTTTGCAGGCGCTTGGGGTCCTCTCCGGCGATGCTGCCGATGATGCGGGAACTCACGGCCAGGCCGATCCAGCCGCAGGTGATCACGAATCCCATGGCGGTCGCAGTGGCTTTCGGGAACGCGTCGCCAACCATGGCAAGCGTGGTCGGAAACACGGGCGCCATGGCCACGCCGGCCAGGAAGACGGCCACCCAGGCAACCGTCACGTCGGTGGTTTGCAGCACCCAGAACGTGGTTACAGCCATCAGAATGGCCGAAACCAGCGTCACCGTGGGAGCGGAGACTTTAATCAAGATCCGGGATACCACCACGCGGCCGATCAACATCCCCAGCGCGAAGCCGAGCGACAGAATGCGGAGCGCACTGGCTTCTGGGATACCCTGCGCGGTCAGGTGCCGCGCCAGCCAGTTCCACATCCCCACCTCGCAGGCGACGTAAAGGAACAGGAACAGCGCCAGCAGCCAGAGGGCTCCGCGGCCGGCGATCTCCCCCACTTCGGAGGCCTTGAAGCCCCGTTCTCCGCTGGGCGCCGGCATCGGCGTGGTGGCGTGGAAGATGAATGTGGCCGCTGCGAGGATCGCCGCGGTATAGGCCAGCCGCACGGCGTCACCGCCGATCATGGAAGCAGCCAGCGGCGTGACGAGCCCGCCCAGCCCGAAGAACAGGTTCAACAGATTCAGCATTGACGCGCGGCGCTCTTCGTTGACGTCGGCCGCCAGGGCGTTGCCGGCGGTGACGATGATGCCGCCGCCGAACCCGAGCAGGAACAGGGCAGCCAGAATGGAACCGTACCCTCCCGCGTTGGACAGACCGAAGAGCGCGATGGCAACCAGGCCGAGACCGAGCAGGAGCCCCGCCTTCTTGCCTTTGTTGTCGATCAGCGGACCGGCGGAAACCGACGCGATGATCAGACCGAGCGCCTGGGCAAGCGCGATGTTTCCGTTTTGTTCCGGCGTGAGATTGAAGGTTTCGGAAAGGGACGGCAGAATCGTCCCCAGCATCGCGGCGATCACCCCGTAGACGAAAATCGCGAGAATCGCCGCGACGATCAGTCTTGCAGTGGAAATCTTTGCGGGCATAAACGCAACACTCCTCTATTCCGGCTCAAAGGCCAACTGCTCAGAGTATCAGGTTGCGAGGCTGTGTGGGCAGGGGCAGGTGGCCAGGCGCGGGCCGCCCGGGGCCCGCGCCTGGAGCGTTGCACGCTAGACGAAGCGGTATTTCTGAGTCTTCTGGTCCCAGATGATCTTCCTGCCGCGGCGGTAGGAGAGCGTGGCCATGTGCCCGCCGATGGCGGCTTCCTGGCCCACAGTGGCCGGCGCGACCGGCTTGGCCTTCCCCAGCACGGATTCCAGGAAGTTCTTGATGTGGGCCTGCACGGCAAGGTTATCGTTGTTTGGCACGTGCAGGTTGATCGGCTTGCGGGCGGCAATTTGCGGCCCGCGGACTTTTTCCGGATAGTAGTTCAGGTACTGCCGTCCGATCACCTCGATCATGCCGTCATTGCCCATGAACTGCTCGCCGTAATCGAAGTGGCGGTTTCCGAAGTAGCAGCTATAGTTGAGGTGGAACTTCGAATCCGGGTACTCGTAGAGAGCGCTGAAGGTGTCCGGAACTTCGCGGTCATCATCCGGATCGGTCCAGCGGTAGATGCCGCCGGAAGCCATGCAGGAGTACGGGACCGTCTTGCCGCAGACGAAGTTGGTGATATCGGTCTGGTGGACCAGCAGGTCGGTCGAGATGCCGCCCGAGTAGTCCCAGTACAGCCGCCACTGGCGGTAACGGCGGGGATCAAACGGCCGCTTTCTGGCCGGTCCGAGGAACTTTTCCCAATCGGCGGTCTGTTCGCTGAGGCCTTCCTGAATCGCGTAGCGCCAGGCGGGCTCGGTGTCCAGCGAGTTGCGGTACCAGAACGCGCGCACGTAGTGGACGTCGCCGATCAGGCCTTCGGCAATCATTTCCTTGGCCTTGATATACAGCGAGTTGCTGCGGTTCTGGGTGCCCACCTGAACGACTTTGCCGGCCTTCTCGGCCTCGCGCAGGATTTCAAAGCCTTCCTCGATGGTGTGGGCCAGAGGCTTTTCCAGGTAGATGTGCTTGCCGGCCCGGAGGGCGGCGATGGCCATGCTGTGATGCAGGTGTTCGGGCGTAGCAATGATCACCGCATCAATGGAAGGATCCGCCAGCAGCTCCCGGTAATCGACAAAGGTCTTGGGTGCGCTGTTCTCCTTGGACATCACCTGGTCCTTGGCCTTGGCGATAGCGCCCTGGAAAGCATCGCAAACGGCTGTCACCGTGAACAGTTCCGGGCTGCCCGTGTAAGCCTGGGTCAGGAGGTACGAGCCCCGGCTGCCGGTCCCGATCCAGCCTACCCTCAGCCTGTTGTTGGCGCCGAGAACGGGCAGGACCGCCGGCCCAACGGCCAGCGCCGCGCCTTTTACGAAACTCCGACGCGAGAATTCGTCGCTCATTGCAGGTCTCCTATGAAGATCGTGCGCCGGTATGTGCCTGACGGCTTTCAACAGCCTCGGCTGCAAGAACACGAGAACGCTCTGGTAAACTCTGGCGCACTCACAGCTAGGATATCAATGCAAAGGGGAAAGTGGGGGCTGGTACCCAAAAATGGAATTTCCTAAATCTCCCGGTGGGTGTATAATTGGATAAGAAGTCGAGCCACAGAAGTGGGCGAAAGCCCATTTTTTTTGGCCGGCCGGATACCCAGGAGCCATGAAGGAAGCGGTTATCGCCCGAGTGACGGAGATCGCTGAACGTGTGGGCCGGTCGGAAGGGATCGAGATTGTGGACGTGCAACTCCTGGGCGGGGGCGCGAGGCGGATGCTGAGAATTGTGATCGACAAGCCGGGTGGCATATCCCACGCCGATTGTGAACTCATTTCCCAGCAGGTGGGGACCATTCTCGACGTCGAGGATGTCGTTCCCGGAGGGAGGTATACCCTCGAAGTCAGTTCTCCGGGCGTGGAGCGGCCCCTGACGAAGCCGCGCGATTTCGAGCGGTTCGTGGGCAGCAAAGCGCAGGTCACCCTGCGGGAGCCCGTTGAGAAACGGCGCAAGTGGGAAGGGGTTCTGGCCGGCATCTCCGGCGAGATTGTCACGCTTGAGCCCGAGAAGGGCAAATACATCCAATTCGCTCTCCACCAGGTCGCGAAGGCGAACCTGAAGTTCGACTGGTAATCTCCTGACAGTTTGAAAAAGAGGATAAACCTTGGGAACGATCTACCAATCCATAGAGATCCTGAGCAAAGAAAAGGGCATTGATCCGCAGATCGTGATTGACGCGGTCAAGGATGCCATGCTGGTCGCTGCCAGGAAGCACTACCACACCAATGAAGACTTAGTAGCGGAATTCGACGAGCAGACCGGCGCCATCCTGATCTTTGCCGTAAAGAAGGTTGTCGAAACCGTGGAAGACCCGGTGACCCAAATTTCCGTTGAGGAGGCCCGGCGCTACGACCCCTCGGCGGAGCCCGGGGCCGAGATCCGGTTCCCCAAACCGACTGAGATGCTGGGCCGGATCTCCGCGCAGACCGCCAAGCAGGTGATCCTGCAAAAGGTGCGCGAAGCCGAGCGGGAAACCATCTACCAGGAATACTCCGGGCGCGTAGGCGAGTTGATCAACTGCACGGTGAAGCGCATCGAGGGCCAGGACCTGGTGGTGGACATCGGAAAGACCGAGGCGCGGCTTCCGAAGAAAGAGCAGTCAAAGCTGGAAAGCTTCAGCGTAGGCGATCGTGTGCGCTGCGTCATCCGCAGCGTGGAGAAGACCGGAAAGAACCCCGGCGTGGTGGTGTCCCGGGCGGCGCCAGAATTGGTGGTGCGGCTGTTCGAGCAGGAAGTCCCAGAAATTTATGACAATACCGTCGTCATCAAGGGATGCGCGCGGGAGGCCGGCGAGCGGACGAAGATCGCCGTGCAGAGCCGGGACCGCGACGTGGACAGCGTGGGCGCCTGTGTCGGAATGAAAGGCATGCGCGTGCAGTCCATCATCCGCGAGCTGCGCGGGGAGAAGATCGACATCATCGAGTATTCCGACGATCCGGTGACCTTCGCCACGCATGCGCTCAGCCCCGCGAAAATCAGCCGGGTCAGCATCATCGACAGCGCCGAGAAGCACATGGAAGTGATCGTGGACGATTCCCAGCTCTCGCTGGCCATAGGCAAGAAAGGCCAGAACGTGCGGCTGGCGGCCAAACTCCTCGGCTGGCGCATCGATATCAAGAGCGAGGAGGAGAAGCGGCAGGAAGTGGAGTCGCAGATGGCGGCGCTGGCTGTGGCGGGCGCTCCGGTATCGGTTCTGGTGGATCACGGACTCAGCGAGAAAGTAGTCGAGAAGCTGCTTGAGTCCGGGGTCGGAACGGTGGAGAAGCTCGGCGGAATGACGCCCGAGCAGTTGGAAGAAATTCAAGGTATCGGCCCGAAAACGGTAGGGACGATTCAGATGGCGGTCAACAGCTACTACGCGCAGTATGAAGACGTGCCGGCGCAGGAGGCCGCGGCGCCGGAGGCGGCGCTGGAAGAAGTCCCGCCGTTTTACGAGGGCGAGAACGCAACCGGGGCGGAGGAAAGCCCCACCGTAGCGGAAGCAGGGCCGGGCGGCGCCGAGGACGCGCTGGCAACGCCGGAGCCCGAACCGACGGGTTCGCCGGAAAGCGAATAGATTGTATCGAATTTGATACGATGAAGGTCACGGCTGAACCCGGAGGCCAGGGCAAGACTCGAAAGGCCAGCGTGCGGCGGACTCCCTGTAAGGAGGTAGACGCCAGTGTTGTGTCGCCCTGATCCGGGAGGTTTTTGATCGAACGTATGAAAAAAATTCGAATAAACGAGCTGGCGCGGGAATGCGAGCAACCCAACGCCGTAATCATCGCACTGCTCCCGCAGTTCGGCGTTACCGAAAAGAAAACGCACTCCAGCTCAATCGACGAGGATGTAGCCGACCAGATCCGGCGGCATTTTGGCGTCATCGTCGATAAGCGGGAAGCTGAAGTTGAAGCTCCCGCGAAGAAAGAGGCGGAGCCTGCGCCCGCACCGGCGCCGGCTGAGGTTGAGGCAAAGACTGAGGAGCCGAAGGCAGCCCCGGTTGTCGCAGAGCCGCCCGCACCCGTTCAGAAAGAAAAACCAGCCGAGACGAAGCCCAGCGGCATCGGGCTGACGGAGAGGCTGGCGACACGCCCCGCAGCGCAACCGCTGCGTCCGCCGCTGGCCACGCGCCGCCCCGCGGCACCCGAGCCCGCGCGCCCGGCGCCTCAACAACCGCCGGCTGCCGTGGTTATCCCACCACAGCCGGAGAAGCCACCCGCGCAACCGCCTGCGCCGCAGCAGCCTGCACCGCAGCAGGCGCAGCCGCCCGTGCAGCAGGTACAACCTCCCGCACAGCCGCAGGAGCAGCCGCCTGCGCAGCCGCGTTTGACCCCGCCGGTCGCCGCCAAGCCGCTGCCGTCGCCACGGCCCGGCCAGATCATCTCCGGTCCGAGGCAGCCGTTTCCGGCGATTCCAGGAGAAATTCCGGGGCGTCCCGCGCCGCGGCCCGGACAGGTCGTGCAGCCGCCGCAACCGCGCCGTCCGGCGCAGCCGGCCGCGCCTCAGCAGCCGGCGGCTACTCAACCGTCTCAGCCCGCCGCTCAGACCGGCCAGCGCCCTCTTGCCGGCCAGCCTGTCGCGCGGCCCGTGGTGCCGCCGCGTCCCGACCTGGTAGCCAGGCTTCAACAGACCAAGGCGATGCCGGGTCAGCCCCAGGCTCGTCCTGGAACTCCCCGACCGCCCACGACGCCCATTCCGGGCCAGCCCATCTATCAGCCGCGAGGACCCCTCCGTCCGGGCCAGCCCTTGGCGCGCACCGGACGTCCGGGAGCTCCCGGTGCGCCCGGCCGCGGCCGCGGGCTACATCCCACGTCGCCGCTGCGTCCCGAGCCGGCTGTTGTTCCGGCCGCCGAGCAGCGCCGTCCGCAAAAATCGCATGCGCGGCAGGTAATTGATCGCGAAGTTGAGCGCGAAGGGAAAATCGCCCGCCCGGCTGCGCGTCGCGAGGATATCACCAAGCTCGCGGAGGGCAAGGAGATCACCATTGCCGAGGGGATCACGGTCAAGGAGCTCTCCGAGAAGCTTGGCCTGAAGGCCAACGTGATCATCAAGCGGCTGGTCGAGAAGAAAATTTTCGCGACCATCAATCAGACGCTCGACGTCAAGCTCGCCGAGCAACTGGCAAGAGAGTTTGGCGCCATTCCATCGCAGGTCAGCTACGAGGAAGAAGCGATTCTCCAGGAAGCGGACCTGGCCGAAGACGATGCCGGGCCGGTGAAGCGGCCGCCGGTGGTGACCATCATGGGCCACGTCGATCACGGGAAGACCTCGCTGCTCGACGCCATCCGGCTCACCAACGTTGTGGACAAGGAAGCCGGCGGGATCACGCAGCACATCGGCGCCTACCAGGTGGAGAAGGACGGCCGGCTGATCACCTTCATCGACACCCCGGGCCACGAAGCGTTCACCCGCATGCGCGCCCGCGGCGCCAAGGTGACGGACCTGGTGGTTCTGGTGGTGGCGGCCGATGACGGCGTGATGCCCCAGACGCTGGAAGCCATTGACCACTCGCGTGCCGCGGGGGTTCCGCTGCTTGTGGCGATCAACAAGATCGACAAGCCAGACGCCCAGCCCGAGCGCGTGAAGCAACAGCTTTCCGACCGCGGGCTGGTGCCCGAAGAGTGGGGCGGCGATACGGTAATGGTGCCGGTATCGGCGCGCACGAAACAGAATCTGGACCTGCTGCTCGAGATGATCCTGCTGGTTTCCGACCTGCAGGAATTGAAGGCGAATCCCCACCGGCCCGCTCTGGCGACGGTGCTGGAAGCGAAACTGGACCGCGGCCGGGGCCCGGTCGCCACGGTGCTGGTGCGCAACGGCACGCTGCGGGTGGGGGATTACTTCATCTGCGGCTCGGTGTTCGGCAAGGTCCGTGCCCTGTATAACGACCGGGGCGAGTCGATCAGGGAAGCCGAGCCATCCCAGCCCGCCGAAGTGCTTGGTCTGGAAGCCCTTCCCGAGGTCGGCGAGACTTTGCAGGTTGTAACCGACACGGCGAAGGCGAAACAGATCGTGATGTACCGCGAAGCGAAGGCCCGCGAGTCGGCGATGGCCAAGAGCTCGCGCGTCACGCTCGATCAGTTGCACCAGCAGATCAAGGAAGGCGAGGTCAAGGAGCTTCGCATCATTCTGAAGGCCGACGTAGGCGGCAGCGCCGAAGTGCTTTCCGACACGCTGCAGAAGCTCTCCACCGACAAGGTGAAGATCCGGGTGATTCACAGCGGCGTGGGCGCTATCACCGAGACCGACGTGCTGCTGGCCTCAGCTTCGAACGCCATCGTGATCGGCTTCAACGTCCGGCCGGACCGCAACGCCGCAGCCGTGGCCGAGCAGGAGAAGGTTGACATCCGGCTGCACACGATCATCTACGACCTGACGGACGAGATCAAGCGCGCGATGACCGGTATGCTCGAGCCGGTGTTCAAGGAGACGTTCCGAGGCCGGGCCGAGGTGAAGGAGACGTTCCGCATTTCGAAGATCGGCACGGTGGCCGGCTGCCTGGTGGTCGACGGCTCGATCACCCGCGATAGCGAGATCCGCGTGCTCCGCGACAACGTCGTGGTGTACAAGGGCAAGATCGGTTCACTGAAGAGGTTTAAGGATGACGCCAGCGAGGTCCGCAGCGGCCTCGAGTGCGGCATCGCGATTGAGAATTTTAACGACATCAAGCCGGGAGACGTACTGGAAGCGTTCGTTACCGAGCGCGTAGCGCCAGAAGTCCTGGTCTGACCCCGTAATGGCTAGTATCGGTGTGCTCACTCTGGAGATGCGGCTCAACGGGTCGCACTCGCTAAAGGAAAAACGCCACGTTGTGCAGAGCCTGAAGGAACGCCTTCGGCACAAATTCAACGTAGCGGTGGCGGAGATCGACTGCCAGGACCTCTGGCAGCGAGCCGTGCTGGCGGCCGTAACGGTGTCGAGCGACCACGGGCACGCCGCTGTGGTTCTCCAGTCGGTGGAACGCGAGGCGGCTTCCTTGCTTGGGCCGGAGCTGATCAACGCCACCGTGGAGTGGCTGGAGTGAGTCAAAGATGGAACCCCACCGCGCGGAACGCATCTCCGAGGCGATTCGCGAGGAGTTGTCGGAGATCATCGAGTACGAGCTTGGTGATCCCCGGGTGGACAATGTAGCCGTGGCGGCGGTGCATGTCACCCCGGACCTGCGGCATGCGCACGTGATGGTAGTTTCGGAGGGCACGGCCGAAGAGAAACGGCAGGCTCTCGAAGGGCTGGCGCACGCTTCCCACTTTCTGCGACGGGAGCTGGCCAGCCGGATCCGGGTATGGCGCATCCCCGAACTGCATTTCGAGGCGGAGTCGTCCGGAGCCGCCAGCCGGGTGGAACAACTGCTCGAACGCGTACGAAAAAGCCGTAAAAATAAGAGCGAAAAATAGCCCTACGATGCCGCGGTTCGTGCTACTTTTGTTCTTGTTGGCGCAGGGAGCGCAGGTTTCCCGCCTGTGCTTCGCTGCTGCGGGCGGCACGGTTCCCCAGGAAGCCCGCCAGCTTCTCCGGCTCGAGGAAAGCGTGGATGCCATGGGCTCCACCTACTCGGTGGTGATCTATGGCTACGACCGGAACCAAATGGTCGCTGCCATGGAGGCGGCTTTCGATGAAGTGCGGCGGATCGACCATCTGCTCTCGAATTACCGGCTCAACAGCGAGCTAAGCGAGATTAACCGTTTCGCCGCAGAGCGTCCCGTCAAAGTGACGCCCGAGGTTTTCCGGTTGCTTTCGAAGTGCATAGAGATCAGCCGCGAAAGCGAGGGCGCCTTCGACATCAGCGTTGGTCCGCTGATGAAGGTCTGGGGATTTTACAGAGGCAGGGGCCGCCTGCCGAGCAAGGACGAGGTGGCTCAGGCACTGAAAAAGACGGGGTATCAAAAGATCCAACTGGACGCCGAAAACCGGACAGTGCGCTTCACCGAAGCCGGTGTGGAACTGGATCCGGGCGGGATAGGCAAAGGGTACGCAGTGGACCGCATGGTCGAGATTCTGAAAGAAAACGGCATCACCTCGGCTCTGGTCACCGCCGGAGGCAGCAGTATTTACGGGCTTGGCGACCCGAATAACGGCAAGGGCTGGGAAGTCAAGATCCGCGACCCCAAGAATCCGCGCAAGACCGTGGCCGAGGTCTATCTGAGAAACGAGTCCCTGTCCACCTCCGGCAATTACGAGAAGTTTTTCGAGGCCGAGGGCAAGATATACAGCCACATCATGGATCCTCGCACCGGCTATCCCGCAAGCGGCGTGCTTGCCGTTTCGGTGATTGCTCCGAAAACCCTGGACAGCGAGGCCTGGACCAAGCCCTACTTCATCCTCGGCCGCCAGTGGGCGGCCAAGCACAAACCCAAAAACTTTCGTGTTTTTATATGCGAGGACAAAGCGGAACAGCCATGCGCATGGCTCCAATGAACAGCCGTTTTTTGGACGCCTGCCGGCGCCGGCCCACCGATGTGCGGCCAGTGTGGTTTATGCGCCAGGCGGGACGTTATCTGAAACAGTATCGCGAGATCCGTGCCAAGCATGGCATTTTGGAAATCTGCAAGCGGCCGGATCTGGCCGCGGCAGTAACCCTGCAACCTGTAGAGATCCTCGACGTAGACGCAGCCATCATTTTCGCCGACCTGCTGCTGCCGGTCGAGCCGATGGGGTTGAGGTTGCGATTCGTCAGCGGCGAGGGCCCGGTGATCGAGAATCCGGTGCGCACCTCCGAGGACATTGATACGCTGTCGATTTCCAACACGGACGACCTCGGCTACGTGGGCGAGGCGATTCAGATGGTTGTGAAGGCCCTGGCGGGCAAGGTTCCCGTGATTGGGTTCGTCGGAGCGCCTTTCACGCTGGCCAGCTACATCATCGAGGGCGGCCCGTCCCGCACCTTCCTGAAGACCAAGCAGATGATGTACTCCAACGAGACGCTGTGGCGGCGTCTGATGGGGAAGCTGGTCGACGTGCTGGGCCCCTACGCGATCTTGCAGGTGGCCGCGGGCGCCCGCGCCATCCAGGTGTTCGATAGCTGGGTGGGCGCGCTGGGGCCCGACGATTATGTCCGCTACGTGGCGCCATATTCTCGCGCGCTGATCGAGCGGATCCGCTCGACCGGAGTGCCGGTGATTCACTTCGGCACGGGCGCGGGCGGCTTTTTCCGCGAGCTGCACGCGGCCGGCGGGGACGTCCTCGGCATCGACTGGCGCGTCAACATTGACCAGGCGTGGATGGATATCAGCTATCGCTCGGCCATCCAGGGCAACCTGGACCCCGCTGTGCTCTTTGCGCCGCTGCCCGAGCTGAAAATGCGCACGCACGAGTTGCTGAAGCGCACCGGGACGCGTCCCGGCCACATTTTCAACCTGGGCCACGGAATATTCCCGGAAACGCCGGTGGAGAATGTAAAGGCCCTGGTGCAGTTTGTCCGGGAGTTCCGCCCGTGAGAACGGGGGAGAGTTGAAGCAGGCAGTCCTTCTGCTCGCCCATGGCGCTCCCGAAAACCTGGACGGCATACCCGAATACCTGAAGAACGTCCTCGGCGGCCGGCCGGTGCCGCCGCAAGTCGAAGAAGAAGTCCGGCGGCGCTATGTCGAAATCGGCGGGGGTTCCCCGCTGCTGGCGCGGACGCGCGAGCAGGCATCGGCCCTGGAGGCGGTGCTGGGCCTGCCGGTCTATTTCGGGATGCGCAACTGGCACCCGTCCATCAAGCAAACGATGGGCCGGCTTCAAGCCGATAACATCGAGCGCGCCGTCGCCATCTGCCTGGCGCCACAGTATTCCAAAGCCAGCGTTGGCCTCTATTTCCGGCGGGTTCAGGAGGCCAAGCGGGAACTCAACGCTAAAGTGGAGATTGTCTGGGCCAAGAGCTTCCACGATTCCCCGCTGCTGCTGGAAGCGTTCGCGAGCAAGCTCACGCCGTTGTTGCCCGCCGAAAAAGTCCTGTTCACCGCGCACAGCCTGCCGGAGCGCCTGCTGTCGCGCGCCGATCCCTACGACGCAGAATCCAGAGCCACGGCGGCCGGCGTGGCCGCGCGCGCCGGCCTCACGGCTTGGGATTTCGCTTATCAGAGCCAGGGCTTCAGCCGGGAGAAGTGGCTCGGGCCGGCCGTCGAGACGCAGCTTGACCTCTATGCCGCTCAAGGCGTTCGCGACGTCGTGCTGGCGCCCATCGGATTTGTCTCCGACCACGTGGAGATCCTCTACGACGTCGACATCGCCTTCCGGAACTACGCACGCGAACGCGGCATCACTCTGCGCCGCACCGAATCCCTGAATGCCTGCCCCGCCTTCATCGCCGCGCTGGCCGAGGTTGCGAAACGGAAACTATGCGCAGGGCGTTGATCATTGGGGGCGGAATTTCCGGCCTCTCCGCCGCCTACTACCTCTCGAAGGCCGGAGTGCCCTCGACCCTGGTGGAGCGCAGGCCGAGGCTGGGCGGCGTCATTGAGACCGAAACGATCCACGGCTGCGTCCTGGAAACCGGACCGGACAGCTTCCTCTCTGCCAAGCCGTGGGCGATGGACCTCATCCGCGAACTCGGGCTCGAAGGTGACGTCATCGGCTCCAACGACCATGCCCGCGTGACCTACGTCCGCAAGAACGGCCGGCTCGTACCGCTGCCCGACGGGCTGATGCTGATGATTCCCACCAAGATCGTGCCGCTGCTGACGACTTCGCTGCTGGGTTGGGGCACGAAAATCAAAATGGGGCTGGAGTGGTTCCGGCGGCCGGACGGCGCGATTCGCCCGGACCGGTCCGTGGCGGACTTCATCGCGGAACACTACGGGCAGGAGGCAGTCGACTACCTGGCTGAGCCCCTGCTAGCGGGCGTTTATGGCGGGGATCCGAATAAGCTCAGCGTGGCCAGCGTGCTGCCGCGTTTTACCGAACTCGAAGCCAAATACGGCAGCCTCACCAAAGGCGTTCTGCATGAGCGGCGCAAAGCTGCGAAACAGGCCAAGGGACGGCCTCTGTTTCAGACGTTGAAAGGCGGCCTCGGCCAGCTCATTTCCGCGATGGCGGCCTCCGCCAATCCCCGGCTGGAGGTCGTCCATGGTACGGCCGAGGCGCTGGAGCGGTCGGCGCCGGGCTGGCGCGTGCGGGTGGATGGCGCATGGCTTGAAGCCGCGAACGTCGTTCTGGCCTGCCAGGCATACGAGGCCGGCGCGCTTATTTCCGGCGTGGACCCCGAACTGGGTTCTCTGCTGAACGGGGTGTCCCACTCCTCGTCCATCACGATTTCCCTCGGGTACGAGAAAGCCGGCTTTGCTCATCCGCTCAACGGATTCGGGTTCCTGATCCCGAAGCGCGAGCGCAAGCTCGTGGTGGCCTGCACCTGGGTCGCGACGAAGTTTTCCCACCGCGTCCCGGACAATCTGGTTGTGCTGCGGTGCTTTGTGGGCGGGGAGGATGAAACCGTGCTGCGGGAATCGGATGAGGCGCTGGTGGAAGCCGTCCGCCAGGAGCTTCGCGAAATCATGGGAGTGACCGAAACGCCTGTTTTCAGCCGGGTGGCGCGCTGGCCGCGTTCGATGGCACAGTACACGGTCGGCCACCAGGAGCGGATGAAGGCCGTGGAAGCCCGCAAGGCGGCGCTCCCCGGGCTGCATTTGGCTGGAAACGCGTACACCGGCATCGGCATTCCGGACTGTATCCGCATGGGCAAGCAGGCAGCCGAACGGATACGGGAAGCGGAACTCTGATCTCTAAAGCTTGTCAGGACAGCGGCACCCTCGCTGCACCCACGCGGACGCAGACAAACCGGGGCGACTCGCCTAGCAGATGGACATGCGCCGCGCCTTTACACTGCAAGAGTTGCTGATACGATGCCTTGTCGATAATCAGTACTTGAGGTGAACACTCCCGGAGCGCGGCATACAAGTCCTGGGCGCTAAGCAGGAATCTCGTGTAACGAGCCGAATACCACACAAACTGATTCCGGTAATCGAAGCCGGGCTCGCCGGATGTGTACATCAGAACCCGTTCCCCAGGTGCGGTGTTCCGCTCGGCAATAGGAGCGAGGGTGCGCATATCAACGCCTCTTTCGGGAGCCGGAAAGACAATCTTGCCCACGGTGATGCAGAGCAGGAGCACGCAACCAGTGTAGTAGGCCGCAGACATCTTCCGGCGCGGAATGATTCTCTGCAGCGTGAGCGCTGTCATCAGCGCCAGTGCCGGAAACGTTGGAAGGAGATAGCGGCCGTACTTGGGAGTCGTGAAACTTAGCGGGATGATAAAAATTCCAAACCATATCAGCGGCAAAAACCACAGCGGGTCAATGCGCTTTCGAACCGATTCCCGAACATAAATTACTAAGCCAATTAATAAGATCGGGAACCATGGCAGGTAGTGCCTGGCCAGTAGCCAACCATACTCGAGAGATGGCGCACTGGCTTTCCCGATGAGGAAGTAGAGGTGCTCCGGTGAAGATCGCAGCACGAACCACCACGCCGGGAGAGCTAAACCGGTAAGGACGCCAACGATGAACCGCTTCGACCAAAGCACACAGGTGCGCCGTGACGCTACCAGGTGTATGGCCATAGTTGCGATCGGAACCACGCCTACAATTGAGCGGATCATAATTCCACAACCGGTAGCTAATCCCATCGGGATAAAGTACCTGGGGTTCCGCAGACCTTTGATGTAGAACAGAATCGCGGCGGTAACGAAGAACGCGAACGGAACGTCGGGCATTGCGTGCGTCGCGTTCTTTGCAAACAAGAGCGACGTCGTCAGCACCAGCATCGAGGTAAGGCCCAGCCACGAATCGCCCGTCAGTTCCTGTACAAGATGGTAGAGCAGGAGGATCGTCCCGATCCCGGTGAGCGCCGATGGTATTTTCGCCGCAAAATCATTAGCGCCGAAAAGCGCTATGGAAGCCGCTTCCAGCCAGACGAACATCGGAGGGTGCTCATGATTGATCTCGCCTCCAAATTGCACACGAGTCCAGTCGCGGCTTTGCAGCATTTCTTTGGCCTCTTGGGCATAAAGAGCATCATCGTATCCGCTGAGTCCGCCGCGATCCAGGCCCGCGAACAGTAAAGCAGAGGCCAGAAGCGCCAGCAGAAGGAACTTCAATCGGGACGGATCTTGAGTCCCCAGGAAAAGCCTGAGTGATGTCATTGCTTCTCTAAGACAACCAGAGAGGTGCAATTTTCAAGGAGAGCCGTCAGCGGGCGATCACAACTCTCACTTCGGAGAAGCTCACTTCGAGGCGGTCGATCCGGTGGGCCAGCTCAAACGGCTTGCCGACCTTGGCATCGGGGTAGTAGGCCCACAGAAAATTCCGGATGAGGTAATCCAGGGTGCTGCCGCTGATTGTGATCCCCGAAATCACGACCTGTTCCACGTCCACGACGGCACGGCCGCTGCCCGAACGGATTCTGGCATCCACGCGCACCGGCCTCTCCCCTGAGAGCAGCGTCTCCACAAGCCAGCTCGGCGTCTGCCCCTGCGATCGCTGGAGCTTGGCGAAATCCACGTGGGCGAACGCGGTGGCGAAGTTGTTGCCCAGCTCAAGCCGCGGGTTCCGGACGCCCTGGGGCGCTACCAGCCGTACTTCCCTTTCCACGTAGGCGTTCAGCTCGGATTTCTTCAGGATCACCGCCGAGCCGGCGGGCACCGCCTCCCGGCGGATCAGGTCAATTTTCCTTTGGGCGGAAAGGTACTCCGATGACTCCGAAGCCGGAAGGAAAACGGCCAACGCCAGAGAAGCCGGCACGAGAAACAGGCGGCGCGTGTGCTGCCCCATATACTCAATACCGACGTCCGGCGAGCCACGCCGGTTGCCTTGGGTTTATAATGCAGAGGACCGCTCTGGGTACCACTGCTGTGGCAAACGAACGCGAAACTCCTTTTGACAGCATCGAAAGCGCGCAGCAGTTTGTGGAATTGCTGGTGGAAGCGGTTGAGGAAGCGCGCCGGGAAGTCGAGAGCGAAATGGCGAATCCTCAGCCGGAACGCCGGTTGGAGGCGCTCCGCCTGGTTTCCTACAAGCTGGCCACGCTGTCGAACCGCCTGAACAGCAGCGCCCGTATTCTCAACGACTTGCGCATGCTGCGGCGTTTGCTTTTCCGCGAACGCACCCTCGAGGAGGAGCCGGCCGAACACTAGGGCCCGGCCGCGGCCCCTCCGGGGCGCTTAAAAGGCCGTGCGTGGGCGCAGTCCCCTACTCCACTGCAAGCTCGTAGTAGACGGTCCGGTGCTCCGGCTGCATTTTCAGGACGACGCTGTCACCGTCCACCGATAGCGGCACCTGCGCCCGCCGCTTGCCGGTCACATCCAGGGTCCATGCCTTCAGCTTTCCGGCGTGGCTGCTGCGTATCCGCAGATCGCCCACAATCGCCTCGAGCATAGCCGGTCCTTCGCCAACGGATTTCAGCCGCCAGTACGGCCCCAGCCTCCCGCGCTGCGTGGTCAGTTCGTACTCCATCCCCTGGCTCCGCGCCGGCCCGACCGCCGTTACCAGCAGCCGCCTGGCAGACCGGATGGGGCTCAACCCCGATATGGCCGTCACATACACCGCGCCAAACCTGTTCGCGCATTGCAGCCGCACGTCGTTGAGAATGTGCCCCTGCGATGAGAGGAAGCCGACCATCACCTGCGATCGCGGGGTGTTGACGTGGACCACTCCGTACCGGGCATCCCAGCTCAGCTCTCCAGTGATCGAGCGCGCCACCAGCCTTTCGGGATCCCAGTACTTGCTGATGTCCCGGACCACCGGCTTGCGCCGCTCCTGCACGAACCGGTAACCCACCTTGCCCACCAGCGCCGCAGCCACCGGCAGCGGTTTCCGGTCTTCCGTCCACTCGAAAACGCTTTCGGTATCGTACAGCGACTCGGCCACCAGCGGCGCCTCTGTCACGTCCTGCCGGTGCCACATCGTGGCTGCCGCCGGGAACTGCAGGATTTGCGGAGGATTCCCGAACAGATCGAACGAGCCCTGCCCCAGGCTGTCGCGGAAGTCCGTGCTGAAATAGCCGAATTGCATCGACCCGTCCCAGCCCTGCAACAGCCCGTAGGCCGTCATCAGGGGCGTGCCTTCGAGCGAGAACTCGTTCGGCAGGCACGTATTCCATTCGCTGATCGTCATCGGCCGGCCCAGCACCTGCTCCCAGGCCTTGTCCGTCACCAGGTTGCCGACGCCCAGATACACGAGCGTGTCCTGATCCGGGCGCACGGCCTTGATCATCGGCAGATTATGAAACAGCGCCGTCGCAATCCGCCATTTCAGGTCGCCTTCCCCGGCCGGGTGGTCCCAGTAGCCGTGGCGGTCGATGTAATCAAATTTGCTCATACTCAGCATGTGGATTCGGGTCGGGAACCCGTGTCCCTGCCAGTTGGTGCCGGCAATCGGCACTTTCACCCCGGCTTTGCGCATCACCTCGCGGCTGGCCGACCAGTACTTTTCCTCCAGCTCGTAATAGAACCGAAGCTGATCCTGCCCGCGGAGGCGGCGTTCGGGGTGTTCCTTCAGGTGGCGCTCGGTGAACTGGGAATTCGGGTACAGGGCCACGCGCTGCCCGGCCTCGATCCCTTCTCCGGCCGCCAGCGGCGACTTCCCGTCGACCCGCCACGCCCGCTCGAGGCCCTCGTTGTTCTTGTACTTTCTGCGCAGCCAGTCAGCGAACTTCTGCTCGAGTTCCGTGCGCCAGGGTTCCTGTATCGTTCCCCAGAACAACGAATCCTCGTTCAGAATCTCCACTGCCGCAATCGTCGGGTCATCCGCATACCGCTTCTTCGTATACGGATTGAAGTGGGTAAAGACGTCGCGCATCCGCTGGTGGATGATGGAAGCGACCTTATCGTTGATGAACTGCGCGTGTGGCGCAGGCCCGCCGTTGGGAAGCCCCGGGATGTTATCTCCCGGCTTGAATTGGAGGATGAGGGGATAGTGGACGTCCAAGATGATATAAATGCCGTTTTGCCCCAGTTTGTAAATGAGATAGTCGAGGCGGTCCCAGGCCTCCTTGTTGTAGTCGAACGAGGTCTTGCCGTTGCGGTCGTTCAGGAATTCGAGACCGTGCAGGCGGGTGATATTGATTCCCTGGCGCCTCATGCGCCGCACGGTGTAGTCCGCCTGCTCTTTCCGCGGCACGTTCATCTGCGCGCCGAAGAACCGCACCGGCGTGCCGTCCTGGAAAACGAAACGGTCCCCCTTCACAGTCAAAAAGCCGTGCTTGCCGGTGGGCGCCTCGATGTAGCTGCTGACGTCCAGCGCGTTGGGCGCGAAATCGTCCTTGGCGATTTCCATCGGAAAAGGGGTGGTGGTGTCTGCCGCTCCCGGCAAGACCGTCACACCTACGAGTGCGAGGGCTGCAAGACCTGCAACCTGCACGCTGATTTTCTTCATCGTTTCAGGCCCGCCGCTCTGTCAGTCATATTTTCCTCCCTTCTGCAACCTGCACGCTGATTTTCTTCATCGTTTCAGGCTCCTAATAACACAAAAATGCGGATGGCTCCGGCTGAACCGGAGCCATCCGCAACGAGGTCAAGCAAGAAGTTACCAGGTCAGTCGTGCGCCGAACTGCAGGACGCGCGCGGCCTGGCCGGAGTTGCGCGTGCTCAGAATGCCGTCACCTCCGATGCTGTTCGGATTGCCCGGAGCATTCAGCACGTTGAAGAAGTCCGCGTTGACACGGACGTTCACGCGCTCACCGAAGCGTACGTTCTTGAACAGCGATGCGTCCAGACCCCACTGCCGCACACCCGGCATGTATTGGTTCCGCCACGGATGCAGGCCTGGGTTGTAGGCCTGGCGCCGGACCGAGCCGTCTTTCATCGGAATCCAGACGTCGTTGCTGTCCCAGTGATTCTGAATGTTGGTGTCCGGAGGAGCGTTGGGCGGCAACTCCGTGGTGCCCCACGGAATCAGCGGGGTCACCGCCGGCTTGTAGTGGTCCGGAACACCCATGATGCCGTTGGGTTTCCCTGTCACAGGATCGTAGCTGTTGATCCTGTTCGAAGGAATATACCCGTTCCACCAGAGATAGCCGGGTTGGCACTGGCCGCTGCGGCAGTCCTGGATGGGGTATTTGTACCCGTAGATCTCTATCTTCTCGCCTGTGATGTTCCAGTTGCCGGTCGGCAGCGAGAAGTAGTTGCTCCTCAGGTTCCCCATCCCGGCGATCTGCCAGCCGCCGATGATCTTGTCCAGAACACCGCTGGCATTGCCGCCGATCAGCTTGCCGCTGCCAAACGGCAGGTCCACGATCCAGTTCCAGCGCACGCGGTGCTTCGGAACGTCGGTATCGCGCCTGTAGTTCAGGAAGCGGTTCAGTTCATCGAAGTTTTCGGGAACCGCGCCCGGCATGAACTGGTTGGTCGCCGGAATCACACCCGGACTCCAGGTCGCGCCGGTCGCCAGCGTATTGCCCACAACGTAGGACAACTGGAATCCCACGCCCTTGCTGTAGCGCCGCTCAACCTCAAACTCCATGCCGCCGTAGTTGGACCAACCCGTCTTGGTGTACTCGCGAATCGTCCCCCACAGCGTCTGGTCGAAGGCACGCCGCGCCGTGCCGGCATAAAGCCCCGTCGGCGTCGGCAAACCCGTGGTCGCATACCAAATGTAATCCGGCATGCTCCCGTTGTACTCCCAGTATTGCTCGAGGTGGCCCGTGTGGTTGCCAAGGTAGCGCACTCTCGTCACGATGTTCTGCGCCACCTCCTTCTCGATGGTCAGGTTCCAGCTATGAACACGGGCGTCCGGCTGCTCCTTCGCGAAGTAGGAGATCGACGGGCTGCCCGGATTGATGCCCTGGGCAACCGCCACGCTGACGGCGTCCCGCGAGTTCACGCCCATAATGATCGGCGGCGCCGCCCGCAGCAGGTAGCTGGGAATGCCGTCCGGCGACTGCGCCGAATCATTCAGGTTGTTGCTGAACGTCGCGAACGTGGGATAGTTCGTAAACATCCGGTCCACGAAGGTGAACAGCGGCACCGGGAAGTAGGCCACGCTGTAGCCGCCGCGGATGACGAACGACTTGCGGCCGTCACCCGCACGGTAGGCAAACCCGAGGCGCGGTCCGAAGTCACGCTTGCCCGCCGTCGCGAAGTTCCGCGGCAGACCCGCCTGATCGTAGGTCTGGATCGTCATGCCCAGCTGCTGCAGGCGGTTGATGAGCGACGGTGTGGAGTTCCCAAGCGCGTAGAAGTCCTCAAGCGGCGCACCAAGCACCAGCGCCTTGTTGGACTTGTTGAAGCCCGACAACATGCCGTGCTTCTCGTTGTAGAACGGCCAATACTCCCACCGCAGGCCCAGGTTCAGCGTCAGCCTCGGGGTCACCCGCCAGTTGTCCTGAACGTACAAGGCGTACTCACCCCCGCGGAAATAGAAGAACTTCCGGTTCAGGTTGTTCTGGTAACGCGCGATCCCCAGGAACATGTTGGCCAGGTTGTGCCCGGTCAGCGGCATCCCCTGGGGGTTCTGCGGATTCGATGAGGGATCGTACAGCGTGGTCGCCGCGACGTCGAAGTAGTGGAGACCCTCGACCCAGGTCTGGTCCGGAAGAATATTCAACTGGTCATACCGCAGGTGCCCGCCGAACTGAATCTCATGCTTCCCAACGATCTTCGTCGCGTTGTTGTCGATGACGAAGTTGTTGAAGATGCCCTTCTTCCACGTGTTCGTGCGGAAGTCGTATCCGCTCAGCCCTGTGCTGGTGAACTGCGGAATCGCCTCCGTCGTCACGCCAAACGGGTTCGGCGTCCCCATCATGTCAATGAAATTGATCTTGTCGGGGTTGTTGTTCCCGCCATACCAGTCCTGGCGCTTGGCGCTGATGAGCAGCTCGTTGAACATGGTCGGCCCGAACGTGTGAATCCAGGTCGAGCTCAAGCTCGAGTGCGTGATCATGCCGACCTCGCGGCCGTAGACATCGTTGAGCATTACCTGCCCGCCGCCGCAGTTGCCGCCGCAGTTATACAGGTCAAAGCTGTCCGCTATCGACGCCCGCACGAAGAAGTTGTCGCTATCGCTGAACCGGTGGTCCAGTCTGCTCGTGAAGCTCCACCACCTGGCCCTGCTCGGAATCGTGCCGACGTAGTTAATGTCCTTCATGGGGTTCAGGTCGTTGGTGGGAACCCGGGTGACATCGAAGAGGTACTTGGCCGTCGGGCTCAACAGAGACGGATCGATCACGTTCAGCCTTCCCCCATGCCGGAAGGGCTGCCGCGACCAGTCCGCCGCTGTGCTCCACGGGTCGTACAGCGTGATCAGCCGGTCCTGGGTGTCCCTCAAATCACTGAAATCGCCCTGCCGCATCGCCATCGTCGGCACGCGATACTGGGCGGTCGAGTTCGTCAACTGCCGCCGTCCCTCGTAGGAGGCAAACCAGAAGGTCCGGTCCTTGCCGTTGTAAATCTTCGGCAGGAACACCGGCCCGCCGATGCTGCCTCCGAACTCGTGCCGGTTCAGGTAAGGAGCCTTTGTGAAACTGTCCTCTCTGCGACGCGCCACGCCGATTCCGCTGTTCCGCGCCGTTTCGAACAATGTTCCATGGATCTCGTTGGTGCCGCTCCTCGTGGAAATGACAATGCTGGTGGGCCGGCTGAACTTCGCCGAAACCGCATTCATTTCGACGCGGAACTCTTCCACGGCATCCAACGCCACCGGGGGAGCGTTACCCCACCGGCGGTCGACTTCCTGCGCGCCGTCCCAGACATACTCCGCCGAGCCCTGCCGCGTGCCGAAGAAACGCTGGCCCTCAACACCCGGCAGCGTCTGAAGCAGGCTGCTGATGCTGCGCCCGTTGATCGGCAGTTGTTCGACAAACGAACGCGTCAGCGTCGTAGCCACCGTCGGGTTGTCCGTGGTGACCAGCGGCGTAACATCCACCACCTCCACCATCGTTTGCGTCCCGGCGGGCTGCAAGACCGGGTCGATAACGACGCTTTGGCGGACCTCAACCGTCAAGGCGCCCTCGAACTTTTGCATACCCGGTACTTCAACGGTCAACCGGTAGTTGCCCGGTATTACGCCCGGAAACAGAAAGAACCCCACTTCGTTCGTGGTGGTCCTCGTTGTTACGTTAGTGGCCGTGTTAACCAGCACTACCTGCGTGTTGGGAATTACGGCCCCTGAAGTGTCTCTCACCGTCCCGCTCACCTGCCCCATACTGGTCTGCGACCAGGCATACGGAGCTGTAAGCAGTCCGATGACGCACATCAAAATGAACAGTCGTGACCTCATCAACCCCTATCCTTTGGTGTAAGCATGCTAAGGTTACCCGTGGCGGATGCACCCTGATACGCGGCGAGACTATCGCGCAATTTTTTCTTAATCCGCCCCGGTAAGATTAAAGTTTAGTCGGAACAACGCCCGACTGTAAACTTACCAATCCTTATTTACTATTATTTTTAGTTTTCTGTTGTTACTTTTTCCCCTCAGCTATCACCACCTTTCTGCGGTCATATTTTAGTCAAATTCCCGGTACTCTGCAACTAGGGCGGGTTCGCTAGGGATTCCAATATTAAAAAAGCTTACTTTTGATTGTCGCCGCCGAAACCTGCCAGGCAAGCCCGGCTGGCGTGGACAGGATGAAGCGCTTTTCATTTTCCGCCATCATCGCGAAGCATCTGCGTCCATGAGCCGGGACGGTGGACACAGGCCAGCGTGATCCAGACAGCGGCCTTTAGCGGCGGCTCTTTGCAGCGTCCCTTCGAGCTTGGGCGGCCTGCTGGCCGGCGGCTACCGGGGCAAAGCGGCCATCGGGGAAAATCACATAGCGGCGGCCGCGCCAGCTTATGGTGTCGCCGAAGAAGCCGGCGATCCACAGCAGGAAGCTGGCAAGATCCTGCAGGGGCAGCAGCCACCACTTCCGGGCGGTGAGCGAATCGTGCAGCACCCAACCCGCGGTGGCCCATGCGGCAGCCGCCCGCGCCACCACGGCGCCAACAGCCAGCGGCCACCACTCCGGCGCCACCGCGGCCAGCAGCAGCGCCAGCGGCAGCGGATAGGTGAATACCTGCCCGAAATAGCCCGCCGGGCGCGACCGCCGGGTCGAGCGCGCCCAGCGAAGCCGGTGCTGGAGGTTGGGCCGGAAGCGCTGTGAGCCGATCCGGTGCTCGATGACGCAGGAAGACAGCGCGGTCCCGTAGCCGGCTTCGGCGGCGAGCTTGCCCATCATGAAGTCCTCGGCCAGGTAATCCTTCAGGGCGTCGAAGCCGCCGATCCGCTCAAGCACCTCGCGCCGCACGGCCATACCCGGCCCCACGCCGAACTTCATTCCCTCCAGCATGCGCGCCACCAGGATGCCGGCAATAAACTCGGTGTTCATGCCGATGGTTTCCAGCGTGGACCAGAAGGAGCGCCCCGGTATGCCGCGGTAGGGGCAGGTGGTCAGGCCGAGGCGTGGATCTTCGAACTCCGCGGCGAGGCCACGGAGCAGGTCCGGCCGGGCGCGGGTGTCGCTGTCAGTCATGACCAGCAGGTCGTAGCGGGCCGCGGCGAGCATGCTGTCGAGTGCGAACACCTTCGCGTTGGCATAGGGCGGTTCGCCGGTGACAATCAGGCGCGCGGGAACGCCGGGGTATTCCACGCGAAGCTTCTCGAAGACCGCCGCCGCGGGGTCGCTGGCGTTGCGCACGGCGCAGAGAATCTCAAAGTTGGGATAGTCCTGCGCGAAGTAGCTGCGCAGGTTCTCCTCCAGCCCCTCATCGAGACCGGAGAGGGGTTTCAAGATGGAGATCGGCGGGAAGGTGGAAGCGGGCTGCGTTCGCCGGCACGCCGCCAGATACTGCCGCGCGGCGACGATCACGAGCGCCGCGTATACGGACGATCCCGCCACGAGCAGTACGAGTACCGCCGCGACGAGGTCCATGGGTCACTCGGCCGTCGACTTCGCGGCGATCAACTGAGTGATCTCCTGGATGAAAACGTCGACCGCCTTGGCCCCCTGGTCGCCGTGTTTGCGGTTGCGGACGGAAACCGTGCCGGCTTCGGCTTCCCGGTCGCCGACGACTAGCATGTAGGGAACCTTCTGGAGCTGGGCCTCACGAATCTTGAAATTGACCTTCTCCTTACGGTCGTCCAGCGTGGCTCGAAGCCCGGCTTCCTGAAGGCGCCGCGTGACCTGCTGCGCGTAAGGCAGGTGACGGTCGGTGATGGGCAGCACGACGGCCTGCACCGGCGCGAGCCAGACGGGAAACGCTCCGGCATAGTGTTCGAGCAGGATGCCGAAGAAGCGCTCCACCGAGCCGTAGAGTGCGCGATGCACCATCAGCGGCTGGTGCGGCTTGCCGTCCTCCGCGATGTATTCCAGGTTGAACCGGCGCGGCAGCGTGAAATCGAACTGGACGGTGGAAAGCTGCCAGAGGCGGCCGATGGCGTCCACCAGCTTCACATCGATTTTCGGGCCGTAGAAAGCCGCTTCGTCCGGCACCACCTTGATCTGCATGTTCAGCCGTTCGCAAGCATGCTTCAAAGCGTTTTCGGCCAGGTTCCACTGCTCCGGCGTGCCGTCGTACTTGCCGCTGGCGCCGCCGTCCCAGGTGGAAAGCTCCGCCTGGTACTGCTCGAAGCCGAAGGTGTGCAGGACGTCGAGCGCGAACCCGAGACAGTTGACTACTTCGTCCTCGATCTGTTCGGGCGTGCAGAAGATGTGCGCATCGTCCTGGGTAAAGCCGCGGACGCGCATGAGGCCATGCATGACGCCGGAACGTTCATATCGGTAAACGGTGCCGAGCTCGCTGAGGCGCACCGGCAGGTCGCGGTAGCTCCTCAACCGGTCCTGGTAGATCAGGATGTGGAACGGGCAGTTCATCGGCTTGAGCTGGTATTCGGCGTCGTCCAGCTCCATGCGCTTGAACATGTTCTCGGCGTAGAAGCCGTAATGACCGGAGGTCTTCCAGAGGTCCGAGCGCGCGATGTGCGGCGTATAGACGAGCGAGTACCCGCGAGCGACGCACTGGTCGCGCATCCAGTCCTCCAGGATGCGGCGCACGGTGGCGCCCTTGGGATGGAAGAAGATCAGCCCAGGCCCGGCCAGCTCCTGGATGCTGAACAGGTCGAGTTCCTGGCCAAGCTTGCGGTGATCGCGCTTCTTGGCCTCTTCGAGCTGGCGGAGGTAGTCCTCGAGCTCCTTGCGGGTGAAGAACGCCGTGCCGTAGATGCGCTGGCCCTGGCGGTTGCGCTCGTCGCCTTTCCAGTACGCGCCCGCGATCGAAAGAAGCTTGAACGCCTTGATCTTCGAAGTGGAGGGCACGTGCGGCCCGCGGCAGAAGTCGATGAACTTCGGCCCGAGAGTGTACTCGGAAAAGACCTCGCCGGCTTTCTCCTCGATCAGCTCGCACTTGAGGTTCTCGCCCATTTCGGCGTACTTCTTGAGCCCTTCTTCCTTGGGCGTCAGCTTGCGCTCGTATGGCAGGTCCGCGCGCTGCAGCTCCCACATCCGGGCCTCGATCTTTTCCAGGTCCTCGGGAGTGAACGGTTCGTCGCGGTAAAAATCGTAAAAGAAGCCCGTTTCCGTGGCCGGGCCGATGCCCAGCCGGGTGCCTGGAAACAGATCGAGGACAGCCGCTGCCAGCAAGTGGGCGGTCGAGTGGCGATACACCTCGAGCGCCTCGGGGTTCCCCAGAGTGAGAATCTCCAGGGTGGCATCGCTCTCAATAGGCTGGCAGAGGTCGACAAGTTGGCCGTTCACCCGGGCGACAAGAGCATCGTCGGCGAGCCGGCGGCTGATCGATCTGGCAAGGTCGAGAGGCGTGGTGCCCGCCTGCACGCTCTGACGGCTCCCGTCGGGGAGAGTAATGGTGATCTCGCTCATAAACGCTTGAGTTAACAGCGTAACATGTCGGAAGCGCTGGACGCCCAAACAGCGTGGTTTGGGAAGGGCGCGGCGGCTTCTCAGCGTGAGGGCCGTCTCTACTGCTATGTTAAAGTATGAATCCTGGAGTTCGTTTGAATGATCCAACGCGTAGGGCAAACTAGCGGGTTTGATGAAGCGGCCTTAGTAGCCCAAGCCCAACGCGGAGATGTGGAGGCGTTCACTGAACTGGTGAACCGTTATGAAGGTGGCATTTTCAGGCTGGCAAGACATATCACCCAGAATCCGGAAGATGCCGAAGACGTTCTCCAGGAGACCTTTCTCAAGGCGTATGAACACCTGGAAGATTTCCAGGGCAATTCGAAATTCTACACCTGGCTGGTGCGCATTGCCGTTAACCAGTCCCTGATGAAGCTCCGGAAACGGAAGTCGGACGCCTCGGTATCGCTCGACGAGCCGTTCGATACCGGAGAAGAAAATCTGGCGCGCGAAATCGCGGTCTGGGATCCGAATCCCGAGCTGCTTTACTCACGGGAGGAGATCCGGGCGATTCTCGAGAAAGCAGTGGAAAGCCTGCCACCTGCGTTTCGCGCAGTCTTCGCGTTGCGTGATATCGAGGAACTCTCGACCGAGGAGACAGCCGCAGTATTGAATCTTTCCGTGCCAGCCGTCAAGAGCCGCCTCCTGCGAGCACGCTTGCGGTTGCGGGAAAAGCTGACCCGCTATTTCAAGCGAAAGGGGGAAGATTTGTTTGATTACCTGTAAGGATTTTCTCAGCGAGCTGAACGAGTTCCTCGACGACGAGTGCAGTGCGAAGGTCCGCCAGGAATTGGAGCAGCATCTGAGCGAGTGTCCCAACTGCTGGGTAATCTGCGACACCACCAAAAAGACGATCAATATTTACCGCGGCACGGAGCACTACGTGGTTCCGCCCGAGGTGCATGAGCGGCTGATCACGGCGCTGCGCAACAAGGCAAGCAAGCTTCGCCATAGCTGAGGCCGGAACGTCCCGGCCGCGCCTGCCACAAACACCCCTTCAACAAGCGATGACGCGGGCGGCTTGCGCACGCCCGCCGAAGCCTCTCCGGTTTCAGGCCTGCTCTGGCGTCGCTCCGTCGGAGCCGCGCAGCGGTCCCAGAGCGAAGAGGTACTCTTCAACCGGCTTGCCGCCGACAAGGTGTTCCTGGATGATGCGCTCGAGCACTTCCGGGGTGGCCGAGTGATACCAGGCGCCTTCGGGATAGACAACGGCGATCGGGCCCTGCTGGCAGATGCGGAGGCAACTCACCTTCGAGCGGTAGACGTTCACAAGGCCGAGTTCGACGATTCGCTTCTTCAGGTACTCCCAGGAAGCCATACCGGCCTCGTAGGAGGCGCACTTGGGGTTGGTGTGGGCGCAAATAAAAATATGGCGGCTGAGGCCATCGAGACCGCGCTTCCGCGCAATCTCTTGCAAACGCTCTCTGGCCGCGGGATCAATCATGAAAGTCCTCCGGATGGTTGATTACAATGTGGATGCGGATGAGTCCCGCCGAATTCGACAGGCTGGTGGAGAAGGCACTCAGGGCGATTCCGCCGCGCTTCCGCCGCCGGCTGAAAAACGTCGCATTCATCGTCGAACCCGAGCCTCCATCACCGAACCTGCTGGGGTTGTATCAGGGGCGTCCGCTGCCCTACCGCAGCGTGAGCGACGGCTTCACCCTGCCCGACCGGATCACGATCTACCAGGGGCCGCACGAGCGCCTCGCGCGCAACCGCCGCCACCTCGAACAATTGATTGTAGACACAGTATGGCACGAGGTGGCCCATTACTTCGGCATGGACGAGAGCAGGGTACGCCGGGCGGAACAGAGGCGGAGGATTTTGCGGGAGCGGGGCATCCCCGGACCGGATGAGCGGTTCTGATTCCGGGCTACTTGATGGCGCCTCACCTCGGACCGGAACTCGCTGGGTTAGAGCCGAAACTCGACGGGCCGGACTGGAACCCGGGCTGCGGAAAGCTGCCCGGCTGCCGCTGCGTGCCGGGCTGCTGCCCACCCAACTGCGGACCCATCATAAGCGGATTCATGAGCTCCTGGCGCGGATCGTACACGAATTCCCACTCGTTGTACTTGTTGCGCTCCTTGTAGACCTTGATGCCGTAAGCTTCAAGCTTGCTGGCAACCCCCGCGATTCCGCCGCCGATCACCTGACTGCCCATTGCGAAGCCCGGCTGAGCTCCGGGCTGCCTCAGCATCCGGTCTATCATGGCGGGGACTGGCGTAGTGCCAGAAGCCGGGCCGGGCGGCGTTGCCCCCGCTGGGGGAGCGGGAGGCGCCTGCGTGTAGCCCGTGGGATCCTGCTGGGTCTGGGTCGGATAAGGGCTGCCTGGCGAAACCAGTGAGGGCTGGATGGGCAAACCGGGGACGGCAGGACCGTAACCCGGCTGCATTCCCGGTTGTATGCCTGGCTGCTGTGTACCCTCCTGCTGCATGCCAGGCTGCATTCCCGGTTGCATTCCCGGATACTGCTGTCCCTGCTGGCCAGGCGTCAACGGAATAGGCTGCCCGGGTTGCACGCCGGGTTGCATCCCCGGCTGCATGACAGGATACGGCTGTCCGGGCTGGCCCGGGGTCAATGGTACCGGCTGTCCCGGCATGCCGGGTTGCATTCCCGGTTGCATGCCCGGATACTGCTGTCCCTCCTGGCCGGGCGTCAACGGAATAGGCTGCCCCTGCTGCATGCCGGGCTGCATCCCCGGTTGCATGACCGGATATGGCTGTCCAGGCTGACCCGGCTGCATGACTGGATACTGCTGGCCGGGCGCCAAGGGAACCGGCTGGCCCGGCTGGAACTGCACGGGCTGATCAGGCTGAACGCCGGGATACTGCGCGACGGGCTGCCCCGGTGCTTCGGGATTCCAACCCGGACTCGTGCTGCCGGCAAAGCCCGGCATGACAACCGTGCCTCCGGCACTCTCACTCGGTCTGAGCCGCGGCACCATGGAGGGGACAGCGGGGGCGTTCGGGTCGGATGCCTGCCCGCTCGATCCGATGGGGGTTCCGATGCTGGAGCCCATCTGCCCTTCCTGTTTCACCTGCGGCGGCTTCTGGACGAGCGAGTCGAGGAGCACGCCGCCGGGGCCGGCATGAATGAGCCGCCAGTCGTCGCTGTTCGTCATCGGGTCCTTATAGCGGCGGCGAAGAAAGCGGATGTTGTTCGTATTTTCAAGCTGGTCGATGCTGGCGGGATATCTGCCGGGGAACTTGCGCATGTACAACTGAATGGCGCGGACGTACTGCTCGCCGCGCTCGATGAGCAGTTCCTCTTTCTCGCGCTGAGCTTGAAAGGCAACGCGAGGCAGCTCCATGTAGAGCATGATCGAAACCATGGCCGCCATCGCGAACACGAACAGCAGGGCGAATCCCGACTCCTGTTTTCCTACCGCGCGGCGGCCTGGTTTCATCCGGTCTGCTCCATCTGCAGAGTCTGCTGGTGCTTCGACTGAGTGTCCTCGACGACGCAGGAGTTGATCCCGATCTTCACGATCCGGTAGCGCCGCTGTATGAGTTCACCTTCCTCGGCGACCACAATCTCGTCGCCCTGGAGGAAAAAGGCCCGCTGAACCCCTTTCGGCGAAGGGCTGGCGTAGCCGTAAAACTTGAGCGGGATCGGCGGGGGAGGCGGTTTGGGCGGCTCCACCGGCTTTGGGGCCTCATCCGGCTGCTTTTCGACGACCGGCTTCGGGATGATTTTCGGCTCGGGCGTCTTGGGCATGGGCGCGGGGCCGAACTGGAACAGGTTGCGCGCGCCGCCCTGGAGAGTCACGTTCTGAACCTTGGCGAGCAGGTCGAGCCGCAGCGTGGGATCCACGGTAGTCGGATCGACACGCCTGTCCCTGAGGCTGAGGCGCAAGCCGCCGGAATCGGGACGCAGGGCCGGGCGCGGACGCGTCTCCGCGGGCGGCTGGCTCAAAGCGCTGCCTGCGGGGGCGGGGTTTGGCGCTACTGAGGTTGGCGCCGCTGCGCGCGCCGGAGTCCGGGCGGCCTGCGGCGGTGCGTCTCCTCCCCAGTTCGAGAACAGAAAAAACGCCAGGACGAGCAGAAGCCCGGCGAGCAACGCCACTTTTTTCGGTTCAGCTCCTACCTTCATTGGATTTCCCTAGCTCCTGGCATCCGCCGCGGCGGCCGGGGCAAGAACCCGCGCGCCGGGCCTGGACTGGAAACCGCCGCCGGCGCTGCGGGCGCGGGCGGTGCGGCTTGCACTGCGGTCGGGGCGCCGGCCTGCGCCGCCGGTTGCGGCTCCTCAGCGGCAGCGCGGGCGGGAGGCTCAGGCTCTACTTCGGGCGCCTCGGCCGGCGGTTCGCCTCCCTCGCGGACGAACCCGCAGAGCTTGAGCGTGGCGCCCAGCGTCAGACCGGATTGCTGCGGCGCCGCCGCAAGGCTCTCGATGATGAGAAAACGCTCGGAGCGGTCCAGCAGATTCAGAAACTCCATCAGGTCGGCGTAGGTGCCCTCGAAAATGCCGGTGATGGTCACCTTGGTGAGCGATTCGCTGCCCTCCACAGGCTCGAAGGCGAACGCGGTTTCCTTCTGCCGCATACCGGCTTTCTGCGCGGTGCGGACGAGTTCCTGGACCAGCGCGGAGGCCATCGAGCGCTTCGAAAGCAGGTAGGTCTGTTCGAAGCGATCGCCGTCGCTGCGCGCCGTCTCCACTTTGTCGACGATGGCCCGCAGCCGCTCCAGCTCCCTCTCTCTCTGTTGAACCTGCTGGCGCAGCGAGGATGCCTGCTGTTCGAGTTCCTCCACCGAACTGGCCCACGGCTTCAAGACGAATACGGCCGCCACCAGATTCGCGGCCAGCAGCGCGCCAAGGCCGAGGCGGACCATCATTCGCGGGTCCTTTCTACTCGATCTGGCGAAGCGGATGAGGCGTTCAAGCATGGTCACAACTTCTGCGAATAATTTACGCTCACCCTGTATCGCAACAGGGGCTCGTTTTGCGACGGCGGCATGAAATTGTGGATCAGCGTCGCACCGAACTCCGGCGCGCGCTCGAGTTGCGCAAGCATCCGGATGACCGGTTCGCTCGATTCCGCTCCCACCACCATTTCCAGAGAGATCTGGTTTTCCGAGTTCACCTGCGGGCGAATGGAAATCAGCCGCACGTTGTGGGGCATGATCTTTTCGAGATCGTCAAACAGCCGCGTCCAACTGATGCCCTTGGCGTAGATGAGGTTGTTGAGAAACAGGCTGCGCTCCAGCACCGCGGCGTTCTCCGGCTTGCGCAGTACGGCCTCGAGCTTTGCCTGCTCGGCGGCCAGCGTGCGCAGGCGTGCTTCGAGTTCGTTGATGGCTTTCCGGGTCTCGGCGGCCTGGCCCGTCTCCATCACGGAGAGAGAAATCAAAAGGACCAGCAGGCCGGTGAGCAGCACGGCAATGCCCGCCGAAGCCGCCAGGACCGGCCGCGTGCGCTGGAAGGGTTCAGTGGCCAGATTGATCGGGATCTTCAACCTCACGCAACCTCCTCAATTCTTTCCAGGCAGCCCAGCAGGCCGGCGTCGTGAGGACGCGGGACGCCGAAGCGCGAGCGCAACGGTTCGATTGCCGGGCCGTCGCCATTGCCCAATTCCTGACTCAAAGGCCCGGCAAGAGAACCCGGAGCGCAAAGCAGCACTTTTTCGGGTTTGGCTTCGAGCTGGTCCTCAATATAGGCGAAAGTCGGGAAGAGGTGGGAGGCGATCTCGGCGGCGCTTCCGTCCGCCACCTCCAGGGTGCGAAGCAGCTTCAAAGTGCCGTCCCGCGTGACAGCGAGCGTCAGCGTGTGTCCGCTGACTTTCACCAGCACGGAGACGCCGGCGTCCTTCACCAATTCCAGCGCGCACAACGCAGAGGTGGTCACCAGTCCGGGATGGAAACCGGCCGCTCTGAACGGCGCCTCGTATCGCGCGAGAATTTCAAGCGGCGTCACGGCGACCACCACGTCCCGGCTCTTGCCGTGTGCTCCGTTGGGCTGCGGGTAATAGCTGACACAGGCCGAGTCGAGATCGAACGGCAGGCTTTTCTTTATCCGGAACTTTACGAGCGAGAGCTGCTGAGCGGGGTCCGAGGGGAATGCATCGAAATCGAGAACAGAGACGCGCACGCTGAAATCGGGCAGAATCAGCACGGCGCGCTGGGGCTTTTTTTCATTCTGGGGCGCGAGCTCCTTCACCTTCGCCAGCAGCACGTCCGGGCGAAGCACGTTATCGCGGACAGGCGAGACCGCAATCACGTCCGGCTCGAGCGGCTGAAACCCGATCTGCGGCGGGCGGCCGTTTCGAGCCGCAGCGATTCCGGCCGCGGACAGTTCGAAAACGTACCGCGGCGGCGGGTCCTGGATGAGTCTCGCGATGAAAGAAGGCAACCGCATATGTCTTCCGTCAACCCTCGATGAAGGTGACCTTGTTGATCTCCCTCAGGGTGGTAATTCCGGCCCGCGCTTTGTCCAGCGCGCACTCGCGCAGGAACGTCATTCCCTCCTCACGGGCCACCCGCTTGATTTCCGACGTGGGCCGCTTGTCGAGAATCATTTCGCGGATGCGTTCGCTCAGATCGAGCAGTTCGGTAATCGCGGTCCGCCCGCGGAAACCGGTGCCGCCGCATTCAAAGCAACCCTCGCCTTCATAGAGGGGAACGTCGCGCCACTTCTCCGGATCGAGGCCGCTTTCGATGAGGTACGCGTCGGTGTAGTGCGCTCGGCGCTTGCAATGCTCGCAGATCACGCGGACAAGCCGCTGCGCCAGAATGCAGTTGAGCGCCGAAACGAAGTTGTACGGCTCGACGCCCATGTTCAGGAAACGTCCCAGCACGTCGAACACATTGTTCGCGTGGACGGTGGTGAAAACCAGGTGGCCGGTGAGCGCGGCGTTGATGGCGATCTGGGCGGTTTCCTGGTCGCGGATTTCGCCGACCATGATTTTGTCGGGGTCGTGCCGCAAAATTGAGCGCAGCCCGCGCGCGAAGGTGAGGCCCTTCTTTTCGTTCACCGGAATCTGGGTGATGCCCTTCACCTGGTATTCGACCGGGTCTTCGATCGTGATGATCTTGTCTTCGTCGTTCTTGATCTCGCTCAGCGCGGCGTAAAGCGTGGTAGTCTTGCCCGATCCGGTGGGGCCGGTGACGAGCACCATCCCGTAAGGCTCCTTGATGTACCGCCGGAACTTGGCCAGGTCGCTTTCCGGAAACCCGACCACATCGAGGGTGAGCTTGGCGAACTTTTCGCTCATCGACTCCTTGTCGAGCACGCGGAGCACGGCGTCCTCGCCGTGTATGGTGGGCATGATCGACACGCGGAAGTCGATAAGCCGGTTCTTGTAGCGGACGCGAAAGCGGCCATCCTGGGGCACGCGGCGCTCGGCGATGTCGAGTTCCGACATGACCTTGATGCGCGAAAGGATGGTGGAGTGCCACTCCTTGGCGATGGGCGGCATGGCATAGTGCAGCACGCCATCGATGCGGTACTTGATGGCTACTTCGGTGTCGCGCGTTTCGATATGTATGTCCGATGCGCGGCGCTCAAGCGCGTTAAAGATGGTGGTATCGACCAGGCGGATGACGGGAGCGATGTCGCTCTCAGCCCCGGTCAGGCGGTCGATGGAAAGCGTTTCCTCGGCGTTCTCCTCATCGGCGACGACATCGAGCGTGAAGCTTTCGGTGACCTCCTCGAGCACGCGCTGCGACTGCTCGGTTTTCTTCAGCAGGTCGGAGATCTGCGACAGCGACGCCACCTTCACGCGCAGCTTCTTCTGCAGCAGGATGGTGAGTTCGTCGATGAGATTGAGGTTCCGCGGGTCGGCCAGCGCGATTTCGAGCGTCCCGTTCTCCGCGCGCAGCGGGACGAAGTTGTACCGGAACATCAGTTCCACGGGTATCGAGCGGAACAGGTCGTGGTCGATGTGCCCTTCCCGGAGATCGACATACTCGTAGCGGTAACGGCGCGCCAGTTCCTGAGCCTGCAAGGCCTCCTGAGCTGGATCCGCGATTTTCGAACGTTCCGTGGTGGCCAATGTCTACTCCTTATCCCAAAGTGTCCGCGAGCGAAAAGATCGGCAGATATAGGGCCACGAGTACGAACGCCACAAAGACGCCCATAAAAATCATGATTGCCGGCTCGATGAGCGAGAGGGCCGCCTGCATGCGCGTATTGACGTCGTCCTCATAAAACTCCGCCACGCTGGAAAGCATCGAGGGCAAGGCTCCGGTCGATTCACCCACCTCGATCATCTCGATGCAAAGAGTGGGAAACAGTTTGGTCGAGGACAGGGCCGTGGAAAGCGACTGCCCCTCCTTCACGAGCTTTTGAGCCTGTTCCAGCGCTATCTTCAGCAGGCTGGCGCCGATCGACTGCGCCGCCGTTTCCAGCGCCTGCACCAGCGGAATGCCGCCGGTCAGCAGCGTGCTCAGCACGCGCGAAAACTGCGCGACCTGGTACTTCAGCCAGATCTCGCCGAATATGGGCGTGGCCATCTTCATGCGGTCGACCTTCGTGCGGGCGGCTTCGCTCCGCGACCACAGACGAAAGATGACCAGGCCCGCGATAAGCGCCAGGAAGGCGGCCAAAACATAGTTCCGCGCCGTAGTGCCGACGGCAATCAGGATGAGGGTCATCTGCGGCAGCCGCGCCTCCATGCTGCTGTAAAGCTGGGCGAAATTGGGCACTACGTAGGTGATCAGAAATACGATCAACCCGAAAACCAGCACCAGCAGCACCGAGGGGTAGATCAGCGACACAAGAACCTTCTTCCGCACCGCCAGCGCCATTTTCTGATAGGCGATAAAGCGCTCCAGCACCTCGGACAAGCTGCCGCTCTTCTCCCCCGCCATGATCGAGGTGACGTAGGCGGGCGGAAAGACCCCCTGGTTGCGGAACGCCTCGGAAAGCTGCACCCCGTTTTTCACGTCGTCGCGGACGGCCTGGATATAGCGGCGGAGTTTGGCATCGGAAAGGCGGTCGGCGAGCAGATCCAGTCCCTTGAGAATCGGCAACCCGGCGCGGACGAGAGTCACAAACTGCTGGTTGAAAATCAGGAACTTTTCTAAATTGACCTTCTTGCGGGGGGCACGGATGGCCGGCGAGAGCGTGCCGATTCCGCCGCGCGGCCGCACGGAATAGATCAGGTAGCCTTGCTGTGCAAAGCGCTCGCGAACCTCCTCCTCGGAGGCGCCGGTAGCCACCTGCTGGTGCAATTCGCCCCGGCTATCGGCGTATTTCAGGACCCACTCCGCCATGGCCGCGCCCTACTGGTCCCTCTCCACGATTTCAGCGCCCTCGGGCGCGGTGAACTTGAACAGCGAGTCCTTGAGCGGCGGGTTCAGCTTTTCGTTCTCGAAACGGAACTGCATGATCGAGTTGTCCTGCCCAATGATCTCCAGCTCGCGAATCTCGTAATCCGGCCCCACGCGGAACTCCACCTGCGTGAAGGTGGCGTTTTCCGATTTCGGTTCGGCGATGATCGACAATGACTCGCCGTCCTGCCGCAACACAAACCTCTTGAAATCCCGCCGGAAATCCAGTTTTCCCAGCAAAAAGGCTAGCGGAGCGCGCAAATCGTCGCTTTCCTTTACTTTAGACTTTTCCACACGGTTGTTGGCGGGCGTATAGAGGTAGATGTACTTGCCGTCGCTGATGAAGAGCTTGCCCTTGGGCACGGAATATTCCCAGCGCATCCGGCCAGGTTTCCGCAGATAAAGCTCTCCCGATTCGGTCCTGGCCGCGCGCCTCGGAGCGTCGGTGACTTGCTGGAACGACACTTCGAGCGTCCGGGCCCGGTTATACCGGTTCTCGACGCCTTTAAGAATCTCAGAGATGTCGGGGGTTCCGGCCCACGCCGACACGGCGAGCAGGCAGACCCCAATCGCAAATCGGGTCACATAGGATTGACGTGCCCGTGGCCAGAATCGTGTAGCCAAAAAGCCCGGGCCGGGGCCATCCGGCAACTTATTGACCAGGCAGGCACTTAAATCTTCAAGGGCGCCCATATGCTGCATTATGCACGCATTAGGGCGGCGTAATGCGAGCGGTCAAGCCGGCGTCACGGTGATCCGCCGGGTGTCGTCGATCGCCTCCAGGCGGATCTCTATGCGGTTGGGGGGCCACAGATTCGGGAAGCGCTCGCCCCATTCCACGAGGATTACGGCGTCGCGGTCCAGAAGCTCGTCCAGGCCCAGGGAGCGAACCTCGCGCTCTTCATCGATGCGGTAGAGATCGACGTGATAGACGCGGTCGCCGTATTCGTGAATCAGCGTGAAGGTGGGGCTGGAGACTTCCTCGGGCGCGGCCGCGCCCAGGCCTTTCACGATGCCCTTGGCGAGGGTGGTCTTGCCCGCCCCCAGGTTGCCAATCAACAGGATGAGAGCGTGGCTGGGCAGGCCCCGGCCGATCTCTTCCCCCACCGCGATGGTTTCGTCCTCGGAGTAAGTCTCAAACACACGCATTGATCGCCGCAGGGTAGAAGCGTAGCAGGTCGGTTGCGATCAGGCTCTTTTCGCCCCATTCGGCGGCGCCGAGCTGGCCCGCCATTCCGTGCAGCCAGACCGCTCCGGCCACGGCCCGGTCGCGGTCATTGGGGAACTGCCCGAGGAAGGCCGCGATGGTGCCCGTCAAAATGTCGCCCGTGCCGCCGGAGGCCAGCGCGGGCGTGCCGGTGGGGTTGATCCAGACGCGGCCGTCGGCGAAGGCGATGACCGTGCGGTGGCCCTTGAGGACCAGCGTGACCTGGCGCTCCATAGCGAACGCCCTGGCCACGCCCAGGCGGTCGGCCTGCACCTGAGCGGTTTTCATCCCCGCTAGGCGGCCCATCTCGCCGGGGTGCGGCGTGAGGACCAGGACGCGACCCCTGCCGGAGAACGCGGTCCCGGCAAGAGCATTCAGGCCGTCGGCATCCACGACCATGGGCAAATCGCAGGTCTCCACGATGCGCCGGACCGCTTCGACGGTCTCATTCGCCGTTCCCAGCCCGGGGCCGATCGCCAGCACGGTTTTCCCGGCGGTGATCTTTTCAAACCTGCCGTCGTCAAAAAGGCGGCGCGAGATGGAGCCGGTTTCGGTCTCCGGCAGCGGCTCGGTCATCAGCTCGGGAGCATGGGACGCGATCACGGGGATCGCGGATCCGGCCGAGGCCACCGTAACCAGGCCGGCGCCAGCGCGCAGCGCCGCCATACCGCTCATAGCCGCCGCGCCTGTCTTTCCGCGCGAGCCGGCAACGATCAGCACGTGGCCGAAGTCGCCCTTGTGGGAGGACAAGGCGCGCGGGCGGAACAGCGGGGCCAGCATTGCCGGCTCCACGAGGGAAAGGTAAATCGAATCGTCATCCTCGTAGAGCGACGGGGGGCTGCCGATCGCAGCGACCCGCAGTTCCCCCACCCGCTCGCAGTTTGGCGGAAGCACCTGGCCGATTTTCGGAGCGGTGAAGGTCACGGTGTAATCGGCGCGGACGGTCTCGCCCTGCGTGTTCGCCGTGTCGCTTTCCACGCCCGAGGGGATATCGACCGCCACAATTTTGGCAAGCGGAAAGCCGGAGTTGATCTCGCGAACCCAATCCAGCATGGGTCCGGTGACGGGACCTCTCAGGCCCGTTCCGAGGAGCGCATCGATTACGAGCGTGGCGTCGCGCATGGCGGGCGTGATCTCGCGAGCCACGGGGCAGCCGCAGACTTCCAGCATGCGATAGTTGGCCAGCGCGTCGCCCTTGAGCTCGGCGGGGTCGCCCGCCAGGACCACATGCAGCGCCTTCGGGCGGAGCCGCGTCCATAGCTGCCGGGCGATCACCATGCCGTCGCCGCCGTTGTTGCCTTTTCCGCAGACAATCACCACGCGCTGCTCCGAGAGCGGCGCGAAGCGCTCCAACAGAAAGTCGACGACGCGGTTGCCCGCGTTTTCCATCAGCACGATGCCCGGTATTCCGAGTTCGATGGTGCGGCGGTCCACTTCGCGCATCTGCGCGGCGGTCAGTACTTTCAAGGCAGTGTCAAATCCTCCTGGCAAGCAGCAGCGTCATATCATCCTGCAACTCCGGCGAGCCGGTCCATTCGCGCACGGAATCCATGATGGCGCAAACGATCTCGCCGGGGTCGCGGCTGGCGTTCTTGATGATGAGATCGGTCAGCCGGTCCTCTCCGTACATCTCTCCAAATTCATTTTCGGGCTCGGTAATCCCGTCTGTGAAGCAGACGAGCAGGTCGCCGGGCTCCAGGCGCACGGCGCTCTCCCCGTACTCCGAGAAGGAAAACGCGCCCACCACCGTGCCGGTGACCTCGAGGCGCTGGGCAACCCCGTTGTGCACCAGAATCGGCGGGATGTGCCCGGCGTTCGTGTAGCGCAGCCATCCGGTCTCGTCATCGTACAGGGCGAAGTAGAACGTGGCGAACTTCTCGGGAGGCGTGTAGGTGAAGAGCTGCTGGTTGAGGCGGGAAACCAGCGCGGCGGTGGACAGCGGGGCCGCCGGTCCGCCATTGCCCGCGACGGCAGCCATTTCGCGCCCGGCCCGCAACTGCGTTCGCATGGTGGATTGCACCGTCGCCATCAGCAGGGCGGCGGAGATTCCCTTCCCCGCCACGTCGCCGATCGCCAGGGCGATCTGCCGGTTCCCGAGATTGAGATAGTCGTAGTAATCCCCCGAGACCAGCCGCGCCGGATTGCAGGCCGCGGTGATCCGGATAGATTGCGACTCCGGAGTGCACTTCGGGAAGAGCTGATTCTGAACCTCGCGGGCGATCTCGATCTCCGATTGCAGGCGCTCTTTCTCCTTGGCGACTTCGACGAGGCGCTCGAGGTTCTCGGTCATGCGGTTGAAGGAATCACCCAGTTCGGCAAGCTGATCGTTGCCGCGGACCTCGATTCGGTGAGAAAAGTCGCCCTCGCGCACGCGCTGCGTCCCTTCGTACAAGCCATGCACGGCGCTGGTGATCGAGCGCGTCAGCCGTATCCCGATGATAACCGAAATCAACTCGACCACCAGGAAGAGGACGGCGAAAAAAGAAAAGAGCCAGCCCGATGCCGATGCCGCCGTAAAGCCTTTCCGCCACTCCCCCCGCTCGCCGAAAATCGTGCGGAGCACGGCCGAATAGCGCGTGAGTACGCGCAAGGCGACGTTTTGAGTGCGGCCGGGCTCATCCCAGATGGAAACCGCGATCGGCACCATATGGGAGACCTCGAAATCAAACGCGCTCACGGGAGGCGGAACGGCGTTTAAATCCGGCGGGACAAGAATCCGGTTCGCTTCGAAATCGCGGACCGCGACCTGGCCGATCCCCGGCACAAGCGCGGTAAGACTTTCCTGGGTGACCGGGACAAGCACCGTAACCTTAACGTTCTCGTGAACCGCATGCACCCAGACATAGAGCGCGCCGTCTCTCAAAACGAGGCCCCTGGCGGTATCCCATTGCGCGGGTGGCGCCTGGATGGCGGCGTTCTCCGGGTAACGCCACTCGCGGCCGTCCTGAATCAATAGCTCAAAACCGGGGAAGCGCTCCCGGAAGTAGGGGGCGAACCAGCGGGCGCGCTCGTAGCGCTGGGCGGGCGGGGTCCAAGCCAGGCCGATCGCCGGCTCAAACAGTGTGTTGGAGCGTTTCTCGAGCTCCGTGGTCACCAGGTAGGCGGCGATCTGGCCGGTGAACATGCCCGCGCCGATCCAGACCAGTATCGCCATGAGCGTGATCGGCACGACGGCGATAAACAGGTAAGCGACAATCAGCCGGTAGCGCAGCCGCCAGATGAGTTTCTTGACGCCGATGGCGGCCCAGCGGATCGCCACCGCCACTCCCGCAACGAACGCCAGAAAGGCCAGCAGCAACTCGGCGCCGCCGCCCGGCATCGCGAACCTGGCAGCCACCGCCAGCGCCAGCAGCGCAAGGAAGGTTTTTTCGAGCCAGCCCAGCCTCCTCAGCGCCGTTTTGAGCCGCAGAGCCATACGCGTTTACAGTCAGCCCCAGAGTCGAGAACGGCCTGTGCCGGGCAGTTCCGCGACGAGCGGTATTTTAGCATTCGGGGAACTGCCTCATTCCGGACGGTCGGAGGTGCCGGTCCTTTCCTGTAATACCTTGCCGCTCGAATCCGGATCGGATTCGAACTCGAAAACATGGCCGCCGGCGCGGGCGATGAGACGTCCCGGGCCGAGGGGTTTGCCCTCGGTGTTGAAGAAAACCGCGCCGTCGGTGGATTCACCGGGCTTGAGTTTCGTGGCGACCAGCGCGATGGCGGACGCCGCCGCGGCTGCCCTTAGCCTGGGCGAGCCCAGCTCGGCGAGCGCGGATTGGCGGCGCTGCTCGTACCCGTTTGTCGAACGAAAACGGCTGACGCCATAAAGCCCCGCCTCATAGGTGGTAATCAGCTTGATTACGTCATTGCGGCTGGCGTTCGCGAGCAGTTGACCTACCACGGTGCGAGCAGGCGTGGCCTGCATAACGGTTCCATCGGCGCGGTGGAAGCTGAAATCCTCGGGCCGGACGGTCTGAACGGACTCTGAGCCGTTCATGATCCCGACCTGGATGATCGAGTAGTTGCGCAACTGGGCGGGCAGGTGGGCAAACATGACGGTAAAGCCATCCTGGCTGCGCGTCTGATATTTCAATCCGCCCGATTCGAAATGGATGACCTGCGCGCGCAAACCACAGACGGCAAACGCCGCCATGGCCGCCAAGGTAAAGGAGCGCAGGCTCATGCTTATCATTATGCTATATTGAGCTGAAAGGGGCTGCGTTTCCAATGCAAAACGCAGGAATTCGTCCAAGCAGGTATGGTCTGCGCGAACATGGCCTGCGGAACTTCAATATTGCCTACTGGAACCTGGGAACAGCACAACTCTTGGAGCGGTCCGTACAGCGCCACGAGGGACTGTTCGCCACCGGAGGGCCCTTCGTCGTACGGACGGGCCAGTTTACCGGGCGTTCTCCGAGAGACAAGTTTATTGTTCGGGACGACGTTACCGAGTCCACGGTGAACTGGGGTCCGGTAAACCAGCCGATGTCGGCAGAACACTTCGACCTGCTGTACAGAAAGATGCTGGCGTACCTCCAGGGCCACGATCTCTTCGTACACGATTGTTTTGCCGGCGCGGATCCCAGGTACACAATGCCCATACGGGTGATTACACAGCGCGCCTGGCATTGCCTGTTCGCGCGGCAACTGTTTATCCGCCCCAACCCGCTGAAGACCGAGGACCACGTCCCCGAATTCACCATCTTCTTCCTGCCGGGCTTTCACGCCGACCCCGCCGAGGACGGCACCAACTCGGAAACCGCCATCGTCATCAACTTCAAAAAGAAGGTGGTGCTGATCGCGGGCACCAGCTATGCCGGGGAGTTGAAAAAGTCCGTCTTCACGGTGCTCAATTACCTCCTGCCCGAGCGCGGCATTCTGCCCATGCACTGTTCGGCCAATATGGGGGCGGACGGCAAAGTAGCGTTGTTCTTCGGGCTTTCCGGCACGGGCAAAACCACGCTATCCGCCGACCCGTCCCGGCGGCTGATCGGCGACGACGAGCACGGCTGGAGCGACGACGGCGTGTTCAATTTCGAGGGCGGGTGCTACGCCAAGACGATCCGGCTCTCCCGCGAGAAGGAACCGCAGATCTGGAACGCCATACGGTTCGGAACCATTCTCGAAAACGTCGTAATCGACACCGAGACGCGGCTTCTGGACTACAACTCCGACGTGCACACCGAGAATACGCGCGCAGCGTTCCGGCTCGCCTTCATGAACAATGCGGTGCTCCCGAGTGTTGCCGGCCATCCCTCGCACGTTGTGTTTCTGACGGCCGATGCCTTCGGCGTGCTGCCGCCGATCGCGCGCATGGACCCGGACCAGGCCATGTACCACTTCTTGAGCGGCTACACGGCAAAAGTGGCGGGTACGGAGCGCGGGCTGGGCAAGGAACCCAAGGCAACGTTCAGCGCTGGGTTCGGCGAGCCGTTTCTGCCGCGCAGCCCGGATGTCTATGCGAAGATGCTCGGCGAACGGATTGCGCGCCACCGGGTATCGTGCTGGCTGGTGAACACGGGATGGAGCGGCGGTCCGTACGGAGTCGGGGAGCGCATTGAGCTCGAGTACACGCGCGCCATGGTGAGCGCGGCGGTAGAGGGGCACTTGGATAATGTGCCCACGAAGCCCGATCCGATTTTCCATGTGCACGTGCCCGAGAACGTTCCGGGCGTTCCGCCGGAGCTGCTGAATCCGCGCGGCATGTGGAAGGACAAGGCGGCCTACGACCGCTTCGCGCTCGAGTTGAGCGCACGTTTTCACGAGAACTTCAAACGCTTTTCGGGCGCTGCCGGCGGCGAGGTGCTTTCGGCCGCTCCGGGTTAGACGGAGTCCTCCTCCGCAACTCGCCGCGGCACGAGGGGCTGGGAAGCGTCCATCGCCTTCAGTTCCTCCTCGGTGACCATCGAGCCTTCCTCGTGATAGTCGGCTTCCACGTTCACCTGCCAGAGGTCGTAGCGCGCGCCCAGAATGTTGCGCGCGGCCAGCATGGCCGTCAGCATTGAGTGGTCCTGGTTGTTGTAGCGGTGCATGCCGTTCCGCCCGACGAGCTGAAGGTTCGGCACCACCCGGAGAAACTCGCGCACGGCGGCAAGGCCGCGGCGGTAAACGCCGTCGTAAATCGGGTAGGCCTTTTCAACCCGGAGGACAGCGCCGTCCACGACGTTTTTCGGATCGACGAGCCCGAGCGTCTCCAGTTCCTTCTTCGCCATCGCGATCAGATCTGCGTCCGGCGTCGTCCAAAGGCCGTCTCCCTCGAAGCAGAAATACTCCAGGCCCAGGCAGCTCATGCCGGGTTCGGGCACCATCTCCGGGCTCCAGTTGCTGTAGTTCTGGATGCGCCCGACAGCGACGTTCGGATCGTGCACGTAAATCCAGTTGTCCGGGAAGAGGTTCGTCCCGCGCACCATGAGGGCGACGGTGAGGAAGTCGCGGTAGTGAAAATCGCCAGCGGCGCGGCGCACGTTTTCGGGAGGTTCGGGGTCCAGGCATTGGATCAACTCGCGGATCGGCATGCTGCTGATGAAGTGATCGCCGGTGTACAGGCGCCCGCCCGCGCGGACAGCTTTCACGCGTCCCGGCTCCCAGTAGATGCGCTCGATGGGCGCGTGAAACACCACGCGGCTTCCGCGCGCTTCCACGATCTCTTTCGTCTTCGTCCACATCATTCCCGGCCCGCGGCGCGGGTATTCGAACTCGTGGATCAGAGTCTTGATGACTTCCTGCTTGCTCTGCCTGCGCTTCGGCCGCAGCGCGTTCCAGATCACCGACGTAAACGAAAGTCCCCGGATGCGCTGTGCCGCCCACTCGGCCTGAATCTCGCGGCAGGGAATCCCCCAGACTTTTTCGGTGTAGGTTTTGAAAAATGTTTTGAACAGCCGCTTACCGAAACGGTTTGAAACCCATGCCTCGAGGTTTTCCTCGGGCTTTTCCGGAAACAGCCTTGCCCGGATATAGCTCAAGCCGCACAAGAACGATTCGAAGATGCCCAGGCCCATCAGCGCATTCACGGGCTCGAGGGGGTAGTGGAAGAATTTGGACTTGTAGTAGATGCGCGATAGCCGGGGACGCTTGATGAAATCGGGTCCCAGCACCTCGTGCCACATACGGTCCACCAGCGACACCTTGGTGAAGAACCGGTGTCCGCCGATGTCGAACAGGTAGCCCTTGTAGTCGGCCGTGCGCGATAACCCGCCCACCACGGAATCCTTCTCCAGCACGACGCTGCGAACGGAGTTTTTCGAGAGTTCGTAGGCGGCAGTCAGTCCCGCCGGACCGGCCCCAATGATCACAACAGGATACTGCTCGCATTCGGGATTTTGTTCGTGCACGTGTGGCAGCATACCTCCCCAGATGGTACACCGGATCCGCCGGCCCCCTGATTTCCCGGCGGTGAATGCTTTGATTTTAGCATCCAGAGCAGGCCGCCCGTGAGCGGACTTGCCCTTCACCGCGCGGCGGCGCGAGCTTGATTGACTTCCCCTCCGGTGTTTGATGTAATCTTCTCCGCCATGAAATTCGGGGTGAACGCCTTTATCTGGACGGCGAATTTCCGGCGCGAGAATCTTTCGCTGCTGCCCATCATCAAGGAATGCGGTTTCGACGGAATCGAAATCCCGTTTTTCCAGCGCAGCGAATTCGACGCCGCGGACATCCGCAAGGGACTCGAAGAGAACGGTCTGGAGTGCACCGTTTGCTCGGTGATGCCGGAGGGCCTGACGATTTTCAGCGAGGATGCCTCCGTGCGACGGAAAGCTCTCGGGCATCTGGAAGACCTGGTCAAGGCGGCTGCCGAAGTCGGCTCGAAGCTGGTTGCCGGGCCGATGTACTCCCCGGTAGGTTTTCTGCCTGGCCGGCGCCGCACCGCCGATGAATGGGCGCGCGCGGTGGAAAGCTATCAGGCGCTGGCACCCACGCTGGCCAGCTACGGCGTCACCCTGGCCATCGAACCGCTGAACCGCTTCGAAACCTTTTTCCTGAACACAGCCGCGGACGCTGCCGCGCTCTGCGCCGAGGTCAATCATCCCAACATCGGCGTGCTGATCGATACTTTCCACGCCAACATCGAGGAGAAAAGCATTCCGGCCGCGTACCGGACGGCCGGCCGCTGGTTGAAGCACGTGCACACCTGCGAGAACGATCGCGGAACCCCGGGCACGGGGCACGTGGACTGGCCCGGCGTTTTTGACGCCTTGCGCGAAGTACAATACGACGGCTGGCTGACGATCGAGAGCTTTGGGTTCGCGCTCGGCGGCATCTCCGCCGCAGCCTCGATCTGGCGCGATATCGAGCCGTCCCCCGAGTCCATCGCCTTCGACGGCGTTCGCTTCCTCAAGCAGAGGCTTGCCATGGCGGCTGCAAAATAGAAGGTGTATGAAGGTACTGGCCTGCTTCTTACTCACCGCCGCGATGGCCGTCTGCGCGGAGCCTGGTTTCACGCCGCTGTTCGACGGCAAGACGCTTAAGGGCTGGACGCTGGTGGGTGGCCGCGGTCCTGGCTACATCGTGGAAGACGGCAAGATCGTCTGCCCGGCCGACGGCGGCGGCAACCTGTTCACCGAACGCGAATACGCCAACTTCATCTTCCGTTTTGAATTCAGAATGGAGCCGGGAGGCAACAACGGCATCGGCATCCGCGCGCCGCTCAAAGGCGACGCCGCATATCAGGGGATGGAAATCCAGATCCTCGACGACCAGCACCCCAAGTACAAGAGCTGGATCAAGCCCGAACAGCACCACGGCTCGGTTTACGGCCTCATCCCGGCGCGCACCGGTTTCCTGAAGCCGGCCGGCGAATGGAATGAGGAAGAGATTACGGCGGACGGCCGCCGGATCACCGTGAAGCTCAACGGTGTCATCATTCTCGACGCCAACCTGGACATCATCAAGGAACCCGAACTGCTGAAGCGCCATCCCGGAGTCTTGCGCACCTCCGGCCACATCGGCTTTCTCGGCCACGGCACCCGGGTGGAGTTCCGCAACATACGCATCAAGACGCTGCCCTGATCCGGGCGGATTGGCACGCCGCATGCTCAGACGCAAAGTAGGGTGGCCGTTTCTCGTGTGCGCGGAAAGACCCGGGCGCTGATTGTGGCTGTAATCGCGCTCGAGGTTTTCGGCAACTTCTTTCTGAGTCTGGGGATGCGCGACGTAGGCCGGCTGGTGGTTCTCTCGCCGCTGCCCTATCTGATGGCGCTGCTCAATCCGTGGGTGGCGTTTGGGTGCACGCTGCTGGCCGGCTGGATCGCCCTGCACCTGGTTCTGCTCAGCCGCGCCGACCTGAGCTACGTTCTGCCTGTCACCGCGATTTCCTATGTGTTTACGGCGCTCATGGGCGATGTTTTTCTGCGGGAGGCGGTATCGGCCTCGCGCTGGCTGGGAGTCGCCTTGATCACGGCGGGCGTGATGGCGGTGTCGCGGACCCGGCCGCGGACCACTCCGAGGATCCGCCGCGGCGGGCTGATCCATCCCGCATCGGGAGCCGATTGATCCATGAAATGGGTGCTCGTCGGGATGATCGTCGTCTCCAACACGGTCGGAGACATCCTCTGCACCTATGGGATGAAGCGCCGGGGCGAGGTCGACGACTTCCGGCCGACGGCCCTTGGCAGGTTGTTTGCCGAGATCAGCCGCGACCGCTACATCATCGGGGGATTCGTTGCGCTGGCGGCCGGCTTCTTCGCGCTTATGGCGCTGCTCTCGATAGCCGAACTCAGCTTCGCCATCCCGGCGACGGCGGCCAGCTACGTGGTGGAAACCATGCTTGCGAAAGCGATCCTGAAGGAGCGGGTGAACTGGGTCCGGTGGGCGGGCGTTTCGCTGGTGGCCTGCGGGGTTGCGCTCATCGCGTTCTGATTCCGCGGAAAAGTAAAAGTTCCGGCGGCTCTGCCGATATGTCGTCATGGACCAATCGTGGAGACGCTGAACCCATCCAAGACTTTTGACGTTACAGCCTTGCTCGACCGGCTCGGGGGCGACTGGGAGTTCCTGAAAGAAATCGCGGGCGTGTTCCTCGATGACTGCCCCAAACTGCTGGCCGATATCCATGAAGCCGTGCTCAACCGCGATTCCGAGCGGCTGGCGCACGCGGCTCACACGTTGAAAGGGGCGGTGTCGAATTTCGGCGCCGAATCCGCGCGGCGGGCGGCGCTTCAGCTGGAACAATTGGGAAGAGCAAAGAACCTGGTTCCCGCGACCGAGGCCTATGCGGCTCTGGAGCGCGAACTCGGCAGATTCACCGAAGAGCTCGCCAAGCTTTCCCGGGAGCTTTCGTCCCGTTAATCTTGCGGTTGTCCAGACCCTTCGCGGTTTTCCGCGCCCCTCGCTGAAATTTCCGTGTAAAAAATTCCGCTGGGCGTACACAACTTCTGCGGAGCGGGTCTGCTATAGTAAGAAGTTCCTCAACGTATGACGGCCTCACCGTTGGAAATCGTGTGCGCCCACAGTCCGGATTCAGACGATGCGTATATGTTCTATGCGCTCGCGACGAAGAAAATCCGGTCGCGCCTGGTCTCGTTCCGGCATGTCCTCGAAGAAATCGAGGTGCTCAATCGCAAGGCGCATGAAGGCTGTTACGCCCTGACCGCGATCTCGTACCACGCCTACCCGTATGTAGCGGACAAATATGTCCTGATGGCGAGCGGTTCGAGCGTCGGGGACGGTTACGGCCCGATGCTGGTATCGTCGCGGCCGCTGGCTCCGGAAGAGATCAAGGGGAAGAGGATCGCCGTTCCCGGCAAGCTCACCACGGCTTACCTGGCGCTGCAGATCTGCGAGCCCGATTTTGAAGCGCTGGTCGTTCCCTTCGACAAGGTCATCGATGCCGTGGCCGACCAAACGGCCGACCTGGGCCTGGTGATCCATGAGGGGCAATTGACTTATGTCAAAGGGGGCTTCCACAAGGTGCTCGATCTCGGGGCGTGGTGGAAGGCCCAGTTTGACCTGCCTCTGCCGCTCGGCGCCAACGCGCTGCTGCGGTCGCTTTCGCCCGAAGTGAGGACCGAGTGCTGCCGCCTGATGCGGGAGAGCATTCAGTACGCGCTCGACAATCACGAGGAAGCGCTGAATTACGCCATGCAGTTTGCCCGCGACATGGATACGCGGCTGGCGGAAAGATTCATTGGCATGTACGTCAACCACTACACGGTGGACGGCGGCGAACTCATCCCCCGGGCGGTGCAGAAACTCTTCGATTTGGGATTCGAGCGCGGCCTGATTCCGTTCCGCGCTACCGCCGAATTCATTCGCTAGCGCCCGCTTCACGCATTCAGCCGCGTCCCGATACCGGTGACGGGCCCGCAGCATGTCCAAGGCCATAGCCTGCCATAATTGAGCTATGGTTGATTGTGCAATTTGGCCGCGCCCTTCGGCCGGTTGGCTAAGGTTCGCGCAGGCCGCGCTAGCAGCTTGCGCGCTCGCTTCTTCGTGCCTGAGCCTTTACGGGCAGGCTCCGCAAGAATCCGACCCTAAAGAGCGTGTCAAAATCGCGCGTGAACTGGGAAAACAAGGTTCCGAGGCGATTGCCCGGCTCCAACCGATGCTCTCCGACCCCGTCGCCGAGGTCCGGATTGAAGCGGTCAAGTCGATCGTCAAGATCGGTACGCAGGCCAGCCTCGACCCCTTGATCCAGGCCACCCGCGATAACGATCCTGAAGTACAAATCCGGGCCACCGACGGCCTGGTGAACTTCTACTATCCCGGCTATGTGGAACAGGGGCTGAGCGCGTCGCTCCGGCGCGTGAGCAACTTTTTCAAACAGACATTCACCCAAGGCCCCGATGTCGTCATTCCGCCTTACGTGAAAGTGCGGCCGGAAGTGATCGAAGCGCTCGGCAAACTTGCGCGCGGAGGAGTGAACATGACGGTGCGGGCCAATGCCGCGCACGCCATCGGAATCCTTCGCGGGCAGGCTGCTCTCCCCGATCTCTACGAGGCCCTGCGCTCAAAAGACGATGTGGTGATGTACGAAAGCCTGTACGCCATCCAGAAGATCCGCGACCCGAGCGCCGCTCCCCACATCGCCTATCTCCTCCGCGACCTGGATGAAAAAGTGCAGATTGCGGCTATCGAAACAACGGGACTGCTGCGCAACCAGGAGGCGCTGCCGGAGCTGCGGCGGGTGCTGGCCGACCCGCGGAGCAAGAAGGTGGCCCGCGCCGCGCTGACGGCCATTGCGATGATCCCGAACCAGGAAAACCACTCGCTCTTCCTCAAGTACCTGGAAGATAGGGACGAGCATATGCGCGCCGCCGCCGCCGAGGGCCTTGCCCGCCTGAAAAACGCCGAAGACATGGCAACGCTCGACAAGGCATTCAACGGGGAACAGAAAATGCCGGCGCGGCTTGCCGCCGCCTTTGCGCTGGTGATGCTCGGGAGAAACGAAATTACGGAATTCAGCCCGCTGCAGTACCTGATCAACAGCCTGAACAGCACCGCGTGGCGCGGGGTCGGCCGGGCTTATCTGATCGAGGCGGCCCGCGAGGTCAAGGTGCGCCGTACCCTGGAGGAGGCCACGCAGCGCGCAACCCGGGATGAGAAGATTGAACTCGCGCTGATTCTTTCGCGCAGCGGCGACAAGGATACGCTGCCGTGGCTGGAAAAACTCAGCCGTGACCCGGACACCAGGGTCGCTCAGGCGGCGCTGGATGCCTCGCGCACGCTGAAATCACAACTCTGAGGAAGGCGCCGCACACGACAACGGCGCTGCACGCCTTCGGGCGCCAGCGCCGTCTGCAAAAACCTTTGGGGAATACGCCTACTTGGCCTTGCGCTGCTTCTGCTGGCCGACACGAACCTTGAAGTGCTGCTGCTTGGCTTCCTGGAAAGCCTTGTGATCGTGCCGCGCGACGGCGTCAGCCAGGTAAGCGTTCACGTCCGCTTCCTTCGGCACCACGGCCATCAGCGTGAAATTCTCGTTGCAGACCGGGCAAAAGGGCCGGAATCGCTTTACATTCGGAATCGCCATACTTTCATCATGCTAGCACGGGGGCGATCTGGCCGGCAGCCGGGGACGGCAGCCTCAATTACGCCTCCCCGAATCCCTCCGTAAGCGGCGCGTCTTTCGGGGAGACCGGCACAGCGCTGGAAGCATCCACGTGACTGCTAAGATCAGAGTCTGACCAAAACGGTGCTTCGCCAATAAGGAACTGAGATGAACGCCGCCAGACACTCTCTCGTTCGCAAAAGACAGATCACCGGCGCGGTCCGGCTGGCCCTGATCCTGTTGCTGGCCGGCTTTGTGCCTGCCACCGGCGGCCCCATCCCCGTTATTCTCGATACCGACATCGGCGACGATATCGATGACGCGCTGGCGCTGGCTTTTGCGCTCCGGTCGCCGGAACTGGACGTTCGGGCGGTGATCACGGTCTTTCAGAACCGCGAAGGCCGCGCCGACCTGGCCTGGAGAATATTGAAGCGCTACGGCCGTACCGGCATTCTCATCGGCATGGGCGCCGAAAAGCCCCTGCTTGCGCCCCCGCGCACCGGGCCTGTGCTCCAGACCCAGTTTCCAACTCCGGATGAGCGCATGCCCGACTCCCAGCGCCGCAACGGGATCCAATTGCTGATCGACACCTGCCTGAAGTCGCCCGGCAAGGTCACTGTGGTGGCCTACGGGCCGCTCACCAACATCGCTCTTGCGCTGCGGGCCGAGCCGCGCATCAAAGACAAGATCGAACACCTGGTCGTGATGAATGGCCGCTTCTTCAGTCCGGGGACCGAGTACAACACGACGTGCGACCCGGAGGCCGCCGCCATCGTATTCGATTCCGGTATTCCGATCACCGCGGTGGGCCTCGATGTCACCATGCAGTGCGAGCTCGAACCTGCGGACATGGCCCGGATGGAGCGCGCCGAAGGGCCGGCGAAGTTCATCCGCGACCTGGTGGATTTCTGGTACCGGGGGCATCCCGAGCCCAAGCACCGCCCCATCCTCCACGATCCCCTCGCCGTCGCAGTTGTGTTCCAGCCCGGCCTGATTCGCACCGAAACCGGCCGTGTGGTTGTGGAAACGCGCGGGCAGCCCGGCAGGACTTATGGCATGACGCTCTTTCGCCCGGACCCCAAGGGAACCACGCGTGTCGCCGCGGCGGTCGAAGCGCGGCGCTTCATGGACCTGTTCATGGATCGCGTTTTCTAAAACAGACTGGCAATCCCGGCCTTGCCCAGCACGTAGACAACCCACGGAATGATCACGACGACCAGGCCCTTGGTCAGGCTCATTCCCACCGATACCTTGGAGATTCCCAGGCCGAGCAGAAAGATCAGCCAGAAGCTGAGCAGGTCCAGCGACGAGGCGATGCTGTAGAGCGCTTTGGAGACGGAAGCCCTGTCCATGAACAGCGTGGGATTGAGTTTGATCAGGTTTGTCATCTCCGCGCCGCTGGGATCGCCCATCATCAAGATGACGATGAGTCCGCCGGCGCCCGCCACCAGCCCGTAGGCGAACAAGGAATACGCGGTCACCGCCACAACCTTCTTGTAGGTTGTCCCGGCGCTGACGACATGGGCGAGCCCGAAAAACACTCCGGCGACGATAAGCGCCACTAGGGCCGAGGAAATGGGCGCCACGATGCAAGCGCGGACCCTCGCCGCGGGGGAATTCGCTTCCCTCGCCATTTGATCGATTCGCTCCTGCCCCAGTTGTTCCGCAATGCGCGGGCTGGATTCCAGCTGGGCCCGGAGAACAGCGCCCTGATCGACGAGGCTGGTGTTCGCGATGGTCATGACCAGCGTCAGCAGAATATAGGCGATGAAAGGCAGGCGCCAGGAAGCCGTCTTGCCCACGGCGGCGAACAGTTCTTCCGGAGCGTAGAACACCTGCAAGAGTTTCATTGCTCACCCTCCCGGGGGACCAGTATATGCTAGTAACCCATCCCGCGCAGGGTAATTCCCACCAGCGCAAGGGTCAGTCCGATCAAGACCGCCACCGATGTCCAGGCGACGAAATTGTAGAAGCGCGAGTTGGTCCACTTGCCCATCAGCTCCGGTTTATTGACCAGCAAAACCATGAAGATGAGCACGACAGGCAGCAGCACTCCGTTGAGCACCTGGGACCAGAGAATCATTCGGATGAGCGGGAAATCCGGAAGGAGCACCAGGCCCGCGCCGATGACAATCAGCAGCGTGTAGAGCCAGTAGAAGATCGGCGCTTCGCGGAAGCGCTTGTTCACGCCGGCTTCAAAACCCAGGCCCTCGCAGACCGAGTAGGCGGTGGAGAGCGGCAGAATCGAAGCGGCAAACAGCGATGCGTTGAACAGTCCAGCGCCGAACAGTATGTAGGCGTATTCTCCGAAAGGCCGCAGGGCAAGAGCGGCGTCGGCGGCGTCCTCAATTTCCCGCGGGCCGTGCGCCCAGATTCCCTGCGCGCAGGCGACGATGATGAAGAACGCGATGACCGCCATCGCGATGCAGCCGACCACCACCTCAACCCGTGATTCCTTGTACTCTTTCTCCGATACCCCTTTCTCGACTACGGCCGCCTGGAGGTAGAACATCATCCAGGGCGCGATCGATGTGCCCACCATTCCAATCAGCATGGCGAGATAGCCGGGGTGCAGCATCAACTGCGGGTGGATGCTGTTGATCAGGGCTTCCTTCCAGTCGGGTTCAATCATCAGCGCCGAGGCGATATAGGACACATAAACCACGCACGCGCCGAGAAAGATTTTTTCCACGCTGCGGTAAGTCCCTCTCACTACGAGAAGCCAGACGGCCGCCGCGCCGAGCGGCACCGAAATATAGCGGCTGACTCCGAACAGACTCAGCGAACTCGCAACGCCGGCGAAATTCGCCATCACGTTGGAGAGGTTCGTCAGCACCAGGAGCACCATCAGCAGGAAGGTTTTTCTGAGGCCGAATTCTTCCCGGATGAGGTCGGAGAGACCTTTGCCCGTGACGGCGCCCATGCGGGCGTTCATCTCCTGCGTCACAACCAGAAGGACGGTGATCGGCAGCAGCGTCCACAGGGGCAGGTAGCCGAACATCGCGCCGGCCTGCGAGTAGGTGAAGATTCCGCCGGCGTCGTTGTCGACCATTGCGGTGACAAAGCCCGGCCCGATCACCGCGAAAAACACCCCGATGTGGTATCGGAAACGCTTCAGGATCCTCATCGCCGCTCACTTCTGCCGCAAAACCGAGATGATGTCGTCCGCGGTGATGATTCCCACCAGGTTGTCCTCCTCATCCACCACAGGCAAGGTCAGGATGTTGTATTTGTCGAAGATTTCCGTGACGCGGTCCCGCTTTTCGCGGACGGTCACTTTGATGAGAGTGCCCGCTGCAAGCTCGGCGACCGGGGTCTCGCTGCCGGCCACGAAAAGCCGGCCTATCGGAACCGCTCCCGCCAGTTTACCTTCCTCGTCCACCAAAAACAGGGTGTTCAGATTCTCCAGCAGATCCTCGGCGCCGCGGATCGCTTCCATGGCGTCGGCGACGGTGGCCCGCTGGTGCAGCGCGACGTACTCCGTGTTCATCATGCCGCCGGCGGTGTCCTCGTCGTACTCGAGCAACTCGCGGACCTCGGTCTTCGGCTCCACGTCCATCTCCCCCAGAATTCCCTCCGAGGTCTCCTCTTCCAGTTCGGCCAGCACGTCCGCCGCCTGATCCGGCGCCATCTCCTCTATGATTTCGGCAGCCTTCCCGGTCGCCAGGGATTCCAGAATGCTGGCTTGCATCCTCGGCTCCACCTCCGAGAGCGTCTCGGCTGCGACTTCGCTGTCGATGGCTTCGAAGATGGCTTCCCGCTCCTCGGGGGTGAGTACCTCGACAATGTCGGCGAGGTCGGCCGGGTGCAGGGCTTCCAGCTTCTGGTGAGAGATGTTGAGGCGCAGCCGCCTTTGCGGGTCGGGCTCGATGATGTCGCAAAACTCCCAGCGTATCGAGTTGGGCGCGATCGGCCGCTGGATCGCGCGGATCCATCGCCTGGGAACCCAGCCCTGAAGAAGGCGCCTGAGGAAGCTCCTCAGCCCGACATCGACTTCGAGCACCCGCAAAATCTCGTTCTCGGGCTCTCTGCGGATCTCGAAGGTGACATCGTTGACGCGGACCACCTTCCTCCCGTTCACGTCAATGATCTGCTGATCGAGCAGGTCCCGCGCAATGCGGAGCATGTACTCGTCCTCGTGATACGGGGTGAGGATCTCCTCTCGAAGGTGAACGCCGTCGAGGCTGATCGAACGGATCTGATCCCAGCGCACCGTGAGCCATGTCCACCCGCCGCCGACCAGGTAACGGTCGACCCGGACCGGGTCAATCAGCGGAACCAGGGCAGCGTCTTCGATCCGGCCAATCCGGCGGCCCTTGAGATCGTAGACCTTGAGACCGACGATTTCCGTGAAGTACAGGAAGTCCGCCATCGAAAACGTCCTGGCCCATTGGGCATCCAGAGCGCGCCACGGAGCGTTTTAGACGGCAATTTGGGTGCGCTCTACATGGGATTGAGACCCGCTAGGGTTCATTTCCACTATGGCGCATCGCACGCGCGCGCCGCAACAAAAATGATACCGGAGCAAGTGGAGGACCCGGGCTGGCCGGGTGCTTTCCGCTCCCGGAGCACGGGCGGCAGGCGAGCCGGCTAATCCGTGGCGTAGCAACCCGAGCGGGTTGAACCACCGCGCCTGGATATCTCCTCCGGGCTGCCTAGCTGAGCTGCACCTTGACTGAGCGGAATCCACCCTTTCCCGCATAAGGGGGGCGCTTGAAAGACAGGACGTACTGGTTCCGCAGCCGGTCGAGCAGCGTGCTCAGCGTTGTCCGGCAAGCGCTCGCCGACACCTGCTCTCCCCCCGTGCGGTTGACAACCCACGCCATGCCCAGGGACGGAGCTGCGGGCGGCGTCCGGCTGCGAATTTCGGGCCGCGGCAAAGGCCACGGTAGCCCAATTACGTAGACGCTGCCCCCGACGTTGTCGAGAATCGCGTGATAGACGCCCGCATTGGCTTTGAGAACCTCCTGGGCGGCTTCGTCCGGCGTCAACTGCGAGCCTCTCTCCCGATCATTGGGAGAGACGACGATTGCCCGCCCGGTGCAGGCGTCCAGGAGCTGGAGCCTTTCTGCAGCCTTGGCCAGGGCGTCGAATACCGGCTGCCATGCACTGTGGACCATTGGCCGCGCCTTGTCTCCCGTGAGAAGGTCCAGAATAGGTTTGGGATTGCTGATGAAGTCGCAGAGCCACTGGATGTCGCCGTAGTCGAGCCTCAGCAGCGCCACACGGTCATTCTCGCCCAGGCCGGAGAGGGCCTTGTTCAGATCGTTCCAGAAGGCGCGCTCGCGCACAACCAACAGCGAGCCTCTGTCGGCAACGAGTATGATTTGCAAAGCCCCAAGAGGCTCGCAGGCGGCGATCTCTACCGCTCTACCGTTGTCATAGAGTTATAAATCGGCACGCGAAACCCCCGAATCGGCTCGCCGCCGGGCCCGTTCGTCACAGCCGCTTCCAAAAAGATCATTTCCGCGCCGCACCGGCCGGCGATGGTTTCATCCGGCTGCTGCCCGAACGCACTCACCCAGGCCAAAAGGATGCATAATGTTGGAACGCGCATATCACGCCCGCCTCGCACAGCAACGGACGCGTGCTCGCGTTCGGCGGTTGCACACCCGCGCGGGCTTGCGCTGTGTAATCAGGATTTGTGCCAAAATGTAGGTTCGTCCCACCATGAGTCATCCCGAATTCATCCCAACTGATACCGAGCGCGAACCGCGCATGCTTGCCGAGCCCGGCCCAGAGGCGCCGGCCGGTGAGACCGATGACGTCCAGGCGTCTTCCGCCTCTAATGGAGAGTCGTTTGGAGCCATTCTCTCCGAGTTCGAGGAGTCGCACCGGCGTGCCGCCGAAGGTCAGGGAGAGAGCCGCCAGGGAACGGTGGTCGCCATCTCCTCGGAGTTCGTCTTCGTCGATATCGGATTCAAAACCGAAGGCGTGATCCCGGTAGAGGAGTTCCGCGACGCGTCCGGCAACCTGGACGTCAAGCAAGGCGATCAGCTCGTAGTCTCCATAAAGGGGCGGAACGCCGACGGCTATTACCTGCTGTCTAAGATCAAGGTCGAGCGGCCGAAAGACTGGTCCTCCCTGGAAACTGCGTTCGCCGAAAAGCGGACCATTGCCGGGGTGGTCACGGGCGTCGTCAAGGGCGGGCTGTCGGTGGATGTCGGCGTGCGCGCGTTTCTGCCCGCATCGCGGAGCGGCGTGCGCGAGGCGGCCGCCCTCGAACAGTTGGTCGGCCAGGAAATCACCTGCAAGATCATCAAGCTCGACGTGACGAACGAGGACGTCGTAGTGGACCGCCGCGCGGTGCTCGAAGAGGAAGAGGCCAGGGCCCGCCAGGAGGCGTTCGACGCGCTTCAGGAAGGCGCCGTGGTCCGCGGCACGGTGCGGACGCTGACCGATTTCGGCGCGTTCATAGACTTGGGCGGCGTGGACGGCCTGTTGCACGTCAGCGACATGTCGTGGGGACGCGTCGGCAAGCCTGCCGACGTGCTGGCGGTGGGCGATTCCATCGAAGTCAAGGTCCTCAAGATCGACCGGCAGAGCCGGCGTATTTCGCTGGGAACGAAGCAGCTCCAGCCCGACCCGTGGTCTCTGGCCGCCGAGAAGTACCCGGTGGGCCAGCGCGTGCACGGCAAGGTGACCCGGGTGGCGGACTTCGGCGCGTTCGTTGAACTCGAGCCCGGCGTGGAGGGCCTCATCCGGCTGATCGACCTCACGTGGTCGAAAAAGGCGGTGAAGCCGAAGGACGTCGTCAAGCCCGGCGAACTGGTCGAGGTAGTGGTTCTGAACGTGAATGCCGCGGAGCGCCGCATCGGGCTCGGGCTGAAGCAGGCCCTTGGCGATCCCTGGGACGAAGCCGCGCAGAAATTCCCGGCCGGCGCCATCGTGGAGGGCAAGATCGTCAACATGGCCAAATTCGGCGCATTCGTCGAGCTGGCTGAGGGCGTCGAGGGCATGATCCACGTCGGCGACATCACCGCCGAGAAGCGGATCGATCATCCGCAGGACGTGCTCAAGATCGGGCAGACCGTGCGCGCCGTGGTGCTGGAATTCGATCGCGAAAAGCGCCGGATCCGCCTCGGAATGAAGCAGCTTCAGCCGACTACCGCCGACGAATATATCGCCGAGCACAAGGCCGGGGACATCGTGACGGGGCGTGTTGTCGCCGTCGGGAAGAAGCACGCCGAAGTGGAGCTGGGTGAAGGGCTGAAGGCCCTCTGCACGCTCCCCAAGGAGACGGGCGAGCCCCGGGAGCAGGCGGCTCCGGCGAGCGTGGACGTGTCCTCGCTTTCCGCGATGCTGGCGGCCAAGTGGAAGCACGGCAAGACATTAAACGCCTCGCCGTCCGTGGAGCCGGTGCGGCAGGGACAGGTCCGGAGCTTCCGCATCACCGGGCTCGACCCCGCCCAAAAGCGCATCGAACTCGAACTCGCCTGACCGGCTGCCGCTCCGGCGGCGCACTGTCGGGAATTGCATCATAGCGTTGCAAACAGCCGCACACGGGAAGTCCCCGGTGTGCGCCTGCGCGTTGTTCCGCCTTAAGAAACGGATTGGCCCGCGAGTTGCTTCGCCCGTGCTCCGAATGAGCACAACGTCTTGCGCAGCAACGCTTTCCGATGAGCGCCTCATCGAGAGAGTGCGGGCGGGAGAGAAGGCCGTCTACGGCGTCCTGATGAACCGCCATAGCCGGCGCCTGCACTCGGTGGCGAACCGGATCCTGCAGTGTCAGGCCGAAGCCGAGGATGCCGTGCAGGAGGCCCATCTGCAGGTACTCGCGCGCCTCGACCAGTTTGCGGGCCGCTCCAGCTTTCTCACCTGGCTCACCAGGATCGTCATCAACGAAGCCTTGATGCGGCTGCGCGCCCGCCGGCCTTCGGTAGCGCTCGATCACCCTTCGCCGGACGGCGGCGCGAGTATGGTTCTGATTTCACATTCCCTGGACCCCGAACAAGAGGCGTTACGGAAAGAGTTGGGCAGAGTGCTCCGGTCCGCTCTGAAAGCCCTCCCGGAGAAGTACCGCGTTGTATTCTGCATGCGGGAAATCGATGGAATCGACCTGCAAACCATCGCCGCGAAGCTGAATCTCAGCCACGAGTGCGTAAAGACACGGTTGTACCGAGCCAGGTTCCTGCTTCGCAGGCGGCTCCGCCGGCGCTTGAAACCAGCCCGGCTGCCCGCCGGCGCGCTGCGAATCCATCCGGCGGTTTGACCGCGTTTTTCCTTTAAGGCCCAGGCGTTTACCCCCGCACACGAAACCCTTTACTGGCCCGCCGCATATATGGAGGTAGAAGCGGGGGGCTGCTAATGGGACGCAAAACCAAACAAAGCTTGGCGGTGTGGCTTGCCGTTTTTTTGGCCGCGCCGGCCCTCACCGCGTCCGACAAGTCCGATAAGAATGACCCGGAAAAAATCGGCCAGAGGGACGTCGGCAAGGGAATCAATTTTTACTCGATAGAGAAAGAAATTCAGCTCGGCAAAGCCATGGCGGAGGAGGTGGAGCGCGACTCCAGGCTCCTCGACGACTTGGTCATCAACGAGTACGTGAACCGCCTCGGGCAAAACCTTGTGCGCAACTCGGACGCGAAAGTGCCGTTCACCATCAAAGTGATTGACTCGGACGAAGTGAACGCATTCGCGCTGCCGGGCGGGTTCTTCTTTGTCAACTCGGGCCTGATTCTGAAAGCCGACAGCGAGGCCGAGCTGGCCGGCGTCATGGCTCATGAAATCGCGCACGTCGCCGCCCGCCACGGAACGCGCCAGGCCTCGCGCGGGCATCTCATCAATTACGGCAGCATCCCGCTGATTTTCATAGGCGGATGGGCCGGCTACGCGGTGCGCCAGGCTGCCAGCATCGCCATTCCGCTGGGCTTTTTGGAATTTTCCAGGGGCTTTGAACGCGAGGCCGATATGCTCGGCCTGCAGTACATGTACAAGGCCGGCTACGACCCGGTCGCCCTGGTCGATTTCTTCGAAAAAATTCAGGCGATGGAAAAGAAGAAACCGGGCGCCATCGCCGCCGTCTTTTCAAGCCATCCGATGACGGGCAAGCGCATCAAGGCCGCACAGAAGGAAATCCAGAAAGACTTGAAGCCCCAGCCGCAATATGTCGTGGATACTTCCGAGTTCCAGAAAGTGAAAGCCAGGCTCGAATGGCTCGAGAACCGCCGCAAAGGCGACTACAGGGACATGAACCGGCCGGTGCTGCGCCGCTCGACAACCGCCGGAAGCGACGACAGCGAAGAAGACGGGCGGCCCACGTTGAAGAGACGCTGAGAGACCGGAGATCCGCCTCCCCGCGCGCTATCATAGCTCCTGCATGGATAAATGGAAGCTGATAGCCGCGGCGAGCCGCTTCGATATCCCCGAAGAGGAGCTGAACCGGATCGCCCCCGTGCTGGAGGCGCTGGAGGCCGCCTTCCGGCCGCTCGCAAAGAACATCCCCGTCGAGACGGAACCCGCGTTTATCTTTCACGCCGGAAACGGGGAGCGGCAGTCATGACGCTGCTGGAGGCCGCCGCCGCGCTCCGGGCGAAAAGAGTTTCCTCCTCGGAGCTTGTATCCGCTTCGCTTGCACGCATCGCCGCGCTGGACGAAAGACTGAACAGCTTTATTACGGTGACCGGCGACAGCGCGCGGCGGGAAGCCGAACGCGCCGACCGGGAACTGGCCGGCGGCATAGACCGCGGGCCTCTGCACGGCATTCCCATCGCGCTCAAGGATGTCTTTTGCACCAAGGGGGTCCGCACCACCTGCGGCTCGAAAATTTTCGCCGATCACGTTCCTGCCCGCGACGCGGCGGTCGTGGAGAAACTCACCGCCGCCGGAGCCGTGCTGATCGGCAAGACCAACATGCACGAGCTGGCCTACGGCATCACTTCCAACAACCCGCATTGGGGAGCGGTGAGGAACCCGTGGGACCTTGAGCGGATCCCCGGCGGATCGAGCGGCGGTTCGGCCGCGGCGGTCGCCGCCGGAATGGTCTTTGCGGCCATGGGCAGCGACACCGGAGGCTCGATCCGTATCCCCGCCTCCTACTGCGGCTGCGTCGGGCTGAAACCCACCTTCGGCCGCGTGAGCCGGTTTGGCGTCTTGCCGCTGGATTTCACGCTCGATCACATGGGCCCGCTGGCGCGTTCCGTGCGCGACGCCGCCGCGGTGCTCAACGCGATCGCGGGCTTCGATCCGCGAGATGAGAGCTCCAGCCGCGCTCCCGTGCCCGATTTCATGCCGCCCGAGCCGGCTTCCATCGCCGGTATCCGCATCGGCCTTCCCGAAAATCACTACTTCGATGCGGTGGACGAGGCGGTTGGCCGGGCGGTGCGCCGCGCTGCCGAGCTCGCCGAAACGCTGGGCGCGCGCGCGGTTCCGGTGCGCGTCCCCGACATCGCCGCGATCAACACGGTCGGACGGATCATTCTGCTGGCTGAAGCCACCGCGGCGATGACCCCCTATCTCGACGATCGCGCCAAGTTCGGGCCGGACGTGCTGGCGCTGCTCGATCAGGGCAGGTTCGTGACCGCCACCGACTACGTGAACGCGCAGCGGTTGCGCCGCCTCATGCGGCAGGAGTTCGACGCCATCTGGGAGCAAGCCGACTGCCTGTTCACCCCCACTACCCCCATCGCGGCGCCGCGAATCGGAGAGACCACTGTCGAAATCGACGGACAGACCGAAGACGTGCGGCTGGCCTCGACGCGGCTGGTCCGCGCGCTCAACGTGCTCGGGCTGCCCGCCATATCCCTGCCCTGCGGATTCGACCCGCGCGGCTTGCCGCTCGGACTCCAGATCGTGGGGCCGGCCTTCCAGGAGGCGCGGCTGCTCCGTATCGCCGCCGCGATCGAGGACGCGCTGGGAATCCGGCCATGCCCGCCTGAAGAAGGGCTCGCGCAGCGGTAAGGGCCCGCCGGCACGCGCTCCGAGTCGCCTAAACATCCCCGGCTGTGCTGCCGATGAGTAATCGGGAATGATAGCCGCACCTATTAGTGTGTTCGCCTGCGAGTCCCAGCCTGTGGTGGTGGAAGGGCTGCGAAGCGCACTGGAAGAGTGCGGCGATTTCATCTTCGCCGGAGCGGCGGCGCCGGAAGAGGCGATCGAAGCGATTCTGGCGAAGGCGCCCGATCTCACGGTTGTAGACCACATGGACGGGCCCGAGGCGGCGCTCGCGCTCGTCGAGCAGATTTCGGCGGCTGGCTCGAAAACGCAAGTGGTATTGTGGGTGAACAGCCCGGATGAAGTGCCCGCGGCTGCCGCGCTGGAAGCGGGAGCCCGCGGGGTGCTGGTGAAAAGCCGCCCGCTCAAAACCCTGCTCGAATGCCTGCGCGTGGTCGCCCGGGGGCACCTGTGGTTTGAAAGCTCGCCTTTGGAAGCCGTCGCAATCCCAGGCCGCATGCGCCGGCGGCCTCCCCGCCTCACACCCCGGGAACGCCAGGTAGTGGAACTCGTATCGCGGGGATTCAAAAACTCCGAGATCGCCCGGGCGCTGGCTATTTCTCCTGGCACGGTGAAGGTTCATCTCATGCACGTCTTCGAGAAAACCGGCGCGAGGGACCGCCACGAGCTGGCGGTGCGCTGCCGCAAGCTGCTCGCGGCGGGAGACGGAGCGCACCCCGGTGAGTTCGATTGAAGCCGTCCGCCGCCTGCCCCTGCCCTCATTTTCCGACTGGCTGTTCGCCGCGCTGATCGCGTGGCTCTTCATCGCCGGCAGCGGCTGGAGCACCCTGCTCGCCGACGGCGACACAGGCTGGCACATACGCACCGGAGAGTACATTCTGGACAACCGCCGGCTGCCGGAGGAGGACTTGTTCTCCTTCAGCTGCGCCGGCGAGCGCTGGTACGCCTGGGAATGGCTCGCCGATGTCGCCTTCGCCGCCTGCTACCGCCAACTGGGCCTGAAGGGCGTGGTCCTGCTGGCCGGGACCGTGATCGCGCTCTACCTCACGGTGCTGTTCCGCCATATGCTCTGGAGCGGCGCGAATGCGTTCATCGCGCTGGCGGTGTGTTTGCTTTGCGCGGGCGCTTCCGGCATCCATTTTCTCGCGCGGCCGCACATTTTTACACTGCTGCTGCTGGCGGTCTCGCTCTGGCTGCTCGAAAGGGATGCGCGCAATCCGGGGCGCGCCGTCTGGATCCTGGCGCCGCTGGCAGCGCTTTGGGCGAACCTGCACGCCGGGTTTCCGGCGCTGCTGGCATGTATTGGTCTCCACATCGCGGGCTCGGCGGTTGAGGCTTTTCGAGACACCCGCTCGCTCCGCGCAGTGTGGTTCCGGGTGCGGCGAAGAATGGCTCTGCTGGCGGCCTGTGCCGCGGCCACGCTCGCCAACCCGTACGGCATCGGCCTGCACCTGCACATCGCCGGATACCTGCAATCGAGCTGGATCCGGGAGGCGGTAGACGAATTCCAGTCGCCGCGGTTCCGGTCCGAAAGTGCTTTGCATTTTGAAATCCTTCTGTTCGCCGGCATTCTGATCGTGCCCTGGCTGGTGCGGAACCGCCGGACCGGCGACGCGCTCATGGTGTTGTTCTGGAGCCACGCAGCGCTGGTCTCCGTGCGGCATGTGCCTGTGTATGCCGTGGCGGCCGGCCCGGTAATTGCCGCCGCGGCGGGTAGGGCCTGGGTGCGGTGGGTGCGGAGCAAGTCGCGGGCTTCCATTGCGGGCACACTCGACGCCATCGCCGCCGACTTGACGCCCGGCTTCCGCCGCAACACGCTCTGGCCGGCTGCTCTGGTCGCCGCACTGGTCTTCTTGGAGGCGCCGCTCAGGTGGCCGCAGGACTTTCCGGAAGCGAAATTTCCCACCGGCCTCATAGGGCGGCAGGACAGCAAACTCGCGGGGGCGCGCGTATTCACCTCAGATGAATGGGGGGACTATCTCATATACCGGTTTCACCCGCACCAGAAAGTTTTTATTGACGGCCGGAGCGATTTCTACGGGCCGGAAATCGGCAAGCTCTATCTGCGGATCGCGTATGGCGATCCGGAATGGCGCAGCGCGCTGGCGCGGTATTCGTTCACCTATGTGCTTGCGCCGCCCCAGTGGCCGCTGGTGAGTCTGCTGAGGCGGGATCCGGCCTGGCGCCTCGTGGAGGAAGACCGTACGGCCGTCCTTTTCGAGCGCGCCGAGGCGCCCTCCTCTTAAGCCGCCGTACTTCCGGTTAAAGAAAGACTCTCATCTTGTCGAAATAACCTCAGGAGGGCTGCGTAGATGAAAGGACGCACACGGGGGCGGTCGACGTCTCCGGACTGCCGCCGGCGCCGCCCGGTGGAGGCGGACGACCGGGGATGGCGGCTGCCATCCGGCCAGACCCTGGGCGAGTTCGCGATGCGGTCGGGCGTGCTGGCGCCGCGGCTGCTGGTCGCCGCGGGCGCTTCTGTCGAGCCGCTCCAAAGCCTCCTGCGGCGGTCCGCAGAGGATTAGCGTATGGACCGCAGACTCGTGACGGTAATGGGGACCAGCCTGCTCTTCGCGCTGGTGCTGTCCGCCGTTTTCTACCAGATGGTTGTCGGGGCGCGCAAAGGCGCGGCCAAATCACCCGAGCCGGCTCTGCGGGACGTAGTGGTGGCGGCGCGCGCTCTGCCGGTCGGGGTAACGCTCAAGGCGGACGACGTCAAACTGGCCAAAGTGCCCGTGGATCAGTTCCCCAACGGCGGCTTCGAAAAGATCGAGGACGTGCTGGACCGCCCGGTGGTATCGACCATTCTGCCTGAAGAACCGGTGCGGGAGGGCCGCCTGGCGGCGCGCGGCAGCGGCTTCGGACTGGCGCCGATCATCCCGCCGGGCATGCGCGCCGTTGCGGTGCGGGTGAACGAAGTGGTGGGGGTGGCTGGATTCGTCCTCCCCGGCATGCGCGTGGACGTGCTTGTCACGGGGCGGCCCACGGACCAGAACACGACGGTCACCAAAACGATCCTGCAGGACATACAGGTGCTCTCGGCGGGGCAGACCATCGAACCCGATGCGCGCGGGCAAGCCATCAACGCGCCGGTGGTAACGCTTCTGGTAACTCCTGAGCAGGCCGAGATCCTCACTCTGGCCACCGAGGGCCGCATACAGCTCGTGCTGAGAAACAGCGGCGACCGCGGGGTGAAAAAGACTCCGGGCCGCATGCTCTCCGAGCTTTATGGCACCGCCGCCCCGAGACCCGCGGCCGCACCGCCGAGGCCGCGCCCGCAGCCGGTTACGGCTCCTCCGCCTCCGCCAGTTCAAACCACCAGCGAGGTCGTGGTGATCCGCGGGAATCAGAGGACGGTGGAACAGGTGGCGATCAAGAAACCGGAATAGGTCATGAAAACACGACGCCCCGGATTGCTGTGCCTTGGGCTCCTGCTATCGAGCCCGGCGTTCCCGGCCGCCCAGGCCGCTGAGGAGATGCGGCTGGCGGCGGGCAAGAGCATCGTCATCGACTATGCGGTAGACGTCGGGCGCATCTCCACCAGCAACGCGGATATTGTCGATGCGGTCGCGGTTTCCACGCGGGAGGTCCTGCTGCACGCCAAGGCGCCGGGGACCTCGACGGTCATCATCTGGCCGAAGCAGGGCACGCGCAGCGTCTACAGCATCGTCGTGGAGCAGGACCTTGAGCCGGCGCGCCGCCTCCTCAAGGAGACGTTCCCCAACGAGAACATCGAGGTCCAGGCGGCGAGGGACTCGCTCTCTTTGGTCGGCGTGGTTTCCAGCCCTGCGGTGGCCGAGCGCGCGGCGGCGCTGATGGCCCCGTTCGCCAAGGTGGTGGTGAACAATCTCCAGGTGCCCTCGGCGGGCCCGGAAAAGCAGGTGCTGCTCAAGGTGAAATTTGCGGAGCTGAACCGGGCGGCGGCCGACGCATTCGGCGTCAACCTGATCTCCACCGGCGCGGCCAATACCATCGGGAGCACGACCACCGGGCAGTTCTCGCCGCCGCGGCCCGCCGAGCTGAGGGGAGCGATCGGAGCCGGAACCTTTGGAGCCACGAGCGAGTTCTCGATCGCGGACGCGCTGAACGTGTTCGCGTTCCGGCCGGACCTGAACTTAGCAGCATTCATCCGCGCGCTCGAAAGCAAGCAGTTGTTGCAGATCCTGGCGGAGCCGAACCTGGTCGCCACCAACGGCAAGGACGCCAGTTTCCTGGTAGGCGGCGAGTTTCCGCTGCCTGTCGTGCAGGGCGGCGCGAACGTGGGCGCCGTCACCATCATGTTCAAGGAATTCGGCATCCGGCTGACGTTCAAACCGGAAATCACCGGGCACGACACGATCCGGATGTACGTGAAGCCGGAGGTCTCCACCATTGATCTTGCGAACTCCGTGACGATCGCCGGTTTTACCATTCCGGCGCTCTCCACCCGCCGCATGGAGACCTTTGTCGAGCTGGGCAACGGGCAGACTTTCGTGATCGCGGGGCTGATCGACGACCGCGTGACGGAAACCCTGTCAAGAATTCCGGGACTGTCGCACATCCCGATCCTCGGCGAACTGTTCAAGAGCCGCATGGAAAACCGGACCAAGACCGAGCTGATCGTGATGGTGACGCCGGAGATCACCGAGCCCGTAAACACGGCGGATGTCAAACCGCTGGGGCGCCTGAAGGAGCCGCTTCCGAACGCTCTGCTGGCGCCTTCCGGGATGGCGCCGGCCGAGGCGCCCGGCAATCGGAAGGGGAAGAAATAGCGTTTGAGAGATGGATCAGCACAGCCGAGCCGCGGCCCAACTGACGGCGCTCATGATCGCGCCCAGCCGCGATCTGTCCCGGCAGTTCACCGCGAGCCTGGCCGCGTCGCGGGCCTTCCAGATCCTGGCGGAACTGAAAACGTACCCCACGCAGCAGGTGATCGAGATGCGGCTGCGCCAGTTGCGGCCCGATGTCGTGCTGCTCGACCTGGAGACGGATCTGGACCGCGCCTGCGAATTGATCCGCTTCATCACAAGCCTGACTCCGCTGGTCCACGTCATCGGCCTGCACACGCGCAACGACTCGGATGCGATCGTGCGGTCGCTGCGGCTCGGAGCGAGCGAGTTCTTGCATTCACCGTTCGATCCGGCGATTCAGGAGCAGGCGGTGGCGCGGATACGGCGGCTCCTCGGGCCGCAGGCTGCCGAGCCCAAGGAGGCGGGAAAGATCGTACTGTTTGCGAGCGCGAAACCGGGCTCGGGCGCTTCGCTGCTGGCTGCGCAGTCGTCGCTGGCGCTGCGCCGGCTGACGAACGCGAAGGTGCTGCTGGCGGACCTCGATCTGATGGGCGGCTGCCTGGGGTTTTATTTGAAGCTGGCCCCGAGGGGCTCTCTGCTGGATGCCGTCGAGGGAGAGGGCGCCGCCGCGTTGCCGTCCCTGGTGGCGAGTACGAACGGGGTACACCTGCTGGCGTCGCCCGCGGAGCCTGAAACCGATTTCGTCGAGCCCGCGCGGCTGCACCTGTTTCTGGAGCAGGCGCGGCAGCTTTATGACTGGGTGATCCTGGATGCGCCCTCGATTTTTCACCGCATGAGTCTGCTGGCGCTTTCGGAATCCGACCATGCGTTTCTGGTCTCGACTTCCGACCTGGCCAGCCTTCACCTGGCGCGGAGGGCCGCGGCGCTGCTGGCGCAGCTTGGTTTCGGCCAGGAGCGCTACCAGGTGCTGATCAATCGCGTGGACAAGCGCGATGGTTTGAAGGAATCCGATCTGGGCAAGATCGTCAATTGCCCGGTAGCTGAAAGTTTCCCGAACGACATTATTTCGGTCGACCGCGCCATCGCCATGGGCGCGCCGCTCGATGAAGGCTCGGAGCTGGGCCGCACAGTGGCCGCATTCGCCGGGCGCATGGCCGGAGTCGCAGCCGGAGAGAAGCGCAGGGCCTCGCCGGTAATGAGCGCGCGGCCCGTGTTTTCCGAGACCTGAGTAAGGACAAACGCATATGCAGCCATTTGCCGATCGCATGGTTTCGCCGCAACCGCTGTCCTGGGACCAGCGCATTCTGCAGAACGCCGCCGCGCGAAAAACGCTCAAGCCGGAGTGCCAGGAACTCAAGTTCACGCTGCACCGCAAGCTGCTTGACCAGATCAACCTCGAGGCGCTGGCCTCCATCGACAACCAGCGCGTGCGCACCGAGGTGCGGCAGGCCCTGGTTGCGCTGATGGAAGAGGAATCGACGCTGCTCAGCTCGGCCGACAAGCAGCAGGTAATCGACGAGGTGCTCGACGAGGTATTCGGCCTGGGGCCGCTCGAACCGCTGCTGGCCGACCCCACCATCTCGGACATCCTTGTGAACGGGCCCCGGCAGGTCTACGTGGAGCGGAAGGGGATTCTGGAACTCACCAACGTAGTCTTTCGCGACAACGCGCACCTGCTGCGCATCATCGACAAGATCGTCTCGCAGGTGGGACGGCGCATCGACGAATCGACTCCTATGGTGGACGCGCGGCTGGCCGACGGCTCGCGCGTCAACGCCATCATTCCCCCGCTGGCGATCGATGGGCCGGTGCTTTCGATCCGGCGCTTCTCGACCGACAAGCTGATGCCGAAGGACCTGGTGGAGCGCAAGGCGATGACGCCCGGCATGATGGAGTTGCTCGAAGCGGCTGTCAAGGCGCGGCTGAACATCATCATCTCGGGCGGAACGGGCGCCGGCAAAACGACTCTGCTCAACGCGCTCTCGGCCTTTATTTCACCGAAGGAGCGCATCATCACCATCGAGGACGCGGCCGAGCTTCAGTTGAAGCAGCCGCACGTGGTGCGTCTGGAGACGCGCCCGCCCAACCTCGAAGGGCAAGGCGCGGTGCGGCAGCGGGAACTGCTGATCAACAGCCTGCGTATGCGCCCGGACCGCATCGTCTGCGGCGAGGTGCGCGGCGAGGAAGCGCTCGACATGCTCCAGGCGATGAACACCGGCCACGAGGGGTCGCTGACCACCATCCACGCCAACAGCCCGCGGGACGCGACGGCGCGGCTCGAGGTCATGGTGACCTGGGCGGCGGCCAACATGCCGATGGTCTCCATCCGCCAGCAGATCGCCTCGGCCGTACACCTGATCGTGCAGGCGGCACGGCTGAGCGACGGTTCGCGCCGCGTGGTCAACATCACCGAGGTGACCGGCATGGAGGGCGAGATCATCACGCTCCAGGACCTCTTCGTGTTCGAGAAGCGGGGACTCTCGCCCGAGGGCAGGGTGCTGGGACGGTTTGCGGCCACCGGGATCCGCCCCAAGTTTTACGAAAAATTGCTGGCCGCTGGCATCCGCCTCAGCCCGGATTTGTTCGATGAGGTCATGGAGGTCTGAAAACGGGCCGGAGTATTGACGAATGATGCTCTTCGTCATTTTGCTGGTGACATGCTGGTTGGGCAGCCTGGCGATCTGGTGGGCGTGGTCGCGCGGCGGCCAGAAGGCCGATATCAAACGCGTGAGGGCGCGTCTGGTCGGCGCCGCCGAGCCGAAAAAGGCGCCGCGCCAGGCGCCGGCGCTGATCCGGAGCGATGACCCGTCCCAGGGCAAGTTCGTTCTGGAACTGCTGCGGCGGCTCGACCTCAACCGGCAGTTGAAGGCGCTGATCGAACAGGCCGGGCTGAAGTGGAGCGTGGCGCGCACGGCTCACGGTTCGCTGGCTCTCTTTCTGGTGGGATTCACCATATCCTGGCACGCCGCGCCGCTCTACCGCGAGTTTGCCGTGATCCCGGGTCTGCTGCTGGGAGCGGCGCCTTTTCTCCACATTGTGCAGAAGCGCCGCGCGCGGCTCAGAAAGTTCGAGGAGCAGTTCCCGGAGAGTCTGGAATTTCTTTCGCGGTCGATGCGGGCGGGCCACGCCTTTTCGGTCGCGCTTGAAATGCTCCACATGGAATTTCAGGACCCGCTGGCCAGCGAGTTCCGCCGTGTTTTCGACGAACAGAACCTCGGGATGCCGCTGGACGTGGCGCTGGAGAAGCTGGCCCAGCGCGTGCCGCTCATGGATGTGCATTTCTTCGTCTCGGCCGTGCTGCTGCAAAAGCGCACGGGCGGCAATCTGGCGGAAGTGCTGGACAAGCTCGCCCACCTGATTCGCGAACGCTTCAAGCTGCGCGGGCGGATCAGGGCCATCAGCGCGCACGGCCGCATGACCGGCATGGCGCTGACGGCTATCCCCGTGGCGGTGGGCGCGATCATGTTCACCATCAGTCCGGATTACGCGCGGTTTTTCGCGCAGGACGAGACGGGGCGAATGATGATTCTGGGCGCCGCGGGATTGCAAGTACTCGGCTACGGAATCATCAAGAAAATCGTTTCGATCGAGGTTTGAGCGATGGAGCTGACAGCAACGGTGCTGCTGTTTGTGACCGTGTCCACGGTGATGAGTTTCCTCGGCGCGAAATTCTGGGCGCGGCCGAAGGCGGCCATCGACCGCGTGACGCGCTCCGGCGCCGAAGCCGCCCAGATCCCTACCCATCCCAGCCTGGTCTTCCACGATCTGGTGAAGCGGCTGGGAACCCTGCTTCCCCAATCGCCCAAGGACGTGACCATCATGCAGCGGCGCCTGATCCGGGCGGGATTCCGCGGCCCGCACGCTTTGAAGATGCTCTACGGCTCGAAGCTCGCCCTGGGCATCTTGCTGCCCGTGGCCACTGCCCTGGCGGTTCTGGGAATGGATCTCGACCCGAATCGCAAGCTGCTGCTGATCGTGCTGGCCGCGGCGGCCGGATTTATTGCCCCCAACGAGTACGTGCGGATGGCGGCTCAGCGTCGCCAGAAGCAGATCCGGCGCGCGCTGCCCAACGCGCTCGACCTGCTGGTGGTGTGCGTGGAATCCGGCCTCGGCCTCGATCAGGCGATCGTGCAGGCGGCTAAGGAGCTCGTACACGCTCACCCGGAAATCGCTCAGGAGTTCGCGATGGTCAACCTGGAGCTGAAGGCCGGCAAGCGGCGCGCCGAGGCGCTGCGCAACCTGGCCGACCGCACGGCGGTTGAGGAGCTCAAAAAACTCGTGGCCGTACTGATTCAGGCGGACCGCTTCGGCACCGGAGTGGCCCAGAGCCTCCGCGCGCACTCCGAATACATGCGGGTGCAGGCACGGCAGGCCGCCGAGGAGAAGGCCGCCAAGCTCGGCGTCAAGCTGGTGTTCCCGATTTTCTTTTGCATTTTGCCATCGCTTTTCGTAGTCACGGTGGGTCCGGTAATGGTGCGAATCAGCCGGGAGCTGCTGCCGATGATGATGAATCTTTGAGAAAGGAGAAAGGCCATGGATTCCGGAACGATACGGATAATCTGCGCGATTCTTGCCGTGGTGTTGCTCGGCATCATCGTGATGCGCCGCCGCAGGCACGCCGAATAGCGCGGCAGGCGAGGCGGAACTGGGAGGGCGCCGGAGTACCGTCCGCGCGCCCTCCATTCACGTGAACGCGGTCTGCGTGCCGGGCAGGCGCTCGCGGAGAACTTATGACGGAGGGCGTATGACGGAGGGCATATGAAACTGAGGTTCTGTTTCCACTTGTGGCTGGCCGGCGTGTGTTGGGCCGGCACTTTCGGAAAAGTCGTGGAGATCGGCGGCCAGGCGTCGGATCTGGCGCTGGATGAAGCGCGCGGAGTCGTCTACGTAGCGAATTTTGGCGCCAACCGCATCGAAGTGATCTCGACGGCAGACCTCTCCCTGCGCTCGTCGCTGAGCGTGGCCGCGCAACCTTCGTCGCTGGCGCTCTCACCGGACAACCGCTACCTGCTCGTGGCGCACTACGGCAACTTCGAGCCGCCGGACACCGCATTCAACCTTCTCACCCTGATCACCCTCGATTCGGGCACGCGGCGGACGTTCCCGCTGGAAGCGCCGCCCCTGGGCGTGGCGTTCGGCTTCGATAACCGCGCCCTGGTAGTGACCGCAACCGCTTTTCTGATCTTTGACCCCGTCTCAGGCACATTCCAGCAACTGGCCACCATTGCGGAGGTAACGGCGAATACGCTCCCTGCCCCGCCCGAAGATTTTCCGGCGCAGATTGTGGCCGCTTCCGTGGCTGCGTCCGGAGACCGCCGGTTCATCTACGGCCTCGCGGATACGATCCGCTTCAAGTACGACGTGTCCCGGCAGCGCGTAACCTCGCTCGGCTACACGGCCACGCCGCCGCTGGGCCCGCGCGTGGTCAGCGTGAGCCAGGACGGCACGTACTACGCCGCCGGATGGGCGCTGTTTGACAGCGAGGGCGTGCTCACCGCGCAGTTTCCCAACCCGCTCGGTCTGCTGCACGTGGGCAGTCACGCGATCGACTCGGGCCGCGGTTTCATCTACGCGCAAATTCCGGACGGCCGGTCCCAAGACCCCGGTCCGCCCACGCTGATGGTGGCCGATGCCGACAACCTCACCGTGCGGGAGCGGGTCAAATTGCCTGAAAACCTGACGGGCAAGAGCGTGCTGTCGAGCGATGGCTCGATGATGTACTCGGTCTCGGACAGCGGTCTGATGGCGCTTCCGGTCGGTTCCCTTTCCCAGGCGCGCCGGATCGCCGTTTCGCGGGAGGACGTATTTTTCCACGCAAATTTCTGCAATCCCGGCACGGCGTCTCAGACCATAGAAGTTACGGATCCGAGCGGAGCAGCTACGGATTTCACCCTCACGGCATCCATTCCGGGCATCACCCTGTCCCCTTCCGCCGGCACAACCCCCGCGCTGGTGCAGATCAGCGTGGACCCGGCGGTGTTCCAGAACCGCAAGGGCACCATCGTGGCTGAGATCGCAATCAGCTCAACCGCCGCCGTGAATCTCCCCCCGCCCATTCGCGTGCTCATCAACAACCGCGGGCCCGACCAGCGCGGCACGGTGGTGAACGTCCCCGGCGTGCTCGTGGACATTCTGGCCGACCCCATCCGCGACCGGTTCTACATCCTGCGGCAGGACAAAAACCAGGTCCTGGTTTTCGAGGGGAACACGTACACCCAGGTGGCAACCCTGCGGACCGGCAACACGCCGACCCAAATGGCTATCAGCTTCGACCGGCGTCTTCTGCTGGTGGGAAACGACAACTCACAGATCGCCAACGTGTACGATCTCGAAACGCTCCAACCGTTACGGCCCGTGCGTTTCCCGCAGGGGCACTATCCGCGGTCGCTGGCCGCTACCGGCCGCGCGATTCTGGCGGCTGTCCGCTCGGCGGACGGTCCGGTGCACAAGATCGACCGCGTGGATATCTGGGAGCGCACCGCCGTGGAACTGCCCAGTCTCGGCCCGTGGGAAAACAACGTGGATGTCGACACCGTGCTGGTGGCCGCGGACAACGGCGCGTCGATCATGGCCGCGCAGGCCCAGGGCGGCGTGCTGCTGTATGATTCCGACGCCGGAGCGTTCACGACCTGGCGCAAGGATTTTCCGGCGCTCGCGGGCGCGTACGCCGCCTCAAGCCACGGCCGCTTTTTCGTGGACAACCACCTGCTCAACTCCTCACTGGTTCCGATTCACAGCTTTGAAACCGGAGCCGGGCCTTCCTCCGGCTTCGCGTTCGTGGATCAGCTCGGCCTGCGCGCGATGGCGCCCGATGCAGCCGGCCCCGCAGTGATCGCGCGCGTGGATCTGGAAAATTACGAGCTGTTGTGGCCGGCCCTCATGGCCGAGGCGCCTGCGCCGCCCGCCCCAACCAGTGTCTTCGCGCGGAGGCTCGCGCCGCTGGCCAATCGCAACGCAATCGTGGCGCTCACGATTTCGGGACTCACGGTACTGGAGTGGAACTACGAAGCGGAGGTCGCAGCGCCGCGCATCGACCACATCGTGAATGCGGCGGACTACACCGGGGCGCTTGCTCCAGGCAGCCTGATCTCGGTGTTGGGAAGCAATCTCAGCCCGGTCAACATGGCCACGAACGAAATGCCTCTGCCGGCGGTGATTGGCGAAAGCTGCCTGACGGTGAACGGGGCGCCGGCGCCTTTGCTGTTCATCTCGCCCACGCAGGTGAACGCCCAGTTGCCGTTCTTCCAGGGCGGCAAGGCGACCCTGCGCCTGCACACGCCGGCCGGAAGCAGCAATAGCGTGACCATCGACGTAGCACCCGCCGCGCCGGCAGTGTTCCGCACCGTGCTGGAAGAGGGAATCGAGGCGCCCACGGTAATCCGCGCCGCGAACAACCTGCCGGCAACGCTGGCCAACCCAGTGCATCGCGGCGACATTCTGGTGATCTACGCCGCCGGCCTCGGGCGCACCTCGCCCCCGGTCGAAGCGGGAATGCCGGCGCCGTTCGAACCGCTGGCGCTGACCGAAATCCAGCCCGAAGTGGAGCTGGGAGGCGTGCCGCTGGCGGTCTTCTACTCGGGACTTACGCCCGGATGCGCCGGCGTGTACCAAATCAACGCGCACGTGCCCGGCTGGGTTCCAACGGGAAGAAACGTCCCGCTCACCATCCGCCAGGGCGGCGCTTCCACAACGCTCAACCTGAGGGTAGTCGAATGAAAGTCGCCGCGCTTCTTCTCGCATTTGCGTCGGCGGCTTTCGCCCAGACCTGGGAGGCCGGCGTGCTCGGCGGATTCGGCGTGTACGCGAACCGCCCTAAGCTCACCAGTCCGGCGGGATCGGCTGAGGCGGGCCTGGGAGACGGCCCGGTCGCCGGCGCGTTCCTCACCCAGAACCTCTACCGGTATGTGAGCGGCCAGATCCGCTATAGCTGGCAGCGCGGCGACATGAGCCTGTCTTCGGGCAGCCGCAAGGCGACATTTAGCGGCGATTCGCACGCCATCCACTACGACTGGTTGATTTACGCGCTTGCGGACGAGGCCAAAGTCCGGCCGTTCGCGGCCGCGGGCGCTGGATTCAAGCTCTACCGCGGCACAGGCAGTGAGACCGCGGTGCAGCCGCTTCAGGAAGTAGCGCTGCTGACCCGCACGAGCGAGTGGAAACCGCTGGTGAGCCTGGGCGCGGGGGTGGTCTGGAACGCCACCCCGTGGGCGCGGTTGTGCATCGAATTCCGCGACTACATGACGCCGTTCCCGACACGCGTGATCGAACCCATCGAGGGCGGCGGCGGGTGGGTCCACGACCTGGTCCCGGCTCTCTCGTTCGGATTCCGGTTCTGAATTTCCGGCGGGCCGTGATATTGTCGTTTGGACCGTATGTATTTCCGGTTCACGCTTTTCAACTCGCTGACGCTGCTCGTAATGGCGCTGACGATCGGGATGATTTACGCCCGCTTCCGCTGCCGCCTGGAAAACACCTGGCTGCTTGCTTACTACGTGTTCATCGCCGGCTTCTGGCTGGCTTTTGAAGGGTCGCTGGCCACCCCGTGGGTTATCGGCGGGCTCGCCTGCGGCGTGCTGCTGCGATTCGAGTTCATGGGCGGGTTCGTCCTGAACAGCGTGCGCGTTCTGGAAATGGTGTTTTTCGGATACGTGCTCTGGCGCTGTCTTGCCCTGCTTCTGCTCTGGCCGTGGTGAAGGCCACTCGTGGGGCGATGCGGAATCGCGGCGCCCTCAAAGTTCAGCGGCTCCTGATCCTCAGCGCGATGTCTGCGTGGTGTTCCGGTGAGGCCGCCAGCTTCACCTTGCCCCCGGGATACCTGGTAAGAGTCTGGCTGCCGAGCACCGCCAAATCGGTTGGCCGGACCCACTCCACGCGGTAGCTTCCAGCCGGCAAGTCGAGCTCCAGGTTCAAAGTCCTGGGCTCCTCGTTCGGCTCATAGTAATTCCTGCCGCGCGCCGCCTTGCTGTGATGGATGTAAATCGCGTACTGCCGGCCGGGTTCGCCGAGGGCGCGGCCGGTGCTTCCTGCGGGCAGGCCGCCGGCGAGCACGCCACGATCCGGACGCATCCGCACAAAATCGAAAGAGGTCAAAAACTCTTTCAAATTCCGCATGTATTGCTTGAACTCGTCGCTTTCCGGGCTGGCGCCCCTTTCGTTGCCGGGCTGGTAAGCAAAATTCAGGTTGCTATACACCGCTCCGCCGCCCATCATGAATTCCCAGGCTTCCACACGGCCGGAGGCCGGCTTCATCGTGTTGCCGTACTCACCGAAACGGGGGTGCGCGATCCAGCGGGTTTCGTCGAACGCTACGGCTCTCCCTTTGCCGGCTTCGGCCAGCAGGTCCTCCATTTTCCAGAGATAGTGCCCGTTCAGAATGTGGACCGATTGCGGCCGCGGGATTGGTCCGATACCCGGCCCCGGCGCGTAGTGATCGTTATAGGCGATCATGTGCCTGGATTCCGGCGGCAGCGCGGCCTCGGCGCTCACGATTTCGTCGATGATTGCTTCGTGCCAGGCGTGGACATCTTTGGCGAAGGCGCTGTCGTGCCGTCCTGAAGCCGGTTCGTTCGCAACTTCGAAGTAGACATTGGGGACGTCCCTCAACTCCGAAACGATCTTGCGCACGAAGGCGCGCTGGCGCTCCACAAGCTCCTTGCTGTCCAGCGTCATGAACCGCCTGTAGGAGAGCCCGCGCCACGCTTCGCCCTGAAGGTTGTTGTCGGGATGAAGCGGCGAGACCTTCCAGTGGTTCTCGTCGGTGTACATGCGGCAGAACAGGACAAGCTCCACGATCACGCCGCGCTCCTCGGCCCGCCGCAGGAAATCCTTGAGGCGCTGGAAGTAGGCCGGGTTCCAGCGGTCCAGGTCGTACTTCTTCCCGTCGTAGCCGCCGTCGACGTTGCTGAGGGCCCAGGGGGCGATGAAGTTTTCAGGCCCTCGTCCCGGCGAAAGGGGAGTTTTTCCGTGCGGATCCACCGCCGCCTCGCGGTACGTGCCGGAGAAGGTCCGGGTGAGGTTCAGCCCGTGGCGCTTCAGTTCGTCGAGGTACGTCACGTAGTCGAAGTTGAGATTCAGCACGGAGCCGTAGTGCTCCCCGGAAGTGATCAGCACCAGCGGCTTGGATTTATACAGGAAATACTGCGGGTTGGCGGGATGCAGCCGGATCGGTACTTCCGCCGCCGCAAGGAACGGTGTACACAGAATTGCCAGCGCAACTGGAAGAAGTGTTTTCCCCATTACTGGGCCAAGATAACACCTCTGCCGGGTCTTATCGGATCCTGCGGATGCTGGCGCCTACCTGCTGAAGTCTCTCCTCGATTTTTTCGTATCCCCGGTCAATGTGATACACGCGATCGATCACCGTCTCGCCGCTCGCCACCAGCGCCGCGAGCACGAGGGACGCGCTGGCGCGCAGGTCGGAGGCGATCACCGCCGCTCCCGTGAGCTGCGACGGCCCGGCCACGATGGCCTGCCGCCCCTCCAGCCGGATGTTGGCGCCCATGCGCATCAGTTCGAGCGCGTGCATGAAGCGGTTCTCGAAAATCGTCTCGGTGATCAGCGAGATGCCCTGCGCCTGCGTCATGAGGGCCATGTACTGCGCCTGAAGGTCGGTGGCAAAGCCGGGATACTCTTCGGTGGTGACGTCGATTGAGCGAAGCTTGCCCGGCGCGCACACGCGCAGCGAATCCGGGCCGGTCTCTTCGATCCTGACGCCCGCCTGCCGCAGCTTCGAAATCAGCGCGCTCAGGTGCTCTGGAACGCAGCGGGTTACCAGCAGGTCGCCGCGGGTGATGGCCCCGGCGATCAGGAAGGTGCCAGCCTCAATGCGGTCGGGAATAATCGTATGCTCAGCCCCATGGAGGCGCGGGACGCCGCGGACCCGGATCGTCGAAGTCCCGGCACCTTCAATTTGCGCTCCCATCTTGGTGAGCAACTCGGCGAGGTCCGCCACTTCGGGCTCCTGCGCGGCGTTCTCGATCACTGTTTCGCCTTCGGCCAGCACGGCGGCCATCAGCAGGTCCTCGGTGCCGGTCACGGTGATGCGGTCGAACGTAATCAAGGCGCCGTGCAGCCCGTTGGGGGTTTCCGCCTCGATATAGCCGTGCTCCTGGCGAATGCGCGCCCCGAGTTGTTCGAGCCCGGCCAGGTGCAAATTGATCGGGCGCGCGCCGATCGCGCAGCCCCCGGGGAGTGACACACGGGCGCGTCCGGTTCGGGCCACTAGCGGTCCCAGCACCAGGCTCGACGCGCGCATGGTCTTCACCAGCTCGTAGGGCGCTTCCGGGCGCACTACCTCCCGCGCTTCCACGCGAATTGTGTGCCCGTCCACCTCGACGTTCGCGCCCGTGCTCCGCAGGAGCGTTTCCATCGTCACGATGTCACGGACGTCGGGGATGCGGTGGAGGATAACCGGTTCTTCGGTCAACAGGCAGGCGGCCAGCGCTGGCAGCGCGGAGTTTTTCGCGCCGTTGACCGCAATTTCACCTCTGAGCGGCGCGCCGCCGCGAATGACAAATTTATCCATTCTTGAGCGCTTCGGAAACCCGTCCTCCGGCGGCGCGAAGACGCGCTTCGGCATCCTCGCGGCTTATGCCCAGGCGGGCCATCACGATGGCAACTTTCACTTTACCACCCGCGCTGTCCAGATACCCCGCAGCGCGCTCGTAATCCACTCCCGCCGCTGCGGAAATGATGCGCCGCGCGCGGTCCAACAACTTGGAGTTTTTCGGCTGGACGTTCACCATCAGGTTGCCGTAAACGTGGCCCAGGCGGATCATGACCGCGGTCGAGAGCATGTTCAGCACCAGCTTGGTTGCGGTGCCGGCTTTCATGCGGGTGGATCCAGTCAGAATTTCAGGCCCTGGCAGCGGCTCGATGGGGATCTCCACCGCGCGGGAAAGCTCCGAGTTCGGAGTGCAACTGATGCCGATGGTGAGCGCGCCCAGTTCCCTCGCTTTGGCAACCGCGCCCAAAACGTACGGGGTACGGCCGCTGGCGGCGATTCCCACCAGCACGTCGGCCGCCGTGAAGCCGCGCTCCATCAAGTCGCGGGCGCCGAGCGCCGGGTCGTCCTCGCTGGCTTCGGTAGCGCGCGCCAGCGCCCTTTCGCCTCCGGCGATGATCCCCTGCACGAGGTCCGGCGGAACGTTGAAAGTGGGCGGGCACTCCGCGGCGTCGAGCACGCCGAGGCGGCCGCTTGTCCCGGCCCCGATGTAGAACAGGCGGCCGCCGCGGCCCAGGCGCTCCGCCACCGCATCCACGGCCTGGGCGATGCGCGGTATCTCGCGCTCCACCGCAAGGGCCACCTTCTGGTCCTCCGCGTTGATAATCCGGAGGATCTGCTCGGCCGGCAGCGCGTCGATGCCCTCCGAGGCGGGATTTCGCTGCTCGGTAAGGAGGTTTTCCAGCATCAGGACTGCTTCAACCCGGCCAAAGCCATCACTTTGAGCGAACCCGCAAGGGCCGCCCGCGCCGCTTCCTCAGGCGGCTTGCCTCTCAGCGCGCCGAAAATCTCCGGGCTGCAGCCGTCCTCGTATCCGATCTGCTTCAGCGCGCCAAGAAAACCTTTCCAATCGATGACGCCGTCGCCGGGCACCAGCCGCGCGTTGTCGCGGATCTTTTCGGGCGGCAGGTCGGGCGAGTCAGCAAAATGCACGTGGACGATGCGCTCCTTGCCGGCGGCGATGATGTCCTGCGGAGTGGCGCCCGCATGGTGCCAGTGCCAGGAATCGAGCAGCAGGCCCACGTTCGGGCCGCACTCCTTTGCCAGCTCGAGCATCTCGTCCATCCGGTAGATGAACTCGTGCGGAGCGGACTTGCGGATGTGGAGCGGGCCCAGAAACTCCAGCCCCAGCCGCACGTTGGATTTCGCCAGGACTTCGGCGGCCGCCTGGAAACGGTCTTTGTAAATTTTGCGCTGCTCGGGCTTGGGAAGCGTGCTCGACGACATCACCCAGGTCGTCATTCGGGGACACCCGATGGCTTCGGCGAACTGCGCGGCCGCTGGGAGTTTCTTGAGCCCGGCCTGAAATGTCGCTTCGTCCTTGCGGAACTCGACCGGAAATGGAAGAGCAGCCGGTTTGATTTTGAGCTCCAGGAAGAGCGCCCGGGTGCTGTCGAGCCCCTCTTCCATGGCCTTCCCGAGATCGACATCCACGCCGCCGTAACCGGTCCGGCGCGCCAGATGGGCAAACTCGGGCCAGGCCACGCCGGGGACCGTCACGGAATTCATCGAGACATACATGGGAGTTCTCCTAATAATTCTTATGTTTCTCGAACTTTGGCCGCTCGGCCCGGCTCATGCTTTTCAGCTCGGCCAAGCCGCTTCCGGCCGCCGCCAGCTCATCGCGCCCGGCAACGACTTTCGCGACCGCCCGGGCGATATCCTCTACATCCTGTTCATCGCCGAGCAGCAGGAACTGCGGCAGCCAGACCGACTCGTGATAGGCGGCGCGCTCGGCAACCGGACAGTAGCAACGGCTGTAATCGACAGGCTCGTCGCGCCCGATCCGGAGCTGCGGGAAGTCCGGCTGTGCCGGGAACAGGTCGCTGCGGTACACGGCCTCGTAAAACCGGCCGTCGCAGGGGATGCCTTCGGCTTCCAGCGCGGCCACGAACACGTCGCGGTGGACTCTGTCGTCCGGCGGCCGGTACTGGAATACGTAGTTGTAAATTGTGTCCCGCGTCAGGCTGGGTTGCGGCGGGAGGGGGCGGACACCCTCAATTCCACACAGGGCTTGTGTCAGCAGGGCGGCGTTGCGGGAACGCCTTTCGGCCCAGTAGTCCAGTTGCTCGAGCTGGCCCAGCAGCAAGGCTGCCTGGAACTCCGTTATCCGGTAGTTGCAGCCCACGATCCTACGCCGGAACTGGTCGGTGGCACTGGCCCGCCCGCAATTCGTAAGCGATTGAAGGAGTTCGAAATAGTCCAGCCGCGAGGTGGTCACGATTCCGCCCTCGCCCGAAGTCATCAGCTTGCTGGATTGGAAGCTGAAGCAGCCGAGGTCGCCCATGGAGCCGGCGCCGCGGCCCTTGTATTCGCCGCCGTGTGCATGGGCGCAGTCCTCAATAACAATGAGATCGCGCTCGGCGGCCAGATCGATCAGGGGGTCCATCTCGGTAAACCTCATGGCGAGGTGGACCGCGATCACCGCCTTGGTCCGCGGCGTGATTGCCTCGCGCACCGCGTTCACATCGAGGCAATAAGTGTCCGGGTCAATGTCGGCGAACACCGGGACAGCGCCGGCGAACAGCACGGCGGCCGCCGTTCCCTCCCAGGTGTAGGCCGGGACGATCACCTCATCGCCGAATCCAACGCCGGAAGCCTGAAGCGCTGCCACCAGCGCGATGGTTCCGTTCGCGACGCAGCACCCATATTTCGCGCCGTGCCGGCTGGCAAACTTCCGGGCGAATTCGTCCGCCAGAGTGTTGGGAAACGGGTAGCCGCCCCAGTTGCGGCTTTCAAGCACCGACTGGAGCCGGCGGGCATCGGATTCCGTGAACTGTGGCCACAGTGTGAACGGGCGGCAACGCACCGGTTCGCCGCCGAGGATCGCTAGCGCACTCATGGCGCCTACCATCTTAATGGAAGAGCGATCTGGCCGGGACTGGAAAAGCTTTTCCGCGGCAATGGTACTCGGGTGCCTTCATACCCCCGGTAGATCTAGTACTGGATCGTTGACAAGTGTGTGCTTTTTGATTGACATACGCGGGTCCCACCCGTATCCCGAAAAGTGCTCAGGAGGGGGAGGAGTGCGGTATCAGAGTGGGGTAGTGCGCGAGCGCAGGAGTGGTAGTCCGATGCGCTTGGAGGAGATAAATTGGATGTGGAAGTGCCTGTTCTTGGCGGCGATGATAGTGGCTGTGGCGGCTGTTCCGGCGGCGGCCCTCCCCGTTTGCAACGAAGGGTATGACGCCGGCGTGGACGTCACAACCATCACACAATGTACTGTCGGACCCTTTATTTTCAGTAATTTCTCGGTCAGTTCCGGACTGAATATGGCAGGCGCCCAGGTGGGGCTGTCCGAGGCTTGGTACGACGAAGCCTCCGGTACCTACTATTTAACTTTTGGCACCAACTTCAACGTGCTTGATAATCAAGATAAGTACAGGGATGTGATCTTTTCGTACCAGATCACAGGCCCGCTCTACGGTATCGACGGCGGCCTCGGCGGTTCCGGAACGAGATCGATTGTGGAAACGGTCTGCGCACAGCCCTTCGTTGGCACTGGTTGCGCACCGGAATCGACGCTAGCTACTCTGGTGCTGAATTCCCAAAACACCGTAGCATGGGCACCGCTAAACGGGATGAACGGCACGTACTACGTGGTGAAGGACATCAGTCTGGCGCCCGGTGCCACACTCTCCGACTTCACCCAGAGTTACCATGTTCCCGAACCGGCGGCGCTCGTGCTGATTGGCTCGGGACTCATCGCGCTGGGCTTGCTCCGGCGGCGCAAGGCCTGATTTCATTCCAGCAAAGACAAGAAAGCCGGAACCCTGAGGGTTCCGGCTTTTTCATTTCTATGGGCGCGCGCGGCTAGGCGCTGAACGAGCTGCCGCAGCCGCAAGTGGACTTCACGTTCGGGTTATCGAACTTAAACCCCGAGCCCTCAAGGGTTTCGACGTAATCCACGCTGGCGCCGTCCAGGTAAAGCATGCTGGCCTGATCGATGAAAACCTTCAAACCATCAAAGTTGTAGGTCTTGTCCAACATGTTCGGGTTGTTTTCGAAGGCCATCGAGTAGTTAAATCCCGAGCAGCCGCCGCCTACCACGGCGATCCGCAGCCCAGCCGGTTTGGGATCCTGCGCGTTGAGAATCTCCTTCACCTTTTCGATGGCTCGAGGCGTGAGTTGAATCATAGGGTAGCTCCCAGTTTACGAAATTCCCTTTCTCAGTTAATTTTACCGGGACCGGCGAGATTTTTCCAACTGCCCAGAGTTGGCTGCAACCGCCGGGATCTGTTATTGTTGATCAGGCCGGTGGCTTCGGAGCCGGTGAGCGCGGATCGGGCTGCTACAAATTGCTGAAACCATTGAAATCCGGTCCGCGTCGGAAAACTGTATGAGCAGCGTGAGCGGAACTCTCCCGTTTCCCGCTTCCGGCGAGAGGATTGCAGTGAAGAGGAGAGTGGACTACAAGAACACCGAAGAGGCCGCTCTAGTGAAACGCGCTCAGGCGGGCGATCAGACGGCGTTCCGCGAAGTTGTCGAGCGTTATCAATCCAAGGTGTTCTCCATCATCTACGGCATTCTCCGCAACCATAATGATGCGGAAGATATTGCTCAGCAGGTGTTTACAAAAGTCTACTTCTCCATCCGGAATTTCGACTTCCGGAGTTCGCTGCTTACCTGGATCTACAAGATCACGGTCAATGAGTGCTACGACTACTTGCGCAAGAAGAAGGTTCGGAAGCTGGTCTATGAAAGCGACTTCAGCGAAGAAGACACGTTACGAATGGAAAATTCCGAACCTGCCAGGGACCAGCGGCCCCCTGTCGATGTAGCCCTCGCCCAACGGGACCTCGCTCTTAAGCTGCTCGCAAAGCTTCCCGTGGAGGAGCGGCAACTGCTCCTGCTCAAGGAAGTGGAAGGTCATTCGGTCGAAGAACTGGCCGAGATGACCGGAATCAACGAGAATACGATAAAGGTGAAGCTGTTCCGCGCCCGGCAGAAGCTGCTGAAGGTGGCGCAGCGTCTGAGCCGGTCGCCCGGCCTGGTGACGGCCTGAGCGGGAGCTGCCGCTGAGAGGTCATGGAAGCGGGCGTAGATCCGCGGCCTTTCTGCGGGAGAAGAGTTGAGGTTTTTTGAGGGAAACCGTATGCATGGGCTCATCAGGGACCACCTGGAGGATTACCTCGGGGGCGGTCCGGACAAAAAGAGGGTTTCTACGGAATTCGAGCAGCATATCCGCGAGTGCGAAACGTGCCGGGAAGAGGTGAGCTGGATGCAGGAGCAGTCCCAGGTCCTTCGCTCGCTGGCGGGGCCCAGGGACATCGGCCCGGCGCCGGGCTTCTATCACAGGGTGATGAGTCGGATCGAGGCGCAACAGAACGCATCGATCTGGAGCGTATTTCTGGATCCGATTTTCGGCCCCCGCCTGGTTGCAACCTCGCTCACCCTTGCCATTCTGCTGGCTGGATTCGTGGCCTTCCGGGAAGTCGCCTATCCGCCTTCGGCGAACGATGATGAAGTCATCATGGCGATCCAGGAGCATTCCCCTGCACTCGGGCAGGACAGACAGCGGGACCGGGACACGATTCTGGTCACGCTGGCTACTTACAGCGACTAGGCGCCAATGACTCGCACCAAAGCCGTATCGTGGCAGAATCCGCGCATTCTACTCACACTCCTCATCGTTTTCCTTTGCGGCGTCAGCACCGGAATGCTGGTGATGTCTCTCACCTCCCCCCGCCGGTTGACCTCGTTGCAGCAACCCGCCCTAAAGGGGAGCAAGGAAATTACCCTGGAACGCTTCAAGAAGGAACTCGATCTCACCCCTCAGCAGACCGAGCAGCTTGAGCTGATCCTGGACGACTTTTTCACCTATTACCACACCCTTCAGGCGCAACTCGACGACGTGCGCGCAAACGGTAAGAACCGCATTGTCCGTATCCTGAACCCGGAGCAGAAGCGCAAGTTCGACAAGCTCCTGTTTGATTTCCAAGACAAGCAGTTGCGATAGGCTCGCGCGTTTTTCCATTCACACAGGCGGCCCGCAACGCCATTGGCCGGACATTTGCTCCCTTGAGGTCAAGGGGTGCAGGGGATGCCTGAAGCGGAGACTCCTGGCGGCATGTCTGGCGTTGGCTGCAGCGCCGCAACTCGGTGCGCATCAGCTCACACCGGGCGAGCCCGTCTCGCTCTACCTCACCGTTGAGCAGGGAGACAAGCTGGTCCGGGGACTCGGCCCGCAAAACTTCCGCCTGCGGGAGGACGGCGAGGCCGTGCCCTTCCGCCTTGAGCAGCCCGAAACACCGGTTTCCATCGCTCTGCTCGTGGAAGACAGCAGGGCAGCCGGGTACTACTATTGGGACGACCTCCGCGCGGCTCTCGACGGCTTCTTGAGCAACGCTCCCGCGGGCAACTGGTACGCCCTCGGGTCGTTCGCCAACGAACTCGAAATCAACCAGGATTTCACCCAAGAAATCCCTAAACTCCGGAATGCCTTCGCCGCTCTGGGGTACGGCGCCTGGAACGAAAGCAACACCTACGATGCCGTCTACGAAATGCTCGACAAGCTGGGCCGGCTGCCCGGCAGGAAGGCGCTCATTTTCATTGGATCGGGAATCGACACCTTCAGCGGCCGTACGCTGGACGACGTTCAAAAGAAAGCAGAGCAAGTCAACGTCACCGTTTACGCCGTCGCGCTGGGCTCCCTTTTTCGCGGCCGGCTAGATCCCTACCTGGGCACGGAGGCCCGCATGGACCTGCTTCAGGCCCGCGCGTTCCTCCAGATGCTGGCGGATAAAACGGGCGGCGAGGCGTGGTTTCCCAACCTCGAAGGCGCTTATCCGGATGTCATGAAGGGCATTTTCCAGAGCCTCGAAAGCCAGTACCGCCTGGTGTATTTCCCGAATCTCCCCCGGGACGGAGAATTCCACAAGATCGAGGTTGAAGCCTTCGTGATCGCGGACGACGAGCGGAAAGACTTCAAGGTGCGGGTGCGCGAAGGATGGCGGCAGTGAGGATTCGGCTCGGGCCCGCCGTTACGCTTCCGATCTGACTGCGTCTAACATTCCTGGTAGCCACCCCGTGACCAGTCAGGCCACATCGGACCTGGACGGAGGTCCGGTCCCGCGAGTCGACGAGGCGGTACTGATCCGGGCGGCTCAACGAGGCGATCAGGACGCCTTCGAGCAGCTCGTGCGCGCCTATGACCGCAGTGTGCTTCGCCTGGCGCTAAACCTGCTTCGGTCGCCGGAGGACGCTTATGACGTCTACCAGGAAGCTTTTCTCCGGGTTTTCAAGAACTTACACACCTTCCGGTTCGATTGCAGCTTCCACACCTGGCTCTACCGCATTGTCACCAATCTCTGTCTGGATCATCTCAGAAAGCGCAAGGTGCGGCGGGAGGAGCCCAGCGTGATCGAAACCGAGGAAGGGCTGCTCGACCGCACGGACAGCATTCAGGAGGAGAGGGCCCTGGGCGATCCACAAAGGAACCTGATCAATCGCGAGTTGGGCGAGCGCATCGAAGCGGTTCTGAGGCAGCTCACGGCCAAGGAGCGGATCGTGTTCGAGTTGCGGCACTACCAGGGTTTACGGCTCAAAGCGATCGGAGAGGTGCTCGGCACTAGCGAGGAAGCCGCAAAAACCTGCCTGTTTCGGGCCACCCGGAAGTTGCGGGTCGCCCTGGAGGATTTCGTATGAACTGCGACTGGGCCACAAGGAATTTCTCGCTCTTTCTTTACGACGAGCTTTCGCTGGACGAGGAGCAGGCCCTACAGGAACACTTGGAGGCCTGTCCAGCATGCCGGAAGGCGTTCGAGGCGGAGCAGGCGCTGCACGAGTTGCTCGACCGCCGGGAACAGACGCCCTCGGCGGTTCTGCTCGCGCGCTGCCGCCGCGATTTGAGCCTGCGGCTCCAGGCCGAAGCGGCGCGGCCGTCTGGCTGGAGGGCATGGTTCAGCAACCCGTTCGCGGCATTGCGGATTTCACCGGCGTTCGCCCGCCCCCTCGGAGCCCTCGCGCTGGTTGCCATCGGGTTCTTCGCCGCCCGCTTGACGGCTCCGGCTCCCTCTGGCGAGACGGCGGATGGCTTTCTCGACCCGCCTGTCGCCCGCGTTCGCTACGTCCAGGCGCAGCCTTCGGGCCAGGTGCGGGTTGTCGTCGAGGAAACACGCCAGCGCCTGCTGACCGGCGATCTGGCGGACGAGCAGATCCATCGCCTGCTGCTTGCCGCGGCCCGGGAATCGGCGGACCCCGGTCTGCGCGCCGAATCCGTTGAGCTGCTGCGCAGCCGGCCGGTCTCCGACGAGGTGCGATCCGCGCTGATCCACGCGCTCCAGCACGACCCCAATCCCGGAGTCCGCCTGAAGGCGCTCGATGCCTTGAAAGCGTACGCCGGTGAGAGCGATGTCCGGAACACGCTGGCGCAGGTGCTGCTGGTTGACGATAATCCCGGCGTGCGGACCCAAGCGATAGACCTGCTGATCCAGCACATGGAGCATGCCATCGTGGGCGTGCTCCAGGAGGTCGTGCAGCGGGAGAGCAACCCGTACATTCGCATGCAATGCCAGCGCGCGTTGCAGGAGATGAATGCCTCTGTAGGGACGTTCTGATGAGAAGTTGTCGTCTGCGGCTTTGCGCGGTCCTGGCGGCCGCCGCCTTTTCCTGCGCCGCACAGACCGATTCCGGCATGGTCCGGGAAGGCGCTTACTGGGTCCAGACGGTGACCGGGACGGCGCCGGTGTCTCCATCCGGAATACTCAGGGTTTCCACCCGCGGCCCAATTTCGCTCCAAGGGGAAGCCAGAAAAGACATCGCCTACGAGTTACAGAAGCGCGCCCGGGTTAGCACCGAAGCCGCCGCACGCACGCTGCTCGAGAAGATCTCGTTAAAAACGGGAAAACGCGCCGGCGGCCTGCTGCTGGAAGTAAGCCTGCCGCCCGTCTGGACGGCTTCGGCAACGCTCCGTTTGAAAGTCCCGCGGGACCTGCACCAAACCATTCTTCAGACACAGGGCGATGAGATCGAGGCCTCGGATCTGGACGGAATGCTGCGCGCCGAGAGTGGGGGCGGCCGCGTTCGTGTGGACAGAGTCCGCGGGAAAGTGACCGTACGCACGGAGGGCGGAGAGTTGCACTTGCGCGAAATCGGCGGAGGGGTCGAGTGCTTTTCCGGAGGCGGCCAGATCATCGCCGAGGAGATCGCCGGCGAGTCCAGCCTGAACAGCGAGGGGGGCGAAATTATCGTCAGGCGGGCGAGAGGCCCGGTGCGCGCCTCGACCGCCGGCGGGAACATCACAATCGAGGAGGCGGATCAGGGTGTGACCGCGTCGGCAAAGGCAGGCCTGATTCATGTGGTGCACTCGGCCGGACCGGTCGTTGCGCAGACGGGTTCGGGAGCCATCAAGATCCGCTCGGCAGGCGATATCGAGTGCCAGGCGGGCACCGGAGCGATCGCGCTGGAGAGGGTTTTTGGCGGTCTGCGAGTCTCCACGCAGTCCGGCAGCATCCTGGCCGACCTGGCTGAAAAACCGCTGAGAGATTCCGCGCTAACCACAGGCGCCGGTGACATTACGGTGCTCATCCCGTCTAACCTTTCGGTGACGGTGCAGGCCATCAGCGCTTCTCCCGGCGGCCGCCGGATCGTTTCGGATTTCCCCGAAATCCGCACCCGGGAACTACCGGCCGGGGCGCGCGTGGAAGCGGAGGGCGCTCTGAATGGAGGCGGGCCGCTATTGCGGCTGACGGCTCTGGGAGGCTCCATTTACCTGCGCCGGCAGCAGTGAGGTAATGCCATGAGACAGCTTCTCACAATAGCGATGGCGGCGGCCGCCGGCGCTGCGCTCGCAGCGGCTCCGGAAGTCGTAGTGGCGCCGGGGCCCGTTCCGCAGGTTGGGGTGGTAGTCACGCAGGCCGCGCCCCCACAGCCCCCGGCCCCGCCCAGGGTATCCGAGGTGCGCGTTCTTAACCTCGGGCCTGCAAGCGGGAGTTACCTGGGCATTGGAGTGCAGGAGATCGACGCCGAACGCGCCAAGGAATTGAAACTGCCGGAAGTGCACGGCGTGGAAGTGACCAGAGTGGAGGAGGACAGTCCTGCCGCCAAGGCGGGACTCATGAAGGGCGACGTGGTCCTGCAATACAACGGGCAGCGGGTCGAAGGCACCGAGCAGTTTGTTCGCCTGGTCAGGGAAACGCCCCCGGGGCGCCAGGCGACATTGGTGATCAGCAGGAACGGCGTTACCCAGACCCTTACCGCCACGATAGGCGAGCGTAAGAGCGTTGCCTACCGCGTGCGGCCCGATTCCCGGGAATTGGAGGACCTGCGGGAGAGATTGAGAAGCATGTGGCCCGACCCCAAGTTCCAGGAGGACATGGCCAGACTTCAGGAAGATATGTGGAGGCTGCAGCTCAGGCCGCCCGACATGCCCGGGGTGTTCGTGGCGATTCGGGGCGGCCTGCTGGGGATCGAAGCGGAAACGCTGAACACGCAACTGGCCGAATTTTTCGGCGTGAAGCAAGGCGTGCTGGTGCGCTCGGTGGCCAAGGATTCCGCGGCGGAGAAGGCTGGGCTTAAAGCCGGCGACGTCATTGTGCGCATCGACAACGAAGAGGTTGCGACGGCATCGGCCTTGAGCAGGCGGGTCCGCGAAATGGAATCGCGGGGAAGCTTTTCTCTCACCGTGGTTCGAAACCGGCAGGAAATGGTTTTCAACGTCGAACTGGAGAAGCCGTCAGGCTCGATCCAGCGGCGTGAGGTCAAGCCCTCGCCGGCGCCGAGCCGGGGGCCTCGAGCGGTGCGCGTGGGGAATCCGTTCGCGGCGTCTCCCATCCTTTAGGCTGCGTTTTGGCGGGGCCGGAGTCGGTGAGCGGCCCCGTCGTGGCTTCCATTACGATGCGCTGCACTTTCACCAGCAGCTCCACTTCTTTTTCCGGAATTCCCAGAGCGGCCGCGATCTGCTGAGGCGTATGTCCGCGGCGCCACATCCGGAGCGCCTGCGAGCGCGTTCCAATGTTCATGCCGGCCCGGGGCGGAGGAGGCGCCACCAATTGCAGAGTGCGCTCCTCGGTTTCCGCCAGTTTCGACGATACCTCTCCGATGCCGGAGTGCACGCGGCTGAGCTCCGCTTCGAGCGCCGCCTGCTTTCTGCGCCCGGCCTGAATCTCCCGCTTCAGCGTGACGAACAGGTATAGGCACAGCCCAAGGCTCACCGCCAACAGCGTGTAAAAGGTGAGTGCGTTACTTACGATGGCTTCCATAATTTCTCTCCGTTGCCGTTCCGCCTGCCAGCTTGATGCCCGCCTTGAAGGCGCCATGCCGGCGGCAGTCAGTTCAGCGTCCTCAGCCTTTTCTCGCGGCTGATGATCTCCTGAATCCTTACCCCGTAATTGCCCTCGACCACGACCACTTCTCCACGCGCGACAACGCAGTTATTCACGATCACCTCGACGGGCTCGTTGAGCGTGCGGTTCAGCTCGACAATGGACCCGACGCTCAGTTTCAGCACGTCCTTAAGCGGAAGCTGAGCGCGGCCAAACGAGACGCTCACTGGGAGGTCGACCTCCATCAGCACATCGAGCGTGGGCGGCGTCTTGTCCAGCGCCGGCCGCTCGGGTTCAGGCTGGGGAGCGATTTTGGAAAGCGGCGCCTGAACTGCCGGGACGCGCGCGACTTCCGTTTGCGAGAGTTCGCTCAGACCGGGATGGAAACACAGGCAGAGCGAGGGAATCTTTACGCCGCCCATTGTCACCCCGATCTCGAAGGCGAGCGCATCCGCCGGCGCGCCGTCCCGCTCGGCGCCGGATTCGCAAGTGACTTCCGCCTTGACGCGCCGTCCAATCGCTTGGGCGAGCCCCGAGCAGGCCTGGCTCACGATTTCCAAATACGTATTGCGGGCATCCTGCTGGCCGGTGACTTCGATTCCCGCGCCGCGCAGGATCTGAGACCCGATCTCAACCCAGGCCTCCTCCGGCGCTCCGATCCAGAAAACCGCGTTCTGGTGCAGGCTCAGCGGCTGCTCCCACCAGAGCGCTTCCCCTGTCCAGCTCGGCGCGCTGGAGGCTTGCCAGCTCGTCTGCGGACGCTCACCCGTCATGCCCTCCAGGGCATCGGCCAGGCGGGCGGTCCAGTTCTCAGCCAGCCATTGGAATGTTTCTCCGGGACCCGTTTCGCTCATGATGCTCCGCCTTTGGTCGGCCACCGCTTCTCGATGTAACTGCGCAGCCGCAGGATGGCCTGCGTTTTGAGTTGCGAGACGCGCGACTCGTGCAGCTCCACCACCTTGGCGATTTCGCGCAGCGTCAATTCCTCGTGGTAATAAAGGCTGATCACCGTGCGCTCGACGTACGGCATTTTCGAAATCGCTTCTGCCAGCAGGCGCTCCAGTTCCGACCGCTCGAGAATCCGCGAAGGCCACTTCTCCTCGCTATCGGAGATGTACTTCAGCAGATCCCGGCCGCTGTCCTCGCCGCCGGCGTGTTCCAGGCTTCCCAGATTCACCCCACGTACCTCGACAAGCCACGAGTGGTACGTTTCCATGTCGATATTCAGTTCCTGGGCAATCTCCTCCTCGGTGGGGGCCCTGTGCAGGCGCTGTTCCGCCGCCGCAACGGCCGCTTCAATCATCTTGGCCTTCTTGCGTTTTTGCCGCGGCGCCCAGTCGAGGCCGCGCAGGCTGTCCAGGATCGCGCCCCGAATCTTGTATTCCGCGTATGTCTTCAGCTTGAAATTAAGGCTCGGATCGAAATTGTCGATGGCCGAGATGAGGCCCACGATGCCGGCGGAGATCAGATCTTCCAGGCTTACGCTGCCCGGAAGCCGCTCGTGAATCCGCCGGGCGATCAGGCGGACCTGAGGCAGGTGCTCCATAATGAGCCGCTCGCGTTCCGCCGCGGGCGTTTCCTCAGTCGTTTGATAGTAGTCGGCCACTGCTCGATCCTTGTACCGGCCTGGTGCGGCCGCCGCCGTCGCGCTCATGCCGCCGCCGCTGCCGCCGCTCGCCGGATGCTGCGCTCCAGCACCAGGCTCACGATTCGTTCCTTGTCCGCCGGCTCCAGGTCCTCAGGGATCTGCTGTCCCGTCGACAGGAAGGAAACCGGTTTACCCGTGCGGGCCGCCTCGTTGAAAATCGGCCCGAAGGCTTCGGTCTCGTCCAGCTTGGTGAAAATGAGCTTCCGAGGCCTGAAAATCTCGAAGCGGTCCACCACACGGGATAGATCGGCGGATTTCATCGAAGCCGATAGAACCAAGTGGGTGTCGATATCGCGCCGGCCCGCAAGAAACGCCGCCAGATCCGAGGAATCCACCAGGTCGTTCGGTCCGTGGCCGGGGGTATCGATCAATATCAGGTCCTTGGTGCGATGCTCCTCGATGGCCTGCGAGAGCGCTCCGGGGGTCTCCAGGGCCAGGAAGCCCACGCCCAGGATGGCGGCGAACGACCGCAACTGGTCCGCCGCGGCGATGCGGTAGTTATCCATCGAGATGATCTGCGTCGGCCGCCTGCACGTCAGCCCGTAGCGGACAGCGAGTTTCACCAGGGTCGTGGTCTTGCCACAGCCGCACGGGCCGACCAGCGCAACGATTCGCGGGTGCCCGCCGCGCCCCAACTGCGTATCGCAGCGGATGCGAGACGCAAGTTCGGCCGCCAGCGCGCGGTCCACCGATCCCTCTACGTCCGCTTCTCTGAGCCGCTGCAGGATATCGTGCGCCAGCGCCGGATCCACTTCCGCTTCCACGAGCGAGGAGAAGACCTCGGCCAGCTCCGGCTTCGGCAACTCGCGCGCCGAGGCCATCGCGCTCGACCGGCTCAACGCCGCGGCCATTCGCTCCAACTGCTTGCGCATCTCCGCGATGTCGGCCGAAAGGCGCGCGTAGTCCTGCTGCCCGGGGGCGTGCCGGGAACCGTCCGCCGTGCGGTCCGAGGGCGGAAGCGCCATGACCACTTCGTATTCGCCCATATGCCGCGCTTCCGGCGGGGCCTTGCGCGACTGGATCAGCATGGCGTCCGGCCCCAATTCAATCCGCGCCATTTCCAGCGCGGCTTTTACGTCGTTGGCGAAGTACGATTTCAATCTCACTCCCGGTTCTCCTTGGACGTATTACTGAATGACTCCCAGCGACACCACCTTCACCCCGGATGGAATCTCGCCGTGCGACAGAAAATACACGTTGCTGATCGACGTTTCTACAAGCTGCCTCAAGAAGGGCCGTGCGCCGGAACTCGCCAGCACCACCACCGGCGATTCCGGACTCCCCACAACTCGCCGGATGCGGTCGAGAATGTCGCGCACCGCCTGCGGCGAGACGTTCCAATGGCTCGTGAATTCGCCGTGCTCAACCGAGGACTCCACCATTTGCTCGAGCGCCGGGTCGAGGAAATACGCGGGCAGCTCGCCATTCGCGTTCAGATACGGCTTCACCACGACCCGCCGGATCGACTGCCTCACGTATTCGGTCAGCAGCGTCGGGTTCTTGGTGATCTGCGCTGCCTCACCCAGCGCTTCCAAAATCGAGACCGCGTCGCGAATCGACACCCGTTCCCGAAGCAGGTTCTGTAGAACACGCTGCACAGCGGCAAGGGAAAGCAATTTCGGAACCAAATCCTCCACCACGCGCGGGTTCTCTTCCGACACGCGGTCCAGCAGCTTTTTCGCATCCTGGCGCGAAAACAGTTCGTGGGCGTGACGGCGGATGACTTCCGAAAGGTGTGTGCCCAGGATGCTGGGGGCATCCACCACCGTGTAGCCCGCGCTCCGCGCCGCTTCCACGCGGTCGGAACTGATCCACACCGCCGGAATCCCGAAGGCCGGTTCGCGTGTCTCGATACCCTCGATCGGCTCGGCAGGCTTGCCCGGATGGATCGCAAGTTCGCAGCCCTGAGGCATATCGAAGCGCGCCACCTCCAGGCCTTTGATCAGGATGACGTACTCGCGCGGGCGCAGCGACAGATTGTCGGTGACGCGCACCGGCGGGAGCAGATATCCCATTTCGGTGGCCAGTTGCCGGCGGATCGCCGCGATTCTCCGGAGCAGCGGCGAGTTCTTTCCTCCCTCGACCAGCCGCACCAGCCCGAGGCCCACCTCCACCGACATCGGATCCACTTTGAGCAGCGCCTCCAGGTTCTCCTTAGGCGGAGGAGGCTGCGCGACTGACGTTTTTTCGGCTCTGACAACCTTTTGTCGCATCCGCCACGCCACTACGCCGATCCCGGCGCTCAGGATGACAAAAGGCATTCCCGGCAGCCCGGGGAACGCGGCCAGCGCCAGCAGGACCCCCGATGCCAGCAGCAACGGCTCCGGCTTCCCAAAAACCTGTTTGCGGAACTCGGCGCCAAGCTGGCTGTCCGCGCCCGCGCGCGTCACCACCAGGCCGCCGGAGATGGAGATCATGAGCGCGGGCACCACCGTCACCAGGCCGTCGCCGATGGTGAGCACGGTGTAGGTTTCAAGCGCGCGGCGCAAATCCATTCCGTGCTGCAGCACGCCGATCAAGAAACCCGCGATGATGTTGATGCCCGTGATCAGAATGCTCGCCACGGCGTCGCGCTGCGTGAACCGCGAAGCGCCGTCCATGGCGCCGTAGAACTCGGCTTCGGCGGCCAGCCTCCGGCGGCGCTCCCTCGCTTCGGCTTCGTCGATCAGCCCGGCGTTGAGATCCGAATCGATCGACATCTGTTTTCCGGGCAGCGCATCCAGAGTGAACCGGGCGGTGACTTCCGAGATGCGGACCGCGCCGTGGTTGATGACCACGTACTGTATGGCGATCAGAACAAGAAAAATCACCGCCCCGACGATGTAGTTGCCGCCCACCACAAACGTGCCGAACGCCTCGATCACGTGGCCCGCCGCCGCCGTGCCGGTGTTGCCATTCAGCAGAATCAGCCGCGAGGAGGAGATGTTCAAGCCCAGCCGGAACAGCGTCATCAACAGCAGCGTGGTGGGAAAGACGCTGAACTCGACCGGCTTCAAGATGTACATCGCCACCAGGAGCACGATCACCGAAAGCGTGATGTTCGTTGCGATCAGGATGTCGAGCAGGAAAGCGGGCATCGGCGCCACCATCGCCAGCACGATGGCGAGAACGCCGAGAGGGACAGCGAGCTCCACCACCTTCGTGCGGGCGGGCTGATTTCCGCGTCCCGGTTGAGCCTGAGCGAGTGCGATTGCCTTCGAAGCCATTCTCTATGCCGGCAAACGGCCTCCCATAATGCGGTAAATGTAGGCCAGGATTTCAGCCACCGCGCGGTAAAGATGCGCGGGGATTTCCTGCCCCACTTCAGCCGACTTGTAAAGCGCCTGGGCCAGGGGAGGATTCTCCACAATGGGCACCTGGTGCTCGACGGCTTTCTTCCGGATGCGAAGCGCCAGATAGTTCTTGCCCTTGGCGACGACCACCGGCGCGGCCATCGAATCCATCACGTAGCGGATGGCCACCGCGTAATGCGTGGGGTTCACAATGACCGCCGTGGCCTTGGGCACCTGCGCCATCATGCGCCTGCGCAGCCATTCACGCCGCAACTGGCGCACACGCGCGCGCACCTGCGGGTTGCCTTCGGTTTCCTTGGCTTCATCGCGGAGTTCCTGCCTGCTCATCCGCAAGTCCGCCATGTAGCGCCGCTTTTGCCGCACCAGGTCGATGGCCCCCATCACTATGAATGCAGCGGCGCCCTTCCAGATCAGATCCTGGATCGAGGCGGCCATCTGATACGAGCTTTTCTGCACGCCCTGAAGCGGCATGGCGACGAGCGCGTCCCAGTTGTCCTTCACGATGCCGTAGACCGCTCCGGCGAACAGCGGCAGCAGCACGGCCGCCTGCACGAGCGAGGGAATGTTCTGCCGGGGCAGTTCCTGCAGCCTCGTGACTATGTTCAGCCGCTTGAAATTCGGCGTCAGTCCCTTTGCGGAAAACCCAAACTGCGTGACAGAAAGGTGAGCGCCTAAGGTCACCGCGAGCAGCACTCCGCCGGCGAGGCCCAGCGGCAGAAAATCGCGGACGAGCAGCACGCGCGCCAGCCGCTCCAGTTCCGCCGCGGTGACTTCGGCGGAAAAGGCGATGCGGAACACGTACCGGGTGGTCTCCATAAGGCGCGAGCAGTAGCTGGTTCCAAACCATCCGAGCAGCGCCGCGAACGCGGCAAACTGAAGCGCTCCGACCGCCTCGCGGCTGACCGGGAAACGGCCCTCGCGGCGCGCCTGCTGGATGCGCCGCGGCGTCGCTTTTTCCGTCTGCTGGCTCTTGTCAGCCATGGACTCGGCACCTTCCGCAAATCACGCGATAGTGGCCTTTCCTGCAGGGCACTTCAAAATGCCTCCCCGCAGCACCCGTGACAGAGAGCGGAGTTCCCGCATACCAGATGCTTCCTGCAAGGCACCTCACATGCCTCCCCGCAGCACGGCTACCGTGCGCTCAGCGGCGTCGCGGAACACGGGCACGAAAAACGCCGTCACCACGGCAAAAAATGCCAGCGTCGCCAGCATCTTCACCGGAAAAGCCAGCGTGAGCAGTTGCAGTTGCATGTGTATGCGGCCGAGCAGCGCCAGGGCGATGTCCACCAGCATCAGCAGCACGATCACGGGCATGGCCAGCCGCAGCCCGGTGGTGAACATCGCGCCGCCCAGTTTCAAAACCGCTTCGACTCCCCCCGGGTACAACTGGTAGGTTCCCGGAGGATAGACGGCGAGGCTCCGGGCGAACACGGCAAGCACCTGGCGGTCCAGCCCGAGCGCGAAAAACAGCAGCCCGGCGGTCAGATGCGCAAAGACCACCAGCACGTTGCTGTCGGCCTGGGTCGTGGGATCGATCGTGGACGCGTATGAGTAGCCCGCTTGCACCGCGAACGCCTGTGCAGCCAAAATCAGCGTCTCGACCAGGAACGCCACCGCCACCCCGGCGGTTACGCCGAATGCCGCCTCGGAAATCATCCACACAAGCAGTTGCCCTATGCCGATTCCGGCCACCGGCACTTCGGGCCATACCGGAAACAGCGCGATTGTGGCGCTTACGGCCAGCACCGCGCGCACCATCTGCGGTCCCTGGTTCACGCCTGGCAGCGGCACAAAAACGAACGCGCCGCCTACGCGCGCCAGTACAAGCAGAAAGCCGAGCAGCAGGCCAAGCGGCGCCGTGACCTCACCGGGCATAGCGGCCTAAGTCGCCCAAGATCGAGGAGGCGTAGGTCATCATCTGCCGCAGGATCCAGGGCAAAGAGATCAGCAGCGCCAGAAGGAACGCCGCCAGCCGCGGAATCGTGCTGAACGCCGAATCCTGCATGGAGGTCACCACCTGCACGAGACTGATCGCCACGCCAGCGACGAAACCTACAATGAGCAGCGGCGCGCTGACCCAGAAAGCCATCATCAGCATCTGCCGCACGGTCTGCATGACGAATTCGGGTGTCATTCTGTCGCTAATAAAAACTTTTCACCAGGGAGCCCACGACGAGATTCCAACCGTCCACCAGCACAAACAGCAGCAGCTTGAACGGCGCCGACAACATTACCGGCGGCAGTTGGATCATTCCGACCGAGAGCGTGACCGAGGCCACCACGAGGTCGATCACCAAGAAAGGCAAAAACAGAACCGCCCCGATCTGAAATGCCGTCTTGAGCTCGGAGAGAATATAGGCCGGCACCAGCACCGCAAGGTCGAGGTCCGCGGGCGTACGCGGCGCTGGGCGACGTGTGATCTCCACCAGCAGCTTGATGTCCTTTTCCCGCGCGAATCGCGCCAGAAACGCTTTCAGCGGCTGGCTACCCTGCTCGAATCCCTGCCCCAGCGTGAGCTGCCCTTTTTCCACGGGCACCCAACCCTTGTTGTACATCTCCATCGCCACCGGCTGCATGATCAGGATGGTCAGAAACAGCGCCAACCCGATCAGCACCTGGTTCGAGGGGGTCGCTTGCGTGCCCAGCGCCTGCCTGAGAAAGTGCAGCACCACGACGATGCGGAGAAACGGCGTCACCGATACGATCACCGCCGGCAGCAGCGTCAGCAGCGTCAGCACCACCACGATCTGCAGAGGGACGCTGAGCGAGGCGCCGCGCACGGTTCCCAGCGGCAGCGACTGGGCGGCAGATAGCGCCGGCGCCAGGAGCGCGAAAGCGATCGGAAGCAGTCTCACTTCGGCGCGCCCTCCAGAGTCTCGACCGCAGCCAGCGGTACGGAATCCAGCAGCGTGCAGCCGGCCGAGTGCGCCCCAATCAGCAGAGCGCGGTCCGCCAGCCGCACCAGGTGCAGCGTGTGCTGCGGCGTGAGCGCGAGGCGGGCCAGCGGCTCGAGCCGGCCGGGAATGCCGCGGCTGCGCACGATCCCGCTGCTGGAGATCAGCCCGCGCCGCCGCAGCGCCCACAGCGCCGCCCCCATCAGCCCCAACACCAGCGCCACCGCGCTCAACTGATAAAAGAGTTCCATCGATCGATCCTCTATGCCGGCCAGTTGAAATCGGTGAGCCGGATGCCGAACGAGTTGCCGATAATCACGATCTCCGCGGAGCCGAGCAGCGTCCCGCCGACGTAAACGTCCAGGTTTTCGCCCGCCGACCGCGCCAGCCGGACGACACTGCCGACTTCCCAATTCAGGATTTCGGCAAACGGAGTGGTTTTCCGGTCCAGCTCGATTTCAAGCTGGAGGGGAACGTCGGCGAGATGCCCGATTTGCTCCTGAACGGTCATGGCCGGCTATCGCGATTACCGCTTGAGATTGATCGTCTCCTGGCTCATCTCGTCGGCAGTGGTGAGCACGCGCGAGTTGGCCTGGTAGCCGCGCTGGTAGACGATGAGGTTCGTAAATTCCCGCGCGATGTCTACGGTCGAGGCCTCCAGAGAGCCGCCCAGTATAATGCCCCGGCCGCCGGTCCCCGGTACGCCGATGGCCGGCATAGCGGTCTTGGCGCTTGCCTGAAAATTGTTGTTGCCTGCTGCGATCAGCGTATCGGAGTTGCGGATCGAGGCCAGCGCCACCTGCCCGACAATACGCTGCAGCCCGTTGGAGTACTGCGCGACGATTTTGCCGCCGTCAGCCAGGCCGACGCGGATCAGCGATGCGGATGTCGAGCCGTCCTGCGAGTTGGCCGAGACCGCGGAGGGCTGGGCGAACTGCGTTAGCCGCGGCGCTCCGTTCGGATGGTAGAGCGACCATTTGAGAGACATGTCGCTGGCCCCGTCGGCCAGCCCGGTGATGTTGATGTCCACCGTCGGAGAACTCGGGTCCGGCGTGAGCAGCTTGCCGTCCGAATCGAAGGTGATGGTTCCCGTGGCGAGCGGCACCGGCGGATCGGGCGGCGAGGCAAGGTCCGCGGACGGAATCGTCACTTCGTACTGCCACTCGCCTGCTGCCGTCTTGGTGAACGTGATGGTCAACACATGGGTGGCGCCGAGAGAATCCACTACCTCCATCGGGGTTGAGAACGTCGCATCCAACGTGCCGACGGTAGCGGCGGCGTTCAGGTTGAGATCCAGCGAGAAGTTCGTGGTCGCGATCGGAGTCTGGAGCGTTCCAACCGGAACCACAATGTCGGTGATGGCGCCAGTCGGGTTCACCGTTCCGTCGGGCCCTTCCATCCAGCCCTGGACTCTCTCTCCCGTCAGGGTCGTCAGGTAGCCCTGACCGTCCACCTTGAAGTTGCCTGCCCGGGTGTAGAGCGTCCCGCCGCGCTCGTCGCGCAAGATGAAAAAGCCGTCGCCTTGAATGGCGGCATCCAGCAGACCCGTGCTGCTCTGAATCGCACCCTGCGTGAACTGGCGCGTCGTAAATGGACGGCCCGTTCCGAAGCCGACCTGCGTCTCGCCCAGGCCCGCTCCGAGCGATTGCGTCACCAGGTCGCGAAAGGACACTGTACTGGTCTTGTAACCCGGCGTGTTGAGGTTCGCCAGATTGTTACCAACCACGTCAACGGCGGTAACATGGGCGTTCAAAGCCGAGAGCGCTGTCGAGAAAGATGCAAACATACTAGTTCTCCTGGGTTGAATCTGTTGCCCGGGCGGATTCAAGGGCCGCGTTGATGTCAGCGCGGAGCGCCTCGATCTCGGCCCGGACCAGTGTCATCTGCTCCAGCTCGCTGAACTGAGCCAGTTGCGTAAGAAACTGCGTACCGTCAACCGGATTCAGCGGGTTCTGGTGTCTGATTTGGGTCACCAGCAGCTTGAGGAACATGTCCTTGTCGGACAGCTTGTCCTTCTGTGTGGTGGCCTGTGTTGCGGAATTCTCAGCGGCCGTACTCTGGGTTGCGCTGCTCACTCCTGTTGTCATGCGAAGGTGCTCCTGATGGGATTGTCATTGCGGCCGCGGAATGCGCCTTCGAGCATTTCCAGCCACTCCGGGCGTGCCTCGTCCTGTCTGCGCCGCTGCTGCTGTTCCGGCGATCCTTCTCCGGCGGCGTCCTGGCGCCCGCGGCCGAATTCCTGAGCGCTTTCATTTCCGGCGCCAGGATTCAGAGGCTGCGCCTGGCTGTCGGAGAGGGCGGCGGTCAGGCCGGCGTGAGCGCCGGACCCCTGGGGCCTCCAGGTCTCCGTTACGTACCCGCGATTTTCCAGATTCGCCACCAGCTCGCCCAAATTCTCGGCGAGCGATTGGTTGAGCCGCGCATCCGCGGAACGGACGGCTACGTGGACCTGCCCCGCCCGTTCGACGACCTTCACCTCAACCCGTTCCGGCTCCCGGTCGCCTGCCCCCTGGCCCGGCACCAGCATCGACAGCTCGCGAAGCGGCTGCGGGGCGGCATCAGTCCGAACAGGCTCGAAATCCGCCCGCGCGGCCGGCATAACGGGGACGGCGCGTTCCGGCGGTGTCGCAGGCTTCAGCACCGCGGGGGCGGCCGGTGCTGACGCGGCCACCGCCTGCTCTAAAGCGGGCGCGGCCGTTTCCGAAGCTGGCGCGACGTGCGGCGTAGCCGGTTCTACCTGAATGCGCGGCCCAGCCGGTTCCACGTGAACGCGCGGTGGCGCAGTTGGTTCTGCTTGATCGCTAGAGGCAGCCGGTTTTATCTGAGCGCTGAAGGCCGCCTGTCTGGACGCTGCGGAAATGTTGTTTTCTGGCTGTAGGTCCGGGGCTGGCACGCGCGCTTCGGAAGCTTTGGCCGGCGCAGGCTGCACCGGATCTACCGGGGCTGGCCGCGCCGGAGCAAGCGCCTGTCGATTGGAACCCGCAGGCGCGGGCCTTGGAACTGTGGTAGCCTCACCGCGCTCGCTCAAGCGGACGGCGAATGCCACTTCTGTTTCGGTTGCCGGCCGGGTCTGCCCGGAAATGGTTTCAGTGTTTCCGGGTTGGGCCTGAACGGTTGTTTTGACGGGGTTCTTGTTTTCGGATGTCCCAAAAATGTTGAGCGGCTGCGTGGGCCGGGGAGCGGCTGCATCGCGCGCGGCCGCAGCTTCAGCGGCCGGGGCGGGCGCTGGGTCCGCCATGGGAGCGGCGGCCGGCGCGGGAGACGGGGCTTCCGCACGATGATGAGCCGGAGGGGGAACCGGCGTTTCTGCCTCCTCGGCTGTCTGCGCCGGCTTTGCAGCCTGCCGGACCGGTTCGGATTTCTCTTCGTCTCCTTCTTCGATTGCGCGAGCCGCCAACGAGGCGGGTGCTGCCTCGGTTGCGGGCGCTTCTTCAGGAATTAGAGTCTCGAACTCCGCGGTGACAAAAGCCTCTAACTCCGCGGCGCCCATTGGTTGCGGCGGTAAATTTGGTTGCGCCGGCAAGTCCTGGAAGTCAGCCTGCGCGAGCGGCGGAGTGATCTCCGTGGCAGCGGGCTGGGGCTCGGATGGGGCCATCACTTCGAAGCCCCAGTCCGGCTTCGCCTGAGGCTCAGCCAACGGAACAAAGGTTTGGACCGGAAACAAGAACGCAGCCGGTTGTTCTTTTGTCTTCCGTTCTTCTCTTATTTGAGATGCGCTGTTTTGAAATTCGCCGTCTTCCGCTGCTTCGGGTTTTTCGGCGGCGTGGCCGGCGCTTTCAGGCGCCGCTGCGAGTTCCGGGGCGCCCGGAGGATTTTCAGGCGCCGTCCCGGGAATCAACTGGGACATCAGAGCCGAAAACTCCTCGGCGGCCGGAGAGTCTGCCTCGACGCGGGCCGGGGCACCCTCCGCCGGCGGCGCCATCGAGGCGAGAGGAAACGGCAGACATGCAGCAGTCACGCCGCGGATGAGTGCAGTTCGATTGCCGCGATGCCCCGCCCCGTTTTCAGCGATTTAGCGGCGCGCCGTGGTACGAGATTTTGGCACGCCGCCTCAAGTGACCGGATTTTGTCGCAGCCGGAACATCTCCGTTTCAGCTTTTTGGTTCATTTATCTCGAATTTGAGCCGCGGACCGCAAATTGCACGGAGGCTCCCGGGAGATTATCCATGGATTCTCTGATGATTTCCGCCGCCAGTGGCATGCGTGCCCGAATGGAGTCGCTGGATATGCTGGCGAACAACCTGGCCAACGCCGCCACTGCTGGATACAAATCGGATCGCGAAATGTACAGCCTGTACGTCGCTCCGGAAGCGCTCGACCCCGCGCTGGCCGGCGAGAGTCCGCTGCCGTCGACTTTGCCGGTGGTGGAGCGCCGCTGGACGGATTTCAGCCAGGGCAATCTCACGCCGACTGGCAATCCGCTCGATTTTGCCCTCGCATCCGAAGGTTTTTTCGTCGTGAACGGGCCGAACGGTCCTCTTTATACGCGAAATGGCAGTTTCAGAATTTCCCCCACCGGAGTGCTGACCACGCACGAAGGCTACGCCGTACGCGGCGTGGACGGCCAGGTGATCCAAACCGTGGGATCGGAGCCGCTTGAAGTCTCGCGCGACGGCACCGTCCGGCAGGGCGGGATCGTGTTGGGACAGATTGCCGTGGTTGCTCCCGACAAAGCCAACCTGGAGAAGGCAGGCCGGAACTACTACCGCGCCGTGGATCCGGCCGTGACTCCGGCGCTGGTGGCGGACGCGGAGGTGCATCAGGGCAAGCTCGAAGCCTCGAATGTCAGCACGCCTGAAACCGCGGTGCGGCTGATCAACATTCTGAGGCAGTTCGAGATGCTTCAGAAGGCCGCTATGCTGGGCGGCGAGATGAACCGCCGCGCAATCGAGGAAGTGGCGCGGGTAAATCCGTAGGAAGGAGCTTCAGATGATACGAGCCCTTTACAGCGCTGCGAGCGGCATGACCGCGCAGCAGATGAACGTGGACAACATCGCTCACAACCTGGCCAATGCCAATACGGCCGGATTCAAAGCGCGGCGAACGCAGTTCCAGGACCTGCTCTATCAGAACTTCGTTCAGCCGGGCGCCTCAGCCGGGACGCAGACGGTGGTGCCCAGCGGGCTTCAGCTTGGCCTGGGCACGCGGCCGGCGTCCAACGAAATCATTTTCACCCAGGGGAACTTCGAAATGACCAACAATCCCCTGGACATCGTCATCCAGGGGCGCGGCTTCTTCCAGGTGCGCCGGCCGTCGGGCGAGCTCGCTTACACGCGGGCGGGGACGTTCCATCTGGACCGTGACGGAAACGTGGTCACGGCCGACGGGGATCCGCTCGAACCGCAAATAACCATCCCGCCCGAGGCGCAATCCATCACGATTGCGCCGGACGGCACCGTGAGCTACACCCGGCCAGGCGACACATCCGCGCAGATTGCCGGACAGATCCTGCTCGCCAACTTCGCGAACCCGGCGGGTCTGAACAGCATCGGGCACAACCTTTATCTGCCGACGGATGCCTCGGGAGATCCGACTATCGGCGAACCCGGCGGGCAGGAGGGCCTGGGCACGCTGCAACAGTACTTCATCGAGCAATCGAATGTCAGCGTGGTGGAAGAATTCATCAACCTGATCGTCAGCCAGCGCGCCTATGAGGCCAATTCGAAAGTGGTGAAGGCGGCTGACGACATGTACCAGCAGGTCAACCAGCTAGCGCGATGATCATTCTGGCGGCGGCGCTAGCTGCAGGTTGCATTTCCGTGGAAGGGGATCGCATCCGCGCGGCTGATCTGGCCGCGGCGGTTCCGGCGTTTGCCGCCCTGGCGCCCGATGCGGAACTGGGATACACGCCCGCGCCCGGGGCGCGCCGCATGCTGAGCCCGGGGGAGGTGGCGCGCATGGCCGCACGGCACGGGATCGCGCTTGAGACGGCACCCGGCTTGTGTATCGAGCGGGCGATGGAGCACCTGACGGAAGAGCGCGTGCTGGCTGCGCTGCGCGCGGCGGTGGGCAACCCCGAAGCCCGGATCGAACTGCTGGACTTCAGCCGTTACAAAGTGCCGCGCGGCGAACTGGAATTTGCCCGGAGCGGATACACGCCGCCTCCCGAGGGCGCTGACGTCCCGGTTGTGTGGCGGGGAAAACTCAAGTACGCGGGAAACCGCAGCATGCCGGTTTGGGCGCGGGTGCGGATAGGCATTCCGGGAAAAAGGCTGGTCGCGGCGGAGGACTTGCCGGCTGGCCTGCCCATTCAGGCCTCGCAGGTTCGGGTCGAGACAACCGAAATGCCGCTGTTCGCTGCCGCGCCAACGCAGTCCGTGGAGGACGTTGTCGGGCGCGTGCCGAAGCGCACGATCCGTGCGGGCGAAGCGGTGCCGGCAGGTGTTCTCGAAGCTCCGCTCGAGGTCGAGCGCGGGGAGACGGTCACCGTGAAGGTGAACAGCGGCGCGGCTCAGCTCAGCCTGAAGGCGAAGGCGGTAACCCCGGGACGCAAGGGCGATTTGATCATGCTGCGCAATCCCGATAACGGCCGGAGATTCCAGGGCCGTGTGGAAGGTCAAGGAAGGGTCATCGTCGATGCGAAATAGCTTTTTTTGGGCGGCTTTGCTCGCCATCGCGGCACAGGCCGCCGACAAAGACAAGACGCTGTCGCCGCTCGATCAGTATGTACAGCAGGCGGTGGCAAACGCGGAGCGCGCGGCGGGGCGCGAATCCGCGCCTGGCTCCATCTGGCAGCCGGGAGCGCTGCTCGGGAACCTGGCGAGCGACCCGAAAGCTTCGCAGGTGGACGATCTGGTGACGATTATCGTGACCGAGCGCGCCTCGGCCATCGCCAAGGGGACCACGAAAAGCGCGCGGGCCTCGAAAGCCAATTACTCGGTGGGAGCGGCATTCGGGAGGACGAACCCGTCCGGTCCGCTGGCCAACATGCTTTCGGCGGCGGGCGAGCAGTCGCTGGCGGGTGAGGGGGCCACGACGCGGGAAACCGTGCTGACGACAACCATATCGGCGCGGGTCGCGGCGGTACTGCCGAACGGCTATTTGGTGCTGGAGGGCTCCAAGAACGTTGCAGTGAACTCGGAAAACCAGATCGTCACGGTGCGCGGGGTGGCGCGGCCGCTGGACATCGCGCCGGATAACACGATTTTTTCGGACCGCCTGGCGCAGCTTGAAGTCCTCATCAACGGCAAGGGAGTCGTGAACGACGCCATAAGGCGCCCGTTCTTCCTCTACCGGCTCCTGCTCGGACTGCTTCCGTTTTAGACCATGCACAACCGGATTCTGGCAATCACGCTGTTGATCACAAGTTCGCTGAGCGCGGCCGCGCGCCTGAAGGAACTGGCCGCCGTGGAAGGCGTGCGGGACAACCAGTTGGTCGGCTACGGGCTGGTGGTCGGACTGGCGGGCACGGGCGACCGCCGGCAGACGATCTTTTCCGCACAGAGTCTGACGAACATGCTGGAGCGTATGGGAATCTCGGTGCCGCCGGAGGCCATACGGGTTAGCAACACCGCGGCGGTGATGGTGACGGCGACGCTGCCCCCGTTCGCGCAGCCGGGCGCCCGGATCGATGCGACCGTGGCGGCGATCGGCGATGCCACGAACCTGCAGGGCGGCCTGCTGGTCCTCACGTCGCTGCGCGGCGCCGACGGGCGTGTTTTTGCGGTGGCCCAGGGGCCGGTGGTCACGGGAGGCTTCGCCGCGGGGCGCGCCGGCACGCAGCAGACTTTGAACCATCCCACCGTGGGGCGCATTCCCAACGGCGCAATCGTCGAACGAGCCGCGCCGACGCCGGCGCCGGGAAGCCGGTTCCGCTTGCAGCTCCGGCAGGCGGATTTCACTACCGCCGCTCGCGTGGCCGCCGCCATCAACAAGAAATTCGCCGCCGGCGGAACCCCGGTGGCGCGCGCGGAGAACTCGGCGCTGGTCAGTGTTGATATTCCCCCTTCTTATAGCGAGCGCGCGACGGAATTCGTGGCCGAGCTGGAAAACCTGACGGTTGAGGCGGACCGCCCGGCCAAGGTGGCGATCAACGAGCGCACCGGAACGGTGGCCATAGGCAAGGAGGTGCGCATCTCGCCGGTGGCGGTGATGCACGGCAATCTGGCGGTCGAGATCCAGACGACCTATCAGGTGTCCCAGCCCGCTCCCTTTACGAGCGGGACCACGGCGGTGGTGCCGCAAGTAGACGTTGCCGTGCAACAGGAAAAAGCGCGCACGATCATGCTGAAGGAGGGCGCGACGGTGGAGGAACTAGTGCGCGCGCTGATGGCCATCGGCGCTACGCCGCGCGACATCATCGCGATTCTCCAGAACCTGCGGGCCGTGGGAGCGCTGGAAGCCGAACTGGAGGTGATCTGATGCGGATTGATGCGCTGGGCGCCGCTCCGGCCGGTGATGCCCGGCCGCGGGCCGAAAATGTCCGGGATGCGGCGGCGCAGTTCGAAGCGCTGCTGATTGCGCAGTTGCTCAAGTGCATGCGCGGATCGGATGGCGAGGGATGGTTGGGAACCGGCGGCGACCAGGCCGGGGACACCATGATGGAAGTAGCCGAGGAACATCTTGCCCGCGTGCTGGCTTCTCAGGGCGGGCTCGGGCTGGCGAAGCTGGTGGTGGAAGGACTGGAGCGTACGTCCATGGCGGCTCAAGAAAGTGGTACCCAGGTTCGATAAGATCTAAGAGACAATGCGGATCGGCGACCTGAATACGGCACCCGTCAATCCGGCCGGCTCCCCGGCTATTGACAAGCACAAGGGACATGAAACGCCAGCCGAGTCTAAAGATGCCGTGGAGTTATCGCGGCTGTCGCGGGCGGTGATGGCTCAAGGAGCAAGCGAGGCCCGGCTCGAAGAGTTGCGCGCGCAGTTTAAGGCCGGAACCTACCAGCCGCCGGCCGAAGAAGTCAGCAGGAGCATTTTGCGGTTTTACGAGAAGTGAAACCGGATCGCGCCGGACGGCTCGGCGCTACGCTCCCGCGGCAGTTGTCTTCTCCTTGAGAATGCGGTATACGGTCGCGCGATTGATGCCCAAGATTCTCGCCGCGCGCGCTTTGTTGCCATCCACGCTTTCGAGCACCCGGCGGACGTAGCGGCGTTCGGCTTCGGCCAGCGTGAGCATTCCCTCCAGCCCAACCCCGTTGCGTACGGATTCCGGCAGGTCGCGGACGTCGATCGTGCTGCCGCCGGCAATCTTGCAGGCGCTCTCGAGTGCTCCGCGCAACTCGCGAACGTTGCCCGGCCAGGAGTAACGCGCCAGTGCGAGCTGCGCGCGCGGCGTGATCCCGCGAATCGTCTTGCCGTACTTCCGCGAAAACTCTTCGAGGAAACAGCAGACGAGCAGCGGGAGGTCCTCCTTCCGGTCGGCCAGCGGCGGCAGCCTGATCTCAAGCATCGAAAGCAGCCGGTAGAGATCTTCGCGGAACTGCTTTTTCGCCACCCGGTCCCGCAGGTCGCACGCCGTAGCGGCAATCACTTTGAGATTCGGGCTGCGTTCCAGAGCCTCCAGCAGCTTGCCTTGCTTTTCCACTGGCATTTCGCCGATCTCATCCAGAAACAGCGTCTTGCCGCCGGCGTTTTCGGGGAAAACGTCTGGGAGGGGCGCGCCGGCCCGACAGTTGTGCACGGTGAAGCTCCCTCGCGGCGCTTCACTTCTGTTGTGCAGCGCCTGGGCCGCCAGTTCCTTGCCCGTACCGGGAGCGCCGGTGATAAGCGCCGTCCGGAAATGCGGCGCGAACCTCCGTATTCGCGCGAAGACCTGGAGCATCAGCGGGCTGCGGCCCACCAGCCCCTCGAACTGGTGTGCCTTCAAAACCTCGGCATCCAGCTCGAGCGCCGCCCGCCGCTGCCGCAAGTGTTCTACGACAGCGGCGCACCGGCTGTGCAACAGGGCGGCGGACAACGGCTTGGCCATGTAGTCGGCTGCGCCTTTCTCGATAGCTGCGACCGCCGCTTCCGCCGAATACTGCCCGGCGATAAGAATCACTTCGCTTTCCGGCGCGGCGTCCAGGATGCGCTCCAGCAGATTACTCCCGTTTACTCCGGGAGCTGTGACATCCAGCAGAACGATTTCCGGCCGCGCGCCCAGGATGAGTTCGAGACCGGTTTGCGGGCCGGCGAAATCGACGCGGACCGGCAGACCTTTGAGCGCCGCGGCGACTAAGTCCAGAGACACCGCATCGCTGCCGATTGCCGCCACTCTGACGGTGAAGTCGTCCAGAGCCCCGGTGAGCATTTGCATCCCCCCTTGCGCCCGGTGTTTCAGATTGGTTCGCTACTGAGATCGTAACACCCGGAACCCGCCGGCTGCCCCGGACCGCGCGGGATAATAGCGGAATGAAGCGTAGCTGGGCCCGCGCAATCCTTTTTGCCTTCGCGCTCGCGACCGGCGCGCATGCGGCCTCAAGCGGCATACGCCTGGGGCCGGACGGCTGGTTCCGCACCGCGGATGGAGAGCTGTTCGTGCCTCTCGGCGGGTTCCACGGGAATATGATCCCGGTGCCGATGGTGGAGCTCTCGCCCGAGGAGTTCCGCCGTGTCGAGCCGCACATCTGGAAAACTGGTCCCGGTTACATCGACCTCTGGGACGCATCGGACGACCTCATGCGGCAGTGGTTCGGCATCCTTGCCGCCAACGGGGTCACCGCCGTGCGGCTCTTCCCGCGCGCCCGCATCGTTGGGGACGTGCTCGATATTTGCGGGCGCCTCAATCCGGCGCTTCGCGATGTGTTCCATCGTGCCTTCGCCGCTGCGCGGGAGCACCGCATCCGCGTGCTGTTGCAGATCATCCCCGAGCCGTGGCTCACCGGCTATATGAACGAGCAGGCGCTGGAACGCTACGCGCTGCCGTATTACACGAAGGAAGAACTCGATCGTGCAACTCCTGCCCAGAAGAGATTCCTCATCGACCGCAAGCTTGTCACCCGGGAATCGAGTGATTGGTTTACCGACCCCGACGTGCTCGCCTGCCAGAAGCAGTATCTGGAAGAAGCGCTGGCGTGGGTGGCGAGCGAGCCGCAGGTGTTCGCACTGGAGCTGTACAACGAGCAGGGCAGCGGTCCTGACGAAGCCGCCGAACTCAAGTGGACCGAAGAAATTGTCCGCTTCATCAAGCAGCGGCTGCCTGAGATGCCCGTCACGATATCGCATCCCGGCTCCGGGCTCACTGCCTTTGACCCGTTGAAGTGGAGCAGGCAGGCGAGGGTGGATTTTTACTCCTCGCATCTCTACGCGGGCGAATGCGGCGCTAACAATCGTGTCGATTTCGCCGCAGTCACCGGCGCCACCACCACGGCGCTTCGCTCGGGGATCGTGAACTTTCCCGGGGAATGGGGAGTGCTCGACAGCAAGGCGCCCGAAGAGATCCTGCGCCGCAGCCACCGCGATGCGCTTTGGCTCAGCCTTCTGGCAGGCGGTCCTGGCTTCATGCAGTGGACCTACGATTTTCTGGAGGAATATCGCCGGGCTTCGGAGATTTTCCATTCGTTGCCGAAACGGTTCTCGCCCGAGCGCCCCGGGCCCGTGGTCAACATCGGCCCGGAATACCGCGGATATCACGACGAAGCGGGTTACCCCCGGGAGGCCCTCTTCAGAGCGGAGAGACGAACCGACCCGCGCCTCAGGAAGATTTATGAAGCGTACAAACACTCGCTCGACATCGGCGTTCCGGTTTCGTTCTCGCTGAGCGGCGGCATGCCGCTTGAGACGTTTCTTGGGTTGAGAAGCAAGGCATTTCCGCGGCCGATTGAGGCGGAAGGCGGCTACCAGCTCGCTTACCTCGCCGATTCTTCCCATCGCGTTTGGATCGCGTATCTGCGCAACCGTCGAGTGCGGGCCTTCGAGAAGCACTTTTTGGGAGAACCGAAGGAATCGAGGCTGCGGCTGCGCTTCCGCCTGCCCGAGGGGAATTACGATGCTGAAATCGTCGACCTTACCGCCGGCCGCACGCTGCACCGGCGCATCGCCCACAACGCCACGCTCGATATCGCCAGGCGGACCAGCAACGATTACGTAGTGGTGATCAAGGCTGCGGCGGGCAAGTAAGTCTACCGCTCGTCACCCTCTCTGCACCGGCGCATGGTGATTCACCGGACCCGAGCCGCGCCCCAGGCCGGGGTTGGTGCGAATGGCTGCCGTGATGAACGCCTTGGCGCGCGCCACGGCCTCGGGGAGCGGCGTTCCACGGGCGAGCTCAGCCGTGATCGCCGCCGAGTATGTGCAGCCTGTTCCATGGGTGTGCACGGTGGAGATTCGCTCGGCGGGGAACTCGTGCCACCTGCCGTCCGCATACAGCACATCGGTCGCACTGCCTTCGAGGTGGCCACCCTTGACCAGCACAGCCTTCGCGCCCATCTCCACCAGCCGCTCCGCCGCGCGGCGCATTCCGGCGGCGTCGCATACTTCGAGCCCGGAGAGCACGGCGGCTTCCCTGAGGTTCGGCGTGATGAGATACGCCCGTGGAAGCAGCCGCGTGGCGATCGCCTCGCGCGCCTCTGCGGCCGCTAGCGGCGTGCCGTGCTTGGAGATCAGCACCGGGTCGACCACGAGGGGAAAATCGAACTCCGCCGCCAGAGCCGCCACCGCCTCGACCACCTCGCGGCTGCCAAGAGCGCCCGTTTTCGCCGCGCCCGGCCGTATATCGGCAAGCACCGCGCGGACCTGCGCGGCCACCAGTTCCGCCGGCATGCACTCGACATGCTCCACGGCAGTCGTATTCTGAACCGTTAGCAGCGTAATGGCCGCTTCGCCGTAAACTCCGAACTGGTGGAAGGTCTTCAGGTCTGCCTGTATTCCGGCTCCGCCGCTCGGGTCCGAGCCGGCGATGGTGAGAGCGACTGGGATCACTCTGTTATTTTGACATTTTTGACCACAGCGCCCGCCGAGTTCCGCATCTCTACGTCCACGGAGTCGATCTGCGCGATAGCGCCCGTAACCGGGAAGACTGCGCGCAGAAAGAAAAGGCCGCCCACGTTGGCCGTTTCAAAGTGATGCGCAAAGGCGGCGGATGCGTCCGCGTGTATCGCGCCGGATCCGAGCGCCTGCCCGCCGCGGTCACGGAAGGTGAAGGCCAGTTGACCGGCGGTTCGGGTGTTGTCGAACCCTCCCAGGGTCAATTCGATCGTCGATGCCGCGCGGATGCCGCGTGCCGAGTCGATATGGATCACTTGCGGCGCCAGTTGCACCACGGCCTGCTCGGTGTGCGAGCCCAGGACGGCAGTGATGACGATGGTGCCCGCCGTAGAACCCGTCTGGAACTCGATATCGGCACGGCCGCCGAAAGTCGCCAGATCCTTCCCCTTCTGAACGCCGAACTGCACGGTGCGGCCGGAGGCGGGCGCGAGAAAGCCGAAGCTGGGATCGTCCGGGCCGATGAATTCCAGGCGCAACTGGCCCGTTCCGGTCACCGGCGACGGTTCATCGAACCGCACGGCGATTCGGGCCTGCTGCCCGCTCTTCAGCGCTGTCGTGTCGAGCGTGATAATGGGGCGCGGGAACGGTGGCTCCGTGGCGATCCCAGCGAGGCGGAAACTGAGCCGGTTCACGTTGAGCGTCCCCTCGAGCAGGCCTCCGCTGGAAGGCTCCCAAACGACGTCGAAGGAGATTGAGTCGCCCGGCGCGAGAGTCAACGGCAGCGGCGGCGCGCCCTCGACGCGGAATCCACCGCCCTCGGCGGCGATTCGCGTGATCTCGATCGGCCCGGCGGTGCGGTTCTCGACACTGTAGCGGCGGGAAGCAGCCGCGCCACCCTCGAGGTTTCCGAAATCGAGCATGCCGCCGGGCGCCAGCACCGCGCCCTCGCAGAGCACGGTAGGGCCAGGCTGCCCGCTGCCGATCAGCAGCACGGCGTCGTTGTTTATGATCAGGGGTGCGCTATGCCCGCCGTTGGTGACGGGCTGGAACCGCACCGCAAATTCGACGAAAGCCCCGGCCACCAGCGTAACCGGCACGTGCGGTGGGTTGAGCAGCGTGAACCCCGCGCCCGCCGCGTCGAGTCTCTCCAGCTTCGCCGCGGCCGGACCGGGATTTCGCAGCCGGAACAGCACCTCGATCGTGCCGCCGATTTCCACGCTGCCGAAGTTGTACGCCGAGCCCACGGGACGGTCGACTTTCCCGTCAACAACGTAAAGTTTGACCTGCGCGAGCGCGGGAAGAGCCACAAGCGCCAGCGCGATCAGCCGGCGGGCCCTCATTCCCCCACCTCCGGCAAACGGTAAAGCTGTTCGCGTTCGAGCGAGAGCGCCAAGTCTCCCCCTCCTTTGGCGAGCCGCACGTGGACCCAGCCCGGCCCCAGCCATTCCAGGCCTTCGGCGGGTCCTGGCAGCGTGATGACGCGATCTTCACTGCCGTCGCGCGTAAGGATCAGCTCCGCGTCGCGGGCCGCGAGCCGCCCGCCGTCCGGCAGCAGCAGCGCCGGAGCCGGCGTTTCGCCATCTTTGCGGACCAGCGCATCCGGCCGGCCGGGACCTCCAATCGCGATCACCTCGCCCTCGGGCAGGAACGGAGCTTCGAGCGGGCGCACGCCGCGGGCGCTCACCCTGAGCCACTCGCCTGACGATGGGAAATAGACCAGAGCTTGCGAGCCGTCCGGCGACCAGCCGAACAGCGCCGTTCCCGCGGGCGCGGGGTGTTCGCCGGTCCCCTCCCGCGTACGAATCTCCAGAGACTCCTCTCGCTTGATGATGGTCAGGGCGTCCGAGCACGCCGCGGCCACTACCCCTTCGGCCACCGTTTCGCCGATCAGGAAATTCCCGGCAATGCCGAGGACCGGCCGGAGCCGCCGGGATCCGTCGATCAGGCAGCCGATGCGCGGCACGCCGATCTGCGCGGCGGCGCCGCTGGCGAAAAGCAGGAAGATCGCGATGGCTCTGATTCTCATGGTTTCGTAACGATGATTGTGGGCGGGCCGATCTCCACCGGAGGGCTTGACGGCGGGCTGTTCGCGCTTTTCTCTCCTCGCGTCGCGATTCCCACGGTGAAGCCCGCGCCGGCGGCCGCAGCCGCGATGAGAGCGACCTTCAGCCATTTCGAACGGCCATTGGAACGCATAGCAGCGGGCGCCGAGGTGAAAGCGCCTCTGCCGTCGGGGCCGCTCAGGTACTGCGAAACCACCGCGCCTGCCCGGAGGCGGTCTCGCACCGCGGTGATTTTTATCTGTACCTGGCCCGGGATGTGGTTCCAGCGGATGGGCCTGGTGGTGGCGCGGCCGTCCGAACCGGTGACCACGATTTCGTTCGTCATGCCGTTGGCGAACACGCCGCCCGGCCCGTCGTCCGGCAACCGCACGCTGACTACTGCGCCCGAAACCGGCCTGCCGACCTCGTCAGTGATCTCCACGGTCAGCCCCGGTCCGCGCGATCCCACGGCGTGAACCGCGCCCTCCCCCTCAACGACGCGAATCTGAAGCAGCGTGGCCTGCGCGGCTAGAAGGATTGCGAGCACGGGAGCAAGTACGTGGGCCATCGCAGATGTAGTGCCCCGTAGGGGGTAAGACTCTCACCTGAGTAGCGCCGCGTGGTATATTCCCGTAGCAATATGTCCTTCTCAGCCGTACGCCTGGCAATTCTTGCGGCCCTGCCGGCGCTCGCTTTCGCGCAAACCGCGCCCGGCGCCTGGCAATCGCTGTTCGACGGGAAGTCCCTAAAAGGATGGCGGGAAACCCCGTTCACCGGGCGCGGTCCGGTTCGCGTGGAGAACGGCGCGATCGTGCTGGGGGCGGGCAAGCCATTGACCGGCATTACCTTCCAAAACTCGTTCCCCACAGTGGACTATGAGGTGCGCGTGGAAGCCGCCCGGCTGGAGGGGAACGATTTTTTCGCCTCCATCACTTTCCCGTATCTGGATTCCTACTGCACCTGGGTGCTAGGCGGCTGGGGCGGGGATATCGTCGGACTATCGAGCATCGACGGCTGGGACGCGGCGGACAACGAAACCAGAACGTACTTCGAGTTCGAGAATGGCCGGTGGTATACGCTGCGCCTCCAGGTGACCGAGGAGCGCATCCGTGCCTGGATTGACGAGGAGCGGGTGATCAACGTGGAAGTGGGGGGCCGCTCGATCGGGTTGCGGTATGGGGAGATCAGGCTTTCGGCGCCCTTCGGGTTCGCGTCCTATGCGACGACCGGGGCGTTGCGGAAGATCGAATACCGGGTTCTGCCGTCGAAGCAGGCGCCCCGCTAGCCTGGCGCGGCGCCTGCCCCGCGGCGCAGGTGTTATCCGTTGAGAGTCCAGTTATCGCGGTACTTGCGCGAGAGCCACTCGTTGGCCTCTGCCATGTTGGTGATGCGGCCGGAGACGGGATCATACTCGAGCCGCCGCCCGGCACGGTGCGCCACCAGGCCCAGCAACATCTGCTCCATCATGGTGGCTGAATAATCGAAGTCGCAGTGAGTCTTGCTGCTGGTGCCGTGCGTGACGTTGTTGTACATGCCCTTGCAGGCGTTGATCCATTCGAGCTGGAACGGGTCGGGGCGCGGGACGCGTCCGGCAAGAATGTTCTCGACGTCCGTGTTCGGCATCCCTAACGCCGCCGGAAGACCATCGGACGTGAACTGGATTTCTGGGAAACCGCTCGGTCCCGGCTCGGCGCTCGGCATGGCCTTCATGCCGGCGGGAGGCGTCGGGCGCGGGCGGGGAGCGGCGCTGCGCTGCGCAGCCGCGGGACGGGGCCGCTGCGCCGTCTGCGTGGGCATCCCCGTACCGTTAACGAGCGGCAACAACTGATCCCTGCTGCGGCGCTGGTAGTAGGTCAGGTCGCCGTCGTCGTTGTTGGGCAGGATGATCCGGCTGGTGAAATCGGCGAAGATCGCGCCCTTGGTGCCCTCGAACACCGCGCCGTTGCCGACTCGCGAAAAATCGATGTAGCCTCTGGGAGGCTCCGGTTTCAGGCCGCCCTGATACCAAATCACCGTCACCGGGCCGCGCCAATTGTTCGCCGGATGCTCGAAACTCACTTTGAGTCTGACAGGCGTGATGTTGGGATCATACTTGTCACTGACTTCCTGGTCGACCTCGATGGCCGTGGGAGCGCCCGCGTCGATGACGTTCCACACGAGGTCCATCGTATGAGCGCCCATGTCGCCGATCTGCCCGACGCCGAAGTCCCGGTACATATTCCAGAACAGGCAGTTCAGACCGTTCGATCCGCCGAAATACTGCGGGCTGTAAGGGTGATAGGGCGATGGCCCGATCCACTGCTCGTAATGCAGCGTGGCGGGCGGCATGCCCTCCGCCGCAGGGTAGCCCGGTCTGGGGAGTCTGCGGGCGTCCCAGGCATGTATGGTCTTGAGTTCGCCGATCGCTCCGTCCAGAATCAGCTCGCGCAGCCGCGTAAAGTTGGGGTAAGCATGACGCTGCGTGCCATGCTGCGTGGCCACCTTGGCTTTCCGCTTTAAGTAGTTCGCGCGAACCGTGCGCACCTCCTCCACGGTGATGCCGAGCGGTTTTTCGCAGAACACATGCATGTCGCGGTTCAGCGCCCAATTGGCGATGAATGCGTGGTGGTGATCCGCCGTGCAGATAATCACCGCCTCGACATCCTTCTGGTCCAAGACCCTGCGCCAGTCCCAATACACTTTCGCTTTGGGGAAGATCTTTGCGGCTTCCTTCGTGCGGAGCTCGTTCACGTCGCAGATGGCGACAACGTTCTCATTCAGAATGGAAGCGTAGTGCGCCGTCCCGCGGCCCCACACTCCGATGAGAGCGATATTCAGTTTATTGCTGGGTGCTCCCTGGCCGCGCAAAGTTCCGCTTCTTAAAATGGTCAACCCCGCAGTCGCTGACTTCAGCAAATCGCGTCTCTTCATAGGCAGAGGAACCTCCTGAACATAGTACAGGATTACAGCGGGCGGAGAAAGCCCTGAAAAGGGAATTAGCGAACAAGAGGCGAATCGGGGTTAATTGCGCTTGCGGCCTTCGAGCGCCGCTTTCAACTGCCGGTAGGCGCCCTCCTCGAAGTTCAGTTTGACCCGCTCGGCGCCCTCGCTCGGCCTGAAGTTCTGGCGGGGTCCGGTCTTGGCCAGGCAGCGGCCAAGGAAGGTTGTGGCCTCGGTGTCCTCCGGATTCCGGTCGAGCGCGGCGCGAAAACTGTCTGCCGCGGCGTCGAATTGTCCCTGCTTCCAGAGCACATAGCCGACGTTGAAGTGGAAGTCCGGATTCCCGGGGTCGCCTTCAAGCGCCTTGCGGAATGCCTCCAAGGCCTCGGGCCGGTTCTGCCGCGACAGCGCCGCCCCCAGATTGTTGAACACCTCGTTCAGCGGAACGCGTTCCGCCACGATCTCAAACGCCGCTTGCGCTCCGCGGTAATCGCCCGTGAAGTAGCGGCAGAGCCCGATCAGGAACGTGGCCTCGGAATAGCGGGGCGAGTTGGGCTTCACCCGCGCGAGCCAGCCGGCCGCGAGCCTGTACTCCTTCTTGGACCAATAGAGGCGGCCAAGCTCGAAGGCCGGTTCCGACGAACGCTCGTCCAACCGGTGCGCCTGCGTGAAGAAACGGTGCTTCTGCTCGGGGTTGGTAGACAGCAGCCCCCGCGTGTAGTTTTCCATGGCGTCCAGGCGGACGGGCGGATGTTCGGCCAGAAACTGCTCGGCCGAAGGCGCCAGCTCGGGCGCCAGCGAACTCAGAACCCGCCACGCCAGGTGCGATTGCAGTTGGGCCAGTTCCTCCAGCGGCCCGGATTCCAGGAACTCCGGCCCTTTTCGCATGCGGGCCATATCGAGCGTGAAGGCCCTGATCCGAATGCGCCCGCGCGAAGCGTCGCCGCCGCCAGGAGCAGGCGTGACTTCAAAGTTGCCGTAGACCACGCGGGAAGCGTCCAGAGCCTCGCCCACCTTGATCACGGAGGCGTTCGTGAGGTGCGCGTTCGGCCGTATCGACAGGCGGCGGTATACTTCCGCGCGGTCCTCGCGCTCCAGCACCAGCAGCCCTCGGGAAACCAACCCTTGCGAGATCGTGTGGGCGATGCTTTCGCCGATCCAATCCAGGTTCGAGGCATTCGGGGTGGAAGATTCGTTGAAGAAGGGCAACACCAGGATGGTATCGGCCCGGGCGGGGATCAAGGGGAGGAGGAAACCTAAAATAAGGAGCCGTTTCATCGACTTATGACAGTCTAGCAAACGGCTCCCGGGTGGCCGGATGGTGGGAAGCCGGTCCGCAGAATGGCCGCCGCCGGCAAAAGCCTGGCTTTCGGGAGGTAAACCGGCGGCTCGAAATTTCCCCTCATCAACTGGAACCCGGTTGGTTCCAGTTGTTCAGACGAGCGAGTCCGGCAAATGTTCCTTCGCTGTTCCCAAATTTTCCAGGAGCTATCCCGGATGTTCGCCGTTAACGCGCGAGGACGGCGATCCACTGCCCTCGCCGGCTCCAGCGTGCCGTTTCTCTGAGGTTGAAGCGGCGCTCGATTTCGTGCGGTGGAACCTTCGGTTCGTAGCCGTAGAAACGCCGCGCCACCTCTTGCAGAAAGGGGATGCGGCGCAGATCGAGCTCGGGTTCCCATTCTCTGGAATAAACAACCAGTAGTTGCACGGAATCGGGCTCCAGAGCGGCGAGTGAACCCGCGCCGAAGCCGCCGATCTCTTTGACGCGCATGGGCCGCGAGACGTAGCCCAGATCGGGCCGCCGCAGCGCGCCGGCCAAGGGCCACGCCGTGACCACGACCTTGTCCGGGTAGTTCTCCTCGATATAGGCGGCAGCCGACTGTTGCAAGCGCACGAAGTCGGTCACCGCCAGGTTGTTCTCATACGGGTAGGGGAAAGGAGGATTCCAGAAGAGCGAAAACAGCAGTGCGCCGGCCAGGGCCGCCTGTCCCCAGCGCGCCCATTGAGACGAGACCGAGGACAGGCCCGCCGCCATCGCGATATAAAGGAGCGGCAGCACAGGCATGAGATACCGCTCGAGCGTTGCGCCGCCGCTTACTGTAACCGCCAGCACGTGCGCCGCGGCAACCGTCGCCGTGACGCGCCACGCCCGGTTCATGAAGATGCGCGATCGCCAGGCGGCCGCAACACCCAACCATCCGATCCAGTGCCCGTTTTCCAGCACCAGATATTGAACGCGCCGCAGCAGCGCGAGCAGCAGCCGGACGGGGTGCAGCGGATAGAGAAGATTGTACTCCGCGAATTCGGTGTTGCCGAACGGGCTGCCGGTTTGCTTCCAGAGCACGGCCAGCCACCCTGCCAGGGCCGCCGCAGGCAGACAGAACCAGGCGGCCTCCCGGCGCTTTCCCTCGAAGAACAGCCAGGCGGCCAACACCGCGGGCACAACCAGGCCGGTTTCCTTCATCAACACGAGCGGCACACAGACCAGCGCGGCGGCGCGATGCCGGTCATCCAGAAACAGCAGCAGCGCCCAGAGCGTGAACAGCATTGCCGGCAAGTCAAGCTGCGCAAGCATCGCCTGGGTGTAGAACAGCGGCGAAATCAACAGCAGGAGCACCGCGTAGAGCGCGGGCGCGCCGGGCACATTCCTGCAGAGCCGGATGCCTAGCAGGAAAGTGAGCAGCACGGATACCGAGGCGAGCGCCAGCATCGCGAGCCTCGTGGCAATGATGGAGTATCCGAATACCGACCACACGCCGGCCAGCCAGGCCATCAGCCCCGGCGGATGCACGTTCGGCACGGTCGAACGCGGCACCCAGAGCCCGCGATGGAACAAGTCAAGGGCGGCGGGAACGAACTGCCCTAGTTCATCCCAGTGATACGGCAAATCAAGCCAAGGCGCGTGGGTGAGGAACACCACCAGCGCGAAAACCGCCAGGAAGAAAAGGTAGGTGTCGATCCGGACGCGGTGATACCTGCGGCTCGGCTCCACGGACTTCTACTGAACAATGCCGGCCTGGTTCTGCGGCTCCAGACGGATCTCACCAAATGCGGCTTCGTACTGTTGAATGTTCTGCTGAAGAATGTTGAACAGAGCTTTGGCCTGCTGCGGGCTCAAATAGATGCCCTGGAAATTCTGTATCGAAAGCGCGTCGGGGCCGCTCTGGCTGATGACTCCGAAGGAGAGAAAGAAGTCCCACAAATTCGCGCGCACTTGCACGCTGTTGGCGTAGTTCTCGCGGTATTCGGGAGCCTTCACAAGTTGAATCTGCGGTTGCGACGGTGTCATGTCAGGTCTTGGCGGGGCCCTTGGCCCTATCCATGTATTTCAGATTGGCTACATCCAGCCGGATGACGTCGCCGTTCTTGATGAACGGCGGAACCATGATCTCCAGATCGTTTTCCAGCCGCGCCGGTTTCCACACATTGTCTACCTGCTGATGGATGGGCGGCGCGGTTTCGGCAATGCGCACTTCCAGCACGTCGGGGAAGGCGACCGACACGGGGCGGTCCTCAATTATCTCCACCCCGACCCGCATTTCCGGCTGCAGCAGGACGGCCTGAGGACCGATGACCTGCCGCGGTATGGCGATCTGTTCGTAGTTTTCCGGGTCCATGAAGTAGCACAGGTCGCCGTCCTCGTAAAGATGGTCCATCGGCCGTCGGGTTACCTCGATGTCTTCCAGCTTGAGGTCGGCGCGGAAACTGTGCTCCCAAAGCGCTCCGGTTGAGAGGTTTTTCAGGCGAGCATGTGTGACGCCGCCCATTTTGCCCTGCCCGGAGTGATATTCGGCGGCTAGCACCTTGTATAGCTGGCCTTCGAAGCGTACGGCCATGCCGGCGCGGAGTTGCGACGCGGTGACCATCGTGTACTCAACACTCCGGACTTTAGCATACAACAAGCGGGACGTCCGGCCGGGCATCCAGCCGTGGTGGGGTCAGTTGCCGGTCGCCATGTCACCCGTGCGGCGATACCGCCCGTAGCTTTGCTGCTCCGAGAGGTTGTGGGAAATCAATCCCAGAATCTTCGCGTTCACCTGCATCTCAAAGAGCGTCGGCAGCCAGACGTCCTCTTCCACCGGCTCTTTCTCGAGAACGAATTTCGTGCCCGGGTCTATCCGCGCCAGGAATCCCTCGAAATAGACCGGCCGGTCGACCTGGGCTTCCGCTCTCACCCAGCGAAAGCTGTCGACGTCGATCCATAGCCTGCCTCGCATTCCGGTGAGAACCTTGGCCTTGGAGTTAACCGGCTTGTAATTGGGATCGGGCTCGGCATCGAAGACATAAACGTCGTGTCCGCGAAGTTTTTGCGTGCCGAGCAGGCGGAATTGGAAGGCGCGCGCCATTTCGGACAGCAGCAGGTCTTCCTGCTGCTTCTGCTTCAGATATTTCGATACGCGCTTCTGCCGCTCCTGAGGCGATTCCCGCTTCCGCGCCGCCAGTTCTTCCTCCATTTTTTGCGTTTCGCGGCGCTGCTCTTCGTCCGTTAAGGGACGCCCGTCGATGGCCACCAGCCGCCGGTATGGCGAGCCGAGCATCATGAAAACTTCGTATGTTTTCGAGACCGAACCGCCGGACTTCTCCGTCGCCAGGTAGGAATAAGCAGACTGCGCCTTAAAATCGGCGGCATTTGCCTCAACGGAGTTTCTAATGATCGCCCCTGTATCCGGGATTGCGATCGGGGAGACAAGGAGTAGGAGGGACAACAAACTGCTCATTACTGCTCAGAAAGTGGGACGGAGGCTGTTCGCCTCCGGTTGCCCCAGATCCCGGATTCAAAAGAAGATTTAATTGCCGCGCGGGGGCTATAAAAGCGTCGGGCCGGGCAGATGCCCGGCCCGCCAATCGATACCGCCGGCTGTTGCCAGCCTGTCCGTTGTTATGCCTTTGCTTCGGCCGCTACCGGATCGATTTTTACCCAGGCGCCCTTTTGCGCGCTCTCAAGTACTTTTTCGAGCACCCGCATCATCTGGTAACCATCGGCAAAGGTAGGATACTCCACCGGCGCCGACCGGTCGGCGATGGTGGCATAGAAGCGGCGGAAGCACTGCTTGTGCGCGTCGTCGTAGCCCTCGCTGTGGCCGCCCGGCAGGTCGGCGAAGCTGCGCGCTTTCTCGGCCATCAGGGACGGGTCCTTGATGATGATCTGGTTCGAGCTGTTGCGCTGCCCGATCCACAACTCGTCGGGTCGCTCCTGGTTCCAGATCACGCCCGCCTTCGTGCCGTAGATTTCGATCTGCAAGCGGTTCTTGCAGCCCACGTTCACCTGGCTCGCGGTGAACGCGCCGCGCGCGCGGTCGCCCAGGCGCAGGAGCACCGCTCCGAAGTCTTCCGTATCGATGGGCACTTCGTCGTAATCTTCCGGACGCAGCGTCTTTCCGGCGAAGGTCTCCACGGCCTGCTTCGGCCGCTTGCGGGTCTTGTGGAACGTTTGCAGGTCCGCGCAGAGCGCCGTGATCTGGAGCCCGGTGACGTGCTGCACCATGTCCATCCAGTGCGAGCCGATGTCCCCCATCACGCGCAACGGCCCGTTGTCCTTAGCAACAATGCGCCAGTTCCAGTCCGTGTCGTACAGCAGCCAGTCCTGGGAATAAGTGCCCTGCACCACCAGGATTTCGCCGAGCTCGCCGTTCTCCCGCATCCGCCGCATTTGCTGCACCATCGGGTAATAGCGCAGGTTGTGGTTCAGGCAGTTGGCGAGCTTCTTCTCGCGGGCGATTTCCATCAGCTCCCGGGCTTCCTCCGAGGAGACCGCGAGCGGCTTTTCGCACAGCACGTGCTTGCCGGCGAGCATGGCCTCTTTCGAGATCGGAAAGTGCGTGGCGTTCGGAGTGCAGACGTGGACGGCCTCGATCGAGGGGTCTGCCAGAACCTTCCGGTAATCGCCGGTAACGTTTTCGATTCCCATCTGCTCGCCGAACGACTTGGCCAGCTCCTCCGTCTCGCCGGCAACGGCGGCGATCTCAACGTTACCCAGCCGGCGAATCGCCTCAGTGTGTACCCGGCCCATAAATCCAGTGCCGATGACGGCAGTTCTAATCTTCCGCATAGCGTTCCTAGTCCTTTCGATAGTCGTGGATGCCAACAGACAATGTATCGCAATCGCGCCTGTGGTGGCGCCGCTATCTCTCCCGGAATTTCGCGAATAGGAAGCCGAATATGAACCCGGCGGCGGCCGCGAGGGCTAACTGGCGGCCCGCGTCTGCCGGAATGAACCGCGTGCCGGCCTCGCTAATCTCGAAGACGCCCGCAGGCTTCGCCCCCACTCCGCCGCCTGCTCCGGTGCCGCTGCGGCCTTCCTCCGGGTGCGCGCCGGTGCCTCCGCCGAAACCATAACCGATCTTGGCGACCGGGATGACGGTCTTGCCGCCGCTCTGGACAGGTTCACCGTAAACGTTTTTCACGCTGCCGCTGTAGGTCAGCTTCTCCTGCATGGCCTGAATCATTTCGGCAAAATCCATAACACACCTCCTCGCCAACAGGGTAGCGAATCAGAAGGCCTGGAAGCCGAAGGCCATGTCGTTCGCCAGGGCGGCGATCCTGCGTACCTTGGTCCACTTCGATTGCTGCGGCTTACAGATCAGCGTCCCGGCTTTGGCCGGCCGTTGCGCCGATGTCCACTGCACCGGAACCGCCAGCGGCGGCACTTCAACCCCATCGACGCCCAGCAGGCTCTTGATGAGCAGGTTGGTCTGCGACATCCCATAGCTCATCAACATGTAGCGTGCGCCCAACTGAGGCGAAATGACGAATCCCGAGAGCCAGCGCTGTCCCGGCAGCGGCGGCCTCGCCAGTGCGACCATCGGCAGCCAGCGGGTCGCCTTGTTGCCGAACGGGAGGAAGCTCGACATGGTCGGCAGCCCCAGCATGCTGAATGTGAAATAGTACGTCGATGCTTCGAGCAGCCCGCGTCCCCATCCCGGCAGACGCGATGTGACGGAGGCCGCAAAGCCTCCGGCGATCCCCATTGGGATCACGGGCCCGGAGAGCGCCCACTTGCCGCGCGGGCCCTCCTGCATTTTGAAAATGATGTCGGCGCGGCGGGCGGCAAAATCGGGACGAATCTCGATGTCCTGGCCGGTCAGCGGCCTGAAGAGCTTCAGATCGTTCAGTTGCGACACGCTCTTGCGGAACAGCTCGCCGTCGAACACAGCGCCTTCATCCAGCTTCAGCGCGCGCCGCAGCGTGAGGTCGCCGTAGGCGTGATTGCCGCGGAACTCGATCCTGCCGACGCTGAATGGCGGCCCTTGCACCCCTATCGGCCGCACTATCACCGTGCCGTCTTCCGGCGAGCCGTCGATCTCGAGCCGCGCCTGAAAATGTATGGAGCCGTCCTTTTCCGCGGCGCGTTGAAACTCGAAGAGGCAGGCGCACACATCGCGGGCGGAGAACTCGCCGCCGCCCAGCATGCGGTACTGCTTTCCCGCGTTCGCGTTGACTATGAGGGTGATTTTTTCGCCGTCTTGCTTGACGTGGTCCAGGTTTACTTCGGCGTCGAAGTAGCCGTGCGAGATATAAAGCGAGCGGGTCTCGGCGAGCGCGGATTCAATCGCGGGGTCTGAATACGGAATTTTGCGGAACGCGCGCTTGAGTTTCTTGATTTCAAGTTTCGGATCGCCGATGAATTTTACGTCATCGACACGATACAGCGGACCGCGGTTGACGTGCACCCGCATATTCACCCGGCGGAATCCGGCGGGAACCAGAGCGGCGTCCACCTGCGCGTCGCGGTAGCCTTCGGCGATCAATTGCCGGCGAAGAGCGCTTGCCGCCTCATTGGCGCCCTTTTCGTCAATGGAAGTCCCCGGCTTGATTTCGACGGGGCGCTCCTCACTGCGGGGTTCGAATTTGACTTGATTAAGAAATAAGCGGCCGGACTCCGCCCACGCGGGGGCGGTAAACAGAAATACAAAAACAACTACAACAACCAAAAATGCTGGACGCGGTCACAATCCGGGCGGTTTCGCCGAAGTAAGTTCACTTGAGAAACCTTAATAGGCTGCGCCGCGAACATTATCCGCTGCGCAGTGCGAGGATGGGGCCGGCAGCGGCGGTTTCTAAATTGCGCGCAGCGCAGCGGCCAGCAACACCAAGTTCGCGGCACACGGCCGCGCGGTCAGCGCTTTCAGGTGAACGGGCCGGCCGAGGTCCACAGGTAGACGAACACCACGGCGGCCAGAATCCAGAACAGCAGGTTGCGCATCGCCGAGCGGCGCTGGCGGATGCGGTCGAAGTCTTCCACTCTTACCCCCTGAGCATGCCAACCACGGCGTTGACCATAACCGCGGCCATCCCGAGGGGGATCAAGCGCTTCCAGCCGACGTTCATCAACTGGTCGTAGCGGAAACGCGGCCAGGTGCCCCGGAACCAGATCATCGCGTAGACGATCAGCGAAACTTTGAAGAAGAACCAGAACAGCCCGACTATCGCGGCGTTCACCGCAGGAATCAGGAACAGCAGGCCGATGAGCACGAGCGCCGCGGCAACCGCCAGCAGGAACAGGCGCTGCGGCTGGCTCGGGAGGCGCCGCATCAGCGGGATACACAAGATTCCGGAGCCCGCGAACACGGCCAGCGGGAAGGCAACCTCCAGTGGCCAGGCAAGCCAGGAAACGTTGGGGAACGGCCGCAGCCAGCCGCCCCAGAACACCGTCACCGCCACCGAGGCGATCACCAGGATGTTGGCGTATTCGGCCAGGAAGAAGAGGGCGAAGCGCAGCCCGCTGTACTCGGTATGGAAGCCCGCCACCAGCTCGGATTCGGCCTCGGGCAAGTCAAACGGGGCGCGGTTGGTTTCCGCGATCGCGGCAATCATGTAGATGACGAAGGGCACCAGCATCAGGCCGAAGTTATCGAAGGCGAACCAGACTTGCCGCTCGGCCTGCGCCTTCACGATGCCGGTCATGCTGAGCGTGCCGGCCATCATGACGCCGGACAGCAGCGCGAAGGCAAGCGCCACTTCGTAACTGATAAGCTGCGCGCCGCTGCGCAGCGACCCGAGCAGCGAGTAGTGGCTGTTGGACGACCAGCCGCCGAGCACGATCCCAAGAATTCCCACCGAGGACATCGCGCTGATCACCAGCAGGCCCACATTGACGTCCGCCACGTGCAGAGTTTCGGTAAAGGGAATCACGGAGAACGCCGTCAGCGCGGTGAACGTGGAGACCGCGGGCGCCATCCAGAAAATGGCCTTGTCGGACTGGTTCGGGATGATGTCTTCCTTGAGGATCAGCTTCAGGGCGTCGGCAATCGGCTGGAGCAGCCCGTGCGGCCCCACGCGCATAGGACCAAGCCGCACCTGAAAGTCCGCCAGGATCTTGCGTTCCACCAGCGAGAGATAGCCGGCCACCAACGGAACGCAACAAACGATCACCACCGTGAGGATCAGCGGGATGAACAGCGGGCTGTTAAGAATACTTTCCATAACCTACCAGCTCACCGAACCAGCGAAGTCGTACTCTGCGCCAGCCGCAGAAACGGTTCGGGATAAATTCCGATCAGAAGCGTCATCACGCCGGTGACGCCAAGCGCCAGCCGCAGGCCGAAGCTCGAAGCAACCGGCAGCTTATCGGTCGTTTCGCTGACAAACATGCTGCGCACGATGCGGAAGTAGTAGTAAACCGCCACCGCCGTGTACACCGCAGCCGCCACCGCCAACACGTAGTGCTGGGTCTCGACCAGCGCAAGAAAGATGTAATACTTGCCCAGGAAGCCCGCCGTCGGGGGAATGCCCGCCAGCGAACAGAGGAAAATCAGCATCAGCACCGCGTGCGCCGGGCTCTTGCGCATCAGCCCGGAGATGTCGTCCATGTCGTCGCCGATGATGTTCTTCCGGCGCAGCGCCACCAGCACGATGAACGCGCCGAGGTTCATGAAGGTGTAAACCAGCATGTACACGGCCACGCCCGTGATGCCGGTCACGTTGCCGGCAATCAGGCCGAGCAGGATGAAGCCGGCGTGCGAGATGGAACTGTAGGCCAGCAGGCGCTTCACGTTGGTCTGGCTCAGCGCGGCGAGGTTGCCCACCGTCAGTGTGGCGAGGGCGACCGCGCTCAGCAGCGGCTCCCAGATCTCGCGCGACGCCGCCAGCGGCCCGAGAAAGATGCGCACAAGAAAGGCGAACGACGCGGCCTTCGATGCCACCGAAAGGTAGGCCGTGATCGGCGTCGGCGCGCCCTCATACGCGTCCGGCGCCCACATATGGAACGGGACCGCCGAAACCTTGAACAACAAGCCGACAGCCGTGGTGGCCAGCGCCAGGAACACCAGCGGGTCCCACAGCCCGCGGGTGGCCAGCGATATGGCGACCTCACGCAGCCTGGTCGAGCCGCTCAGCCCGTACATCACCGAGAAGCCGTATACGAGGAACCCGCTCGAGAATGCGCCGAGCAGCAAATACTTCAATGCCGCTTCGTTCGACCGCTTGTCGCCCCGGAGAAAGCCGACCATGATGTAGAAGCACAGGGCCATCAGCTCCAGGCCGACGAAAAGCGTGATCAGGTCGGTCCCGGTGGCCAGGAAAAACATCCCGCAGTTGGCCAGCAGGATCAGGCCGTAGTATTCGCCGTGGTGCTCGTTTTCGGTTTCCAGGTAGCGGTAAGACACGATCGCCACGATGAAGCTCGCGGCCAGGAAAATCCAGTTGAAGAACAGCGCGAAGCTGTCCACGGTGAGCGTGCCGCGGAAAGCGGTGATCTCCGGGATGCCGTGCGACATCAGGAAGCTCTGCTGCTGCCACAGCCCCGCCCCGGCGAACACCAGGCCGAGCACGAGGAAAAACAGCAGGTACTTCCGCTGCTTCGGCGACGGGAAGATCAGAAAGTCGAACAGGAAGACGGCGCATCCGAACAGCGCCAGCATGATCGCCGGCACGAGCACGAAATGATCCTGCGCGGTGTAGTAACTCATCGGGCCACCTCCGCCGCTCTCGGCGCCTCTGCCTGCTGGACGGGTTTCTGGAAGTAGTCCGGCCGGACGCGCTCCACAATCTGGGCCACCGGCTTCTCAAGCACCGCGAAGTGCGGCTGCGGGTAAACGCCGATCCAGATCGCCCAGGCGATCAGCGGCAGAAAAGTGGCCAGTTCGCGGAAGCTCAAATCAGGCAGCCGCAGGTTTTTGGGATTCGTGATCTGCCCCAACATGGTGCGCTGATACATCCACAGCAGGTAAGCCGCGCCAAAAATGATTCCGGTGACGGCGATTGCCGCCCACGCGCGATTGGCTTCAAACGCGCCCTGAAGAATCGTGAACTCGCCGATGAAGCCGTTGAGCAGCGGCAGGCCGGCCGAGCTCAGCATGGCGATCGCGGCCACGATGGCATACACCGGCATCACGTGGCCGAGCCCGCCGAATTCCTTAAAGTCCCGCGTGTGGCGCCGCTCATACGCGATTCCCACCACAAGGAAGAGCATGCCGGTCGAGATACCGTGATTGATCTGCTGAATCACGCTGCCGGCCAGCCCGTTGGGGTTCAGGGCGAAGATGCCCAGCGTGCAGAACCCAAGATGGCTCACCGACGAGTAGGCCACCAGCTTCTTCCAATCCTGCTGCATCAGGCTCACCAGGGCGCCGTAGATGATGCCGATGAGCGAAAGCGCCACCAGCACCTGTACGATAGCGGCGTTGACCGAAGCCTTCGGCAGCAGCGGCAGCGAGAAGCGGATGAAACCGTAGGTGCCCATCTTCAGCAGCACGCTCGCCAGCACCACCGAGCCCGCCGTCGGCGCCTCCACGTGCGCGTCGGGAAGCCAGGTGTGGAACGGGAACATCGGCACCTTGATGGCGAAACCAATGAAGAACGCCCAGAACACCCACTGCTCCATGACGGGGGACAGGTTCAGCTTCATCAGCTCGGAGATCTCAAACGTGTAATATCCGAACTGCTTGAAGTGCTCGAAATAGAGCGTCAGGATGCCGAGCAGCATCAGCGCTCCGCCGGCGAGCGTGTAGATGAAAAACTTGATCGCCGCGTAGAGCTTGCGCGGGCCGCCCCACACGCCGATGATGAAGTACATCGGCACCAGCACCACTTCCCAGAACACGAAGAAGAGGAAGAAATCGAGCGAAACGAACACCCCGATGATTCCCGTCTGCTGCAACAGGAACATCGCGTAGTATTCCTTCACGCGGTCCTGAATCGCGTTCCAGGAAGAGAGAATGGCGATGCAGCCGATCACGGTGGTCAGCATGACCAGCAGAAGGCTGATGCCGTCGATGCCGATCATGTACTTCACGCCGAGCGCGGGGATCCAGTCGGCCTTTTCGACAAATTGGAAACCGGAGGCGTCCTTGTCGAAGCGGAATACGAGCGGCAGCGAGACCAGGAATCCCGCCAGTGCCGCGATGTTCGCCCAAAGCCGGATGAGATTTTTCCGCTCCGCCGGGATCAGCAGCAGAACCGCCATGCCGATCAGCGGCGTGAACAGAACCCAACTTAGTAAGTGTCCATCCATGTGTTACCGCACTAAATAGTAGCCGAAGACCGCGGCGATCCCGAGCACAAACACCAGCGCATAGGACTGCACCGAGCCGGTCTGCAACATGCGCACCGGATAGGAGGCGATCTTCACCGAAAAGCCCGTGAGCCGCACCAGCCCGTCGACGATCCACGTGTCCCACCACATGCTGATCGTCGAGGTGAAACGGGTGAGCCAGCCGGCACCATTTACGCCGCCGTCGACCACTTTCTGGTCGAAACGCGAAAGAGCGTTGCCGCCGCCCTTAACCATTCCGTTGACGAACAGGAAATCGTAGATCTCGTCCACGTACCACTTGTTGAGAAGCAACTTGTGCAACCCGCCGAGAGCCGCGAGCGGCTCCGTCTTGGGCGCCCGCTTCTGGTAGAGGAACCACGCCAGCAGCATGCCGCAGCCGGCCACCACGACGGATAGCAGCATCAGGCCCCACTCGAGCGCGGCGTCGGCGTGATGCTCCGCTCCGTGCGCCGTCTCCGCGATGAGCACCGGGGCGAGCCAGTGTTCGAAGGCGCGGAAGCCCTCGGGCAGGAAGCTCCACAGTTTCGGAACTCCGATCCATCCCGCCAGCACGCTGCCCGCGGCCAGCACCATCAGCGGAACGGTCATCACGCGCGGCGATTCGTGCACGTGCGCGGCTACGTGCGGCTCAACGCGCGACTGGCCATAAAACGTGAGCGCCATCAGCCGCCACATGTAGAACGCCGTCAGGCCCGCCGTCACAATCCCGACCACGTAAACGCCTTTCATGCCCGCCGGGCTGGAAAACACCTGCCAGAGAATCTCGTCCTTGGAGAAAAACCCTGCCAGTCCGGGGACGCCGGCGATAGCAAGTGTGCCGATCAGCATGGTGGCGTGCGTGATCGGGATCTTGTCCTTCAGCCCGCCCATCCGCCGCATATCCTGTTCTCCTCCCATCGCGTGGATGACCGAACCGGAACCAAGGAACAGCAGGGCTTTGAAGAACGCGTGCGTGTAGAGGTGGAAAATCGCCACCCAGTAGGCGCCCACGCCGAGCGCCATGAACATAAATCCAAGCTGGCTCACGGTGGAGTAGGCCAGCACCCGCTTGATGTCGTTCTGCGCCACGGCGATCGATGCGGCCAGAATCGCCGTAAGTGCGCCCACCACGGCCACGATGGCCGATGTCTCCGGCGTCAACCGGAACAGCACGTTCGACCGCGCCACCATGTACACGCCCGCCGTCACCATCGTCGCGGCGTGGATCAGCGCGGAAACCGGCGTCGGGCCTTCCATCGCATCCGGCAACCAGACATAGAGGGGGAACTGCGCTGACTTGCCCGTCGCGCCGATGAACAGCAACAGAGCGATCGCGCTCAGCACGCCGAAACCAACTTCGGGGGCGAACTGTGCGAGCGCCTTGTTCACGTCGAGGAACCGCACCGAGCCCACGACGCTGAACATCAGCAGCATCCCAAGTATGAATCCCGCGTCGCCGATGCGGTTCACGATGAAGGCCTTCTTGCCCGCATCCGCCGCGGACTTCTTATGAAAGTAAAACCCGATCAGCAGGTAGCTGCACAGCCCGACGCCTTCCCAGCCAACAAACATCAGCACGTAGTTGTTGGCCAGCACCAGCATCAGCATAAAGAACACGAAAAGGTTCAGATACCCGAAAAAGCGGTAGTATCCGCCCTCGTGTCCCATGTAGCCGATCGAGTAAACGTGGATCAGGAAGCCGATGCCGGTGACCACCAGGATCATCACCGCGCTGAGCGGGTCGAGCAGGAATCCCCAATCGGCGGCGAACTGCGCCAGCGCGCCGGTTTGCGTAGTGAACGGCAGCCCGGCCAGCCAGGTGAACTGAATAAGCTGGTGAACCCGCCCCGGCGTTCCCATCAGTTCCAGCACCGCTCCCACGGAGAAAATGAACGAAAGCAGCACCATGCCGGGGCACAGCACACTGACGATCGCCTTGGCCTTCGACGATGCATGGTGGCCCGGGTGAGCAACGCTGGGGGCGCCCTCCACGCCGGCGGCCACAGCCACCTCGGAGGGCCCTTGCGGATCGAATTTCCTGCCGAGCAGCAGCATCACCACCGCGCCGAAGAGCGGGAACAGCGGGATGAGCCAGATGGAATCCAGAAAAGTCATCTCGTCACCACTTCAAAATTTCGACCTCATCGGCCTGCACCGTCGCCTTGTTCCGGAACAGCGCGATCAGAATGCCGAGGCCCACGGCGGCTTCGGCGACCGCCACGGTGATCACGAAAATCGCAAACACCTGTCCGATGACGTCCTGATAGTGGCGGGAAAAAGCGATGAGGTTGATGTTCACCGCGTTCAGGATCAGCTCGATGGACATCAGCATGATGATGATGTTGCGGCGAATGAGAACGCCGACAGCCCCGATGGCCAGCAGCGCGGCGCTAAGTATGAGGTAGTGGGTCGTCGTGATCGGATGCATATTAAAGCCTCTTTTTCGCCATCACCACCGAGCCGATTACCGCCGCCAGCAGCAGCACGGAAGCGATCTCAAAAGGCAGCAGGTATTGAGAGAACAGCACGTCCGCCACTCGCTGCACGTTGCCGGGTCCGCCGGGCACCTGGGGAACCGCCGCGGGAAGATCGGCCGGCTTGCTCAGCAGCCAGACGGCCTGGACGCCGGCCGCAATGACCGCCGCGACCGCCAGCAGCCACTGCCGGTTGAACTGCCGCATCTGCATCGACTCGTCGAGATTCACGAGCATGATCACGAACAGGAACAGCACCATGACGCCGCCGATGTACAACACGATCTGCACCGCAAACAGGAACTCCGCGTGTTGCAGCAGAAATAATCCCGCGACGCCGACCATGGATACAATCAGCGAGATCGCGCTGTGAACGGCGCTCTTGCAGGTGATGGTGGCCACGCCGCCGCCCAGCACCAGCAAGGCGAAAAAGTAAAAGAACAACGTGTCAATCCACATGGGATTCATCCCACACCACTCCCGCGTGCCGGAACCCGCGGGCCGGCGGCCCTCCGCCGGTCAAAACTTGTACTTCGTCGGCCTGGGGCCCTCCTCGAGCATCTGCCGGTCCCAGATCGCGCCTTCCCGGCTGTAGCTGGCCAGCTCGAAATCCTGGGTCAGCTCCAGCGCATCCACCGGGCAGGCATCCTCGCACAGCCCGCAGAACATGCACCGCGAGGTGTCGAAAGTGAATGTCGTCAATTCCTTGCGCCGGGTCTTCTCGTTGCGCTCGCTCGAAACCACAATCAGCTTTTCCGGACAGGCAAGCGCACAGAGGTTACAGGCGATACACAGCGTTTCGCCGGTTTCCGGGTTCGTGTTGAGCCGCGGCGCCCCGCGGTACCGCTCGGCCACCTTGGGCCGCTCGGCTGGATACTGTTCCGTGCAGCGGTACTTCGGGTGTTGATAGTGAAACGTGACCCACAACCCTTCGATCAGGTCGATGAGGAAGATGGTCCGTAACAGCTTCCGCATGGCCCCTCCTACCGGTCCACTTCTCCAAGCACGATGTCGATGGTGCCGATAATCGCGACCAGGTCCGCCACCAGCGCGCCCCGCGCCATCTTGTCCAACGCCTGCAAATTCACGAAGGAAGGGGGCCGCACCCGCACCCGGTATGGTTGCGTGGAACCATCGCTCACGATGTAGTACCCCAGTTCTCCCTTAGGCGCCTCGATGGAAACGTAAACCTCGCCCACCGGCGGCTTGATCACCTTGGGCACTTTGCCCATAATCGGCCCGTCGGGAATCCTGTCGACCGCCTGGCGGATGATGCGGACCGACTGCCGCATCTCCTCGAGGCGCACGATATACCGGTCAAACGTATCGCCGTTCTGGCCGACCGGAATTTCGAAATCGTACTGCTCGTAGCCTGAGTAGGGTTGCGCTTTGCGCAGATCCCATTTGACTCCGGCTGCCCGCAGCATCGGGCCGGTCACGCCGTACTGCTTGCACTCCTCAGCGGTCAGAATGCCGACGCCTTTCAGGCGGCCCACCCAGATGCGGTTGCCGGTCAGCAGTTGTTCGTACTCGTCGATCTTCGGCAGGATGGTATCGCAGACCGCCCGGACCTCGTCTTCGAAGCCCTCGTACAGCTCGTATTGCAGCCCGCCGATGCGGAACGCGTGAGTCGTGAGCCGCGCCCCGCAATACTTCTCATAAATATTGAGGATGTCCTCGCGCTCGCGGAAGGTGTAAAAGAGCGGGGTAAGCGCTCCGACGTCGAGCGCGTGGGTGCCGAGCCAGACCAAATGGCTGGCAATCCGGTTCAACTCGGTGAGGATCACGCGCACGGCCTGGGCGCGTGGCGGGACCTCGACGCCGATCAGCTTCTCCACCGCCAAGCAATAGCCCAGACCGTTGGAGACCGACGCCACGTAGTCCATCCGGTCCACGTACGGCGCGAACTGCTGATAGGTGCGGTTCTCCCCGATCTTCTCGACGCCCCGGTGCAGGTATCCGATCACGCACTCCGTGCCGATCACCCGCTCCCCGTCGAGTTTTACGATCACCCGCAGCACACCATGGGTCGAGGGATGCTGCGGGCCCATATTCAAGACCAGCTCGGTGGAATCCAGGAAGGTGTCCGCCATAGGGTTACTGTCCGCTCTCGATTCCCAGGTTCTCCTTCACCCACCGGGTGTCCTGCTCGGTGATGGCGTGATCCTTGCGCAGCGGGTAACCCTCCCATTCCTCTGGCATCAGGATGCGGCGCAGGTCCGGGTGGCCGGCGAACTCGATACCGAACATGTCGAAGACCTCGCGCTCCAGCCAGTTCGCCGTGAGATGCACGCTTGTCGCCGACTGCGGCTTGTAGCCTTCGGGGATGCGGGTCTTCACGCGGATGCGCTCGTTCCGCGCAAAGCTGTACAGGATATAGACCAGCTCGAAGCGCTCGGGTTGCTTCGGGTAGTCCACCGCGGTCACGTCAACCAGGTAGTCGAAGTCCGCTTCCAGCTTCAGGAACTCGAGTATCGGAACAACGGCATCGGGCCGCGCAATTAAGAAGTTTTGACCCAGATAGGTGGAGAATTCGGAGATCTGATCCCCGAATTGCTGCTTGAGCATCCCGGTGATATCACTTTCCCAGGGGGTGACGGCCATCGCAGCCGGCGCCTTAGGGGCGGCAGGCGAAGCAGGCTTGCCTCCGGGCGGCGCCGCGCGCTGCACAGGCTTACCGTCCGCTTTTTGCTCTTCAGGCATTTGCACTCCGGAATTGCTCGAAGACCTTTCACCGTAACACAGCAATTGCCGAGTTTTCAAATGGTGCAAGGCAGAGTAGGTGTTGAAAAATCACTCATTTCCAGGTGGAATCTCCTGCGCCGCCGGGTACGCCCATCGGCACTTGCGCCGGCGGGAAATACCAGAGCAGGAAGGAGCTTCCCACCCGCTCGCGCGGCTTGATGGGGATGGAGTCGGGCCACGGCGTGAGCTCCAGATACGACTTCAGCAAACCCATCCGGGCAACCTTCCAGACCGAAATGCTCACAACGTTCCAGCCGGGCGAGGGAGTTGTCGGGTCCGCGGGCAGCATCCGCGGGAGACCGTGCTCCCTCTCGAACTCCGCCCAGACAAATGGCACAAAGGTAATTTCCTGTGCCCCGAGTTCGCGCAACCGGCGCAAGAGCCGCTTCATGTCCTGTCCCCAGTCCAGATCGGAGTCGGCCAGGATCTTTTCCGGCTCGCTTCCCGCAAGGGTATTGAAGTGAGGAAGGTAGTCCGGATGAGCGAGGGCCGAACCGGCGACCAGCCAGAGAGTGAGCTAGCCCGCGGCCGCCTTCGCCCAGGCTGCCCTGCGCGCGAGGTCCAGCAGATACGCGAGCCCGCCGGCGGCAACGATCGCAAACCCGATGTATACCGGCAGGATGTGGCGCACGCCGATGTTGATGCGGCTGAACAGGCCCACAAGCAGAATGCCGGCCGGGAATGCGAGGGCGGGAAACCAGAGTCCGGCGAGTTTCTTCCGCGCGCAGGCTACGATGCCGGCGAACAGCAGCGCATGGAAAGCCAGCGGCGTCTTCACGGCAAGAACCACGGGATAGTAATACCAGAAGCCCGACTCGCTGCGCTCTCCCAACAGGTACGTCACGTGGCCTTCCTTATTGTGGTTGATTACCTCTTGGATTCCGGCGAATAGCTCCGGGGCCGGCACGCGGGCGCCCACGAACGACGAGTAGGCGAAGGAAAATCGGTAGCCCGCCCAGATCACCAGCGCCGCAACCACAACAGCGACCGCAAGACCACGTGTGTACGGGAACCAGTTGGCCGCCAGCGCGCGGAGCCGCTGCCGGAGAGTGGCCCTGTGGATTGCGAAATAACACACCAGCGACGCCGCGGCGCAAACGGGAAAGAACGCCAGAAACGAGAGCTTGGAAAGCGCGGCGAGCGCGGCGGTGACCCCGAACACCACGCTCCGCTTGAGGCTGGGGCGTTCCGCCCATAGGAGCGCGGAGAGGAAAGCCGCTCCCAGAAACGCCGTCAGGGCCATGTCGGTCGTGGACAAGCCGGCGTGCGCCAATACCGGCGGCAAAGACGTGAACAGCAGCACCGCCATCACTGCAACCGGCGGCCCGAACGCCCAGTTTGCCCAGACGTACACCGTCACCGACGCGACGATAAAGAACGGCAGAATGCCAGCACGCGAGGCCGCCAGGTTGCGGTCGTAACGCCCGCCGCTGTAAAGGATGCCGGTCCCCTCGTGTTGTGCTTCTTTTCCCTGCGACCGGATCCCGAGCAGGCACGGCCCGACCGCGCTCATCACGCGCGCCAGAGGCGGGTGCTGCGCTTCGTAGCGGTAGACTCCCTTATCCAGCCACTCCATTCCGGCCGCAATGTGTACCGGCTCGTCCACCGTGTGGTTGAAAACGGTATACGTCGCGGCGATCCAGATGCAGGCGATGGCGATCAGCGCCGCGGTGATGCTCCTCGGATGCCGCTTAAGCCACAGCTCGAATGGCCAGGGAGTCCGGCCGGCTTCGGCTTTGCTCGCGACAGGCCTGGTCTTCGGGCGCTTTCTCGACATCGAACGTTCAAGAACGTTCAGAGTAGCATTAGCGTTTTCGGAAAGGGAGCCAGAGCAGCCAGAAAAGCGCGATGGCGATCGCCTGCGATGCCACGAGGTACCACGGCCACGGGCCGAGGTAGTCCAGAAGCGAAGCTCGGGCCGGTTTGCGGCAGAGATACATGTAATTCGTGCCGAAAGCGGTGTTGAACGCCCCCACCGCCAGAGCCCACAGGTTGGCCGCGGCAAAAGCCCTCCACATGCTGCCTGGGCGTGGCCGCGCCAGGCCTCCCAGCAGGAGCGTGAGCACCGCCACGACTACGCCGCCGTGCTCCAGGAAGAAATAGGCGCTGGGATAGGACGCAAGCGGCGCCCAGAGGTCCGGTGTCAGCACCGCCATGGCGGCGGTGGTCAGCCCCGCGTAGTAGGCCACCTCGAACGCGAAAAGGGAATGCGCAAGCAACGCGATAATGGTGAGCCAGATTACCAGGTCGGAGAGCTGGAGCGGCAGTCCATCCGGGAACCGGAACCCCTCCGTGCGGAGGCGATACGCCCACCACACGCCCTCGTTCACCAAAAGGAAAACGCCCAGGCCCAGCTTGATTTTTCGGGCCGCTTCGGGGCCGGTGCGCGCCCATCGCGCGAGCCCGGCGGGGGCCGCCGCTATCGCCGCCAGAATCGCCAGGTGCGCCGGACCGAATAGCTGGAACTCCGCCGCCACTCACTGCAAAGTTAACACTCTCTCGAAATGAAAACTTCGTATCAGCGCCGCTAGAAAGAACAGCGGGCCGCTTTCGTCGAGCGATGCGTCTTTGGAATGAGAGCTCGGTGTCAGCCGCTAGAAATGCAGCCCGCCGCTACAGATCAACGTCTCTCCCGTGACGTAGTCCGAGAGCGGCGAACAGAAGAACAGCACGGCGCCCGCGGCCTCCTCGGGAGTTCCCAGCCGCCCCAGAGGACAGGAGGACTTCACCGCTTCCAGCAATTGCGGCTGCACGCCCACCCGGATGCGGCGGCCCTTGATCTCGACGCCAGCCTCGGCGCTGGTCAGTGGCTGAATCAGGCGGGTTTCAATCAAGCCGAATCCCACCGCGTTGACGTTCACGTTGTAACGGCCCCACTCCTTCGCCAGTGTTTTCGTCAGCCCGATCACGCCCGCTTTGGCGGAGGAGTACCCGCACTGCCCGGGGTTGCCGTCCGTTCCGGCGATCGAGGTGATGTTGACCACCTTGCGCATCACGCGCCGCCCCTCGGCGATTTCACGTTTCGCGGCCTCGCGGATGTAGGCCGACGCCGCGCGGAGGATCCGGAATGGCGCTACTACGTGTACGTCCAGCATGGCCTGGAACTGCTCGTCCGTGGTTTTCTGGATCACGTTGTCCCAGGTGTAACCGGCGTTATTCACGATGATGTCAATGCCGCCGAAAGCGGCCAGGATGGCGTCGACTAACCGCTGCGGAAATTCGGGCGCGGTGACGTCGCCGGCCAGGCGCTCCGCTTTCCCCCCGCAGGAGCTAACCAGCGATTCGGTTTCGCTCGCCTCCGCGTCGTCCAGGTCGTTGATGAACACCGCCGCACCGGCCTCAGCCAGGCGAAGCGCGATTGCGCGCCCGATGCCGCGGCCCGCTCCGGTCACAAGCGCAGCTTTCCCATCCAGAGTGAAGGCCATGATTTCGAGGTTAACTCGCCGCGGGTTACGATGCCGGCTTGCCGGCGCGGCTCAGGAGCTGGCCCGCTCGCCTGTCAATTCGAGCAACTGCTGCTCGTCGATGATCTTGATGCCGAGCGCCTTCGCCTTGTCGAGTTTCGATCCGGCCTTCTCCCCAGCGACGACATAGTCCGTCAGCTTGCTTACCGACCCGGCGACCTTGCCGCCGGCGGCCTCGATGCGTGCTTTTGCCTCCTCGCGCGTCAGCGTCGGCAGCGTGCCCGTGAGCACGAAGGTCAGCCCCTGAAGCGGACCCTTTTTCTTTCGGACCTTGTGCTCGAATTTGAGGCCGGCTTTCCTTAAGCCTTCGACGAGCTCGATGTTGCGGGGCTCGCGGAAGAACTGGTAAATGCTCTGGGCCACCTTCGGACCGACCTCCTCGGCGCGCTGCAGCGTCTCCACGTCCGCCGCCGCGATCGCATCGAGGCTGCCGAACGCCTCCGCCAGCAGCACCGCGGTACGCTCCCCCACAAAGCGAATCCCGAGCGCGCTCAGCACGCGCGGCAGCGGCAACTGCTTCGAGCGCTCGATGTTCGCGAGCAGTTTTTCGGCCGACTTCTTCCCCATGCGCTCGAGCGGAATGAGCTGGCTGGCGGTGAGCTTGTAAATATCCACCAGGCTCTTGACGAGCCCGCGGTCCACCAGTTGGTCCACCAGCGCCTCGCCCATGCCGTCGATGTCCATCACGCCGCGGGAGGCAAAGTGCAGAATCGATTCCTTCAGGCGCGCCGGGCAGTTGGTGTTGATGCAGCGGCTCGCGACCTCACCCTCCTCGCGCACCACTTTGCCTCCGCACACGGGGCAGTGGCTGGGCATCCGGAACGGTTGCCGCGGCGAGCCGGGGCTGCTCACACGCACCACTTTCGGAATCACGTCGCCGCTGCGCTCGATGATTACCGAATCGCCGATTTCCAGGCCAAGCCGTTCGATCTCGTCCTCGTTGTGCAGCGTGGCTCGCGAGACCGTGACTCCGCCGACTTCCACCGGGCGCAGCCGCGCCACCGGCGTCAGCGCTCCCGTGCGGCCTACCTGCACCTCGATGCCTTCAACCACCGTTTCGGCCTGCCGCGCGGCGTATTTAAAGGCGATCGCCCAGCGCGGCGCCTTGGCCGTCCAGCCGAGCTGCCGTTGCTGCGCAACGGAATCGATCTTCACCACGATGCCGTCAATCTCGTAGGGCAGCTCTTCGCGGCGCCCTTCCCACTCGCGGTAGAAATCCAGCACTTCTTCGAGGCCGGCGCAGAGGCGGCGGTGCGGATTCACCTTGAATCCGAAGCGGTTCAGAGCTTCCAGCGATTCCCAGTGGCTTTCGTGCGCCGGTTCGCCGTTGATGAGCAGGAAATAGGCATAAAAGTGGAGGCGGCGCGACGCCGTGATCTGCGGTTCGAGCACGCGAATGGATCCGGCGGCCGCGTTGCGCGGGTTCGCAAAGCGCGAAAGCCCCAACTGGTCGCGCTCCGCGTTCAGCCGCTCGAATGCTTGCCGGTTCATGATCACCTCGCCGCGCACTTCGAATTCCGGAATTCCGTTGGAAACCCGCAGCGGGAGCGACCGTATCGTCCGCGCGTTTTCGGTTACGTCCTCGCCGACTATTCCATCGCCGCGGGTGATGGCCCGGACAAAAAGCCCCTCGCGGTAGTGTGCGGCCATCGACAGGCCGTCCAACTTCAGTTCGGCCACGTAGCGGTAGGGCGCGCCGCCCAGCAACTGCCGCACCCTCCGGTCGAAGTCGCGCATCTCCCCCTCGTTCAGAGCGTTGTCGAGGCTTAGCATCGGCGTGCTGTGCTGGACTTTGACGAACCCTTCTCGCGGTTTCCCCCCTACCCGCTGCGTTGGTGAATCCGGCGTGATCAGCTCCGGGTGAGCGGCTTCCAGCTCCTGAAGCTTCCTCATGAGCTGGTCGTATTCGGCGTCGGTGATCTCCGGCTTGTCCAGCACGTAGTAGAGATATTCGTGATGCCGGAGTGTTTTTCTTAAGGCCTCGATCTCTGACTTTGCATCGGTAATCATCCGTTGCTTATTATAAAGAGCTATCGCTACCTTCAAGAACATTCATCTGCTGTACAATCCTTGCGCGGGGCAATTGCGGGGCTGGCGTGCGGGGCGACTGAATCGCGTGATCGACGTGCTGCGGGCGGCCGGCCACGGAGTGACTCCCCTACCAACTCACGGACCCGGCACGGCGGGTCAGATCGCAAAAGACAGCGTGAAGAGCGGCGCCGACCTGATCCTGGCGCTCGGCGGCGACGGCACCCTCAACGAAGTCCTTGCCGGAGTGATTCACTCGGACGTTCCGCTGGCGCTTATCCCTGCCGGAACCGCGAACGTGTTCGCCCGCGAGGTCGGGCTGGGAACCAAGCCCTTGAAAGCGGCGGCGCGGCTTCACGAACTTGTGCCCCGGCGCGTTTCCGCCGGCCTTCTCCGCTGCGAACCGGGGCCGCGGGAACGCTATTTCCTGCTGATGGCAGGCGCTGGCCTGGACGCTCACATCGTTTACCATCTGAACCTGCCGCTAAAGTTTCGGATGGGCCAGATTGCGTACTGGCTTGGGGCCTTCAAGCAGCTTGCGCGCCAGCTCGATGAATTCGAGGTGCAGGCCGGCGGCGAGTCGTACCGCTGCACGTTCGCCCTGGCAAGCCGCGTTCGCAACTACGCCGGGTATCTGGAGATCGCGCAAAGCACATCGCTGTTGGAGGACGACTTCGAGTTCGTCCTGTTTGAAGGCAGGTCTACCTTGCGCTTCTATTCGAAATATCTTGGAGCCGTGGTGACCGGTAGAACGTCCAAGACGAAGGGAATACGCATTCTACGCTGCGCCAAGGCCTGCTTCGCCGGCCCTCCCGGCTCACGCGTGTACGTGCAGGTGGATGGCGAATGCGCAGGCCGGCTGCCGGCGTCCGTGGAGATCGTTCCCGCGGCGGTGACAGTTCTGATACCGCCGGATTACCCGAGATTTTCCTGAATGGATCCGCTCACACATACTCTGACCGGTCTTACGGTGAGCAGGGCGGGACTGAACCGCTGGAGCGCGCACGCCACGCCGCTCCTGCTACTGGCCGCGAACGCGCCCGATTGCGATGTCGTGTCATGGGCATGGGGCACGACGGCGTACCTCAACTACCACCGCCACATTACGCATTCGCTCGTGGCCATTCCCTTTCTGGCCGTCTTGCCGGTCCTCATCGTGCGGATGTTCGCCCGCAAGCAGTTCAACTGGAAGCGGGCCTACGTGGTGTCGTTGATCGGTGTGGCAACGCATCCGTTCCTGGACTGGTTGAATGTCTACGGCGTCCGCTGGTTCCTGCCGTTCTCGGGGGAATGGGTGCGTCTGGACACCACCTACATCGTCGATCTCTGGATCTGGGCGGTTCTGCTGCTGGCCGCGGCGGCGCCGGCGTTGAGCGGGCTGGTCAGCTCGGAAATCGGCGCGCGCTCCGGCGGCGGGCGGGGAATTGCAATTTTCGCTCTCTTCTTCCTGGTTGCTTACTCGGGCGGGCGCTATATCCTGCACCAGCGCGCGGTGGCCATCCTCGATTCGCGCATCTACGACGGGCGCGCCGCCGTGCGCGTGGCCGCCTTCCCCAGGCCGGCGAATCCGTTCGCCTGGACCGGTTTGGTAGAAACCGCCACGTGGTACTCTTTCTACGACCTGAATTTGCTGGGCGATTTCGATCCCGCGGCGGGCAGGAAATTCTACAAGACCGAACCCAACCCGGCCGAGGTGGCGGCGGCCGAGGCCGCGAAACGCACCGAAACGTTTCGCGCTTTCCTGAATTTTTCTCAATTCCCCTTCTGGCGCTTCACCGCCGTCGACGAACCGGAGGCGGCGACGCGCGTCGAAGTGATGGACCTGCGCTTCGGCGACCCCGCCAATCCCCGCTTCGTGGCTTCGGCAATCGTCACCGAGGATGGCCGAGTCGAGCGCGCCGCCTTCTCATTCTGATATCGCCAACGGGGCGTGTCACTTGGTTCCCAAAAAATGCTTCACCAGTTCCTCGGCGCCGCCCAGCGCCCGTGCCAGGGATGCTTTTGCCAAATTGTACTGGTGGAGGCTGGCGATATAGTTCTCGTTTGCGGTAGCCACGGCTTCCTGCGCCTGCACCACCTCGATATTGGTGGTCACACCTGCTGAAAAGCGGTTTTCCGCATGGGTGAGTTGCCTTGCGGCGAGCTGGACGGAGCTTTTCGCCACCGCTACCTGATCGCCCGCTGCCGCCAGATCCAGGAAGGCCGCCCTCACCTGGTAATCGATGGCCGCCCGCAGGTCTTCGGCTTCCGCCCTCCTCTGCGCCAGCAGCGCTTCGGCTTCCAGCACCGTGGCGCTGATGCGGCCGCCGTCGAACACCGGAACCGTCAGGGTGCCGGAAATCGCAAACGTACCGTGGGATTGCGTTGGGCGGCGCCCGAGCGCGCCGTAATCGGCGTCGAACGTGATGGCCGGATAGCGCTGCGCCCGCGCCGCCTTGCTGGACAACTCCGCCGAGTTCACCGCCACCAGCGCGCTCTGGTAGTCCGCGCGCCGGCTGTACGCCTGCGCCAGCGCCTCCTCCAGGCTCATGACCGGCGGCGGCGTTTCCGGCAGCTTCTCCGCAAGCCGGAATTCCTGCCCGGAGGCCAGACCGATCGCCCTGGCCAGCTCCAGCTTCCGCTTTGCGAACTCGTTCCGGTAGAAAATTACGCGCTGCTGCTCGGCCTGCATCTGCACCTGCGCGCGGAGCACATCGATTCCCGCCACCATGCCCGCCGCTTTCAGACTCTCCGCACGCTCGTACAGAGCCAGGGCGGTTTCATACTGCGACTCCGCCGCAGCGGCCCTCGCCTCCCCGGCCACTGCTTGCAGATACAGCCCCACGACCGTGAGCACCACGATGTCGCGCGCATCCTGGTAGGAGAGCCTCGCCGCCCGCAACCCCGCTGAAGCCGCCCTGTTCTGGTACAGGGCTGTGAAGTCCAGAACCGGCTGGGTCACATATCCCCGCAAGTCGGAAACGCTAAACGGGCCAACGATGGTCCTCAGGCCGGGTATCTGACCCGAAAACCCGAGCGCTTGCAGGTTGATTTGCTGGAGCGTCTCGGCGGCCTGAACCGTGAAGCTTGGCAGCAATCCGGCGCGGGCAAACCGCCGCTCGGCCTCGGCGAGGCGGGTGGATTCCAGGTTCAGCACCAGGCCAAGATTGCGGCGCAGCCCGCGGTCAATGGCTTCGGATAGCGAGAGTTTGATCACTCCCGGTGTGGGCGTGCTGAAGGGCACGCTGCCCGCGTACGGGCTCCCGCTCGGAGCGGCCGGTTGCGGCGCCTGCGGCGCCGGTGGGCTGGCCTGGCGCGGCAGTTCCGGAGGCGCCGCCCAGGGAAACCGGGCCTGCGCGAACGCCGTCCCCGGGAAAGCAGACCAGACCACTGCTGCTGAAATGAGAATGCCCAGAAGTGTCATGAGGACGGAATTCCCCGCCCCGGAACCCCGAATACCTCCATCTTACCTCAGGGCGCAAAAAAGCCATTTCTTCGGCGCTGCGGCTGGAGGAAGGGGAAGCGGCCCGGTTCCGTTAGCCGGAAAAATCCAGCAGCGCTGGACTTAAACCTGTCTGTTACAATGGTTGGGTTAGCAAAGGAGGCCGCCATGTTGAGGTCTATTGGCATGCCGGAGCTTTTGATCATTTTGGGGGTCGCCGTTCTCCTGTTCGGCGGTAAAAAGATTCCTGAAGTGGCGAAAGGCTTAGGCGAAGGAATTCGCAACTTCAAGACTGCCTTGAAGGGCGAGGAGAAGGCCGAAGAAGAGAAGAAGCAGGCATAACGGCTTCCTTGCACTGCTCGCAAGCTGAGCAGGCAAACTCGGCATCAAAAAATCAAAAACCCCGCGAGGCTCGCTCGCGGGGTTTTCATTTCCGCCCTCACCAGGCGTGAACCGTTACTTCCTCTTCGGCGGAACGATCGCGTCCTTCACGGATTTCGCGACACGGAACTTCACGACCTTCTTGGCGGGGATTTTGATGGTCTCGCCGGTCGCCGGATTGCGGCCAGTGCGCGCCTTGCGCTCCACCCGGACCAACCGTCCAATACCCGGAAGCACGAACACGCCGTTTTTCTTCGTCTCACGGATGGCGATATCCGCGTAGCACTGGAGGAACTCCTTGGCGACCTTGTTGCTTACTTCGCAGTGGGCGGCGAGTTCCCTCACCAGTTGCGTTTGCGTCATGCGTTTGACCTCAGCCATAGAACGTTTCGAAATCCTCCCAAATTTGACTCTTAGAACAGGGCTTCTCGCTGCCGGAAGCGCGGAAACATTGCTGTTCCGCGCTTCCAACACGATCAAGTCAAATTGATGATAAGGAAATGCGCGGCTGTTGTAAAGCGGAATGTGTTCAAAAAGCCCCGTTTTTTGGGCTTTTTTTGCACTGGCCGCCTCCGGAAGCCCTGAATACAAGGGCTCCCGCGTCCGGCTCTCAGCAGACCGCGGCGGCGCCGGAAGACGCCAGTCCCAGTGCCAGCCGCAGCTCCATTTCCAAACGCTCGCGCAGTTCGGCTTGGGTCTCCAGGAACCGCCGCGCTGCTTCTCGCCCCTGCCCCATCCGCTCACCCCGAAAGCTGAACCAGGATCCGCTCTTCTCCACCAATCCCTGAGCGACTCCCAAGTCCAGCAGGTCCGCTTCTCGCGAGATCCCCTGCCCGTGAATGAGGTCCACTTCGGCTTCGCGAAACGGAGCCGCCACCTTGTTCTTCACGATGCGGATGCGGGTACGGCTGCCGATGACGTTGTCGCCGTCTTTGATGGCCGCGATCCGCCGCACGTCGGCGCGAACCGAAGCGTAGAACTTGAGCGCCCGGCCGCCGGTGGTGGTTTCGGGGTTCCCAAACATGACCCCGATCTTTTCCCGGATCTGGTTGAGGAAGATGAGACAGGTGTTGGTGCGGGAAACCGTGCCGGTGAGTTTCCTGAGCGCCTGCGACATCAAGCGGGCCTGCAAGCCGACGTGGCTGTCGCCCATCTCGCCTTCGAGTTCGGCCTTGGGGACCAGTGCGGCCACCGAGTCCACCACAATCACATCCACCGCGCCCGAGCCGGCCAGCGCGGCGGTGATTTCCAGCGCCTGCTCGCCGTAATCGGGCTGCGAGACGAGCAGGTTGTCGGTATCGACGCCCAGCCTGCGGGCATACACCGGGTCCAGCGCGTGCTCGGCATCGATGAACGCCGCCGTCCCGCCCGCCTTCTGGGCTTCCGCCACAACTTGCAGGGCCAGCGTCGTCTTTCCCGAGGATTCCGGTCCAAAAACCTCGATGACGCGGCCGCGCGGAAAACCGCCCACGCCGAGGGCCGCGTCCACGGAGATCGAACCGCTGGAGATGACCGTAACCGGCAGAACGTTGCGCGAGCCCAGCCGGAGCACCGAGCCGCTGCCGAACTGCTTTTCGAGGGTGGCGAGAGTCGCGTCAATCGCCCGCCGGCGATCTTTTCCGTCCATGCAAGTTTGGTGGGAAGAAAGGACGGGAAATCTCACCAAACATCGGGCGTGACCGGCCCTGCCGTTGGTCCGGAGTTATCTCCTCGCGGCCGGCGCGGGTTTGGGCGATGCGGACGGCGCCTCGGTTCCCGGTCCCCCATTGACGCCCTGGGCGGCTGGAGACGGGCGCACCAGCCCGAGCGCCTGCCTGAGCTCGGCCTCGATCTTCTCGGCGATGTCGGCGTTGTCTTTCAGGAACTGGCGCGCGTTCTCGCGGCCCTGGCCGATGCGGTCGCCCTTATAGCTGTACCAGGACCCGCTCTTCTCGATCACGTTGTGCGCCACTCCCACGTCGATTAGATCGCCTTCCCGGGAAATCCCCTCGCCATAGAGGATGTCGAACTCGGCCTCGCGGAACGGAGCCGCCACCTTGTTCTTCACGATCTTGATGCGCGTCCGGCTGCCGATGACCGTTTCGCCGTCCTTGATTGCCGCGACGCGGCGTATGTCCGCGCGGACGGTGGCATAGAACTTCAGCGCGCGGCCGCCGGTAGTGGTCTCGGGATTCCCGAACATGACGCCGATCTTCTCGCGGATCTGGTTGATGAAGATCAGGCACGTGTTCGACTTGGAGACGATGCCGGTCAGCTTCCGCAACGCCTGCGACATCAGCCGCGCCTGCACGCCGACCGAGGACTCGCCCATTTCGCCGTCGAGTTCGCTTTTCGGCACCAGCGCGGCGACGGAGTCCACCACCAGCACATCTATGGAGCCGGAGTTGATCAGCGCGCTCGCGATCTCCAGAGCCTGCTCGGCGTAATCCGGCTGCGAGACCAGCAGGTTGTCCACATCCACGCCGAGTTTCGCCGCGTAAATGGGATCCAGCGCGTGCTCGACGTCGATAAAGGCACACATGCCGCCCAGCTTCTGGGCATTGGCCACCGCGTGCAGGGCCACCGTCGTTTTGCCGGAGGACTCCGGGCCGAAAATCTCAATGATGCGCCCGCGCGGAAATCCGCCCACGCCCAGCGCCGCGTCGATCGAAATCGACCCGCTTGGGATCACCGACACGGGCACCAGAGCTTCCTTCGAGCCCAGCCGTACGATGGATCCCTTGCCAAACTGCTTCTCAATCTGTCCCAGGGTGAGCGAAAGGGCGCGCGTCCGTTCTTTTTCGTCCATGGTCAGGGGTTTCTCCGCCGAAACGAGAATTATAGCGGAATAAGGCGTGCTGCGTTACAGCTTCGGCGCGTAGTAGCCCTTGCGCGCCCGCACCACCATGCCCTTCCCGTTCTTGAGCCTGACGCTGACCTTCTGGTAGGAGCCGTCGGTCTTCATCGGTTCGGGCCGGTAGAAGATGTTGTACTGGTGGCGCAGTTCGTTGGCGATGTTCTGGAAGTTTTGCGCCAGGTCCTCGACCTTGAACGGGAAAAATGCCTGCCCACCCGTTTCCGAAGCGAAGTACTTGAGGACCTTGTCGCCGCTGGTCTCCGTCCGGCTGATATTGGTGGAAATCGTGTAGATCACAACATCGGCTTTCTGCGCAGCCTCCAGCGCCTGGTCTCGCGTGACACTGCTCTGGTTGTCCTCGCCATCGCTTAGAACCACCATCGCGCGGCGGAAGTTGTGCCTGGGCTGCTCGACTCCCAGCTTGTCGCGGCAGGCATAGTAGATGGCGTCGTAGAGCGAGGTGCCGCCGCCCGGCCGCAGCTCGCGGATATTGGCGGCGAGTTGCTCCGGATCGCCGCTCAAGTCGGACACCAGTTGAGTCATGGTGTCGAAGCTCACGATCAGCGCGCGATCCACCTCCGGCCGCACAACGCTGTTCACGAACTCTATCGCCGCCTCCTGGATGAAGCGGAAACGGGGGCGAATGCTGTTGCTGGTGTCCACCAGGATCGCCATGCGCAGAGGCAGGTCGCTTTCCGCGGTGAACTCCATGATGTGCTGAGGCTTGTTGTTTTCGAGGACCTCGAAGTCGTCTTTAGTCAGGTCGGTGATGAAGCGGCCCCGCTTGTCGGTGACCGTGAACAAAATGTTCACGCGCGTGACGTCGAGTTTGATGCGCGTCTCGTCGTCACTCTCCTGCCGGGCAACCGTTGCGCGATCCGGTTTCTGCGCAGGCTGTTGTGCCTGGAGCGCGAACCCGAGTGCGCTTGCAAGAAACAGTCCCGCAACCACCGGTTTCATGATTCCCTACCTAAGCCCTACCTAATTATAGGAGCGACTTGCGCGGCCTCTCAAGCTGGGAACCTGGCCTCCAACTCCGAAAGCCACGCTGCCAACTCCGCCGGCAGCGGGGATTCCACGGTGACAGAGTCGCCGGTGGAGGGCTGCGTGAACCGGACGCGGCAGGCGTGCAGGAAAAAGCGCTCGAGGGGAGGGAGGCCTTCCACCCGCGCCGGAGCGCCATACAGGCGGTCCCCCGCCACCGGGTGCCCCAGACTGGAAAGGTGTGCCCGGATCTGGTGCGTGCGGCCCGTCTGGATCCGTACTTCAAGCAGGGTGAAACGCGCGAACCTGCGGATCACGCGATACTCGGTGATGGCTGCCCTGCCCACAGCCCGGCGCGCCGTCATCCGCACCCGCCGCACCGGATCGCGCGAGATCGGTTTTTCGATCCGGCCCTGGTCGTTTTTCACCGCGCCGTGCACCAGCGCGACATAAATCTTTTCGATCTTGCGCGCGGAAAACTGCTCGGCGAGCCGGCGGTGGGCGGCGTCGTTGCGGGCGACCAGCAAAACGCCGCTGGTGAACCGGTCCAGCCGGTGCACGATGCCGGGCCGAAGCTCCCCACCCAACTGTGAGAGCGAGCCGAAGTGGTGCAGCAGGGCGTTGACCAGCGTGCCGGAGTGCACCCCCGCTCCCGCGTGCACCACCATGCCGGCGGGCTTGTCCACGGCGATCACGTCGCTGTCTTCGTACAGGATCCGGAGCGGAATCTCCTCGGGGACGGCTTTCAGCGGCGGCAGCTCCGCCGGCTCCACTTCAACGGTTTCCACTCCGCGCAGCCGGTAGGAGGGCCGTGCGGCCGCCCCATTCACCAGTACCCGGCCGTCCTTCACCCACTGTTGCAACCGCGAGCGGCTGTACTGCGGAAGCCGTTCCTGGAGGAACACATCCAGCCGCTTGCCAAAATCTTCAGGTGACGCCGCGAGAGTCAATCGCCTAAATTATAGGCTGTACAGCGGAGGGCGTTGACATGAGGAAACTGCTCGTAGGTCTGCTAGCCGTTTGCGGAGGACTCTCCATTCTTTTTGTGCTGCTCGTATTCGCGATCAGCCTTTCCATGCGCACCTCGACCGGCGGAGTGCCTCCCAAAACCATTCTCGAAGCCAACTTCGAAACCGGCCTGATCGAGGATGTCCCCGACGACCCCGTCGCCAAGGCGCTGCTCTCCAGGATCACCGTCGTCCGCGATGTCGTGGACGCGCTGGAGCGTGCGTCCAGGGACGATCGCGTGGCGGGTCTGGTGGCCCGGCTGGGCGGCAGCGGGATGGGGATGGCGCAAGCCCAGGAAATCCGCGGTGCGGTGCGCAATTTCCGGGCTCACAAGAAGTTCGCCGTGGCGTTCTCGGAGACCTTTGGCGAGTTCGGTCCGGGGAACGGCTCATACTACCTGGCGACGGCGTTCGACGAGGTCTGGCTCCAGCCCTCGGGCGATGTCGGCCTGACCGGCCTCATCATGGAAACGCAGTTCTTCCGCGGTACCCTCGATAAACTCGGCGCCGTCCCGCGCCTGGATCACCGCTATGAGTACAAGAGCGCGAAGAACGTTCTTACGGAGAAGAAGTACACGGCGGCGCACCGCGAAGCCAACGAAGCGGTAATCCAGTCCTGGTTTTCGCAGATGGTGCGCGGCATCTCCGAGGGCCGGGGCATCCCGGAGGATCGCGTTCGCGCGCTGGTGGACCGCGGGCCGTTCCTCGGGCAGGAAGCCGTGGACGCGAAACTCGTGGACGGCCTGGCGTACCGCGACGAGGTGTACGAGAAAGCGAAACAGAAGGCCGGACAGGACGCCGAGCTGCTCTCTCTGGGCCAATACCTGGAACGCGCCGGCCGGCCGCACAGTTCGGGCAAAACCATCGCCCTGATCTACGGAGTGGGAGGCGTGCAGCGCGGACGCAGCGGTTTCGATCCTCTGTTCGGCGATTTGACAATGGGTTCCGACACCGTTGCCGCCGCGTTCCGCGCGGCGGTGAAGAGCCCGAGCGTGAAGGCAATTCTGTTCCGCGTGGATAGTCCGGGCGGCTCCTACGTGGCCTCCGATGCCATCTGGCGGGAAACCGTGCTGGCCAAGAAAGCAGGCAAGCCCGTCATTGTGTCGATGGGCAATCTGGCCGGTTCCGGCGGGTACTTCGTGGCCATGGCGGCGGATAAGATCGTCGCCCAGCCGGGTACGATCACCGGTTCCATCGGTGTTCTTGGCGGAAAGGTTTTGACCACGGGGGCCTGGGACAAGATCGGCGTTTCCTGGGACGAAGTGCACGCGGGAAATCACGCCAGGATCTGGAGCTCCACTTCCGATTACAGCCCTGGGGAGCGGAAACGGTTCGAGGCCGCGCTCGACCGCATATACGCCGACTTTACCAGCAAGGTCGCCGAAAACCGCCGGCTGCCCAAGGAACGCGTGCTGGAGATTGCCAGGGGACGCATCTGGACTGGCGAGGACGCCAAAAGGCTCGGTTTGGTTGACGAACTCGGCGGGTTCTCCACCGCCCTGAAGCTGGCTCGCCAGGCGGCCGGGATTCCGGATACGGAGGGCGTCCGCATCGTGGTATTCCCGCGCAAGAAAACCACCTTCGAGGCGTTTATGGACTTATTGTCCGGGCGCCAGAGCGAACCGGGCGAGAACTCGGCATCCACCGCCCTCCTCACCCGCACGCTCGAGCTGATCCAGCCCATCGCGCGGCAGGTGCGCAGCGCGGTGGCTGCCCGGGGCGTGCTTTCAATGCCGGAGTTTACGACCGCTCACTGACCCTGGGCGTTTGTCGCCTAAGTTGCTGAAGATAAGGATGTTAGTCGAGTGTTCCCAGACCCCCTCCCCCGGTTAGAATTGTAAACAGGAGGGGTGATGAGGATTGCGATTCTGGGTGTCTCACTTTGCATTGCCATCCCGGTCGCCTATGCGACCATGATCGACATCAACAGCGGTCCTGGGATCGGGTCGAACAACATTACGGGGGAGAACGTTGCCATAGAGGTCCATCCGATGTGGCAGCCTAACGGGGATGCGGTGTGGATTTCGTTCCGAAGCGACACGGGAGGCAGAGATCCCGGGTTCGTAGTCCCGGACGTGCTGGGCAGCATGAATCCGGCCGAGCTGGCCGGCCTGACCCCGAGCGCGATCTTCTTCCACCCGTTCACGCTGCCGTCGGCGATTAACACTGGGGCGGTCACGGTCTGGGCGGACGACACCGCGCGGGTTCTATTGAACGGCGTTGAGCAGTTTCCCGCCAACGGGCGGCAGAGCGAGGCCTGTGCTGGCCCCGACCCGATCGGTTGCCGTCCAGGTCGCGGCCAGACCATTTCCCTGGATGGCCTGCCGGCGGGGCAGCACACCCTGGCCATAGAAGCCTACCAGCGGAACGGCGGGCCGTTCGGAGTGATGTACCAGGGCAGCGTGGATTCCAGGGATGTGGCGGAGCCTCCTCGAGACCCGGGACCTCCGGCCTCCCCGGGGCCGGTAAGTCCGCCGGCTTCCTCCGCGACCCATGCGCCGGAGCCGGGCACGTACGTCCTGCTGGGCGGCGGCCTGATCGCCCTGCTCGGCCTTGCCCGGCAGCGTATCCGCAAGACCTGACGTGACTTGATCCCGAAAAGGCCAGGCCGCCCTCCGCGGGGGCGGCCTTTTTCTTTCCCGCTACTCTGGCGGGGTAAAATGAAAGCATTCTGGGAGCTTCTGGGGACCCTCAACCTACCCGTAGCGAGCGCTTCGTCCGCAATGTCCTCTGGAGCTGGCTGGGCGTTGCCGTTACGATCGCTTCCGGCATCTTCCTGTCCCCGTATCTCATCCGCAAGCTGGGCGACGAGGGCTACGGCGTCTGGGTGCTGGTCTTCGGCCTGATCGAGAATTACTGGCTGTTCGACCTCGGTCTCCGTTCAGCGGCCGTCAAGTATTCAGCGCATTACCGGGCCACGGGAGAGACGGCAAAGATCAACGAGCTCATCAACACGGGCGTGGTCTATTTTTCCTTCGTGGCGCTGGTCTTGTTCGGAATCAGCCTCGTTCTTTCGCGCCACGTGGACCGTGTCTTTCAGGTTTCGCCCGAATACCGCGCTCCGTTTGCCTTCCTGATCGCGCTGGTGGGAACGAGCTGGGCCTTCGGGATGATTTTCAACATCTTCACAGCCTGCCTGGAGGGTTTCCAGCGTTTCGAGCTGTCGACCCGCATAGCGATCTCCGCCACGGTGGTGCGGGTGGCGGGAACAGCCGTTCTGCTGTTCCTCGGCTACGGGCTGATCGCGCTGGGGTTCCTGGTGGTGGCAAGCCAGGTGTTCGGTTACGCGCTGAGCATCCTCGCGCTTCGCCGCGTTTTTCCCGAGCAGCGCTTCTCGCTGCGCATGGCCAGGCTGGCGATGTTCAAGCAGATGATCGCTTACGGCGTACACACGCTCACGAGCGGCGTGGCGACGCAGCTACTGAATCAGGCCGCTCCGCTACTGATCGGCCACTTCCGGCCGGCCGCCTACGTGGGCTATTTCAGCCTTCCGGTCCGGCTCCTGCAATACACCGGGGATGCGGTGGACCGCGTCGGCCTGATCACTTCTTCCAGCGCCGCGGAGCTGGTCGCAAAGGAGGAGCGCGACGCCATTCCGCGCCTGGGGATGTACGTGAATCGCTATTGCCTTACATTGTTCCTGCCGCTGGCTGTGTTCCTGCTCTTTTACGGGCGCGAGCTGATCCGCGTCTGGATCCGCAAGCCGGATTTTGTCGCCATGAGCGCGCCGCTCGTGCCCGTGCTGCTCATCGGAACCACGCTGGCCATCGCCGGGCAGGTGAATTCGAGTTCGATTCTGTACGGCATGGCCAGGCACCGCGGGTACGCCCGGGGCTTGCTGGTTGAAGGCATCGCGCTGGCCACAGCGTTGTACTTCGTCGTGCCGCGCTTCGGGATCATGGGGGCGGCCTGGGCCACCTCGGTGCTGATGGTGCTTGACCGCGGCATTTTCACCCCCTGGCTTCTCTGCCGCCACCTCGACTTCAGTTTCGGGCGCTACATGCGCTCGATTTACCTGCGCCCGATGCTGGCGGCGGCGCCCGCGGCAGTATTCGCCTACGTTCTCAAGGCCACCGCGCTGCCGGGGGACAATCTCATACAGGTTCTGGCCGCGGGGGCGGCCATCGCGGCTGTTTACTACCCGCTGGCTTTTTTCCTCTGCGTGGACAGCCAGCACCGGCCGCTGGTGGTTCACTGGATCGCCAGGCGCTCAAAGAAACTGGCGCCCGCGTAGTCTATCGCCGCAGCGCCAGAGTGAATCCCGAGATGCCGGCTTCGAACTCCACCGGGGACAGGTTAGCGTGGTCCACGAACCGGGGCAGCAGCAGGCGGTTGGAAGAGGCGCGCGCGAGCGCGGGTTCACACGTCGTGGCCGAGACGACGCCCGCCGTGTTAAGCCAGGGCAGAAACTCCGGGCGGTAGAAGCCGCACGGATAGCAGAAGTGGATGGCCGGCGCTCCGGTGGCGGCCTCGATCCGCTCGCGGTTATCGCGAATTTCCCGAACGAAGAGGCCGCGGTCGAGCGGCGTGCGATGGCGGTGCGTGTGCAACTGGATGTCGCACCCTGCGGCTGCCAGTTCAGAAACCTCGGCCGGGGTCATGATGTGCAGCAGCCGCTTCCGCAGCAGCACGGAGTAATCCACGCCGGCGGCCGCGGCAAGGGCCTGAAGCAGCTCGTCTTTTTGCGCCGCATCCATTCCGTTCGCTTCGGCTTCGGCCAGAAGCCACAGCCAGGCGCTTTGCCGGCTGGGAGCGGTCCGGAGGTCGAGCGATTTCCTGAGCCCGAGTTTCGCGCCGTCCAGAACCCGCCCGCGCGCCTTCCAGAGCAGATACGATGCGGCGGTGTTGAACACCGGCCGGTTGTATTCGCTGTAGTAGGTGGTGAGATAAACGGTCGCGGGGAATCCGTAGGCGCGCAGCAGCGGCCATGCGCGGCAATAGAAGTCGTAAGCGCCGTCATCGAACGTGATGGCGACGCTCTTGGGCGGCAGGTCGCGCGCACGGATGCGCTCGATGGCTTCGCCGAGCGGCAGGACCGAGTAGCGCCGCTTTTTGAGGATTTCGAGCCGGCGTTCGAAATCCTCCGGGCTCATGTAGAGGCTCGGGTCCCACTCGTGCTCGTCGGCCAGCGAGATGCCGTGATAGCAGAGGATCGCCACGCCGCCGCGGCGCCACCGGCTGTTCTCAAAAGCGCGGAACAAGCCGGCGGACTTGAGCAGAGAGAGCGCTGCGCGTTTAACCAGCTTCCGCATATCTGCCGGCCGGTTCCGCCTCGCGCAGCCAGAGATCCAGCATGAGCAGGGACCACAACCAGCGCTCGTTGTTTCGCCGGCCGCTCTGGTGCTCCGCGAGCAGTTTTCTTACAAACCCGGGCGATACGATGCCGCGGCTGAGAAAGCGCGGTGCGGTGAGGTGGTCGTGGAGCATATCGCGCAGCGGCCCGCGCATCCAGACGGAGAAGGGCGGCTCGAAGCCGTGCTTTCCACGCTGGAGCAGTTCGGGAGGCAAGCGCGAAGCCATGGCGCGAATCAGAATGTCCTTGCCGCGCCCGTTGCGGATTTTCCAGGAGTGCGGGATGGCGGCGGCGAGCTCCGCCAGGCGGTCGTCGAGAAACGGGCAGCGCGCTTCGAGCGAGTGGGCCATGGTGGTGCGGTCCACCTTGACGAGCATGTCGCCGGTGAGATTGGCCGTCGCCTCAAAGTACATCCCCTGGGCAAGGGCGCCGGCATCCTCCGGCAGCAGGCAGTCCGCGAAGGTGCGCGTCAGGAAGGCGGCGTCGGCCGGCAGCATCCATTCCGGCTCGAGCAGGTTCTTTCGCACGTAATACGGCGCATAGTTCAGCTCGAAATAGCGCAAAAGAGCCGACGGGCGGCTGATCATCCGCAAATAGTTTTTTCCGTAGCTGGAATATGGCAGCAGGCCCGCCGCGATGGACACGAACCGGCGCAGCGCTTGCGGCACGCGGTCGTAAATCGCCAGTTGCTGGACGCGACGGAAGCTGTCATAGCCCGCGAACAGTTCGTCGCCGCCGTCTCCGGTGAGGGCAACCTTGACATGCCGGGCGGTGAACTTCGCCAGCAGGTAATTCGGGATGGCGGCGCTGTCGGCAAACGGCTCGTCAAAGCAGCGCGCCATCTCGTAAGCGAGCGCGGCCGCATCCGCGCGGAGGACGATTTCATGGTGCTCGGTGCGCCACCGCTCCGCCACCAGGCGGGCATAGTCGAGCTCGTTGAACTCGGCCTCTTCAAAACCGATGGAAAATGTTTTAACTGGCGCGGACGATGCGAGCGCCATGGCGGCCACCACGCAACTGGAATCGATGCCGCCGCTGAGAAATGCCCCGAGCGGCACGTCGGCCACCAAGCGCAGCCGGACGGCCTCGTCGAAAGTCTCCCGCACGCGGGCTTCGGCCTCAGCCTCGGTGAAACCAGGCGCGGGCTCGGCAACGGGTGGCGGCAGGCGCCAGTAACGGCCCTCCCTTACGTTGCCGTGCGCATCGTATTCGAGCCACGTGCCCGCCTTCAACTTGCGGATTGCGCGGAAGGGGCTTGCCGGGTCGGGAATGTAGCCGAACTGAAAGTAGAGCCGCAGCGCCGAGTCGTCGAGATGGGCCGGAATTGCCGGCAGCCTCAGGCACTTCAGTTCGCTGGCGAAGTACAGCCCTCCTGGCAGAACGGCGTAGTAGAGCGGCTTTTTTCCGAAGCGGTCGCGGGCCAGCAGCAGTTTCCGCTGCCGGGCGTCCCATATGGCCACGGCAAACATGCCCCGCAGCCGGCGCAGACCGTCCGCGCCCTCCTCCTCGTAGAGGTGCACCAGCGTTTCGGTGTCGCTGCGGGTCACCAGACGGTGCCCCCGCGCGGCCAGAATATCGCGCAGCTCCGCGTAGTTGTAGATTTCGCCGTTGAATACGACCCATACCGAGCCGTCTTCGTTGGACATCGGCTGATGGCCGGTGCTGAGGTCGATGATGCTGAGCCGGCGCATGCCTATGGCGCAACCGCCGTCGAGGTGATAGCCTTCATCGTCCGGACCGCGGTGGCGTATGCGGTCGCACATGGCGCGTACATCCGCCAGTTGCGCCTGCCCCTCCCGCAACACAAACCCTGCGATGCCGCACATAAGTGGTTTATAGCGACGACCCCTGGGAACTTGGTTTCATTCTAGCTGAATTCCGGTCACAGCGGCGCGCCAGCTCCGCCGTGATATAATGTGCTCAAAGCTGACTGGGGCAGCATCACGCACTTGACTCACGAACATCTCACTACGGAAGAAACTACGTCCGGACCTTCAGACCGGTCATTCGGCTGGGTATTTACTACCTTTTTCTGCCTTGTTGGCGCCTGGCCTTTGTTCTACCGCGAGCCGGTCAGGCGGTGGGCCTTACTTACCGCCGCGCTTTTCGCCTTAGTTACTCTGATCCGGCCTGCTCTGCTGCATCCAGCCAACCGGCTCTGGACCCGGTTTGGCCTTTTGTTAGGCAAACTTACCAACCCGATTGTTACGGGGCTGCTGTTCTTCCTGGTGGTCACTCCCATCGGGTTGCTATTGCGGCTTGCCGGAAAGGACCTGCTGCGGCTGCGCCGCGATCCGGATGCTCCCACGTACTGGATCGAACGTCGTCCGCCCGGTCCCCCTCCGGAATCGATGCCGCAGCAGTTCTAGGAGAGACCGATGTCCTTTGTTGCAGAACTCTGGGCTTTCATGCGGGCGCGCAAAAAGTTTTGGCTGGCCCCGATTTTGCTCATGATGCTGCTGCTGGGCGGTCTGCTGATTCTGGCGCAAAGCACCGCTGTCGCGCCGTTTATCTACACGCTGTTCTGAGCGTTCGGGGGCCCCATGCGGATTCTCGGGATCTCAGCGTTCTATCACGACAGCGCCGCGGCGCTGATCGAGGACGGCGCAATCGTAGCGGCGGCGCAGGAAGAGCGCTTTACCCGCCGCAAGCACGACCCCCGTTTCCCGCGCCACGCCGTCCACTATTGCCTGAAAAGCGCTGGGCTTACTCTGGATGACGTCGATTACGTCGTCTTTTACGACAAACCGTTTCTGAAATTTGAAAGGCTGCTCGAAACGTATTTGGCATTCGCGCCGCGAGGGCTGCGCTCGTTCCGGATGGCGATCCCCATCTGGATACGGGAAAAGTTATTTCAGAGAAACCTGCTCCGCAAAGAACTGAGGAGTTACGGGCCCGGTTACGATTGGAACCAAAAATTGCTTTTTGCCGAGCACCACCTGAGTCATGCCGCCAGCGCTTTTTATCCCTCTCCGTTCGACGAGGCCGCGGTGCTCACTATGGACGGAGTAGGGGAGTGGGCAACCACTTCTGTCGCGATGGGCCGCGGCAATCATCTGGAAGTTACGAAAGAAATTCATTTTCCACACTCCCTGGGGCTTTTGTACTCCGCATTCACTTACTACACCGGTTTCAAAGTGAACTCGGGCGAGTATAAGCTGATGGGCCTCGCGCCGTACGGCGAACCGAAGTACGCGGGGAAAATCCTCGAACACCTAATCGACTTGAAGCCAGACGGCTCGTTCCGGCTTAACCTGGATTACTTCGAATACTGCACCGGATTGAAAATGACCAACGGGCGGTTCGACAGCCTGTTTGGCGGGCCGGCGCGAAAGCCGAGCGAGCCGGTCGAGCAGCGGCACATGGACGTGGCCGCCTCGATTCAGGCAGTGCTGGAAATGGTTGTGCTCCGGATGGCGCGCTCGCTTCAGGCCGAAACCGGCGCGCGCAATCTTTGCCTGGCGGGCGGCTGCGCGCTCAACTGCGTGGCGAACGGAAAGCTGCTGCGCGACGGGCGGTTCGAGCGAATTTGGATCCAGCCCGCCTCGGGTGATGCCGGCGGCGCGCTGGGAGCGGCTCTGGCCGCCTATCATCTCTACCGGAAACAGCCGCGGTGCTTTGCACCGGGCTGCGACTTAATGCAGGGCGCCTATCTCGGCCCCTCATTCCCGCAGGGGGAAATTGAGGAAAGGCTGCGCCGCGTTGGCGCCCGCTTCAGCGTGCTCGACGAGCGGCGCCTGATCGAGGCTTGCACGGATGCTCTCATTGAGGGCAAAGCTCTTGGCTGGTTTCAGGGCCGCATGGAATTCGGCCCGCGCGCGCTCGGCGCCCGCTCGATTCTGGGCGACGCGCGCTCGCCCACCATGCAATCCGTGCTGAACCTCAAAGTCAAGTACCGCGAATCGTTCCGCCCGTTCGCGCCCTCCGTGCTGCGCGAGGACGTGGCGGACTGGTTCGAGTTCGACGGCGACAGCCCGTACATGCTGCTGGTCGCGGACGTGGCCGAGAGACGCCGCCGCACGATGACAGAGGAGGAGAAAAAGCTGTTCGGCATCGAGAAGCTGAAGGTGCCGCGCTCGGAAATTCCCGCCGTCACGCACGTGGATTATTCTGCGCGCATTCAGACCGTGCATCGCGAAACCAACCCGCGCTACCACGCATTGATTTCGGCCTTTAAGGAGCGCACCGGGTGCCCGGTGATCGTAAACACGAGTTTCAACGTCCGCGGGGAACCGATTGTGTGCACGCCCGAGGACGCCTTCCGTTGTTTTATGGGCACGGAGATCGAGACCCTCGCAGTGGGCGATTGTTTTCTGCGGAAGGAAGATCAAGACCCCGCGCTCAAGCGGAGCTACAAGGACGCGTTCGAACTCGACTAGCCGATGCTGAAAAACATTGCCCTCATCGCGGCGTCCGCTGTCGCAACGCTGATCGGCGCCGAAATTGTCTTGCGCGTTGCCGGCATCTCGTTCCCGTCTTTCTATGAGGAGGACCCCGACCTCGGCAGCCGGCTGCGCGCGGGGGCGGAAGGCCGCTCGCAAGGCGAGGGCGGCGCCTTTGTGCGCATCAATAGCGAAGGCATGCGCGACAGCGAACACGCTCTCGAGAAGCCGCCCGGCACAACCCGCATTGCGGTTCTGGGTGATTCGTTCGCCGAGGCCATGCAGGTGCCGCAGGAACAGGCGTTCTGGTCCGTGCTCGAACGCGAGCTTTCCGCGTGCGCCCAACGCCGCTACGAGGTGCTCAATTTCGGCGTTTCGGGTTACGGTACCGCCCAGGAACTGCTCATGCTGCGGCGCCGCGTTTGGAAGTATAAGCCCGACATCGTTCTGTTGGCCTTTTTCGCCGGCAATGACGTGCGGAACAACTCGGCGGCCCTAAACGGCGATCCCACGGCGCCGTATTTCGTCTACAAGGAAGACCGGCTGGTGCTGGACGAATCCTACCGCGCCTCGCTTGCCTCCCTGCGGCTCGGTCCGCGCGAACGGGCGGTGAGAAGCCTGGCCGCCGGCTTGCGGAACAAATCACGCGTCTTCCAGCTCGCCGACCAGGCGCGAGTCGCTCTCAAGCGGCGCGGGGCGGTGAAGGCCATGGATATGGCGGCGGCGGAAAGCGCGGTGGTCAAGGGTGGCGAGGTGGGCCTCGACGACGCCGTGTACACCGAGCCGGAAAACGAGACCTGGAAGGAGGCGTGGCGCGTCACCGAGGCTCTGATTGTCGAAATGGCGAACGAAGTCCGGGCGCACGGCGCCGATTTCTGGGTCGTCACGCTTTCCACCGGAATCCAGGTTCATCCCGATCCCGCCGTCCGCGACGCCTTCATGAAACGGCTCGGCGTGAAGGACCTGTGGTATCCAGACATGCGCGTGCGTGCGCTCTGCGAGCGGGAGAATATTTCCGTGATCACGCTCGCGCCCGCCATGGCCGAGTACGCCCGCTCACACAGGGTTTTCCTGCACGGGTTTCCCAACGCCGTCATGGGCTTCGGCCACTGGAACCAGGCCGGGAACGAACTCGCGGGCAAGCTGATTGCGGAGCACCTCTGCAGGCAGACGGCGGCTGCACCTACGGCGCAATGAGCGGCGGCTATTTCGTCTTGGCGTACCGCTCAAACTGTGCCGCGATGTTACTTGTCTGGTAATCGCCGGGGTGAATGATCACGCGGTAGCGGAAGCGTACCGACTGGCCGGCATCGAGCGTCAGGCTGCCGTCCTTCGTCTTGTCGTTCTCAAAATCACGGACGCCGAAGGGGTTCGCGGCGAACAGGCCGTATCCCCGCGAGTGCCAGTAGGTGGGGTGCCGGGGGTTGCTGGGATGGTCCAGGATCGCGATGCCCAGCTTCTCGCCTTCCACTTCGCCGTAGTAATCGACCCACGGCGAGCGCTTGCCCCAGACCTGCCTTTCCGTCGTCGCCCCCTCCGCGTTGCGCATCGTTCCCGTGCGCTTTGGCGTGGCGGGGGCGCCTTTGGGATCCTCTTCCAGCGACGGCGCCAGGCGGATTGCGAAGGTGCCCTCCTTCGTGTCGCCGAAAACCACTTTGGGCACGGCAGTGAGCGTGATGTCGATATCAATGGTTCGAAGGCTTGGCTCCGAATAAAAAGTCATCCTCCTGGTCTCGGTCACCAGCGGGTTGTTGCTCGGGTCCAGCCAGTCGAACAGCGCCGCGATCGTCCCGGATTTTTTCCCGTCCTTGAGATCGACGATCTTCTTGAGCAGTACACGCCCCTTTCTTGGCCCCTTCTGGCTCGGCTCGTTGGCCCAGAAGTCGTAGCCGTTTACGTCGCCGTGAGTGAACCACAGCCCGCGATGGTGAGGATGGTCCCGGCGCTCTCCTTCCACCAGATCCATCGGGAAGATACGGGTCACGATCTTGCCGGAGGCCGACCGAAGCGGGTGCAGATAAGGCTTGTTTACGTCGGCGCTCACAAAGAATTCGGTGAACGGCTTGCCGTCGATTTCCACCGAGATTCGATCGCTGGAATGCGTGAGTTTGACCTGTGCGGCCAAGGGCAACCCGAAAAACAGAAAAACCAGCGGCAACCTGCTCATGTGTCACAGTAGATCACAGAACCCGCGGAGACTCAATCGAGGGCGCGAGCGCGTGCCCATTCCATACCCCAGGATCATACAATCTTACTTATGGACGCGATTTCTCGCAGAGGTTTTCTCTCCGGCGCGGCGGTCGCCCTCACGACCGCCAAAAGTTATTCGCAGATTGCAGGGGCCGGCGAGCGCCTGCGCATCGGCGTGATCGGCTGCGGCGGGATGGCCGAGGGCCACATGCGCGCGCTGATGAAGATGAAGGAGCAGGCCAACATTGACGTCGTGGCCGTCTGCGACGTCTGGGAGAAGCGCCTCGAAAAGGCCGTGGAGATCACCGGGGGAAAACCGTACAAGGACTACCGCCACTTACTCGACGACCGCAACATAGACTACGTTCTCATCGCCACCCCCGAACACTGGCATTGCCAGATGACCATCGATGCGGCCGAAGCCGGCAAGCACATCTACTGCGAGAAGCCGATGACCCACACGGTCGAGCAGGCGAAAAAAGTGGTCGCCCAGATTAAGAAGACCGGCGTGAAGATGCAGGTGGGCGTGCAGGGCATGTCGGACGACTCTTACGAGTCCGCCTTCGAGCAGGTGAAGAAGGGAACGCTCGGCAAAGTAGTGATTGCGCAGATCGACTACTCGCGCAACCACGTGGGCGACTTCTGGGCCTATCCAATCGAGGAGGGCGCCGAACCCGGCGTGAATCTGGACTGGAAAGCGTGGCTCGGCCCGGCCCCCAAGCGGCCCTGGGATCCCAACCGCTTCTTCCGCTGGCGCTGGTTCTGGGATTACTCCAGCGGCATCGCCAGCGACCTTTTCGTCCACCGCGTCACACGAATCATCAAGTCGCTCGGGCTGACTTTCCCCGAGCGTGGCGCGGCGTGCGGCGGCACGTGGCAGTTTACCGAGAGTAAGGCCGAGGTCCCGGACACGTTCAACATCCTGCTGGACTACCCCGGCGGACCGACCGTGATATTAGTCTCTTCCATGGCCAACGATACGCCCGTCGAACACGTGCTCCGCGGCCACAAGGCCACCCTCACGTTCACCAGCACCGGCTGGGTGATCCGGCCCCAGGGAAAGGAAAAGGGACAGGAGATCGTCCACAAAAAGACCGGACGCGAAGACATCACCTTGCATCATCAAAACCTCATGGCCGCGATTCGCAAGAACGAACCCCTGAAGTGCGATTGCATGCTCGGCTATTACGGCGTGGTCGCTTGCGCCATGGGCGTGGAATCGTTCCGCAAGCAAAAATACGTGCGCTGGGACAAGGCCAGGGAGCGGATCGTTACCACCTAGCCCCAAGCAACAAGCGTAAACGCGGGCTGGAGCACGTCGGGCTGACCCCTTTTTGTATGCTGGGTCTATGCGTGTTGGTTGTCTTGCCCTAGCACTTCTCGTCTCCGCGGTGCTGGCGCCGGCCCAGTTGCGGCGCGCTCCCGGGTTCTCGTTGCCTTCCAGCGATAACCGCCAGGAGGATCTGGCCGAGTACCGCGGCAAGTTCGTCCTGATCGACATTATGAAGACGGACTGCCCCCACTGTGGTACGTTCGCCAGGGTCCTCGAGCGGGTGAAAACGCGGTACGGCAACAAGATCGCCATACTCTCGATCGCCCCGGCGCCGGATAACCCGACGACCGCGGCCAAATTCATCGCCGCGAACAAGATCACCTTTCCGATTCTGTTTGACTGCGGGCAGGTGGTTTATTCCTACGTTCGCAGCCCCAGCGTCACCCTGCCGCGGCTGTATATTGTGAACCCGGAAGGCTTCATCGCCAAGGAATACGCCTACGGGCCCGACACCCAGGAGATCTTCGAGGGCAACGGGCTGTTCGCCGAACTCGACAGCCTGCTGGGCGCCGCCAAAGCTCGCTGATCCGCGGCTGGTGGTAGCTTTGAATTGTATGCGCGGTCTGCTGCCGGCAGCCCTTCTGGCGCTGTTGGTGTGCGCGGCGCCGGCCGGGCTTCACGAGGCCGTTAAGAGCGGCAACATCGAACGCGTCCGCGCGTTGCTCGACGCGGGGGCGGATGTGAACGGCCGCGACCGGCTCGGCGGCACGCCGCTGCACGAGGCCATCTGGAACGGCAACGCCGCGATCGCCGCGTTGCTGATCGAGCGCGGCGCCGACGTCAACGCCCGTCACACCGAGGCGGGGTCCACTCCCCTGCACTACGCCGTCATCACCGGCCGCGTGGAACTGGTGCGCCTGCTGCTGGACCACGGCGCCGATATCAACACCGCTTACCGCTCCGGCGCCACCCCGCTGCACCTCGCCGCCAACCGCGGGAACCGGGACGTGGTCGAACTGCTGCTCGCACGGGGCGCCAGAATCGGCGCGAAGGACGCTTCAGGCAGCACGCCGCTCGACGAGGCAGCCTGGAAGGGCCGGGCTGACGTCGCAAAACTTCTGATCGCGCGCGGCGCCGACATCCGCGTCCGGAATCCCGAGACCGGGGCCACGCCGCTGCACGCCGCGGCGCTCAAAGGCTATCGCGATGTGGTCGAGGTATTGCTCGATGCGGGCGCGGACATCAACGCAACCGACAACTCCGGCGCGACGGCGCTGGACGAGGCCCTCCGCTTCCGCCACAGTCAGGTGGTCGAGGTACTGCTCAGACGCGGCGCGAAGCTGGACAGCTCCACCCAGCCGCGCCTTCAGGAAGCCGTGCTGCGGGGCCAGACCGACGTCGTGCGGATGATTCTCGACAGCGGCGCGGACCCCAGTATGCGCACCGCCCAGGGCTCCACGCTCCTGCACGACGCCGCACTCAAAGGCCATCGCGAAATCGTGGAACTGCTGCTCGACCGCGGCGTTGACGTCGGTCTCCGCAACGCGTCGGGCGCTACGGCGCTCCACGATGCTGCCCTCGGGGGCCAGAAGGAGGTTGCCGAGTTGCTGCTGGCCCGCGGCGCGGACGTGAACGCGCGTGAGGAGGAATCCGGCGCAACGCCGCTCGCAAACGCCGCCTCGTGGGGGCGTCTTGCCATCGTGGAACTGCTGGTGCAGAAAGGAGCGGACCTCAACGCGCGGAATAAAGCCGGGAAAACGGCCCTCCAGCTCGCTATTGAAAACGGCCAGGATTCGGTGGCCGCGTTTTTGCGCGCCCGCGGCGCGATGGAGTAGCACCAGCCACGCGACTGTTACTTCACTTCGATCCAGTAAGGCATCAGTTTGAAAAAGCCGCCCTGCGCCCACGTGCTCGATGCGAAGCGCGCCAGGCGGCGCAGAGCGGGCGAATCCAGCAGCGGCTCGCGCGCCTCGGGACTGAACACCTGCTCCCAGAGCGTCCTGGACGGCGGATAACTAATCAGCCGGACATCGTCGCTCTCCGGAATTCCCGCCTTTTTCTTCAGCAGCTCGATCGCGTGCTCGATGCCACCCAAGCTGTCCACCAGACCGTTCGCCTGGGCCTGGGCGCCGAGCCACACGCGCCCTTCCGCCACCGGCGCGATCTGCTCGTACGGCTTCCGCCGGGCCTCGGCCACCCGCTGCACGAAACTCCGGTAGAACGCCTCGATGTTTTCGCGCAGCTTCTGGCGGCCCTCCGGGCTGAGCGGCGTGTAGTCGGAATCAATATCGGCGAAGCGGCCGCGCGAAAACAGTTCCTTCTGGATGCCGAGTTTGCCGTACAGATCGCGCAAATAAGCCTTCCCGTAAAAAACGCCGATGCTGCCGGTATAGGTGCCGGGATAGGCGATCACCGGGTCGCCGGTCATGGCGATGTAGTAGCCTCCGGAGGCCGCCACGTCCGACATGGAGATGACGACCGGCTTTTTCTTGCTCAGCAGCATCATCTCGCGCCAGATTTCGTCGGAGGCGAACCCGTCGCCGCCCGGCGAATCGATGCGCACAATGACCCCTTTAATCTCGCGGTCACTGCCCACTCTGCGCAGCAGGCGCGTGAATTGCGGCGGCGAGAGAAAATCGCCCAGCGGAGACATCGCTTCGCCGCCTCGCACGATATCGCCCGAGGCCACCACAAAAGCCACGCGGCTGCCCGTCTCCACTCCTACCGATTGCGGCGGTACCCTCATGTAGTCGTGCCGCGAGACCCTGCGAACTTCGGGCACTTTTAGCCGCCGCTGCAACTCTCCGAACACCTGGTCCTCGTACCACAGCCCGTCGACAAGGCCCGCGGCCAGCGCCTCCTGCGAGTTGAACGGACCGCGGTCGATCGTGGCGCGCACCTCCTCCGGCGTCTTCTTCCTTGCGTCGCCGATGGCCGACGTGAGCTGGCCGTAGAGATCGTCGAGAATGGCGTTTATCACCCGGCGCGACTCGGGGCTTGCGGACGTGCGCGTGAACATCTCCGGAAAGTCCTTGTACTTGCCGGCGGTTTCCATCTCGACCCGCACACCGAGCTTATCCAGCGTGTTCCTGACGAAGATTAGCTCGGCCCGCAGTCCCTTGAGGTCCAGGAAGTCTTCCGGAGGCATGTAGATGCGCTCGGCCGCAGCCGCCACGTAGTATTCGCGCGCGCCCGGCGCCCGCAGGAAAGCATAGAGCGGCTTGCCCGATTTGCGGAAGGCCAGCAGGTTGTCTCTCAGCTCCTGCAGCTTCGCCCAGCCGACGTTCAGATTTCGCGGCATGAAAACAACCGCGCGAATGCGCGAATCCGCCGCGGCCTTGCGCAGCAGTTCCCAGTTGTCGCGCACTGTTGGCGGCCGTGCCTGCTGGAACAGCGGCAGCGGCACCTCGATCGGCGGGCTTTCGGGGATATCGCCCTCCACGGTGAAAGCGAGAATCGAACCGGCAGGGATGGAGGGCGGGCGCGCAGACACGCGGATCGCCACAAAGAAAACGATCACCAGCGCCAGCCCGCAGAATACGATCCCGGCCAGGACCCCTAGCAGGAATCTCTTCATCTACTCCAGTTATAGCGCCGAACCCGGGCGAAATCAGGCGCCGGAAAGGATCGCATCCACGCGCTGGCTGACGTCGCGCAAGTAAGCTTCATCACCCGCCGCCAGCTCGCAGGTGGCCGGGCCCTTGTAGCCGATTTCCGCAAGCGCCTTGTAGACCTCGCCCCAGTTCACATCGCCCTCGCGGAGTTGCACCCATTCGAACGTGGACTTCCTGATACGGAAATCCTTCAAATGCAGCTTAACAATGCGCTTGCCCAGCGTGCGGATCCAGTCCTGCGGATACCCGTACAAAAGGATGTTGCCCACGTCGAAGTAGGCGCGCACCCAGGGGCTGCGGAACTCGTCCACGTAGCGCGCGAATTCGAGCGGGCTCAGCAGAAACTTGTTCCAGACGTTTTCAATGGCGATGATCACTCTGAGTTCGCTCGCCAGCGGGATCAGTTTGCGAATCTGCTGCTGCGAGCGCGTCCAGGCATCCTGGTAGCTCGTCTGTGGATTCACCACCGCCGGCACCAGCAGCACGGTGTCCGCGCCCCAGAACTTGGCGTTCCTCAGGCTGGTTTCCATGCCCTGGATACTCCGGGCCACCGTTTCGGGGTCGCTGGAGGAGAGCGGATAGCGCCAGTGCGACTCGTTCATCACCGAATGTATGCGGACGCCGGCCGATTCGGCAGCCTTTTTGATTTCCTCGGCCACCTTCTCGTCCGTGACGGTGGCGCACTCCACCTGCTCGAAGCCCGTGTCGCGCGCCAGCTTGAAGCGGTCGGCGTAGCTGAGCTGTTTGGGCAGCATCCCGATGTAAAGGGCTTTCGTGATGGGCAAGCGCGCGGGGGCGGCCAATCCGGCCCCGGCGGCTGCGGCGGAAGCGGCAAGAAACTCACGGCGATTCATCCTTGTCCTCCTGTCGGCTCTAGGCGAAGCTCAGACCCGCCTTGCGGGCCACCTCTCGAATGTATCTCACTCCTTCGTCGTATTCCTGGGGCGTCTTGAGATGCTCGAGCATGAGCGGGGCGTCCACCTTCAGCCTCGCGAGCTGCCTGAGGTACTCGCCGTAATCCACCTGCCCGCGGCCGGGGACCACCTCCACGAAATGCACGTTCATCTCGATTTCCCATTGCAAGTCCTTCGCGTGGCAGGAAACAATCCACGGCCCGAGTTTCTCGAAGCATTCGGCGATAAACCGGGAGTTGTTATAGAACCGCTCCGGGCTATTGATGCCGTTGCAGACGTCCAAGTGAACGGCGAAGCCCTCCCGGTCGATGGCTTTGATCAGCCGCAGGTAGGAATCGGGCCCCTCCGGAAGCGCCCAGCCCATGATCTCCAGCGTGAACCGGGAACGCTTGGGTCTGACTGCATCGATCACGCGGCGGCAGTTCTCCACCGTCGCGTCAAAAAACTCTTGCGAGAAGTTCCGCGGATGCGGGCCGTACCAGACTTTGGGATTGTACGAACCGGCCGTGTTCACGCAGCAGCGCGCCCCCACCGCCTCGGCCAGCGCCATGCGTTCGATGACGAACTGCATGTTGGCGCGGCGCTTTTCGGGATCGGCCTCGAGCATGTTGACCCAGGTGCCGACCTCCGCGATCACAACGTTTTCCGCGGCAAACGCCTTTTCGATTTCCTTGACCCGGGCCGTGTCTGTGACCTTGGCCGGCGGGCAATACGCGGCGCTGTAACCCAGCCGCCGGTGCTCGCGGGCGAGTTCCCGCGGATCGTCGCTCTTCAGAAATATTGGCGCGCCCAGCCTGATGGGCCGAGTGCCTTGAGCCGGCATTGCGGCGGCGCTCATCGCGGCCAGAAAACCACGGCGGGAGGTGTTCGTGACCATGGCCACGATTGTACATCCGCCGGCCGGGCGTCTCAGACGGCAAGCGTGGGAAGTTTGATGATCTTCTTCTGAATGGCGTACTGCACCAGTTGCGCCTTGTTATGGATGTCCAGCTTTCGCATGAGATTGAACTTGTGCGCCTCCACCGTTTTCACGCTCAGGTTCAGATCGCAGGCGATCTCCTTCACCGACTGGCCCTCGGCCAGCATTTTCAGCACTTCCTTCTCACGCGCCGTCAGGGTGGCGAATCGCGGCGTGCGGGCGGAGGACTTGATTCGCGAGCGGAAATCGTCCACGAGCTGGGAGAGCATACGCGGGCTGAGATAGCTGCCGCCGCGATAGACGTCGCGGATCGCGGACAGCAACTGGGGCGCGGGGCTGTCCTTCAGCACGTAGCCGTTCCCGCCGACTTCCATCCCCTCGACCAGGTAGTCCTCGTCGTCATACATCGTGAGAAACAGCACCTTGCACTCGGGGCGGTTCTTCTTAATCTGCCGGGTGGCTTCGAAACTGCTGAAGCCCGGCATTCCGATATCCATCAGGACGACATCGGGCCGCAGTTCGGCGGCCTTCTCAATGGCATCGGCGCCGTTAGAAGCCTCGCCGACCACTTCCATATCGGGCTCGCTGCTCAGCAGGTTTCTCACCCCCTGGCGGAAAAGCGTATGGTCGTCAGCCAGCAGAATTCGAATTTTGGCCATAGTCACACATCCTCTTTTACTCGTCGCTGCATCACAGCGCGGTGCTTTTCACTCCGGCCGGCGCGCTGGGGAGCCGGCTCGGATTCGCCCTTTTCCGGAAGCGGCAACTCGATACTGACCCGGGAACCGTGCCCGGGCCGGCTCTCCAGCGTGAAACGCCCGCCCATCAACGCCACCCTCTCCCTCATGCCTGCCAGGCCGAAAGATTCCCGCCGGGCCAGTGCTTCATTCAGCCGGAAGCCGACGCCGTCGTCTTCGACCCGCAGCCTCAGTACTCCATCGGCGGCGCGCAGCGAAATGTTTACCTTCGAGGCCCCCGAATGCCGCGCCACGTTGCTGCAGCACTCCTGCACGAGCCGGTAAACCACCAGCTCGGTCTGTTTGGGCAGCGGCCGCAGCTTCGGCATATCCAGCACCACGCGGATGCCATGCATCTCGCGAAAACGATTCACCAGTTGCCGCACCGCCGCCCCCAGCCCCAACTGCTCGAGCACCGCAGGACTGAGATCGGCCAAGATTCTTCGGATTTCCAGCACCGTTTGCCCGGCCAGCTCCCGCGCCTCGGCCAGCGCCTCGCCAACGGCGCCGTTTTTCAGCGCTGCCCGCTCGGCCTGCTCCAGCCGCAAGCGCAGGTAGAGCAGCAGTTGCCCGGCCTCGTCGTGCAACTCGCGGCTGATCCGGCGGCGCTCCCGTTCCTCGACCTCAAGCATGTGCGCCGCCAGACGCCGCACCTGCTCCTCGCGCGCGGCCAGATCCTCGGCCAGCCGCAGCTTTTCCGATGCCAGCAGACACCGCTCCGCCGCCCCCACCAGCAACTGCCGTTCTCTCGGCAGCCACTCGTACGTTTTGCGAAATCCGAGCTGAATGGCGCCGGAAAGGCGCGACCCGGAAGCCAGCGGTATCGACCAGCACGAAGCGTAGCGCCCGCGCCAGCCTCTGTCGAGAAGAAGCCGCTCGGATGCGCTGCGCCGACGGATGAGGCGCGGTTTGGAAAGCCTGCCGAGAAGCTCCTCCGCCGATTTCACCAGGCGCGGCTCCTCGCCGTCCGGCAGCCCGAGCGAAAGCCAGGTGCGCTTCTCGCGGTCGAACAAAAAGAGCCGCCCGGCGTCGGCCCCGCAAAAACGCGACAGCGTCGCCAGCGACCTCTCGAGCAGTTCGCGCTGTCCGTTCGATTCCAGTTCCGCCTGGAACAGCTCGTAAAACGTCGCGGTCTCGGCTTCCCGCACCTGATAGAACGCATCGTTCAGCGTGAGCACGATGCAGAAGGTCAACTGCTCGGAGGCCCATCGGAGGTTCGCCCATTCGGCCCGATCGAGATTGCGGAACTCATCCGCGACCAGCCGGTCGTAGACCTGCAATGCCGAGACGACCGCGCTCCGCTCCAGCCCGAGCTTGGCCAGCCTGCGCCCGTTATACTCGACGTGTTCGAGAAAGCGCGCCAGCGGCCTGCGTCCCTCGAGCATCTCCGCCGCCGCACCCGCCGTCACCCTGGCCAGCGCTTGCCGCTGTTCCGGAGAAAACCCCAGCTTGCGGAGCTCGGTGAGAAATCGCCGTTCCAGTCTCGGCGTCCGCGGCCTGAGCGCGCGGGCCAGCCGCCGTATCTCGACGATTAACTGGCCGCTCAGCAGGTCGGCGGTGTCAGCAAGCGCGAGCGGTTGCCGCAACGCCTTCACGGTGCGCCGCCCTACATCAACGCGCTGCTCGAGTAAATCCCCGAGGATTGCAGCGCGCACGCCATCTTCGCGAGCGCGGACTTGTGGATCTGCGACACGCGGCTCTCGTTGATGCCCAGCACGCCGCCGATCTCGCGCATGGTGAGGTCTTTGCTGTAGTAGAGCACCACGACTTTCTGATAACGTTCGGGAAGCTTCTTCATCGCCCCCCAAAGCACGTTCCTCATCTGGCCCCGCACGCAGATGGCATCCGGATGCGTATCTTCTTTGGCCGGATAGTCGGGCAGGGGCAGATCTTCCTGGTCCGGATGCCGTCCCGAAAGCGAGATCAGCCCCGCGCATTGCAGATCCGCCATCATCTGCCGCCAACGCTCCACATCCACGCCCATCTTCTCCGCCATTTCCGCTTCCGTCGGGTTCCGCTGAAGCGCCGCGGAGAGTTCCCGCGTGACCGCCTCGACCTGTTTGTGCCGCCGGCGCAGGTCACGCGACGCCCAATCCAACTGCCGCAGACTGTCGAGAATCGCTCCCTTGATGCGGTGCTTCGCGTAACTGGAAAATGCGACGTTCTTTTCCGGCCGGTATTTCTCCGCCGCGTCGAACAGTCCCAGAATGCCCGCGTGTACCAGATCGTCCAGGTCCACGTGCACCGGCAGGTTTTCATGGACCCTGACGGCGATCGCCTTCACCAGCGGCAGATGCTCCAGGATGAGGCGGTCGCGCTCTGCATTCTGCGCCTCGGGCGGACGCGGTTTTGACATCCGCCTCCGGCTAGGGGAGTTCCCGTCTTCCCTAATCTGTCGTAAGGTCGTTTGCGGCATGCCACGCCTAAGTGCAAGCTTGATGCCAGGAAGGCCCGTGGCGAAACGGAGAATACACTTAGTTGTGGCGAGAATCTTTTCTTAGTTGAGTTAGTGGTTTTGTCTGAGATACTTATAAGGTTTCTACGGTGTCTCGCCTAGTTTGACAAAATCCTGACACTCATCCTTGCCCGATCGGTCGTGTTTCACTTCGGTACTTTCCCGTGTTCCACTTTGAAACGCGCGTTCCGGTTCGGAATGCAGGTATGAGGCGGGGCGGCGTGTGTTACTCGTCGCGGCGCAGGGCCGCGATCCAGGTCTTCACGCCCAGGCCGGCAAGCAGGACCCAGACGGCGGCGCGAATCCGCCAGTCGTCCAGAGTCAGGCCAGCCATCGCCGCAAGGCCGGCGTAGCATAGCAGGGCCACCAGCAGGCGGGTTTTGGTTTCGGATGTCAATGGCTGCACTTTCGTCTATGGTAACAGTCCGCGTTTTCGGCGCGTGCGCATCTGGCGGGCGTGCACCGGTCGAATCGATCATTTGCCTGAGCCGGCGGCAGCCTGAGCCAGTGTAGCCCCTATTGCGGGGTAGAATGAGTCCTTGATTACCCGACGTACTTTTCTGCTTACACCTGCCGTTCTGGCCGCCTGCGGGCGCCGTAGGGGCTCCGGGTTCGATGGCTACGCTTTCGTGGCTGCCCAGGAGGGCAGGGCGGTGGCCGCGGTCGACCTGATCGCGTTCGCCGTGGCGCGCCACATCCGGCTGGACGCCGGCCCGACCGCGATCGTGGCCGATCCGCTGCGCCCGTCGGTCTACGCGCTGACGGCGGAAACGGGTGCGGTTCACGAGATTGGCGCGGACACGCTGGCTTTGCGGCGCAGCCTGAGGGCGGCCCGCACCGCCGTCTCGATGCGGATATCCCCCGACGGCCATTTTCTGTGGTTGCTGGCCAACCAGCCCAGGCAGCTTCTGCGGCTCTCTACAGAAAACCTTCGCGTTGAATCCCGGATCGCGCTGCCGGCCGAGCCTGTCGATTTCGATTTGTCTCCGAATGGCGAGCTGGCCGCGGTCAGTTTCGGCGCGGCTGGGGCTGTCGGCATCGTGAATCTGAGCCGCGGCACGTGCTCCTGGACCGGGTTAGGCAAAAATTTGTCACTTGTCAGGTTTCGGTCGGATGGCAGGCAGTTGCTCGCCGGCAACACGGAAGACCGGGCCCTCACGATTCTCGATGTTCCGGCCGGACGCGTCATCGTGAACTTACCCCTGGTTGTACGGCCGGATCACTTCTGCTTCGGCGCGAGCCAGGGCCAGTTGTTCATCACCGGCGAGGGTATGGACTCAGTGGTGATTGTCTACCCCTATCTCACCGAGGTGGCCGAGACGATTCTGGCCGGCAAGTCTCCCGGAGCAATGGCCGAGGCAGTTGGCGAGAACTTTGATTTCCTGCTGGTGGCAAACGCCCAGTCGAACGAGGTCACGATTATCGATATCGAAACTCACCGCGTGGTGGCGGTCGTGGCGGTAGGACAGGAGCCGGGCGCCATTACGATCACCCCCGACGGGCAGTATGCGCTCGTGCTGAACCGGGTTTCGGGAGACATGGCGGTGATCCGCCTGGGAGCGATCACGGCAACGCGGAGCCGGTCCGCCCCGCTGTTCACGATGATTCCGGTGGGCTCGAAACCGGTCGGCGCCGTCGTGCGCGGGGTGTGAATCTCGTTTGACCCAGTGCGGCATCGATTTGTGCGATAGATTCCCTGCAGTGACGCTTCGCTCGTCGCCTTCCAGGTCTCAACGTCCCTCTTCGCACATTCATAGCTGTCTGCCAGCTTCTCGGCCAATGCAGATACCTCAGAACTCTTCTTATCGAATGCCTGAATACGTGCTTCCGTTCCCAGTGCAAAGACTTCAGGGTGCCTGAAGGCGATTAGTGCCATGAGCCCGAACACAGACTCGCGCGGCTTGTTTATCCAACCTTGATTGTGGTTGTATATGCCCGCATGGAACTCAACTGCTGCTTTCGCTGCCTGGGGATTTGCCTGGTTAAGCCTGACGAGAAACTGACCAAACGCGGTTCCAGAGCCTATAATGAGGCGCGTTGCCGCAATCTGTTAGCTGCCTCGGATATAAGCGACGGGCCTGGTTTTCATCAGGCTGGTCCTTAGCAGCCTCAAGCGAACTGAGGACACTTTGATATTTGCTGATTATGTCGGTAAGACCACCGCTCTGCGCTTGCCAGAACTCAAGTTCGTGCTTGAAAAATGTTATTGCCTTAGAAAAGTTCGTGAAGGTCTTCTCTTCGCGAGTCTCTGGGTCGAGCACAACTCTCAAGTTGAATTGTGCTGTAAGGTTATCCAACTGTTCTTCGGTGAGTGCCATCGCATGCTGCCCCTTTCGCTAGGCCGGCCAAATCAACTTCTTCACGCCCTCGCTAAGAATCATTCCAAGCACCTGTTTGAACGCCTCCAGGCCCCAAGGCTTAGCCCTGCATAGAATTGTTCGGAATCGGACTGCCTCCGCAGGGGCCCTCGGAGAATCCCGGAGGAGCTCGTCGATGCTCTTTTCAAGCAGCGTACGGTCGGGAACATCCAGTCCAAGCTGGTCTGCTAAGTCACGGGCAGCTTCGATTCTCGCTTCAGTCCATGGAAACGGCTTTCCGCAATGCTGGCAAAATGCCGGTGCGGACATTGGTTCGATTGTGAGCACACCTCGAAGTCGTCCTCTAATCTTTTTCTGACAGCCTTGGCACGCCGTAACTGTCTTTGTTCCGCAGATATTGCAATATTCCTGGTTGTGGTGGGGAAAGTCACGAATTGAACTATTCGTCACGTGTCCATTCAGGCAAATCTGTGCAACATCGTAGCCTTGCACTGAAGCAGACCTCCTTCTAGTCGGGATCACGGTTCACTGCCATCCCATCGCATGGCGGAAGGGGATTATGTCAAAGGGTTTCGATGTTGCGAATTGCCCCATCTAAATGATTTTTCGGGCTCCGAGACACAGGTAACAAAACGTACTGGGTGAATAAGTTATTTTTGTCCCGCAAAAAGGGGCGAAGAAGACCGCGCCATAGAGGGAGAGTTCTGTCGTGGACGAACGGATGCGTTATACGATTCTGCTCAAGGATCGCGAGAGCATGGCTGCCCTGAACAAGCGCCGAAGGAACAGAGCCGCCGGAGGGCCTGATCCGAACGATCTTTGGTGTGTGGATTACAAACGCAGGCGGGCTGGTGGCGCGGATCCTACGGTACGTCACCTTGCCGACGTGCCAGCCCCCTCGCTACAACTTACTGTAGTAATCGACCGCCCACTTCACCTGCTCGAGCGCCTGCTGCTTTGTCGCCTCGCTATCGAATTTCGCCCCCGTCTGGAACCACCGCTCGCTATATCGCAGGTACAGCCTCAGGTAATCGATCGCCTTCTGCACCCTTACTTTGACCCCGTCCCGCAGAAAGTAGACCGGATTGGTATGCGCGAACACCGTCATCCGGCGCGGCATGATTGTCTTGCCTTGCCGGCTTGGCTCCGCCACCCGCGCCGCCAGCCACGAGCTCGCCTTCAATGGTATCTTCGCCTCCAGCTTCACTTCGTAGACGCCTGACTTATCTCGGGACGGCTCCCCGCTCGAGGCCACCGCCTCCCCGTTTACGACAATCTGCAGCCTGCCAAACGGCAGTATCGATCGCGCCGCCGCCCGTGCCGTCACCGTCCTCGATCCGCTGAAGTTTACCACCTCGCCCGGTCCGTGCCCGTCCACTTCGAATGTCATGATCGGACCGTTAGTGATAAAGCCGGTTCCGGCCTTCAAACCCGCCAGCCAGGCATCGAAGGAACGCTCTCCGGGCGCCTTCACGTACACACGGCTGCTGCCCACCGGGATGTCGTCCCCCATCTTGTCCGTCCCCGACGCCAGCGGAATGCGGAATCCCGCGTTTAAAAACTGGTAATACCGGTCGATGGCCGTCAGCGCCGGCAGTCTTGGCAAATCCGCCGGCTGGTCCATCAGCGGCTCGCGGCGAACCTCGCGCCCGGTCACTACCGTCATCCCCCACGGCTCCCAATGCGTCCCCACCACCAGCGGATCGCACGAAGTGAGCATGTCCAGCGCGTCGATCACTCCCATCGCAATCGCAATCGGCGATTCGGCTCCGGGCATATCGCCGAAGTGCGCCCAGGTAACCGTCCCGCCCTGCGCTCGCGCCTGCTTCGCCGCCGGTGTCAGCAGCAGGTGCCTCTCCGACGTACTCCGGAACACTCCGCCGGCCGGCTGGAACGGCTCAATCAGATGCTGGAGACGCAGCAGGTTCAGATGGCCTTGCTGCCAGTCGCGAAACTCCTGGCCCACCCACACCCAACTGCCCGGCGTCGAAACTGTGGCGAGCTTCCCGGTGAACTTTTCCCGGTCGTTGGTGAAATCGCTGGTCAGCAGGTTTAGCACCTCCAGGTCCTCGGCGCGCATCTGCAAGTGGCACTGGTCGAGGGCAAGGTAGTGTACGTGCGTGTCGCCGTTCATGTATCCCTGCTCCCGTGTATTGATCCAGCGGCGGAGCCGGAAAGTCTGCTCGCCCGCGCTCGAGGTCACAGTCTGCTCCAGCGGGATTGTCTCCAGGCCGCGCCAGATCTCCACCTTCAGCCCCTGGCCGCTGCCCGGAGCCTCGAAGCGCCCATCCACGTAACACCACCGCTTCTGCAGGTACTGCACGTGATCGTGCTTGCCGGCGATCTCCACCGGCCGCCCTTGTGCATCCGTTACCACAATCCGCGCCGCTACCGGCTGGCCCGTCTCGTCGTCGACAATCCGGCCGACAAACCGCGCGGGGCTCTGCACCGCGGCATGCGCTATCAACGCGATCAGCGCACACATGCCCGCCGAGCGCAACAGGATCAGTCTTCGTTCCCTGGCCATGGCTGCTCTTACCCAGGATTTCCGCTTTGGCCTTCGAGTGTACACCGGACCGCGCATTGGCCGGTAATCCACGGAGGGCCAGTGCCGCGCGAACCGGCTCACGCCGCGGTTGAGATGGGATAGCCAGGACCGCCGCTGCTGCGCTCGTGAGCACACGGACGCGGATACGCCCAGCCCCCTTTTTCCGCAGGCCAAACACATCTGCTCCTATTTCAAGAGGAAGTAGGGTACTCTCTTTCCGTGATGCCTCGCCGTCTCTATTGGCTCTCGGTATTGCTCGCCGCCGTCCTGCTTCCCGTATTTGCCGCAGATCATCTCGAGTTCGGCCAGCCGGACTGCCCCACCCCTGTGCTCGACAAGAAGTACTTCGTGGTCTGCCATGACCCCGAGCGCAAAATCCCCCTCTGGGTCGGATACGCGCTCACCAGGGAAGACCTGGCGGCGGCCGTCGCCAACCGGAAGGAGGGGAACTTCCGCTTTCGGGCAGACCCGGAACTTCCGCGCGGCCGTCGCGCCGAACCCTCGGACTACTCCAAGAGCGGATACGACCAGGGCCACATGGCGCCGGCAGCCGACTTCACCCGCAGCGTCGAGGCGATGAAAGCGACGTTTATCCTCTCCAACGCCGTTCCCCAAAAGCCTGGCCTGAACCGGGGGCAGTGGGCCCAGCTTGAGGCTTTCGTTCGCGAGCAGACTGAGATTCACGGCCAGGCCTGGATCTTCACCGGACCGGTCTTCATAGGCAAGCGGCCATTGAGGACTATCGGCGCGAACCGCGTGGCGGTGCCCACCCACACCTTTAAGGTGATTCTTTGCGTGAGTGATCGGGGCAAGGAGATGTTCGCCTTCCTGATGCCGAACCTCGACAAGGTAAAGAGCGGCCTCGAAGAGCACACTTTCAGCGTGGATCTGATTGAACGCTACACAGGACTGGATTTCTTCGACCGCCTTCCGGCGGACGAGCAGCGGCGGCTGGAGCGTGTGGTCGGAAAGGTTTCAAAGAAATAGCCGAAGGCCGCTGAAGGACCGCCAGATCGGTGAAGGCTCATCAGAACGGCATCCACCACAGCCGGTTGGCTCCAGCGCGAGGGCATCGGTCACCGTAGATTGCAGGCCGCTCGGTCGCAGAATGGCAAAAAAAATGGTCGGGGCGAGTGGATTTGAACCACCGACCTCCTGGTCCCGAACCAGGCGCTCTAGCCAGGCTGAGCCACGCCCCGATCCTGTTTGGTTGCCCGGCTGAGCTTTCGCTCAACCAGATTCAGTCTACCACACCACCTAAAAAGGTGGCTTGAGCCGTCTGATTTCGTAGCGGCGCGGGTCCAGGCCGCGGGCCGCCAGCTCACGAATGCACTCCTCCGGCGTTTTCCCGATCGCTTCAATCCGCCTCAGCGGCGCCGTAGACGGCTCGTAGATCTCGAATGCCGCGAACAAACCTGCCAGCGCGGCAGCTTGCTGCGGCCTCAATTGCTCGTAAGCGCAACCCACCGCCTGGGCCGGTTCGAAACGGGATGAAAACATCTCTTATAAAGATTGTAGCAGCTTGCTCAGAACTTCTTAAGTTCGTTCACCAGCGCGGCCAGACCGCGGCGGCGGTACAGGTCGGCCAGGCGCTGCTCTTCGGCCGAGGGCGCCAGCACCGACCGCAGCCTCGGGTCGTCGAGCGCCGCGCGGTCCGGAATCCACATCGTTCCGTCGGTGAACTCCACTTCGCTCACGAATCCCGTCATTCCCTCGATCGCCAGCGGCTGCCCGGCCGGACGCGTGAACCGGAGCGCTGCATCCTCGCCTACCCGTCCCTTGGCGCCCGGCGCCAGCGTCAGCCCCGAACCGGCCGCCGGCACCGACCCCGCCAGGTACTCGCGGCCGTCGCGGTCCCGGATGATCCAGCCGATCTCGAAATAGCGCACCGGCCGGTCCGAGCGGTTCCTCACCTCGATGCGAGGCGCCCGGGCTTCGCTTCCGGCAACCCTGGCCACGCCGCTCACCGGCTCCAGGGGCGATTCCGGGATCTGAACAAACGCGAACTGGCACTCCCACTCCTGCGCCGCTACGGCGGTGGCGCGCCCGCGGCGGATTACCTGCACGTCGAGCCTCGGGCGTTCGGCCATCCGGGCAATGCTGCTCACCATGGCCTCACGCAGTCCCTCCGGACCGCGCGCCTCCAGCACGGACTTGAAATACTGGCGATCGCGGCGCGCCTCCAGCTCCCACACCGTCATCGTCCGGCGCGAATTCAGCCGGTCCGGCCCGTAGAACGAGAGGTCCTCAAACAATACGCCGTCGAGCGAAATTTCCGCCAGCGGCCCATTGCCGGCCATCAGCGGCCGCAGCAGCCTCAGGTCGATGCGGATCGGGAACGTCTCCCCGGGGCCCACATCGAGACTCGGAACCGCTACCGACCCTTTTCCGCCGGGCGTGACTTCCTGGGCCTGCACCAGCAGCGTGATCCCCCGGATGCGGCGCTGGCTCGAGTTGCGGAGCGTGAGCGACGTGTGCAGATCCAGCACGAGCGCGCCGCCGCGCGCATCCGTGCGGGACTCGCCCCACCCCGCCGAAACCAGGGTGACCGGGGAATCCGCCGGGAAATTGACCTTGAGGGAACTGGCCGATGCGGGCGTCTCCTGCGCCCATGCGGCGAGCACGCCGCCCAACACAGCCAGCGCCCACTTAATACGCGTAGACATGGCTGATCGTCACCTGACCCGTCTCTTCGTCCACGTAGCGGGCTCCGGCGGCCTCTCCTCTCACGGAATAAACAACGTTTTCGGTGTGCGGCTGCAACAATGTGAAGCCGCGGCCGTCCCGCTGGACTCCAATGCCGGCGGAACTCACCTCAACCACGAACTCGGGCCCCGCCGGGCGGAGCGGCGGGTTGAGGCTCTGCAAAATCCAGCCCGCGACAATCAACAGCAGCACCGGCAGCACGATCGCGGGCGCGCGCCACCGGGCTTTCGGAGACTCCGGCTCCACAACTGTCGCCGTAATGCAGCGCGCCGCTGCCAGCCCGAGGCGGATGTTGGCCTTCATCTCGGCCGCCAGCACATCCCAGTTCACTCCGGGCGGCAGTTCCTGCGCGCAGCTGCCGGCCAGTTGCCGCAGACCCTGAAACTCCTTCACCACGCGCCTGCACCGCGAGCACCCGCGGAGATGAAGCGCGATGCGGAAGCGTGACGGAAGGCTCAAGTCCTTCCCTGCATAGAGAGCCAGCCTTGACTCCAGCGGATGGGTCACGACTTCCTCCTCATCATGTAGCGGCGAAACTTGACCCTGGCGTTGGCGATGTGCGAACGCACGGTCGCCTTGGAACACTTCAGATAGCGGGCCACCTCCTCGGCGGGCAGTCCCTCGACGTCGCGCAGCAGCAGCGCCGCGCGCTCGCGGCTTGTCAGCACCTGAAGCCCGTTCTTGAGGAAAGCCTGGCGCTCGGCGCGCAGCAGGATCTGCTCCGGGCTTTCGTGCGAGGAGTTCGCGGCCGGCTCGGGGATCCCCTCGATTTCGCAAAAGCTGACCCGGCCGTGACGGCGCAGGTGGTCGATGGCGGTGTTGGTGGCAATGCGCGAGAGCCAGTGGGCGGCTTTTTCGGCGTCCCTGAGCTGGTCCTGCCGCTGCAAGGCCTTAATGAAAACCTCCTGGGTGAGGTCCTGCGCGTCGGCGACATTGCCCAGCATGCGGTAGATCAGCAGGAAGATCCGGCGCAGGTTGTCGGAAACAAAGCGGTTCTGCCACTCTGCCGTGTCTTCGAGAATCGGCTCGACGGTTTCGCTCATAGCGGGCATCGGAACGGTAACCATGCGCCTACAACAGGATGACGCCGATGACCTTCAGAACGTGGAGCAGGAACTTGAGATAAGCGAGGAGCGCGGGAAAACTCCCTGCGGACAATGCGGTCCTGAATCCGCCCTCGCATTTACAGCGCTATCCTGATTATATGAAACCAGTTGCCGTCGTCGGGGCTGGCAAAACTCAGTTTGGGGCGTTTCCGGATCGCGATCTTTGTTCCCTGGCCGTCGAAGCAGGCCGTAAGTGTCTGGAAGACGGGCACATCAAGCCTTCTCAGGTGGACGCCTTTTTTCTGGGCAATTTCGCCGGACCATCCTTCACGGGGCAGAATCACCTCGCGCCGTATGTCGGGGCTGCCCTCGGGATAACCGGAGTACCAGCCACCCGCTTCGAGGCTGCCTGTGCGTCGAGCGGTTCGGCTTTCTTCCACGCGGTGATGAGCGTCGCGGCGGGGATCTACGACCTCGTCCTGGTGGTCGGAGTGGAAAAGATGACCTGCCAGACGACGCCGCGGGTCGCCGAAATCCTTGCAAGCGCTGGAGATCTGTCCGGGGAAGTGAAGGCGGGAGCTACCTTCCCGGCGCTGTTCGCCATGATCGCGCGCCGCCACATGCATCAGTACGGAACGCGCCGCGAGGACCTGGCCGCCGTGGCGGTGAAGAACCACGCCAACGGAGCAAAAAACCCCTACGCGCACATGCGCAAGGTGATCACCATCGAACAGGCGCTGGCCGGCAAACCGGTCGCCGATCCTCTGACGGTCTGCGATTGCTCTCTGGTGAGCGACGGCGCGGCGGCGGTTCTGATCGCGCCGCTCGAGCGCGCCTCCGAGTTCACTTCGAAACCGGTGGTGGTAGCCGGCATCGCCCAGACCTCGGATCGCCTCCCTCTCGCGGAGAAGCAAGACATCACCACATTTCCGGCCGTGCGCAAAGCGGCCCAGAAGGCCTACAAGATGGCCGGCGTTGGGCCCGAGGAAGTCGAATTCGCCGAGGTGCACGACTGCTTCACCATCGCCGAAATCGTCGCCCTCGAGGATCTGGGCTTCGTCAAAGTCGGCGAGGGCGGCCCGTATACGTCCGATGGCTGCACGCTTCCCACGGGGCCGAAGCCGGTGAACGCCAGCGGCGGGTTGAAGGCCAAGGGACACCCCGTAGGCGCTACGGGCGTGGCGCAGATCTGCGACGTAGTGGCGCAAATCCGCGGCGAGGCGGGCGAGTTGCAACTGGCCCGGCATTCGCTTGGGCTGGCGCAGAACCTGGGCGGTTCGGGAGCCACCGCCGTGGTCACCCTCCTGAGGGCGGCATGAAAGTCTACACCGAAACTGTTGTATACTCGGCGCCCGAGGCGTTTGTGAAGGACGCGCCCTACCAGATCGCCATCATCGAAAAGGACGACGGCAGCCGGGTGACCGGGCGCATCCTGGGCGAGCGCGTGGCCATCGGAGACGAGGTCGAGCTGATCGAGCTTCGGGACGGAATTCCTTATTTCAAAAAGGCATCGAGCCGTTAACTCTTTTGCTATGAGACTTGCGGAACGGATGAACAGGATTGCTGTGGAGTCTGCCTTCGATGTGCTCGTGGAGGCACGGCGGCTCGAGGCCGAAGGCCGCAGCGTGATTCATCTGGAGATCGGCGAACCCGATTTCAAGACGCCGCGCCACATCGTGGAAGCCGCTCAGAAGGCGCTCGACGACGGCTGGACCCGATACGGCCCCACGCAGGGCTATCCGGACCTGCGCGAGGCCATCGCCGCCTACATTTGTCGTACGCGCGACGTGCGGGTGGGCCCGCAGAACGTGACGGTGGTGCCAGGAGGCAAGCCGGTCATCTTCTTTACGCTGATGGCGCTCATCGAGCCCGGCGATGAAGTGATCTATCCCAACCCGGGTTTCCCAATTTACGAATCGATGATCCGCTTCCTCGGCGGCGTACCCGTGCCGATGCCGCTGGTCGAGGAGCGCGGCTTCTCCTTCGATCTCGACCTTCTGCGCCGCAAGATCAGCGCGAAAACCAAATTGCTGATCCTGAATTCGCCGCACAATCCGACCGGCGGCGTCATTCCTGCCGCGGACATGGAGGTGATTGCCGGCTTGGTCCGCGACCGCGACCTGATGGTGCTCTCCGACGAGATCTACTCGCGCATCGTTTACGGCGCCGCGCCGGTTTCCATCGCCAGCTTTCCTGGCATGCTGGAAAGAACCATCATTCTGGACGGCTTTTCAAAGACTTACGCAATGACCGGATGGCGCATCGGCTACGGCGTGATGCCGGAGTGGCTCGTGGATGCGGTCAACAAGCTGATGGTGAACTCCAACTCCTGCACCGCCAGCTTTACCCAGCGTGCGGCACTGGCGGCCCTCACCGGCCCGCAGGATGAGGTCGACAGCATGGTGGCTGAGTTCCGCCGCCGCCGCGACGCGTTTTGCGCCGGGCTGAACACACTACCCGGTTTCCGGTGCGCCCTGCCGGGCGGCGCTTTCTACGCCTTCGCCAACATCAAGGGGACGGGCATACCCTCGAAGGAACTCGCCAGCCGGCTGCTTCACAATGCGGGCGTGGCCTGCCTGAGCGGAACGGCTTTCGGGGAGTACGGTGACGGCTATCTTCGTTTCAGCTACGCCAATTCCTACGAGAACCTTATGGAGGCGATCGAGCGCATCCGCGCCGAGCTAATATAGCCGCCCGCTACGAACTGAGCCAGGAACCTGAATCGAGCGGGTCTTCCTTCAGCGGAATCCTCAACAGAGCGAGATTCAGCGCCAGCAGCAGCGCCGCGCCGGCCAGTGCGGGAAGGAAGCCAAGCATCGCGAAACCCGGCACCAGCAGCGCCGAAAGCCGGAAGAGGAAGGCGTCAACGATTAATAAAAGACCACCGAAAAGCGCAACCGTCAGGGAGCTGGCGGCGTGTTTCAGGAGTGACCCCAGTCCCGCGCTCAAGAGCCCCACGACGCCGCAGGCGATCACCGCGGACTGGAAGTCGGTGATGCGGAAACCCGGTAAGAGAGCCGCCACTAATAGCAGTCCCACGGCGCTGGAAACCCAATTTACAATGAAGTAGACCATACACTCCCCACTCGAAACCCTCTGCAAAAAGGCACTTGCACGCTTGCGGCCATACAAAATTGCATTTCATTAATTCACAATTCGTTGATATAAAAAGGTTTGTCCGATCCGCATCCGCATATCTGTTGCGCGGCGCAGGCAGAGTACATACTTTTTACCGAGCGAGCATGAACGTTTGTACAATCTGTCAGGGATGTCTTGTAACTTCTGCGAGATAGCTGGCGGAAGGCTGGCGGCCGAGATTGTGCTCGAGGACGAGGCCTCCATTGCCTTTCTCGATCACCGTCCGCTGTTTCCCGGCCACGTGCTGCTCACGCCAAGACAACACTTTGAGACTCTGGCGGATTTGCCGGATGACCTTCTCGCCCCGCTGTTCGCCAATGCACGGCTGCTCTCGCGCGCCGTCGAGGCGGGGCTCGGAGCCGAAGGCTCATTCGTTGCGATCAACAACAAAGTGAGCCAGAGCGTGCCTCACCTTCACATCCACATCGTCCCGAGGCGGCGCAAGGATGGATTGCGGGGTTTTTTCTGGCCGCGCACGAAGTATCGCGACGAACGCGACGCCGCCGAAGTCGCCGGGACGCTCCGCGCGGCCATCGCGCGCCTTCGTTCGGAGCAATCCGGCGCGCCGCCGACCTGAAAGCGGGGAGCAGGGCAGCCGCTTACGGCTCAATCCGCGTCAAGAACCGCCCTGACTTTCGAAAGCAGCTCATCGGGCGTGAACGGCTTTCGCAGAAACGGAGTATCCCGTTCGATAACCTCGGGCTGGCCGGCAATGATGTCGGTGTAGCCGGACATGTAGATCACCTTCATGCCGGGACGCAGAACGGTGGCGCGCTGGGCCAGTTCGCGGCCGCTCATACAAGGCATCACGACATCGGTCAGAAACAGGTGAATGGGACCGAGGTGCCGTTCGCAGATGCGCAACGCCTCATTTACGTCACCGGCCTGCAAGACGGCAAACCCCTTCGCACGAAGCACCTCACGCATCAGTTTGCGCAGACCGGCGTCGTCCTCGACGAGCAAAACGGTCTCAGTTCCGCTCCATGCGGAGGGAACGGCAACTTGGGGCGCGGCGGCCTCGGCGTCTTCTTCCACCGCGGGGAGGTAGACCTGGAATTGTGACCCCTTCCCCAGTACCGTGGTCGCCCAAAGTTCGCCTCCGCTCTGCTTGACGATTCCATAGGCGGTGCTGAGACCCAGGCCGGTCCCCTTATGGCGCGGCTTGGTGGTGAAGAAGGGCTCGAAGATGCGGCGGCGGGTTTCCTCGTCCATGCCCTTCCCTGTGTCCGCGACGGACAGAACGGCGTAGCGGCCGGAAGCCAGATTCGGAGGTGTGTCCGGTTGCGGCGCGTCGGCCGCGGAGGTTTGGATGGTGAGCCGCCCGCCCTCGGGCATGGCGTCGCGGGCGTTCACTACCAGGTTCATGATCACCTGCTGGAGTTGCCCGAGGTCGGCCTTGACCTTGGGAACGTCCGGGCTGAGCAGCGTCACGAGTTCGATGTCTTCGCCGATCAGCCGGTGCAGCATCTTTTCCATGCCGGCCACCAGCGTGTTCAGATCGAGCACCTGGGGCTGCACAACCTGCCTGCGGCTGAAGGCGAGCAACTGGCTCGTGAGCGCAGCCGCGCTCTCAGACGCCCGCAGCACTTCCTCGACGTATCCGCGTAGCGGGTCCGCGGCATTCATGGAGTCGGCGACCATCTGGCTGTAACCAGTAATTACCGTCAGCAGGTTGTTGAAGTCGTGCGCCACGCCGCCGGCCAGCCGTCCAACCGCCTCCATCTTTTGCGCGTGCAGGAACTGCTCTTCGAGCCGCTTCCGCTCGGTCACGTCCGCGATGACGCAGACGGTGCCCACGACCTCGCCGGCCCCGTTTCGCCGGGGCCCGTGCCAGATGGCGATATCCACGGGCGTGCCGTCCTTCTTCTCGCCGCGCCGGTCGGCGGCAGCCAGCGTCTCGCCACGGTGGACTCGTTCCAGGCAGCCATGGAAAAACCCCAAATCGTCCGCCGGCACGACCGGGAGCACCTTGCCGAGCACCTCCTCCTCGCGCCAGCCGAAAATCTGCTCGGCGGTAAGGTTCCATTTGATCACTCTGGCTTCCAAGTCCATGGCGATGATTGCCAGCGGACCGGTGTTGATTACCGCACTGAGCGTCTCGTTCGCCTGCCGCAGCTCTTCTTCCCAGCGGCGCTGCTCGGTGATGTCCACTCCCGTGCCGATGACGTACTCCACTGTGCCGCTGTCATCGACCAGCGCGGTGTTGGACCACGAGAGCAGGCGGCGGCTGCCGTCCTTGGCGACCCAATAGTTCTCATGCCGGTTCGGGAACCGGCCCGCCCGCAGGTCCCGAAAAACGGCGCGGACCTCCTCCACTTCCTCCGGCGGAATCAGGTGTTCCCAAAGCGTTCTGCCTCGCAGCTCGGCCTCGCTGTAGCCGGTAACGGCTTCGCACGCCGAGTTGAAGCTGATGATCCGCCCCTCGCGATCCAGCACCACGATCGGGCTGCCCACCGCCTCGATAATCGACCACGCCCAATCGCGCTCGCGGCGCAGTTTCTCAACACCGTTGCTCGTTTCGGGAACGGCGCGGGCCACGACGGCGGCCATTCCCTCCAGGCCAGGCTCCGTCACCGGAGCGGCCGAAAGCTGCACGCGTGTGCCCGCGGGAGAGGGCAGGAAAGTAAAACTGCGAGGAGCTCTGCCGGAAAGCGCCTGAAGTACGGGGGAACCGGCCTGCATCCATGCCGCAGGCAGCGTGTCGCCGGACTCGATTCCGCAAAGGCTTGCGGCAACTGAGTTCGCGGCCACCACCTTCCCCTGCGGGTCAACGACCATCACGGCACTGCCGCAGACATCCAGGGCGGCCTGTAACAACCGTAAATGTTTCAGTGCCTCTTCCTGCGATGGCGGGTGCCGCTCCCAGACACGGTTCTTGCGGGGAGACGGCGTGAAACTCATATGCCTGGACCACCTTATTGACGGCCTGGCGCCCGCTTAACCGCTCTGCCCCAGCAGAATCACTCAGCGCGAGGCGCTTCAGCCATGATACGACGAGGGGGCATGTGAACTTCGGTAAACGATGACACTATTGTACAATTTCCAAAAACCCGCAGGAGGAACTATGGAAATCGCACACGGAATCTCACGGCGCACAGCTATGGCCGGTCTCGGGGGCGCTTTACTTGCCGGGCGGAAAGCGTTTGCCGCTGAGGCCCCGACCGCGCCGGTGGCCATAGGACGCTGCACGGGGTACGGAAAGGAGCTGGAGCCGGTACTCAAGGATTTGCTCGACAAAATCGGCGGGATCGGCTCGCTGGTTAAGAACAAAACGGTAGCCCTGAAGCTGAACCTGACGGGAAATCCCGCGAGGTTTCCGGAGAGGCCGGACTTGCCCTACCGCAACCACCCTGCGACCGTGCTGGCGGTAGCGCACCTGCTCGCCCGCGCCGGCGCCCGCCGCATCCGCATCATCGAGAGTTTCTTCCCTGCGCGCCAGGATCTTGAACTGTGGGCCCGCTACGGCCTGGACGTCAACGCCATCAACAACGTCGGATGCAAGGTGGAGTGGGAGAACGTGCAAAACCGGGGGCTGGCGAAACAATACTCGCGGGTGAAAGTGCCATGGGGCGGCTACGTCTTCCCCGCCTACGATCTGAACCACTCATTTGTGGACTGCGACGTCTATGTGTCGCTCTCGAAGCTGAAGAACCACTGGATCGCCGGCGTCACCATGGCGATGAAAAACAACTTCGGCAACACGCCGTGCTCGCTGTACGGGGGCGATGCAGGGCCGGACGGCAACGAGAACCCGCAGTCGGAGCGCGGCCCGGTGTGCCATACGGGCAAGGCGACGCCGCCCAAAGGCGTCCCGCAGGAATTGAATCCCGACTCCCCGCGCGATCCCGGCTATCGCGTGCCCAGGATCACGGTCGACCTCGTGGGGGCGCGGCCAATTGACCTGGCGATCGTGGACGGCATCGATACCATCCGCGGCGGAGAGGGCGCATGGAACCCGGGCGTGCAGAGGCTGAAGCCGAACCTGCTGCTGGTGGGCCGCAATCCCGTTTGCGTGGACGCGGTGTGCACGGCGGTGATGGGCTACGATCCCCGCGCCACCCGTGGTACCGCTCCCTTCGTTCGCGGCGACAATACCATGCTGCTCGCCGAACAGGTCGGGATTGGCACGGCGGACCTCAATCGCATAGAGATCGCCGGCTTGAGCATCAACGAGGCCCGGTTCGACTTCGGCCCCGGCCCGATCGGCAAGACAATCTGAAGAGCGCCGAAAGTTCAACCGGCGTTCTGCGCCGGGCGGACGGAAGCGGCAGCCGTCATTTTTTCTCTGAAGTGCGCGATGGTGAGCCTCAGCCCTTCCTCAAGCCCGACCTTGGGTTCCCACCCGAGCAGCGTTCGGGCTTTGGTGATGTCCGGGCGGCGCTTTTTCGGATCGTCCTGGGGCAGCGGCCTGAATTCGATGCGGCAGTCGGTGCCCACAGCTTTCTGTACGCCGTTGGCGAACTCCAGGATCGTGATCTCGCTGGGATTGCCCAGATTCACCGGATACCGTTCGTCGGAGAGCATCAGGCGGCAGAGGCCCTCCACCAGGTCGCTCACATAGCAGAAGCTTCGGGTCTGCGAGCCGTCGCCGAAAACGGTGAGCGGCTGGCCGCGCAAGGCCTGATCGATAAATGACGGCACGACGCGGCCGTCGTCCAGTTTCATCCGCGGGCCGTACGTATTGAAGATGCGCGCGATGTTCGTGCGCAATCCCCAGACGCGGTGGTAGGCCATCGTAAGCGCCTCGGCGAACCGCTTGCTCTCGTCGTAACAGGAGCGCGGCCCCACCGGGTTCACGTTGCCCCAGTAAGTCTCCACCTGCGGGTGCACCAGCGGGTCGCCGTAGCACTCCGAAGTCGAAGCGAGCAAGAAGCGCGCGTTGAAGCGGTGCGCGATTGCGAGCAGGTTGCGCGTGCCGACGGCCCCGACCTCGAGTGTTTCGAGCGGGTGTTCGAGATAATCCTTGGGACTCGCGGGCGAGGCGAGGTGAAGCACCCCGTCCACCGGCTCGTCGAAATCGAAATTCTTGGTGATGTCCTGCTCGATGAAGCGGAAACGAGGGTGCCCCTCAAGATGCGCCAGGTTGGCTCTGGAACCGGTGAGCAGGTTGTCTACGGCCGTAACCGTGTGGCCGTCCGCCAACAAGCGGTCAGTCAGGTGAGATCCGATAAAGCCGGCAGCGCCCGCGATCAGTAAGTGCAAGTCAGATATCCCCCGCCTATAAATTCTATCCGATCGGCTTGCGTGCTAAATTCGGATCGGGCCCCCATGCACTTCTCCTGGGTCGAAAAAGCCATCCTTCTTGTGCTTTTGTCCGCATCCGTGGCCGCGTTCTGGCGGACCTTCAGCGCCGCGCTGCGCAACATCTTGGAGAGCAAGAAAGACTCCGACTTCCGTCTCCGGCCGCTCGGGCCGCGCTTCCGCAAATTTTTCTGGGAAGTGCTGGCGCAGGGTTTGGTGATCCGCCAGCGCCCGCTCCCGGGACTGGCCCACGCCATCGTGTTCTGGGGGTTCCTGGCGTTCGCCGCCATCACCATCAACCACATCGCGCTTGCCTTCGGCGCCGCTTTCATCCCGGCCGGGAGCGGTTACAAATTGTTCGTTGCCGCGTTCGCGCTGGCGGTTGCGGCGGCGATCGCCGGTCTGACCTTCCGGCGGTTCGTGATCCGCCCGAGGTGGCTGGAACCGGTGTCAGCGGAATCGGGGCTGATCGCCTTCCTGATTTTCGCGCTGATGGTCACCTACCTACTCGAATTCCAGTTTCCCGAGAGCAGCGCCGCGGCCAAGGTCAACTGGTGGGCGCACACGGCGGTATTGCTGTTCTTCCTTCCCCTGATCCCGCACACCAAACATCTGCACCTGGTGCTCAGTCCCTTGACCGTTTTTCTGGAGCGGCACGGCTTCAGCCGCATCCCGCCGCTGGCCGGAGACGAGGATTTCGGGCTCGACACGGGAAAGGACCTTACCCGCATTTACAGCCTGCAGGCATACAGTTGCGTCGAGTGCGGCCGCTGCACCGAACACTGCCCGGCCAACAACACCGGAAAAATTCTCGATCCGAAGCAGATCATCCTGGGCACGCGCTCTTATCTGAAGGAGTACGGACCGCGCGGCACGGAACCGCTGCTCGGAAAGCACATCTCGATGGAAGCGGCGTTTCAGTGCACCACCTGCGGCGCGTGCGAGTTCCAGTGCCCGGTGGGCATACAGCACCTGCCGTTCATCATCGGCCTGCGCCGCGGGGCGGTAAACACCGGCAAGTGGGAGGACACCCACGGCACGGACCTCTTTCTCAATCTCGAACGCCACGGCAACTCGCTCGGTTTCGCCCACACCGAGCGCGAGAAGTTCATCGAGAAAAACCGTCTGCCTTATTTCGACGGCTCGCAGGAATACTGCCTCTGGATGGGCTGCATGGGTTCGTACGATCCGCAGGGCCGGGAAATCGTGCTGGCCCTCGCGCGCGTGCTGAAACATCTCGGCATCGGATTCGGCGTGCTCAGGCGGGAGAAGTGCACCGGAGATCCGGCCAGGCGGCTCGGCAACGATTATCTGTTCGGCGAGATGGCGCAGGCGAACATCGAGCAAATGCGGCGGAGCGGCGTGCAGCGGCTGGTTTCGATCTGCCCACACTGCGTGCGCACGATTCTGGAAGATTGGCGCGAGTTCGACGCGGAATTCCGGATCGAGCATCACAGCGAACTGCTGGCCCGCTACAGCGCGCAACTGCCGGCCAACCAAGCGGGCCGCTCGCGGATCGTGTTCCACGATGCCTGCTACCTGGGGCGGTATCGCGGGATCTACGATGCGCCGCGCGAGGTGATCGCGCGCTCGGCCGAGGTGGTGAACCCGGCGCGGTCGCGGAAGCGCGGTTTTTGCTGCGGCGCGGGCGGCGGGCTGGCGTTTCTCGGCGAGGAGAAAGGGAAACGGGTGAACCTGGAGCGCGCCGAGCAGTTGCTCGCAACCCGGCCGGACGTGGTGGGGGCGGCCTGCCCCTTCTGCCACACGATGCTGAGGGACGGCCTGGCGGCGGCGGTCCCCCAGCCGCCTCCACTACTCGACATCGCGCAGATCGCGGCGGCTTCGCTGGATGCGCCCCCCACCGCGGACCGGCCGCCAGACTAAGGCGCGCGGCTCCGCCGGGTTCCTCCCAGGATGTTGCCGGAGGGTTCCCGGATGGCGTATTATTTGAGAAGACCGCAATGTTTCGGGGGAGTCGTCCGCCCGGAACGGAGCGGTTCTTCCAAATCCAACAGAATCAGGGCGCGTAGCTCAACTGGCAGAGCAACTGACTCTTAATCAGTAGGTTGAAGGTTCGATTCCTTCCGCGCTCACCACAAATCAATCGCTTCCGTCCGAAAACTAACCTTACAGCAACGGTCCCAGGAGCAACGGATGTGAGCGGGCGCCATTTCAACGCTTTATGGGGATAAAGGCATTAGGTTGCGATAATTGCCCCAAGTATTCGGCAACGACGGGAGCATCTCCGTCCGGCAAATTTTCGGGCACTTTGACGTTGATCTACAGCCGCGTCGGACTGAGCTGCCAGGGGCCCATTCACAAAAACGCGCGCTAGGTGGCCGGAAGCATCGATCTTCACCACAACCCCCGACCACGAGGCATAAATATTGCCCGACCTGTCGCTTGTCAGGCTTGTGATGGACGGCAATTCGGCCGATATCGCGGGACCACTCACGGCCGTCCCCAGGCCTACCAACGTCTCAGTGACGTATGGCTGGGCCGATATCGCCTGGCTGAGGACCACCAAAGAAAACGACTGCACCAGAAAGAGCTTGAGTAGTCTCCGCAGCGGCATCGGGGCTATTATATATACCCAAAAGGCCTGACTCTCTACTTATTCCAGGAACTCCGCGTCAATGCCGAGGACCGCCTGACGGGCTAACAGAGTCAGAGAAACCGGGCTTCGTAGAAAGCCTAATGGGCAACTTCGTATCAACGATGGCTTTAAGGACAAGCATCGCGTTGGGGTGAGACTCCTCGCCCGGACTCTCTCTAACGTCTCCCAGGATTGTCTTACTAATCTCGGATCATGTGAGAATATCGTTCCGACATGGAGTGGCTTATGTGGCTCGTCAGAGCGAGCATGGCGGACTCCAAGACCCCGTTCTCCGCCAGCCTCGTCGCAAAAGTATGGCGGAGGACGTGTAAGCGGCACCCTGGTGATAGCAGTCCCGGAAGGGCAATGACGGCCGGCCAGCAGGGTGTGTTCAAGAGCGTTGCAGCCAAGGCAGCGCAGCGTGGCGTGCAGGTGATAGTTGTGCCGGTCCGCTGAGAGGATCATCCCTATGGTATGGGAATTTTACGTTCGGAAAGGCTTGGCTTACATTCCTACGATGGCGAGGACGGAGGCTGGATACTACCCGGCGATCGAACCTGTAGAAGTCGTTCCAGTGACGGATAGGATCGCGCTTGAACAGGCGCTGGCGAGGACGTTGTACCGAGGCAATCCAACTATTCCGGCTCCAACACGTGAGAATTTTCCGCAGCCAGTAGCACTGTCGCATGCCGGTCTGAAATCCTGGTCGAGGTTTGTTCAAGATGCGAGTGGCTGGAGTATCGCGCACGAGAATGGTCGATTTGTCATCGCGCCCTACGCCGCCCCATGAGGTAAAGGAGCACTCTCTTCATTCAAGCCTGTGTCAATGCAGTCGCGACTGGCTGCGACTCTAAGGTGGGGTTTCTTTCGGGGCTCGCAAAAAAAAACAGTGCGTGACTACAACCTTCCCAAAAACTCCCGAACCTCCTTCAGGGCCCCCTCCAGCACCTCCGGGTCATCCCCAAAACCCCGCAGCCAGCGGATCTCCTGATCGCGGCGGAACCAGGTCCATTGCCGTTTGGCGTAGCGGCGGGTGTCCCTTTGCGCTATGTACAGCGCTTTTTTCAGGTCCAGCGTGCCCTCAAGGACCTGAACCGCCTGGCGGTAGCCGTGTGATTGCAGCGCCTTGCTGTCCGGCGGGTACCCCATATCCAATACCCTTCGGACCTCGTCGAGCAAACCGCTCTCGAACATGCGCGCGCAGCGGGCGTTCAGGCGCTCATACAGCGCGTCGCGGGGCGGGTCGAGGCCGATCTTGAGGACCCGGAAGCCCTCAAGCGCGTCCCGCGGCTCGGCAAACCACGAGGACAGCGGGCGCCTGGTCTCCAGCAGCACCTCGACAGCCCGGATGAGCTTCTGGACGTCGGTCGCGTGGATGCGTCCGGCCGACGGCGGGTCGTATCTCGCCAGCAGCCGGTGCAACCAGCCCGGATGGTTCCTCTCGCGCCGCGCCAGCCGCCGCCGCAGCTTGTCGCTCCGTGTGGGACCGGGGAACAGGCCGTCGATCAGGGCGCTCAGGTAGAAGCCGGCGCCTCCGGCGACCACGGGCAACCGGCCGCGCGCGGCGATCTCCCGCAGCAGGGGGCGCGCCAGCCGGGCGTACTCGCCGGCCGCAAAAACTTCGTCGGGGTTTAACAAATCCAACAAATGGTGAGGAATCCCGCGGCGCTCGTGGGGCAGCACTTTCGCCGTGCCGATATCCAGGTACCGGTACACCTGCAGCGAATCGCAGTTTACGATTTCGCCATCCAACTCTGCGGCAATGTTTAAAGCGAGTTCACTCTTGCCCGAGCCGGTCGGCCCGACTATGGCCACCAGGGGGATCGCCGTTCCTTCGCCCACGTATTTCAGTTTAGGCGATCCGGAATCGGCGGCCGGCCGTAAGCTGTAATCCCCTTTCAGCGGGACACGTCCAATAAGCTAATGGATATACTATTGAGGAGAGGGATCCGGATCAGCCCAGGGTCGAACACATCCCCATGCGAGGAAAGCATAATCCCATGAGAAAGAGAGCAAGAAGGTTTTTTGTCTCGTCCGGCCTCACCTGCGCGCTGGCATGGTCCGCCTTCGCACAAACGCCGGGTTCCGCGCCCGCCCCGCAGGACATGCGGGCGGAAGCCTACTACAACTTCGCCATGGGGCATCTGTACGCCGACCTCGCCGCCCGGTACGGATACCGCGAGTACGTGGACAAGGCGATCGAGCACTACCGGGCCGCCCTGAAGGCCGATCCGGCAGCCAGCGACGTCAGCGAGGAACTGACGGACCTCTATATCCAGGCCGGTAAGCTCGCCGATGCGGTCGCCGAGGCCGAGGAAATGCTCAAGCGCAACCCCCAGAACCTCGAAGCGCGGCGCATGCTCGGCCGCATCTACGCGCGGCTGATCCAGGACCCGCAGCAGAACCGCATTAACGAGCAGCGGCTGCGCCAGGCCATCGAACAGTTCCGCAAAATCACCGAGCAGGACCCCAAGGACCTGGATTCGTGGCTCATGCTGGGCCGCCTCTACAAGATCGCGCAGAACTCGGTGGAGTCCGAAAAGGCCTACAAGCAAGCGCTGGCGATCGAGCCGGACAACGAATTCGCCCTTTCGGGCCTCGCGCTGGTCTATTCCGACCTCGGCGACACCAACGCCGCGGTGGAGATGTGGAAGCGCCTGGCGGACCGGAACCCGAACCCGCGCACTCTGCGCGCGCTGGCCGGCGCCTACGAACAGGTCAACGATTACAAGAGCGCGGCTAACACGCTGCGGCGGGCGCTGGAGCTCGCCCCCCGGGACCAGGATCTGAAAAGGAATCTGGCCGAGGACCTGCTGCTCGCAGGCGACGTGGACGAGGCGCTCACTTTGTATTCCGAACTGGCGCAGGCAAACGCGAAGGACCCGTTCCTGCATCTCCGGCTTTCGCAGATCTACAGGCAGAAGCGCCGCCTGGCTCAGGCTCGGGAAGCGCATGAACGGGCACGGGCGATCGATCCCGACAATCTCGAAATTCGCTACAACGAAGTCAACCTGCTGGATGCCGAGGGCAAGTACGCCGAAGCCATAACCGTTCTGAAAGCGATGCTGGACAGCACGGCCAAGCGCGTATATACGTCCGCTGAACGGGGCAACCGCGCGATTCTGTTGGAGCGGCTCGGGCTTCTGTACCGTGCCAGCCATCAGTATGAGCTTGCCGTGGACGCTTTCCAGCAGGCGGCGCAGCTCGATTCCGCTTCGGCCGGCCGCGCGGCAGCCCAAATCATCGATACCTGGCGGCAGGCAGGGGACTTCGCCAAGGCTGAGCAGGAAGCCGAGGCCGCTCTTAAAAAATTCCCGGACAACCGCACGGTGAAGATCGTCCGCGCCTCACTGCTGGCCGAACTCGGCCGCACGGAGGAAGCGGCCGCCGCCGCCCGGCAGCTTCTGGACGGCAAGAGCGACCGCGAAACCTACCTCGCCCTTGCCCAGATCTACGACAAGGGCAAGAAGTATTCCGAGATGGCGCAGGCGCTCGACGAAGCCTACAAACTCTCCGAAAGCGACGAGGAGAAGGAAGGCGTTCACTTCATGCGCGGGGCCATGTACGAGAGGATGCAGAAGATCGACCTGGCCGAGGCGGAATTCCGAAAGGTCCTGGCCATCAATCCCGACAACGCGGCCGCGCTGAACTACCTCGGCTACATGCTCGCCGATCGCAATATCCGTCTCGCCGAAGCCCGCGAGCTCATTACGCGCGCCCTGGAGCTGGAGCCGAACAACGGAGCGTTTCTCGACAGTCTCGGCTGGGTGAGCTTCCGCGAAGGTAAGCTCGAGGACGCCGAGATCCTGCTGCGGAAAGCGCTCGAACGCTCGGGCAAGGACCCCACGATCCACGACCATCTCGGCGACGTCTACTTCCAGCAAGGCAAGCTGAAAGAGGCCATCGCTCAGTGGGAGCTGTCGTTGAAGAGTTGGGAGGCCAGTTCCGTCGCCGACCGCGACCCCAACGAGGTTGCCAAGGTCCAGAAGAAACTCGAAAGCGCGCGGATGCAACTGGCCCGCGAGTCTGCTTCCGTCCAGCGGTAGCCGCGCAAACTGATCCAGCGCCGCCCCGACTCTAAGCGCGCCTGAAGCATAGAAGATTCCGCGGTGGAACGGCACGGGAGCGCTCCGTGCCGTTTTTCGCTATTTTGGGGAAAGGGGATTCTGGGGCATCATTCAACTCAGAGGAGGGGATCGTTATGGGGAAAGTTGCACGGCAGGTTGTCGAGCAAGCGGGCGTTGACGTCAACGCGCTCGTAGACAAACTGGTGCGCGCCGCCGCCGCCGAGTTTACAACCTTCTACTACTACACAATCCTCCGCGTTAACGCCATCGGCTTTGAGGGGGAAGGCCTGAAGGAGATCATCGAAGACGCGCGGATTGAGGATCGCAACCACTTCGAGGCGCTGACGCCGCGCATTTACGAACTGGGCGGCGAGCTGCCGCGCGATATCCGCCAGTTCGCCGACGTTGCCGGCTGCCCCGACGCCTATCTTCCGGCGAATCCGCACGACGCGAAGTCTCTGCTGAACGTGCTGGTGGAGGCGGAGCGCTGCGCGATTCGGATTTACACTGACATTTGCGCTTTCACGGCGGGCAAGGATCCGCGCACTTACGAGCTTTCGGCCGCAATCTTACACGAGGAAGTGGAGCACGAGGCCTGGTTTTCCGAATACCTCGGCGAAGGTCCCTCAGGGCACTTCCGCCGGGGCGCGCCGGGAGCTTCACCCTATGTGCGGCGGTTCATGACAGCGGAGTTTGACGCTTAGGTGGCATTCCAGGAAGTTGCCCGGGAGGCTGATGTACCTCCCGGGCAGACTCGCTTCTTGAACGTGGAGGGCAAGCCATTGGTGCTCGCCCGCTGGGAAGGGCGTATCTACGCGCTGAGCGGGCTGTGCCCCCACCAGTGGAAGCCTCTGGCCGGAGCTACGATCTGGGACGGGCTGCTCACCTGCCCGTGGCACAACTTTCAATACGACCTTCGCACCGGCGAGAATCGCTATCCCAGCAACGTCTATCCGGCCGGGGCGGAGTACCTGCGCGAGCAGGTGGCTCCGCTGAAAACCTATCCGGTCGAGATCCGCGGCGGCGCGGTCTGGGTGGACCTTTCCGGCTGAGCTACGCCGCGGACCGCTTCAACTGGCGCCGCAGCGGCGCCCAGGAGCGCTCTTTCGTGCCGCCCACCAGGGCCTCGAGCCGCTCCACGATTTCCTTCATCGCTTCGGCCTGCGCGTTCATGTCCATGCTGGCTGATGCGCATTCCTCGGCATTGGCGGCCGTGGTCTGCGTCACTTCCTCCATCTGCCGGATGGCCGCCGAAATCTGTTCGATGCTCCGCGCCTGCTCGCGGCTGCCCTGGTCCACCTCGCTGACCAGGTCTTTCACCTTGCTGGAGCTGGCCGTTATGGAGTGAATCACTTCGACCACCTGCGCCAGCTTTTCCTTCCCTCCATTGGAAGTGGCGATGGATTCCTCGATCAGCGCGGCCGTATCGCCCGCCGCCTCCGCGCAACGCTGCGCCAGATTGCGGACCTCGTCCGCCACCACCGCGAAGCCCATGCCCGCCGAGCCGGCGCGGGCCGCCTCCACCGCCGCGTTCAGGGCCAGGATGTTTGTCTGGAAGGCGATTTCATCGATCACTTTGATGATTTTGGAGATCTTCCCGCTCGAACCGATGATTTCCTGCATCGAGCCGACCATCTGCTCGAGCGTGCGGTTGGCGCTCGCCATTTGCGCGTCGGTTTCCTCCACGTACTGGGCGGCGCGCTGGGAATTCTCCCTGTTCTTCCTGGTCTGGGAGGCCAGTTCCTGGCTGGAGGCGGCCGTCTCTTCCAGCGAAGCCGCCTGCTCCGACGCCGTCTGCGCCAGCGCCTGGCTGGAGGAGTTCACCTGTGACGCCGCGCTGGCCACCTGCTCTGCCCGTTCCGCCATCGCCGCCGACAGATCCCGCAAGACCCGGTTGATGTTCCGCACCGTCGCGAGCACAAACACTCCGATCGCGAGGCCGGCCAACGTCACACAAATCCCCAACCAGCGGCTGGCCTGCGCCGTCGCGTCGGCCGAGCGCTGGGACGCGGCCATTTGCCGGTTCTCCTCGTCCAAAAATTCCACGGCGCCCGCGCTGATCTCCATCGCCCGCGGCATCACCTTTTCCTCGGAGATCTTTTGCACGACGTCGAACTGCTGCTGGTTCAGCGCTTCGATCATTTCCTGATGCGCCTGGCTCAGGGCCGCCATTTGCCCCTTCAAGGAGCTCAGGCTGCGGCGCGATGCGTCCGTGTCCAGCAGAGGATCTAGCTGCGCCAGCGCCCGCTCCAGCCTGGCGGAAGCGTCCCGGTACTCCTGCTTGTGCGTCTCCACGGCCTGCGTCTGCTGCAGGATCGAGCGCAGCACGATGCCCCGCTCCAGCGCCACCAAATTGGCGGCTTCGGTGGCAATCTGGTTTGCCAGCAGCGTCCGCTTCGCCGCAACATTCACGGTGGTGTCCATCGCCGACCGCACCCTCTCGACACTGGCTATCCCGCCGATCCCCAGCAACAAAACAAGCGCCATCATGACGCCGAAACTGGCCATCAACTTCGTGCCGATTTTCATTCCCGAACCCTCATCTCCACTGGAATTGGCATAGAGACACACTTCGGGCGTGCCCTCAGACAAGCCCGCCCGATGCGCCCGATTACTCCTTGTACTTGAACTCGAAGGTCAAGGTTGTGATTGCCTTGATTGCCTTGTCACCCTGTTTAATCGGCTTGAACTTCCATTTCTTCATAGTGTCTTCGGCCGCCCGCGACAGGATGGGATTGCCGCGCAGAACGGTGACTTTCTCGACGTCGCCTTCTTCGTTGATCGTCACATCCATCTCAACGAGCCCGGAGAGTTTCAGTTGCTTGGCGAGCGGCGGCATTTCAGGCGTAACCTTGGAAGCAACCGCAGCGAGAGCCGTGGCCGCCGGTATCCGCTCGGCGGCCATTGCCGCTTGTCCGGCGAAAAGCAGACAAACCGCAGCGAACGCAACGAGAGTGAGCACTTTGGATGGTAAGTTCTTCATTTGATTCCTCGTGGTTTCCACAGAGGCTTATCGGCAGGAAAAATCGGATTTCAAGGAAAAAGTGGAACGGCCGGCCGGCGGGTCAAACCGCCTGTAAGATCAAACACTTAAGGTAGTGCGTTTCGGGCACGGTCAAGAGAATCGGATGGTCCCGCGCCTGCGTGCGCCGCTCGATCACCCGCAGCGTCCGCCGCGCGTCGAGCGCAGCCGAGGCCACGATCTCAAGCAGCATCGCTTCGCTCATGTGGTGCGAACACGAGCAGGTCACCAGACAGCCTCCCGGCTCCAGCAGCTCAATCGCGCGCAGGTTGATTTCCTTGTAGCCCCGCGCGGCCCCCTCCAGGCTGTCCCGCGACTTCGCAAACGCCGGCGGATCCAGCACAATGGTTCCGAAGCGCCTGCCTGCCGCCCTGAGACTGGTCAGCAGGTCGAAGACGTTGGCCTCGCGGAACTCGACGTTTCCGATACCGTTGGCCGAGCAGTTCCGCCGCGCGATCGATAGCGCCGCCTCCGAGCTGTCTACCGCCTCCACCGACTCGCAACGCGCCGCCATGTGGAGCGCAAAGCCGCCCGTCGATGTGAAGCAGTCCAGTGCGCGGCCGCGGGCGTAGCGGGCCGCCGCCAGGTAGTTTTCCCGCTGGTCGAGAAAGACGCCTGTTTTTTGCCCGCCTAACAAATCGGCGTGAAAAACGAGCCCGTTCATCCGGAAGGGAACCACTCCGGGCGCTTCGCCCGTCAGAACGCCTTTCGTGAGCGGAAGGTCCTCGCGCTTTCGCACCGGCACGTCGTTCCGCTCGATGATGCCCCGCGGCGCGAACAGGTTTATCAGCGCCGCGGCAATCAGCGGCTTGTCGCGGTCCATGCCCTGGTCGAGCGTCTGCACGGAGAGGTAATCGCCGTAGCGGTCGATGATCAAGGCGGGCAGTAAATCGCCTTCGCCGTAAACTACCCGGTAAGCATCGGTGCCGCACACCACGCGCTGCCTGTACTCCTGCGCGGCGGCGATCCGTGCCTGGTAGAAATCCCGATCGATGCTCTCGGCGCGGCGGCTCAGCAGGCGGAGGCAGATTTGAGAAGCGGCGCTGTAGTGGGCGGTTCCGAGCGTGCGCCCGGTGTGGTCGACCACCCGGACGGCCTGCCCGGGAGAAGCCGCCCCGCGGTCCGTCACGTCCGAAGCGAAGATCCAGAGATGGCCCGACTCGACACGCTCCGCCCCCCGGCGTGAGATGCGGACCGCAGGCGCGGGTTGCGTGGTCACACTAGATAGGCCTGGGAACGGACATACGGGCGAGCCGGGCGATGCGGTCTTCCGTGCGCGGGTGGGTCGAGAAGAGCCGCATCATCGCATCGCCGCTGAACGGCTTGATGATGAACATATGCGCGGTGGCGGCGTTGGCCTCCATCGGGATCCGCTTGGAATAGCTCTCGAGCTTCCGCAGCGCCGAGATCAACTGGTTCGGATCGCCCGTGTACTTCGCCGCCGAGGCGTCTGCGGCGTACTCGCGGGTACGGGAGATCGCAAACTGGATCAGCATGGCGGCGATCGGCGCCAGGATCAGCATCAGCAGCGCGCCCGCCGCGCCGCCCCGGTTGTCCTCGTCTCGCGAGCCTCCGAAGAAAAAGGCCATCCGCGCCAAAAACGTGATCGCGGCCGCGATGGTCGCAGCCACCGAACTGATCAGGATGTCGCGGTTTTTCACGTGGCCCAGCTCGTGAGCCAGCACCCCCTCCAGCTCGCGGTCGTCCATCACCTGCAGGATTCCGTGTGTGACGGCGACCGAGGCGTGCTTCGGGTTCCGTCCCGTCGCGAACGCGTTCGGGGATTGCTCGGGAATCACCCACAGTTTCGGCATCGGCAGACCCATCTTGTGGCACAGGTTCTGAACCATGGGGCCGATCCGGCGGTAGATTTCCCAGTTCTGGCTCTCGTTCACCGGCTGCGCCGAGTACATCGACAAGGCAATCTTGTCGGAAAAGAAGTAGCTGGCGAAATTCATCGCCACGGCCAGCCCCAGCCCTATCCACAGGCCGTCGCGGCCGCCCAGATACCCTCCGCCCAGCACGAGCAGCCCGCTGAGCAAACCAAGCAACAGGACTGTCTTCAGATTATTCATCTGGCCACCTGAAATACTCTAAATATTATTGTGCCATGGGAATGGCTACTACACCGCTTCGACGCTAACTCCAACGCTTCTACGCGGTGTTTTAGCTCCTACACCCCTCCGATGCAGTGTTCCGCGATGAGGTTTCGAAGGCGCCTGGAGGTTCTGCCAAAGGAGCGGCTCTCGGACCGCTCCCCCGGCAACGAATGCACCCGCATTACTCGGTGACTTCAATCTTGATGGTCCGCGGCTTGGCGGCTTCCTTCTTGGGAAGAGTCACGGTGAGGACACCGGCCTTGTAATCCGCCTTGACCCGCTCGGTATCCACCGTATCGGGCAGAGCAAAGCAGCGCATGAACTCTCCGTAGCTGCGCTCGATGCGGTGATAGCCGGCGGACTTGCCGTCCAGACGCTGGAACTTCCTCTCACCCTTGACGGTCAGGGTGCCCTGCTCGATCTCGATGCTCACATCCTTCATGTCGACGTCAGGCAGGTCGGCTTTGAGCACAAGCTCGTTCTCGGTTTCCAGGATGTCAAACGGAGGGGCCCAGGGACGCGCGGTGGGCGGTTCGCTGAAAAGGCGGTTCACGGCGTCCTGGAACAGGCGCACGGTGGGGAAAGCGACATCGGTGAAGGGGTCGTAATGTCTGGTGATCGTCATAACCGCTGTTTTATCGTCCTCAAAACCAACTACTAACCTGAGCATAAAACATGAGCATAACATTGTCAAGCAAAATTTATATTAATCTGCTCATGTTTGGGCGCGTATTCGCCCCGCCAGCCCCCCATACCCCCAGTCGCCCGCCCCGGAAACAGGCTTACCTCCGAAATTCCACCGTTCCGTGTTTCTGTTTTGATTGCTTTTCCTTATAGCCGCAAACTATTGCGAGAAGCTGCTCAGAGGCGGCGTGAGGAGGTGTACCACTCAATGACGAATCCGATGGGGCTGATAAGTGTGGATGAACTGGTCAGCAGGCAGGTGGCCGAGGAACGCCTGCGGTTGGAACGCGAGGCCGGCATCGCCCGCGACTTCCGCCATTTCAAACGGGAACCCGAGCGGAGCTTCACGAAAGACCAGCGCGCGCAGACCACGCTGCTGTTCGGCGGTCTCACCTGGAAGCACGAACGGCTGATCCAGGCCGCACTTCAGGGCTTGGGATACAAAGCGGAGCCGCTGCCCACACCCAACGTGGCGGCTTTTCAGACCGGCAAGGAGTTTGGCAACAACGGGCAGTGCAACCCGACGTATTTCACCGTCGGCAATCTTGTTCAGTACCTGCAGCACCTCGAAGCCCAGGGCATGAGCCGGCAGGAAATCATTGACCGCTATGTCTTTTTCACGGCGGGCTCCTGCGGCCCCTGCCGCTTCGGCATGTACGAATCCGAATACCGGCTGGCGCTGAGGAACGCCGGGTTCAGCGGCTTTCGCGTGTTGCTGTTCCAGCAGGGGGGCGGGTTGAACCAGTCGGGTGCCGAGGCCGGGCTCGAGATGAACCTGGACTTTTTTCTGGGCATCCTGAACGCCATGAATTGCGCCGACGTCCTCAACGAGGTTGCCTACGCCATCCGACCCTACGAAGTCGAACCGGGCGCATGCGACCGGGTGCTCAAGGACTCCGTCGAGCGCCTGGCCGAGGTTTTCCGGACGCGGCGGCCGTGGCAGCTCGGCGCGAAGCTCAACGGGCGCCTCAAGAGTGCGACGGAGTACGCCGGGAAATTCCTCCACCAGCTTTTGAGCGACGAGTACACCCGCGTCCTCCAGGAGTGCCGCGACCGTTTCGATTCGATCGAAGTGGACCGCCTGCGCGTAAAGCCAATCGTTAAGATCACGGGCGAGTTCTGGGCGCAGACCACCGAAGGCGACGGAAACTTCAACATGTTCCGTTTCCTCGAGCGGGAGGGCGCGCAGGTGCTGGTGGAGCCGGTGGGAACCTGGATCACCTATATGCTGCACCAGGTGGTGCAGAAGTACCGGGACCGCAAGGGGCTCGACGAAGGCGCCGCGCTGCCGCCCATCTGGAGGGTGGACAAGCGCGCGCGAATCGAGCTTGACTACCGCCGCAAGGTGGCAAAGCTCAAGCTGGCCGAAGCGATCTTCCGCCGCGAATACCACCGCGTCGTGAAAGCTCTGGGCGGGCTGGCGCACGAACTGGTGGACCAGTACGAGATGCAGCGGCTCGGCCACCCGTATTACAACTCGCGGTCAGGCGGGGGTGAGGGCCACCTGGAGGTCGCCAAGAACATTTATTACTCCAACAAAGACCTGTGCCATATGGTGCTCTCGTTGAAGCCGTTCGGGTGCATGCCGTCCACGCAGTCCGACGGCGCGCAGGCGGCGGTAGTCTCGCACTACCGCGACATGATTTTCCTGCCCATCGAGACCTCGGGAGAGGGCGAGATTAACGCGCACAGCCGCGTGCAGATGGCGCTCGGTGAGGCGAAGGCGAAAGCGAAGCGCGAATTCCAGGAGTGCCTGGCGAAGACCGGTCTGACGCTGGAGCAGTGCCGGGCGTACCTGGACGCCCATCCCGAGATGAAACGCCCCATGTACAAAGTCCCCCGGCGCAAGGGGGTCGTAGGGGACGCGGCCAACATGGTGCTGCACATCGCCGAAAGAGTTGGAGTCAGGGGTTAACGCATGCGTGATCGCCAGTTTATCGTGGGAATGGACGTAGGCTCGACAACGGTCAAAGCCGTGGTGGCGGACGCGAGGACTGATGAGATCCTCTGGCGCGACTACCAGCGCCACGACACCCGGCAGCCGGAAAAGGTTCTCGAATTCCTGAAGCGTTTCGAGACCGAGATCGAGGGCTTCGCCCCCGACCGCACCCGGATCTTCATCACCGGTTCGGGCGGAAACACTCTGGCGGGCTATATCGGCGCGAAGTTCGTGCAGGAGGTGAACGCAGTTTCCCTCGCCGTGGAGAAACTGCACCCGGAGTGCGGCTCGGTGATCGAGCTGGGCGGGCAGGACGCCAAAATCATCATTTTCCGGGAAGATCCGGAGACCGGGCGCAAAAAGAAAATCCCCTCGATGAACGATAAGTGCGCCGGCGGCACCGGGGCGGTGATCGACAAGATCAACGCCAAGCTGCGCATTCCGCCGGAGAAGTTGTGCGACATGGGGTACAACGGGCTGCGCCTGCATCCGGTGGCCGGCAAATGCGGCGTGTTCGCCGAGACGGACATCAACGGGCTGCAAAAGGCCGGCGTTCCGCCGGAGGAGCTGATGGCCTCGCTCTTTGAGGCCATCGTTATGCAGAACCTGTCGGTGCTGACGCGCGGGAACACGCTGCGCCCGGTGGTGCTGCTGCTCGGCGGTCCGAACACCTACATCCGCGGAATGCGCGAGTGCTGGAAGCATAACATCCCGAAGATCTGGGAGGAGCGCAAGTTCCCGCTGCCCGAAGGCATCCCGCCGGAGGACCTTGTGCGGACGCCCGACAACGCCCAGTACTTCGCGGCGATCGGAGCGATTGAATTCGGCAAGAACGAAGACGACTGCGTCGGCTGCTACCGGGGGCGGGACAAGCTCGAGTGGTACATCGAGCACGGCCGCCACGAGGAGAAGATCAAGAAAGCCGGAGGCGGCGGCCTGGCAAAGAGCCCGGAGGAACTCGCGGCTTTTAAAGAGCGCTACCGGAGAAAGCCGTTCGTCCCGGCCCGTTTTTCGCCGGGCGAGGTGGTAGAAGGCTTCATCGGGCTGGATGGCGGGTCCACGTCGACCAAGGCCGTGCTGCTCTCCAGCGACAAGAGCCGTGTGCTGACGAAGTGCTACCAGCTCTCGAAAGGCAACCCCATCGAGGACACCATCGAAGTCCTTTCGAAGCTCGAAGAACAGGTGACGGCGCAGGGCGCTTCGCTGAAGGTGCTGGGGGTTGGAACCACCGGCTACGCCAAGGACATCCTGCGGGACGTGATCGGGGCCGACGCCGCGCTGGTGGAGACCGTGGCGCACACCGAGGCCGGCCTGCACTTCTACAAGAACGTCGATGTCATCTGCGACGTCGGCGGCCAGGACATCAAAATCATCATCCTGAAGAACGGGCGAGTGAAGGATTTCAAGCTGAACACGCAGTGTTCGGCGGGCAACGGTTATTTCCTGCAATCCACGGCGCAGTCGTTCGGCTTTTCAGTGGAGCAGTTCGCCGACGCCGCCTTCAGCGCCAAGGCGTTCCCCGCGTTCGGCTACGGCTGCGCGGTCTTCATGCAGTCCGATATCGTGGACTTCCAGCGGCAGGGCTGGCAGGCGGAAGAGATTATGGCGGGGCTGTGCAACGTGCTGCCGAAAAATATCTGGCTGTACGTCTCGCAGATTCCGAATCTGCCCTCCATCGGCAGCCGGTTCCTGCTGCAGGGCGGCACACAGTACAACCTTGCCGCGGTGAAGGCGCAGGTGGATTTCATCGAGGCACGCTTTAAGGGAAACGTACGGCCTGAGATCATCGTTCACGAGTTCTGCGGGGAGGCGGGCGCTATCGGCGCGGCGCTCGAAGCGGCCCGGCTGTATGAACGCGGCCGCCAGACGACCTTCATCGGCATGGACGCGGTGCGGAAGGTCAGTTACAAGACGACCCGCAACGAGGACACCCGCTGTTACTTCTGCAAGAACAACTGCCTGCGCACCTTCATCGACGTGAAGACGCCGCTGATCTCGACCGTGCAGCCGGTGAACTCCAAGGTGCCGCTCGAGCCGGGCTCTCAGCGATTGATCATCGCCACCTGCGAAAAAGGCACGGTGGAAGATCTCGACCACATGAAGACGATCAAGGGCGAGATCGACAAAGTGAAGGAAGCCAACCCGAACTTCGCCGAGATCGCCGCCCGGGCCGTGTTCCGGATCCCCGACACGCCCAACGTCTCCGATCCCCCGCCGCGGTTCCGGCTCACGCCGGCTCAGAAACAGCGGGCGGCGCTCATGGAGCGTCGCGGCTCGCTGCGCATCGGAATTCCGCGCGTGCTGAACCTGTATTCCACCGCGCCGCTGTTCACGGGGTATCTGACCTCGTTGGGTGTCAAGCCACAGAACATCGTTTTCTCGGAGTACACCTCGGAGGAGCTGTACAAGGAAGGAGCCAAGCGCGGCGCGATCGACCCGTGCTTCCCCTCTAAGCTCGGCATCCCGCACATCCATAACCTCCTCTACCGCGCGCACGCCAAGCGCCCGCTCGACTACATCTTCTTCCCGGTGATCGACGACCTCCCCAGCGACCTGGCGTGCACGGTCGGCCACCGCTCCTGTCCGACCGTGGCGGCGACCCCGGAAGCCGTCAAGGCCGCATTCACCAAGGAGGGCGATCTCTTCCGGGAGATGGGCGTCGTCTTTCTCGATACGTTCCTGAACCTGGCGGACCGGAAGATGTTCGAGCGCCAGATGTACAACCAGTTCCGCGACATTCTGGGATTGTCGCCCGAAGAGAACGAGCGCGCGGTCACCGTGGGGTATCGCTGCCTGGAAGAGTACAATCGCTCGATTCGCGCGCGGGCCAGGGAAGTGCTGGAGCAGTTGGAACGCGAGGACAGGATCGGCGTGGTGCTGCTCGGGCGGCCCTACCACAACGACCCGGGCATCAATCACGGCATCCCGGAAGAGTTCCAGAAGCTCGGCTATCCCGTCTTTACGCAGGACAGCCTGCCGATTGACGACGACATCCTCGAGCGGCTGTTCGGCGACGAGGTCCGGGCGGGCGAAATACCTCATCCGATGGCCATTACCGATGTCTGGAAGAACTCATACAGCGAGAACACGTCGCGGAAGCTCTGGGCGGCGAAGTACGTGGCCCGGCACCCGAACCTGGTCGCGCTGGAGCTTTCCAACTTCAAGTGCGGGCACGATGCGCCGATCTACACCGCAGTCGAGGAAATAATCGAGCACTCGGGGACGCCGTACTTCTGCTTCAAAGATACCGACGAGAACAAGCCGAGCGGCTCAATCAAGATCCGCGTCGAGACGATCGCGTACTTCCTCAAGCGCTACCGTGAAGATCTGGTGGACGCCAGGCGCAAGAAGGAAAAGATCGACGCGCAGATTGCGGAGTTCGAGCGCCAGTTGCGGCGGGAGGCGCTGAAACAGCGGCTTGCGGCGCTGGCCGAAAAGGAAAACCGCATCCGTCAGGCGTTCGCCGGCGGGCACATCGAGACCATTCACGTCGGGGTGGAAGCGCTGGCGAACTCGGCACGGCAGTCCGTGGCGCCTCCGCGCTGAGGCACAAAGAAAAAGGGGCATCCGGCCGTGAGCCGGACGCCCCTTATTCCTCTGAAAACCGGACGGTACCTACTCGGACTGTTCTTCCTCGCGGCCCTCGCGCAGCGCCTTGAGCCTTTCTTCCTTACGCTTGGCGCGCTCCGCCGCTCGCTTCACGAGCTGAGAACCGACGAGCTCGATCATTGCCTGCTCGGCGCCGTCGCCCTTGCGCGGCCCAAGCCGCACGATGCGGCAGTAGCCGCCCTGCCGCTGCCCAAAACGCGGGCCCAGCGTCTCGAAAAGTTTTTTCACCGAGCCCGGAGTCTTCAGGAAAGCCGCCGCCTGCCGGCGGGAATGCAGCGTATCCCGCTTGGCCAGCGTGATCATCTTTTCGACCAGCGGGCGGACCGCCTTGGCCTTCGGCACCGTAGTGATCACGCGCTCCTGCTCGATCACGCTGGTCGCGAGGTTACGGAACAGCATCCAACGCGCGTCGAGCGGTCTGCCTAATTTGTATCCTGCACGCTTGTGTCTCACGGTGTCCTCCTAGCCAATTCCTTCGAACTGATCGCGGTCGGCGTCCGATCCAGGTTCCGGCTGGATGCCGCCTTCACCGCCAAAGCCCTCTCCTCCCTCTGCCGGCGCAACGCTCGCCGGAGGAGTCGGTGTGACCGGCGTTCCGGAGCCAGTAATCAGCCGGCCCTGGGCGTCGAACTTCATGCCGAACTGCAAGCCCATTCCAGCAAGGATTTCCTTGATCTCGTTCAGCGACTTCCGCCCGAAGTTCTTCGTGCGCAGCATCTCGGCCTCGGTCTTCTGCACGAGGTCGGCGATGGTCTGAATGTTGGCGTTCTTCAGGCAGTTGTACGACCGGACGCTCAGCTCCAGCTCGTCCACCGAGCGGTTCAGAATCTCGTTCATCTGATCGAACGCCCGCTCGCCAGGCTCTTCGGCGACTTCGGGGACTTCCTCGAAGTTGATGAAGATCGACTGGTGGTCCTTGATGAGCTTGGCTGCCTGTCCGATGGCGTCCTGGGGAGAGATGGCGCCGTTGGTCCAGACTTGGAGCGTCAGCTTGTCGTAATCGGTGATCTGCCCGAGGCGCGCCGCTTCGACGAAGAAGTTCACCTTGCGCACGGGCGAGTGTACGGAGTCGATCGGGATGAATCCGAGCGGAAGGTCCTCGTCATAGTTGCGGTCAGCGCTCACGTATCCGCGGCCGAGCTTCAGCCGCATCTCGACGTGCAGGCGGCCGCCGTCGCTCACCGTGGCGATGTGCATCGTGCGGTCCAGCACTTCCACGTCGGGGTCGGTTTCGATCTGCCCGCTTAGCACTTCGCCGGGCTGGTCGACCGTCAGCCGCGCCGTGCGCGTGCCCTCGCCGGTCATCTTGAACGGCACCTGCTTCAGGTTGAGGATGATGTCGGTGGCGTCCTCGACCACCCCGGGAATCGGGCTGAACTCGTGGGCGACGCCTTCGATCCGCACGGCGGTGATCGCCGCGCCCTCGATCGAGCTGAGCAGAACGCGCCGCAGACTGTTGCCGATGGTGGTGCCAAAACCACGCTCGAAGGGCTGCGCGGTAAATTCTCCATAGCGATCGGTCAGCGTATCGGTGTTGGCCACTAATCGCTTTGGTTTCTGAAAGCCTTTAAACATAAGCTCGCATCCTTTCCCCGGAACCCGGCGTTGCCGCCGGCGCCGCCGGCCCCCTGCGAGGCCGGCTGGAGCGGGGGCCTTGTATTACTTCGAATAGAGTTCCACGATGAGCCGTTCGTTCACCTGGATCTGAACCAGCTCTTCGCGTTTCGGCATTCCGATCACGCGTCCCTGCAAAGCTTCCCGGTCCACCTCCAGCCAGTTGGGGACGGGCGTATGCGCCGTGGCGTCCCGGGCTGACAAAATCGTAGGATTCTTGCGGCTGCCTTCGCGAACTTCCACCGTGTCGCCCTGCTTCACCAGGAACGAAGGGATGTTCACCTTCCGGCCGTTCACGCTGATATGGCCGTGCCTGACGATCTGCCGCGCCTGCGGATGGCTGGTGGCGAATCCCATGCGATACACCACGTTGTCCAGCCGCCGCTCCAGCATGCTCAGCAGGTTCTCGCCGGTGATGCCTTTCATCTTCTCGGCTTTCTCAAACAGGTTGCGGAACGGCTTCTCGGTGAGGCCGTAGTAGCGCTTTACCTTCTGCTTCTCGCGCAACTGAAGGCCATAGCCCACAACCTTCGACCGGCGATCCTTGCCGTGCTGGCCAGGTACGAAGTTGCGCTTTTCGATCGCGCACTTTTCGCTGTGGCAGCGCTCGCCTTTGAAAAACAGCTTCATGCCCTCACGCCGGCATAGCCGGCAGACCGGGCCGATATATCGAGCCAAATTACTTCCTCCTTGACCTTTTCAGGTGCAGTTTACAGCCCCGCAGTGCAGAGCCGTCTTCCTGCTTCGCGTTCGACATCAAACTCTTCTTCTCTTCGGCGGACGGCAGCCATTGTGGGGGATCGGCGTGACGTCCACAATCCTCCGGACCTCAAGCCCCACCGTGGCCAGCGTTCGAATCGCCGATTCGCGTCCGGCGCCTGGCCCGGACACCCTCACTTCCACGGTGCGCATGCCGGCTTCCTTCGCTCTGTTAGCCGCCGTGAGCGCCGCCTGCTGCGCGGCGAAGGGGGTTCCCTTCCGCGAACCGCGGAACCCGAGCGCACCCGCACTCGACCATGCGATGGTGCCGCCGTTCGGGTCGGTCACCGTGACGATCGTATTGTTGAAGGTCGCCTGGATGTGCACGATCCCGGCCGGAACGTTCTTCTTTTCCTTCTTCTTGAAAACCTTCTTCTTAGACGATTTCGCTGGTGCTTTGGCCATTCAAACCCTCAGGACTCTGATCCTTACGTCTTCGCCGTCGATTTCTTCTTGTTGGCGATCGTGCCGCGTCTCGGGCCCTTCCGCGTGCGCGCGTTGGTGTGCGTGCGCTGGCCCCGGACGGGCAGACCGCGCCGGTGCCTGAGTCCCCGGTAAGCGCCCATCTCGATCAGGCGCTTGATGTTCATGGAGATCTCCTTGCGGAGATCGCCCTCAACCGCGCCCTCTTCCTCGATGATCTGGCGGATCCGGTTAACCTCTTCCTCGCTGAGGTCCGCTACCTTCTTGTTGGGGTCCACCCCGGCCCGGTACAGGATCGATTTGGAACGGGTCCGGCCGATGCCGTAGATGTACGTCAACCCGATCTCGGCTCTTTTTTTGTTGGGCAGGTCCACACCTGCAATACGCGCCATATCTCGCTCCCTTTACCCCTGTCGCTGCTTATGCTTGGGGTTCGTGCAGATGACCCGCACCACTCCCTCGCGGCGAATCACCTTGCACTTGTCACAAATTCTCTTCACCGAAGCTCGGACTTTCATGTCTGCTAATCCTTCAATATCTTAACGATCCGCCCGCGTCCGGGGTCGTGCGGAGCAAGCTCGATGCTCACCCGGTCACCCGGCCGGATCCGGACGAAATTCCTCTCCTTTACCCCGGCCGCGTGAGCCAGCACCTGCTTCCGCGTTTCCAACTCGACGCGGTAGATAGCGTTGGGCAGCAACTCGATCACCGTCGCCGTCACTTCCCTGCTTTGGCCCGCCATCACGGCCGCGTCAAAACCCATGGCCCATTCGAAGTCACCGCCACGCAGTGCTCAAAATGGGCCGAGTAGGATCCATCCTTGGTTACCGCCGTCCAGCGGTCCGGCAGCAACCGCGATCCCGGCTTGCCGGCGTTCACCATCGGCTCGATCGCCAGCACCATCCCTTCCTTCAGCCGCGGGTTTTCGTTGCTGCGGTCCACGTAATTCGGAACCTGCGGCTCCTCGTGAAGCTGCGTGCCGATCCCGTGCCCCACGTACTCCCTCACGACGGAAAACCCGTTCGATTCCACATGCCGCTGAACGGTGCCGCAGATGTCAAACAGCCGGTTGCCCGGCCGTGCCTTGTCGATCGCCAGTTCCAGCGCTTCCCGCGTCACCCGCAGCAGCCGCTCCACCTCCGGCGAGATCTTCCCCACCGGAAACGTCGCCGCCGAGTCGCCGTAATAACCTTCCAGCTCAACGCCGATATCAACCGAAACGACGTCGCCGCTCTTCAGCACCCGCTTGGCGGAAGGCATGCCGTGGACGATCTCGTCGTTCACCGAGGTACACAACACAAAGGGATACTTGGCGCCCACCGCCGGCACATAGTAACCCTTGAAAGCCGGCCTGGCGCCCGCATCCCGAATCATCTTCTCGGCCGCGTGCTCCAGATCCAGGGTGGTCACGCCTTCCCCGACCATGCGGCCAAGCTCCTGGAGCACCTTCCATACAAGAAGACCGCTGTTTCTCATTTTTTCGAGCTCCGCAGCGGTCTTCCTGACAATCATTAGCCGTTCAGCCGCGCCCGAATCACGGCAGTCAACTCCTCCGGAGCGCCGTTGCCTCCCGTCACCTCGACCAGCCTGTATCCGGCCTGGCGGAAGAAATCCATCACGGGCAGCGTCTGGGCGTTATAGGCCTCGAACCGGTTCCGGATCACTTCCTCCTTGTCGTCCTCGCGCTGTATGAGCGCGGCGCCGTCGCGGTCGCAAACCATGTCCTTCTTCGGAGGATTGAACACCAGATTATAGGAGGCCCCACACACGGGACACTGGCGGCGGGCAGCGAGTCGGGCAACAATAATATTGTAATCTACCAGCAGATTCACTACCACTTTGCTTTTCCCGAGCCGGTCCAGCATCTCGTCCAGCATCTTCGCCTGGGGCAGCGTGCGCGGATAGCCGTCCAGAATGAATCCATGCGCGCAGTCCGGCTGCGCGAGCCTGTCCTCGACAATCCGGTTCACCAATTCATCGGGAACCAGCGCTCCCGACTGCATAATGGCCTGGACCTGCTTGCCCAGCTCCGTCCCGTCCTTCACATGCTGCCGGAAGATATCCCCGGTCGAGATATGCGGAACCTTCAAGGCCTCGCTCAACAGAACGGCCTGGGTTCCCTTGCCCGACCCCGGAGGGCCGAATAAAAGCAACGCGGAATTATTGAGCATATGAACGTTGACCGCAGCTCGTGGATTGTGGATCCCTGGGCACTCCGCCACCCGTCCACGTTCCACCTTCCTCGATCCTAGAATTCCTCGATACTAAAACACGCTTCGCCGGCCACGAATCCTTCCGGCTCTCGGCGAGAACCCTTCGTAGTGGCGCATGATCAACTGCGCCTCGATCTGGTTTACGGTATCCATCGCCACGCCGACCACGATCAGCAGCGAGGTGCCGCCAAAGTAGAAATTCACTCCCAATCCGTCCAGCAGCCAGCGGGGTGCCCAGGTGTCGATCCAGTCGCCGATCAGCGGCAGCGATTGCAGCTTGATTCCGGAAATCATGATTTCCGGGATCAGCGACAGCAGCGCCAAGTACAACCCTCCGACCACCGTGATGCGCGTCAGAATCCGATTCATGTACTCGGCCGTGTTCTTGCCCGGACGGATGCCCGGGACGAACCCGCCGTACTTGCGCATATTGTCCGCCGCCTCGTTCGGGTTGAAGATGATCGACACGTAGAAGAAGGCGAAGAACATGATGCCGGCCACATACAGCAACACGTAAAGCGGCTGCGAGTGCTGGATGGAGGCAAGCATCGCGCTGAGCCAGGGGTTGTTCTTTACGGCCGGCACCAGCGCCAGCGTCTGCGGGAAGGTCAGAATCGAGGAGGCGAAGATGACCGGCATGACGCCGCCCGCGTTGACTTTCAAGGGCAGGTGCGTCGCCTGGCCACCCATCATTCGCCGGCCCACCACCCGCTTGGCGTACTGGACCGGGATGCGCCGCTCGCCGCGCTCCACCAGCACGATGAAGGCGACCACCGCCAGCATCACGGTCAGAATGATGATCAGGTGCAGCGCCGTCCACTGCCGCGTCACGAACACGTGGGTATAGATTTCCTCAATGGCCCGCGGCAGCCCCACGACAATACCGGCGAAAATGATGAGCGACATGCCGTTGCCGATGCCGCGTTCGGAAATCTGCTCACCCAGCCACATGATGAACACCGAACCGGTGGTCAGAGTGAGCACCGTCATCGCGATGAATCCGACACCCGGGTTCAGCACGAAGCCGCCTTCGCTCGACATCAATGCGGTGGCGATGCCGAACGACTGCACCATCGACAGGCCGAGCGTCAGATACCGCGTCCACTGCGTGATCTTGCGCCGCCCCAGCTCCCCTTCCTTCTGCAGCTTCTCCAGAGTCGGGATGACCACCGTCAACAACTGGAGAATGATCGACGCCGTGATGTAGGGCATGATGCCCAGGGCGAAAATCGTCAGCCGGCGGAACATGCCGCCGCTGAACAGATCGATGAATCCGAAGACAGTGCCCTGGTTCTGCTGGAAAAACTCGTCCAGCTTGGCGCCGTCAATTCCCGGGGTTGGGATATGCCCGCCCAGACGATAGACTGCCAGAATCGCAAGCGTGAACAGAACCCGCTTGCGAAGGTCCGGGATGCGAAATATATTCGCAATGGCTTCGAAAAACTTGTTCATGATCGACTCATCCGCCGGCCATCACTCGCCGGCGCCGATAATCTGGGCGCTTCCCCCCGCAGCTTGAATCTTCTCCTGGGCAGATTTTGAGAACAGGTGTGCCTGTACCTGGATGGGACGCGTCAATTCGCCTGAACCCAATATTTTCAGGCCGTCGCCCAGCGTCTTGATGACGCCAAGCTCCAGTAACCGCTCGGGGGTGAATTGGTCGCCTTCGAGGCGTTGGAGAACGCCGACGTTCACCACCGCATATTCCTTCTTAAAAATGTTCCGGAAACCCCGCTTCGGCAGGCGCCGGTGCAGCGGCATCTGGCCGCCCTCGAATCCGCGCTTCTGGCTGAACCCGCTGATCGAGTGCTGGCCCTTGTGGCCGCGCCCGGAGGTCTTCCCGCGTCCGGAACCCATGCCGCGGCCGACACGCCGCTTGTTTTTCGTCTGGCCCGCCGGAGGCTTTAATGCACTGAGGTTCATATGGTTCCTCTACTCCACGATCGCGACCAGGTGCGGCACCATGCGCACCATGCCGCGGATGCCCGGGTTGTCCGGCCGCTCCACTACCTGGTTCACCTTGCGGAGTCCCAGGCCGCGCACGACCTGCTTGTGTTTCTTCGGAGCGCAAATTGGACTGCGCACCAGCTTGATTCTTATTGTACCGTCCGCCATGACCGTCACCTGAACACTTACAGCTTCTCGACTGGCAGCCCGCGCAGCTCGGCAACCGCGTTCTTGTCGCGCAACTGGTCAAGCGCGGCGATGGTCGCCTTCACTACGTTGTGCGGGTTGTGCGAGCCAATCGACTTGGTGGCTACGTTGGCGATTCCGGCCGCCTCGATAACCGCCCGCACCGGCCCGCCGGCGATCACGCCCGTGCCTTCCGGCGCCGGCTTGATCAGCACGCGCCCGCCGCCGTAGACGCCGAGCGCCGCGTGCGGAATCGTCGTGTCCTTGACGTTCACCTTTCGCAAATTCTTCTTGGCCGCTTCAATGGCCTTCTTGATCGCCGCCGGAACTTCCTTGGCTTTGCCGGTGGCATACCCCACCACGCGCGCTTCGGGATCGCCCACGACCACCAGAGCCGAGAAGCTCAGGTTCTTGCCGCCCTTCACCACTTTGGTGACGCGGTTGATCGAAACCACGTGCTCTTTCAAGTTCAATCCCTGCGGATCGATCGGCTTAGTTGTTATCGCTGGCATGCGCTAGAACTCCAGTCCTCCTTCGCGCGCCGCGTCGGCCAGAGCCTTGATGCGCCCGTGGTACAAATACCCGCCGCGGTCGAAAACCACTTTGTTGATGCCTTTCTCCTTGGCGCGGGCCGCGATGAGCTTGCCGACTTCCTTAGCGCCATTGATGTTGCCGCCGTTCACCGGAAAATTCTTCTCGGCCGAAGATGCCGCCGCCAGGGTACGCCCCGCCGTATCGTCGATCACCTGCACGTAGATGTGCTTCAAGCTGCGGAACACAGCCATCCGGGGCCGCTCCGGCGTTCCACGGACCCGGCGGCGGATCCGCTTGTGAATCTTGCGGCGGATCTCGCTTCTCGAAATCTTCCTAATCATCTGCCACCACCGGTCTTGCCGACCTTCTTCCTCAAAACTTCGCCCGTGTAGCGGATCCCTTTGTTCTTATAGGGATCCGGCGGCCGCAGCGCGCGGATGTTCGCCGCCACCTGGCCAACCAGTTGCTTGTCGGCCCCACTCAGCACCAAGTGGGTCTGCTTGTCGATCTTCAGGTCCACTCCGTCGGGCAGCAGGAAGTCGATGGGATGCGAGTAACCGAGGGTGAACGTCGCCACGCGCCCCTTGATCTCCGCGCGGTAGCCAATCCCGACGATGTCCAGTTCCTTGGTGAACCCGGTCGAGACTCCCTGCACCGCGTTGGCCGCCAGTGCCCGGGTCAAGCCGTGGAGCGCGGCCGCTTTGTCGCTCTCCCGCTCCAGATGGAGCGCGCCGTTCACCTGGCGAACGGTCACGCCCTGCGGTATAGGCACCGTCAGCTTGCCTTTCGGACCTTCCACTTTCAATTCCTGGCCGATCTCCACCTTCACTCCCTGGGGCAGCGGAATCGGCTTCTTTCCCACTCTCGACATGGCTCTCCCTCACATCACGAGATCTGGCAAAGGATCTCTCCCCCGACGCGCTGCCTCTGGGCATCCCGTCCCGTCATCACGCCCCGAGGGGTGGTCAGGATGTTGATGCCGAGCCCGCCGACAACGCGCGGGATCTCGTCATGCGAAACGTACACACGGCAGCCCGGCTTCGACACCCGCGTCAGCTCCGTAATCACCGGCCGCGCGTTCGCGTGATACTTCAGATAAATCTTGATGGTCTTCTTGGCGCCCTCTTCGGCCACCTTGTAGTTCAGAATGTAGCCTTCTTCTTTCAGAATCCGCGCGATCTCCAACTTCAAACGGCTCGCCGGCACGTCCACCTTCGGGTGCCGCGCCTTGATCGCGTTCCGGATTCTCGTCAACATGTCCGCAATCGGATCCGATAGCATTTGTTTCTTCCCGCTCCTTGCCCGGCCAGGTCTGACGCTTTTTACGCGCACTCAGGCCGGTGGGACAGGCCTCCCGCCTGCCGTTACCAACTCGCCTTGATCACGCCGGGAATCTCTCCCGCCAGGGCCAGCTCGCGGAAACAGATCCGGCAGAGATGAAACTTCCGGAGGAACCCGCGCGGCCGGCCGCACCTCCAGCACCGGTTCCGGTGCCGGACCTTGAACTTCGGCTTCTTCAAATCCTTTGCAATCTTGGCCGTTGTCGCCATTCCGTATCCTCTTCTTTCCGGCTACTGCCGGAACGGCATTCCGAGGTGCCGCAAAAGCGCGAGCCCCTCGGCGTCGGTCTTAGCCGTGGTCGTAATACAAATGTTCATGCCCTTGCTTTTGTCCACCTTGTTGTAGTCGATCTCGGGGAAGATAAGCTGGTCCCTGATGCCCAGCGTGTAGTTACCCCGCCCGTCGAACGACTTGGTGGAGACGCCGCGGAAGTCGCGGACTCGCGGCAGCGCCACGTTCATCAGCCGGTCCAGAAACTCGTACATCCGGTCGCCGCGCAGCGTCACCATGCAGCCGATCGTCATGCCCTCGCGCAGCTTGAACGCCGCGATCGACTTCTTCGCCTTCGTCACCACCGGCTTCTGCCCGGAGATCTGCGCCAGCTCGTTGACCGCGCCGTCCAGCAGTTTCGGGTTTTGGGTCGCTTCGCCCAGCCCGATGTTGATGGTGACTTTCTCGAGCTTGGGAACGGCCATGACGTTCCGGTACTGGAATTCCTTCATCAGCGCCGGCACGACCGTCTTCTTGTAATGCTCTTTCAACCTCGCCATATCACTTCGACTCCAACGGCGCGCTGCACTTCCGGCAGATCCTGATGCGCCGCGGCTTGCCGCCGGTGGTTTCCACCCGCTTGCCGATCCGCGTCGGCCCGCACGAGGGGCACACGATCATCACGTTGGAAACCGCGATCGGCCGCTCGCGTTCCGCAATGCCGCCCTTAATCTGCCGCTGCGGGTTCGGACGGGTATGCCGCTTCACGGTCTGCACCCCTTCCACCAGCACGCGGCCGGTTTTCCGGTCCACCCGCAAGACCCGGCCCTGCTTGCCCTTGCTCTTGCCGGCGATCACCTGAACAATGTCGTTCTTCCGCAACTGCACGCGAACGGTTTCCTTCTTTCCCGTCGAGCGCCGCGGCGAGCGCGATACACGTGCCATTTAGATCACCTCCGGCGCCAGCGACACGATCTTCATGAACCGCTTGTCGCGCAGTTCACGCGCCACCGGCCCGAACACGCGCGTCCCCACCGGCTCCCCTTCCGGGGTGATCAGCACGGCGGCGTTCGAGTCGAACCGGATGTACGTGCCGTCCTTCCTGCGGGTCTCCTTGCGCATTCTGACGATCACGCAGCGCACCACCTTGCCCTTCTTGATGGCTGAGTCGGGCGCCGCTTCCTTAACGCTCGCGGTCACCACGTCGCCCAGGCCCGCCCGCTGGCCCTTGTCGCCACCGAGCGGCAGGATGCACTGCAACTTCCGCGCGCCGCTGTTATCGGCGACCTCCAGCATCGTTCGCATTCCGATCATGGCATTTCCTTCCGATCGCAGATCGTGGAACACGGATCGCCGGTTGTATTACCCGTCTTTCGATCCTTGCGTCCCACGTCCTGAATTCCTTGCTTTTTAAACCGTAGATCGCCGCGATCCACGTTCCACTTCCGTTATTCCGCTTTGCCCTCGACTCCCGGCGCCGCGGTGTCCTCGACGCCGACCAGTGCCGCGCGCCGGATCACCTCCGCCAGCCGCCATCGCTTCAGCCTGCTCAGCGGCCTCGATTCGACAATCCGGACCACATCTCCCACCCGCGCCGTGGACTCCTCGTCGTGGGCGTAGAACTTCTTGCGGCGATTCACAATCTTTTTGTAAAGGGGATGCGGAACGCGCCGGGAGGTCTCCACCACGATGGTTTTCTGCATCTTGGTGGACACTACCGTCCCGATCTTTTCGTTCTTGTGGCCCTTTGCCTTTTGCTCCGCCATCACATTAACCCTTCTTGCTCTCCGCTTTCCGCCGCTCGTTCAGAACGGTTTCGATTCGCGCCCGGTCCTTGCGCAGGCCGCGATACTTCTTCAGCCCGTCGGTTTGTCCCATCCGGATCTGGAACCTGAGATGAAACAACTGGTCGTTCACTTGCTGGAGCTGCCGTTCCAACTCCGTCGTGTCGAGTTCCCGAAATTTCTCCGCTTTCATCTCCTGCTCCTGCCCTACTCGGCAACGGGCCGCGCCACGAACTTGGTGGGGAACGGCAGCTTGTGCGCCGCCAGCCGCAGCGCCTCCTCGGCGATGTCCTTGCTCACACCTTCCATCTCAAACAGCATGCGGCCGGGCTTCACCACCGCCACCCAGCCTTCCGGAGCGCCCTTGCCCTTGCCCATACGGGTTTCCGCCGGCTTCTTGGTGATCGGCTTGTCGGGAAATACCCGGATCCACACCTTGCCGCCGCGCTTGATGAAGCGCGTCATGGCGATACGGGCAGCCTCGATCTGCCGGTCCGTCAGCCAGGCGGGCTCCAACGCCTTCAACCCGTAATCGCCGAAAGCGAGCGTAGCGCCCCGCCAGGCCTTCCCGGTACGGCGGCCGCGCTGCTGCTTTCTGTACTTGACCTTCTTCGGCATCAATGGCATAGCTAAAAACCTCCGATCGTGGATCGTGGCTTCGGATCGCCTCGCACGATCCGCAACCTACGCTCTACGATCCTGACTCCTTCTCCGGCTCGCCTTCCTTAATCTCCTGCTTCCACGGTGGCTGCTGCGGCGGCGTCAGCGGCGGCAGGATCGGCGCCGGGCCGCGAGCCGGTTGCGGCAAATCGGGCGGCGGCGCCTGCACGATAGGTCCGGCAGGCTCCTGCGCCGGCGGCGCCACGACAACGGGTTGCTGCTTGCGCTCGCCACGCTCCCGTTCGCGCCGCTCGCGCGGCAGCCGCCTCGGCTCAGGCTCGGTCGAGGAGCGCTTCAACTGCGTGTCCAGCAAGTCGCCCTTGTACACCCAGCACTTGACGCCGATCACCCCGTAAGTGGTGTATGCCTCGCTGAAACCGTAATCGATATCGGCGCGCAGCGTGTGCAGCGGCAACTGGCCCTGCAGGTACCATTCGCTGCGGGCGATCTCCGCCCCGTTCAGCCGGCCCGACACCCGGACCTTGATCCCCTTGCAGCCGAACCGCAGCGCCGAATCCACCGCCTTGCGCATCGCCCGGCGGAACGCCACGCGCTTCTCAAGCTGGAGCGCGATCGATTCCGCTACCAGTTGCGCGTCCAGTTCCGGCTTGTGCACTTCCTGGATGTCGATGAAGACGTCCCGTTTGGTCTTCTTCGCCAGGTCCTGTTTCAGTTTCTCGATTTCGGCGCCCTTGCGGCCGATGATGATGCCCGGCCGCGATGTCCGGATGGTGATCCGCAGCTTGTTGCCGGGCCGGTCCACTTCCACGGAACTTACGCCCGCCGCCTTGAGCCGCTTCCGGAGCGTGTCCTTAAGCTCCAGATCTTCGATCAGCAGCTTCGCGTATTCCTGCTTGGCGAACCAGCGCGATTTCCAGGTCTTGCTGACTCCCAGGCGAAACCCAAACGGGTGAACTTTCTGTCCCATTGCTTCCTCAGCTCTCGGATACCGTAATTGCGATGTGGGCCATCCGGCGTTGGTAGCGGTAAGCGCGTCCCATCGGCGCCGGCCGGATGCGCTTCATCCGCGGCCCCTCGTTCACATACGCTTCCGAGACCACCAGCTTGTCCACATCGACGTCGGCAGACCGGTTCTCCGCGTTGGCGATCGCGGACCGCAACACCTTTTCCACCGCCGGCGCAATCCGCTTGTTCGTCGACCGGAGAATGTTGATCGCTTCTCCGACGTTCCGCCCGCGGATCAGGTCTACTACCAGCCGCGCCTTTTGCGCCGATGTTCGAACGTATCTCGCTTCTGCTCTCGCTTCCATGAAAACCTCACCACCGGAGATCGCGGATCGTAAATTCCGGAAGGCTCAGGATTGCTTCACCGCGCCGTTCCCTCAATCCACGCTCCATGTTGCCTCCTACGCCGGTTTGGCGGACTTCTCCGATGCCGCCTTGGCGGCGTGCCCCCGGAAATTCCTGGTCGGCGAGAACTCGCCCAGCTTGTGGCCCACCATGTTCTCCGTGATGTAGACCGGAATGAACTTCTTGCCGTTATGCACGGCAATGGTCAGGCCAACGAACTCGGGCAAAATGGTGGAGCGCCGCGACCACGTCCGGATTACGCGCTTCTCGTTCTTGGAGATCGCCGCCCGCACTTTCTCGAGGAGATGCTCGTCCGTGAACGGCCCCTTCTTTGTCGATCGACTCATATCACTTCTTACCCCTGCGGCTCACGATCCACTTGTCGGTGCGCTTATTGTTCCTCGTCCTGAAGCCGCGCGTCGGCTGGCCCCAAGGCGTCACGGGATGCCGCCCGCCGGAGGTTCTTCCTTCACCTCCGCCATGCGGATGGTCCACCGGGTTCATCGTCACGCCGCGGTTGTGCGGCCTTCGGCCCAACCACCGCTTGCGGCCGGCCTTGCCGAGCGACACATTCTCGTGGTCCAGGTTCCCTACCTGCCCCACCGTGGCCATGCAGTCTTCCAGCAGCCGGCGCGTTTCTCCCGAGGGCAGCTTCACCAGCGCGTAGCCGCCTTCCTTGGATACGAGCTGCGCCGCGGACCCGGCCGAGCGCGCCATCTGCCCGCCTTTGCCAGGCCGCAACTCGATGTTATGGATTACCGTGCCCGCCGGAATGTTCTTCAGCGGAAGCGCATTGCCCACCACGATGTCGGCATCCGGACCGGACACCACCGTGCTGCCCACTTCCAGACCCACCGGGTGCAGGATGTAGCGCTTCTCGCCGTCCGCGTAGTGCAACAGAGCCAGCCGCGCCGAACGGTTCGGATCGTACTCAATGGCCGCCACCTTCGCCGGCACGCCCACCTTGTCGCGCTTGAAATCGACGATGCGGTAACACTTCTTGTGGCCGCCGCCCCGCCACCAGACCGTGATCTCGCCGGTGTTGTTGCGCCCGCCGGTGCGCTTCTTTCCCACCACCAGCGACTTCTCCGGCTTGTTCTTGGTGATCTCCACGCGCGAGACCACGGTAGTGAACCGCCGCGTGGGAGTCGTTGGACGATAGCTCTTAATCGGCATCTCAGATCTCCGCGTATTCCGGCGCCTTCTGCCCCGGCTTCAGTTTCACGTAGGCCTTTTTCCAGTCCGGGCGGTATCCGGCGAAACGGCCCCGCCGGCGCAGTTTGCCCACGTTATTCGAGGTGCGGACTTCGGCCACCTTCACTTTGAAAATCCGTTCCACCGCCGCTCGAATCTGCACCTTGTTGGCGTTCGGCGCCACTTCGAAGCAGAGCGTCAGCTCGTCTTCTTTCTTCGTCACGGCTTTTTCCGTGACCACCGGCCGCCGGATTACCTCTAGCAGGTTCATCGCAACGCCTCCGATAATTTCTTCGCCGCCGCTTCCGACAGCAGCACGCGCTGGTGCCCCAGCAGATCGTAGGTGGTTACCTCGCGGCTGGCCACCAGCTTGACGCCCTGCAGGTTCCGCGAGCCGAGCTGGAGGTTCCGGTTCTGGTCGTTATCCACCAGCAGAACCTTCTTGTCGCCCGCTTCCAGTTTGTCCAGCGCCGCCCGCATCGTCTTGGTCTTGTGGTCGGCCAGCGCGAACGACTGCACTACCTTCAGCTCGCCGTCCCGCAGTTTGGCCGAAAGCGCTGAGCGCAGCGCGCCCAACAGCATCTTGCGCGGCAACCGGTAGCTGTAGTCGCGAGGAACCGGCCCGTGCACCGTGCCGCCGTGGCGCCAAAGCGGCGAGCGGATCGAACCCATGCGCGCCCGGCCGGTGCCCTTCTGCCTCCACAGCTTCTTGCCCGATCCCGAAACTTCGCGCCGGGTCTTCGTCTTCGCCGTTCCGCGCCGCAGGCTCGCCAGGTGATGCCTCACGGCTTCATACAGCAGCGCCTCGTTGATTTCCGCGGCGAAGACCTCGTCGGAAAGGTCCACCTCCCCGACTTTCTCGTTATTCAAATCGACAACGTCCACCCTTGGCATGGTTCTGTTACCTCTTGGCCCGCCGCACGACTACATACCCGCCGTTGGGCCCCGGCACGGCCCCCTTCACCACCAGCACGTTGTCTTCTGCGTTCACATCGATGATCTCGAGGTTCCGCACGGTCACGCGGTGGTTGCCCATGTGGCCGGCCATTCTCGTCCCCGGAAACACCCGCGAGGGATAGCTCGACGCCCCGATCGATCCCGGCGCGCGGTGGAACATCGATCCGTGCGTCGCCTCACCGCCGCGGAAGTGATGCCGCCGGACCACGCCCGCGAATCCGCGGCCTTTGCTGATCCCGATCACGTCCACTTTCTCGGCTGGCTTGAACTGGTCCACCAGCACCTTATCGCCGGGCTTGAAATCGTCGTCTCCTGGGCGCAGCCTCAGCTCCTTCAGGAACTTCACGCCCTCGACGTTCGCCTTCTTCAGGTGGCCCGTCCTCGGCTTATTGATGCGCGCCGGCTTGACATACTCCATCAACCCGAGCTGCACCGCGTCGTAGCCGTCAGTCAGCGGCGTCTTTCTCTGCACCACCACGCAAGGGCCCGCCTTGAGCAACGTCACGGGCACCACTCGCCCGTCGGCGCGGAACACTTGCGTCATGCCGATCTTTCTGCCAAGAATTCCTGGACTCATGCTAACCTCTCGGAAATTGACGACTGCTTCATTGCTTCATCGGCCGGCCGGCGCCACCCGCCGCCGGCGGCCGCGGTCCGGCAATGAGAACCGCTCGTCAATCATTTCCGGTCCTTCCCGAACGCCTTAATTTCGACGTCCACACCCGCTGGCAAATCCAGCTTCATGAGCGCATCCACGGTGTCCTGGGTTGGTTCCAAGATGTCCAGCAAACGCTTGTGAGTCCGGATTTCGAACTGCTCGCGCGACTTCTTGTCCACGTGCGGCGAACGGTTCACAGTGAAACGGTTCTTTATGGTCGGCAGCGGAATGGGGCCCGCCACCTGTGCTCCGGTCTTCTTGGCCGTTTCGACGATTTCGCTCGTCGACTGATCCAGGACCCGGTGGTCGTACGCTTTCAATCGAATCCGAATGCGCTCTCGTATCATTTCAAGAAAGTTCCTGGTTGCGGCGTTTCCCGCAACCCGCCTATTCCAAGATCTCGGTCACCGTGCCGGCGCCGACCGTACGGCCGCCTTCGCGGATCGCAAACCGCAGCCCCTTGTCCATGGCCACCGGCGTGATCAGCTCCACTTCCAGCTCCACGTTGTCGCCCGGCATCACCATCTCCACGCCTTCCGGCAGATACGTCACACCGGTCACGTCCGTCGTCCGGAAGTAGAACTGCGGCCGGTACCCCTTGAAGAACGGCGTGTGCCGCCCGCCTTCTTCCTTGCTCAACACGTACACCGACCCGCGGAACTTCTTGTGCGGCGTGATCGAACCCGGCTTGGCGATCACCTGCCCGCGCTCCACTTCGTCCTTGTCGATGCCCCGCAACAGCAGACCCACGTTGTCTCCGGCGCGGCCCTCGTCCAGCAGCTTCTTGAACATCTCCACGCCCGTGATCACCGTCTTCTGCGTCTCGCGGAACCCGACGATCTCCATCTCGTCGCCAACCTTCACCACGCCCCGCTCGATACGCCCGGTCACCACCGTCCCGCGGCCCTGAATCGAGAAGATGTCCTCAATCGGCATCAGGAACGGCTTGTCCACCGGCCGCTCCGGCAGCGGAATGTAGCTGTCCACGGCGTCCATCAGCTCGAGAATGCCCTTCTCCCACTTCTCCTCGCCGTTCAGCGCACCCAGCGCCGAAATCCGCACCACCGGCAGACTGTCCCCCGGAAACTCGTACTTCGACAGCAGCTCCCGAACCTCCAGCTCCACCAGGTCCAGCAGCTCCGGATCGTCCACCGCATCCACCTTGTTCAGCGCCACCACAATGTAGGGCACGCCCACCTGCCGCGCCAGAAGAATGTGCTCCCGCGTCTGCGGCATCGGCCCGTCGGTGGCCGCCACCACCAGAATCGCCCCGTCCATCTGCGCCGCCCCGGTGATCATGTTCTTGATGTAGTCGGCGTGACCCGGGCAGTCCACGTGCGCATAGTGACGGTTCGCCGTCTCGTACTCCACGTGCGCAATCGCGATCGTGATCCCGCGCGCCTTCTCCTCCGGCGCGTTGTCAATCGAATCAAAACTCCGGAACTTGATCTTCGGGTTGTTCTTCGACAGTACCCGGGTGATCGCCGCCGTCAGCGTCGTCTTGCCGTGGTCAATGTGGCCGATCGTGCCAATGTTCAGATGCGGCTTGCTGCGGTCGAATTTCTCCTTGGCCATGTGAAAAACCCTCTAAAGCCTCTTTTCTGTAACGGGTTAATACAGAATGCAGGACTCGCTTCTCTGAAACCGCGAGCGCCGGCTCCAGAAATAAAAAAACTGGAGCTGATGACCGGGATCGAACCGGTGACCTCGTCCTTACCAAGGACGCGCTCTACCGACTGAGCTACATCAGCTCGATCTTTTTCGCGGGCGCCCCCGCTAAACTCCATGGTGGACGGGGGAGGATTCGAACCTCCGTAGCCCGCAAGGGGCGGCAGATTTACAGTCTGCTGCCATTAACCACTCGGCCACCCGTCCGCACCCAACCCTGGCTTGGCAGAACTCTACTGTCTTGCCGCGCCCGGCTGAAGAATTTAAGTATAGCGCAATCATGCCCGCAAAAAACAACTGTGCTTCCTGTAACAAACAATAGCCTGTATACTCCCATCAGGGGGCGCGGAGCCAAAACTCGGATGCTCTCGGACTCCGCAGTCCCGCTACTCAGAGGAGCTGGCAATGTCATCACCAGGAGCAAACACCCAACTGCAAACCCGCTTTCGTGGGGAAGTCATCGACGCCTCCCACCCGGCTTACGACTCCGCACGAAAAGTCTATAACGGGATGATCGACCGGCGGCCACGCCTCATCGTCCGGTGCGTGGATGCGGCCGACGTCATCGCCGCGGTGAATTACGCCCGCGAAAGCGGCCTCAAACCCGCCATCCGCGGCGGCGGCCATAACGGCGCCGGACTCGGCGTCTGCGAGGACGGGCTTGTCATTGATCTGTCGCGGATGAGAGGCGTTCACGTCGACCCGGCCGCGCGCACGATCCGCGTCGAGGGAGGCGCGACGTGGGGCGACGTGGACCATGCCGGCCACGCCTTCGGATTGGCCGTCCCCAGCGGAACCATCTCCACCACCGGCGTCGGCGGGCTCACACTGGGCGGCGGCGTCGGCCACCTCTCCCGCAAGTATGGCCTTACGGTTGACAATCTGCTTGCCGTGGACATCGTTCTGGCCGACGGCAGCCTCGTGACCGCCAGCGCCGACAAGAACCAGGACCTCTACTGGGCCGTGCGCGGCGGAGGCGGCAACTTCGGCGTCGTCACCTCGTTCCTGTTCCGCGCACACCCGGTGCATACTGTGCTCGCGGGCCCGACTCTCTGGCCGATCGAGCAGACGGCCGAGGTCCTGCGCCACTACAGCGAATTTCTCCCCGCCGCGCCCGAGGACATCAACGGCTTCTTTGCCGTGCTCACCGTTCCGCCGGTCCCGCAGTTCCCCTCCCACCTCCATCTGAAAAAGACGTGCGGCGTCGTATGGTGCTGTCTCGGACCGGCCGAAAAAGCCGAGAAGGAGACTGCGCCCATGCGCAGTTTCGGAAAACCGGTGTTCGAACACTTCGGCTCCATGCCATTCCCCGCTGTTCAAAGCATGTTCGACCCGCTGTACCCCCCAGGCCTGCAATGGTACTGGAAGGGGGACTTCGTGAAGGAGATTCCCGACGAAGCCCTTGCCCTGCACGCCAGGCATGCAGCCGCACTGCCCACCCCGCTCTCCTCCATGCACCTGTACCCGATCGACGGCGCCGCGCACAGGCCTCGCAGCAGCGACATGGCTTTCCATTTCCGCGATGCGAACTGGGCCTCGGTCATCGTAGGAGTCGATCCCGACCCCAGGAATAATGACCGGATTATCGAGTGGGCCAGGAAGTATTGGGACGACCTGCACCCCTACTCCGCCGGCGGCTCCTACGTGAACTTCATGATGGAGGAGGGGCAGGAACGCATTAAGGCAACATACCGCGACAACTACGGCCGGCTGGCCGCCATCAAGCAGAAGTACGATCCCGGCAACTTCTTCTGCGTCAACCAGAACATCCGGCCCGCAGCATAGGGTCTTTCGGATCAGCGGGCGGCGCGCGCCCCGGCCGCCCGCACGCAATCTCCGGCGGAAAGATCCCGCCGCCACACAAACCGCTCCTGGCGAAAAGATCCGCCGCAACACAAGCCACCGCCGCCGCGTTTAACAAAGTGGCAGAGTACAATGAGGTGGACAGGAGCGACCATGTGGGTGCGTGCGGCAGTCACCCTGCTCGCGGCCGGATCGATGCTCATGCCGGCTGCCCAGGAACAAGATCCTGCCCAGGAACAGAACCAGCAGGAACAGAACCAGGAAGGCTGGCGCCAGGTGGGCTCCTCCTCGGAAGACGTGTTTACCGTCGAGCCCGGTACGCGTATTCCGCTGAGTCTCATTAACAGCGTCAGCACGAAGCACTCCAGCGAGGGCGACCGTGTATACCTTCAGACCGTGTTCCCGATCCTGGTGAAAGGGCGCGTCGTCATTCCTCCCGGGAGCTACGTTGCCGGGACCATCACCGAAGTGAAGCGTCCGGGCAGGATCAAGGGGCGCGGAGAACTTTATCTCCGGTTTGACTCGCTCACGCTGCCCAACGGCGTGACGCGGGATTTTCGCGCGCGCATCGGTGCTCTGGATGGCAGGAGCACCGAGGAACTGGATAAGAGCGAAGGCAAGGTCAAGAGCGAGGGCAACAAGGCCGGAGACGCGCGGACCGTGGGCGAAGCGGCCGCAGCAGGCGCCACCGTAGGCGTGATCGCCGGAGGCGCGGCAGGAAATTACGGAATGGGAGCGGGGATCGGCGCGGCGGCGGGCGCCGCTGCCGGAGTGATGGGCGTGCTGCTGTCGCGCGGCCCGGACGCGACGCTCACCCGCGGCTCAACCATCGAGATGGTTCTCGACCGGCCCGTGAGCTACCATCTGTCGGAACTGGATTTCAGCAAGTCGATGACCCGCGTTCCCGTGACCGAGTCGCAGCCCCCGCCTTCCTCAGGGGGGCGCCGCAGATTGCCGCTTCCGGGGCGCTGGCCGCTGTAGCGCGCGCCCTTACAGCTTCAGGTTCCGCAGCCGCAGCGCGTTTCCGATCACCGAAACCGAGCTGAACGTCATCGCCGCGCTCGCCACGATCGGGCTGAGCAGGAGCCCGAACGATGGGTAGAGGACACCGGCGGCAATGGGCACCCCAAGGATGTTATAGACGAACGCGAAGAACAGGTTCTGCCGGATGTTGCGCATCGTTCCCCGGCTGAGCCGTATGGCGCGCACGATCCCTCGCAGGTCGCCCTTCACCAGCGTGACGCCCGCGCTTTCGATGGCCACGTCCGTGCCAGTGCCCATGGCGATTCCCACGTCCGCCTGGGCCAGGGCGGGCGCGTCGTTGATTCCGTCGCCGGCCATCGCGACCGTTCGGCCTTCGGCCTGAAGACGCTTCACAACGGAACCCTTTTCCTCCGGCAGAACCTCGGCGTACACCTCGTCGATACCCAGTTCCCGCGCCACCGCGCTCGCCGTCGTGCGGCTGTCACCGCTCAGCATCACGATCCGGATGCCCTCGCGATGCAGCGCGCGGATCGCCTCACGGGCGGAGTCCTTAATCGGGTCGGCGACTCCGAGCAGGCCCATCGGCCGTCCATCGACGGCTACGAATACCACGGTCTGCCCTTCCCGCCGCAGGGATTCCGCGGTTTCCGCGAGCGGACCGGGATCGATCTGCAACTGGCTGAGCAGCGCGAGATTGCCGAGCGCGACGCGCCTGCCGTTCACAGTGCCCGTGACGCCCTTCCCGGTATGCGACTGAAAATCCGCCACCGGCTCGGGAGCGATGTTCCGGGCTTCGGCCCCGGCGACAATTGCGGCAGCCAGCGGGTGTTCGCTCGCCCGTTCCAGGCCGGCGGCAATCGCCAGCAGCTCGCGCTCATCGCCGCCCTGGACCGGCTTCACCGTGACCAGACGCGGCCGGCCCTCAGTCAGCGTGCCGGTCTTGTCCACCACCAGCGTATTGACCTTCTGGAGAACTTCCAGCGCCTCGGCGTTCTTGATCAGCACGCCCGCCGTCGCTCCCCGTCCGGTACCCACCATCACGGCCATTGGCGTCGCCAGCCCGAGCGCGCAGGGGCAGGCGATGATCAGCACCGCAACGGCGTTCACCAGTGCATGGGCCATGCGCGGCTCCGGACCGATCGCCGCCCATACGATGAACGTCAGGATCGCCACCAGCACCACGATCGGCACGAACCAGGCGGAGACCGCGTCGGCCACGCGCTGGATCGGAGCGCGGCTGCGCTGCGCTTCGCTCACCATCCGCACGATGCGCGCCAGCAGCGTGTCCGCGCCCACCCTCTCCGCGCGCATGATGAGCCCTCCGGCGCCGTTCACCGTGCCTCCGGTTACACGGCTGCCGGGCTCCTTTTCCACCGGGATCGGTTCCCCGGTAAGCATCGATTCGTCCACCGGACTCCTGCCCTCCAGCACCACCCCGTCCACGGGGATTTTCTCGCCGGGCCGGACGCGCAGAATGTCTCCCGGACGAACGCGGTCGAGCGGCACGTCGTGTTCAGCGCCGTCTTCACCGATCAGGCGGGCGACGGGCGGAGTAAGGCCGAGCAGGGCGCGGATCGCATCGGAAGTGCGGCTGCGCGCCCGCAATTCCAGCACCTGGCCGAGCAGCACAAGGGTTGTAATCACGGCGGCGGCTTCAAAGTACACGCCGGGCATCCCGCCGTGCACGTGGAACGAAGGCGGAAAAATCCCGGGCAGGACGGTCGCAACCACGCTGTAGAGGTAGGCGGAGCCCGTGCCGATGCCGATCAGCGTGAACATGTTGGGGCTCCGGTTCACAAACGACCGCCACATGCGCTCGAAGAACGGCCGCCCGCCCCAGAGCACCACCGGAGTCGCCAGCACGAACTGGAGCCACACGGTGGCGCGCGCCGAAACGATTCCCGGCCAGAACATCTCCCCCATGGCAACAAGGAGGATGGGAACCGAGAGCGCCGCGCTGATCCGGAAGCGGCGGCTCATGTCGACGTACTCCGGGTTGACCTCCTGGACGGCCGCTACCGTGCGCGGCTCCAGCGCCATCCCGCAGATTGGGCAGGAACCCGGTTCGTCCCGCACGATCTCGGGGTGCATGGGACAGGTGTAGACGGTCTTGGTAGCCGGCGGAGCGGCCTCGAGCGGCTCGAGCGCCATGCCGCACTTCGGACAGGCGCCCGGTCCCACCTGCCGCACCTCAGGGCACATCGGGCAGGTATAGATGGCGCTCGGCCGCGCCGGCTGAGGAGCGGGCCTGGCGCCGCCCAGGTACTGCTCCGGGTTGGCCTTGAACCTCTCCAGGCAGCGAGGATTGCAGAAATAATAAGTACTATTCTTGTAGTCGTACTTCCACTTCGCTGTCGCCGGATCCACGTCCATCCGGCAAACCGGATCCTTTACGGTCTTTCGCGGCGGCGCGCCGATCTGTACAAACCCTTCGCCAGGTCCCATCACCCTAATGATGATTCAGTTTCCGGGCGGAGGGGTTCAGACCCGCCCGGACAGCGTTGCCCGCACTGTCTTCAGTACGTCTTTGAGGCGGAACGGCTTGAGCAGAGACGCCGACGCGCCCAGGAGTTCCGCCATTTTCAGGTAATTTTCACCGGCGGCGCCGGATATGGCTATGATCCCAAGATCCGGGAAGGTCTTCCGGGCGATGCGTATGGTTTCGATGCCCTCCTGTTCGGGCATGAAAATGTCGGTGATCATCACGTGGGCGGGACGCCGGCTGAGCTCCTCGATCGCCACTTTGCCGTTGGGAGCTTCGCGGACCTCGTAACCGGCGCCTTCCAGCATCCTCCGCAGGATATGCCGAATCGTGTCGTCGTCATCTACGACAAGAATGGAACACCCGCGGATAGGATCGCCGCCCATTTATCGCCGGGAGACCTCCGATTCGATGGCTTCCAACTCCTTGCCGGCCTCGGCCCACCGGCCCTGCGCCGCCAGGTCGCGGTACCGCCGCAAGTGCTGGCGGATCGACTCCAGGCGCTTGTCGGCTTCCGACGGCTGAGCGGGTGGGGCAGCGGGAGCAGCCGCGGCAGCCTGCGTCTGGCTGGGCTCGGGCGCTTTGGCGGGCGGAACAGTCCCTCGCATGATCGCGGTTAGCTGGGCGAGGGCTTCGTCGTACGTATCCGTGTAGATGAGGTGGTTGCCCATGACGAGCGCGATCTTCTTCAACTGGGGCATCCTGGCCTCGGCCGACTGAATGTAGATCGGCTGGACGTAGACGAAGGTGTTTTCGACCGGCAGCACAAGCAACTGCCCGCGAATCACCTGAGAGCCCTGCTGGTTCCAGAGCGTCAGGTCCTTGGAGACGGTTTGATCCTGGTGAATCTTGGCCTCCACCTGCATGGGGCCGAAGATGAGCTCCTGTTTGGAGAGTTGAAGGATGACGAGCTCTCCCAGGTTGTCGCCGTCGCAGCGGGCGACCATCAACCCGATCAGATTGTCCTTATTTCGTGGGGTAAACGGGATGATGAGGAGGAACTCGGCGGTATTTTCGCCGGGGAGGCTGGCAACTACATACGTCGGAGTCATCGGCTCCGGCCGCCCGCCCTGCGTCCGCGCCGTCCGCGCCACGTCCCACACGTCCTCCCGGTTGTAGAAAGCCAGCGGATCGCGCATATGGAAGTTGCGATAGATCTCAGCCTGCACCCGGAACAGCATCTCCGGATAGCGGGCATGGGCGCGGATATCGGCTGGCATTTCGGAAGCCGGTTGGAACAGGTTCGGGAAAAGCCGCTGGTAGGCGCGGATGATGGGATCGGCGGGATCGAAGATGTAGAGATTCGTCGTCCCGTCGTAGGCGTCCACCGTGGCTTTTACCGCGTTGCGCATGTAGTTCGTCCGCGTGCCGTTCGCCAATTGGATGCTGCGGGCATAGGGATGGGCGTCAGAAGATGTGTATCCGTCGACGGTCCAGACGAGGCGGCCGGACTCCGTGACGACGAGGTAGGGATCGGGATCCCAGATCAGGAAGCCGGCCAGCGCCTGAAGGCGCTCGCGAATGTTCCGCCGGATGATCAACCGGCTCTGGGGAGTGAGATAGGTAGTCAGAAGGATGTTCGGGTCGCCCTGGGCAAGAGCCGCCGCCACGCGCATCGGCATGGAGGCAACGGAAAAACCGCCCCGGCCCTCATATCGCGAAAAAACGTTCTTTTCGCCGGACGGGTAGTTGAACTCGTCCTGAGCCGTGCCGACAAAAATCGGCCCGTGAGTCACCTCGCTGAAGTAAAGTTCCGGGCGGGTGAGCTTGAGGCTGGGGGTTTTGATCTCGGGCGGCGCGTCCTGAATGAAAAACTCGGGTGAGCCGTTGAAGGTGATGCGGTTGGCCTCGGCAAGCACCAGACCGTAGCCGTGGGTGTAGACAAAGTGCCGGTTGGGCCAGCGGCTGCGCGCTTCCTCGGGCAACTGGCGAATATCCAGCTCGCGGGGGGAGATCATCACCTGGCGGAGCTGGCCGTTGATCATGTAGCGGTCCACGTCCGAGTCGTAGAACGTGTAATACGTACGGAGCGCCTGGAGCTGGGTGACGGTGTCGTGGAAGGCGCGCCAGTCCCAGAGCCGCACGTTGCTCAGGATGGCCTGGTTTTTCGCAGGATCGAAGCTCGATTCGACCGTGGCGTTGAACTCGATCTCCCTGACGCGGCGGTCGAGGCCGAATGCCGAGCGCGTGGCGGCGATATGGGTTTCCACGTAAGGACGCTCGATGGAGATCTCGTTGGGCCGCACGTAGATGGCGGAAATGGCGGCGGGCACTGCGGCCTTGAGAACCAGCGCCACGGGGACAAGCAGGACCCAACGCCACCGCCCCATACCGGCAAACAGCGCGGCGATCACACAACACGCGATGACAACCCATTGCAGCGGCAGCGTGTAATTCAGATCGACATAGTTCATGCCGGTCATGAAGCCGTGGTCGGTGTAGAGCATCTGGTAGCGGCCGAGAAAATACCGCACGGCGAGTCCCAGCAGAACGGCGGCGCCCACCAGGCGCAAAAATTTCGATTGCAGCCCGCCCTCGAGTCCGAGGATGCGCAGGTCCACTTCCTGGAGGTACTCTAAATCGCGGAACTGCATCCGGAGCTGCCAAATGCGGGCGGCGATCCAGTAAACGAGGATGGCGACAATCGCCACGGCCAGCAGGTAGCTCAGCAGCGCGCCATAGAAAGGCAAATCGAACAGGTAAAACTTGAGTGGCTGGCCAAAAACTGCGTCGCGCCACGCAGTGGCTTCCGCGGGCAGGCGCCTCCCGCCGAAGTAGCGCACCACGGTCCAGGTATTGACGGTAGCGCTGGCGACGATGATGGCCAAAACCAGCGCGGCGCCGGTGGCGAGCCAGGCGTAGGTCCGGTAATAGCGCATCCTGACGCCGGCAAAGCGCAGGGCGCGGGCGTGCGCCACCCAGAACACGACGAATGCCAGCAGGATGGCCCCGCCGAGCGGCGCCAACTGGTAGAACAGCAGGTCAAACCACGTCTGCGTCTGACCCAGTTCTTTCCACCAGTTGTACTCGATGACCAGGCGGGAAATGCTGCGCGCGGAAAGGAACAGGACCAGCAGAATCCCGAGGACAAGATACAGGATGGCAGGGCGGCGGCTGCCGCCGGGAATTTCGTGGGCCACGAATCCTCCTTTTCAGGCTATCGCCGCCAGACCACGGCGCCTTTGACCACTGTGGCAACCGGGCCGCCCCGGAAGGTCCGGCCGTGGAAAGGCGAGTTCTTGCTGCGTGAGAAGGACCGGTTAACGTCGTAGGTCCAGCAAAGTTCGGGATCGAAGATGGTGACGTCGCCAGGCGCCCCCACCTCCAGCCGGCCGCGGTTCAATCCGAGAATCCGCGCCGGCCCGGTCGTAAACAGTTCGACGAGCCGCATCAGCGAGATCCGCCCGCTGTGAACGAGTTTTTCGAGAGCGACGGCGAGCGCTGTCTCGAGGCCGATGATGCCGAACGGGCACTTTTCGAATTCCTGCATCTTTTCGCTGCCCGGGTGCGGCGCGTGGTCCGTGGCGATGGCATCCACCAGCCCATCGGCGATGCCCTGGACCAGCGCTTCGGTATCGGCTTCCGAGCGAAGCGGCGGCTTCATCTTGTAGTTGCTGTCGTAGAAAGCCACGTCGGCGTCGGTGAGGGCAATGTGGTGCGGCGAGACTTCGCACGTCACCGGCAGCTTCCGCGCCTTGGCGTCCGCAATCATCTCCAGCGAGCGCCGGGAGGAAAGATGCGCCACGTGGAGCCGCGCGCCGGTCAACTCCGCCAGCAGGATGTCCCGCGCAACCATCACATCCTCCGCGCTGGACGGAATGCCGCGCAGGCCGAGCCGGACGGAGTGAAACCCCTCGTGCATGTCCCCGCCCGCGCTCAGGTTGAGGTCTTCGCAATGGTCGATGACCGGGATGTCGAAGGCGCGCGCGTACTCCATGGCCCGGCGCATCACCCTGGAGTTCATCACTGGCCTGCCGTCGTCGGAGATGGCCACCGCGCCGGCCTCCTTCATGGAGCCGATCGAGGCCAATTTTTCGCCCGCGCAATCCTCGGTGATGGCGCCGATGGGGAACACGTTGACCACCGCGGAGTGGCTGGCGCGTTCGATGATGTAGCGGGTCACGGTAGCGTCGTCGTTCACCGGGTTGGTGTTCGGCATGCAGCAGATGGAGGTGAACCCGCCGGCGGCGGCAGCCTTCGAGCCGCTTTCGATGGTTTCGGCGTGCTCGAAGCCCGGCTCGCGCAGGTGCACGTGCATGTCGATGAAACCGGGCGCGACAATCAGGCCGGTCGCATCGAAGCCGATCACGCCGGTAGCGTGCAGATCCTCCCCGATGCGCACGATGTGGCCGCCCTTGATCAGAATGTCCCCGATCCGGTCGGTTCCCGAGGCCGGGTCGATGATCCGGCCGTTCTTAATGAGCAGTTTCGGCATGGGACGTAAGAATGCGCTCCAGCACCGCCATGCGCACGGCGACGCCGTTTTCCACCTGATTCAGAATCACCGATCGCTGCGAATCGGCCACCTCGGAAGAGATCTCGCGGCCGCGGTTGATCGGTCCCGGATGCATGACGAGGGCGTCGGGCTTGATCAGGTCCAGGTGCTCCAGCCGCAGGCCGTAGAACTGGAAGTATTCGCCGGCCGGGAAGGCGGCTTCGTGCTGCCTCTCCAACTGCACCCGGAGCATCATGACCACGTCCGCATCGCGGATCGCTTCCCGGATGTCATAAGTGAGTCTCACGCCGGGCGCCATGCAGGCCAGACCCGCCGGCAGCAGCGACGCGGGCCCGCAAAGCACGATCTCGGCGCCGAACTTCGAGAGCAGGTAGATGTTCGAGCGCGCGACCCGGCTGTGCGCGATGTCGCCGATAATGGCGACGCGCAGTCCTTCGAGCGTCGGCTTGCGGTCCAGGATCGTGCGCGCGTCGAGCAGCGCCTGGGTGGGGTGCTCGTGCGTGCCGTCGCCCGCGTTGATGATCGGAGTGCGCGGCAGGTGGCGCGCCAGGAAATGGGGGGCGCCGGAGGCCGAGTGTCGCATGACGATGGCGTCGGGCCGCATCGCCGCGAGCGTGTTCAGCGTGTCCACCAGCGATTCGCCTTTCGAGACGCTCGATCCGGCGGCCGTGATGGAAATGGCGTCCGCCCCGAGCCGCTTGGCGGCGATCTCGAAGCTGGTGCGGGTGCGCGTGGACGCCTCGAAGAACAGGTTCACGATCATCTTTCCGCGCAGCAGGTCCAGGCGCTTGAAACTCTGATTCTCAAGAGGCTGGAAGTCCTTGGCGCGGTTCAGGATGGCTTCTATCTCGGAGCGTTCCAGCTCCTCAATTCCTAATAATCCCGCTGGCATCATGAATCAGGCTACTTTTTCGACCAGCACGACTTTCTCCGTCTGGTCGATCTCATTAAACAAGACTTCAACGATCTCACTCTCGGAGGTCTGCACGGTGCGGCCCACGAACCGCGCCTCGATGGGGAGCTCGCGATGCCCGCGGTCGATGAGCACTAGCAGGTGAACCCGGGCGGGACGTCCGTGGTCGAACAGCGCGTCGAGGGAAGCTCGAACGGTGCGGCCCGTGTACAGAACGTCGTCCATCAGAATGATATCCCTGTCCGTAACAGAGAAATTGATTTCGGTGCCGTTCACGACCGGCTGTGTCGCGATGGTGGTGAGGTCATCGCGGTAAAGGCTGATGTCCAGGATGCCGACCGGAATATCGAGGTTCTCCAGCGCCTTGATCTTAGCGGAGAGCCGCTGGGCCATCGGGACGCCGCGGCGGCGGATGCCGATAAAGGCGAGCCGGTCCAGGTCCTCGCTCTTTTCGAGGATTTCGTGGGCAAGGCGGACGAGGGTGCGGTCGATCTCCGAGGCGCTCATCAACTGAGCCTTCTCGCGGGTGGCCATCATAAAACTCTTCTAAAGGCTCAGAGTAACACACGCGCCGCGCTAAGGCGCTCTGGTTCGTCCTCAAGAAAACAGACTGCGGCTTCCCCGGTGCTGTCCGGATTGGACGCCCGGCACGCCGGCTTCAGGAATCAAGCCGTCCAGACGGATTCGCGGGAGTGGGCGGGAGGTCTCCCGCCCGGAGTACGCGCAGCCCGCGATTCACATTCCCGCAGCGGCGCCTCCCAAGTGCGACGTGCAGTGGGGGCAGCGGGTCGCCGCCACCGGGATCGGCGTGCAGCAGAAAGTGCAATCTTTCGTCGCCGGCGCAGGGGCGGGCGCTTCCTGCTTCACGCGGTACAGCTTTTTCGCCTGGCGCACGGCGAGGAAGATCACGAAGGCGATGATCAAAAAGTTGATCACGCTGTTCAGGAACTGCCCGTAGGCGATGACCGGTGCTCCCGCCTCTTTGGCGGCTGCCAGCGACGGATACGACTGGCCGCTCAGACTGATGAACAGGTCCTTGAAGTCCACCTGCCCCAGCAGCAATCCTATCGGCGGCATGATCACATCATTCACCGCCGATGTAACGATTGCTCCAAACGCGGTGCCCATAATCACGGCAACCGCGAGGTCAAGCACGTTGCCCCGTGCAACAAATTCTTTGAAATCTTTCAGCATATTTTCTCTTTTCCGGTTAACGAGCCCCGGCGGCCTTCTTCGCCGCCGCCGGCTCCAACTTGGGTTCCGCCGCGACGATCGGGTAGACAATCCCCGCGATCGCCGCGCCCACAATCGGCGCCAGCCAGAACAGCCATAGCTGCTCGATGGCCCATCCGCCCACAAAGAGGGCCGGTCCCGTGCTGCGCGCCGGATTGACGGAAGTGTTTGTCACGGGAATGCCGATCAAGTGAATCAAGGTCAGCGCCAGGCCAATTGCGATCGGCGCAAACCCCTGCGGCGCGCGCCGGTCTGTGGCCCCCAAAATGATCATGAGGAACATGAACGTCAGCACGACTTCGGCAACCAGGCAGGCCTCCAGCGAATAGCCGCCCGGCGAGTGCATCCCGTAGCCGTTCGAGGCGAAGCCGCCCGAGCGATCAAAGCCCGCCTTGCCGCTGGCAATCACGTACAGGACCGCCGCGGCGGTGATGGCGCCCGCAACCTGTGCAATGACATAAGGCAGAAGATCCGAAGCGGGAAAACGCTTTCCTACAACCAGTCCAATCGAAACCGCAGGATTCAAATGGCAACCTGAGACGTGGCCGATGGCGTAGGCCATGGTTAAAACCGTCAGCCCGAACGCAAGGGACACACCCAGGAAACCGATGCCAAGACTTGGGAAAGCGGCAGCCAGAACGGCGCTGCCACAGCCCCCGAAAACAAGCCAGAACGTACCGACGAACTCTGCCGCCGCTCGCCTGCTCAAGGACATAAAGGCCTCCATTCGGACGCCTGCGCACCCCTTCGCCCGACAAGTACGCAGCCGTATACGTGAACGAAAAATATATGGGCCATGCCGATGAGTTCAGCCACCCGGGCCAGGGCCTGCTGCTGAACCCCGGCGAATATACGGTGAAAATCGTTCCGGCCAGCGGGGGAGAAGGGCGCGAAGAAAAAGTTAACATCGAAGCGGGCAAAGTCGTCGTCGTCCGCGCTCAATAGCGGCATTTGGGATAGTAGTACGAGAGGTGATTTATGAGACGAGGTATTGCAGCCATCGCGCTGTTGGGCGTGGCGATGCTTGTATCGTGTGGAAAGAAAGAGAGCGGCGAGTCGCCGGACATCGCCGCCCAGGAGACGGCGCAGACGGCGCCCGGGCCGCGAGCCAGAGTCATTTTGACGGATGGGAGCTCGGTGCCGGGCACGATCGTGGCGAGCACGCAGACGGACATGATCGTGCTCGGAGACGACGGCATCGAGCGGAAGATCCCCCTCTCTCGAGTAAAGTCGGTGGAGTACGGTGAAGCCCCCGCGGAGGCACCTGCGCGGCGGGCTGCCGCGCCTCGCACCCGGGAGACAGAGCGGCGGCCTTCGCCTGCAGCGCCGGCAGTGCCTGCGCCGGTTGCGCCCGCTGCTCCGCCTGCGGAAGTCACCACCAGGACCTACGAAGTGCCGGCAGGCACCGAGATCTCTGTGCGAACCAACGAGACCATCGACTCGGCAACCGCTCAGGAGGGGCAGACCTTTGAGGCCCAGGTCACGCGCGACGTCAGAGACGCCAACGGCGATCTGGTGATTCCGCGTGGATCCGAAGCGCGGATCGTGATCCGCTCCGCGTCTAAAGGCGGCAGGTTCCGCGGGCAGTCCGACCTGGTGCTGGATATGCAGTCGGTGACGATCAACGGCAGGCAGTACGCGATTGAGACCGCCGATGTCACGCAGACAGGCAAGGCGGGCCTTGGAGCGAATAAACGCACCGCCACCTATACGGGCGGCGGCGCGGCCCTGGGCGCGGTGATCGGGGCTATCGCGGGCGGCGGCAAAGGCGCGGCGATAGGAGCGGGCGCCGGAGCGGGCGCAGGCGCGCTTACCCAGATCCTCACCAAGGGCGGCTCAATCAAGGTGCCGGCGGAGTCGGTGCTAACCTTCCAGCTCGACAAGCCGCTGCGGGTCGCGGCGCAGTAGCAGAGAAAAAGAGATAAGGGCAGCGGCGGCCGGCAGCGCCGCCGCTTTCAGCATCCCGGTTAAGACCTGCTCAGGCCAAGGGCCCGAATGCGCTTGTGCAGGTTCGTCCGTTCCATGCCGAGGGTGCGGGCGGCCGAGGATACGTTCCAATTGGCCTGCTCCAACGCGCGCAGGATGTAGTCGCGTTCCGCCGCATCGCGGGCTTCCTGCACGCTCGACCGCGGCGCGGCCCCCTTTCGGAGCCTGATTTCAAGGGGAACGGATTCCACGCCAAGCCTCTCGCCGGGCGTCAGAATCGCCATCCGCTCCACCACGTTGCGCAGCTCGCGCGCGTTTCCCGGCCAGTGAAATTTTTCGAGCACCGAAAACGCCTCGTCGTCTATCGTCTTCGGTCTGAAATTGTTGCGCCGGCAAAAATCCTCGAGAAAATACGTGGCCAGGGGCCGGACGTCTTCGGGACGCTCTCTCAAAGGAGGAACCCGGATCGGCACCACGCACAGGCGGTAATAGAGGTCCTCGCGGAACTGCTTCTTGGCGACGAGGTCGGCCAGGTCGCGGTTGGTCGCCGAGATCACCCGCACGGCCACGCGTATCGTCTGCTCGCCGCCCACGCGGTGAAATTCGCCTTCCTGCAAGACGCGGAGCAGCTTGGCCTGCGCCGTCTCGTGCAGGTCGCCAACTTCGTCCAGAAAGAGCGTTCCGCCGTCGGCAAGTTCGAATTTGCCGCGCCGGGAACTCGAGGCTCCGGTGAACGCGCCTTTCTCGTGCCCGAACAGCTCGGTCTCCAGCAGCTCGGTCGGGATGGCCGCGCAGTTCATTTTCACGAAGGGGCCGGAAGCAAACGGGCTCTCGCGGTGGATGAATTCCGCCAGCAGCTCCTTGCCGGTGCCCGACTCGCCGGAGAGCAGAACGCGGGCATCCGAGCGCGCGACCATTTTCGCCTGCTCGACGACCCGCAGAAAGGCCTCGCTCACGCCGATCATCCGCGGGCTGTCCCCCACCAGCTCGCGCAACCGCGCGTTCTCGCGGCGCAGGGCGGCTTGCTCCAGCGCGTTCTTGAGGACCAGCAGCAGCCGGTCGCGGGTCAGCGGCTTTTCCAGGAAATCGAAGGCGCCCGCGCGCGTGGCCTCGACGGCGTCGGAAATCGTGGCGTGACCGGAGATCATGATCACCGGTCCGCCGATCTCGGTCTGCTTGATCCAGCGCAGCACCTCGATGCCGTTGCCGTCCGGCAGCAGCACGTCCAAAAGGAAGGCGTCGGCGCGGCGGACGTCGGGGTGGGCCCGGAACTCGGCCGCCGACCGGCAGATGGTGACCGCGTAGCCCTCCCGTTCCAGGATGAGGCGCAGAGAATTCCCTACGTTTACTTCATCATCCAGAATGGCGATTCTCGCCAGAGCCATTAGTTATCAGCATGCATCCAAACGGGGTCAAATAGCTACTCTGGACGACTCTGGAACGCTCCGGGAAACGGCTTGGGGCAGCACCACGCGGAACGCCGCACCGCCCAGTTCTCCCTCCACCAGCAGGACGTCGCCGCCGAGCCGCAGCGCATTCTTGCGCGCAATGGAAAGCCCCAGACCCATTCCATGCTCCTTGAAGGAGATGGTCGGCTCGAACAGGCAGCGCCGCGCTTCGTCGCTCAATCCCGGTCCGGAATCGTGAACTTCGATCGCAACCTGCGCGTCCGCAACCGACGTCTTGACCATCACCGTGCCGCCGGGGCCGGCCGCTTCCGCCGCGTTCTCCAGGAGGTTGGTGAGAATGCCTTTGAGCAGGTCCTCATCGGCCAGCGTGTGCGGGCAGGAAGGATCCAGCCGGAGCGTATAGCGAAGCTCCGGGTGCGCGGTTCTCAAGAATGCGACCCGCTCCTCCAGGATGCTGTTGACGTCCAGCGCTTCCCGCCGCAGCGGCGGCTCGGCCGCGAAATCCGAGAAGGCGCGCACGCGCCGGCCCAGGCTCTCCACTTCGTCCACTACGATCCTTGCGGCCTGTTCGATAAATTCCTGATCGTTTTCGTTGCGGCGGGCCAGAATTTCCTCCATCGTGAGCCGGATCGGAGTGAGCGAATTCTTCAGTTCGTGGGCCATTTTCCGGGCCAGCATCTGCCAGCTTGCCAGTTGGGTCAAATAGACCAGCCGCTCGCGGCTGCTCTTAAGCTGAGCGGCCATATCGTTAAAGGCGCGGATCGCCCGCCCGATCTCGTCGGTGCGCTTCGTCTCCAGCCGGGTTTCCAGATCGCCGGAAGCCAGCCGCTCCAGCCCGGCCGTCAACTGCCGGATAGGATGACTGACGCGGTGCGCGGTGAAGATCAGCAAAATGAGCGAAAACGCCCAGACGGCGGTCGCCAGCGATGCGAAGGTGAACAGCAGGCCGCGCCGCAGGTCGCGAGCGCGGGCGCGGGAGACGGTTTCGCGCGCCTGCCGGTACTCGCTCGCCAACCGCGACATGTTGAACCCGAACTTGCCGGTGTAGAGGCCGACTCCGCCGGGCTGCCGCGTCATGTATTCGAGCACGCCGTCCTCGGTCAGCCGGAACCGCTCCGGTTCGCCGCTCTCCCAGAACTCGCGCACTTCCGTGGTCCAGGCCGCCTCTTGCCCGCGCGCGTAGAAAATGGGCGTGGCGTTCGCGGCTTCCCGCTTCAGCGACTCGCAGGCGCGCTGGTAAAGCTCGCGTCCGGCCTCCTCGAGAGAGCGGGAGAGCATGTCGAGCTGGTCCGTCGTGGAATAGCTCAGGCTGTGTTCGAGCAGAGACGCGGCCACCCACCACGTGGCGGCCAGCGGCGCCACGGTCGCGGCCACAAACACCAGAATCAACCGGTTCCTGAGGCTCCTCACCGCCGTCCTCCAGAATTCGCCGGAAAGCGGGCGGAGAGACCGGCCCTCGGCTCTCTCTTCAGGTCGTCGAGGCGCAGTGGACCGGCGCGAACCTCCCACCGGTCCTGGTCCCCGCGGGTGCGCCTGCTGAAGATTTCGATCAGCCGGGTGAGGCTCATGGTTTCCTGGCTGTCCCACTCGGCCAGTTCGGCCGGGTTTTCGTGCCTCACTTCCAGGCGCACCCAGAACGGCTGCTGTCCCCCGATCCCTGTAGGCGCCAGCGACAGCTCATCGATACACCACGCCTCGGCCGCTCGCGCGGTGAGATGAGAAACCGATTTCCGCGGATGGCCTGCTTTCACCACCGCGAATTTTTCTTCCCACAGGTCGTAGCTGAAGACGAACCGCTGAATATCGCGGGCATACACGGTGGCCCAGCGGTCCGTCGAGATTGCCAGTTGAAAGGCGAAAGGCACCGGCGCGCCGTTTTGCAGGCGTTCCAGCGGCTTTCCGGTGACGAACCGGAGATGGGGCGCGGCGACGCGCAGCCGCCCGTCCACCAGGCGCACGTCCATGCCATCGGATTCCATCCCGCGCGCCAGGTTGATCCCGCAAGCCGGCACAATCAGGCCGAGAAACCGCCGACGCGTGATGAAGGGAGGCATCTACAAATTCAAACCGGCTATGAAGACGGGTTCCACCCGTCCGTTGCGAATGGGAAACGCGATCAGGAGCGCGAGGTCGCCGAAGTGCACGCCGGCGCCCACAGAATGCTTCGGCCCGGAGTCCTGCCCGGCGAGCCACACCGCGCCCGTGTCATAGAAGACCCGCAGCGCCCGGTAGCGGTACTCGACTGAGTTGTAGACCACGCGGTTCCCTCCCACCGGAGCCAGGTCGTACTTGTTCCACCCGCGCAGGGTCGTACTGTTGCCGAGCACGAAGCGCTCAAACAGGGGCGCGCTCCCGGTAATCCCGCCGGCACGAAACCGCTCGGTCAACTTGTGGTTGCCGTGCCAGAGCGTGTAACCGATATCGGCCGTGTGCCGGGCATATACGAAATCACTTCCCAGAGCTCTGGTGGCCGCGCGCAGGCTATAACCTGCCTCCAGGCGGTGCTTACTGGAGCCCGACCCTTCCAACAGCCGATCATAGCGCAGAGTTGTAATGACGGCGTTGGCAGCCTCGGTGCGCGCGGCCGGATACTGAAACTGCATCTGCTGAAAACTCGCTCCCACGGACAACCGGAGCGGGCGCGCCAGCACCACGGTCGCCACCGGCTCGAATGCCGTTCGGGTACGGTAGATGTCCAGCGGCAGCCGCTCCTGGCTCGCTTCGGCCGATTTCTCGACGGTGGCGTTCTCCCAGATCGAGTGGTAGCTGCCGAAGTCGAAGGATAGGCCCAGGCGGTCCGTGCCGAGTTTCGTGTTCTCGAACCCTGCCTGAATTCCGGCGAGCCGCTCCACCAGCGGCTCCCCGTCGCTCACGATGCCAAAACTGGCCGAACCGGATCCAAACTGCGCGGCGGCCTTCAGTGCCCCGCTCCACCCCAGCTTCGAGTGGTAGAGAGCGACCGGCGCCGATATGTCGAACCGCCGGCGCCGCCCTCCTATGTCGAAAATGATTCTGACGTGCTGGGGCTGGCTCCCGCGGCGGACCGAAATGCCGATTGTCCGCCCCGGAAAAGCCCTGTGGAGCGCCTGGCGTATCTGATCGAGTTGCTGCTGATTGAGCTTCTGCCCAACCAGCTTGCTCAGATCGTCGCGGGTGGCCGGGTCAAGCCTCGATTGATCGGCGCCGTTGATTTCGACGCTCTCCACGGTATAACGTTCGTTCACGTTAACATCGAGGGTTTGCCCTCGAACCGCGCCCGCCGCCGCCAACAACGCAGCGATCCAAAGGTACTTCATATCGCCCCGCCATACAGCACGCGCGCTTCCATTCCTAAACCGCTACAAACGCCAGAGTTCCTTGGGGGAGGGCGTGCCGCAAATTCACACTGTGCCGCACGCTTTTTCTTGCTACACCCCCCGCCATGGGGGTATAGTGCTCAAACAGGGTACGGACATGGCAAAACGGACTTATCGCCTGATAGCCGTCTTGGCCTTTGCGCTGGCGCCTCTGTCCCTCGCACAGGAATTTAGACTCTACAAGAACGCAAAACTCGACGCCGCGGCCACCCAAGAGGCCATGCGGCTGGCCGCCACGGAGCCCGGACTCGAAGTTAGAGTCTACTTAACCCCGGATCCTTTCGAAAAAGTCTACGAGTTCTATAAAGAGATAGGACGCGAATATCAGATGGCCGGCAAGCGGGTCCGCAAGCTGCCCAATGGCAGGGAACTGCGGGATGCCTTCATCATCTTGGATAACGAGGACAACATCGTCGCCTCCAAGTTGTGGGTGAAGATCCAGCGTCCGTATATCGGGGCCGGCCTGAACCGCAAGGGCGAGCCGATGTCGGAAATCCGCGACGCCACCGCGATCGTCCTTTCGCAGCGGAAGTAACCTTCACGATCCGGCCCGGCGGGGCAGTAAGCGCTCGCAGCCGGCAGACTGTCGTTGTGGCAGAATGTCAGGATGACTCGCCGCCTTCTTCTCTCGTCGCTTCTCACGCTTGTGCTGTGCCCATGCGTGCCGGCGCAAGAGCCCGCGAAGGATCGCATTGTAGTCGTAGTCAGCCTGGACGCCTTCCCCGCGTTCGCGCTCGACGACCCGGCGCTGCCAACCCCGACGCTGCGCCGGTTGATCCGCGAAGGCGCCTCAGTCAGGCGCATGCAGACTGTCAACCCCTCCGTGACCTGGCCGTCGCACACCAGCATGGTCACCGGGCTGACGCCCGCGAAGCACTCGGTGGTGTTCAACGGCCTGTTGGTGCGGCAGGGGCCGAAGTCGCCGCCGCGCGTGGAGCCGCACACTGATAAGACCAAACTGGTGCGCGCGACGACGGTTTACGACCTGGCGTACCGCGCGGGCCTGACAACGGCGCAGGTGGACTGGGTCGCCATCGAGAACGCGCCCACAATCACCTGGCAATTCGCCGAGTGGCCCGACCCCAACGGCGCTATCGAACGCGAGATGATTGCCGAAGGCGTGCTCACGGAGGCGGAAGTCCGCGGCTTCAGCAAAGCCAACATCACCTGGCGCGACCGCATATGGACTGAAGCCGCGGTTCACATCCTGCAGCGGCACAAACCGAACCTGCTGCTTTACCACGTGCTCAATCTTGACTCCACGCAACACCGCTACGGAACCGGGAATCTCGCTGCCCTCACCGGAATGGCCTACGCCGACGACTCTCTTCGCCGGATCGTCGATACCATCGAGCAAACCGGGCTGAAGGACCGCACGACGCTGTTGGTAGTCTCGGATCACGGCTGCAAGACGGCGCGCCGCAGCATCCGCCCGAACGCCGTCCTGCGGGAACGCGGGCTGCTGAGAGAGACGGCGGGGAAGATTGAGTGCGATGCCTGGGTCGTGCCGGAGGGCGGCAGCGCGTTGGTGTATGTAACCGACCCGGCAAACCGCGCGCGTTTGGTTCCGGAATTGAAGCGGGCATTCGCAGGTGTCGAAGGTATCGACCGCGTGTTCGAGCCAGCGGATTATGATGCGCTCGGCTACCCGTCGCCGGAACGAAACGATCAGGGCCCCGACCTTGTGCTTGCTGCCAAAGACGGCTACTCGTTCAGCGGCGCCCACACAGGCGAAGCGGTGATCGATATTCCGCCCGGAGCATCGCCGGGGAGCCACGGCTATTTGAACTACGACCCCGACATGGACGCGATTCTCGTGGCCTGGGGCCGCGGAGTGAAGCGCGGGGCAAGGCTGGATAGAGCGCGGGTTTTCGACGTCGGGCCGACCATCGCGCGGCTGCTCGGCCTGGCCATGACCGGCGTGGATGGCCGCGCGCTCACGGAACTGTTCGAGTAAGGCCGCATTAATGACCCGGGCAACCGGCCGCGTGTTTTCCGCCGGCAGTCCGCACTTGCGCGTTGGAGCCACGGCGGAACGGGAACAGGCGCCGGCCCCGGCGGATACACCCATGGCATGCGTCCGGCGGCCCGGGCTTTCCTGGAGGAAAGCGCTCGCCTGATAAATCGACGCAGCGGATACTTGAAAACACCAGAGTTAGTTTGTGGATAACATTAGGGTGAACACTATGTCAATCGCCCGGGTAAAGCGGCCCGATTTGCTGTTATTGGCGTTTCTAGTAATTTCTCCGGCATGCACGAACGTGCGCAGCGAAATGCTGGTTTCGACCGAGTGGCTTCAACAGCGGCTGAACGACAGTTCGGTAGTCCTGCTGCATGTGGCGCGCGACCCCGCTCATTACACCGCCGGACACATCCCGGGCGCCTGCTTTGTGCCGTGGAATCAACTCGTCGTTGAGCGCGACGGTGTAACCAACGAACTGCCACCCGTGGCCGACCTGGTGAAGCTGTTCGCGGGATGCGGCGTGAGCGACAATTCCCGCATCGTGCTCTACGGCGACAACACTCTGCTCAGCGCAACGCGCGCGTATTTCACGCTGGATTACCTGGGGCACGGCGAGCACGCGGCGTTGCTCGACGGCGGCATCGAGAAGTGGCGCGCCGAGGGGCGGCCGCTTTCCCAAGAGAGCCCTGCGCCGCGGCAAGGCCGCCTGACCCCGCGCGTCCGCCCTGAAGTGCTGGTGCGGCTCGAACAGGTGCGCGAGTTTTCCCGCGAGGCGACGAGCACACCCTCGCCTCGAGTGCTTCTGCTCGATTCCCGCCCGGAAACGGCTTTCCGGGCCGGACACATTCCGGGAGCGGTAAACCTGTTTTGGGGGTCCGCGCTCACCAGCATGGAAATGCCCGTCATGAAACCCGCCGCCGAGGTGCGAAGAATGTATGCGCAGGCCGGGGCCGCTCCGGGCCGGACCATCGTGGCATATTGCGGAAGCGGCGTACAGGCAACGCACACCTATTTCACGCTGAAGTACCTCGGCTACGACGTCAAACTTTATGACGGCTCCTTCTCGGAATGGAGCAAGGCGCCAGACGCGCCCGTTCAGTGAGACTTGGCGGCCTGAAACTGCCCCCTACCCTTGGGCGTCCAACGATGCAGGGGGGACCAACGTAGTTTGGTCCTGCGCGTTTATGGTTGTAGACCCGGTCTGCGGGGCTACCGTGGACAAAACAACGAGTCACGTTAGCGACTACCAAGGGCAGCATTACTACTTCTGCTCTGAGGATTGCAAGCAGGAGTTCGAAGACGACCCGGAGCGCTACGTGGATTGGGGAGGCAACACGCTTTTCGGGTCCGCTTGAATGTGAGAGAAAAAAGGAGGGGGACTTCCATGGCGATGGTAAAAGATCCGGTCTGCGGGATGCGAATCGACGAGGATGAAGCCGAGACCACCAGCGAATACGAAGGCAAGGAATATTACTTCTGCTCGCAGGAGTGCAAGGAGGAATTCGACAAGGACCCGGAGTTCTACGCGGAAGGTAAGACTGGCGGCGCAGGCGGAGATTAGCGCGGCAGCCCCGGGGAGCCTTCGCCGCCAGCGGGTGGAGGAGAGGAGGGAATGCATAGCCACGTAAGGCTGGGCCGGATCTTCGGCGTAGAGGTCGGCCTGCACTACAGTTGGATCCTGATCGCGGCGCTGATTACGTTTTCGCTGGCCGCTCAATTCCAGATGCTGCACCCGGAGTGGCCGGAGGGAACAGTATGGGCCGCGGCATTGCTGACGGCGATCCTCTTCTTCGTTGCGCTGGTCGCGCACGAACTGGCTCACGCGCTGGTGGCGCGGTCCCGCGGGGTGCCCGTGCAATCCATCACGCTTTTCGCGCTCGGCGGAGTGGCGCGCGCAGAAAAGGAATCGCCGGACGCGAAGACGGAATTCCTGGTGGCGATTGCCGGCCCGATCACGAGCGCCCTGATCGCCGCGGGTTGCCTTACGGCTGCCTGGGCCAACGGTTGGGTCCCGTTTGACGCTCCCGCCACTCCGGCGATTTCAATCCTGGTCTGGCTCGGCTACATCAACGGCGTACTCGCGGTCTTCAATATGGTTCCGGGCTTTCCGCTGGACGGCGGGCGCGTCCTCCGCGCGGTTATCTGGTGGATCACCGGCAACGGCGCCCGCTCGATGCGGCTTGCGGCGCAGGCAGGCCGCGCAGTGGCCGTTCTGATGATCGCCGGGGGCATCGTGCAGTTCTTCGCCGGCGCCGGCTTCGGCGGGCTCTGGCTGGCGTTTATTGGATGGTTTCTCCTCGAAGCGGCCCGGTCCAGTTACGCCCGGGCGTATGTCGAGGAGGTCCTGCACGGGCTCCGCGTGCGCGACCTGATGGTCCGCGATTGCCCGAGTGTCGAGCCGCGGTACAACCTCCGTGCGTTTGTCGAGGATGAGTTGCTCCGCACGGGCCGCCAGTGCTTCATGGTCACCGACAACGACCGCGTGGTAGGGCTGATCGGGCCGCGCGAAGTGAGGGAAGTGCCGCGGCCCCAGTGGATTTACCGCACCGTGGCGGACGTGATGAGCCCTATCGATCAAATGCTCACCATCAATCCGGACGTGCTCGTAACGGAGGCGCTCGAAACCATGGGCCGCGAGAACGTTTCGCAGCTCCCGGTGGCTTACGAGGGGCGCGTGGAAGGCATCATCTCGCGCGCGATCGTGCTGGGCTTTTTGGAAACGCGGCGCGAACTTCGCGTCTAATGCGCTACAGGGCTTCGGCGGAAGCCTGGTAGACGGCGTTCAGCACCAGCTTGAACGTCCCGAAAGGCTGGCCTCTGAACTGCGGCCGGAAACCGTATAGGAGCACACGGCCCTCCCCGTGGCGCGCATCAACCAGGGCGCCTTTGCCTTGCACGGATCTTTCCCCCGATAACCACCCGCTCGCCAGCAGGTTCGCTCCCGCGTAGCGCACTACCGTCCGCGTCTCGCGCTCGCCCGTGTTGTATTCCGGCAACAACGTGATTTCGAAAGCGTAGCCGCCGGTGGAGAACAGCACCGTCTCCGACGGCATGCCGAACGCGACCGGGTGGCTGGAATCCACTACGGCCCGCAGCAGCGAGCCCGGGCAGTCGAAGCCGGTCACATTGCGCACCGGCAATCCGAAGAACCGGACCGGCAGCTCGGTAGCGGCATGGAACGCGATGAGGGTCCCGCCCTGCCTGACAAACAGGTCCAGCTCGCGCAGCCCCTCGACTCCGATCCCGCCGGTAAACTCCGGCCGCTGCCGCACCGGGTCGCTATCCTGCCTTCCGGTACGTTCTCCCTCGCGCGTGCCGTGCAGGATCGAATCGGCCGACTGCGAAGCCAGAATGAGCGAATCGAAGCGTTCGCGCAGCCCACCCTTCCGGATATCGGCGTTGTGAACGATTGTGTAGGGGACGCGGTAGGTGTCGAGCAGCCACTGCGTCCAGCCCGTATCGATGTTGGCTGTCCACGGCACGTAGAGGGCCACCCGCGGACGCCTCAGCCGGTACGCCGCCCCGGCGCTTTCTCCGGCGATGAACGCGCCACTGGCCGTCCGGCAGACCGTCTCTCCGCGCGCGAGCGCGTCCGCCACCGCGAGAAAGGAAACGTTCTGGCGATAGTCGAGCTGCGGCGCCGGCGATTGGATCTCTGCCACGCGTTCGAGCGCCGCTTCGAACAACGCGTCGATCCGGTCCACGGCAACGCCCATTTGCATGCTCAGCGTCCAGCCCGCGACGTCGTACGGCCGCCTGGCGGCGCCGCTCGCGCCCGTGCGGAGATCGGGGTACTTCTGCGGTTCGAGCAGGTCCATCAGATAACCGCGGAACGGCTGGGCGGCGAGCAAGACCCAGGTTCCCGCCGGATACGTTTTGCCTTGCGCCTGGAACTCCGCTTTCGCGCGGTGCACTTGGATCCCGCCGGCGTGCAGCCGCCTGAGCATTTCGAGCGCGCTCGAAACGTCCCATTGCTCAGGCGGCACGACATAGGCGTATGGCTTCCCTTTGCGTCCCGCGTCGATCGACGCGCGAGCCATCTCGTACGCCTTCCAGAGATAGTGGGCGGGACGAGACGAGGCGAGATCGAGGATGGCAAAGTCCGCCGTCAGCATGTATTCCACTGCGTCGCGCAGCCGCCACAGCCCGCCCCGCCACGGAAGCGGGTAGAAGATGCTCGGCTCGCGCGTTGGCAGTCCCGAGGAGAACCGCTCCGGCAGATCGCTTTCCTTGTACTCGTGCGGCGTGGAATAGCCATAGCCGGCGGTCTCGGTGAGGATGCCGTGCATGTTGTGGAAAATGGGCGCGGACCGCAAGCCGCCGTCCCACCACGCGTCGAAGCCGGCGTATGAGAGGGCGCCCGGCTTGTTTTCCCGGGCGAAGCGTTCGCTCATCGCCGCGCCGATCTGGTTGATGCCCGTAATTACGGCGGGGTGAATGTGCGGATTCAGCGGATCGGCGTACGGCGGCAGGAAGATGCGCGCGGGGAATGGCGGGGTCTGGTGCTGGTTGTAGACGATCTGCGGGAACCACTCCTGAAACAGCACGCGGGCAACGTTGCGCGTTTCCTGGAGGTTGAGCATGAAGTAGTCGCGGTTATTGTCGTGCCCGGCGTACGCCTGGTAAAGCCACGGCAGCGGCGCCAGTTCATACTCAGTTCCTACGTTGCGGCGATACCATTCCGCAACCATGTCCAGCCCGTCGGGGTTGATGACCGGGACTTGCAGCACGATGACGTTCCGGCGGATTCGCTCTGTTTCTTCGTCCTCGCCGGTCAGCAGCCGGTAGGCCAGCAAGGGAGCGTGCTGCGCGGGCGCCACCTCGTTGGCGTGCATGCCGGAATCGATCCAGACGATCGCCTTTCCCTTGGCCGCGAGCCGGCGCGCTTCCTCGGGCGTTGGTTCGCCCAGCGCGAGGCGGCGGCTAATCTCGCGGTAGCGGTCCGCGTTCTTGAGGTTTTCCTCCGAGGAAATCAGCGCCAGCAGCATCGGCCTGCCGTTGGAGCTTTTCCCGAACTCCACCAGGCGTATGCGGCCGTTGGCCTGCGCCAGTTTCTGAAAGTAGCTGGAGATTTGCCGGTAGTCGGCCAGCTTGTAATCGTCGCCCGGGGTAAAGCCGAAGTGCTCCTGCGGCGTGGGGACCGCCGCCGCCCGGCTCAGCGGCGCAGCCAGACATACCGCCGCGTAGACTGCGATGAATATTCTAAGCGCGGGTCTGCCCATGGGATCTGGATAATTCCCTCAGTATACCCGAGCGCCTGTGTCCCTCCCTCCGGCTGTTGCCCTTGCCGATTATGATGTGGGAAGGGAGGGGCACTGCTATGAGCACACCGCAATCGCACCATCTTGACCCGAATTCCGAAGAGAAAGCGGTGCGGGCGGCGATCGAGAATCTCGCGGACGCCATGAACCGGTGCGATGCCGCCGCGTGCGCCGATTGCTTCACGGAAGACGGCGAGTACACCAGCGTGCTGGGAATGTACTCGCAGGGGCGCGAGGCGATTCGTTCCTTTCACGAGCAGTTGTTTGCCCCCGCTCAGATCCCGGGGATGCCGTCCTTCAGGAACGCCCTCCTCACGATCCGCGAGACGCGTGTGCGGCTGCTCCGCCCGGATGTGGCCACCGTGGACGTGCATTGGGGCCTGCTCGGCGCGGTGGGACCGGACGGGAAAGCCTGGCCCGAGCGGCGCGGCCTGCTGAACTGCGTCCTGGTGAAGGAGAGCGGCCAGTGGCTGGTCGCGGTATCCCACGACATGAATCTGCAGTAGGGCTGTAGGGCGAGGTTCCGGGCCCGCAGTGTGGGCCTGTACCCTCCGGCTGCGCACCGCCGGTTCGTAAATAGCCCGTTCGTAAATATGGCCGCCGGGTCGCAAACATGAAAAAATCAGACTATGGTTCAAAATGCGGATTCGAAGTTCCGGATTTCAGTGGTACAGATGGCCTGCTCGCTTGACCCGAACGAGAATATGGCGAAGGCCGAATGGCGAATCCGTGAAGCCGCGGGGCGCGGCGCGCAGGTGATCTGCCTTCAGGAGCTGTTTCGCACCCAGTACTTCTGCCAGGAGGAGAACGCGGAGTTGTTCGCGCTGGCGGAAACGATCCCCGGGCCCACCACCACGCGTCTGGGCGCGCTTGCGAGCGAACTGAAGGTCGTGATCATCGCATCGCTCTTCGAGCGGCGGGCCCCCGGGCTTTACCACAACACCGCCGTCGTGATCGGCGCCGAAGGCGAGATCCTCGGCATGTACCGCAAGATGCACATCCCGGACGATCCGCTCTATTACGAGAAGTTTTACTTCACCCCCGGCGACCTTGGTTTCCCCTCGTTCGATACTCCCTTCGGGCGCATTTCCGCGCTGGTGTGCTGGGACCAGTGGTATCCGGAAGCGGCCCGCGCGGCGGCGCTGCGCGGCGCCACGGTCATTTTCTACCCAACCGCCATCGGCTGGCACCCCTCGGAGAAGGCGACTCACGGCGCGGCCCAACTTGAAGCCTGGCGCACCATCCAGCGCTCGCACGCAGTCGCCAACGGAGTGTATGTGGCCGTGGCCAACCGGACCGGCTACGAGGGAACGCCCGAGCGCGGCATCGAGTTCTGGGGATCGTCGTTCATCGCCGGCCCGTTCGGACAGGTGATCGCCGAAGCGCCCACGGACCAGGAAGCCGTCCTGGTGGCCGAGTGCGACATCCACGAGATCGACCGTGTAAGGCGCAACTGGCCGTTTTTCCGGGACCGCCGCATCGATGCTTATTTCCCGCTGATGGAACGCTGGCTGGGCTGAGGACGATCCGCGCGCGGGGCCGCTGCGTGTTTACCCCGCTATTTACACCCGCAGTAAGTGAGAGTAGAATGCTGTCTGGCCTCAGCCGGTGCAACTTACATGGTTCACTTAACCGGAGGCGCATCGTATGGCCTGCCAAGCAACCTTTGGTTAAAAGGCCTGACCAATCTCTCCATCCGGCCATTCAACCTTGCCGGTGTTTACGGCTACGACATCAGGGGCGAAACGGACACTGGGCAACGCGCCCGCTGGGTCTTTTGCATCTACACGGGCGTGCAGTACCGGGCCGTTGATGCTGCAACGGCGAAGATTTTTGACTCCATGATCGACCGGATGTGCTATGAGTGATCAACTCCCGTACGGAGTCGGAAAATGGGCCGAACACCGGCGCCTCAGGCCGCCCCCCGCTTCCCGTCACCCGCTGACCACCGCCTGGGCGTCCGCCAGTTCGCGCTTGTACTTGCACTCGGCGTTCGGGCACTGCGCCACGTGGCCGGATTTCAGCCACTTTTCCAGGAGGTACGGGCTGCCGCACTGCGGGCACTTCTCGTTCATCGGCTTTGACCACGCCACGAAGTTGCAGTCCGGGTAACGGTTGCATCCGTAGAAGGTCTTGCCGCGGCGCGAGCGGCGCTCGATCAGTTCGCCCTCGCCGCACTCCGGGCACTTCACGCCGATTAGCTTCTGCTTGACGTACTTACAGGTGGGATAGTTGCTGCACGCGGTGAACTCGCCGAAACGGCCGTACTTCAGCACAAGCTGGCTCGAGCACTGCGGGCACTTCTCGTCCAGCAACTGGTCCGGTTTCTTCTCCTCCCCGCCGAGCCGCTTGGTGGTCTTGCAGTCCGGATATCCCGAACACGCATAGAAGGCGCCGAACCGCCCGCGCTTGAGCACCATCGGGCGTCCGCAGTTCTCGCAGTATTCCTCGTCGGACTGATCGGTCAGGTTCGCGCTGTCCACGTCGGGCAAATCCACCACCAGTTCGCGCGTGTTCGTGCACTCCGGATATCCGCTGCACCCGATGAAACTGCCGTGGCGTCCCCACTTGATCACCATCGGCTTTCCGCACTTGTCGCACATCAAGCCAGTGGGTTTCTCCATCCGCTTGATGTCCTCCATGTGCTCCTCGGCGTGCTCCAGATCCTGCTTGAATTTCTCGTAGAACTCGCTGATGGTCTGCCGCCAGTCGACCTTGCCTTCCTCGATTTCGTCCAGCTCGCCTTCCATCCGCGCCGTGTAGCTGATGTCGAAGATGTTGTTGAAGCTGGCCACGAGCAGGTCGTTCACCACCATTCCGAGTTCGGTGGGGACAAACCGCCCTCCCTCCTTCTTGACGTAGCCGCGCTCCTGGATGGTGGAAATAATCGACGCGTAAGTCGAGGGCCGGCCCACGCCGTCGGCTTCGAGTTTCTTCACCAGCGTGGCTTCGTTGTAGCGCGGCGGCGGCTCGGTGAAGTGCTGCTCGGGATCGATCGAGCGGAGCTTGAGCGTTTCGCCCTCTTGCACTGCCGGGAGCTTGTGCTTCAGCTCCTCGTCTTCCTCGTCCTTCTGGTCCTTGCCTTCCTCGTAAACCTTCAGGAAGCCGTCGAACTTGGGCACGGAACCGGTGGCGCGGAACAGGTACTCGGCGCCGTCCTTCCCCTTGGCGGAAACCTCCACAGTGGTCGAATCGAAGACGGCGGGCATCATCTGCGAAGCGATGAACCGCCTCCAGATCAGCCGGTAGAGTTTCAGTTCGTCCTCGGCCAGGTATTTTTCGATGGACTCCGGCGTGTAGGCCACCGAGGTCGGCCGGATGGCTTCGTGCGCGTCCTGTGCGTCCTTCTTGCTGCGGTACGTGTTGGGCGTTTCCGGCAGATACTCCGCGCCGAACGTTTTTGCGATGAATTCGCGCGCTTCCTGCACGGCATCGTTGGAAACGCGCGTGGAGTCGGTGCGCATGTAGGTGATCAGGCCGGTGGGGCCTTCCTTGCCAAGCGGAATGCCTTCGTAAAGGCGCTGCGCCAGGGCCATCGTGCGCTTCACGCTGAAACGCAGTTTGCGCGCCGCCTCCTGCTGAAGCGTGGAGGTGATGAACGGCGGAACGGGATTCCGCCGCTTCTCCCGAACGACAACCGACTTGACGATGAACGTCGCATCGGAGAACTGTTCGATCAAAGCATCGGCGGCGGCCTGGTTCGGGATCTCGACCGTCTCGTCGTTGCGCTTGACGAGGCGCGCGCCCAGCAGCGGCGGTTTTTTCGCCGCGAGGTTTACGTCGATCGTCCAGTACTCTTGCTTTACGAACTGCCGGATCTCGCGTTCGCGCTCGACGATCAGGCGGACCGCAACAGTCTGCACACGCCCTGCCGAGAGGCCGCGCCGCACTTTGTCCCAAAGCAGCGGAGAAATCTTGTATCCCACCAAACGGTCGAGCACGCGCCGCGCCTGCTGAGCCTCCACCAGGTTCATATCCACGTCGCCGGGACGCTCAAACGCCTGGCGGATGGCCTTGGCCGTGATCTCGTTGAACATCACGCGGTAAACCGGCGGCCCGCCGTTCTTCCGCCCCTCGAGTTCTTCCTTGAGGTGATAGCAGATCGCTTCGCCTTCGCGGTCAGGGTCCGCCGCAAGGTAAATGGCTTCGGAATTCTTCGCCGCGCGTTTCAGTTCCTGCAGGAGCTTCTTCTTACCTTCGATGATGGTGTAGGTCGGCTGAAAACCGTTGTCGATGTCGACAGCCAGGTCCTTCTTAGGAAGGTCCTTCACGTGGCCGAGCGACGCCTTGACAACGAAACCCTTGCCCAGGTATCTCCCAATTGTTTTCGCCTTCGCCGGAGATTCGACGATGACTAAAGAATTCGCCATACAAAATTGATGTTCACCATCAGATGACCGGCGCCATTTGGAGACAAACCACAGTTGGCCGGTTCCGGAATGGGATTCTCACCACACTTTAGCAAAATTCTTTCCGGGAAGCTGCCGGACCACTCCGAGCAACTCCAGTTCAAAGAGGGCCGCGATGACTTCGGAAGACGAAACATCTTCGGCACGTTCCAGTAAATCGTCGATGTGCGTTGCGGTCTCAACCTTAAGAAGACCAAGAATTTTGCGTGCGATGGGACTCAGGTTTTCCCCGGTGTTCGACGCCTGCTGCTCCCCGCCGGTTTCGTCGCTGCCGCCAAAAAGGCGCCCCTGTTTGCGCTCGGCCAGCAGACGGCGCTCCTCGGCGGGCAGTTCCTCCACCACGTCGTTCCAGTCCTGGACAAGCTTGGCGCCTTGCTTTATCAACAGGTTGGGCCCCCAGCTCATTTTTGAGACTATGCTGCCGGGCACGGCAAACACTTCCCTGCCCTGATCCAGAGCCAGCCTTGCGGTGATTGCGGATCCGCTGTACTGCGCGCCCTCTGTAACCAGCACTCCCAGGCTGAGGCCGCTGATGATGCGGTTCCGGATCGGAAAATTCTGCGGGTACGCAGGAGCGCCCATCGGAAATTCGGAGATGATAAGGCCTCTGGAAGCGATCTCGGCGGCAAGCCTCCGGTTTTCCGAGGGGTAAACCACATCGACTCCGCAACCGAGAACGGCGATTGTGTCGCCTCCGGCGGCCAGGGCGCCGCGATGAGCCGCCGTGTCCACCCCGCGCGCCATTCCGCTCACGATCGTCAGGCCCGCGCGGGCCAGATCGCCGCTGAGCCGCTCTGTGACGTTCAGTCCGTAAGGCGTGGGACGCCGCGTCCCGACAATGCCCAGGCACAAGGAATTCAGCAGCTCCGTGCGGCCCCGGGCGAACAACACGATCGGAGGATCGAAGATCTCTCTCAGCCTTGCCGGGTAGCGCGGATCCGCCAGCGTCACCAAAACGGCTCCGGCTTGCAGCATTTTCTCCTGCTGCGCTGCGGCGTCTTCATACGAGCAGCCGCTGGCGATGCTCTGCGCCACGCTGCCTGCGATGCCGCTCGCTTCCAGTTCCGTTCGGGAAGCGCGCAGCACCTCCCGGGGCGTGCGGAATCTCGCCAGGAGCTTTCCGGCGGTCCGCGCTCCCAGGCCAGGAACCAGCGTCAGGGCAAGCCAGTCGAGTTCTTCTTCACGGGTGAGCGTCGAGACGGTCATGGTGTTTACAGACTACGTGCGCTTTGCAAAAAAGGATTCTCACGCAACTTCGGGATTATCCGCTCCGCCCCCGGAAGCCGGAATGCCGCTCCGCGGTTGCCGGCGTAGCCTGCTTCCGAATCCAGTTGCTATCCTGGGAGTTATACCCTTGAAAGTAGGTTTCGTAAGTCTGGGGTGTCCCAAAAACCTGGTGGACACCGAAGTCATGATGGGACAACTGGCCGCGCGCGGCCATGAACTGACGTCCCGCCCCGAGGACGCCGAAGCGCTCGTCGTCAACACGTGCAGCTTCATCAACCCCGCCAAGCAGGAATCGGTGGACACGATTCTCGAAATGGCGGGCTACAAGAAATCCGGCGGCCTGAAGAGGCTCATTGTGGCGGGATGCCTGGTGGAGCGTTTCCGCGAAGAGATCCGGCGCAACATTCCGGAAGTGGACGCCGTCATCGGCACGAACGAGCTCGACGAGATCGTGGCGGCGTGCGAGGGCACGTTGGATGGCGCGCGCCCGCACGCCCCGTACCTTTATCACGATCTCACGCCGCGCGTGCTGTCCACGCCGAAGCATTTCGCCTACATCAAGATCGCCGAAGGCTGCGACCATCCGTGCAGCTTTTGCGTCATCCCGCAGTTCCGCGGAGCGTTCCGCAGCCGGCGGCCCGAATCCGTGGTCGCGGAAGCCAGGCGGCTGTTCGAGGCGGGCGTGCGGGAGATCAACCTCGTGGGGCAGGACACGACCTGCTATGGCGAGGACCTCGGGATCCGCGACGGCCTCGCGCTGCTGCTTGAGGATCTGGCGCGCATCGAAACGCCCCAGGAGAAATGGATCCGCTTCCTTTACGCCTACCCGAACAAAGTGACGGGAAGACTGCTGGAGACAATGGCAGCCTGGCCCGCGCTGGTGAAGTACATCGACGTCCCGCTGCAACACGCCAGCGCGCGGGTGTTGAAGCGGATGAAGCGCGGCGGGAACGGCGACGCGTTCCTGAAGCTCATTGAGAAGATCCGGCGGACGGTCCCCGGTGTCGCCATTCGCACCAGCATGATCGTCGGGTTCCCGGGCGAGACGGCGGCGGACTTCGAAGAACTGTGCCAGTTCGTTCAAGCCGCGCAGTTCGACCGGTTGGGCGTCTTCTCGTACTCCGACGAGGAGACCAGCCAGAGTTACCACCTCGATGGGAAGGTGGACGGCCGCACGATCTACAACCGGAAGCGCCGGCTGATGTCCATCCAGCGAAAGATCTCGCGCGCCCGCAACCGGGCCCTCGTCGGGCGAACGGTCCGGGTTCTCGTCGAAGGCCCGTCGGCGGAAACCGAGCTGCTCTGGCAGGCGCGCACCGCGGCGCAAGCGCCGGAAATCGACGGCATATGCCTGATCAACGACGTGGAAGGGCGTGCTCCGCGGCCCGGTGAAATGCGCGAGTTGCGCGTCACCGAAGCGCACGATTACGATCTTGTGGGCACGCTTTTGGAACCCACCGAGAGCGCGCCGGCTTACACGCCGAATCCATTTGTGATCTTATGAAGTGTCCGATCTGCAAAAAGGAAGTGGCGCCGGGCGGCCCTTACGTGCCGTTCTGCAGCGACCGCTGCCGGCTGATCGATCTTGGCAATTGGGCCTCGGAGAAGTACCGCATCTCGACTCCCCTGCGGCCCGAATCGGAAATAGAAAAGGAAGAAGAAGACGAGCACGGTGAGTACTGACGCGCGCCCCACTCTGGCCATCGCTCTGGCCACGTGGTTCGGTTGTGGGTTCTCGCCGGCCGCGCCGGGCACGGCAGGCTCGCTGGGGGCCCTGCTCCCCGCGGTGCTGCTGGCCGAGTACGCCGGGTGGCGCCCGCTTCATTTCGGAGCGCTGGCGCTGATCTTTCTCGTCCCGAGCATCTGGGCGGCGGGGCGCGCCTCGCGGCACTATGGCGTGAAAGATCCGCGGCAGGTGGTGATCGACGAAGTGGTGGGCCAGTGGATCGCCATTGCCGGCGCCACGGCGCTGAACTGGAAAAGCTGGCTGGCTGCCTTCCTGCTTTTCCGTATCATGGATATCTGGAAGCCCGCGCCGGTACGGCAAGCGGAGGCCTTTCCCGGCGGAGCCGGGATTGTGGCCGACGACGTCGTGGCGGGCCTTTACGGTGCGCTTGTGTTATTTACGGCGGGGTGCTTCAATCTGTATTAAACATTCAGTTTTGAACATTATGGCAATTCGCAAGGATGGGGGGAGCAAACCCCAGATTTCGCTGGTTAGCCCGGCGGCGGCAATCGCCGGGGGCGAACTTCAGATTCGGGGTAAGGGTTTTGTGAAGGCCGACCGGCCGCGAGTGACCCTGGGCAACGTGGAAGCGCCGGTCATCATCGGTTCGGATTCCTTCATCATTGCCCGGGTGCCGGAGGGGGCGTCCGTCGGCGAGTTGATCATCCGGAACGGCGAGCAGGCCAGTTCCCCATACATCTGCGAGTTGGGAATTCAGATCGCCGACGGCGTTCACCCGGTGACCAATCCGGCGGTGGACGCCCAGGGCAACATCTTCACCACTTTCAGCGGCACGCGGGGGCAGAAAACGCCGGTTTCCATTTACAAGCTCGACCTCAACTACAACCTGAAGCCGTTCCTCTCCGACGTGATGAACGCCACCGCCGTGGCTTTCGACCGCGAGGGGCTGCTCTACATTTCCAGCCGCTACGACGGAGTGGTCTACCAGGCCACGCCGTCCGGCAACATGTCCGTGTACGTGGAGGGTATGGGAGTGGCTACCGGCCTGGCGTTCGACGACGAGGAAAACCTGTACGTCGGCGACCGCCAGGGCACGATATTCAAAATCAGCCGCTCGCGGCAGATCTACGTCTTCGCCACCCTGGAGCCGTCCATGGCGGCGTACCACATGGCGTTCGGCCCCGAGGGCTACTTATACGTAACCGGTCCGACGACTTCGAGTTACGACGTAGTGCACCGCATCTCGCCCGCCGGCGAGGTCGAGGTGTTCTACCGCGGGCTCGGACGGCCACAAGGGCTGGCGTTCGACGCCGAGGGCCGCCTGTACGTGGCGGCGTCGATAGGCGGGCGCCGGGGCGTGGTCCGGATCGGAGTCGAGGACCGCAAACCCGAACTGTTCCTCTCCGGCCCGAACATTGTGGGGATCGCCTTCACTCCGTCCCGCGCGATGATCGTGGCCACCAACAGCGCGCTCTACCGGGTCGATGTCGGCATCAAGGGCCGGCCGCTGCCGTAAATGAACGCCGAAATCATCGCCGTAGGGTCCGAACTGTTGACCCCGCGGCGCATAGACACAAATTCCCTCTGGCTCACCGACCAGTTGAATCTGCTCGGAGTGGAAGTGACCGCCAAGACGATCGTCGGCGACGACCGCGAGCGGCTGGCGGCCGCTTTCCTGACCGCCAGGGGGCGGGCCAACATCATCATATTGACGGGCGGCTTGGGGCCTACCGAGGATGATGTGACCCGCGACGCCGTCGCTGCCGCTCTCGGCCGCAAACAGCACTTCAGGCAGGATCTCTGCGACGCCATCGAGGCGCGTTTCCGCCGCCGGGGCCGGGTGATGCCGGAGATCAACAAACGGCAGGCGTTTGTGATCGACGGCGCGGAGGCGCTGCCCAATTCGAACGGGACGGCGCCAGGCCAGTGGATCGAGGAGAACGGGCACGCCATCATGCTTCTGCCCGGACCGCCGGCCGAGATGCGGCCCATGTTTACGGACCACTGCCGGCCGCGGCTCCAGCGGCTGCTCCCGGAGCAGGTAATCCGGGTCCGCGCCTACCGCATCGCCTTGTTGCCCGAGTCCGAAGTGGACCAGCTCGTCGCGCCCATTTACACGAAGTACGCCAATCCGGCGACTACGATTCTGGCCGCGGCGGGAGACATTCAATTGCACCTGCGGGCGCGGTGCCCAACGGAAGCCGAAGCCGAACGCCTGCTGGACGAGGTCGGCTCGCAGATCGAAGCGATTCTCGGCGACCGCATCTATTCGAAGAACCTGGACCCCCTGGAGGTGGTCGTGGGCGCCGCGCTGCGCGCGCGCTCGCAGACGCTCAGCGTGGCGGAGAGCTGCACCGGCGGATTGCTGGCGAAACGGATTACGTCCGTGGCGGGCAGTTCCGAGTATTTTCTGGGCGGCTTTCTGACCTACACGGACCGCATAAAGAACAGGCTGCTGGGCGTCCCGGAGGAAGTCCTGCGCGAGAACACCGCCGTCAGCCAGCCAGTCGCAGAGGCCATGGCCCGGGGTGCTCGGGAGCGGACGGGCTCCGATTGGGCGCTTTCGATCACCGGAGTGGCCGGGCCGGGCGGCGGGACGGAAGCGGCGCCGGTGGGCACCATCATAGCCGGCATCGCAGGCCCAACGGGATGCCGCTCGCAGCGGGCGGTGTTCGTGGGAGACCGCGAGCAGATCCGGACGCTGGCGACTCAACTGGCCCTGGACATGCTTCGGAGAGAACTCAATCGGCAGTGACGCGGGCCGGGCCCGCAAGATGCCTCCGTCCTTCCCCCACCCTCTATTCCCTCTGATTTTTAAGGTTTTGGATGCCCTTCCCCGCGCCGGCCGCAGCGATCCGGGATCGCAGCGCGTCCGGGGGCGAAAAGTTTCCCACCAGAGTAAGTGAATCCGCTTTCTCCGTAGTTCATCAAACAGTCAACCGGGGATGGCGAATTTCCGGCGGAGCCTATTGTTTGATCGCGAATTTGGGCTTAGAATTCCAACTACCCTTGGGCTGGCAACTGGAGCATGGCGGCCGTGGAGGCCGGCGCCGGTCAAAGGGGAAATAGTGCTACATTAATGACAGTTAAGCGACTTGGGTGAGAGCTGATGAAATTTCCACGGATTTCGGCGATCGGGGTCGTGCTCGTGTCGTGTCTCGTTGCCCAGGATACCCAAATCCAGGTGCAACAGATGGAACAGAGGGGCGATGCCGTCACGGTGCGCCAGTTGCTCCAGCGCGCCGCCCGCAACGCTCCCGACGACCCGTCAGCACTGCTTAACTACGCGGAATTTTTGGACCGCTACAATGACCCGGAGACGCGCGCCAACTACGAGAAGGCGCTTGCTCTATTAAACGGCCCGGCGAACGCCGCCAGGCGCGCTGCCGTCGCCCGCCGGCTCGTGCTGCTGGATCTCATCGAGGGCGAGCGGGAGGCCGCGGCAAGGCACCTGAAAATTTACCATGAGGCCGGGGGCAAGGATTTCGCCGCCGGACTGCCCGCGCCCCGTTCCGAACGCCGCAGCGAGGTAGGGACAATCACGATTCCAGGCCCGCTGCGTTCGTTCGCGCGCATGGCCGCCGTGTCGGCGGACGTGACCGGGGCGGACCTCATGCCGGCCCTGGCCCGGAACGTCATAACTAACGGATACCAGGCCACTTCCGGGTCGGATTCGCTCGAGCCCACCGAGTACATGAAGTTGATCCAGCGGTATCTGTCGCAGGCCAGAGAACTCGAGAAGCTGGCTGGCGAGCAGAAGACGATCCGGATCGACGCCTGCGAATCTCCCCAGACCGGCGAACTGCTTCGCATCCTCGGATACCGGATGCGGGGCGGTTGCGGCAGCGATCTGGTGCTGGAAACCGTGAACGCCACGCGGGCGTTCCTCACTATCGACTCGGGTTTTCCGCTCGCTGAGCTGGAACAGGCGCTCCGCACAAACCGGCCGTTCACCTACGAGTACAGTCCAACGGTGGTCGACGTGCTGTACGGCCCAGATTACTGGCTGACTCAAAGAGAAAGGGAGAGCGGCGAATTCATCGATATCTTTCTCTCCGACCCGAACCTGTGCCGGTTCTATGTGGCCATGGCGAAACTCGATCCGGAAACGGCGGCGGAGTTGAAAAACAAGGTGCCGGCGCAGCGTTTGCGGGCGTTCGCGCACGTGCTGGATTTCTACGGCGGCATGTTCCAGATCCGCGGGGGCAAGGCGGTCGTGCCGGGAGGGGCGCGGTCGGCGGCGGCCTGGGCGGATCTCGTTGGGAAGTCGCCCGACGACGGCGCCGAGTTCTTCGAGCGCCTGATCTCGCGCGACGACGGGTGGATGGCGAGCTACTTCGACGCTCTGGCGCGCATCAGCGGGCCAGTGCAGGACTACCTCACCGAGCCGAACCGCATGAAGCGGTTCTATGCGGCGATTCGCGGGAGAGTCACCAGCCCCGGGCCGGCGCGCCCGGTCTTCCGGTCGAACACGGACATGATGCTGCTGACCACCCGCCTGCGGCTCGGTCCCGACGGCCGCCCGCACGTTCCCGGAGACCTCGAGGTCTGGAAGACGTACTTCGCGAAAGCGGAGGGCAAGTGGGACTCCCGGCTTTCCCGCGCCGCGCCGCGCTGGAAGGAGCCGGACGATCTCCTCGAGGCGCTCTTCGCTCTGTGCCGCAAGTCGGTGGAAAACGAGCCGCTGAAGGTCTTTCTCGCGCTGAGCGATCTCGACCGCCGGCGTACCACGCCGTTGAAGGCCGCCACGGTGAGCCGCCTGGCGTTTGGTTACCGGCATTTCGGCGCACAGTATCCGGTATTCACCGAAACGCCCAACGTCAGCGACGAGACCATCATTCGCTTTCTGGATACTGCACAGGCGATCAACCGGATCGGCAACATGGAACTGCGCGCCGATACGGCGGGAACGATGCAGGCGCTCACCGGGCTGTGGCAGATTTTCTGCCGGCAACAATCCATCCCGGCTTCGCACGCGGACTGGGCGCTGGCCTCGATTCTGCACGGATTCGCCGAGGTGCGCGACAAGCAGGACCTGTTCGACGCGGGGCGGTCGGGCATCAGGGTGCTGCTGAAAGCCACCGGAGCGCCGGAAACGGCGACGCCGCAGGAGCGCATCGTAGACCTGCTGGCGGGCACGGTGAGCACGGACGATTCGGAGTCGCAGAACTACAAAGTGCAGGAGATGATTCGCATCTTCGAAGCACAGCGGCTCGTTTCGCTCAACGTGCTGTTCGGGATCGCGGATAACCTGGAACGCATTCCGCAGGGGGAGAATCTGAACACGGCGCTGGTGAACCGGCTGGCGTCGCGGCTATCGGAAATCCAGTCGCCGCGCAGCGGCCTTTCCACCCTGGAAAGGAACGCATATTCTTTCGGCTACTGGGCCGAACGCCACCTGGAAAACCAGCGGAAACTCAACATACGAGCCCGGATCGAGCGGGCGGGGAGAGACGCCGAGAGGCTCAGGGCAATCCGCGGCGAACTGGCGCCGCTGCTTCGGGACACGCTGGTCGGATTCAACTACATGCATTACGCGCCGCCCGGAGCGCAGCTCCTGCTGACCAACCCGGCGTTTGTCCGCACCCACGATTTCCTCGGCTATCACGGCGCGCTGCAGACCTGGAAGAACACCGAGGTGGCCGGCAGCGGGTGGCCAAGCAGCGCCGGGGGCCGGCTGGTGGGATCGCTTTCCTCGCTGCCGTACGCGCTTGCGGAAGCCGAGCAGAACTTCATAGTTCCGGCACGCGAGCAGGCACTGATTTGGGCGGATCTGGTTCCGCAGATGATCCTGACCGCCACCATTCCGCGCTGGTGGAACGTGACTCCCGAGCAGATGCACTGGGTGGGACTCCACATGCGGTATGCCGAGACGGTGATGGCCGAGGCGGCGCTCGATGCGGAGCGGAGAGCGGCGGTGATTTCGGTGATCGAGCAGCAGGCTGCGCCGGCGCGCGCCCGCAGGGTGGCGGACCTGCTCGAGCAGGGCGAGGTCCGGTCCGCGCTCGATTCCGTGACGCCGGCTGAAATGTTCCTGCTCGCGCAGCGGCTTTTGCCCAACGAGAAGAACCCGGCCGCGTTTCCCGTGAGCGAATTGAGGCGGCTCCAGGAGCAATATCCCGATCGCGTCAACTATGCGGCGATTTCCCGGGCGTTCGGCACACCCAAGCCCACACTGACGAACTCCTACCAGCCCGAGCTCCTGCACCTCCGCACCTTCCCAACGCTCATGGGCTTCTCGAGCCGGATTCTTGCCGAGAGCTGGGAATCGACGCTGCTTTACTGGGCTGCCCTGGCCGACGAAGTGCACGTTTCTCCGTCGCAGTTGAACGTGCTCATCCCCGAGTGGACCCAGCAGACCATCGAGAAAATATTCGCTACGCATCTGGAGGACTGGCCCGCGGTGTTGCGCTCGCTGCGCCGCGTGGGCGAGGACGTCAGGTTGAAACTTCGCATCCGGATGGAAGATCAGAACGCATCTTTGCAGCAACTAATCAGTCAGTAGGAAGCGGAGGAATAGGTGAACCGATACTTAGCCTTGTTTCTCGCGATCGCTGGATTAACCAGCCTCGGCGCGCAGGAGAGGCCGGGCACGGTCTTCAGGGTCAAAGTGGACATGGTGGTGCTCAGCTTCACTGTGACCGACAACAAGGGGCGCTACATCACGGGGCTCAAACCCTCCGATTTCCGCATCCTTGAAGACGGGATCCCGCAGAAGATCGATACGTTTATCGAGGGCAGCAAGCCTCCCCTGCAGGTGCTGGCGGACGGCTCGACGCGGCCGTTGATCACCGAGCCGGGCAAGACTCGCCAGGAAGGAGCGCAACCGGGCCTGGAGAGTCACACCGACGCGCTGGTAGGCACGAACGTGTTCGTGCTGTTTGACACCAGCAACTACATGTACCGGGGATTCGTCTACGCCTCCGACGCCATCGCCGATTTCGTCCGCGGCCTGGACCGCGCCGACTCGGTGGCGGTGTACACGTTCAGCCGCAATCTCTCGCGAGTCGCGCCGCTCACACAGGACCGCAACGAGGCCATTGTCGGGCTGCGCAAGGCGGTGGCGGGCGACGACGCTGCGCTGTACAACACGCTGCTGCTCACGCTGCGCGACGCGGCCAAGGTGCCAGGCCGGAAAGTGATCATCGTGTTCTCAAACGGCCCCGACAACGCGAGCATGGTGGCGCCGGACGACGTGCGCGCGGTCGCCGAGGACGAAGGCATCCCGATCTACGTGATCTCGACGAGCGAGGTCAACAAAGATCCCATGTCGGCCAGTGTCTTCAAGCGGATCACGCAGCGCACCGGCGGGCAGGCCTACTTCGCCAAGAGCTGGCAGAAGCAGGTTGAGGCTTTCGAGGCCATCCGCGAGGCTCTTGGAAACTCCTACACCGTCACCTACTATCCGGCGCCGAATCCGAACGAGGGATACCGCAAAATCACGGTTGAAATCCCCTCGGACGTCGGCAAGAAGTACCGCATCCGAGCGCGTCCGGGATACCGGCCGCGAGGCGGGTTTTAGTCCGCGGGTTCCGCCCCGGCTGCCAGCCTTCCGCAACCCGCAGGGGCTACCTCCGCCGCAAACCGCAAGAATTACAATTGTGAAAAGTCGATGATCCGCATTGACCCCGAGCCTTGGGCCGCCATGCTCGGGCATGCCTGCGCCGCCTATCCCACCGAGTGCTGCGGCGCCATGCTTGGCAGCAAGAAGGACGGCGTGAAGCACGTCACCCTGGCCGTCCCGCTCCCGAACGCCTTCGACGGTCCCCGGGAACGCCGCTACGAGGTGCGTCCTGAAGACCTCCTCGCGGCCACCCGGGAGGCGCGCGCCCGCGGCCTCGAGCTCATCGGCATCTACCACTCCCATCCCGACCACGACGCCAGCTTTTCCGATCTCGATCTTCGGAACTCCTGCCCCTGGTACTCCTTCCTCGTGCTCTCGATCCGGAACGGCGAGTTCGATCACGCCTGCTGCTGGCTGCCCGACGCCGCCCAGACCGCCGCCGAACGCGAGGAACTCCTCATTCCCGGTTGATCCGGCTCGGAAATTCGGCCCGTAGAATCTGGCACAATAGCCTTAAGCAGCCTGACTGTTTGACGCTCCCTCTATGGTCCGTTAAACTTTAGGTTTCGACTCCATCGGGAGTTCTCCGTCAGGATGGATTCCGGCAATCCCAGGCTGCGCAACGCAGTGGTGTGGTTAATTCCAGCTCTATAAAGGAGGAACAGAGTGGCAGACGCACGCAAGTACATATTCACGTCCGAATCGGTCACCGAAGGGCACCCCGACAAGATCGCCGACCAGGTCTCGGATGCCGTTTTGGATGCGGTGATCGGAAGCGACCCTGCGGGCCGCGTGGCCTGCGAGGTCCTGGTCACCACCGGCCTGTGCGTTGTGGCCGGCGAGATCTCCACCAAACCGGAGTGCTTGCCGGATATCCAGAAGATCGCGCGCGAAACCATCGCCGGAATCGGCTATAACGACGCCGCCTACGGTTTCGACAGCAAGACCTGCGCCGTCATCAATACCATGCAGCGCCAGTCCGGTGACATCGCCATGGGCGTGGATACCGGCGGCGCGGGCGACCAGGGCCTGATGTTCGGCTACGCCTGCGACGAGACTCCCGAGCTGATGCCGCTGCCCATCATGATGGCGCACAAGCTTGTCCAGCGCCTCAGCGAAGTTCGCCGCGCGGGCATCCTCAAGTTCCTCCGCCCGGACGGCAAGAGCCAGGTCAGCGTCGAATACGTCAACGGCAAGCCCGCCCGCATCGACGCCGTCGTGGTCTCCACGCAGCATGACGACATTCCCATCGAGCAGGTGCGCGCCGGAGTCCGCGAGCACATCATCGACGCCGTCATCCCCGCCAACATGGTTGACGCCAACACCAAGTACCACATCAATCCCACCGGGCGCTTCGTGATCGGCGGGCCTCACGGCGACACCGGCCTCACCGGCCGCAAGATCATCGTGGACACCTACGGCGGCATGGGCCGCCACGGCGGCGGCTGCTTCTCGGGCAAGGACCCGACGAAGGTGGACCGCTCGGCCTGCTACATGGCCCGCTACATAGCGAAGAACGTCGTCGCCGCGGGGCTTGCCTCCCGCTGCGAAGTGCAGCTTGCTTATGCCATCGGCGTCGCCGAGCCGGTTTCGGTTTCCGTCGATACGTTCGGGACCGGAGCCATCGACGAAGCCCGCATTGTCGAACTCATCCGTGCTCATTTCCCTCTGACCCCGAAAGGGATGATCGATCATCTGAAACTCCGTCGGCCTATTTACAAGCAGACGGCGGCCTTCGGCCACTTCGGCCGCACCGGGGAAGGCTTCACCTGGGAACTGACAGACAAGGCCGACATTCTGAAGCAGGAAGCCCGGCTGGCGGCTTCCGTCCGCTAGAGGGGGTATAAGGAGCGTTATGCCAGAGAATCCGCAGGCTCTCGTTGCTTGTGACGTGAAAGATCTTTCGCTCGCCGATCTGGGCAAGCGCCGCACCGAGTGGGCCTTTCAGTCCATGCCGGTGCTTCAGACCATCCGCAAGCAGTTCATCAAGTCGCAGCCGCTGGCCGGCATCCGCATCGCCGCATGTCTGCACGTCACCACTGAAACCGCCAACCTCATGATTACTCTGAGGGATGGCGGCGCCAGCCCGGTGCTGTGCGCGTCCAACCCGCTGTCTACGCAGGATGACGTCGCCGCCACCCTGGTCCGCGACTACAACATCCCGGTGTACGCGATTAAGGGCGAGTCCAACGAAGTTTATTACCAGCACATCATGGCCGCCATCGACCACAAGCCGCACATCACCATGGACGATGGCTGCGACCTGGTGACGGTCCTGCACACCAAGAGGCAGGACGTTCTCGACGGCGTGATCGGCGGCACCGAAGAGACCACCACCGGCGTCATCCGCCTGCGCGCCATGTCGAAGGAAGGCGTGCTGCGCTACCCGGTCATCGCCATCAACGACGCGATGACCAAGCACCTGTTCGACAACCGCTACGGCACCGGCCAGAGCACGGTGGATGGAATCATTCGCGCCACCAACATCCTGATCGCCGGGTTGAACGTCGTCGTGGCCGGCTACGGCTGGTGCGGCCGCGGCGTCGCGATGCGCGCTCGCGGGATGGGCGCCAACGTCATCGTCACCGAAGTGGATCCCATTAAGGCCATCGAGGCCTTGATGGACGGGTTCCGCGTCATGTCGATGGCCGAAGCGGCCGCCATCGGCGACATTTTCGTCACTCTCACCGGCAACAAGAACGTCATCGCCAAGGAGCATTTCGAAAAGCTGAAGAGCGGCGCGATTCTGGCCAACTCCGGCCACTTCAACGTCGAAATCGATTTGGACACACTGGCGAAGATGGCCACCAGCCGGCGCCAGGTCCGCGACTTCGTCGAAGAGTTCGCGCTGCGCGACGGCCGTCGCATCTACGTGCTCGGCGAAGGCCGCCTCATCAACCTGGCCGCGGCCGAAGGCCACCCCGCCTCGGTGATGGACATGAGCTTCGCCAATCAGGCGCAGGCCGTCGAGTATCTCGTGAAGAATCACAGCTCGCTGGAGAAGCGTGTGTACCCCGTGCCGGAGGAGCTGGATCGCAAAGTGGCCCGCATGAAACTCGAATCCATGGGGGTCAAGATCGACCGGCTCACGCCCGAGCAGGAACACTATCTGGCGAGCTGGTCTGAAGGAACGTAGGGGCCGCGGCATTGCCCGGCCCGTTGACCGGAGAAAATGTCTGATTCGCAGAGCATAAGACGCACCCTGGAGCTGACCATTCCCGCGCCGGAGGTCGAAGAGGAAACCGAGCGCGTAGTGGAATCGATCCGCAAGCGGGTCCAGCTCCCCGGATTTCGCCCTGGTAAGGTGCCGGCGGGCATTGTCCGCCGGCGCTACCAGGAGGAGATCCGCCACGACGTACTGGAAAGGCTTATCCCCAAGTACCTCTTCAAGCGCACCGAGGAAGAAGGGCTGAATGTTGTCGGCACCCCGAACGTAACCGACGTGCACTTCTCCCCCGGAGAGCCGCTCCGCTTCAAGGCAGAATTCGAAGTCGCTCCCGAGATTGAGCTGAAGCAGTACAAGGACCTGCCGGTCCCCTACCAGGATCCGGAGGTTTCCGAAGCGGACATCGATCAGCGTATCGAGGAGTTGCGCGAGCAGAAGGCCGAGTACGTCAACGTCGACCCCCGTCCGATTGCCGCGGGCGACCATGCCGTAGTCGCGCTGGAGAGCGTTTCCGGCATCACCGGCCCGCCGATCAAGCAGGACGAGCTGACGCTTCACATCGGCGGCGAGGACACGCTGCCCGGCTTCAGCGAAGCCCTCACCGGCCTCTCACCCGGCGACGAGAAGGAATTCGATGTCACCTACCCGGAGGACTACGCGCAGCCGCGGCTGGCTGGCAAGACCGTGCGCTTCCGCGCCCGCGTGAAGGGCATCCGCCGCAAGGAATTGCCCGAGGTCAACGACGAGTTCGCCCGTGACCTGGGCGACTACCAGAATCTGGACGAGCTGCGCGAAGCGGTCCGCAAGGCCATTTTCGCCGAACGGCAGTACGTTGCCCAGGAAGAGGCGAAGAACAAGCTCGTCGACGCGCTGGTGGACGCGCACGACTTCCCCGTGCCGGAAGCCTACATCGAGCGGCAGATCGAGGCCCAGGTTGAGCGGCGCCTGCAGTTGCTGGCCGCCGAAGGCGTCGATCCGCGCTCCGTCAGACTGGACTGGCAGAAGCTCAAGGAATCGCAGCGCGACAAGGCCATCCGCGAAGTGAAGGCCACGCTGCTGCTCCATAAGATAGCCGACGCCGAAGGCATCCACGCCACCCAGGACGAAGTGGACCGCGAAGTCCAGCGCCTGGCCCGCCAGACCCGCGAGCCCGTGGCCGCCGTCCGCATGCGCCTGGAAAAGGAAGGCGCCCTCGGCCGCATCGCCGCGCGCATCCGGACCGAAAAGACCCTCAGCTTCCTGTTCGACCACGCCCGCAAGACGGCGGAGTGAACGGCGGTTTTTGCCTAGCTGCCGGCGGCGGCTTGCCGCGCACCCAGCAGCATGCCGGCGAACCGCTTCGCGATAACGGGCCAAGCCAGCTCGGCAGTTACCTGTGCCTGCCGCGCGCTGAAACAGGCGAGCTCCTGGGGATTTCGCACCAGTCTCAGAATTGCATTGGCGAGCGCCACCGCGTCGCCGGCGGGGAAGCGGTGTACGCAGTCGCGGAACTCGTCGAAAATCGCCAGGTCCGAGCATAGCACCGGCGTCAGCGAGGCGATTGGCAGGCGTGCGGCCCCGCTTGCGGACTCGGTCGAGTACGTATAAGGCAGTACGACGAGGTCGGTCGAAGCCAGTTCCTCCAGCACGGAGCGCTCATCGAGGAACTCGGTGATAACCGAGACAGCGCCGCCCAGTTCCTTTTCGGCGATTAGTTCCAGGCATTCGGCCGCATACTTTCTGGATTCCGGAATGGGATAGAGCGCATTGATCAGCTTGAGGTGCAACAGGGGATTGACCCGGCGCGCCAGCGCGATCGCATTCACCAAATGGTGGATTCCTTTAGGCGGCAGAAAGAATCCGAAGCAACCCACTACGAACGTTCCGGTGCCCCGCCTTCGCCCGGCGCGCAGTGCTTCCCTGCCGGCGGGGGGCGCTGGGATTCCGTGCGGCAGCCACACTGCATTGCGCGCCACGCCAGACTCCCGGATGCGCTCCACTTCCTCACGGCGGTGGCAGATGCAGAAATCGCTCGCCCAAAGCGCCGGCTTCATCTGGAGCAGATTCTTGTGCGCCGTGGCGTGCATCGTAACGGCGGTCGTGATGCCATGCCGCCTCAGTGTCTCGGTCAGCCGCCGTAGACGCGGCGGAGAGAAAAACCCGAAGCTGAACTGCACGGACACGGCTTCAACCCCGCTGTTCAGAATCGCCGCGAGCAGCGTGTCCAGGTTGCCATCGGCATCGCCCTCCTGGGTCCAGCAGCGGACTACGTAATCCTCATCCGGGCGGACGGTCTCGGCGGCCTCGCTGGCGAAGATCACCGGCTGGCAGTCTTCGGGAAGGCTGCCGGCGAGGTAGCGCGTATACTCAGCGATCCCACATCGGGTATTCCAGGAAGTCACAAACCCGATGCGGCGCGCTTTGTTGGAACTCACCAAGGCTTGGCTGAGGGCACGCAACGGCCGCTCGCGGTTCTCGAGCGCCTGGCAGCAAGCCGCCCAGTGCCGCTCGGCGGTTTGGCGCCACGTGAAGCGCTGGCTCACGAACTCTTTCGCCAGCGCCGTTCTACGCCGCAGTTCCGCGCCGGAGGCCTGGTACACAGCCCGCATCTGGGCCCGCAGTGAGTCCAGCACTGGCTCGGCCCAGTATGACTCGCCTTCTGTCAAATGAGTGCGGGCAGGTTCCAGCCGGTACTCCACCGGCCAGCAGCTACCCTCCGGACAGATATCGGCCTGCCCGCTGTAGACCGTCGCGATTACCGGGCAGCCGGTCAACATGGCCTCCGCCACAGGCAATCCGAAGCCCTCGCCGCGGCTGGCTGAAACGAGAGCGCCCGACTGCTCGTACAGCCAGCGCATTTCATCCAGCTCCAAAGGGCGGAACACGACCTCGATGGGCGCGTGAGACGGCCACCGGCTGTCTGCTTCATCAACAATTTCCCGAATGCGGTTGTGCGGATTCTCGAAGGTTTTCACGATCAGGCGCACGTCGTCGCGCCGGGTGAACTCCTCGCAAAAGGCCCTGATCAGAACCTCGGGCGCTTTGCGCGGAAAGCAGGAAGAGACATTCAGGAAAACGAACCCGCTGGTATCGAGACCGGCTCGCCGCGGGGCGCGCTCGAGAATGTGATCGGCGCCCAGCCCGACCACCGCGATCGGCGCCCGAACCCCGCTGTTCTGCAATACATCCCGCACATAGCCGGACATGACCGTG